>Ga0189288_10002_pt1 | contig 565529 bp, 539 predicted proteins | sample UW105minimetaG_FD_130316 | JGI IMG/M metagenome (GOLD analysis project Ga0189288, IMG submission 130316) | Marine microbial communities from the Costa Rica Dome - UW105 mini metaG | ecosystem: Environmental > Aquatic > Marine > Oceanic > Photic zone | place: Costa Rica: the Eastern Pacific... | reverse complement strand
AGCAGCATCAGCAGACCACGCCGACATCCACACCGCCGCCACAACGAGCAACGTGGCAGCACCCAACACGAACCAAACCACTGAACGAGTACGGACCGTGATGACGCCCACCACAACCTCCCAAGAGGGTGACGTCCGGGCCGCTCCCGAACCCCCACGACCCTAGACCACACAAACTGACAGCACGCAGACCAAAAGCCGTACTGAACCTCACCGGGTAACGCGCAGGCTCGATCTCTTGGGAGGATGGAGCCATGACAGAGCAACGACGGCCGGGGAGGTATCCCGCGGAGCTGCGTGAATGCGCGGTCCGGATGGTCTGTGAAGCGGAACGTCACACCGGGAGTCAGTGGGAGGCGATCTGTTCGGTCGCCGACAGGCTTGGTCCGACACCGGAGACGGCGCGCAAGTGGTTGCGTCGCAACGAGTCGGCATAGCAACATCCTTCCAGGCCGCTCCCTCGAGCAAGCCAGATCAGATGTCACCAATCCATGCAGCAGATCCGGGCTCGGTGCTGGGAGCTAGTGTTCTGGTGGTGATCCCCCCGATACGCCCACGATCTCGGAACTGCTCTGAGCTGGCATTACTGCAGTGGACCAGCTCGTTGTTGAGCTTCGGCTCCGACTGGCGAAGCGGGTGCTCGAGATGATCCGAGTAGTCGCGCTGCTGGCCTGCACCTTTCTGGCCGTTGCATGTGGAGGTGGCGACACCGAAGTCGCAGACTCGGTATCCACGGCTGCGTCGAGCACGACACCTGCGTCGAGCACGACACCTGCGCCGAGCACGACACCTGCGCCGAGTACCACACCTGCGCCGAGCACGACAGCCGCACCGGCCTCGCCCTGGGTGATCCATGACGCTGAGGGTTGTGTGTGCGCTGACGGAGCCGACTACAAATTCATGACCCGTCCCGGCGACCCAGAGAAGGTGGTCGTGTTCTTGCAGGGTGGCGGCGCCTGTTTCACTGCGGAGACATGCGAGATTGGCGGTGTGCAGCAGTCGTACTCCCATGACATTGAACAAGACGTTGCGGTGGCACGAGCCGGTGACATCCAGCTGGGGCTCTTCGACGATGCCAATCCGGAGAACCCGGTCGCGGACTGGACGATCATCTACCTGCCGTATTGCACCGGCGACGTCTTTCTGGGTACCCGCCAGCATGCCTACAACGATGATGTGGTCATCAACCACACCGGAGCTCTGAACGCGATCAAGGGAGCCGAATACCTATTCGAGAATCATCCCACCGTTTCACAGGTTCTGGTCACCGGTTCGTCTGCGGGCGGTGTCCCGTCGCCGCTCATTGGCGGCGTGGTCGCGGAACAGTACCCAGAGGCCGACATCATGGCGCTCGGCGACGGCGCCGGCGGCTACGGTGCCAACCCGGCGGTCATGGGGTTCCTCAACTCGCAATGGGGGATCAGTGACGGCATACCCGACTGGCCGGTCACCGATGGAATCGACGTCACAACTCTCGGCGCACCGGACAACTACATCCTCGCCGCCCAGCAGTGGGACAACCTCCGCGTCGCCCGATTCGACCACGCATACGACGCAGTGCAGACCGGCTTCGCGAGCTTGTTTTCGCTGAGTGGCGGCGGCACCGTGCTCGATGTTCTGAACGAGAGCGAGGCCTACATCGAGGACGCGGGCGTCGATCTACCGGTCTACGTTGCCGCTGGCAACAACCACACCGTTCATCTGCAGGAGGAGTTCTACGTCCTCGAGACTGAGGGCGTTCGCTGGGTCGATTGGCTGTCGACTTTCGTCAGTAACGAACCGCTCGTCGATGTCAAATGCACCGAATGTGGCTCTCCACCAGAGTGAGGTGGATCCGTGTCCCAGGGTCTGGGATCGCATTCTGGCGGTGCCAGAACACACCCGCGAACGCGACACGCAACAGATGCTGACGGCCTCCCACCCGATAACTGATGGTATGCGGCGCAGCGGTCGCTCGATAACGCCCACGCGCATCGCGACCACCATCGGGTAGGGGTTCGATCTCTGCGGTCTCCGCGCCCAGGGTCGGCAGCATCGACGGCGACGAGCATTGCCCACGACGCAGGGACCGCAGGGAGTGAGATCCCTTGCCTCGGCCAAGTGTTTCCGTAGCTCTCCACGTCGAGGAAGAACCAGGTGGTGCGAGCACGGCCAGCAATCAGACCGTCCCCTGGCGCTCAAGCTCAACCCACCAGGCGGGGTGTCACACCCTCTTGTCAGAATCAGATCATGCCGCCACGACCTACTGCCAGCCTGCATGCGGCTTCCGGTGAGGTTCAAACACCCCCCGGCATTTCTGCGGCAGTCCGTATCTGCGGTTTGAGTTCCAATCGCTCCGGGTCAGGGAGCGTCGTGGTCATCGACAGCGATTGGGCTGTTTCGAGTGCTGCTTCGGTGTCGTTGGGATCTGCGAGTTCTGCCATCGGCGCGGTTGTCGATCAGCTCCGGTGTTACGCAGCGGTGTTAGAGATGTCGTTCTCCGACCAGTTGCTCGCCGACGCTGGACCAGCCGGGCCTGAGCGGCGCACCGACGATGGCCGACGGGCGATTGGCCAGCGGATGGCCCGTTCTGCGCCGTGGTGACCCTTCGGAGTGCCTCAGGTGCTCGGACTCTGACCGAGGGGTGAGGTCTGATCGGTGCCGGTCTGCCCTCAGCTGCGGTTGCCGGGCAGCTTCGGGGCAAGCCAGGAGATGAAGCTCTCGGGGCTACGGGTTTGGAGATAGATGCGCCCGGGTCCGGTGAGTTCGACGACGAAGCCCTCGCCGCTGAGCATGGTCGACTTCCAGCTGCCGACCTTGCGCACCTCGTAGGTGACCGACTCGTCCCACCCGACCATGTGGCCGGTGTCGACCGTGTACTGCTGGCCGGGCTGGAGGTCGATCGCATGGATCGCGCCGTAGCTCGAGACGACGAGCTCGCCGTGGCCGGCGCACTTCAGCATGAAGAGACCCTCCTTGCTGAAGAAGGTCTTGCTGCCACCCCACTTGGAATCGATGTCGATCGTCCCCGACGACGCCAGGTAAGAGCCGGATTGGAGGAAGACGGTGTTGCCGGTGAGCTGCCAGGTGATGACGTCGCCGGGAAGCGCTGGTGCCACAGCGACCTGAGCGTCGGGGCCGTTCGCCGTGAAGGTGTTCATGAAGAACGACTCACCGCCGAGTACCGCCCGCTTCAGGCCACGCGTGATGCCGCCCTCGGTGCTCGTCGCGATGTCGACGTTGGGCGACATCGCCATCATGGCACCGGCCTCGGCCTTGACCTGCTCGCCCTGGTCCATGTGGACGATCGCCATGGCGAACGACGGGCTGTACTGGATTTCAGTTCTCATGGGTCCGACCCTACGCGCGGCGCTCACTCGCGTGTCGCCGAACTCAGTCGCCAGTCTCATCAGCGCTCGATGCTGCACTGTTCACCGAACGCATTGCAGTCATGTCGCTCGTACGACAATATTGGCCGGTGTTCGCTCGGGAGGACTCGATGGTCGCCGTCGCTGCCGACCGGAGCCGGCGGGCCTCATGACGCCAGCCGACAGCGGTTCCCGAGCAGAGATCGAGCCACGATGTGTCGAGGGGCTTCCAGCTCGTCTCGGGCTGACCGGGGGAGCGCTGCTGGTGGCCAGTTCGACCTTCCCGTGGTTCACCGCAGGTGCCATCCACACCGAGCCGCTGAGTGGACGAGCGCTCCTCGCGCTGCTGCTCGGCATCGCCGTCATCGCTGCGACGCTCGTCGCCGCCAGATCGACGTTGGCGTGGCAGGTCGCCATGCTGCTCGCGGCGATCGGAGGGGTCGGGCTGGCGGCGATTGCGTCGCTCGCGCCGCCACGAGCGCTGTCTCCATCGACTGGCGTGGCGCTCGCCCTCATCGGTGGAGCGCTCGCCGGACTCGCATTGTTCGCAGCCCGATGGCGCCGGGCTTGGCTTCCTGCGCGCGTCGAGCCGGACGACGGCGTCGACATCGACGCCGACGCCGAGGTCTGTACCGAGGCTGTTGATCGAGCTGGGCACCGGTCGTTCCTTCGGTGGGTCGGCATCGCCGTTGCGGTCGCCGTCGGAGCACTCGTGCTGTGGCCGGCTCCGACGCCGGACCTTGCGTCGGCGGCCGACCCGACGTCGACCTACGACGAGGCGGTCGAGCGGTTCGACGAGGAGACCGCCAGCGAGAAAGACGTCGTCTGGGAACCGTGCGAGTCGCGCCTCATGACCCATGGCGAGCGCACGGAGGTCGCCGTCGTGCTCTTTCACGGCCTCACCAACTGCCCCAAGCAGTTCGTCGAACTGGGAGAGCAGCTGTTCGACGACGGCGCCAATGTGCTCATCTTGCGAGCGCCCGACCACGGCCGCGCCAACGCGGACGGCACCGGCATCGGCAGTGTCGCCAACGTCGACGACCTCACCGCCGAAGCGCTCCGCGACTACGCAGACGATGCCGTCGACATCGCCACCGGACTCGGTGATGAGGTTCGCGTGCTCGGGCTCTCGATGGGCGGTGTGATCGCCGCGTGGACGGCGCAGGAGCGCAGCGATGTCGACCGGGTCGTCGCCATCGCCCCAGCGATCAACATCCCGTTTGTGCCGGCGGTACTCACCCATGTGTTCCGCAACGTGTTCCACAAGCTTCCGAACGTCTCGCTCCCGAGCGCAGGGTCGAAGCTCGACCACGCCTACGCCGGAGAGACCACGAAGGGGCTCGACGCGACCTTCGCCATGGCTGCCTACGTGGCCGACGGCGCCTACGCCGACCAGCCCGCAGCGGCCGACGTGATCGTCGTACTCAACCCCGACGACGAACAGGTCGACCCCACGCATCTCGCGGAGTTCGCGGATGCGTGGGCGAGCACCGGTGGGCCTGTCTCGCTGCACCGGTTCCCGGCGGTCGGCCTCCGCCACGACGTGATCGATCTCGCTCAGCCCGACGCTCGCCCCGACCTCGTCTATCCGATGCTCGTCTCGCTGCTGGCTGGCGAGCGGCCGGGGTGAGTCCGACCGCCGGCGTCAACGGCGGAGCGTTCTACGATCGGACCGTGGACTCGAGCGCTCTCGAACGGTCGCAGCGGTGAGTGGTCACGACCATCATCACGATCACGCACACTCGTTGCTGCCGCCCGAGCCGGCGTTGCGGGTGCGGGCGATCGAGTCGTTGCTGGTCGAGAAGGGGCTCGTCGACCGCGCCTCGATCGACGAGATCATCGACGCCTTCTCCAACCGCATCGGTCCCCAGAACGGTGCTCGTGTCGTGGCCCGAGCCTGGACCGACGAGGCCTACCGCGAACGGCTGCTGACCGACGCAACGTCGGCCATCGCGGAACTCGGCTTCACCGGCATCCAGGGCGAGCACATGGTCGCGGTCGAGAACACCGACACGACGCACAACGTCGTCGTCTGCACGCTCTGCTCGTGCTACCCGTGGCCGGTGCTGGGCGTGCCGCCCGCCTGGTACAAGTCATCCGAGTACCGGGCGCGGGCGGTGCGAGAGCCGCGTGCGGTGCTGACCGAGTTCGGTGTCGAGCTCAGCGACGACACCGAGGTCAGCGTGTGGGACTCCACGTCCGAGGTCCGCTACCTCGTGATCCCGCAGCGACCGGCTGGCACCGACGGCTGGTCGGAAGACGAGCTCGCCGCCCTCGTCACCCGCAACTCGATGATCGGTACGGGCATCGCCTCCACGCCGGGAGGCAGGTGATGGAGGGCGTTCACGATCTCGGCGGGGTCGAGGGCTTCGGTCCGATTCCCAACAGGCTCGACGAGCGACCCTTCCACCACGAGTGGGAGGGGGAGGTGTTCGCCATGCGAATCCTCACCGGCTTCTGGGGCGGGTGGAACACCGACAGCGGTCGTCACTCGGTCGAGCGACTGCCGCCGACCGAGTACCTGTCGATGACCTACTTCGAGAAGTGGCTCGCGTCGCTGGTCAATCTGAGCGTCGAGGCCGGCTTCATCACGCGCTCCGAGGTCGAGTCGGGCGCTCCCGACCCCGGCACGCAGCCGGTCGAGGGTGCGGTTGGGCCCGACGTCGTTCGGAAGGTGTTCGCGTCTGGTGGGCCGACCCTCCGCACGATCGATGAGCCACCACGCTTCGCCTCTGGTGACTCGGTCCGTGCTGCGCACCACGGGCACTCTGGGCACACCCGCCTCCCGCGGTATACGCGAGGGCGCGTCGGTGAGGTTACTGCTTGGCACGGCGCCCATGTGTTCCCCGACCGTCATGCTGCGGGCGACGGCGAAGCACCCGAGCACCTGTACACCGTTCGATTCGACGCCCAAGAGCTGTGGGGCGCCGACGCCGACGGCGGCCACACGGTCAGCCTCGATCTGTGGGAGAGCTACCTTGCGCCCGCCAGTTGAACCGGAGCAGCCGTTCGTCGAGCCCTGGCACGCCGAGCTGTTCGCCACCACGCACGCACTCGCTCAGGCCGGCGTGTTCGAATGGGGCGATTGGTCGCAGGCCTTCATCGCTGCCCTCGATGCTGATGATCGCGCAGGTGGACGCATCGATGGATCGGCCTACTACGACAGCTGGCTCGCCGCGCTCGAGCGATTTCTCGTTGAACGCCAACTCGCCGACGACGACGCTCTGGCCGACCTGCGTCAGGCGTGGACCGACGCCTACCTGTCGACGCCCCACGGAGCCCCGGTCGAGCTCGGGCCGCGCTGATGTTCCGGCGCGACTCCGGCCGTCAGATCTCGTCGTCGGCGAGGAGCGGCAGGAGGTCGAGGCCGAGCAGTGATCGGTACGTCGAGTGGTAGTGGTGCAGCGCTGGTTCGTTTCGGCCGAACACCGAGTGCTCGATGTGTCCTGACTCGGCGGTGCGCTGCTGGCTCGCCGACATCCAGTAGTCCTCGTCGCGGATGATCTGGGCGAAGGTCTCGGCCACGAGACGCTGCAGCTCTATTTCCTCGTCGGCCAGGCCCGCCAGCCGCTTGGCCTCGTCGGCGTCGTCGAAGTAGTCGTCGACCGTGGTGCCAGGGCGGAGGTAGAAGGTGATGCGCGACACGTGGCGTCCGGGGTTGCCGGGCTCGGGGAACGCTCGCACGAGATACGCCCCACGATCGAAGGGCATGAGCTGCACGTTCGGGAACAGCCAGTAGACGGGGAGCCCGGCGATCGTGATGTCCCACTCCGACTCGGGCAGGTGCCGCATGTCGTCGATCGCCCGCTTCGTCAGGATCATCCGGTGGTTGTTTCCGAAGGTGTCGTAGCACTGCACGTTGCCGTGGAACACGTTGTAGAGCGTGTCCTTGTGGAGAGCGCCGAAGTGGTAGGTCTCGCCGAAGGTGTCCATGGCGAGCTTCCAGTTGCAGGCCACGTCGTAGCTGTCGTCGTCGAGGTAGGTGAGTTCGCCGAAGTTCCATTCCTCCAACTCGGCTGCGAGTTCGGCAGGGAACATCTCCGACGGATCAATCGTGCCGTCGGGATCGGGATGGACGTAGAGCAGGCCGTGCCACTCGAGCGCCGGGAGTTCGACGAGGCCGAGGCATGCCGGGTCGACCTCGCCGAAGTGATCCTGCTTGGGGAGGCCGACGAGCGCGCCCTCGCCGTCGTAGGTCCAGGCGTGGAAGGGGCACACGAACCGACGTGATTGACCGCGAGTCTCCTCAACGAGCACAGCGCCGCGATGGCGGCATGAGTTGACGAAGGCGCGGAACGTTCCGTCGGCGGAACGGGTGGCGATGACCGGGAGACCGAGATCGTTGGTCGTGATGAACGAGCCCGGTTCCAGGAGGTCGCCCGACAAGCCGACGAGCTGGGGCCGCGACGCGAAGAACTCGGTCCACTCCCGGGTGGCCAGCTCTGGGTCGGTGTAGGTCGTGACCGGGGATCTGCGAAGGCCTCCGGCATCGACGTTGGTGCCGGAATCGAGGCGGGCCAGCAGTTCATTGATCAGGCGGACTTGCTCCTCATGACGCATTCTTAGAGTCGACACCAATGTTCGAGAGTTGTCAACCGTTCCCTTCAGCGTCAGACTGAGTGCTGTGACCGGACTCCGCGAGCGCAACAAGGCCGCCCGAGTCATGGCGATCCTCGACGCCGCCGTCGAACTCCTCGAGTCCGATCGGCTGGAGGACGTCACCACCGAGCGCATCGCCGCCAGGGCATCGGTTGCGCCGGCCACCGTCTACAACTTGGTCGGCACCCGCGAACAGCTGCTCTCAGCGCTGGTCGACCGTGTGGTCGACGACCTGGTCGCCGCGGTCGCCGAGGCGACGGCTGATGACGACGACCCGATCTCGGTCGCTCATCTCGTGGTCGACCACTCGGTCGCAGCCTTCGCCCGCAACTCCCATGCGTTCCGCCAAGTCGTCCGCGCAGGTCGGTCGATCGAACGATCGACACCGACGATGCGGGTCGACCCATCACAACTCCAAGTCGCGGCACTGACGCGAGCCCAGGAGCTCGGACTGTTGCGCGCCGACGTCGATCCGGCAGGCCTCGGCCGCCAGGTCTTCATCTCGTGGATCGGCGCGATGGAGCACTGGGCCAGGGGCCAGCTCGACGACGACGGCTTCGCCGTGGCCGCCCGTCACGGGCTGCTCGTCGTGCTCGCAGCGGCAGCGGCTGACGCTCACCGCGACGGGTTCCTCGAGCAACTGACCGCCACGTCGGTCCTGGTCGAAACGGCCTGGGCCTACTGAGGCCGCTTCGGCTCAGTGCTGTTCAGCGGGCGAACCAGCGGGCGAGGTTGAGTGAGGCCGTCGGGTCGGCGCCCACGCCCACGTGAGAGCTCGACACCTCGACGTTGACCGCGTCGGGCGTGTGGCGATTGTGGCAAGTTCGCCAGTCGACGATCCCGTCGTTGCGGCTGCACATCACGGTGAGGGGAGCGTTCGATCTGGCGCTGGCTGCGCTCGTCGATCATCGCCTCGATCCGCTGGAGTTCGGCCTCGGGGAACAACCGATTGCCGAGGGTGTAGCACGGGCCGAGCAGGGGAGTGCTGAACGCCGCGACTCGGTGCACCACGTCGGGATGATCTCGGTTGGTCTCTCGGGCGTGGACCCCGCCGAGGCTCCAGCCCACGAGGTTGACCGACTGACCGCTCCCCTCGGCGATCTGGCGAACCGATTCGTGTGTCAGTTCGAGGAGCGTGTCGAGATCGCCCGTGTTGGTGCCACGGGTGCGCTCGCTCATGCCGGTCCAGAACATCGTGATGGACCGGCATGCAACACTGTTGTGGCGTTGTTTCATCTCGGGTGGGACCGTGGCTGACGAAACCGCTCCCGACGAGAGGGAACGCAAGCGCGTGCTCCGCGCCGCCAACGACCTGCTGGCGTCGGAAAGTCAGGACTCGCAGATGCGATGTACCGCTCGGGCTGCCAGCGGCTCGCTGACGAGCTCGGTGCGGTGCCTGATCCTGACGATCCGATCGAACGGATCCGGGTCCTCGTGTTGGGATATCGGTGCGTTGCGCTCGCCAACCCCGAGCACTACAAGCTGATGACCGGTCGTCCGCTCCCCGAGTACACCCCGCCCGCGACAGTCTCCGCTTCGCCGCGCCGACGATGACGCCACTCGTCGACGCCGTTCGCCGAGCTTGCGAGTCAGGCGCCCTCGACGGCGACCCCAGGAAGGTGGCGATGAGGCTGTGGGCTTGCAGGCCACAGCCGGGTCAGCCTCGAACTCCACGGCTTGATCGAACTCGACGACCACGAGGCCGACGAGTACTTCGATCGCAACATCGAGGCCCACCGGCCCAGCTAGACGCCGCGGGCGGTCTGAGCAGCGCGGCAGTCGAACTAGCGTCAACGCTGTGAGTGAACACGGAGCTGCGCGAAGTGCTCGAGTTGCGCCGAGCCTCGGCCAGGCGCTCGCCGTCTTCGCCGGCTACGTCGTGTTGTTGTTCGGCCTCCAGAAGTTGGTCGGCGGCGACGTCGACTACACCGAGATCGCCGGCAGCATCGACGGGTTCCGCGACGTCGTCGTCATTCCGGTCGGCATCGCCTCGCTGTACCTGTCGATCGCCACCACGTACCTGGGTTGGTGGCGACCTGCTCTGTTCGAAGCCCGAACTCTGCCCACGTGGATGATGGCGTGGCCCGTGCTCGCCATCGTGGCCATGATCGTCAACATCGCGGCCGACGCCGATCCCTGGGATACCGACTTCCTGCTGATGGTGCTGCTCGGATTCGTGCTCGTCGGGTTCTCGGAGGAGTTGATGACCCGCGGCCTGCTCCTGGTCGGTGCGCGCGGCCAGTACCGCGAGCTCATCTCGTGGGCGATCTCGACCGGATGCTTCGCGCTGATGCACGGCCTCAATGCGCTCAACGGGCAAGATCTGGGCACGACGGCGACGCAGGTGGTCTCGACCTTCGGCTCGGGAACGTTGCTCTACTTCGCTCGTCGGGTCTCAGGCACGCTGTTCCTTCCGATGGTGATGCATGCACTGTTCGACAGCACGCTCACGATCCACGCCGGACCCGGCACCGAGTTCAACACCGATGCCGTGGCTCCGGCTCCGGCGACGGGGGTGTTCCAGACGCTCGGCGTGATCGTCCTCGTGATCGCGTTGATCAAGAAGGTGTTGTCTCGCGACAACCGCGGCCCGGAGATCGAACCCCTCCTTCGTGCATCCTGAAGTCGTCTGCCGTGTCGGTTCACCGCCGGCGTGTCGTCGTTCGTTGCTCGCCGGACTCGGTGCTGTGATCGTCTTGTTCTGATCGTCACCTGGGCGCCGTTCCAGGACCTTCGTCCCTGCCAGGTGATCCATCGTCGGGCCACGACCAAGGCATGCGGCGGGGCAGTTCGCCACACCGACACACCCTCGATCGGTCCGTCACGTCGTTTCGCGGCCGGCGGCGGGTGTGCGACCTTCTTGGTCTCCGCGGCAAAGACAGCCCCCTGAGTGGCACCACCGGCCGCGTGGACAAACCGACCGAAGCGCGCCCGATCTTGGTGCGTAGTATAACAGGCAACCGTCTTGCATGACGTGGAATGCGTGGTATAGTACGCACCATGATGAACGTTCAAGAGAGCCTCACCTCCACGATCACGAGTCGCCGCCTCATCGCTGCGATGTGTGTGATGACGTTGGCGATCGCTGCGTGCGGTTCCGACGACGCTGCTGACCCTGCACCTCCCCAGGACACCGGCACGACCAGCGGCAACGACGGGCCGACCAGCGGTACCGTCGAGTGCTCCGAGACCGCCATTCGAGCCGGTCTCGAGGGCTACGACGACACCATCGTCTCCGTCGACGGCTTCCAGTGCGAGGACGGTTGGGCCGTGGCCTCACTCTCGGTGGCGGACGATCCGGACGACCCGGACGAGATGAGGGCCGGAATCGCAGTGCTGGAAGCCGAGGGACAGTTCTGGATCCCCAAGGACCAGGGCGACGTGTGCGGCTCGCTCCCGGAGATCGACGACAACGGGCAGCCGATCTACCCCGACGACGCCCAGGTGCCTGCATCGCTGTGGCCGCTTGCTTGTTGGAGCAACTGAGGGCGACAGCGCCCGAGTCATCGACTCAACAGGCAACGTCTTTCGGACACCGGCACGATGACGCCAACACGGCGTCTCCCGCGATGAACGGTCCGGCATGTCGCCCGCGGCACCAGACCGCCGATTTCTACGAATGAGGAACCCCTCTTTCTACGAATCCCCCTGGAGTGACCGCTGGTGTTGTGTTCCATACCCGTTCACACGTCAGGGGCACCCAAGCCGCACCAACGAGAACTCACACAATCCTCCTGAGGTCCCTGAGCGGGGAGGGAGGAGACAGTCCACCTACGAGACCGGGTGATGCGCGAAACGAACACACCCCGATTCGCGAACAGGAAACGACAACCTCAGTCTGTAGGCCAGTGCGTCGGACGAGGCGAGCGCTGCATCGCAGATGCGCTGAGCGGCCGTATGTTCGCGGGATGATCATCGTCATCGGCGACGTCCGGGTACAGAGCGACTCACTCGGCGAGGCGTTGCGGCTGAGTCGCAAGCACGTCGAACGGTCTCGAACGGAGTCAGGCTGCATCTCCCACGACGTGCATCAACACGTCGATGACGAGCACCGTCTGGTGTTCGTGGAGCGTTGGGCAGATCACCATGCGCTGCAGGCTCACTTCGCCGTTCCCGAGTCGATCGAGTTCGCCGAGGCGCTGACCGGCCTCGCCGCAGCGCCGCCGAAGATGGACGTCTACGAGGTCGCTGCGGCCGAGTGAGATACAGCGTCGCGGAGGATGCGGACCGAGCGGCTGTCGTGAAGGCGGTGCCGAGTCACCTGATCGGGACCCCCTGCGCAGCGGGCAGGGCTCCTCTCGATGTCGAGCCGCTACTTCGGTCCGAAGAGCGGATATCTCTACACCGATGACCTCATGTCGAAGCTCGAGCGCGACGACCTCCACGACGGTCACGGCAGTGACGAGGTCCTGGTGCGCCTCACGCCCGAGCGGTGGCGCACCGACATGCCGTGATCTGACGCAGGGTGTGTTCCGGCGAGGGTACGGTCTCGGCGGTGGACGACGATCCGTGGGGTGAGTACGTCGACGACTGGGACGACGACGAGGGAGCTCGGATCTACGCGCGCTCCGCCCACGAGTACCTCCTCCGGGTGCTCGAGGATCGGGCCGTCGCACTCGACGGGGCTCGCGTCTGTGACTTCGGCGCCGGGACCGGTCTGCTCACCGAACTGATCGCCGACCGGGTCGCCCACGTCGATGCTGTCGACACCTCGGACGGCATGCTCGCCCAGCTCCGGGCGAAGATCGACCGGCTGGCTTGGCGCCACGTGACGGCATCGGCCGACGTTCCGACGGGTGTGGGGGAGTACGACCTCGTGATCTGCTCGTCGGTGCTCAGCTTCGTCGACGACCTCGGTGCGACCGTCGCCGCACTCGCCGCCTTGCTCCGGCCCGGTGGTGTCTTCGTCCACTGGGACTGGGAGCGGACCGACGACGACGGGCACGGCCTCACTCGGGATGAGGCCTCCGGAGCGCTGCGATCGGCCGGACTCGTCGAGGTCGCCGTCGAGCCTGCGTTCCGGTTTCAGGTCGAGGGTGAACTCGTCTGGCCGCTCTCAGGTGTGGGCTCGGCGGCCTCGTGACACGTCGGCCCAACATCGTTTTCGTCCTCACCGACGACCATGCCGCCCACTCGATCGGTTGCTACGGCTCGGCCGTCAACGAGACGCCACGTATCGACGAGATCGCCGAGCACGGCTGGCGGTTCGACAACTGCTTCGTCACCAATTCGCTGTGCACGCCGTCGCGTGCCTCGATCCTCACCGGCTCGTACAGCCACGTGAACGGGGTGTACTCACTGTTCACACCGCTCGACGCGAGCCAGACCACGTTCATCTCCCAGCTCCAGGCGTCGGGCTACCGAACCGCGATGGTCGGCAAGTGGCACATGGGCCACGGCGCCGGCCACGACCCCGAGGGATTCGACTACTGGGACGTGCTGCCCGGCCAGGGCGACTACTGGAACCCGACGTTCATCTCGCACGAGGGGCGGCGCACGGTTGAGGGCTACGCGACCGACATCATCACCGATCTTGCGATCGACTGGGTCGACCAACTCGACGGTGACGATCCGTGGTGTGTGCTCGTGTGGCACAAGGCGCCGCACCGCTCATGGGAACCGAAACCCGAGCATCGGGCGCTGTACGAGGAGCCCCGTCCGATCCCGGCGACGTTCTGGGATGACTACTCCACGAGGTCGGCGTCGATCCGCCGAGTCGCGATGCGCGTCGCCGACCACCTCAACACCGACGACCTCAAGGAGGATCCGCCACCGGGTCTCACCTACGAAGAACTCGCGGTGTGGAAGTACCAGGTGTACATGCGCGACTACCTCGCCTGTGTGCACTCGGTCGACGAGAACGTCGGTCGCCTCATCGACTGGCTCCGTGAGCGTGGCGACTTCGACGACACCCTCCTCATGTACTCGTCGGACCAGGGCTTCTTCCTCGGCGATCACGGCTGGTTCGACAAGCGGCTGATGTTCGAGGAGTCGCTGCGGATGCCGTTCCTGCTCTCGTATCCGAACGGAGTGTCGGCGGGTGGCCACCACGACGGGCTGGTCACCAACGTCGACATGGCCCAGACGATCCTCGACGCCGCCGGCGTGGAGTCCGGCGACCAGATGCAGGGCCGCAGCTTCTGGTCCGACATCGCCGACACACCATTCGAACCGACCGCAGCGCCGCCCGCTGACGGTGTGTACTACCGGTACTGGGAGAACGACGACTTCATCCACGGGGCCCCCGCCCATTACGGATTCCGGACCGCTCGGTACAAGCTCATCTACTACTACAACGACGGCTTCGAGCTGCCGTTCACCGGCCCGTTCACGTTCCCGCCCGAGTGGGAGCTCTACGACCTCGACGCCGACCCGACCGAGGTCCGCAACGTCTACGACGACCCGAACTACGCATTGGTTCGGGAGGAGTTGAAGGTGGCGATGTGGCGCGAGCAGTCACGCCTCGGCGACGTCCCGCATCCGTCGCAGCCGGTGCCGCCGGGGTGCGACGATGTTCCGGTTGCTGAGCTGCCCGAGCTGCCGCGGTATCAATGGATCGACCTCGGCACGATGAACGGTTGAGGCCTGGAGGTAGCCATGCGAGTGTTCGATGCTGAACAGACGAGGGCGGCGACGCCGTGGGTCGAGCTCGTCGACGCGATCGGCAACGAACTCGCCGACGGTGTGGGCGTGTCGCCCGAGCGGCACGTGCATCCGATCGCCCAGCCCGACGGCAGCATCGGCTCGCTGCTGCTGAAGCCCGCGTGGCGGGACGGTGAGCTGGTGACGGTCAAGACGGTCACCTACATGCCCGCCAATGCGGGCACCGAGGTGCCGACCATCAACGCGATCGTCACGGCATTCGACGGAGCGAACGGGGTGCCGCTCGCCGTCATCGACGGCAACGAGCTCACCTCTCGGCGCACGGCGGCGATCAGCGCGCTCGCGGCTCGATACCTGACCCGTCCGGAATCGTCACGCCTCGTCATCGTCGGCACCGGCCAACTCGCGCCCAACGTCGCCCAGGCGTACTGCGCCGTCCGCCCGATCGAGACGATCGAGGTGTGGGGGCGGAGCGAGGCCAAGGCCGTCGCCGTGGTCGCCCAACTCGCGGCGCTCGGCATCGAGGCATCGGTGAGCACCGACCTCGAAGCGAGCGTGCGGTCTGCCGACATCGTCTCGTGCGTCACCGGTTCCGATCAGCCGTTGGTCATGGGGCAGTGGCTGGTGCCTGGAGCCCACCTCGATCTGATCGGCAGCTTCCGGCCCGACATGCGTGAGTCGGACGATGCGGCGGTCCGGCGCTCGACCGTGTTCGTCGACACCGTGGCCGGGGCGGTCGTGTCGGGCGACCTGTCGCAGCCGATCGACGCCGGGTGGTTTGCCGAGTCCGACATCGCTGCCGACCTGCGGGCGCTCGTCGCCGAGGAGCACCCGGGTCGACAGGTCGACGAGGAGATCACGTGCTTCAAGTCGGCCGGGTTCGCGCTCGCCGACCTGGCTGCTGCCCGACTCGTCCTCGGGGCGACGCCGTGACCGCCGAACGCACCGTCGACGTCGTGGTCGTCGGCGGTGGGATCGCCGGCGCGTCGTGCCTACACCATCTGTCGGCTGCAGGCCTCATGGCGATCCTCGTCGAGCGTGAACCCGACCTCGGATCGCACAGCACCGGCCGATCGGCAGCCGTGTTCGCTCCCGGCTATGGCGGCCCAGTGAACGACGTGCTGTGCGACGAGAGCTGGGCATTCCTGGATTCCGACGGCCACGGCATCTCCGACACGCCTTTGCTCGCGCCGCGCGACCTGCTGTTCGTCAGCCCGGCCGCACCCGAGCACCCCAACGACGAGCTGCCGGGCGCCGAACCGATCTCGATCGATGCGGCCATCCGGCTGTGCCCGGTGCTGCGCCCGGAGAAGCTGAGCGCCGCGGCGCTGCACACCGGCGGGCGTGACATCGACGTCGAGGCGCTCCTGCAGACCTTCGTGCGGGGCGCACGAGCGACCGGCGGCGAGATCCTGCGACACACCCGAGCTGTTGGTCTGGAACGCGCTGCTGATCACTGGGTCGTCGACGTCGGCGCAGAGCGGATTCGGGCGGAGCTCGTCGTCAACGCCGCCGGTGCGTGGGCTGACCAGGTCAACGAGATGGCGGGCCTCGAGCGCAACGGGGTTCGGGCGCTGAAGCGAACGGCATTCCTCGCTCCGACCACGGTTGATGGCCACTCCGTCGACATGATGAGTTGGCCGATGACCATCGCCGCCGACCACAGCTGTTACTTCAAGCCCGACGTGCCCGGCGTGCTGCTCTGCTCCCGGTCGGAGGAGACACCGGTCGAGCCGGGCGAGCCCGACGTCGAGGAGATCGACGTCGCCGCTGCGATCCACCACATCAACGAGCTCACGACGCTCGAGTTGCGCTCGGTGCACAGCACCTGGGCCGGTCTGCGGGTGTTCACCGACGACCGCCAGCCTGTGCTCGGCCCACACCCCGACGACCCGACGTTCCTGCAGTGCGTCGGACTGGGAGGCACTGGCGTGTCGACCGCCCCCGCCGTCGGTGCCCGAATCGCCCGTGCTGCCATCGAACAGATCGGAGTCCCTGCATGACCGACGAGACGAAGCCTGTCGCCGTCGTCACCGGCGCGTCGAGCGGAATCGGCGAAGCGACCGTGAACCGGCTCGTCGACGAGGGGTACGTCGTGCACGCCATCGCTCGGCGCGCTGAGCGACTGGCCGACCTGGCCACCGCCACCGCCTGCACCACCCACGTCCTCGACGTGACCGACACCGATGCGCTCATGGCGCTGGCTCAGCAGATCGGGCCGGTCGATGTGCTCGTCAACAATGCCGGCCTCGGTCGTATGGACGATCCGCTCGTGTCGGCTCCGCTCAGCGACATCACGCGAACGATCGACACCAACGTGACTGCGCTGATGGTGGCGACGATGGCCTTTCTTCCGGCCATGGTCGAGCGACGCTCGGGTCACGTGGTGAACATCGGGTCGATGGCGGGGCTCTACCCACTGCCGTCGGCCACTTATGGCGCATCGAAGGCGGCGGTTCATCGCTTCTGCACGAACCTCCGTCTCGAACTTCGCAACACCAACGTGCGGGTGACCGAGATCTGCCCGGGACGGGTGGCGACCGAGTTCTACGACGTGGCGATCACCGACCCCGAGCGGCGTGAGGGCACCAAGAACAGCGGCGTCGACGAGATCACTGCGGCCGAACTGGCCGACACGATCCACTACGCGATCAGCGTGCCGCCCCACGTCAACATCAACCGGATCGAGCTGCAACCGACGGGCCAGACCTACGGCGGCATGCAGTTCGACGACGACGGAGAGGACGACCTCGCATGAGTGGGATGAACGAGCCGGAGTTCGGCGGGAAGACGGTCGTCATCACCGGCGGCGCCTCCGGAATGGGAGCGGCAACCGCTCGCGAGTTCGCCGCCCGCGGCGCCGTGCTCGTGCTCGTCGACCTGAATGAGGACGGTGCTCGCAGCGTGGCCGAGGAGTGCTTCGCCGGCGGGTCGCCGAACGTGTCGGTGCACGCCGGTGACGTGAGCAGCTCGGCGTTCTGCGACGCCGTGATCGATGCCTCGGTCGTCGAACACGGTGGCGTCGACGTGCTCGTCACTGCGGCGGGGACGATCCACCGGGCCGATTCGCTCGGCACGGGTGACGATGACTGGCGGCGCGTCATGGGTGTCAACGTGGATGGCATGTTCTTCATGTGCCGCGCTGCATTGCGGCACATGACCTCGATCGGGTCGGGTTCGATCGTCAACTTCGGGTCGATCTGGGGTGGCGTCGGCTCGGCCGGGTCGACCGCCTACTGCGTGTCGAAGGGTGCGGTTCATCAGCTCACCCGTGCGCTCGCACTCGACCATGTCGAGCAGGGCGTGCGTGTGAACGCCGTCGCCCCCGGCGAGGTCAACACGCCCATGCTCTCGTCGCAGCGCGCCGAACCGCCAACGGCCGAGTATCTCCAAGCCCTTGCCGATGAGACCATCCCCATGAAGCGGCTTGCCGAACCCGAGGAGATCGCCCGAGTGGTGGTGTTCCTCGCCTCGGACCAGGCCAGCTACATCACCGGCGAGATCGTCCACGTCGACGCCGGCTACACCGCCCGCTAGGAGTGACGGTGCCCAACGAGAATCTCAACTGGGGTCAGACCCCAGTTGGTACGCGGACTGGCGGGCGCATCCTGGTTGACGCGCTCGTCAACCACGGGGTCGACCGAGTGTTCTGTGTGCCGGGCGAGAGCTACCTCGCAGCGCTCGACGCGCTCCACGACACGCCATCGATCTCGGTGCATGTCGCCCGCAACGAAGGTGGTGCCGCCTACATGGCCGATGCCTGCGCCAAGCTCACGGGCCGACCAGGTGTCTGCTTCGTCACCCGCGGCCCCGGCGCCACCAATGCGTCGGGCGGGGTGCACGTGGCCTTCCAAGACTCGACGCCGATGGTGCTGTTGATCGGGCAGGTCGGTCGAGGCGACGTCGACCGCGAGGCGTTCCAGGAGGTCGACTATCGGCGGATGTACGGCCAGATGGCCAAGTGGGTCGCCCAGATCGACGACGCCGCACGGATCCCCGAGTACCTCAACCGGGCGTTCGCCACGGCGACCGCCGGTCGACCGGGCCCGGTCGTGCTCGCCCTCCCCGAAGACATGCTGACCGACGAGGTCGCCGTCGCCGACACGCCCGGCTGGCAGTCCGTGCCGGTCCATCCCGGACCCGACCAGGTGGCGGCCGTCGTGGCCGAGCTCGAGGCCGCCGAGCGTCCGCTGTTGGTGGTGGGCGGAGGCGGTTGGACCGACGAGGCCCGGGCATCGCTGGCCACCTTTGCGTCGGCATGGGAACTCCCGGTCGCTGCATCGTTCCGGTGTCAGGACCTCATCGACAACCTTCACCCCAGCTACGCCGGGATGCTGGGGATCGGCGCCGGGCCGGCCCTGGTCGAGCGGGTGCGCTCCGCCGACCTGCTCGTCGTGATCGGAGCTCGGCTGGGCGAGATCACCACCAACGGCTACACGCTCCTCGAACCGCCCCGGCCGGCGCAACGGCTGGTGCACATGCATGCCGGCGCTGAGGAGATCGGACGTGTGTACGCGGCTGATGTCGCCGTGAACGCGTCGTCGGCGGAGATGGTGGCGGCCCTTGCAGCGACTGTTCCTGCTGCGCCGGTCTCGTGGGCTGCCGACACGGTGCGAGCGCACGCCGAGCACCGCTCACGGTCGGTACCCAACACGGTGCCGGGGGACCTGCAACTCGGCGAGATCTTCGGCTGGCTGTCCGACCGCCTGCCCGATGACGCCGTCGTGTGCACCGGTGCTGGCAACTACACCGGCTGGGTCAACCGGTTCATCCGCTTCGGCGGTGGCCGCCGACTCCTCGCTCCCACGAGCGGGACGATGGGGTACGGCACCCCCGGAGCGGTGGCGGCCAAGCTCGCCGATCCTGACCGCACCGTGGTCGCCGTGGCTGGAGATGGCTGCTTCATGATGAACGGCCAGGAGCTCGCCACTGCAGTCCAGTACAGGGCCGACATCATCGTGATCGTCGTCAACAACTCGATGCTCGGCACGATCCGTATGCACCAGGAGCGGGAGTACCCCAACCGGGTGTCGGCGACCGGCCTCGTCAACCCCGACTTCGTGGCGTTGGCTCAGGCCTACGGCGCGCACGGCGAGTTGGTGACCACGACCGACGAGTTCGAGCCGGCCATCGAGCGGGCGGTGGCGTTCGACGGCAGTGCGCTGATCGAGCTGCGTGTCGACGCCGAGGTGCTCGGCACCGACCTCACCCTCTCCGGCCTTCGTGCTGCATCTGGTGACGCCTGAGCCGATGGCTGCCGAGGTCGCATCCGAACTGCTCGACGAGCTGCGCGCTGTCGTCGGGGATCAGCACGTGCTCACCACCGACGATGTCACCGAGGCGTACCGCGTCGACTGGATGGGGCGCTACCGAGCCGAGTCGGCCGTCGTGGTGCGCCCGGCCGACACCGCCGAGGTGGTCGCAGTCGTTCACGTGTGCGCTCGTCACGGCGCACCGATCTGCCCGCAGGGTGGCAACACCGGCATGGTCGGGGCCAGCGTGCCGCTCGGTGGCGAGGTCGTGGTCTCGACCAAGCGACTGCAGCGACTCGACCCGGTCGACGAGCGGGCCGGCACCGTCGTGGTCGGCGCCGGGGTCACCCTCGGCGACCTCCAACGTCACGCCGAGACCGCTGGCTTCGAGTACGCCGTCGACCTCGGAGCACGCGACACCGCGACCGTCGGTGGCACCGTCGCCACCAACGCCGGCGGCACCCACGTGATCCGACGGGGGACGACCCGAGCCAACTGTGTCGGTGTCGAAGCGGTGTTGGCCGACAGCTCGATCGTCGGCGATCTCGCCGGGCTGGTGAAGGACAACACGGGCTACCACCTCCCCAGCCTCTTCTGCGGGAGCGAAGGCACCCTCGGGATCATCACCGCTGCGACGATGAAGTTGCACCGGCCGCTCGCCGAGAGAGTCACCGCCCTCGTCGCTTTCTCCGACGTCGATTCGGCGACCGCGGCCGTCGGGGAACTGGCACGTCACCACCTTCCGGTCGACGCCGTCGAGTTCATGCTCGGTGGTGGTGTCGAACTCGTCCGATCGACCTTCGATCTTCCGGCACCGTTCGAGGCCGTGCACCCGGGGTACCTGCTCGTCGAGTGCTCCGACGACGAACCGCTCGACGATCGCGTCGGCGACGTGCTGAGTCAGGTCCCCGGCGTGGTCGACGCGGCCGTCGCCTCGAGCCGGGCACAACGTGAGGCCCTCTGGAAGTACCGGGAGCTGCACACCGAGTCGATCAACATGGTCGGGCCGCCGGTGAAGCTCGACGTCACGGTGCCGCTGGGGCGGCTCAGCGAGTTCATCGCCGACATCGGCGGGCGTGTTCGTGCGTCGTTCCCAGTGGCCGAGGTGTGGTTGTTCGGGCACGCCGGCGACGGCAACATCCACGTCAACGTCACCGGCGTCGACACCGCCCACATGGGCCGATGCACCGACCTCGTGCTCGATCGGGTCGTGTCGATGGGCGGAAGCGTCAGCGCCGAGCACGGCATCGGCCGGATGAAGAAGGACTGGCTCGAACGCCAGCGGGGGAGCGCCGATGTCGCTGCCTTCCGGGCGATCAAACGCTCCCTCGACCCCGATGGCCTGTTCCAGCCCGACGTGCTCCTGCCCTGAGTCGGGCTGACGCCCCGGCAGGGGGTCGTATAACGTGGTAGTTATATGGCTATGACTGCGACTGCGGCCGTGTCGGCCGATCTCACCGAGCTCGAGCAGGTGATGCGGGCCGTGGCGAGCGAGCGCCGGCTCCAAATCCTCGAGTGGCTGAAGGATCCGCGAGCACACTTCCCGCCCCAGGTGCACGGCGACCCCGACGAACACGGGGCGTGCAACCAGTTCATCGTCGAGAAGCTCGGGATCAGCCAGCCCGCCGGCTCTCGCCACATGAAGATCCTCACCGACGCAGGCCTGGTCACCCCGACCCGACGTGACGGCTACACCTACTACAAGCGCAACGAGGACGCGATCGCCGCGTTCGCCGAGGCCACCCGCCAGATCTGACCGGCTCACGAACACGAAGAACTCAGGAACACGCAGATGAACCACTACCCGTCACTCGAGGGCAAGGTCGTCCTCGTCACCGGCTCGGCCAGGGGCATCGGCTACGCGATCGCCCAGCGCTTCGCCGCCGCCGGCTGCTCGGTCGCCATGAACGATGTCGATGCCGATCAACTCGACGAATCGGTCGCTTCGGTCAACGACGCCGGTGGCGAAGCCCTGGCCGTGGCCGCCGACGTGTCCGACAGTGCCGCGGTCGGTTCGATGATCGACCAGATCATGGAGCGCCACGGCCGCATCGACGTGGTGGTCAACAACGCTGGCATCGTCTCGCCGATGCTCCACTTCTTCGACGCTGACGAGGCCTGGTGGCGGCGAATCCTCGATGTGAACCTGACCGGCCACTTCCTGGTGTCGCATCCGGCTGCGCGGATCATGGCGACGCAGGGCGGCGGCTGCATCATCAACATGAGCTCCGGTGGCGCCACACGTGCCCACCGCAGCTTCACCGCCTACGACGCCACGAAGGGCGGTATCGAGGCGCTCACCCGGGCGATGGCGATCGACCTCGCTCCCTATGGCATCCGGGTCAACGCCCTCATGCCCGGCTCGATCGACACGAGCACCCAGGGCGAGGAGTACCGTAAGACGAGCGGCGTCAACATCCCACTCGGTCGGGTGGGTGACCCCGGCGAGATGGCCGGCGCTGCGCTGTTCCTCGCCTCCGACGACGCCAGCTACATCACCGGCGACGTCGTCAAGGTCGATGGCGGCATGCTCGCCCAACAGCGCTCGGCCACCGTCGACATCGTTCCACCGTCGACCTTCCCCGCCGTGGAGGATCTGTGATGAGCATCAGGATCGGAGCCGACGTCGGCGGCACCTTCACCGACGTCGTCGTCGAGCGTGATGGCGAGTACCTGTCGACCAAGGTGCTCACCACGCACCAGGCGCCCGAGGTCGGGATCCTCGATGGGTTGCGTGCCGTGGTAGCCGAGCACGACGTCGACCTCACCGAGGTCACCCAGGTCATCCATGGCACGACGCTCGCCACCAATGCACTCATCGAGCGGCGCGGCGCCCGAACGGCGTTGGTCACCACGGCCGGGTTCCGTGACGTGATCGAGACCCGCACCGAGGGTCGCTTCGAGCAGTACGACCTCAACATCGTCCTGCCCACCCCGCTCATCGAGCGGTGCCACCGGTTCACGGTGCCCGAACGCCTCAACGCCGATGGCGAGGTGCTCCTCGAGTTCGACGAGGCCGCAGCCTGCACCGTGGTGGAGCAGATCGTCGCTCATGGCTACGAGGCCGTGGCCATCGGGTTCATCCACAGCTATCGCAACGGCGATCACGAGCGCAGGTTCCGCGAGCTCCTGCTCGAGGCCGCGCCCGAGATCGCCGTGTCGATCAGCTGCGAAGTGTCGCCCCAGATGCGCGAGTTCGAACGGTTCAACACCGTGTGCGCCAACGCCTACGTGCAGCCGCTCATGGCGTCGTATCTGCACCGACTCGAAGATGGCCTGCGAGAGCTCGGAGCCAGCTGCCCGGTGTACCTGATCCACTCGGGCGGCGGGCTCGTCAGCGTCGACACCGCAGCGGCGTTCCCGGTCCGCCTCGTCGAGTCGGGCCCGGCCGGAGGAGCGATCTTCGCAGCCCACCTCGCTGCGACCCACCAGCTCGATCGCATCGTGTCGTACGACATGGGCGGCACCACGGCGAAGATCGCGCTGATCGAGGACTACGTCCCGCAGACCGCCAAGACCTTCGAAGTGGCCCGCACCACCCGCTTCAAGAAGGGGAGTGGCATGCCGATCTCGATTCCGGTGATCGAGATGATCGAGATCGGTGCCGGCGGTGGTTCGATCGCTGGTGTCGACTCCCTCGGCCGCATCACCATCGGCCCGCACTCGGCCGGCTCCGAGCCTGGCCCGGCGGCCTACGACCTCGGTGGCAGCGATGCCACCGTCACCGATGCGAACCTCGAGCTGGGCCGGCTCCACCCCGACACGTTCGGAGCCACGTCGATCCAGTTGTCGCCCGAGCGAGCGAGCAGTGCGCTCGTCGGGAGCGTTGGTGAGCGACTCGGTCTCGATGCTCGCACCTCAGCGGTCGGCGTCGTCGAGATGGTCGACGAGTCCATGGCCAACGCCGCGGGTGTCCACGCCGTCGAGAACGGCAAGGACCTCGCCGGGTTCGCGATGGTCGCCTTCGGCGGAGGCGCACCGCTCCACGCCACGCGTCTGATCGACAAGCTCGGCGTCGACGAACTGCTGGTGCCCACGGGGGCCGGGGTCGGATCGGCGATCGGATTCCTGCTCGCGCCGTTCTCGTACGAGGCGGTGCGTTCGTTCCACACGTCGTCCGACGAGTTCGACGCCGCCGCGGTCGATCTGGTGCTCAGCGAACTCGCCACTGAAGCCGAGGCCTTCGTCCGGCAGGGGACCGACGCCACTACCACCGTCGAACGCCAGGTCTCGATGCGATATCGAGGTCAGGGCTGGGAGATCCCGGTCGCCGTGCCCGACGGACGCTTCGATCAATTCGCCGCCGACGAACTGGTGCGGGAGTTCACCAAGACCTACGAGCGATTCTTCGGCCGGGCGATCGACGGACTCGCGGTCGAGGCGGTCAGCTGGGCGGTCCGGGTCGCCTCGATCGTCGAGCCACCTTCACCGCTCCCGATCGTCGAAGCCGGTGTACCGGTCGCAGCGCCCCGGCGTCGTCCGGTCTACGACCCGGTCGCCGGCGAGCTGGTCGAGACCGCCGTGCTGTCTCGTGACGACTTGGCAGCTGGCGACACCGTCGCTGGCCCGGCCGTGATCGTCGAATCGCAGACCACCACCGTCCTGGCGTCGCATCACGTGGCAACGGTGCAGGCCGACCACACCCTCCGCATCGGGCGAATGCCGAGCGCCGACACGAAGGGGGCGTCGTCGTGAACGAGCAGCAGTCCATGGTCCACCACCAGATCATGTGGAATCGGCTGGTCGCCATCGTCGAAGAACAGGCGCTGACCCTCGTGCGCACCTCGTTCTCGACGTCGGTGCGAGAAGCGGGTGACCTGTCGGCCGGCGTGTTCGACGCCCAGGGTCGCCTGGTGGCCCAGGCGGTCACCGGCACCCCCGGCCACGTCAACACGATGGCCGCTGCCGTCGGGCACTTCATCGACGAGATCGGTGTGAGCTCGATGGCCGAGGGTGACGTGTACATCACCAACGATCCGTGGAAGGGCACGGGCCATCTCCACGACATCACCGTCACCACGCCGGTCTTCCGTGGTGGCGATCTGGTCGGCTTCTTCGCCTCGACGTCACACGTGGTCGACATCGGAGGGCGCGGTTACGGGCCCGATGCGTCGGAGTTGTACGAGGAGGGCCTGCGTATCCCGATCATGCGATGGGCGCGGCGCGGCGAGCTCAACACCGATTTGGTCAACATCATCCGCAACAACGTGCGTGAGGCCGACCAGGTCGTGGGCGACATCCACGGCCTGGCCGCCTCGAACGAGACCGGTCGCCGGCGTCTCCTCGAGATGCTCGACGAGTTCGACCTCGACGGGATCGACGACCTCGCCACCTTCGTGTTCGAGCGCACCCACGTCGCCGTGGCCGCCGCGCTCGCCGAGGTGCCGAACGGCGTCTACCGGAACTCGATGGACGTCGACGGCTACGACCACCCGGTCCACATGGAGGTCACGCTCACCGTGACCGATGAGGGGATGCACGCCGACTTCACGGGGACCTCAGCGACGAGCTCGTTCGGCGTCAACGTGCCGATCGTCTACTCGCAGGCCTACTTCACCTACGGGATGATCGTGGCGCTTGCGCCCGAGTTACCCAACAACTACGCCTCGCTTGCGCCGTTCACCGTGTCGGCGCCCGATGGGGTCATCCTGAACGCAAAGGAACCCGACCCGGTGTCGATCCGCCACGTGATGGGTCACTTCGTCACCGATCTGTGCCTCGGCGCGCTGGCGCAGGCGATGCCCGAACGGATTCCAGCCGAGGGCGCTGGTGCGCTGTGGAACTTCCAGGCGAGTGCCCGAGCCGTCGATCCGCTCAACGATCCACGGCCGCCGGTCGAGCTGCTCATGTTCAACAGCGGGGGCACCGGCGCCCGCCCCGGACTGGACGGCCTCACCGCCACCGCCTTCCCGTCAGGTGTGATGACGATGAGCGCCGAGGCGACCGAGCAGGTCGGACCGATCGTCATCTGGCGCAAGGAGATCCGTGAGAACTCGGCGGGTGCCGGCAAGCAGCGAGGTGGGCTCGGCCAGGTGATCGAGATCGAGGCCACCGAGGGCTACCAGTTCGTGTTCTCGGCCATGTTCGACCGAGTCGAGCACCCGGCTCGGGGGCGTCACGGCGGGACCGATGGCGCTCCCGGGAGGGTGTACCTCGACGACGGGTCGGCCTTCCGATCGAAGGGCAAGCAGGTCATCGCACCTGACCGCCGTCTCGTCATGGAGCTGCCGGGCGGTGGCGGCTTCGGTGATCCGGCCGAACGTGACCCCGAGGCGGTGGCGAACGACCAGAAGCAGGGCTACGTGTCGTGAGTCGGCCGCTCCACCCGGTCACGGCGGCGCCCCGCCAGTCGGGCTACGACGTCGTGATCGTCGGCGGCGGCATGGTCGGATCGTCGATCGCCTGGTTCCTGTCGGCGAACCCCGACTTCGACGGGTCGGTCCTCGTGGTCGAGCGTGACCGCTCGTACGAACGGGCCAGCACGACCCTCACGAACAGCTGCATGCGCCAGCAGTTCTCGAACGCGATCAACGTCCAGATCTCCCAGTTCGCTGCCGACTTCGTCCGCAACTTTCGTGAGTACCTGGGCGGCGACCCTGAGATCCCCGACATCTTCTTCCACCAGTTCGGCTACATGTATCTGGCCTCGACCGACGACGGGGCCGCGGCGCTTCGTGACCGCCAGGTGCTCCAGGCTGAACTCGGAGCGGGCACCCGACTCCTGAGCCCGGAGGAGATCGCCGCGGAATTCCCCTTCTACCGTCTCGACGACATCGTCCTCGGCAGCCACAACCCCGTCGATGAGGGTTACTTCGACTCGGGAACCATGTTCCCGTGGCTCCAGAAGTGTGCCCGTCGGAACGGTGTCGAGTTCGTCGACAACGAGGTCGTCGCCATGCGCTGCTCTGGCAGCAGGGTCGTCGGGGTCACGCTCGCATCGGGTGAGACCATGTCGTGCGGCACCGTGGTCGATGCCGCCGGCACCCGGGCCGACCGTGTGGCGCAGATGGTCGGCGCCTCGGTCCCGGTCGAGCCTCGGGTTCGATACTCCTGGGTCGTGAAGCTCGCCGAGCCGCTCGAACAAGACCTCCCGCTCACCATCGACCCGTCGGGTGTCCACGTCCGCAGCGAGGGTGACGCCTATCAGGTCGGCAGCGCGCCCGACGTCGACGTCGCCGTCGACCACGACGACTTCCGGATGGACGACGACATCTTCGAGGCGAAGGTGTGGCCGGTGTTGGCGAACCGCATTCCGGCGTTCGAGCGGCTGAAGGAGATCACCCGTTGGCCGGGTCACTACGGGTACAACACCCTCGATCAGAATGCGATCGTCGGCCCGCACGACAAGGTCGAGAACTTCGTGTTCGCCAACGGGTTCTCTGGTCACGGGCTTCAGCAGTCGCCGGCCATCGGCCGCGGTGTCGCCGAGTACATCACCCACGGCGAGTTCCGCACGCTCGACCTGTCGCCGTTCAGCTTCGATCGAATTCGTGCTGGGCGCCCCTTCGTCGAAGCTGCCGTCATCTGAGCGGTCTGCTCGGCCCGGTCAGCTCGCTTGGAGGTCGATCACGATCTTCCCGACGGCGGATGAAGATCTGATCGCCCGTTGCGCCTGATGGATGTCGTCCAAGGCGAACACCTCGGCGATCGATGGGTCGACATCGCCTCGCACAGCGATGTCGACGAGCTGGGCGAAGGTGGCTTCGTCGTGCATCGTCGAGCCGACGATCGTCCGCTGCCCGAGGTAGACGCGCCGGAGATCGAGCGGAACGACCGGACCGGCGATGGCGCCCGCCACGACGAGCCGGCCACCGACCCGCAACGCATCGACCCAGCTACCGAACGCGTCGCCACCGACCACGTCGGCGACCGCATCGATCCCGCCCGACCCCGCTGCGTCACGAGCGTGTGCGACGACGTCGGGATCGGTGCGATCGACCACATGGCTGGCTCCGAGTGCGAGCAGGGTGTCGCTGCGGTCGGCGGTCGACACAGCGATCACGCGAGCGCCGAGCGCCCGGCCGAGCTGCACCAACCCGACGCCGACGCCGCCCGAGGCGCCGGTGACGACGAGTGTCTCGCCGGGTGAGATCGAGGCCCGCCGCAGCATGCCGAGCGCAGTGCCGTAGGCGATCGGAAGCGCCGCGAGCTGGACGTCGCTCAGCGGACTCGCCGTCACGTCGTGGCATCGGTGTTCGGCCACGACCATGAACTCGGCGAAGCCGCCGTCGGATTCGGATCCGAGTACGCCGACGATGTCGCTGTCGGCGTCGTACTCCGCGGGGTCGACGAGTACTCGCCGGCCGATCAGTGAGCTGTCGACGCCCTCGCCGACCTCACTGACGACGCCGACGACGTCAGCCCCCTGGATGCGTGGGCACTCGATCGGAACACCCAACCAGCCAGCGGTGGCGTCAGGGTTGGAGGCCGTCCCGTAGGCGCCCTCGCGCGTCCAGATGTCGGTGTTGTTGACCGAGGCCGCAGCGACTCGAATCACGACCTGGCCCGACTCGGGGGTCGGTGTTGGGGCGTCGGTGACGATCAGCTGGTCGGGGCCGCCGTGGCCCGTCATGACCGCTGCCCGCATCGGCCGCCTCAGACCCAGCGAGCGAACTCGTCGAGTGGCATGCGCTCGGATTCGAGCGTGTTGACCGGCTTGTCGAGGTCGGCGGTACCGATCGCCATGCCGCAGAACAGCATCTGCTCCTCAGGGGCACCGACGAACTCTGCGACCGACGGGCCGTAGGTCGCCCACGCCTCCTGTGGGCACGTCGAGAGGCCAGCCTCCTCGGCGAGCAGCATGAAGGTCTGCAGGTACATGCCGAGGTCGGACCACTGCGGAGCGCCCATGTCGCGCTCGATGAAACAGAAGAAGGCCGCAGGCGCATCGAAGAATCGGAAGTTGCGAGCCATGTGGGCGAATCGAGCCGGTTTGTCGTCGCGAGCGATGCCCATCGTGGCGTACATGGCCTCACCGAGGGCGAAGCGGTTGGTGCGGTACGGCTCCCAGAGGTTGGCCGGATAGATCTCGTACTCGGGCTGGTCGTTCGGTCGACCCTCGATGAACTCGAGGAAGTCGGTCATGCGGTCGCCATTGATCACGTAGATCTTCCACGGCTGGACGTTGCCGCCCGACGGAGCCCGAGCGGCGAGGGTGAGCAGCTCTCGCAGTGTGTCGTCGCTGACCGGGTCGGAGAGGAAGGCTCGGATCGACTTGCGGCGGCGTACGGCTTCGGACACGTCCATGGGCCGCAACGTAGTGCGGGCAACTACAAGACGACGAGGTCGATGTCGACCATCAGTTCCTCGGCGATCTGACCGAGGCGGTCGTCGAGATCGTCGTGGCTCACGTCGGCGGGCACGGTGAGGACGGCACGCGCTTCGAACAGCTCCTCGGCCGACATGGGTGCGCTCGACGTGGTCGTGGTGAGTTCGTCGATGCTGACGCCGAGGCCGGCGAGTGCCACGCTCACCTCGTGGACGATGCCGGGGCGATCGAGGCCGACCAGCTCGAGATGGGTGACGGTGCCTCTGGCGTCGTCGCCGACGGGCGCTGAGCGTTCGACCGCGATCTGGAGGTCGTCGGTCGCGGCGGTCGTCAGGTCGGCGGAGAGCTGATCGGCGAGTTCATCGCTGACCGCGACTTCGACGATCCCTGCGAACTTCGAGCCGAGGCGTGACATCGAGCTGCGGTTCCAGGTGCCTCCGCCTCGCACGACCACGTCGGCGACCGACTCGACGAGGCCGGGGCGGTCGTCGCCGATGACGGTGAGGATGAGGGTGACCATCGGCGCCAACCTACTCGCCGGGCACGAGCGCTGCCGTGGAGCTCATGCCCAGTCGGCTCGCTCCGGCGGCGACCATGGCCTCGGCGCCGGCGAGGGAGCGGATACCTCCCGATGCCTTCACGCCGATGTCGGGTCCAACGCTCTCGCGCATCAGCTGCACGGCGTGCACCGTGGCGCCACCCGTGGGATGGAAGCCGGTCGAGGTCTTCACGAAGTCGGCGCCCTCGCCGACCGAAACCATGCACGCCCGACGGAGCTGGTCGTCGTCGAGTGCGCCCGATTCGAGGATTACCTTCAGCACGACCCCCTCGGTTGCGGCTCGTACCGCGGCGATCGAGGCGGCGACGGTGGCGTCGTCGCCCGAGATGAGTGGGCCGAGCGCGACGACCATGTCGATCTCCACTGCGCCCACTGCCACCGCTTGCGCAGCTTCCGCTGCGACCGACTGGGGCGACATCGCACCCAGCGGGAATCCGACCACCGAACACACCGCCACGTCGGAATCCGCGGTGGCATTGGTGGCACGGGCGACCCACAAGCCGTTGACGCACACGGCGGCAACATCCCACTCAACGGCTTCAGCACAGAGTTGGTCGACGTCCGCAGCTGTGGTCTCGGGCTTGAGTGCGGTGTGGTCGACGAGGGCGAGCAGATCGGCGGACATCGATCCAGTCTCGCAAGATTCTCATCCGACGGCGCCGATCCAGCATGATCGCTGCATGAGCAGCCGCTTCCCGAACCGTGTCACCGAGATGTTGGGAGTCGACCTCCCGATCGTGCAAGCGCCGATGGGATGGATCGCACGATCGCAGCTGGCGTCCGCGGTGTCGAACGCAGGCGGCATGGGAATCATCGAGACCTCGTCGGGCGAGCTCGATGCCGTGCGCGACGAGATCGCCAAGATGAAGGACCTGACCGACAAGCCGTTCGGCGTGAACATCGCGCAGGCGTTCGTGCGCGATCCCGACATCGTTCAGTTCGTGATCGATCAGGGTGTTCGATTCGTCACCACCTCGGCCGGCAACCCGATGAAGTACACCGCCCAGCTGAAGGAGGCCGGACTCACGGTGTTCCACGTCGTACCGACGCTGCAGGGGGCGCTGAAGGCTGTCGAGGCGGGGGTCGACGGCCTCGTGGTCGAGGGCGGCGAGGGCGGCGGGTTCAAGAATCCGCGCGACGTGTCGCTGTCGGTGCTGCTCCCGCTCATCGCGTCGCAGGTCGACGTGCCGATCATCGCCGCCGGCGGCATGGTCGACGGTTCCACGATGGCGGCGGCCCTCGCGCTCGGTGCCGAGGGCATCCAGATGGGTACCCGCATGGTGTCGGCTGCGGAGTCGCCGGTTCACGAGAACTGGAAGCAGGCGATCGTCGATGCTGCCGAGACCGACACGGTGTTCCTCAACCGCCACACGTCGCCGGCGTTGCGCGCGCTGCGGACCGAGCGGTCGGAGGCGTTGGAGCACGACACCGAGACCAACGCGATGGGTGCGCTCATCGCCGACCCGATGGCGCTCTACTTCGGTGGTGACATGAACGCCAGCCTGGCGCTCACGGGTCAGGTGGCGGGCCGCATCGACTCGGTCGAACCCGTCGCCAACATCCTCAGCCGCACCGCCGACGAGTGCCAGGCCCTCCTCGCCGACCTCGCCGCCCGCTACACCCAGTAGCCGGTGAGGATGGCGGCGCTCAGGTGAGGGCGCCGACGATCCAGAGGGTGGTCATGCCCGCTGCGAAGGTGAGCATGAGGTTGCGCTTCCAGACCGTTGCCACTGCGGCAGCCAGGAGGGCGGCGGCTTCTGCGAGTTCGACCGAGCCGATGCCTTCGGGGCCGACTGCCAGACTGACGGTGAGCGCGGCGAGCACGGCGGGGCCGACGTTCTTCAGCGCCTGCTGCACCGTGAGCGGCAGCGTGCGGTCGGCCAGCAGGAGGATCAGGCTGCTGCGCGCTGCATAGGTCACTGCACCGCAGGCGAGCAGGAGGAGGAGTGCGGTGGTGTTGTTCATGCCGTGCTCCCCTCGGCATCGGGGAGGGCTTCGGGGTCGATGATGGGGTGGCGCGCAGACCACCACCGGTCGACGAATGCGCCGACGATCACACCGGCGACGGCACCGACCACGATGCCGAGCCGGTCGCGCAAGCCGACGGCGAGCAGCGACACGAAGCCACCGACGACCGCAGCCGCAGCGGCAGGCACCCGGTCGACGGCGAACAGCGTCAGTCCGCAGAACATGAGCGCAGCGGCGTAGTCGAGCCGCCAGGAGTCGGGGATGAGGGTGCCGACCACGAGGCCGAGGGGCACCACGGTGTTCCACAGCAGCCAGAAGCCGACACCAGTGGTGAGGTAGTACCGGCGAAACGAGTCGGGCGGCCGCTCGGTCTGCATCACCGACAAGGCAAACACCTGGTCGATCAAGACGTAGGGGCCGACCCAGCGCATCCATCGGGGCTGCTCTCGGAAGGTGGGCGCCATCGCCGCGCTGTACATCAGATGGCGGGAGTTGATGACCGCGACGGCGGTGACGATCGCCCAGAACGACGCCGGTCCGGCGAGCGTGATGAGCGCAAGCTGCGACGCCCCGGCGAACACGATCTGCGACGATGCGATGCCTGCCCAGGTCGGGAGCGCCGACTCGCCGATGGCGACGCCGACGATGAAGCCGAACGGGATGGCCGGCACGGCGACAGGTGCCATGTCGGCCAAGGCCATCCGGTCGGGGCGCAGCGAGATCGCCATGGTGGGAACGGTACCGAGCGGTGTGTGGTGCGTCGAAGAGGTTCCGGTCTGAGCCTGGTGTCGAGAGCGACAGGCTGTGCATGCAAGACACGCGCCGCTTTCGGAGCGCTGGTCACAGCTGCCAAGATCGGTCCGTGCCGGATCCTGCTGCTCGATCGCTCCTGCCCCGCCCGGAGCCGGGGCGAGTCGTTGAACGTGAGCGCAAGGTGAGGCTCGGCGACGCCGATCGTGAGGGGCGCCTGCGGCTCGACTCGACGGCTCGCTTCCTCCAAGACATCGCCACCGACGACGCCGACGACGCGGGCCTCGATCGCCGCTTCGGCTGGCTCGTCCGGCGCACACTCATCCGCACGACGACGGCAGCGACGCTGGGGGAGGGGCTTCGGATCGCCACGTGGTGCACGGGAATCGGGCGGAGCTGGGCCGAGCGTCGCACCGAACTCCGGGGTAGCAAGGGGGCCGCGATCGACACGGTGAGCCTGTGGGTGCAGATCGACGTGACCACCGAGCGTCCGGCCTCGATCGCCGGCGACTTCCTGAACGCTTACGGCGAGGCCTGTGACGGCCGCAAGGTGTCGGCTCGCCTGGCACTCGACACCGAGATCCCCCAGTCTGCGGCGGCTCGACCGTGGACGGTCCGCTCGACCGACCTCGATCCGTTCCAGCACGTGAACAACGCAGCGACCTGGGAGATCGTCGAAGACGCACTCGACCTCGGCGACCGTGCCGGCATCGCCGAACTGGAGTACCCGCTGCCGATCACCCCCGGGGCCGAGCACCAGCTCTGGGCGACCGATCGGGATCTCTGGCTGACCGAGGACGGCGTCGTCGCGGCAGTCGGCCGCTACACGCCCGCCAGCTGAGCCGGCGCTTCGAACGGGCGGTTCGACTCAGCGCAGCACGAACGCCGTGTTGCCCGGCTCCACGACCATGCCGATCCGGGCGGCAGTACGGCCAGCGGCGGCGAGTTCGGCGAGCACCTGCTTGGTGACTGTTGGATCGACGCCGAACACCAGACCGCCCGAGGTCTGGGCGTCGGCCACCAGCAGCTGATGGAGCTCGGGGTGATCGCTTGCGTCGAGGTGCTCGGCGCCCCAGCCGAGGTTGCGGCGGCTGCCACCGGGCATGATGCCCGCCTCGGCGTGTTCGATGGCACCCGGGAGGAACGGCAGCGCATCGAACTCGACCTCGACCGTGACGCTCGACTCGATGGCCATCCGACCGAGGTGGCCGAGCAGCCCGAACCCGGTGACGTCAGTACAGCCCGTGGCGCCAGCCTCGACCGCCACTCGACTGGCAACGTCGTTGAGTGAGGTCATCGAGGCGATCGCGGCGTCGACCTGCTCGTTGGTCGCGACTCCGGCCTTGATGGCGGTGGTGAGCACGCCGATGCCGAGCGGTTTGGTGAGGATGAGGTCCTGGCCCGCTCGGAGCCCGGCGTTCGTGAGCATCCGGTCGGGGTGCACCTCGCCGGTGACGGCCATGCCGTACTTCGGTTCGGGGTCGTCGACGGTGTGCCCGCCGGCCACCACGAAACCGCCCGCCCGGGCGATGTCGCCGCCGCCAGCGAGGAGCTCCGAGAGCAGCTCGGTCGAGAGTTCCTCGGTGTTCCAACCGACGAGATTGAGGGCGAAGAGCGGGCGGCCGCCCATGGCGTACACGTCGGACACGGCGTTGGCGGCGGCGACCCGACCCCAGACGCGCGCGTCGTCGACCACCGGCGTGATGAAGTCGGCCGTGGAGATGAGGGCCCGCTCGTCGTCGAGCTTCCAGACGGCGGCGTCGTCGCCGCTGTCGGCGCCAACGAGGAGTTCGTCGGGGTGATCGTGTTTCAGGTGGCGCACCACGTGTGCCAACTCGCCCGGGGCGAGCTTGCAGCCTCAACCAGCTCCGTGGCTGAACTGGGTGAGACGTGTTGGTGGCGTATGTTCGTCAGTGCTCATCGGTCACCTCCCCTCGAGGTCGTGTGCGGTGTAACCGCAGGGCTGATCAGGAGATTCCTGATCAGATGCCGTAGACGTCGGCGGTGGTGGCCTTCAGGTAGGTGAGGAACGCCTCGCTCGACAGCGGCTGGCCCGTGGCCTGCTCCACGATCTCGCCCGCCGACAGCGAACGCCCGTGCTGGTGCACGTTGGTGCGCAGCCAACCGAGCAGCTGATCGAAGTCGCCGCGGGCGAGGACCTCGTCGGCGCCACCGAGTGCAGCGCTGGCCGCGTCGAACAGCTGTGCCGAGATCAGGTTGCCGAGGGTGTAGGTCGGGAAATAGCCGAAGCCGCCCATCGCCCAGTGGATGTCTTGCAGCACGCCGACGGCGTTCGAGTTCGGGCGGATGCCGAGCAGTTCCTGGTAGGTCTCGTTCCAGAGCTCGGGGAGCTCCTTCACGTCGATCGATTCGCCGATGACACGGCGCTCGATCTCGAAGCGGGCGACGATGTGGAGGTTGTAGGTGGCTTCGTCGGCGTCGACGCGGATGAAGCCCGGCGTGACGGTGTGCAGTGCCGGGTAGAGCTGGTCGACGGTGACATCGGCCTTCGACGGGATGTGCTCGTGGAGGAGGGGCAGCGCCCACTCCCAGAACGCCCGGGAGCGGCCGACCTGGTTCTCCCACAGTCGGCTCTGGCTCTCGTGGATGCCGAGCGATACGGCCTCGCCGAGCGGGGTGCCCGCCCATTGCGCCGGCAGTCCCTGTTCGTACATGGCGTGGCCGACCTCGTGCATCACGCCGAACAGGCCGGGCCGGATGTCGTGAGCTTCGGGACGCCAGGTGATCCGGACGTCGCCGGGGCCGAAGCCGGTGGTGAACGGATGCGCCGACAGGTCGAGTCGACCACCGTCGAAGTCGTAGCCGACCGCCTGGGCGATCGCCCGGCCCAGTGCCTCCTGCTGTGCGTCGGTGAAGTCGCCGAGCACCGGCGATTCATCGACGACGACGCCGCTCGCAGCAGCCGCTTTCACGAGCGGGGCAAGCTCATCGCGCAATGCACCGAGCAGGGGAGCGAGTTCGGCCTCGGTCGAGCCCGGCTCGTAGGTGTCGAGCAGGGCGTCGTAGGGGCGCTCGGCGAGTCCGGCGTCGACGTAGGCGGCGGCCTGCTCCTTGGTGAGTGCGATGGTTTCGGCGAGGGCAGGGGCGAAGGCATCGAAGTCGTCGTCGGCCTTGGCCTGCTGCCAGCTCGCGAGGGCGGTCGATTGGTGAGCGGCGACGCGTCGGGCGAGGTCGCCCGGCACCGCGCTGGCGCGCCGGACATCGCGCTGCGCCTCACGGATCTGGGCCCGGCCGACGTCGTCGAGGTTGGCCGCTGCGGCGGCATCGAGGGCCTCGGTCAGCGCCGGATCGGTGAGCCGATCGTGCTGGATGCCGGCGAGCACCGAGAGCGCAGCGCCTCGACCGGCTTGGCCCTTCGGCGGCATCTTGGTCTCCTGGTCCCACGACAGCACCGCTGCTGCAGCGCCGATCGAGGTGATGTCGGCCCACTTGGTGAGCACGTCGTCGAGAACGGTCGAAGTCATGCCAGCAGGGTACCGACGCGCCCGGCTACTGGCGGCGGCGGTCGAGGCGGTCAGCGCCTGAATCGAAGCCAGGCAGCTGCGTCTCGAAGCTGCCAGCCTTCGCCGTGGCCAGGTCGGTCACGATCTCCTCGACGTCGGTCCAGCTCATGGCCCGTGGACCCTCGAGACCGCGGTTGTAGGGCTGATCGAACACGATCACGTCGTTGCCGTACGACCGGAGCTCGGTCACGTTGTGCGGGGCGTCGTCGATGTAGCAGTCGGCCTCGGCCTGGGGCTTGGCGCCGAGGAAGCAGAGATCGCGATACGGGATCCGGTTGGCGTCGAGCCACGCGGCGGTGTCGGCCACCGCCTTCTCGTGACCCCAGTGGACGTACAGCCGGTGGGTGATGATGCGAATCCACACACCCGCATCGGAGAGCCTCCAGAGCGCATCAGTGGCGCCCTCGATCGGGGGCATCGTGCGGAACATGTCGTGCTCCATCACCGCCACCCGATGGAGGTCGGCGTAGGAGTCATTGTCGAGCCCCCACTCGGAGAAGTTCCACGAGCGTTCGAGGGTGAACGTCTCCGGATCGACGCCCTGGAGCTCGGCGTAGATCTCTCGGAACCTTCGGGTGTGGTCGGCGACCACGCCGTCGAGATCGACGCCGAGGATGAACGTGCGAGGTGTGCGCGGCGCCATCTCAGACCGTGCGGATCTCGGCCGCAGCCATGGCTTCGGGCGGCAACTCGTCGGTGAGATCGTCGTTGTCGATGGTGCCGGGCGGGCCGGCGACGATGCGGCGTCGGATCATGCCCGAGATCGTGTCGACGATGATGGTGCCGACCACCACGATGATCAGCGCGAGCCCTGCCGTTTCCCACTGCTTGAACTCGATCGAGAGCGCCAGCGTCGAGCCGATGCCGCCAGCGCCGATCAGGCCGAGCACGGCCGATGCTCGGATGTTGACCTCGAACCGGTACATCACGAGCGAGGTCAGCTCGGGCAGCACCTGAGGCAGCACGCCCCACCGCAGCCGCTGGAGCCCGGTTGCGCCGACCGCGTCGGCCGCCTCGATCGGCCCGTCGTCGATCGCCTCGATGAGCTCGTAGAACAGCTTGCCGAGCGAGCCGATCGACCCGACGCCGATGGCCATCACGCCGGCCATCGGCGACAGTCCGAACACCGGGATGAAGGCGATCGCGATGATGATCTCGGGGACCGCACGCAAGACGTTGAAGATCTGACGGATCAGGATCGCCACCCGCTTGGGCACCAAATTCTCAGCGGCGACGAACGACAGCGGGATGGCGAAGATCGCGGCGATGATCGTGCCGAGCCAGGCGATCGAGATCGACTCCCACATCTCGCCGAGCAGTTTGCCGAACTCGCCCCACGCCATGTCGCCGAACATGAGCCTGGCGAGCGTCCAGAGATCGGCAGGCGCGTCGAGGAGGCGCGACCATTTGGCATCGAGCTGCCACGCCGCCCAAGCGACGAGGCCGATCGTGAGGGTCCACCACGCAAGCTTCGGCCAGTCGAACGGCTTCGACGGCAGCGCTGGCGAAGGGCCTGTCGGCGGAGCCGCAGGAGTGGGGGGAGGTGTGGCCGTGGTGGTCACACCAACCTCCGCCGGAGCCGGACCGAGACAAACTCGATGATCACCACGAGCAGGAAGAACAAGATGATGATGCCCCAGACCTCGGACCAGTCGCCGCGGCCTCGGAAGAAGTTGATGCGCTGGCCGAGGCCGCCGGCGCCGACGAGCCCCAACACGGCCGACGAGCGGAGGTTGAGTTCGAAGCCGTACAGCACGAACGAGGTATAGGCGGGGAGGATCTGTGGGATCACCGAGGTGCGGAGGCGTTGGGTGGTCGAGGCGCCGGCGGCATCGGCGGCCTCGATCGGGCCCATGTCGATGCCGTCGAGGATGTCGAAGGTGAGCTTCGACACGACGGCGATCGTGAAAAAGAAGAGGGCCAGGAGCCCGGGCAGCGCACCGATGCCGATGGCCGACACGAAGATGAGGGCGTACAGCAGGTCGGGTATCGAGCGGATCACGTTGTTGAGCGATCGGACCGCGAATCGGAGTGGGCGATTCGAGTTGCCGACCTTGGTTGCCCACAGCGCCAGAGGGAGGGCCGCGATCGCGCCGCTGGCTGTTCCGAGGATCGCCAGCTGCAGGGTCTCGAAGAACGCCGTTCGCGTTCGTTCCGACCAGAGCTGGCTGAAGTCCGGGTCGAGCAGGCCTTCGATCGCAGGATTACGGCGGCTGAGGTTCTCGATGAGCTCGCTCAACGAGAAACCGACCGCTCGGGCCGTGACGATCGTGAAGACGACCGCGCCAACGCCGACCGCGATCGCGAATCTCGATCGCGGAGGCCGCGTTGGGAGCGCAGGGGTCGCGCTGCCCGCCGGAGAGACGGCCTGATCGCTCAGAGTGCCGCCTGCTTCTGCATCGTGTCGTCGGCGGTGAGGCTTCGGCCGTAGATCCGCTCGAACACCTCGGCATCGCACTCGGAACCCGGTCCGTCGAAGACCAGCGCGCCGTCTCGAAGCCCGATGATGCGATCGGCGTACGCCGTGGCCAGGTCGAGGAAGTGGAGATTGACGATGACCGTGATGCCCAGCTCCTCGCCGATCTGTTTCAGGTAGCGCATGACGACGTGGCTGGTGGGTGGGTCGAGTGAGGCGACCGGCTCGTCGGCGAGGATGATCGACGGCTCCTGTGCGAGGGCTCGAGCGATACCGACTCGCTGTTGCTGGCCGCCGGAGAGATTTGAAGCGCGCACCCAGGCCTTGTCGAGGATCTCGACCCGTTCGAGGGAGCGGGCGGCGCGGACGATGTCGGCCTGCGGGTACTTGCCGATCATCGTGCGCCAGGTGGGCGTGTGATGGAGGCGGCCCATCAGCACGTTGTTGAGCACCGTGGTGCGTTTGACCAGGTTGAAGCCCTGGAAGATCATGCCGACCTCGCTACGGAGATCACGCATCGACGACCGGCTGAGCGAGGTGACGTCGCGGCCGTTCACCGAGAGCTCGCCCGAGGTGAGCGGGACGAGCCCGTTGACCGCACGGATCAGGGTCGACTTGCCAGCTCCCGACAATCCCACGATCACGACGAACTCTCCAGGTTCGATCGTGAGCGTGAGGTCGCGCATCGCGTGCACCCCGCCGGAGTACGTGACTGATGCATTCGTGAACTGGATCATGTGTCGACCCTGACCCGTACCTGTCTCAGTGTTGATTGGTGATGACGGTCATGTTCAGCTGATCAGCCGAGCACGTCACCGAGGGCGACCTCGAGGTCCCGGATGACGTCGTAGTCCGACGAGGTGACCGGGACGAGAGCGTCGATGTTGTACAGCTCGCTGAGCAGCTCGGCGCCAGCAGGGTCTTCCTGGATGGCGACGAACGCATCGGTGATGGCGGTCACGAGCGACTCGGGCAGATCGCCGGCGACGGCGAAACCGTCGTTCGGAATCGGGCCCGACCAGCCGAACACGACGACCTGCTCGCCGACGTCGGCGAACTGTTCCTCGATGTTGCCGCGGGCGTCGTTGAACGACACTCCGACGACGGCGTCGCCGTCGTACACCGCCTGGACCGAACCGTCGTGGCCGCCGGCGAAGATGCCGTCGATGCCATCGATCGGGTCGATGCCCGCTTCGCTGAGCTGCAGCGCCGGGATGGCGTAGCCAGAGGTCGAGCCCTGATCGACGAACGACACGGTCTGGCCCTCGAGGAGCGGCAGCTTGTCGGCGCCGATCGGGCCGGCCGAGGCGTCGGCGGCGTCGAGGACGCCGTTGCAGAACAGGTAGCCGTCTTCGTCGGCGACTGGCTCGTCGTCGCAGAAGGTGTCGGGGTCGTTGGTGAACCACTGCGTCACGTACAGCAATGAACCGAAACGCTCGGCCTGCAGTAGCAGCTCGGCGCCGGCCTGCTCTTCGGCCTGCACCATCTGGCGAGGACCGAGGCCACCGGCGACCTGGGCTTGACCCGACTGGAGGGCGACGATGACGCCGGCGTAGTCGGTCGGCACCAGTGCCTCGACGCCGATGCCCAGCTCGGCAGCCAGCAGCTCGGCGAGCGGCTCAGCGGTCTCGATCAGGCCGCCAGCCTCGGCCGACGGGGTGAGGGTGAAGACGATCGACTCGGGCCAGTCGGCCGGGACCTCGTCCATCGCCTCGTCGTCCTCCATGGCGTCGTCTTCTTCGGCGGGTTCCTCCGCCGGTTCTTCGGCGGGTTCCTCGGCTGGCTCGTCGGCGGTGTCATCGTCGCTGCCGCAGGCGGCGAGCACGAGTGCTGCCGCCGTTGCGGCGGCGATGAGTGGGCTGCGCTTCATGGGGTTCCTTCCCTGGTGTTCACGATGTTCATCCGCCACCGCGATCGGTAGCGAAATGTGGCGGAATGGTGCCGCGAGAATCTTCACATGTAGTGACGGCTGGGTGAATGCTGTGTGACGCGCATCACCGCGCTGGATGGGTCGCCCTGCCTGCGCAGCGTCTCGTTAGTGCCTGCTCGCGAACTTGTCGACGAGACGCTCGACGTCGTCGAAACCGGATACCGGATGGGTGCCGTCGAGGTGGGTGTTCCACGCCTGCTCGCGCCGGAGGATCAGCCGGTCGCTGCGGCGGCGGACCAGCCGTTCGAGGACGGACGGCGAATCGTCGAGGTACACGTCGCAGTCGACGTGTTCCTTGTTGTTGGTGATGTGGACCTCGGTGGTGGGGAAGCGAACGTCGGCGAGCCAGGCGAGCGTGTCGTGGGTGGCCCAACGCGGCTTGGTGGTGACGACCACGAGGTGATGGCGCTTTGCGAGCCCGTTGAGCGCATCGATGGCACCGGGATAGGTCGGCAGGTGGCGGAAGATCGACGGTCGATGATCCTTCGGGCTCGCCCAGGCCCAGAACTCGTGCATGTCGGCGAAGCCGGCGCGGTCGGGCAGGCAGTCCCAGCGGTCGACGGATGCGGGGTCGATCGATCCGCCGAACTCGGCGTTGTGGAGGTCGGTCCAGCCCAGGTTGAAGTCGGCGACGACCCCGTCGAGATCGATGCCGAGGCGAAGCCGCCGGCTCAACGACGGCCCCGGCCCGCTGGTCGCTTGCCCGCTGGCCGGGCCTTGGCGGGCTGATAGGGGCGATGACGGAACCAGAGATTGCAGGCCCACTTCTCGCCGCCCCACACCGGCGAGCCGCCGTGCAGCGACTTCGGATGACGGGTGAGGTCGTCGAGCTCGGGGTCGAGCACGTTGTGGAAGATCACCATGCGCCCCGGCTTGGCCTCGACCTCGAGATCGAGCTTCGGGAAGATCGTGCCGCCGCCGTCTTCGACGTCGTTGAGGTAGCAGAGCGCCGTGACGAGGCGCTGGCCGCCCTTGGCGAGCCGCTGCTGACCCTTCTCGGAGTTCATGTCCCACCCGTCGAAGTGGGGGCGGTACTGCTGCGTTTCGGCGTAGTGAACGACCTGCAGCGATTCGGCGTGGCGAACCGGAATGCCCACCAGGTTGCTCACCCGCTTGACGAGCCCGCGAACGATCGGCGTCTGGTCGTGCTTGACCCAGGCCACCGAACCGGTTCGGCCTTGGCTCGTGACCGACTCGCCGACGGCGCTGACGAGCGCCTCGTTCATGTTGCCGTGCGCGAGGCTGATGATGTGGGCCCGTTCGGTGTCGGACACGAAGTCGTCGACCACCTGCACGATCGGGTCGGCCGAGAGCTGCTCGCCGAGGTGATAGCGCTCCTTCAGACCAATCGCCATGGGCGCAGTGTAGAGATGTCGCCGAGCTGTCCGATGCACGCGATGAGTGGTCGTCAGAAGACGCTTCGTGGGTCTATTGTCGCGGCCGACACGCAACGTAGTCACTCGCTCACGAGCGGAACTCGTGAATCAGGCCCATCTTCAGGAGGAATGCCATGCCCGTACTCGACCTCTTCTTCACCATCCTCTGGATCACGCTGCTCTTCATGTGGTTCTGGCTGGTGATCTCGATCTTCGCCGACATCTTCCGCAGTGAGATGAAGGGCATCGCCAAGGCGGCGTGGGCGATCTTCGTGATCATCGTGCCGCTGCTCGGCGTGCTGATCTACCTCATCGTTCACGGTGACGACATGCGCCAGCGTGACATCGACCGCGCCGCGGCCATCCAGAAGGCTCAGACCGACTACATCCGTTCGGTCGCGGGCGACTCGGGTGGCGGTGCTGCCGACGAGCTCACCAAGCTGGCTGCGCTGAAGGAGCAGGGCGTGCTCTCCGACGAGGAGTTCCAGGCCCAGAAGGCGAAGCTGCTCGCCTGAGCTGGCGCTCCAGTACGGCTGATCGACGCCGGTCGGGTCATGTGACCCGGCCGGCGTCGTCGCGTCCGGAGATCGTTTCGAGCGCCTCCGGTCAGACGGGGCCGAGCGTGGAGATGCCGCCGTCGACCGGGACGACGGCGCCGCTCGTGAAGGCACCCGCACGGCTGGCGAGGAACACCACGGCGCCGACGATGTCTTCGGGGGTACCGATGCGCTGGCGTGGCACGTGAGCCGACACCTGCTTGCGCATCTCCTCGGTCTCGAGTCGATAGGCCATCATCTTCGACGGGAACGGTCCCGGCGCGACGGAGTTGACCGTGATGTGGCGCGCCGCCAAGTGGGCCCCGAGGTGCCGAGCCAGCATGTGCACGCCGGCCTTGGCGGCTGAGTAGCTGTAGTTGTCGCCGACCGGCACTCGGATGCCGTCGATCGAGCCGATCATGATCACGCGGCCCGGGTCGTCGTGCGTCGCTCCGCGTTCGAGTTCGGGAAGGAGCGCCTGGGTGAGTAGGAACGGCGCCTTCATGTTGATGTCCATCACCTTGTCGAACCCGCCCTCGGGGAACTCGCCGATCGGCGCGCCCCACGCGGCGCCAGCGTTGTTGACGAGGAGGTGGACCGGTGCGTCGGCACCGAGTTGCTCACGGAGCGCTGCGACGAACGCGTCGACGCCGTCGCCGGTCGACACGTCGGCCGGGATCGAGAGACACGACCCGCTGCCGTCCTGGCCCGCAGTCGAGTCGTTGATCTCGGCTGCTGCGGCATTGCAGTCGTCGGCCTTGCGGGCCGTGATCACCGTGCGGACTCCGTTCGCCACGAGCCCCGAGGCGATCATGTGGCCGATTCCGCGCGAGCCGCCGGTGACCACGGCGGTCTTGCCAGCGAGCGAGAAGAGGTTGCCGACGTCGAGGGGCGAGGTGGCGGCAGTGCGGTATCCGGTGTCCTTCATGGGGTCGAGTCTGACGGTCGGCCGAGACCCGATCCCAATCGGCGTCGGGTGGTCACCGCCTCGCTGGCGGCTGCTCACGGCATGCTGGTCGGGTGAGTGATCTGATCGACGAACTCGACCTCCCCGAGCCCGGGGAGCGGCGGCTTGCGATCCGGGTCACCCCCGACGCGATCCGACGGCTGCGCGGCGGGCACCCATGGCTCTACGACGGCTCGATCGACTCGGTGAGCTTCGAGGGGAAGCCCGGCGACCTCGGCGTCGTGTTCGATCGCGATCGCAAGTTCGTGGCGATCGGACTCTGGGACCCGTCGTCGCCGATCAGGCTCAAGGTGCTCCATCAGGGCTCCCCGGCGACGATCGACGCCGGGTGGTTCGCCGACAGGATCGCACGGGCGCACGCTCGCCGAGCGCCGCTGTGGGCTCGCGCCGACCAAAGGCGGCTCGGCTACCGGGTCGTCAACGGTGAGAACGACGGGCTTCCCGGCCTGGTGATCGACCGCTATGCCGGTGCCGCTGTCATCAAGCTCTACTCGGCCGCCTGGTATCCCCACCTGCGTTGGGTCGTCGCTGCGGTCCGCAACGAGATCCAGCCCGACGCGATCGTGCTGCGCCTCGCCCGCTCGGTTGCCGCCGACCCACTCACCGGGCAGATCGGCTGTGGCGATGGCGATGTGATCGCTGGTGAACTGCCCGCGGGGCCGGGCGGTGACAGTGTGCTCTTCGAAGAGAACGGGCTCACGTTCGAAGCCGACGTTCGCCAGGGGCAGAAGACCGGCCACTTCCTCGACCAGCGAGCGAACCGCCGCCTCGTCCGTGACCTCGCGAACGGGCTTCGTGTGCTCGACGTGTTCGCGTCGACCGGCGGGTTCACGGTGCACGCAGCGGCCGGCGGCGCGACATCGGTGCACGCCATCGACCTGTCGGCACCGACACTCGCCGCTGCCGAACGCAACGTGGCCCACAACGCGACCCAGCCCGCCGTCGCACGCTGTGAGATCACCACCGAGGTCGCCGACGCCTTCGAGGCGATGAGTGAGCTCAACCGGGCCAAGCGTCGCTACGACATGGTGATCGTCGATCCGCCGTCGTTCGCCCAGAACGCCGCCGCCATTCCGACCGCACTCGGGGCCTACACACGGCTGACCCACCTGGCGCTCGACCTCGTCGAGTATGGCGGCATCCTCGTGCAGGCTTCGTGTTCGAGCCGGGTCACGGCGGCCGACTTCTTCGAACGGATCGCGCTGGTGGCCGATGGGCGAGACATCGGGCTGACTGAGTTGCGTCGAACGGGCCACGACATCGACCACCCGGTCGACTTCCCGGAAGGCGCCTACCTCAAGGCAGGGATCTGGCGGGTCGAGAAGCGCCGCTGAGGGGCCGCTGGCTACGCTCCCCGCATGGCGCAGATCGAAGCGAATGGCATCACCATCGAGTACGAGCAGTACGGCGAGGGGGAGCCGATCCTGCTGGTGATGGGTCTTGGCGGCCAGCTCGTCGACTGGCCGGAGGGGTTCATCGAGGCGATCGTCGACGAGGGCTTTCAGGTCACGATCTACGACAACCGCGACATCGGGCTGTCGACCGAGTTCGACTGGGAGCCGCCGCATCCGACCAAGGCGTTCATGAAGGCCATGGCGAAGCGGCCGATCGAGACGGGCTACGACCTCGTCGACATGGCGGCCGATGCCAGAGGCCTGCTCGATGCGCTCGACATCCCCGATGCCCACGTCGTCGGCATGTCGATGGGCGGCATGATCGCTCAACAGCTCACCATCGACTCGCCGAGCAAAGTGCGGTCACTCACCTCGGTCATGTCGAATCCTGGCGACCGCAAGACGGGCCGGCCCGCCGGCAAGACCATTGCTCACATGGCACGTCAGCCTGCGCCGACGCTCGAGAACGCCGTCGATCGCTCGCTCGCATTGTGGGAGATCATCTCCGGCCCACACCACGATCCCGAGCGTCATCGTGACCTCGTCGAGCAGAGTATCGCTCGGAGCTTTCGGCCGGTGGGGACCGCCCGTCAGACCGCGGCGATCATGGCGAGCCCCGACCGCACCCCCGGACTCAACGAGGTCGAGGTGCCGACGCTGGTCATCCACGGACTCGTCGACACCCTGGTCAAGCCGTCGGGTGGTGTCGCCACGGCCGAAGCGGTCGAGGGTGCCCAGCTGCTGATGTTCAACGACATGGGGCATGATCTGCCCGAGCCGCGCTGGAGCGAGATGGCGACGGCGATCCGCCAGAACGCCGAGCGGGCCGAGTAGCCCGTGACGTCATCGAATGCCTGACGTCATCGAATGCCTGACGTCATCGAATGCCTGACGTCAGCGAACGTCTGACGAGGCGGTCACTCGGGAAGTCGGTGTCCGACGGGAGTCGCCTTGCGGATGTAGCCGAGCACGGGTGTCGCTCTCACGATCGCATCGACGCCCTGCGGCATCGCGGTCCGCTCCGATGCTCTCCAGGCCGTCACGTCGTCGGACGACCCGTCGTCGATCGCCACGTAGAGGGAGTAGCGGTCACGTTCGATCAATCGACCGATCGATCGGGGGATCGGCGACACCTCGGCGGGTCGGCGAGCCCTGACGACGACGCCGGTGCGTTCGATCGTGTTGAACATGTCGGCGGCACCGGCCAAGGTGGCCCACAACGCAGCGACGATCACGATCGTCAAGGCGTAGACCACAGCGGTCGCCACGCCGCGGATGAGCCAGTCTTGATCGGTGAACCGCTCGAACAGTGACTCCCACGCCTCTTCGCGGGCCACGTCGTCGAAGAAGCCGCGGACGCGGAGCCCGACGAAGAGTGCGATCAGCCCGCCGACCAACGCCACGATCGGGTTGGTCCCGTAGAACGGGCGCCAGGGATAGCGGATGCGAACGAGGCGCGATCGTCCGCCGATCGAACTCCAGGCCCGGTAGTGGTCTTCGCGAGCCATCGGCAGTTCGGTGTTGGCACCCTGAGCGACGCCCATCGCCGTCGCATAGGCGAGACGTCGATCGCCTGCGTCGATGGAGCTCGCAGCCATCATCGTGAAGCCCGCCTCGACGAGACGTTCGCGGACGGCCATCCAGCGCCCGACCGCAGCGTCGCCGTCGTCGGTGCGGATCACGCCACCACCGTTCGAGAGCATGACGATGCGGTAGACGAGGGCGGCGATGCCGATGAGCACGGCGGCCGAGATCAGCCGTCGCTCGACCGAGTCGACCGCGGCGGCGGGCGCACCATCGTCACGCGACGCCATCCACGTGAGGAAGGCGAGGAATGCGACGACTGCGGGCGCGGCGAGCGTGAGGGGTGTCCAGCGTCGGCGCACCAGACCGGCCCGGCGGGCCTCGTCTTCGACGAGACGGCGGAACCGACGCCACCACGAGCCCCGGATGTCGACGGCGAGGTGACGGGCGGGAATGGCGTGATCGGTCGTGAATCGAGCGAGGACGTGTTGGAGCGCGAGCCGTTCGTGAGGCAGGAGTGCATCGCCGTCGAACGCGCTGGCGGCAGGCCGAACCCGGCTGACTTCGTCGTCGTTGACCGGAGGGAGGACGCGGACCCAGCCGCGTGCGGAGAGATCGATGATCGTGGCCCGCAGCCCGGCAGCAGACACCATGCCGTCGTTGACCAGGAGGTTGACGACCGCAGGGCTCTCGCGTCGGAGTGCACCCGAACTCCCGATCTTCTCGGCGCGCTTCGGCGTGATGAACCGCTCGAACACCGAGAGGCCGATGTGCCCGCCGATGGTCAGCACTGCAGCGACGACGAGCATCGCTCCGCCCGGAGTGGGTGCGAGAGTGTCGAGTCCCAGTCCGATCATCGCCGGTTCATCATGGCAAACACCTGACTGCCGTCCACGGCATTCGCGCTCGATCTGACGAGATCTGAAGGTGATGGTTCCGGTCGGGTCCTGCCCCTGCGTTCAGTCGCCACCAGGCTCGGTGCGGTCGTTGCGGATCCAGAGTGTGCGTTGCGGGAACGGGATCTCGATGCCGCGTGCATCGAGCGCGGTCTTCACTCGCTGGCGAAGCTTGCGCTGCAGCGACCACTGGGTGCCGGGGGAGCACTTGACGATCATGCGGATGGTGACGCCATCGGCGCCCAGGCGTTCGACGCCGAGCAGCGTCGGGTCGTCGACGATGTCGGGCGCCCACTCGGGTTCGGCGACGAGTTGGTTGGCGGCCTCGAGGATGACCGACTCGGCCAGCTCGATGTCGACGTCGTAGGCGACGTCGACATCGATGAGCGCCACCGACCAGAGCTGTGACATATTGCCGACTCGAACGATCTCACCGTTGGGGACATGCCACACGGTGCCGTCGACCGACCGCAGCACGGATGTGCGGAGAGCGATCTCCTCGACGACGCCGGTCGCTTCGCCGAGATCGACGACATCGCCGATGCCGTACTGGTCCTCGAGCAGGATGAACAGGCCCGAGATGCAGTCCTTCACGAGCGTTTGAGCACCGAAGCCGAGTGCGATGCCAGCGATGCCGGCACTCGCAATCAAGGGTCCGAGCTGGATGCCGAGCTGATCGACGACCATGAACAACGCGACCGTCCAGATCGTGACGCTGATGCCGCTGCCGAGCACGGCGGAGATCGACTTCGCTCGGGCCTCGGCGCGAGCGGCGCGATCGAGGTCCTGCTCGTTGTCGGCCAAGATCGACGGAGGCTCGATGCCGAGCCGTTCGAACTGGCGGAGTCCGGCCGAGCGATCGCGCACGACGATCTGGTGGACCGCGCGATCGGCAGCACGCCGAGCGATTCGACGTGCGGCCCAGGCGACGGACAGGATGATCAGGATCATCAGCGGCCGGCCGACGAACCAGTCGACGAGCTGAGCGAGGGTGTCGTTGTCGGTGCCCTCGAACACCCACTCGCACAGCCAGCCGGGCTCGTCGCCGCAGGCATCGACGAGCGACGCGTCGATCTCGGCCGGCGCCGATTGCTCGACCGGGTGATGTCCAGCCACCGGTCGCAGATCGACGGCTTCGACGGCGGTTGGCAAGGTTCCGAGCACGGTCCGACCGTACCCACTTCGCTCGATCCGCCGCGTGACGGTCACGGTGGGGCCCTCTGGCGGCGACTGAACGAACACCTTCCGCCCGGCGTCAATGCATCGATCACGTCCGGATCTTGACGAAGAACAGCTGAAACCTTGCTCGACGCTTGTCTCCGACCCGACCGGAAGCAGACCGATCACTCAGAGGTACGCCCGCGAGTGCAGTTGCAGGTGACGACGTACCGCCATGACGCAACCGATCCGATCACGACCCACCCGACCCCGAGCCGGCCGGCGAGCATTCGTCTCGGTGCTGACGGCCGTGTCGGCGGTCGTCGGCGCGCTCGCCGTCGCCGGATCGGGTTCGGGCACGATCGCCGCGGCCCGGACCTGGCACGTAGCGCTCGGCGGGGACGATGGAGCGACTGGATCGTCGAGCGATCCGCTCGCGACGATCGAACAGGCTGTTCGGCGCGCGGAGAACGGTGACACGATCCGGATCGGCCCCGGGAACTTTCACGAATCAGTGCAGGTCTACGGCGAGTCGCTGACGATCATCGGAGCGGGGATGGGTCGGACCGTGCTCGACGGCGCCCGCCCCGTGATGGGATTCACCGAGGACACCGACGGGCGGTACTCGGCGCCGTGGTCGACGGAGTTCGACCGCGCGGTCGCCCCCTACTCACACGACAGCCGCCCTGCGGGCGGTTGGCCCGAGCAGTTCTTCCTCGATGGCGCACAACTCACCCAGGTAGCGAGCCGCGCTGCCGTCGTCACGGGCACGTTCTTCCACGATCTGACGCAGGCGCGTGTGGTCATCGCCGACGATCCGTCGGGCCGCACGGTCGAGGGGAGCGAGTTGAACTGGGGCGTCTACCTCAACCGTGCCGACGGCACCTCGCTGTCGGATCTGAGCGTGCGGCGCTATGCGACCCAGCAACGGAACATGGCAGCGGTCCGTGCCTACGCGAACGATCTGATGCTCACCCGCGTGGAGGTCGACGACAACGCCCGAATCGGTTTGTCGGCCATCGGAGATCGCATCTCGTTCGACGAGATCATCGCCACCGACAACGGCCATCTCGGCATCCACAGCCACCGGTCCCACGACCTGGCGATTCATCGCAGTGTGGTGCACCGAAACAACCGGGAGTTCTTCGACCCGTGGCACTCAGCCGGCGGGATGAAGCTGACCGAGGTCGATCGCGTCGAGATCCGTGGCAACGACGTCCGAGACAACGACGGTCCGGGCATCTGGACCGACCTCGACGTTCGAAACGCCGTCATCGCCGGCAACCTCGTCACCGGCAGCTACCGATCGGGCATCGAGATCGAGCTCTCGAACGGTGTGATCGTCGTCGACAACGTGGTCGCCCACAACGGTGAGCAAGGCGTGTGGGTGCTCGAGAGCAGCAACGTCGACGTGTGGCACAACCACCTCTCGGACCATGAACGGGCGGTGTGGGTGCTCGACGGCCCGCGAGCCGATCTCGTCGACGTCCGGGTGGGAAACAATGTGCTCGCCGGGCCCTCGTCGGAGGGGATGCTCGCCTCGGTCGACGACTGGACGAGCCAGCGCAGTGCCGCCGACATGCGGGTCTCGTTCGACGGCAACCGGTACTGGAGCTCGACGGGCGATGGTCTGCTCCGCTGGGCGAACTGGCCGTCGCCGCTTGCGATCACACACGACCTCGCCACGGTCCGGTCTGGCCACGGACAGGAGTCGAACGGAGAGGTGTCACGCGCCCTCACGAATCCTTACGACGACGCGTCCATCTCGAACGCGCCGGTGCCCGCCCACGTCGCTGCCGCACGCTCGAGCGACCCGGTCGCCCCGGAGCCGACGGTGCCAACCTCGACGACACCGCCCTCGACGACACCGCCCTCGACCGGTCAGCCTCACAGATCCCCAGCAGCGAGGGCGCCAGGCATCGGGGTCGTCGTCGAACCCGAGAGCGCAGCGGCGGTCCGGCGGGGTGGCGCGTCTCCGTCTCGCGGCCATCGCAGCGACGCCGAAGTGAGCGGTCTCGTGGATGCCGGCGGTGGCATTCCGGCTGACGACGCGCGAGGCGTCGCGGTTGGTGAGGAGGGCTGGGACGCCTTCGCTGCCGAGATCGAACGCCTCCTCGACGGCGGGGCCTGAACGGCCACTTCTACCGCCGTCTCTGCTGCCACTTCTGGTGCACTCCCTGGGTGTCAGGCCGCAGTGTCAAATCGTCTCTCAAGAGCCAACGTCAGCGAACCGATAAGTTGATCGGTGCCGCCGTATTCGACAGCGGCTCGGTGCCCCATTTTTTCGACGATTCCACTCACCTCATCAGGGGACACCGATGACCACGTTGATCACACAGGACTTCACACCCATGCCAGCAACAGATATCCGACTCGGCGTGGTTGGCACGGGCTATGTGGGTTTGACGACGGGTGCGTGTTTCGCTCATCTGGGTCACACGGTGGTGTGTGGTGATGTCGATCAGCGCAAGGTCGACATCCTCAACGATGGCCATATTCCGATCGTCGAAGACGGGCTCGAGCAGATCGTCGCCGATGCTCGTGCGAACGGCCGTTTGTCGTTCGTGTTGGGGTCGCAGGCGGCTGCGGCCGACGCCGACATCGTGTTCTTGTGCGTACCCACCCCGCAGGGTGAGGACGGCAGTGCCGACCTTTCATACATCGAGCAGGCGGCCGCTGAGATCGCACCCGTGTTGAAGCCGGGCGCGATCGTGGTCAACAAGTCGACCGTGCCGGTCGGGTCGACGGTGGTGGTCGAGAACGTGATCCAACGTGACGACGTCTCCGTCGTGTCGAATCCCGAGTTCCTCCGTGAGGGCACCGCGGTTCGTGACTTCCTTCTGCCCGACCGTGTGGTCGTCGGTTCGAAGAACCGTGCGGCTGCGGAGAAGGTCGGTGAGCTCTACGAGAACATCGACACCCCGATCCTCGTCACCGATCCGGCGTCGGCCGAGACGATCAAGTACGCCGCGAACGGCTTCCTGGCGATGAAGATCTCGTTCGTCAACGCGGTCGCAGCGATGTGTGAGCACGTCGGTGCCGATGTCGCCGCCGTCGTCGAGGGGATCGGCTCCGACAAGCGGATCGGGCGTCAGTTCCTGAATCCAGGCCCGGGTTGGGGCGGTTCGTGCTTCCCGAAGGACTCGCGAGCGCTCGTGAAGATCGCCGAGGAGCACGGCTACAACTTCTCGATGATGAAGGGCGTCATCGACGTCAACACCGAGCAGCGTGCTCGAATGATCGACAAGGTCGCCAAGGCCGTCGGCCGTCACCACTCGAACCTGTCGGGTGTGACCGTCGGCGCGCTGGGTCTGACCTTCAAGGCCGGGACCGACGATCTGCGAGAGTCGCCAGCGGTGGCGATCATCGACGAGCTGCGGCGGGTGGGTGCCCATGTTCGTGCGTTCGACCCGACGACCTGTGGGGAACTCGATCCGCACCAGGCCAAGGTGCTCGACGGGATCGAGTTGGTGACCGAGCTCGAGCACGTCGCCGACGAGGCCGATGTGATCTGTGTGTTCACCGAGTGGCCCGAGTTCGCAAAGATCGATCTCGACGATGTCGCTGCGAGGGCGGGACGAGGTGTCACGATGGTCGACATGCGCAACCTGCTCGACCCCGACGATGTCAAGCGAGCCGGCCTCCGGTACGACGGCGTCGGCCGAAAGTGAGCATCCCGATGACCACTGCTGCATCCCACCAGCCGCAGCGGGTCGTCGTCGCCGGAGGATCCGGCTTCCTCGGTTCGCATCTCTGCGACGCCCTGCTCGACCGTGGTGACTCGGTCGTCTGCGTCGACAATCTCGTGACCGGTCGTCGGTCGAACGTCGCGCACCTCGAGTCGAACGACCGGTTCGAGTTCGTGCAGGCCGACGTATGCCAGCCACTCGAGATCGATGGCCAGATCGATGTGGTGATGAACCTCGCGTCGCCGGCTTCGCCGAAGGACTACTACGAACTGCCGATCGAAACGCTCGATGTCGGCAGCATCGGCACCCGCAATCTGCTCGAACTGGCGCATGTGAACGACGCCCGGTTCTTCATGGCGTCGACCAGCGAGGTGTACGGCGACCCCGACATCCATCCTCAGGTCGAGGAGTACTGGGGGAATGTCAACCCGATCGGCCAGCGGTCGATGTACGACGAAGCGAAGCGGTTCGCCGAGGCGCTCTGCTTCGCGTACCACCGGTCGAAAGGTGTCGACATCCGAGTCGTGCGCATCTTCAACACCTACGGACCGCGCATGCAACCCGACGATGGACGTGTGGTGTCGAACTTCATCGTGCAGGCATTGCGGAACGAGCCGCTCACGATCTACGGCGACGGGTCACAGACGCGGTCGTTCTGTTTCGTGGCCGACGAGATCCGTGGGTTCCTGGCCCTGCTCGACGGGCCGCTCGTGGGTCCGGTCAACGTCGGCAATCCGGGTGAGTTCACGATGCTCGAACTCGCCGATCTGGTGATCGAGCTGACCGGCTCGACCGCTGGCATCGTGCACGAACCGCTGCCATCCGACGATCCGAAGCAGCGTCGGCCCGACATCACCATCGCGAAGAGCGAGCTCGGCTGGGAGCCGGAGATCGTGCTGCGCGAAGGCCTGGCGAAGACCATCGACGCGTTCCGCGCCGAACTCGCCGTCTCCTGCTGACACCGAGCCGTTCCACATCACAGGTGCTTCGTCGCCTCGCCCACCGACAGCGGTGACAAGCCCGTTCGGTGCTCGTCGACGAATGCCCGAACGGCATCGGGGTCGGTTCGGGCGCACTGCCGGAGTGCCCAGCCGATGGCCTCGCGGATGAAGAACCCGTTGTCGCCAGCTCGCCGGAGGGCGGAGCCGAACAGCCGCTCACGGTCGGTCAGCTCACCGAACCGCAGCTGGTGGAGGATCGCCGTGCGTGCCAACCACGTCTCGGAGCCATCGTCGGGGCGTCTTGACGACCAGGAACGCGGACTCGTCCTTCATGGAGGCGGCCATCTGCCGGTCGGCACCGTCATCGCCGACCTCCTGGAGCCGGCGCTCGAGGGCGTCGACGAGTGATGCGGGCACGTTGCCATTGGCGCGAACTGGAAATGACAGATGAATCGCGGGTGTCCTTCTTCACGCCAGTACCCGCTCGGTAACCTTGGCGACCGTGTCGACCACAGAGGTTCAGTCCGGGGGAAGCGGGTTCGGGTCGAACTCGTGGCTCGTCGAGGAGATGTACGAGCGGTTCGTCGCCGACCCGGCGTCGGTGAGCGAACAGTGGCAGGAGTTCTTCGCCGACTATCGCTCCGACACCCCGTCGGTCGCAGCTGCGGCTCAGGCGTCGCCGGCCGTACAGGCCATCGCTGAACAGCACGCCGACACCAACGTCGACACGACCCCAGCAAGAGGCGGCCCGACTACTGTCTCCGCTCCGGCACCGGCTGCCACGCCAGCTGCGAAGCCCACCGAGAAGGCCGTCGAGGAGGAGCCCGGCACGCCGATTCGCGGTGCCGGTGCGGCGATCGTCCGCAACATGGAGGCGAGCCTCGAGGTTCCGACCGCCACCAGCTTCCGCAACGTGCCGGCGAAGCTGCTCGAGGTCAACCGCAAGGTCATCAACGGGTTCCGCACCCGCTCGGGCCAGGGCAAGGTCAGCTTCACGCACCTGATCGGCTTTGCGATCGTCCGTGCGATCGCGGACGAGCTGCCGGTGATGAAGAACACCTACGTCGAGGGCGACGACGGCAAGCCCCGACTGGTCGTGAACGACCACGTCAACATGGCGCTCGCCGTCGACAAGGAGAAGCCCGACGGTACCCGCACCCTGCTCACGCCGGTCATCAAGGGTGCCGACGCGATGGACTTCGCCGAGTTCCTCGGTGCCTACAACGAGCAGATCCGCAAGGTCCAGGCCAACAAGCTGACCATCGAGGACTTCATGGGAGCGAACGTCTCGCTCACCAACCCGGGCACGATCGGCACCATCCAGTCGGTGCCGCGCCTCATGCCCGGCCAGGGCGTGATCGTCGGCGTCGGTTCGATCGACTACCCGGCCGAATACGAGGGCGCCGATCGCGACACACTCGCCGAACTCGGCGTGTCGAAGGTGGTCACCATCACCTCCACCTACGACCACCGCATCATCCAGGGTGCCGAGTCGGGTCTGTTCCTCAAGCGGGTCAAGGAGCTGCTGCTCGGTGAGCACGGATTCTACGAAGACATCTTCCACGCCCTCGATCTGCCCTACGAGGCGGTCAAGTGGCGGCCCGACACGAGCTCGCTGTCGAAGGAAGACACACTGCTCGCCAAGCAGATGGCGGTCGCCAAGCTCATTCGTGTCCACCGGGTGCGCGGTCACCGCATCGCCGACCTCGACCCGCTGCGTTGGACCGAGCCGCACACGCCGCGCGAGCTCGACCCGGCCACCTACGGCCTCACCATCTGGGACCTCGACCGCGAGTTCATGACCGACGGCATCGGCGGCCGCCACAACAAGATGAAGCTCGGCGATCTGCTGGGGCTGCTGCGTGACGCGTACTGCCGAACCATCGGCGTCGAGTACATGCACATCCAGAACACCGACGAGCAGCGGTGGATCCAGGAGCACGTCGAAACGACGGCGTCGACCTACCACTCCGAGTTCAGCGCCGACGAGAAGCGTCGAATCCTCGAGCGGCTCAACGCCGCCGAGGCGTTCGAGAAGTTCCTCGCCACGAAGTACGTCGGCACCAAGCGGTTCGGTATCGAGGGCGCCGAGTCGGCGATTCCGATCCTCGACGAGATCCTCGCCAATGCCGCCGACGCCGGCCTCGACTCGGCCGTGCTCGGCATGGCCCACCGTGGCCGCCTGAACGTGCTGTCGAACATCATGGGGAAGAGCTACGAAGCGATCTTCTCCGAGTTCGAGGGCCACCTCGACCCCACCTCGGTGCAGGGTTCGGGCGACGTGAAGTACCACCTCGGTACCAAGGGCAAGTACGTCAGCCCGTCGGGGTCCGACATCAAGATCGAGCTCGCCGCGAACCCGAGCCACCTCGAAACGGTCGACCCGATCGTCATGGGTATGGTGCGAGCCCAGCAAGATCAGATCGACCCGCCCGGCTCGTTCCCGGTGCTGCCGCTCCTCATCCACGGCGACGCCGCCTTCGCTGGCCAGGGCGTGGTGGCCGAGTGTCTGGCGATGAGCGACACCGGTGGGTACCGCATCGGCGGCACCATCCATCTCATCATCAACAACCAGATCGGCTTCACCACGGCACCGGCGTCGGCCCGTTCGTCCCCGTACTGCTCCGATGTGGCCAAGACTGTGCAGGCCCCGATCTTCCACGTCAACGGCGACGACCCCGAAGCGTGTGTTCGCGTGGCGCAGCTCGCCTGGGAGTACCGCAAGGAGTTCAACAAGGACGTCGTCATCGACATGGTGTGCTACCGCCGCCACGGTCACAACGAAGGCGACGACCCGAGCTACACCCAGCCGCTCATGTACAAGGCGATCGCGGAGCGTCGCAGCGTCCGCAAGCTCTACGTCGAGTCGCTGGTGAAGCGTGGCGACATCACCCTCGACGAGGCCGAGCAGGCGCTCGACGACTTCCAGGGCAAGCTCCAGATCGCGCTCGACGAAACTCGGTCGCAGGCGCCCGGTGACGTCAAGGCGGCCAAGCCGCCGAAGCCGCTCGGTGTGCTCCCGCACATCCCGACCGGTGTCGAACGATCGACCCTCGAGTCGATCTACTCGCAGCTCACCGCTGTGCCCGAAGGTTTCACGATCCACCCGAAGCTCGCTCGCCAGTTCCAGACCCGCGACAAGATGTTCGCCGACGGCCAAGTCGACTGGGCCACGGCCGAAGCGCTCGCGTACGGCTCGCTCGTGCTCGACGGGCATCCGGTCCGTCTCGCCGGCGAGGACAGCCGTCGTGGCACGTTCAGCCATCGCCACGCCGCGCTGGTCGACTTCGAGAACGGCGCATCGTTCGTTCCGCTCGACAACCTCGACGGTGCCGACACCCGCTTCTGGGTGTTCGATTCACTGCTGTCGGAGTACGCAGCGCTCGGGTTCGAGTACGGCTACAGCCACATCAACCCCAACGCCCTGGTGCTGTGGGAAGCGCAGTTCGGCGACTTCGTCAACGGTGCACAGATCATCATCGACCAGTACATCGCTGCCGCCGAAGACAAGTGGGGCCAGCAGAACGGTGTCGTCCTGCTGCTGCCGCACGGCTACGAGGGTCAGGGGCCCGAGCACAGCTCGGCGCGCATCGAGCGATTCCTCACGATGGCTGCCGAAGACAACATGCAGATCGTCAACACCACGACGGCTGCCAACCTCTTCCACCTGTTCCGTCGCCAGGTCAAGCAGGAGCGTCAGACCCCGCTGGTCGTGTTCACCCCGAAGTCGGGCCTGCGCATGCAGCAGACCCGTTCGTCGATCGACGAACTCACCACCGGTTCGTTCCAGGAGGTGCTCGACGATCCGGGTGACCTCGAGGCATCAGCGGTGGAGCGCATCGTGTTCTGCTCGGGCAAGATCGCCTGGGACGCGATCGCTGAGCGTGACAAGCGCGAGGCACCGGTCGCCGTGGTGCGCATCGAGCAGCTCTACCCGTTGCCGACCGAGCAGATGCTCGCCATCCTCGATGAGTACCCGAACGCCAAGGAACTCCGCTGGCTGCAGGACGAGCCTGAGAACATGGGCCCGTGGAACTTCATCGAGCACAACACCTGGCGTGTGAAGGACCGCGGTTACGACCTGCGCCACATCGCCCGCGTCGAATCGGGCAGCCCGGCCACCGGCTCAAAGATCATCCACGATCAAGAGCACGCCGAGCTCATGGACGCCATCTTCCACGGCCTCTGAGCTGATCGCTCAGCCATCTGCTGGACAGCAGCTTGTGGGCTGCCGCAGGGAGCCGAGAAGCTGAGAGCGGGCCTGCGGGCACGCGCCGATAGCAGGGCCACCCGACCCCGTTGGCTCGGGACCGAGCACTGCTCGGCGACTCGATTGCGGGCCCGCGCTACGCGGCGCTGCGTTTGGGTGGGCCGCTGCCGAGGATCTGGCCGTTGGGAAGCGTGATGGTGAGTTCTCGGTTGGGGCCGAGTTCGATCTGCCAGTGGTCGTCGTGGAGTTGGGCGTGGTGGCGTTGGCACACCGGGAGCAAGTTGTAGAGGTCGGTTCGGCCACCGTGGCGCCACCAGGTGATGTGGTGGAGCTTGCATCGGTCGTAGTGGACGTTGCAGCCGGGGATCGCACAGGAGTTGTAGAGCCCGCGGAGGGCTCGGCGTTGGGCTCGGTTGGCGAGTCGGGTGGTGCGGCCGAGGTCGAGGTTGCCGGGTGCGTGGAGGACGATGCCGTTGGCCACGATGACGGTGTCGGGTGATTCGACTCCGAACAGGTCGCGCAGCACGGCGAACGGGATCTCGACCGGGAGTCCGTGGTCGATCACCGGCCCGGTCGTGGCGTTGGTGGCGTCGACGACGACCAGCGCATCGCGCTGTGAGGTGGTCGGCAGGGTGATGGGTGCGACACCGTCGGACGACGACTCGGCGCACTCGCTGGTGTTGTCACGAAGGACGAGGTGTGTGAGTGCGATGGCATCGAGATGACGTGTCTGCTCCAGCGAGTCGGACGGTGCGGTGTCGGGGATACCCGCAGCGCGGATCGACGCGACGACATCCTGGAGTCTGGCTTTGATCTCGGAGCCGGTGGCGGGGTCGAAGGTGCCTTTGAGGTGGACCATGTCGGTGGCGGTGTCGGTCCAGACCGACAAGCGGGTGTTGCGTCGCTGACGATCGAGGCGTTCCTCGCCGGATTCACGTTGGAGGTCTTTGATGCGTTTGTTGAGGTTCTGGTTGAACTCGTTGCGGGTCTGCGAGGCGGCGTCTGCCGCCAGTTCTTCGTGTTGGTCGAAGAGTTCGGCGCGTTGTTCGTCGTCGAGTTGGCGTCCGGCTCGGGTGAGGGCGTCGACGTGGCCGGGTGTGATGTCGCCGTTCGCCAACGCGTCGGCCATCGCATCAGCATGACCGAGGGTCGCAGCCCGGTCGGTGTCGCGGACTGCATCGTTGAGCGAGCAGCGGGTTGCGTCGGCGATGGTCGCTTCGGGGAAGGAGCCGGGGACAGCGTGGAGCATCTTGGCGAGCTCAGCGTCCTGGGCGGCGAGGAACGACTTGAGCTGTGAGGAAGCGGACAGGGCGCGGCCGATGGCAGTGGTGTCGGCGTCGGGGGATCCGGTGGTGGCGACCACCGTTTCCAGACGCTTCATCGCCTCGGCCAACTGCATGCGATCATCCTGACAGAGGGGTGTCACAGTGGACCGGGGTCGCCTCATGGCGGCGAGTCGTCGTTTGCGGCTCGGGTGAATCGCTCACCGACGGGCAGGCTTTGTTTCGGGCGGAGGTGAGCGCCCGGCTCCGGATCGAGAATGAACGGGCAGCAAGCTAGCCCGGCATAGGGTGCCGGTGATGCGGGCTTCTCCGATCCTGGCCCGGGCGGCCCTGGTGAGTCCGGCGCTCGCAGCATGTGGCGGCGAAAGCGACGGTGGGTCGGAGCTCGATCGGGCCCTCCTCACCGCTGACGATCTCGGGTCGAACTGGGCCGAGAGCCCGTCGCAAGACGTCCCGCCACGCAGTGGCGGGTGGTGCGAGCCGGGAGAGGGCATCCTGCCGGGCCGAACCGGTGTCGCCTTCGTTGCATGGGAGAACGAGAACGAACCGATCGCCATCGTCGGGAATCGTGTGGAGCGATGGGAAGCCGCTTCCATGCCGCCGCTCGACACCCACGGGCTGCCGTGCACGTTCGTCGAACAGGGCGCCACGGTCCGGCAGTCGCTGCAGCCAGGGCTCGGCCTCGGCGATGCATCGATCGTGACCTTGATGGAGGCGCTCGACGGCCCGACGAGGGCACGCGATTCGTTTGGCAAGCCATCGTGGCGATCGATGACCTCCTCGTCCTCGTCTCGATGAGCGATGACGAGATCGACCGAGAGGAGATCGAACGCCTCGTCACCGCCGCAGTCGATCGGGCCCCGTCGCTGACGGACCAGCGCTGACCTTCGGCACTGGGTGCCCGCTAGCGGTAGGTGTCCCCGTCAGGGCGGGGTGTTCTGCCGCAGAAACGGTGTGAATCAGCGCAAGGGGACGTCGAGGACGGACTCGAGGTCGGCGATGGCTTGGTCGGCTCCGAGGACCTTGATGGTGGTCATGCCCATCGCCTTCGCCGGCTTGAGATTGATGCCCAAGTCGTCGAGGAACACGACTTGCTCGGGGTCGACGGCGGCGAGCTCGCAGGCGATCTCGTAGAAACGGGGCTCGGGCTTGCGCACGCCGACCTTGCTCGACTCGACGATGTGGCCGAAGCGGCCCATCACGTCGGCCACGTCGGGCCGCGGGTCGCCGCCGACCACGTTGTTCGTGAGACAGGCCGTGGTCAGTCCGGCCGCGATCACCCGATCGAGCGCCAGGACCATCTCGGGCCGTACCTCACCCGACAGCAGGGCGAGCACGTCGGCGCCGTCGACCCGGTGACCGAGCTGCTCTGACTCCTCGGCGAACATCGGACCGAACTCGCTGGGGCCGATGTCGTTTCGCTCCAGTTGGGCCCACGCATTGTCGTGGGGATCGCGCGCGTTGACCGATCGGATGAAGTCGGCCGGGAGCCCGTTGCGTTCTTCGTAGCGGTTGAACGCCTCGAACGGGCTGGTCAGGATGACGCCCCCGAAGTCCCAGAACACTGCAGTGATCACCCGTGGGACCCTAGGCCGGGCGGTACGCTCGGTCCCACACCTGCCCAGGTCGCGCGACCTGACGCCATGCGTCGGTCCGCTCCTCGGGCACGGCGACGTCGCCTCCGGGCACATCGCTGTACGACAGAAAGCAGTGCAATGGCTGACAAGCACGAGCCGACCCACGTGGTGGTCGACGGCTCCAATCTGGCGACCGAGGGCCGTTCGATGCCCTCGCTCGCACAACTCGAAGAAGCGGTGGGCTCCTACATGGAGGAGCACCCCGATGCTCAGGTCACCGTGGTGGTCGACGCCACCTTCGCCCATCGGATCGACAAGTCCGAGAGCGACCGCTACGAAGAAGGGATCGAGAACAACGAGCTCGTGGCGCCTCCGGCCGGCGCCGTCGGGCGTGGCGATGCGTTCGTGTTGAGCATCGCCCACAAGGCGAACTCGATCGTCCTCTCGAACGACTCGTTCCAGGAGTTCCACGGTCAGTACCCGTGGCTGTTCGACGACGGTCGTCTCGTCGGCGGCAAGCCCGTTCCTCACGTGGGCTGGGTCTGGGTCGAACGGAACCCCGTTCGTGGTCCGGTGAGCCGCAAGGCGACGCGAGAGGCCAAGGTGTCGAAGTCGGGTGGCTCGTCGAGTTCCCCCCGATCGAGCAGCCGCTCACGGGGCGGTCGCCGACGCGGATCGAGCAAGGAGGCGTCCGAGCCGATGCCGATGCCATCGGCGCCGCCACCGGGCGCCACGGCCGCTGCGCCGGCCGACGAACCGGCACAGCGCTCCTCGTCTCGCCGTGACGCCCCCAAGGGCGGCGACATGGTGAACGAGCTCTTGCCGTTCCTCGACTTCGTCGAACACCACCCATCAGGCAGCGCGGTGACCGGGGTGGTCGACGCCTACTCCTCACACGGCGCCTACGTCACCATCGGCGAGGTGCGTGCCTACGTCCCACTGCGCATGATGGCCGACCCGCCGCCGCGGAGTGCGAAGAAGGCGATGGGCATGGGCGCTGAGGTCGAACTGGTCGTGGTGAGCTTCGCTCCGGGGCGGCGGAGCATCGACTGCGCCGTGCCGGCGATGGCCGAGCGGATGCTCGCCGAAGCGGCGGCCAGCGAGGCAGCCGCCCCCGACAAACTGGCAAGCGACAGTGAGTCGGCTGATGAGTCGAGCAGCGAGCGCCCGAGCCGCCGGCGGGGACGCTCACGCCGGGGCTCGACGAAGCCGACCCGGTCCGAGGACACGACCCAGACGTCAGAGCCGACGGCCTCGCCAGCTGACGGCGCTGACGAGCAGGCGACCGAGCCAGCAGCCGCAGAGATCGCGGCGAAGAAGACGGCGGCCAAGAAGGGCGCGGCGAAGAAGACGGCCGCCAAGAAGGCAGCGGCCAAGAAGGCGGTGACCGACAAGGCAGCCGTCGAGAAGGCTCCGGCCGAGACGACGTCGGCGCGGAAGGCTGCGGCCAAGAAGACCGCGGCGAAGAAGACGTCGGCCAAGAAGACCGCTGCGAAGAAGACGGCCGCCAAGAAGGCTGCGACCAAGAAGGCTGCAGCGGCGAAGAAGACGGCGGCCAAGAAGACCGCGGCGAACAAGACCGCGGCGAAGAAGACGTCGGCCAAGAAGACCGCTGCGAAGAAGACGGCCGCCAAGAAGGCTGCGACCAAGAAGGCTGCAGCGGCGAAGAAGACGGCAGCCAAGAAGAGCGCCGCGAAGAAGACGGCGACCAAGAAGACGGCCGCCACCGAAGGAGCGAACGAGTCCTGATGCGCATCGTCACCTGGAACGTCAACTCGCTGCGCGCCCGCCAAGAGCGCGTCGAGGCCTGGCTCGAGGAGGTCCAACCCGACGTCCTCCTCATGCAGGAGACCAAGCTCGCCGACGATGCGTTCCCGACACTGTCGTTCGAGGCGATGGGCTACTCGTGCGCTCATCACGGCCAGGGCCAGTGGAACGGCGTCGCCATCCTCTCCAAGGTCGGCCTCGAGGACGTCGTGGCCAACTTCGCCGGCGACGGCGCCCCCGATCCCGATGCCCGCATCATCACCGCGACCTGCGGCGGGGTGCGGGTGAGCAGTGTGTACGTGCCCAACGGCCGCTCGCTGGACGACGATCACTACACCTACAAGCTCTGGTGGCTGGGGCGGCTTCAGGAGCACCTCGACGCCGACACGTCGCCCGACCAGGCCGTGATCGTGGGCGGCGACTACAACATCGCCCCCGACGACCGTGATGTCCATGACCCGAAGGTGCTCGTCGGCGCAACCCACGGCAGCCCCGCCGAACGAGAACGCCTCGCCGAGCTCGAAGCCTGGGGCCTCACCGACGTGTTCCGCACCCACCACGAGGCCGACCGCATGTTCTCGTGGTGGGACTACCGCGGTGGCGATTTCCACCAGGGTCGGGGCATGCGCATCGATCTCCTCATGTGCTCGCAGTCGGTCATCGACCGCAGCACTTGGACTGCTATCGACCGCAACGCTCGCAAGGGCAAGTCGCCGAGCGATCACGCCCCGGTCATGGTCGACATCGACTGAGCGGCGACGTCACTCGTCGGTCACGATCGGGAGCAACTCGGGCGCAAGTCGTTCGGCGGTCATCGAGCCCATCGACGTGACCGCCGCGAGTTCCTCGGCGTCTTGCGGCCGCTTGGCCGCGATGGAGGCGAGGTCACGATCGGAACACAGCTGGGCAGGGAGCACGTTCGCCCGGCGCGCTGCGTCGGCTCGCCACTCCTGCAGTGCTCGTTCGGTCGAGGTGGTGCGGTCACGTCGTTGTCTGAGCAGCTCGCGAGGCGGGGGAGCGGGTACCGCATCACTCGTGTCGAGACCTTCGACGAGTGGGCTGGGACGGCGTTCGTAGCCCTGGCGGCGGGCCGCTCGGGTCAGCACCAACCGGTCGGTGGCCCGGGTGACCGCCACGTACAGCAGGCGCGCCTCCTCGGCCCGTGCGGCCTCGGTCGTGGCCGACTTGTGCGGAACCAGGCTCGTCTCGACCCCGGCGACGTAGACCGTGTGCCACTCCCGGCCCTTCGACGCGTGGAACGACAGCAGCTCGACGCCACCATCCCCTGAGCCAGGCTGATCGCGGTCGAACGGCGAGGTGGTTGCCACCCACGACCGGAACGCTGCGCCGTCACCCCGTGGGTTGTCGCGGAGGAAGTCGAGCAGCGCCGTCGCCACCCTCCGCTCGGCCTCGACCCGTTCGAGGATCGCCCGAGCGTCGGCGACCGCGGCGCGGACCGCTCGCTCCGAGCGGCCCGGCTTGGTCTCCTCGGCTCGAGCCAGGCCGGCTCGGGCGGTGTCGAGCATGGCGATGTCGTCGAGCACGTCGTGGGCCCACCCGCGCAAGGCGTTGGGTGACGAGTTGCCAGCGGCCTGCCTCACCGCTGCCTGGATCGGCGAGCCAGCGGCATTCGACCGCTTGACCTCGATGCCTGCGGCGGCAAGCGTCTCGGCGATCGGGCGGAGCTGAGCGTTGGTTCGCGCCAGCACCGCCACATTCGACGATCGAACGAGGTGTGCATCGCCACGCGAGATCAGCCGTGCGATCCGGGTCGCCTCGTCGTGTTCGTCGCCGGCAGTCACCACCTCGACCGTCGGACCATCGGGCCGGTTCGAGCGGAGCTCGGTCGGCTGACCTCCGGTTCGGAGGACGTGGACCCCAGCCGACACGATCTGCGGCGTGCATCGGTGGTTCACCGGCAGCCGGATCACCTCGACGCCCGGGAATCGGGTCTCGACGTCGACCAGCATCGTGGGATCGGCCCCGTTGAAGCCGTAGATCGCCTGCGACGGGTCGCCGACGAGGAAGAGGTCGTTGCGGCCCTCGCGCAGCAGCTCGACGATGGCGTGTTGCAGCGGGTTGAGGTCTTGTGCCTCGTCGACCAGCACGTGGCGGTACCGCCAGCGCAGCGCCTCGGCGAACGTCGCATCGTTTCGGGCTTCGTCCAGCGTCATTCGCAGCACATCGTCGAAGTCGATGACGCCACGCTTGCGCTTGAGCTGTTCGTATGCCTCGAACCAGCTCACGACCCGCTCGACGCCACCCGTCGGTCGTCGTCCGGTTCTCCGGGCCTGCTCGGCGTAGTCGGCCGCCCGCCAACCCTGTGCGGCAGCCCAGCCGATCTCGGCGTCGGCGACCTCGACCTCGTTGCGAGGCGCACGCCCATCGCCACCGATGACCTCGGAGAGATACCGGCGCCGTTCGGCGGTGACCGTGCGAGGCGCCCGGTCGGTGGCGCCCCACCGCTGCCGGAGTACTCCCAGCATCACCGAGTGGAACGTGCCTGCCTCCACCGCATCGCGATGCCCCAGTCGACGGAGGCGACGGCGCAACTCTCCGGCTGCCTCGCGAGTGAACGTGAGCGCCAACGTGTGGCCGGGGTCGGCCGACTCGTCGGCCAGCCGGTAGGCGATTCGCCGGGTGAGCACGCGGGTCTTGCCCGAGCCGGCACCAGCGATGACCGCCACGAGACGCGACTCGGTCGTCACCGCGGCGCGTTGATCAGCATCGAGATCGGCCACGATCGCCTCGATGTCGTTGCCGGCGTCGCCGCCACCGGAGTCCATGCCCGCATCGTAGGGAGTGCGCCCGCCTGCGTCGCCCAGCCGATCGGCTCTGGACGTGGAACCGGGGCGGCGCGGTACTGTGTGCGGCGATGCCATATCCGAAGAACCTGCTCAACGACCACGAGACCATCGCCGTCGACCTGCATCCCCACTGGTGGTACTTCGCCTATCCCGTGTTGGCGCTCGTCGGTGCAATCGTGCTCGGCATCTTCACGCTCGCCGGCACCGACGGAACCGTCCAGACCGGCCTCGGCTGGGTCTCGATCGCTGCGCTCGTCGTGTCGGCCGGGTGGGTCGTCATCCGTTACCTCAAGTGGTCGACGACCAACTTCGTCATCACCAGCGACCGAGTCATCTACCGCTCGGGCGTGCTCGCCAAGTCGGGTATCGAGATCCCCCTCGAGCGCGTCAACACCGTGCACTTCAGCCAGTCGTTGTTCGAGCGGATGGTCGGCGCCGGCGATCTCATGATCGAGTCGGGCGCCGAAGAGGGCCAGCAGCGCTTCACCGACATTCGGAACCCCGATCGTGTGCAGCGACAGATCCACGCCCAGAAGGAAGACAACGATCGTCGCCGGTTCACGATCAACACCGAGGGCGCTGGCACCGACGTCGCGACCCAGCTCGAGAAGCTCGAGGGCATGCTCGAACGCGGCACGCTCACGCAAGACGAGTTCGACGCGCAGAAGGCCCGTCTCCTCGGGAACTGACCTCGTCTGGGCGAGGGTCGAGTCATGACCAGCTCGCGGGTCGTCAGCCTGGTGCCGTCGAGTACCGAGACGCTGCTGGCGCTCGGCACCGATGTGATCGCCTGCACCCGCTTCTGTGAGCAGCCGCAGCTGCGCCACGTCGGAGGGAGCAAGAACCCGGCGATCAGCGAGATCATCGAGCTCGCCCCCGACCTCGTGGTGCTCGACCGGGAGGAGAACCGGGTCGAGGATCACGATGCACTCGTCGCCGCCGGCCTGAACGTTTTCGTCTCCGACGTCACCTCCGTCGATGCCGGGATGCGGGTCGTCACCGACCTCGCTGATGCTGTCGGTGTCAGTCGTGCCGATCTCGCAGAGCTGCCGTTGCCTGTCGAAGGCCCTCGTCGGACCGCTGCGGTTCCCATCTGGCGGCGCCCGTGGATGCTGATCGGGTCTCGCACCTACGGTGCTTCGGTGCTCGACCACTTGGGCATCGACTTGGTCGCGGTGGGCGACGATCCGTACCCGACCGTCGAGCTCGACGAGTTGACCGAACGCTGCCCCGATCTCGTCCTCGTTCCGTCAGAACCCTACGACTTCGCCGACGCGCACCTCGACGAGCTGCGTGCGGCGATGCCGGAGGCGCGCGTGATCCGCGTCGACGGGCAAGACCTCTTCTGGTGGGGCATCCGCACCCCTGCGGCGGTCTCCCGGCTCAGCGAAGCGCTCGCCTCCTGACATCAGCCAGCGCAGCCACGCCTTCGGTTCGAGCTCGGCGCTCTGCGATGATCGCCCGATGCCTCGCGCCGCCACCGACCACGGGATCGAGATCGAGTACGAGACGTTCGGCGATCCTGCCGACCCGACACTCCTGCTGGTCAACGGGTACACCTCCCAGCTCCTCGCCTGGCAGGTGGGGCTGTGTGAGGCCTTCGTCGCTCAGGGCTTCCACGTCATCCGCTACGACAACCGCGACGTCGGGCTGTCGACCAAGCTCGATGGCCAGCGGGCCAATCCGATGAAGGTCGCGAAGGCGATGCGTGACGGCGAGCCGGTGCCCGAGGTGCCGTACCTCCTGAGCGACATGGCTGCCGACGGCATCGGCCTGCTGAGCGCGCTGGACATCGACCAAGCGCACGTGGCAGGGATGTCGATGGGCGGGATGATCGTGCAGACCATGGCGATCGAGCATCCCGACCGCGTCGCCAGCCTCACGTCGATCATGTCGAACCCCGGCGACGTCCGCATCGGTGCACCCACGCCCGAGGCACGAGACGCGCTCCTCGCCCCGCCAGCGCTCGACCGTGACGGCTACATCGAGGGCTCCACACGGGCCCTGGTGTGGGCGTCGAAGCGCTATGGCGACCCTCAGGAGCTCCGTCGCCGGGCCGCCGAAGACTACGACCGCAGCTTCTACCCCGAGGGCTCGCTCCGCCAGCTCGCGGCGATCTACGCAAGCGGCGACCGATCCGACTCGCTCCGCCAACTCGACGTGCCGACGCTCGTCATCCACGGCCGTGACGACACCCTCATCACCCCCGAGGGTGGCCGTGTCACCTCCGAGCTCATCTCGGGTTCGGTGTACGTCGAGGTCGCCGACATGGGGCACGACCTTCCCAAGCCACTGTGGTCGCTCTACGCCGACCTGCTCGGCGGCCTCGCTCGCCGAGCTGCCTGACCCTGCACGCATTCCACTCTGAACTCACACACCATCAAGGAGACACTCATGGCAGGCCCACTCGCCGGACGTCGCATCATCGAGATCGCCGGAATCGGCCCCGGCCCTTTCGCGGCGATGCTGCTCGCCGACCTCGGCGCCGAAGTCGTTCGCGTCGACCGCGCTGGCGCCGTGCGCGGTCCGGCTCCCGACAAGCCTCACCCCGATGTGCTCCTGCGCGGTCGCCGCAACGTGGCGATCGACCTCAAGCACCCTGACGGTGCCGCCGCACTCCTCGACCTCGTCGAGTCGGCCGATGCCCTCATCGAGGGATTCCGACCCGGCGTGATGGAGCGCCTCGGCGTGGGCCCAGAGGAGTGCCTGGCCCGCAACCCGAAGCTCGTGTTCGGCCGCATGACCGGCTGGGGCCAGGAGGGGCCGTACGCCTCGGCCGCCGGCCACGACATCAACTACATCTCGCTCGCGGGTGCGCTCGCCCATTTCGGTCGCAAGGACGGCCCCCCCACACCGCCGCTCAACATGGTCGGCGACTTCGGCGGTGGCGGCATGTTCCTCGCCCTCGGTGTGGTCGCCGCCATGCTCGAAGCCACCGCCAGCGGCCAGGGTCAGGTGGTCGACACCGCGATGGTCGACGGCTCGGCGATTCTGATGACCATGTTCTGGTCGTTCAAGGCGATGGGTCTGTTCGACGAGACCGCTCGCGGCTCGAACCTGCTCGACACCGGTGCCCACTTCTATGACGTGTACGAGTGCGCCGACGGCGAGTACGTGTCGATCGGCTCGATCGAGCCCCAGTTCTACGCCGAGCTGATGCGGCTCACCGGGCTCGAGGGCGACGACGACTTCGCTCGCCAGATGGACCAGGCCCACTGGCCCGACCTCAAGGCGCGACTCGCCGACATCTTCAAGTCGAAGACCCGTGACGAGTGGCGCTCGATCATGGAGCACACCGACGTGTGCTTCGCCCCGGTGCTCACCATGAGCGAGGCCGCCGAGCATCCGCACAACGTCGCCCGCGAGATGATCGTCGAGCGTGGGGGAGTTGCCCAGCCGGCCCCGGCGCCACGCTTCAGTCGCACCGAGAACGAGCTCGGTCAGTTGCCCGCCCACCCTGGCCAGCACACCCTCGACGTGTTCACCGACTGGGGGGTCGCCTCCGACCGGGTGTCGTCGCTGAGCGAATCAGGTGCGATTCGGCAGGCGTAGCGCTCCGTAGGCTCGGGGCATGCGCCGAGCCCGAACCATTTCAGGAGCCCGCTGATGGGCACGCTGATCACCCTGCACGCGCACCCCGACGACGAGGCCATCTCGACCGGCGGCACGATGGCCCGCGCGAGCGACGAGGGGCACCGCGTCGTGCTCGTCGTCGCCACCAACGGCGATCACGGTGAAGTGCCTGATGATCTGGCTGATGGCGAGACGCTCGTCGATCGACGCCGTGCCGAGACCGATCGATCAGCCCAAGCCCTCGGCATTCACCGGGTCGCCTGGCTCGACTTCGCCGACTCGGGCATGACCGGCTGGGAACAGAACGGCGACGGTGACTCCTTCCACCAGGCCGATCTCGACGTGGCAGCCCAACGACTCGTCGACGTCATCGTCGAGGAGTACACCGACGACACCGTGCTCACCTGCTACGACTGGCACGGCACCTACGGCCACCCCGACCACATCAAGGTCCACCACGTCGGTCATCGTGCGGCCGAACTCGCCGCAGCGGCTGGCTGTCCGGTGCGGTTGATGGAAGCCACTGCGAACCGCGATGCCATGGCGGCGATGATCTCACAGATGAGCGAGGCCGGGGTCGAGATCGAAGGGCCCGACGCCGAGGACGGCGAGGGCTTCGACCCCCATGCCGGCGCCGACGACGGCAACCCGTTCGGAGAACCCGAGTCGGCGCTGACCCTGTGCGTCGACGTGGGCGCTGTGGTCGCCCGCAAGCGAGCGGCGATCGCTGCCCATGCGAGCCAGGTGACCGACTCGTCGTTCTTCCTCCAGATGCCCGACGACGTGTTCCGCCTCGCCTTCGGAACCGAGTGGTTCGTCGAGGCCGACCGCACCCCGCCGTACCGCGCTGGCTGGATCTTCGAGGCGCCGTCAAGATCCGTGTGACCACCGTCCGGTGTCCGCCATCGGCAGGTTGCGGTGAATCATGATGGTGGGATGAGAACCGTTGCACTCGTGATCGGCGCTGCCGTGGCGATCACTGCGTGTGGCGGTGGTGATGAGTCGTCCGGCGCCCCGCTCACCGAGATCACGCTGCTCACGACGACCACCACCGAGCCGCCGTTCGCCCCGACGACGATCGATGCGAGCGACGCGGTGGACACGACGGTGGCACCCGCGACGGTCGTGGCGACCACTGCGGCTCCGACGTCTGCGATCCCCACGACGGCTGCCGACACGACCACCACGGTGGCGGCTCCGGCGTCGCCGTTCTCGATCGAGCCCGACGGCATCGGGGCTGCCGCCTTCGGCGCCGCTCCCGACGGTGTGATCGACTTCGTCAGCTCGGTGCTCGGCCCACCGAACTCTGACACCGGTTGGATCGACCCGTTCGAGATCGGCCCGTGTCCCGGCACCGAGCTGCGACTCGTCGGGTGGGGTGACCTGTTGCTCGAGTTCGGCGACGTCTCGAACATCACCGAAGGCCGTCAGCACTTCTACGGTTACTACTACGGCAACGGGCAGACCCCGGCCGCCGTGCCGCCTGGTCTTGCGACCGAGTCGGGCCTCACCGTCGGCTCGACCGTTGCGGCACTGCTCGAAGCGCATCCCGACGCCGACCTCTTCGCCGGCGACGAGTTCCTCGGTCCGAACTTCATCATCAACGACGCACTCCGTGGGACGCTGACCGGGCTCGCCGACACCGGCCTCATCACCTCGTTCGCCGGCGGCCTGCCCTGCAACGGCTGAGCATCCAGGCCGGCACGCCACCGACATGAGCACGTTGCACGACATCCACGTCGTCACTGCGTGGATCATGATCGTGTCGAACGCGGTGGTCGGCTTCTGGGCGCTCGCCGCCCAATACGCGCCGGCACTACGCCACCGGCTGCTCTGGTGGGTCACCGGGGCGGCGCAGGTGATGACGATCGTGGTCGCCATCGTGGGAGCGCTCATCGTGTCGAACGAAGGCGTTGAACTCGAGGCGTTCCATGCGCTCTACGGCTTCTCGACCATCTTCGCCGTCGCGATCTTGTACAGCTACCGGAACAGCCCCTTCATCGCCGACAAGCTCCACCTGCTCTACGGCTGCGGCGGCCTGTTCATCGCCGGGCTCGGCATCCGGGCGCTGTTCCTCGATGGCACCGCCCCGCCTGCCGACGAGGTCGACACGGCACTCTCGATGTTGCTGGCTTGACCAGCTCGACGGCTCGGATCAGGCGACCGAGGTAGGCAGCGCCGAGGCATCCCAGCCCAGGTCGACCATGCCGCGCTCACAGGCGAAGCGGTCGGTCATCCCCGCCACGTAGGCGACGGCGGCGGTGACGGCTTCCTGCGACCCGGCATCGACCAGTTCGATGGGAGCATCGGGCCCGAGCACGGCGTGCGCAGTGGGTGCGGGGATCACGTGTGGGCGATCGGCGTAGTGCTCGACCAGGGCGCGGAGGAGCCGGATGACCGACTCGGCCTGCTGGTTCGACGCCGGCCGTAGATACACGTTGTCGTAGTTGAACTTGCGGAAGGCGGCGAGCGCCTCGGCGATGTCGGGGGTCATGCCGATGCGGCCGGTCTGCAGCGTGGCGGTGATCATCGCCCGCACGAACGTGCCGAGCTGGGTCGACCGGTCGGTGCCGCACCGTTCGACGACGAGCGGCGGGAGCATGTCGGTGGTGACGATGCCGGCGGCCACCGCATCCTCGAAGTCGTGGCAGACGTACGCGATGCGGTCGGCCCACGACACGACCTCGCCCTCGGGAGTTTGCGGGGCCGGCAGGCTCCACGAGTGGTTGCGGATGCCGTCGAGCGTCTCGGCGCACAGGTTGAGCGGTTGCAACGTGACGTCGGCGCCCCACGGCGCGTGATCGAACCCGTTGGGCAGGTACGGCGTGAGCGCGTCTTCGCTGGCGTGGCCGCCCGGGCCGTGGCCGCAGTCGTGGCCGATCGCCATCGCCTCGGCGAGCGGCACGTTGAGGCTCAGGGCCTGGGCGACCGAGCGGGCGACTTGTGCGACCTCGAGAGCGTGGGTCATGCGGTTGCGCTGGTGGTCGCCGGGAAACACGAACACCTGGGTCTTGCCGGCGAGCCGGCGGAACGCTGAATCGTGGAGGATCCGGTCACGGTCGCGCTCGAAGCAGGTGCGATACGGGTCGGGGGCCTCTTCGATGGCTCGGTTGCCTGCCCCCTCGGCGCGGGTGGCGCGGGTGGCGAGCAGGAGGCCGTCGCGCTCTTCGCGAGCTTCGCGGGACATGATCTGCGCCTCGCCGACGGTGGCGTGGGAGTCGGCGTGGGCGACGGTGATCTCCTCGTCGCCATGACCGGCCATGGTCGATGCCCAGCGTTCGGCACGCTCGGCGGCCTGATCGTCGAAGGGGAGCGCCGACATGCCCTCGATGCTACGAGCGGCGGGCTGCACACCACTGTGACCCTCATGTTCGAGGTAGCAGTGAGCGGGCGTCGATCAGCCCGCCAGGTGGCCCCAGTCGGCTTCGAGCTCTGACCACGGCCCTTGCGCAGCGATCGTGCCGTCGTCGAGCACCACGACCCGGTCGGCACGCACCAGGGCCGCTGCCTTCGAGGTCGAACCGATGACTGTTCGCCCGCTGGCCCGCATGGCCTCCCACAGCTCGACCTCGGTGGTGGCGTCGAGCGCCGACGACACGTCGTCGGCCACGAGGACCTCCGATTCGGTTGCGAGCGCTCGGGCCAACGCCAGACGCTGGGTCTGGCCGCCGGACAGTCGAACGCCTCGGTGACCGACGAGCGCATCGGGCCCGCCGGCATCGGCGATGTCGCGGCCGAGACGTGACTGGGTGATCGGCTCCTCGATCGGCCGATCATGGTCGAGCCTGATGTTGTCGGCGAAGCTGCCCGACAGCACCCGGGGAACCTGGGCGACGTAGCCGACTCGGCACGGTCGGAGGAAAGCTTCACGGTCGGTGATCTCTCTCCCGTTCCACGTGATCGATCCGGTCGAGTCGACGAGGCCGGCGAGCGCGCCGAGCAGGCTCGACTTGCCCGAGCCGACGCGACCGAGCAGCAGCACGAGTTCGCCCCGCTCGACCGTGAGATCGATGTGATGCGCGCCGATCGTGCCATCGGGGTGCCGAGCGTCGACCCCAACCAGGTCGAGCCGTTCGAGTGGGTCGACGGCGCCGTGGGCCGGCAGTGGAGCGAGGCCCTCGACCAGGTCGACACCTGCGGGCAGGTCCATCAGATCGCGGCTGGCGGCGAAGCGGCTGGTGGCCTGCTGCCAGGCGCGGACGCCGGGCGACTCGGTGATGACAGCGCCGGCAACCCGACCGAACCACTCGTACCCCATCACGGTGCCCGACACGAGGAGTGCTGTGGCGAGCCCCCAGCCGTCGGCGACGTACACCGCCCAGGCGACGACGACGCCGAACTGAACGAGGATGACCGGAACGCCGTCGAGGGCAGCTTGGACGCGATGCTCTCGGACCGCCGCATCGACCCGACCGCCGTCGACGCGGCCGAGATGACGCTGGAGCGCTGCGGTCGACGCCGACAGCTTGACAGTGCGGATCGCGTCGAGCGTCGACACGAGGGCCCGTCCGAATCCGGCTCGCGCAGCCGACGAGGCGGCAGCGGTTCGGCCGGCGATCGGTGAGCCGATGGCCGACAGGATGGCGGTGGTGGTCATGATGGCGATGAGCACGGCACCGGCGATCGGCGTGCCGGCGACGAGTGCGGTGGCGGTGGCGACGACCACGCCGACGACCACGTCGAACCAGCGGTCGCCGAGGCGGGCGTATCGGTCGCCGTCGAGGGCCCGGGCGACCACCTCGCCGGGCGGTGTTGCCTCGAGACGTTCCTGGTCGGTCTGGGCGACCAGCACCGAGGCCCGCACTCGGAGCAGGACCGAGATCCACCAGTGAGGGAATCGCCTGACGGCCTCGCCGAGGAGGAACGGGCTGATGAGCAGGCCGGTGACGAGCGCAGCGAGCAGCACGGTGACGCTCTCGCCGTCGTCGAGTTGGGTGACGATCCGGCCCCACAGCCACGAGGTGACGAGCCCGTAGGCGCTCAGCGCCGAGAACGTCCCGAAGAAGGCGATGGCGAGCAGGCCCCACTCGGGGCGCGTGGTGGTGGCCCGACGGATACCCGACCCGAGTGACGGCGGGTCGGGCAACTCCCGTTTGGCCGGCGGTTCACCCATTCGCCGGGTCCCGCCCGCGTGGCCCGGCTGGATCGGCGCGCCTCGGCTCAGCCCCCGAACGTGCTCGGGCTCGGCGTCGAGCAGGAGCTTCTGGAAGGGGCCGTCGACGGCCGCCAGCTCAGACCGCGATCCCTGCTGGACGACTCGGCCCGCCTCGAGCACGGCGACGCGATCGGCGCGCTCGGTGGTCCCGAGACGGTGAGCGACGATGACGCCCGTCCGACCTCGCAGGAGTCGGTCAGCGGCCACGACCACCTGCTGTTCGGTGACGGGGTCCATCCGGGCCGTCGCTTCGTCGAGGACGATCACACCGACGTCGCGTACGAGCAGTCGGGCGAACGCCACGAGCTGTTCCTCGCCGGCCGACAGTTTGGTGCCGCCGGCGCCGAGCGGCGTGTCGAGGCCGTCGGGAAGCCCGTCGACCCAGCTCTGCAACCCGAGCTCGTCGATCGCGTCGTTGATTCGTCCGCGATCGATGTCGTCGAACATCGCGATGTTCTCGGCCAGCGTCGCCGAGAGGATCTCGGTGCGCTGGGTGACCAGCCCGACGGTTGAACGCAACGAGTCGAGGTCGAGATCGCACACGTCGACGCCGCCCAGGAGCAAGGCGCCCGGTGGCGGATCGGCGGCTCGCGACAGCAGCAGGGTCATCGTCGACTTCCCGGCGCCGCTGCGCCCGACGAGCGCACAGGTGGTGCCTGCCGGGATCGTGAGGGTGACGCCGTCGAGTGCGAACGTGCCGTTGGGGTAGGCGAACGCGAGGTCGCGAAACTCGACCTCGACGGCGCCGGTCGGCGCGGCGAGCCCGCCGACCGGCTCGGGCGCGGTTGCCATGAGATCGCGCAGCCGGACGAGCGCGCCCACGCCCGACTGCACGTCGGGGAGGTGGTGCGCCACCTGGTCGACTTGGCCGACGAACATCGCCGTTGCGGTGAACAGCGTGACGAGCAACGCCGTGCTCAGTTGGCCGGCATCGGCGAGCGACACGCCGACCGCTGCGACGACGGCGAGCAGGCTCGCCAGCAGTAGTCCGGTCCGTCGGAGGATCCGGCACTCGAGCAGGACCACGTCGTGCATCCGCTCGTGGATCGTCGACGACAGTTCCGCATTGCGGCGAAGTAGGAATGCCTGTCCGAGACTCGTTCGAAGGTCGTCACGAGCCGCCACGCCCTCCTCCATGGCTGCTGCCTGATCGCTCCACGCCGCCTCTTCGAGCACCTTGGCCTCGGCCAACCGGACGAGCAACGGCCGGACGATGGCGATGACGCCCAGTGTCACGAGCGGGAAGATGATCCACGCTGGCCACCACGCCAGACCGCCCACCACGATGAGGGGCGGCACCAAGAGGCCGACTCGAAAGAACCGCCAGATGCTGACCCGAAGCAGTGTGCCGAGCTCGTGGGTGTCGTCGTCGATTCGGTCGAGGATCTCGCCGACGGCCTGTTCAGTGAGTGCGCCGACGGGTTGCGCCATGACCGCATCGACCAGGTCGGCGCGGAGCTGACCCTCGGCGCGATCGACCACGGCGGTCCATGCGATCCGTCCGACGGTGTCGAGGACGGCGGCACCGACGACGCACAACGCCAAGACGGCGACGATCGACCAACCTGGGTTGGCCGCGATCTGACCGATGAACAGTGACCCGAGTGCCTGGCCGACGGCGGCGAGCACCAGTGCGGCCATCGCCAGGGAGGTCGTGGGGCCCGTCAACCGGCGGTGATCGATCGAGCGATCAGCGGGCTCGGGGCGCGCGACGGCATGACCGGTGTCGCGCTGCGCAGGAGCACTCGGTGCGGTCGCTGTGGCCATCCGGGCACCGTACGTCGTGGGTGTCACGCAAACGGTCCGGGTTTCGCGGCGCCATGCGGGCCTAGCCTGACGGAGTGTCCCAGTTCGTCGACGAGTGCCAGCTCAACGTCAAGGGTGGTGACGGTGGCGCGGGTTGCGTCAGCTTCCGTCGTGAAGGTCCCGTCGCCATGGGCGGGCCCAACGGCGGCGATGGCGGCGATGGCGGTGGCGTCTGGCTCGTGGCCGATCACAACGTGGCGTCGCTGTTGGCCTTTCGTGATCATCCCCACCGCAAGGCCGAGCGCGGCGTACACGGCAAGGGCAAGGATCAGCACGGCCGGCGCGGCGAGTCGCTCGAGATCAAGGTGCCGTGCGGCACGGTCGCGATGGACCTCTACACCGGCGAGGTCTACGCAGAGCTGAACAACCATGGCGACCGATGGCTCGCCGCTGCGGGCGGCCGAGGCGGGCGCGGCAACGCCAAGTTCCTGTCGAACAAGCGACGGGCGCCGAACTTCGCCGAACAGGGCGAGCATGGCGAAGAAAAGTGGCTCAAGCTCGAGCTCCGGCTGATGGCCGATGTCGCTCTGGTCGGGTTCCCCAACGTTGGCAAGTCGACGCTCATCAGCGTGATCTCTGCGGCGAAGCCGAAGATCGCGAACTACCCCTTCACCACGCTCGAGCCGAACCTCGGCGTCGTCAAGATCGACGACGACACCGAGTTCGTCGTGGCCGACATCCCGGGCCTCATCGAGGGCGCGAGCGAGGGCAAGGGGCTCGGCCACCAGTTCCTCCGCCACGTCGAACGAGCCCGCGTGCTGTGCATCATGGTCGACCTCGCCCCGATGGACGACGTGTGGCCCAATGAGCAGGTCGAGGTGTTGCTGGGTGAGCTCGGTGACTATCAGCCCGATCTCCTCGAACGACCCCGAGTCCTCGTGGGCACCAAGGCCGACGTGGTGCAACCCGACGACCTCGAGATCATGGAGTGGAACGGGCCGGTCATCTCTGCGGTCACCGGGCAGGGCGTGAATGACCTGGTCGGTCAGCTCGCATCGTTGGTGCACGAAGCTCGCCAGGTCACACCGCACGACGATGGCGTGATCGTGATCCGGCCCGAGGCATCGGGAGCGATCGTCGAGCGGCTCGACGACGGCGAGTTCCGTCTCGTCGGGCGTGACGTCGAACGGGTGGTGGCCCTCAACGACGTCACCACCCCCGAGGCGCTCGCCTACATCGACCACCGCCTGGGTCGGCTCGGCGTGCCGAAGCTGCTGGCGCGAGCCGGCGCCAAGGAGGGCGACGTGGTCTGGATCGGCGACTTCAGCTTTGACTACCTCCCCGACATCTGATCGGCGCCCGGTGAGTTCACGTATGCGCATCGTCGCCAAGATCGGCACGGCCTCGATCACCGATAGCCGGGGAGTGATCGACCAGCACGCGGTGGCGAAGCTCGTCGACGAGGTCGCCGCCCTTCACACTGACGGTCACGAGGTGATCGTGGTGTCATCCGGCGCCGTCGCCGCCGGGGTTGCAGCGCTCGATCTGGCCGGCCGGCCGACCGACATGCAGACGCTCCAGGCCGTGTCGGCGGTGGGGCAGAGCCGTCTCGTCGAGCGGTACAACATCGAGTTCGCCCGGCACGGTGTGGTCGGTGCTCAGCTGCTCGTCGACTCGATGGACTTCGTGGCTCGCCGCCAGTACCTGCACCTGCGTTCGACGCTCGAACGCCTGCTCGAACTGCGCGTGGTGCCGATCGTCAACGAGAACGACGCGATCGCCAACGACGAGCTCCGCTACGGCGACAACGACCGGATTGCGGCACTCATCGCCAACAGCGTCAATGCCGACGTCCTCGCGTTGCTCACCGACATGGACGGCGTGTTCACCGCCGATCCGCGTCGTGATGCCAGCGCCGAGCTGATTCCGCTCGTCACGGCCGACGACCCGCTGCTGGCGATCACCGCCGGTGGAGGTGGCAGCGGACGGGGGAGTGGCGGCATGGCGTCGAAGCTCACCGCGGCCCGGATGGCCTCGTGGTCAGGGATCCGAGCCGTGATCGCACGGGCTGCCCGGCCCGACGTGCTCGCCGGTGCCGTGTCGGCCGAGCGGGTCGGCACCACGTTCGAGGCCCACGTGCGCACGCTGTCGGCGCGCAAGCTGTGGATCGCCTTCGCCGCTGAGATCGGCGGCACGGTCGTCGTCGACGACGGTGCCCGCACGGCGCTCGTCAGCCGCCCGAACAGCCTGCTTCCCGCAGGTGTGGTGAGCGTCGGCGGTCAGTTCGAAGCCGGCGACGTGATCGACATCGCCGACACGTCAGGGGATGTGTTCGCCCGCGGCATCGCCGCAGCCAGCTCGGTCGTGGCGGACCAAGCCATCGGACGGCACACACGAGACCTCCCAGAGGGTCTCGACGAACTCGTCCACCGCGACGACCTCGTCGTGCTCAGCGGCTGAGCTGGCTCAGGCTGTTCCGGGCTGGGCTTCGCCCTGCTCGACCGCCTCGGGGGCGGCCCCGGCGTCGAGGCCGAGTTCGGCACGCAGCTCCGAGAGGCGGCTCTGAGCGGCCACGTTGGCGGTGGCCTGCTCGATTTCGAGCACGCGGCTCTCGACCGTGGTCTCCTGGAGCTCAGAGGTGGCCTTCGCCTTGGCGTAGCGGGCCTCGATCTTCTCTTGGACCTCGTTGAACGTCGGCACGTCGCCGCCGACCGTTTCGGTCAGCTGGCTCATCGCCTCGTTCATCTCTTCCTGCATCTTCGCCTGGTCGAGCTGGCTGAGCAGCTTCGACTTCTCCGCGATCTTTTCCTGCAGGAGACGCGAGTTCTGCTGCACGGCGGCCTTGGCCTGGTCGGCAGCCTGCGTCGACTCGAGCACCATCGACTTGAGCGACTCGACGTCACCCTCGACCGAGATGAGCTTGTCAGCGATCGTTTCGGCGGCCTGGGTGTACTGCTCGGCCTTCTCGGCGTTGCCCGACTTCTGAGCGTCGGACGCCATGATGAGCGCCTGGCGGGCGTTGGCGTTGAGCTTCTCGAGCTCTTCCATCTTCTTGTTCAGGCGGATCTCGGCCTGCTTCTGATTGGCGATCACGTTCGCCGCCTGCTCCTTGAGGCGAACGTGCTGGTTCTTCGCCTCGCCGATGGCCTGCTCGAGCTGCACCTTGGGATCGGCGTTCTCCTCGAATCGGCCGGTGATCTTGGCGACGAAGTAGTTCCAGCGCTTCTTCAGATAACTGAACATGGCGTGACAGGTTACTGGGCAGGTGTCGCTGCCCGACGAGAGAAGCGTTTACGCAGCACGTCGAGTTCGGGCGCACCCATGATGAGGAGGAGCGCGCCGTAGACGGTGACGCCCACGACGGTGCCCACGACGACTCGGAGCAGGGCGTCGGTGCCGGTGTTGCCACCGATGTTGCGGGTGATGAACCACACCGATTCACCCATGAGCGCAGCAGCGACCGCCATCTTCCAGATCGACCACAGGACGGTGCGCACGGGGAAGCCGGGCACCTTCCAACCGAGGATCTGGAGCACCCAGAACACGACCACGCCGTAGGCGAGCGCGTAGGCGGCACCCAACCCGAGCACGCCGAAGGCTCCGACGAAGGCGAAGGCGAGCGCGATGTTGAGCAGGTTCTCGACCACGTTGACGATGAACGGCGTCTTCGTGTCCTGGTGGGCGTAGAAGCAGCGGAGGACGAAAAGGTAGACGCTGAACGCGCCGAGCCCGAGTGCGAGGCCGCCGAGGGCGCGGGAGGCGAGGAGTGCATCCTCGGGATCGAAGGCGCCGTACTCGACGGCGAGACCGATCAGCGGGCGTCGGAGCACGAACAGTCCGACCCCGGCGGGGATCGTGAGGAGGGCGGTCATGCGGATGCCGAGCGATGCCGACGTGATGAACGCCGGCTTGTCGCGCTGGGCGACGGCTCGGGCCATCTCGGGTTGAAACGTCGTTGCGATGGAGACGCCGAGGAGCCCGTGGGGGAGCATGAAGAAGACGAAGGCGATGATGTACGCCGTCGCGCGCACCGAGCCGGGCTCGGTCAGGTTGCGGACGACCGTGAGGGCGACGATGTTCGAGGCCACGAAACCGAGGGTCCACACGCTGAGCGCGACGAGTTTGCGGGCCGCTGGGTGCTTCGGGTTCCAGCGGAAGCGGGGTCGATAGCCCGCCCGGATGGTGGCCGGGATGAGCACCAGTGCCATCGCGCCGATGCCGAGGGTCGCTCCGGCGCCGAGCGTCAGGCGCAGCCGGCTGTCGTCGAGCACGTCTTGCAGCGTCCACGCACCGCCGTCGGGGTCGGGCAGCGACAGCAGCGTGGCGATGATGATGAGGTTCGGGAGGATCGGACTCCATGCCGCGGCGAAGAACCGCTTGCGGCTGTTCAGGAAGGCGTTCGCGAGGCCGGTCAGGCCGTAGAACAGGATCTGAACGAGGAAGATCCGGGCGAGGGTCGTGCCGACCTGACGGAACAAGCCGGCGTCGACGTCATCGGCCACGTCGACGGAGAAGATTCCGAACACGAGCGGCGCGGCGGCGACAGCCACGACCGTGAGGACGAACATCGCCGTGACGGCAGTCGTGACCACGACGTCTTCGGACTCGCGGTCCTTGTGCTCGGCGAACGACGTGAAGAGCGGCACGAGCGTCGCCGAGAGCACACCGCCGATCAGGAGGTCGTAGATGATGTTCGGGGTCTCGTTGGCGACGAGGTAGGCGTCGGACAGCGCTGTGCCACCGAGGACGTACGCCAACGCTGAGAACCGGAGCAGCCCGGTGACACGTGAGAGGAACGTGCCGGCCGTGACGACGAGGTTGCTGCGGAGCAGCCCGGTACCGCTACTCAGCGTCGATCCCTTCGACCTGCTGCGTCGCCTGTCGCAGCGCCTCGAGTTCGATCACGAGGTCGTCGACGTCGTGTTCGTAGCGCTCGGTGTCGCCAGCGCCGAGGGCGATCTCGGCCGAGCGCGACACGAGTTCGTCGAGTCGGGTCTGGGCGAGGCGCAGCGTGTTGGCGGTGTCGGCCGACCGCTGCGTGAGACGCTCGGTCGTGGCGATCTGGCTCTCGACTGAGGCGATCGCTGCCTCGAGATCGGCGTCGGGGTCGGCCTCGTGCTGGGTCTGGAGCGTGGCGAGCTTGGATCGGAGTGCCGTCGGGTCGAGCTGGCGGATGGCGCCGTCGAGTTCGTGGCCTCGCCGGGCGATGCGCCAGGCCTCGTCGACTCCGTCGTCGATTCGACCGGCGATGGCCTGGAGCCGCTCCTTGAGTGGCCCGTCGCTGGCAGCGTCGACCGTGTCGTGGAGGCGTTCGCCCGACCGCTGCGCTGCCTGCACGAGCTGGCGCCACGGCTCACCCACGGTGAACGGATCGATCTTCGGTCGATGAGGCCCTGCGTCTCGCCCAGCGAGGCTGAGCGCTGCCCCGATGGCAACGCCGACGCCGATCCCGACGCCAGCTCCCAGTCCGGCGGCGATCAGTGCCGCCCCGATGCCGACGCCCGCGCCGACGCCTACGAGCGGCCGAGCACGACCGAGACCTGCCATCCCCGAGACGGTACTTCCACCGTCGCCGAGAACCGGCCATCTCAACTGGGGTCAGACCCCAGTTGAGACGGGAGCTCAGGTGACGGGGTGCAGGTCGTCGGCGGTGAGGGTGGTGAGCTGCTCGTCGGTCGGGTTCTCGACGTCGGCGAGGCGCAGGGCGTGGTGGCCGACGGCTGATTCGAAGATGTTGCGCACGAATCGGCCGTTGCCGAAGCCTCGTCCGCGGGGTTCGGCGTCGATGATCTCGGCCAGGCGTGTGCGGCCCGAATCGTCGAGGTGGTACTCCTTCGACCCGGCGATCAGCCCGAAGATGCCGATCAGCTCGTCGGTGTCGTAGTCGGGGAAGTGGATCGTGCGGGTGAAGCGGCTCTTGAGGCCTGGGTTCGCATCGATGAGCTCCTCCATCTCGGCCGGATAGCCGCAGGCCACGATGGCGAGGTCGTCTCGGTGGTCTTCCATGAACTTCACGATCGTGTCGATCGCCTCGAGCCCGAAGTCGTTCTCGCCGCCGCGGGCCAGTGCGTAGGCCTCGTCGATGAGCACCGTGCCGCCGAGGCCCGACTCCATCACCTTCTTGGTCTGCGCAGCGGTCTGGCCGACGAAGCCTGCGACCAGGCCGCTGCGGTCGGTTTCGATCAGGTGGCCCTTGGTGACGACGCCGAGGGTGCGGAAGATCTGGCTGAGCAGGCGCGCCACGGTGGTCTTCCCGGTACCCGGGTTGCCCGAGAACACGAGGTGCTTGCTCGTCTCGATCACCGGGAGGTCGCGTTCGGCACGGAGTTCCTGGATGCGGAGGAGCGAGGTGAGGCGGCGCACCTCGGCCTTCACGTGGTCGAGGCCGATCAGCGCGTCGAGTTCGACGAGCAGCTCCTCGATCGGGCGTTCGGGAGGCAGCTCGACCTCGACCTCCTCGGTCGGCGCGGTCTCGCCAGCCGTGGCCGCCTGGCGGGGCGCAGCATCGGGCTGACCGGGGCGGGGGACCTGGTGGTCGTCCATCGCCCGCAAGAGCATCGTGCGAAAGCGATCGATGGCCGACAGCTCGTCGGGTGATGGCATCAGGTCGAGCGCCGCAGTGGCGTGCGCCGTGGCGAGGGCCAGCTCGTAGTACCGGTTGGCTCGCCGACGGCCGTCTCGCGCGTCGGCCTTGACCAGCAGATCGAACATCGTGCTCGGCTGGTCGAGCCACTCCTTGCGCCCGCCGAAGGTGTCGTCGGCACGCAGCGTGCTCGGCGTGACGATCATCGGCGGGGTCAACTTGGTGCCGATCGCCGCCACCCACTGCTCGAGCTCGGCCGAGGTGTGGCGCCCGTCGGCGTCGACGAACGCTGCCACGAGGTTCGACGCCTCGATCGTGCACTCATTGCGATGATCATCGCCCGACAACTCGTCGAGCACCTCGGTCATCTCGTCGATGAACTCGCCCGCCGCATCCTCGAACGCTCGTCCCACATCCCGGACACTACGCGAGCGGCACGTCGGTCCGGTTCTGCGGCTGACTCAGGCGTTGACGCTGGTGCGGCCGAGGAAGGCGATGAGTTGATCGACGGGGTCGTCGGAGCCGGTGGTGACGGCGTCGTCGAAGCGGCCGGGGCCACGCATGCGGTCGGCCATCGGTCCCATCGCATCGAGGGCTGCCGACGCCGAGGGGCCGTCGATGCCGTGGCTGATGCCGGTGGCGTCGGCGATGTCCCAGGCGTGGGTCATCGAGTCGACCGCCATGAGCGACAGGAACGCGTCCATCGGCATGCCGAACGGGGTGTTGCGCTGGATCGCCCCCGGCTGATCGAGCGCGGCGATCGCGTCGTCGATGGCGGCCGTGACGGTGGCGGCGGGATCGGAACCGGCGATCTCGGCTTCTGGTGCCTGTTCGGCCATGCCGCCTCCGGCTGCGACGCCACCGGTGGAGCGCAGGCCCCAGGTGATGTGGCCAGCGACCTCGCGGGCGGTCCAGCCCTCGCAGCACGACGGCTGGTCCCACGCACCGGCGGGCACTCGGTTGACGACGCTGCGCAGCATGCCCGTGCCGCGGATGAAACTCTGCAGGTTCTGACTCATGGCGGCAAGGTAGTCGACCCGTTCGTGGCCGAAGTTTCTGGAACGTCGTTGCAAACCCGATTGCTCACCGCCGCAGGCCCGCCAGTAGCGTGGAAGTCATATGACGATGACCCCCGATGCCCCGACTGCCGAGCCGCGCTTCGAGAGCGTGCAGCAGGTGCGGGAGCGCCTCCGTGACGTTGACTACCTCGCCGACGACGGCATCGCCGGCATCGCCTATCTGGCCGACCGCCTCCAGAAGCCGATTCTGGTCGAGGGTCCGGCCGGCACCGGGAAGACCCAGCTCGCCAAGTCGGTGGCCGAGATCACCGGCGCCAAGCTGATCCGCCTCCAGTGCTACGAAGGCCTCGACGAGTCGAAGGCGCTCTACGAGTGGAACTACAAGAAGCAGCTCCTCCGCATCCAGACCGAGAAGGGCGAGGGCGGCGACCAGGCCGGCGACTGGACCGAGCTGAAGGACGACATCTTCTCCGACGAGTTCCTGCTCACCCGTCCGCTGCTCGAAGCCATCACCAGTGATGAGCCGGTCGTGCTGCTGATCGACGAGGTCGACCGCGTCGAGGTCGAGACCGAGGCGCTGCTGCTCGAGATCCTCTCCGACTACCAGGTGTCGATCCCCGAGCTCGGCACGATCGAGGCCAAGCAGATCCCGCTGGTGTTCCTCACCTCGAACAACACTCGCGAGCTGTCCGAGGCGCTCAAGCGTCGCTGCCTCTACCTCCACGTCGACTATCCGCAGCTCGAGCGCGAGCGCGAGATCGTGCTGGCGAAGACGCCGGGCATCGGCGAGAACCTTGCCGATCAAGTCGCCCGCGTCGTTCGCTCGATCCGCCAGCTCGACCTGAAGAAGTCGCCGTCGGTGTCGGAGACCCTCGACTGGGCCCGCACGCTGATGCTGCTCAACATCGAGACCATCGACGAGCAGATCGCCAAAGAGACGTTGAACATCCTGCTCAAGTACCAGACCGACATCGCCAAGGCCGCCAAGGAACTCGACGTCGATGACTGACGTCTCGCCCCGCGTCGCCACCGGTGGGCCCGGAGGCATGCTCGAGCTGCTCAACGGGTTCGTGGTCGAGCTGCGCAACGCCGGGCTGCCGGTGAGCCTGACCGAGAACCTCGACGCGATGGAGGCGGTCCAGCACATCCCGATCGAGGATCGCGAGGCGTTCAAGTACGCGCTCGGCGCCACCCTCATCAAGAACCACGCCCACTGGCGCAGCTTCGAGACCGTGTTCGAGGTGTACTTCAGCCTGCGCGGACCCGAGTACAAGATCGCCCAAGACGGCGAGGGCGACACCGACATCGACGAGCTGTGGCGCCAGATGCAGGATCTGCAGCAGCAGGGCGAGGGCAAGGGCCAGGGCGGCATGGAGGCCCTCACGCCCGAAGAGATCGCTCAGATGCTCATGCAGGCGCTCATGAACGGCGATCAGGGGCTCATGCGTGCCATGGCCAAGCAGGCCGTTCAACGTTTCGCCGGTATGGAACCCGGTCGTCCCGTCGGCGGCACGTACTACCTGTACCGCACGCTGCGGAACCTCGATCTCGACAACATGCTCGAGAAGATGATGGATGCCACGCAGGAGCAGATGCCGGGAGACATGACCCCGCTCGAGGAACGCCTCGAGCGCGAGGAGTACCAGGACCGCATCGAGAAGTTCAAGGGCGAGATCGAGGCCGAGATCCGGCGTCGTCTGGTGGCCGATCGTGGCGCCGAGGCGATGGCCAAGACCCTCCGCAAGCCGCTGCCCGAAGACGTCGAGTTCATGCACGCCTCACGTGACGAGATGGTGTCGCTGAAGAAGGCGCTCTATCCGCTCACGCGCAAGCTCGCCGCGCGCCTGGCCCGTAAGCGCAAGCACGGCCGCAAGGGTCCGCTCGACTTCCGCAACACGGTCCGTCACTCCCTCAGCTACGGCGGCGTCCCCGCCGAGCCGAAGTTCAAGTACCCGCGGCCCGCAAAGCCCGAACTGATCGTCATCGCCGACATCTCGGGCTCGGTCGCTGCGTTCGCCCGCTTCACGCTGATGCTGGTCTATGCGATCCAGAACCAGTTCTCCAAGGTCCGCTCCTTCGTGTTCATCGACGGCATCGACGAGGTCACCGACTACTTCAAGGCGACCGAAGACATCCAAGAGGCCATTCACCGGGTCAACACCGAGGCCGACGTCGTGTGGGTCGATGGCCACTCCGACTACGGCCACGCCTTCGAGGTGTTCTGGGAGCGCCACAAGAAAGACGTGGGCCCGAAAGCCACGGTGCTGCTGCTCGGTGACGCTCGCAACAACTACCACGCGAGCCAGAGCTGGGTCGTGAAGGAGATGCAGCAGAAGGCGCGCCACGTCTACTGGCTGAACCCCGAGCCCCGCAGCTACTGGAACACCGGTGACTCGATCGTCGGGGAGTACGGCACCTACACCGACGGGGTCTACGAGTGCCGCAACCTCCGCCAGCTCGAAGCCTTCGTCGAGAAGCTCGCCTGACGCTGTCACCTCGGCGCTCCCGGTCGCAAGAAGTTGTCGGTCGCGCCTGCGTTCGCGCGGCGATTTCTTCCGCACAGTCGGCCACAAGGCACACGCGAGAACCGGTGGTTGGCGCAGTGCCGGGGAACGGAGTCCACGGACGGCGACACCATGATCGGACTCGGTCTGCACTCAGCTCGACACGACCTGGCAGGCTCGACGCTCGACGTCGTGTTCGGCGACGACGATGCCGGCACGCTCGATGGGCTTCGCCGGGCGCTCCACCGAGACCGACAGCGATGGAGCATCTCGTACTGCACATCGGCCGCCGACGCGATCAAGGCGGTCAAGCAGGGGCACGCCGACGTCATCGTGAGGGGGATGCACATGACCGACGCTCACGGTCGTGCACTGCTCGAGTCGGTCCGAGACATCACCCTGGACCGCCCGGATCGTGCTGTCGGCGGAGTGCGACGCCGATGCGCTCATGCAGGCTCGCAGCTTCGCGTCGGATGCCAGCAAGCTCGACCGCTCGGTCGCTGTGTCGGCTGGCCTGCTCAACGACGTCGGGGTCCTGATCCTCGCCCAGGTCGAGCCGAAGGGTGCCGCCAACGCAGGGACGTGCTCGACGTCGGTGACCTCGACGCCATCGAGCTCGAACTGCTGCTCGGCACCCTCTGCGAACACTGAGTCCGTCTGAGGGAGACGCCACGGGGGGCTCTAGGGTCGGCGGGCGTCATGCTGCCGATTCGTCGACGCCGTCAACCCAGCTCGCTCGTCACCAAGGCTGCTCTCGTCTCCGGCCGCACCACGTGGAGCACCCAGGGCCTGCCCGAACTGGGCCTCGACCCGGTCGTGGTGTCCGATGGACCCCACGGTGTTCGTCGAACGGTCGCCGACGCGGCGATCATCTCCGCCGACCCGTCGACGTGCTTTCCGACCGCTGCGGCTCTGGCGTCGTCATGGAATCCGGCACTGGTCCGTCGGGTCGGTGAGGCGATCGGCGTCGAGGCTCGTGTCCAAGGCGTGTCGGTCGTGCTCGGGCCCGGCATGAACATCAAGCGCCATCCACTCGGTGGCCGGAACTTCGAGTACTTCTCCGAGGATCCGAGGCTGAGCGGGTACCTGGCCGCTGCGATGGTCGAGGGCATCCAGCAGGCCGGTGTCGGCGCCTGCGTGAAGCACTTCGCCGTCAACAACCAGGAGACGATGCGGATGACCGTCGACGCGGTGGTCGACGAGCGAGCGCTCCACGAGATCTACCTCGCCGGGTTCGAGTACGCGATCAAGACGGCCAAGCCGTGGACGGTGATGTGCGCGTACAACCGGGTCAACGGCACCTACTCGTCCGACGACCGGTTGCTGCTCAGCGAGGTCCTGCGCGATCGCTGGGGCTTCGAGGGCCTCGTCATGTCCGACTGGGGTGCCACCAACGACCGGGTCGCCGGCATCGACGCCGGTATGGACCTCGAGATGCCGAACAGCGGCGGGGTCAACGACGGAGTGATCGTCGAGGCGATCGAGTCTGGCCGGTTGTCGATGCAGCGGCTCGATCGGGTCGTCAGTCGAGTCGAGCACCTCATCCAACGCGGCAACACAGCTGTCGCCGATGCATTGCCTGGTCGCCTCACCGACACCGCGGCCGGCCGCGCCATCGCCGACCGGCATCACGAACTGGCGCAGGAAGCCGCAGCGGCGTCGACCGTGCTCCTCAGCAACGACGGCGTGCTCCCGCTCGCGGCCGAGGGCCGCATCGGCGTGCTCGGGGCCTTCGCCAGCGAACCCCGCTATCAGGGCGCAGGCAGCTCGCAGGTGACGCCGACGCAGGTCGACCAGCTCGCCGAGGCGATCAGCGAACGCGTGGGCACCGGCGGACGAGTCGAGGTGGCGGCCGGCTACGACCCGACGAGCGACGAGGAGCGTCTCGATCTGCTCGACGAGGCCCGTCTCGTCGCCAGGGCTGTCGACGTCGCCGTCGTCGTCGTCGGACTCCCGGCCATCTACGAGTCGGAGGGATTCGACCGCGACCACCTCCGCCTGCCCGACTCGCACAACGCCCTCGTGCGAGCGGTCGCCGATGCCAACCCCAACACGGTCGTCGTGCTCATGCACGGAGCGCCTGTGCAGTTGCCCTGGCTCGACCGGGTGCGGGGTGTCGTCACCGGTCACCTGGCGGGTCAGGGTGGTGGGGTCGGCCTCGCCCGAGTGCTGTTCGGGGACGCAGAGCCCGCCGGCCGACTCGCCGAGACGTATCCGATCCGGACCGCCGACCATGGAGCCGACGCTTGGTTCCCTGGAACCGGCCGGCAGGTGCAGTACCGGGAGGGCATCTTCGTCGGGTACCGGTGGTTCGACACGGTCGACGCACCGGTGCTCTTCCCCTTCGGTCACGGTGGGTCGTACACGACGTTCGAGTACTCGAAACCGTCGGTGCTCGGTGTGGCCGACGCCGATCGCGACCTCTGGCCGGCCGTGAACGTCGACGTCACGAACACGGGTGCTCGGTCCGGTGTCGAGGTGGTCCAGGTCTACGTTCGCCGCACCGACTCCGACGTGATGCGCCCGTTCCAGACCCTCGGTGGGTTCGCGCGAGTCGAGATCGAGCCCGGCGAGACAAAGACCGTCACGGTGCCGCTCGACCGATGGTCGTTCGCGCACCACGACGTGGGCACGGGCGACTGGGCGGTCGAGGGTGGGCCGGTGTCGCTCGCCGTGGGCGCGTCGTCGCGCGACATCCGAGCGACGGTCGACGTCGACGTTTCGTCGTCGTGGGCGCCGCTCGGGCCCGCCGAGGCGCCGCCTGGGTCGGCGGCCGACCTCGATGACGACGAGCGGTTCGAACAGCTCCTCGGCCGCCCGATCCCCGAACCTGATGCCATCGAGCCGTTCCATCGGAACTCCACGCTCGACGAGGTCACCTCGACCGGCCTCGGTCGCGGACTCAAGGCTGGTGCCGTGTCGGCGGCGCAGCGCCAGCTCCGCGTCGACGGCGAGCTCGACCCGGTCACCGGCCGGCTCGTCGATCGGATGATGTCGGAAGCGCCGCTCCGAGCGATCGCCTTGCTCGGGGGTGGGCGCCTCTCGTGGGCCAACCTCGACCGCATGATCGTGGGCATGAACGCGGCCCGAAGGATCCGTCGTCGGCGCACCTGACTCAAGTTGCGTTCAAGCAACAACCCCGGACTGTCGATGAAAACAACGTCACCGATCGACAGGGAGAGGCCGTGGGCCAGGACGAGACAACGAGAGGGCGAGCCGCCAAGAAGCGTCCTGCCGGGCATGTCGAGCAGCCTGCCGAGTACGCCTTCATGTCGAGCGACGACTGGCTCGACTTTCACTGCGAACTCCACGACGTGGTGCAGGAGCTGGGTATTCGTGTCGAGCACATCGAACCGGGCGTGCTGCGCCTGAAGACCGGAGCGTCGCTCCCGCTGCTCGCCCTCGTCGAACAGTGCAACGTTCGTCCTCGCGATGACTGGCGGGACGTGATGGAGCGGTACCTCGCCCGGATCGCCAGCCTGCTGGGACCGATCCCATCCGGGACGCCGTCGACGATCGAACTCCGCGTCAGGCTGATTTCCTCGTCCCCGATCGATTCGGGCATGCTCCATGGCGTCGGGGCGCAACCCATCACCGACGGCATCGCCGCCGTGCTCTCGGTCGAGAGCCGCCAGGGGCCCCGCACCGTCGCTCCCGACGAGATCGAGCAGCTGGGCTGGAGCCTCGACGACGCCTGGGACGCAGCCTGGTTGCAGACCTCGATGCTGGTCGAGCCCGATGAGATCGACGTCGTCGACATCGGCGGCGTCGATGTGGTCCACGTGTTCGGACGCAGCGAGTACATCGCGTCGCTGGTGACCCACCTCGACCTCGTCCTCGGCCCGATGGCCGATGCGGGCGCCCTGATCGGGCTGCCCTGCGATCACACCCTGCTCGTGCACCCGATCGAGGGCACGAGCTCGCGACGGGCGATCGGCACGATGGTTCCGATCATCCGCCGTCTGCATGGCGATGGCCCCGGCTCGCTCAGCCCCCAGCTCTACTGGTGGCGTGCGGGCGAGCTGACGTGGATCCCCACCATGTTCGGTGGGCCCACCAACGAGGTGTACCTGCCGTACGGCCTCGGAAACATCCTCGCCGCCTGAGCGCCGCTCAGCTCGACACGAGCTGCTCGGTGACTGCGTCGACGTCGGCAGGTGTGCTGACGCGATGGACGGTCGCGTTGGCCCAGAGTGGTGTCTCCGACAGGTCGTCGTAGCGGGCGCGGTGCTTCGGCTGGGCTTTCCAGGCTTCGACGATCATGCTCCGGTGAGGGTGGAGCGCATCCCGCCATCGCTCGCGATTGCCGTTCCAGAGCTCCTCGCGGAACGCAGCTCGGCGCAGTGTGCGCTTGACGACGCGAGGCATCGTGTGGCGGCGAGCGAGATCGAGCCAGACGATCGTGTCGGCCCGGCCCTGTACGAGGTCGGCGACCATGACGTAGTTGCCCGCAACCGCCCAGCCACCCCGGTCGGCTTCGGCCGAGCCGAGCGCCTCCATCACGGTCTGGCGGAACTCCTGGGTCGTCGGTTCGGCCCAGTCAGGACCGTGGAACAGTTCATCGAGTTCGAGGTGCGCGAGCCCGAGCCGGTCGGCGAGCGCTGTGGCCGTCGTCGACTTGCCCGACCCGGGCGGGCCGATCACGGCGATGCGCCGTGGGGCCGGGCCAGTGGTGTTCATCGACGCATCAGGAGCGCTGGTAGTTCGGCGCTTCCTTGGTGATGGTGACGTCGTGCGGGTGCGATTCCTCACGGCCTGCCGTGGTGACCCGCATGAACTTGGCCCGGCGGAGAGCGTCGAGGTCGCCGGCACCTGCGTACCCCATACCCGAGCGGAGACCGCCGACGAGCTGGTAGATGACGTCGCCGAGGGGCCCGGCGTAGGGCACGCGGCCCTCGATGCCTTCGGGAACCAGCTTGTTCGACTGGGCACCTACAGCGGTACGGCCACTCGACGACTGGCCGGTGGCGTAGCGGTCTTGCGAGTCGCCGGTCATGGCACCCATCGAGCCCATGCCGCGGTAGCTCTTGTAGCGGCGACCCTCGAACAGCTCCATCTCGCCGGGTGACTCCTCGGTGCCGGCGAGCAGTGAGCCGAGCATGACCGTGCTGGCACCAGCGGCGATCGCCTTGACGATGTCGCCCGAGAACGTGATGCCGCCGTCGGCGACGATCGGGATGCCGTGGCGGGTGGCGTACCGGCAGGTGTTGTAGACGGCCGACAGCTGGGGCATTCCCGCGCCCGACACGACGCGGGTCGTGCAGATCGAGCCAGCGCCGACGCCGACCTTCACCGCGTCGGCACCTGCGTTCGAGAGCGCCTCGACGCCTTCGGGCGTGACCACGTTGCCGGCGGTGACGGCCAGGTCGGGCCACGAGCCTTTGATGCGTTGGATCGCCTTGATGACGTTGGCCGAGTGGCCGTGTGCGGTGTCGATCGACACCGCGTCGACGCCACGCTCGACGAGGGCGGCAACCCGTTCCTCGACGTCGGCGCCGACACCGACGGCCGCAGCGCAGCGAAGGCGGCCCTTCGGGTCACGCGAGGCGTTGGGGTAGTCGAGGCGCTTCTGGATGTCTTTCACCGTGATGAGGCCGGCGAGGCGATCTTCGGAATCGACAAGCGGGAGCTTCTCGATGCGGTGCTCCTGGATGATGATCTTTGCCTCGTCGAGCGACGTGCCGACCGGTGCGGTGACCAGCGGCGCCGGAGTCATGAACTCGGTGACCGGCTTCTGGAAGTCGGAACCCTCGCAGAATCGGATGTCGCGGTTGGTGAGGATGCCGAGCAGGCGGCCGTCGTCGTCGATGATCGGAACACCAGAGAACTTGAAACGGTTCATGAGCGCCTCGGCGTCGTCGAGGATCGCGGAGATCGGCAGCGTGACCGGGTCGGTGATCATGCCCGACTGCGAGCGCTTGACCTTCTGGACCTCGGCGGCCTGTGCCTCGATCGACATGTTGCGGTGGATCACACCGATACCGCCGTGCCGAGCCATGGCGATCGCCATGCGGGCTTCGGTGACCTTGTCCATCGCTGCCGACACGAGAGGAACCGCCAACTCGATGTCGGCGGCGAAGGTCGCCGAGGTGTCGACTGAGTCGGGCAGCGTCTCGGAGTAGCCGGGCACGACGACCACGTCGTCGAACGTGAGGGCCTCGAACCGATCGAACAATTCGTCGTTGACGCCGGTCGGTTCGCTGCTGTCGGACATGTGGTGCTCCGGTTCGTTCGTGTCGGTCAGTGAGGCGTGGGAGAGAGCGTAGGCGCCGGCTCGGGAAGTCTGCGGCAGAGGTCGGTGACGGTCGCCACCAACAACTCGTGTTCTGTTCGGTGTATCGCAGCAGCGAAGTCATCAAACGTGCCGTCGGTGTCGATCGGGATGGTGGCGGTGGCGAGGGTGGGTCCGTCGTCGACGCCTTCATCGGGCACGAGGTGCACCATGACGCCGCTGTGGTTGCGGGTGCCGGCCCGTGCTTCGTCCCAGGCCCGCTCGATCGCTCGGGTGCCGGGAAGCTCGCCGGGCAGGGCCGGATGGAGGTTGACGACGCGCCCGGGGAACCGACCGAGGAACGACATGGTCAGCAAGCGCATCCAACCGGCGAGGACGATCAGGTCGGGCTCGTAGGACGCCACGAGGTCGGCGAGTTCGGCGTCGTACGCCGGTCGCTCGACGCCGGGTGCGTGTTCGAGCACGGCGGCGTCGACGTTGGCGTCGACGGCTCGTTCGAGTCCGTAGGCGTCGGGACGGTTCGACACGACGGCGACGACGTCGGCAGGAAGCGAGCCGCCGGCAGACGCATCGAGCAACGCCTGGAGGTTCGATCCGCTCCCGGAGACGAGCACGACGAGCCGGGCCCGGTGACCGGTTGGCTCGGTCGGCGTCGCCATGCATCGACGATACGCACGAGTCGCCGAGGTGCGCAGACACTTGTACGAACTGTTCAACCAGATGGCGGTCAATTGGCGGTCAGTCGGCCGTGCGGACTTCTCGGAAGTAGCAGAACGCCCGCTCGTTCGGCTCCGGCTCGACCCCGAATACCCATACCGCTCATAGAAGCGCTGGGCGTCAACGTCACCCTCGTCGACGTTGATCTCGATGGCATCGATGCCAGCTGTGAGCGCGTCGGTCAGCGGAGGGTGACGGCTCGGTCGCTGGTGACGAGGCGGCCGATGACCCAGGTCTGTTCGGGGATGAGCGACTGGAGGCGCTCGACATCGTCGGGTGAGCACACGGCGATCATTCCGATGCCCATGTTGAGGGTGCGGTAGCGCTCGTCGATCGACATCGTCGGGGTGAGTTCCTCGACCAGCTGGAACAGCGGCGGCACCGGCCACGAGCCGAGGTCGATCTCGGCGCCGACGTCGTCGGGGAGTACGCGGGGGAGGTTCTCCGGAATGCCACCACCGGTGATCTGGGCGAGCGCCTTGATCGGTGAGCTGTCGGCATCGAGGGCCGCTCGGAGCGAGTCGAGGTAGTTCCGGTGGGGCTCGAGGAGCGCCTCCCCGAGCGGACGATCCATTCCCTCGGGCACCACGTCCATCGGGATCCAGTCGAACAGCTTCCGCAGCAGCGAGTAGCCGTTGGTGTGCGGCCCCGACGAGGCGAGGCCGACGAGCACATCACCTGCAGCGACGTCGGCGCGGGGGAGCAGGGCCCCTCGGTCGGCCACGCCGACGAGGGTGCCGGCGATGTCGAACGCCCCCGGCTGGTACACCCCCGGCATCTCGGCAGTCTCGCCGCCGAGCACGGCGCAGTTGGCCGCACGGCAGGCGTCGGCCATGCCGATGACGACCTCGGCGACCATGTCGGCGTCGAGGACGCTGGCGGCGATGTAGTCGAGGAAGAACAGCGGGCGTGCGTTCTGCACCAGCACGTCACCGATGCAGTGGTTGACGATGTCGGCGCCCACGCCTCGGACCTGCCCGAGCCGGGCGGCCAGCTCGACCTTCGTGCCGACACCGTCGGTCGAGGCGACCAGCACCGGCTCGTCGAGCTCGGTGATGGCCGCGGCGGAGAACACACCGCCGAAGCTGCCCACTCCCTGCAAGACGCCTCGGCCGGAGCCGACGTCGTGGGTCGACTCGACGGCGGCCTTCATCTGCTCGACGGCGCGGGTGCCTTCGTCGATGTCGACGCCGGCGGCGGCATAGGTCGAGAGCGAGGCCCCGGGTGCCCGCCAGCCGATGTCACGCCGGACCTGCATGCCCGGGAACGAGATGGCGTCGAGGCGGTCGTAGGCAGCAGAGCGAGCGGCACCGAGGTCGGGACCGATGCCGGTGACCGCAAGCACGCGCCCGCCGGCGGTGCTCCCGTCGCGGACGCCGGCGTCGAATCGCAGCGCAGTGGTCTCGGCGCCGAGGTCGGCCTCAGCCGTGGCCAGGCGGTCGTTGATCACATCGCCGGTCTGGGGGATGCCCGGGTAGCCCGGTGACGCAGCGACGACAGCGACCGCCGAGCCGTCTCTGAACTCGAGCGGGACCGACGTGATGTCGCCCTGCGTCCCTGCGAAGGCGAGCGCTGCATAGTCGGAGCGCAGCAGAGGCAGCACGGCCTGGGTCTCGGGGTCTCCGAGGCGCACGTTGTACTCGATCAGCCGGGGGCCATCGGGCGTGATCATGAGTCCGGCGAAGATGACGCCGACGTAGGGAGTTCCCTGAGCGGTGAAGTGATCGAGCACCGGCTGCACGAAGATCGAGAGCAGCTCGTCAGCGGCGTGGGGAACCGGTGCCGGCGCGTAGGCACCCATGCCGCCGGTGTTCGGGCCGGTGTCGCCCTCGCCGATCCGTTTGTGGTCCTGCGCCAGCGGCAGGGCGACGGCGGTGGTGCCGTCGCAGAGGGCGAGCAAGGAGCACTCGGGGCCGGTGAGGCGTTCTTCGAGGACGAATGGTCCCTCGCCCGCCGCTTCGATCGCTGCGATCGTCTCACGTTCGGACGACGGCACTGCGACGCCCTTGCCCGCAGCGAGCCCGTCGAGCTTCACGACGACGTCGGCGCCCATGTCGCGCCACCAGGCCGTGGCGTCGGCGGTGGCATCGGGGCCCTCGAAGCGCATCCAACGGGGGCCGGGGATGGCGAGATCGGTGGCGATCCGCCGCGCCCACGACTTCGACGCCTCGAGCTGAGCCAGCTCAGCGGTGGGTCCGAAGCACGGAATGCCGCGGCGGGCGCACTCGTCGGCGGCGCCGTCGACCAGCACCTGTTCGGGACCGGGGATGACGAGGTCGGTGTCGTCGGCGCTCGCATCGCCCAGATCGGCGCTGAGCCGCACGTCGTGGCCATGCTGATGGCAGGCCCAGGCGATCGCCTGCTCGCGGCCACCGCCGCCGAGTACGAGGACGCGTAGAGGTGACGTCGAAACGGAGTCCGACATCAGGAGAGCACGCCTTCGAAGGCGAGCTTGGCCTGGGCGTCGCCGACCGAGATCGGGTAGTCGCCGGTGAAGCAGGCGTTGCAGTAGCCGTCGTCGGGGCCCGCCTCGGTGTCGGCCACGGCACGCATCAGCCCGTCGAGCGAGAGGAACGCCAACGAGTCGGCACCGATGTGCTCGCGCATCTCCTCGACGGTCTTGGTGGCGGCGATGAGATCGTCGTCGTGGCCCATGTCGACGCCGAAGTGGCAGGCGTGGGTGATGGGCGGACAGGTGATGCGGAGGTGGACCTCGGCGGCGCCGGCGTCACGCACCAGCTTCACCAGGGGTCCGGCAGTGGTGCCACGAACGAGGGAGTCGTCGATCATGACGACTCGCTTGCCCGCGAGGTTCTCGGATAGGGCGTTGAACTTGAGCGCCACACCGCGCTCACGGATCGACTGAGTGGGCTCGATGAACGTGCGCCCGATGTAACGGTTCTTGATGAGCCCGTCGTTGAACGGGAGTCCCGACTCGCCGGCGAACCCGATGGCGGCCGGGATCGAGGAGTCGGGAACGGGGATGATGACGTCGGCTTCGAAATCGGGCTCGGCCATCGACTCCTTGGCGAGTTCGGCGCCCAGTCGTTGGCGGACGTGGTGCACGCTGCGGCCGTCCCACACCGAGTCGGGGCGGGAGAAGTACACGAACTCGAACGTGCAACGTGCCTGGCGGGGTTGTGGGGCGAGCACCTGCTGCCGCTCGATCTCGGCGCCCTTCAGCGTGACCATCTCGCCAGCGGCGACCTCGTCGACGTCGACGCAGCCCAGGGTCGACAGCGCACAGGTCTCGGATGCCACGGCGTAGCCACCGTTGGGCAGGCGCCCGACCGACAGCGGCCGGAAGCCCCACGGATCCCGCACTGCGATCACCTGATCGGCAGCGAGCACCACGAGTGAGAAGGCGCCCTTCCAGGCGGGAAGCGTGCGTTCGAGCCGCTCCTGCCAGTTGCGGCCACCCGCGGCGGCGAGCATCATCGCCAGCACCTCGGTGTCGGAGGTGGCGGTGAGGCCGAATCCACGGCTCAGCAGTTCGTCGCGGAGTGCGGCAGCGTTGGTGAGGTTGCCGTTGTGGGCGACGGCGAGCGGGCCGTGCATCGTCTCGACGAGGAACGGCTGGATGTTGCGGTCGGCGTTCGAGCCCGTGGTCGAGTACCGGGTGTGGCCGATGGCGTGGTAGCCGTTGAGCGGCGCCAGCGCCTCGGGGCTGAACACGTTGGCGACGAGGCCCGCCTCCTTGTGCAACCGTGCTCGGGTGCCGTCGCTCACGGCCATGCCCGCGGCCTCCTGACCTCGGTGCTGCAGTGCGAACAGCCCGAAGAAGGCGAGCTGGGCGACGCCGTCGCCGTGCGGAGTCGAGATGCCGAGGACACCGCACTCGTCGTGGGCCACGTCGTCGTGAGCCACCGGCTCGGGCGTGACCTGGAGCGGGATCGAACGGTTGGTACTCATGGGGCTCCCAAGCTGGCGACGGCCTCGGCGATGCGAGGGCCGGCGGGATAGGCGCCGGGGACGAAGGTGTTCCCGGTGAGTCGTTCGTAGGCGTTGATGTAGCGAGCGGTCGTCTCCTCCCACACCTCGGGGGAGAGGACGGGCGGCTCGCCATCGCCCGAATAGCCGGCGTCGCGCAGCGCTCGACGCACCACCTCCTTGTCGAGGCTTTCGGGCTCGGCGCCGGCGGCCATGCGCTCATCGTAGGTGTCGGCGACCCACCAGCGTGACGAGTCGGGGGTGTGCATCTCGTCGATGAGCAGAAGCTCGCCGGCGTCGGTGAGCCCGAACTCGTACTTGGTGTCGGCGAGGATCAGCCCGGCCTGTTGGCCCACCTGCACGCCACGAGCGAACAACGCCAGCGCGATGTCGTGTACTCGATTCCACAGCGACTCCTCGACCAGGCGGTGCTCGACCACGTCGGCACAGGTGATCGGCACGTCGTGGGCGCCCGCCTCGCCCTTGGTCGTCGGGGTCACCAGCGCCTCGGGGAGCGCCTGGTTCTTCACGAGACCGTCGGGCAGGTCGTGGCCGTAGATGACCCGCTCACCTCGTTCGTAGGCGGTCCAGAGCGCGGTGTCGGTGACCCCGGTGATGTGGCCCCGCACGACGACTTCGATGGGCAGTGTCGAGGCCGTGCGAGCGATCGTGACATTGGGGTCGGGTACCGACACCACGTGGTTGGCCACGATGTCAGCGGTTTGCTCGAACCACCACGCAGCGAGCTGGTTGAGCACCTGGCCCTTCCACGGCACACCGGCGATGATGTGATCGAACGCCGACAGCCGGTCGGTGGTAACGAACAGGCGCTGCCCGCTGCCCCACGCATACGACGCCCGGACCTTGCCCGTTCGTCGATCGGGGAGGGGGAGCTCGACATCGACGAGGGGGTCGGGCATCGCAACCATGGTGGGACGGTTCAGAGCTCCTTGGCGTGTTTGACGCCGTTCTCGAACAATCGGAGCCCAAGGTGTTCGGCTCCACCGCCACCGCGTCGGTGATGCGGGTGCTGGCGGACGATGACGTGGTTCTCGGGGTGGGGCATGAGTCCGAGAACGACTCCGGTCGGATCACTCACACCAGCGATGTCGGCCGCCGACCCGTTCGGGTTGGTCGACCGGTACCGGAGGGCCACCTGGCCGGCGGCGTCGAGCGATTCGGGGTCGGGGTGCACGTACCGACCCTCGCCGTGGGCGATGGGGCAGTGGATCGGGGCATCGATGCCTTTGGTCCAGATGCTGTTCGACTTGTAGGCCCGCTCGAGCACGACCCAGCGACAGTCGAACGCGCCCTGCGCATTGTGGCCGAGCGCGCCAGGGAGTAACCGGGTGCGGGTGAGCACTTGGAAGCCGTTGCAGATGCCGATGACGGGGCGCCCGCTCGACACGAACTCCTTGAGGCGATCGCCGAGGCCGACCGTGAGGTCGAGGGCGAGCATGCGGCCGGCGCCGAGCGCATCGGCGTAGCTGAAGCCGCCCGCCACCACCGCCAACTGCGCCTTGTCGAGGAGCTGCGGCGACGACGCGAGCTCGGAGGCGAGGATCGTCTGCGGGGTCGCTCCGGCGAGTTCGAGCGCGTACGACACGTCGGGGTCACGGTTGGTGCCCGGGCCGGCGATGACGAGAGCGGTGGGGCGGCTCATGCGAACTCTCCACGGTCGGCGGCGACATCGTGACCGACGACGGTGTCGACCGTGTTGAACGAGTCGGCGAGGTCACGGACGAGGATCGGGTCGAGCCCCGGTAGCTCGAGGGCGGCGTGGTCGTTGACCGTGCCGATGCGGGTCGCTCGATCGTCGAACAGCTTCTGGAACGCCGGGATGTCACGCTCGACGACCTCGACCACGAGTCGTCCGACCGACTCGGAGAAGAAGGCTGTCGCGGTGTCGGTGTGTGGCAGCTGATCGATGGTGGCGCCGAGCCGGCCGGCGATGCACATCTCGGCGAGCGCGACGGCGAGCCCACCCTCGGAGAGGTCGTGACACGAGCGAACGAGACCCGCCTGGATCGCTTCGTGGAGCCGTTGGTAGCGCTCGGGCGCATCGGGGTCGGGAGCAGGGGCGACGCCAGGGTCGTCGGGGGCGCCGAGCACGAGGTCGAGGTGCGACCCGGCGAACTCGGTCGAGGTCTGTCCGACCAGGAACAGGGCGTTGCCCGGCTCGACGAGGTCGGGGGTGACGCAGCGGTCGACGTCGGGGACGTGAGCCACCGCCGTGATCACGAGGGTGGGCGGCACGGCGTGACGCTCGCCGTCGCCGCCGAGGTACTCGTTGTTGAGTGAGTCCTTGCCCGACACGAACGGTGCATTGAACGTGTAGGCGGCGGCGCAACACCCGTCGACGGCGGCGACGAGTTCGCCCATGGTCGAGGCCCGGCGGGGGTCACCCCACGAGAAGTTGTCGAGCAGCGCGACCTTCGACGGGTCGGCACCGACCGCCACGATGTTGCGGATCGCCTCGTCGACGGCAGCGAAGGCCATGGCTTCAGGGTCGTGGAGCCCGTGCCACGGGTTGACGCCGATCCCGATGGCGATGCCGTGCGAGTCGGTCGGTTCGGCGAGCACGACACCATCGGCGTGGCCGTCGCCGGCGACACCCGTGAGCGGCCGGACGGCGGTGGCGCCGCGGATCTCGTGGTCGTATCGGTGGATGGTGGCGGCCTTCGATGCGATGTTCGGGTGGGCGAGCAGCGCGTGGAGCGCAGCGACCGGATCGTCAACCGTGCGGCCGGTGGGTGCCGAGCGGTTGGGGAGGGGCAGCTCAGCCGGCATGTGCCGTTGCGGGCGGCCGTCGTGCAGGAACTCGAGGTCGAGGTCGACGATCACCTCGTCACCGAGCCGCACCAGCAGCTGGTTGTCGCCGGTGAACTCGCCGACGTCGGCCACGTCGACCCCGACACGCTCACAGCGGCGACGGATCGCATCGACGTTGGCGGACGGCACTGAGATGACCATGCGTTCCTGTGCCTCGGAGAGCCACACCTCCCACGGCTCGAGGCCGGGGTACTTGCGGGGCACGACGGACAGATCGACGTCGACGCCCACACCCTCGGCCATCTCACCGATCGCCGACGACAGGCCACCGGCTCCACAGTCGGTGATACCGGAGTAGAGATGCTCGGCGCCGACCAGGGCGTCGATGAGCAGCTTCTCGATGATCGGGTCGCCGATCTGGACGCTCGCACCGGCGACTTCGCCCGTTTCGGCATTCATGGTCGCCGAGGAGAACGTGGCGCCCCGGATGCCGTCACGCCCGGTGGCGCCGCCGAGCACCAGCACGCGGTCGCCCGGGTTCGGACCGGCGTGGATCGGCCGGGTCGGTGCCACGCCGATGCAACCAGCGAACACCAGCGGGTTCGTGGTGTAGGCGGGGTCGTACATGATGGCCCCTGCCACGGTCGGAAGGCCGATCTTGTTGCCGTAGTCGGCGACACCGTCGATGACGCCGTCACGGATGCGCCGAGGATGCAGCGACCCGTCGGGCAGCTCGTCGAGCGGGAGGTCGGCGGGCCCGAAGCACAGGATGTCGGTGACGGCGATCGGCTTGTGGGCGATCCCCAACACGTCACGGATGACACCGCCGACACCGGTGTTGGCGCCGCCGAACGGCTCGACGGCAGACGGGTGATTGTGCGTCTCGGCCTTGAGTGCGATCGTTGTGCCGGGGGCGAACTCGACCACGCCAGCGTTACCCACGAACGCCGACACGACGAACGGCGCATCGATCTGCTCGGTGCAGTCGCGCAATTGAGCGAGGAGCGGGCGTCGCTCGGATTCGCCTTCGTCGTCTTCGGCATGGACGACCGCCCGGAAGGTCTTGTGCGCACAGTGTTCGCTCCAGGTCTGGGCCAGCGTCTCGAGTTCGGCATCGGTCGGATCGCGATCGAGCGACTCGAAGTGCTCACGGATCACGACCAGCTCCTCGGGGTCGAGCGACAACGACCGTTCGGCGTCGACGCTGGCGAGCCCCTCGGCGCCGAGGCCGCGAACTGGCACCACCTCGGCGGCGGTCGGGGCGTCGTCGTTGCCGGGCGGTTGGGGCTCGACCGAGCCGTGAGCCCAGGTTTCGATGATCGGATTCGACACCAGTCGGGTGACGACGGTGTCGATGTCGGCGTCGCTGACCGAGGGGTCGAACTCGAGGCGGAGCGCAGTGGCAGCGAAGCCGATCGAGAGGCCGAGCTGCTCGGCGGCGTGATGAACGGCGTCGGCACCAGGATCGGTGACGCCTGGGAGCGCGGTCACCTCGACACCGTGGGCGGAGGGCAGCTCCCACGTACCGGTCTGCAGCAACGGATCGACCAGCACGTTGTGCAAACGCTGGCGATCATCGGCGCTCAGGTCGCCCGAGACGTGGATGACGTCGGCGACGGCGACGCGGCCGACCCGTGGGAGCCCGAGGGCTGCCGACCCAGCGTCAAGCTGCTGCGCTCGGGGATCGGGGTCGACACTTCTGATGGTCAGGCGATGCCGTTCTGACACCGGCGCGACGCTAGGGACGTCGTCACCGTCAGGCGAGCATTTTGACGAATTGTTACACAGGCGTCACGGCGGCGTGGTGGCGTTCTCCGGCCGCGCTGCGTGGGCGTTGTTCAGGGCCCGAGAGAGTCAGAGACCGAGATAGACGGCCGCCTCGGCGTCGAGGGGGCGGATCAACTCTTCTGGAGGGAGCTGAGGAGCCCAGGGAGCGGCCATCGTCGAAGTGATCGTCAGCCGCTCGACCCCGAACGCGCGGACCCCCAGCGCCTGACGGACGATGCCGGCATCGTCGACCCAGATCTCGATCCTGGTCGTCGCCTGCTCGATGTCGGGCTTGGCGGGAGCTGGCGCCGGCTGCTGAGCACCGGCGCCGGCTGGCGGGACGCTCGCCGTCGGGCCGGCCTGAGTCTCGGCCGCCGCCGGGGGCGCGGTGACCAGCGGAGGCGTCGGAGTCGGTGCCGCAGTCGACGCCCCAGGCTCGACCACGCTGAACTGGCCTCGGAGTGAGGGGAAGTCGGGTGGGTCAGTGAGGCGATCGGTCGGGACGGCGATGATCATGCGTCGGGCGGCGACGCCGGCGACCTGGCTGTGTGATGCTGCCTCCACGGTCGATGACCCGCGGACTGATGGCGGGAACATCTCGTCGATCAGGCGCACCCACTGTTGGCGATCGATTCGACCCTCGAAGGGGAAACCACCCCGAGTGGTTCGATACCACGTGGTGTCACCGACACGTCGGATGAGTGCCTGGTCACCTGTCGTGAGGACCTCGAGGGGTTCGCCGCTCGGCCGATTGACGAGCGTGCGAGCAGCGGCCGACGCGAAGTCGGTCGTCACCTCGTAGACGATCGGGTCGCCGTCGCCCACGCCCACGACTTCGAACGTGGCAGCGGCGATCGTCGGCGTGACCGCGGACACGGGGAAGGCGAGTGGCGCCGGGGCCTCGTCGGCGATCGCCGGCCCGGCAACGGCGACCACGTCGACCGTTTCGGGGCCGAAGTACCGGTCGTAGTATCCGGGGCCGTAGAGCACGCCGCAGTACGCGAGCCCTGCGAGCACAAAGATCCAGAACACGGTCTTGAGCACCGCACCCCAGCGCACGAGCGGCTCTTGCTTGGTCGGTTGCAGGCCTTCGAGATCGATCGGGAACGTCCCGGGCAGTGCCCCTGGGAGTGGCGCCGAACTGCGGTCTTGACGTGGTTGGCGATCGGGCACTGAGAACGTCGGGGCCTCGGGCGCCTGCGGTACCGGCGCCGGCGTCGGCGCCGCAACTGTCGGCATCGGCATGGACGGGGCCGGAACGGTGTGAGCGGTGGGGCCTGCCGGTGCCGAAGCGGCCGGTGCGAGGGCCGGGGCGCCGGTCGGTGCCGACCACGCCGCCGAATTCGTTGCGTCGGGATCGGTCGCCGAAGCGTCGAGCAGGTCCGTCATACCTTCAAGACATCGGCTCCATGGGCGCTCTGCTTGAGCGCTCACGTGAAGATGCTCGAGGCTGCCGTTCCGAGGGCTGGGTTCTCGGTGCCTACGCTTCCGATGGTGTCGAGGCGTGCCGATTCCGCAAGTAGGTCCGTCGGTGCTGCTCGTCGATGGGCCTCGACACGGTGGCGGGCTGCTCCGTGAGCCGTGCCCCGTCGTTCCCCGATCCGGAAGCCGGACGAGTCGTCGTCGTGGGAGCCGGGACGGCGGGATGTGTCGTCGCCGGTCGGCTGGCCGAAGCGGGCTACGCCGTCGATCTCCTCGATGCCGGTCCGATGGACTTCCCGTCGGGCGACGAGCGATTGTCCGCGACCGACCATCTGCAGGCGCACGGCGTCGACGATCGCTGGTGGCCGGCGACGACGGTGTTCCGAGGTGACGGCAACTCGGGAGAGCCGAGCGTGCCATACCTGGCGGGACGCGGTCTCGGTGGTTCGTCTGCCGTCAACGGCCTCCTCGCCGACATCGACCCCGACGACCCAGCGCTCGGCCCGCCGGACGAGGTGCGGGCGGCCATCGAGCGGTGCCGGTTGCCGATCGAGCGGCCGGGGCTCGACGAGCTGGGAGATCTCGACCGGGCCCTGTTGCTGGTACCCGGTGCTCGAGTGCTCGACCTCCACCGGAGCGACGGCCGTCGAGCCGACATTGCGCTGGCGTACCTGCGGGGTGGCGGTGACGTCCGCGTCATCGGTGACGCGCTGGTCGACCGAGTCGCCGAACGCAGCGCTGTCGGAGGAATCACCACCACCTGCGTCACGACGTCGTCCGGGGACGAGTTTGCGGCATCGGCCGTGGTCCTGTGCGCCGGAACGCTGCACACGCCGGCGATCCTTCAACGCTCGAGGATCGGCCTCGACGTCGGCATCGGCATCCAGGGGCACCCAGCGGTGTCGATTCCCCTGGTACGGCGTCCACCCGTGCGGCGGTGCGACATCGTCACCGGAGTCGCCGTCGACCGCGGGCGGGTTCAACTCCTCGCGCTCGACCACGTCTCGTCGACGTCTCAGCCCGCAGACGGCCCGGAGGCTGCGCTGCTGGTTGCGCTGATGCAGCCGATCGCCGCGGCCGGAACGGTCGAGATCGTCTCCGACGATCCACTGGTCGAACCCCTCGTTCGCCTCCGGAGCTTCGCCGATCGACGCGACCTCGTCGAGCTTCGACGAGGTGTGAGGTGGGCGCTCGACACCGCAGTCGCGGAGCTGGCCGAGCCGATCGGCGCGATTGCAGCCCAACACCACGGCCACTCGCTCGTCGACCTCGGCGACGACGAACTCAGCGACTGGATCCGAGCCGAGCCGGGCGCTCACGCCCACCTGGTCGGTGGTTGCTCGCTCGGGCGGACGCTCGACCACGACGGCCGCGTGGTCGGGGCCAGTGCGGCGTACGTCGCCGATGCATCAGCCTTCCCCCGCGTCCCGCGAACCGGTCCCCACTTGCCGACCATCGTGCAAGCCGAACGACTGGTGGCGAGATGGTGCCGCGCGAAGATGGGCCCATGACGACGTCGACGAGGTGTCACCGATGACCACCTACGAGCTCGGTCTGGCCGAGGTGGCCGACGGCTGCCACGCCTATCTCCAACCCGGCGGCGGTTGGGGCTGGAGCAACGCCGGGCTCGTCGTCGGTGATGGGGCGTCGCTGCTCGTCGACACGCTCTTCGACCTGCGGCTGACCGCTTCGATGCTCGATGCGATGGACCCCCTCGTCGACTCAGCACCCATCGGCAGCCTGGTCAACACCCATGCCAACGGCGATCACTGCTACGGCAACTCCGAGGTCGTCGATCGGTACGCGTCACCCGAGATCATCGCATCGAGCGCCGCTGCGGCGGAGATGCCCGAGGTGCCGCCATCCATGCTCGCAGCCCTCAACGAGGCACCCGGCGAGATCGGGGATCTCTTCCGTTCCTTCTTCGGCGAGTTCCACTTCGACGGCATCGAACTGGCGCTGCCGACGCGCACCTTCGACGGACGGCTCGACATCGAGGTCGGCGGCCGCTCGGTCGAACTCATCGAGGTCGGACCTGCGCACACCGCCGGCGACGTCATCGTCCACGTGCCCGATGCCGCAACTGTCTTCACCGGCGACATCCTCTTCATCGGTGGGCAACCGATCGTGTGGGCGGGACCGCTCTCGAACTGGATCGCTGCGTGCGACCTCATGTTGTCGTTGAACGTCGACACCGTGGTGCCCGGCCACGGCCCGATCACCGACCGGTCGGGGATCGTCGCGGTTCGCGACTACCTGTCGCTGGTCGAACACGAAGCCAGCGCGCGCCACGCCGCTGGCATCGACGCTTTCGATGCGGCTCGTGACATCGGTCGCCTGCTCGGCGCCGACGACCGCTTCGGGTCGCTCGGCGAGGCCGGGCGCATCGCGGTGAACGTCGACACGGTGTATCGGACGCTCGACCCCGACCACGAGAGCCCCGATGTGGTCGAACAGTTCCGGCGCATGGCCGAGCTCGATCATCTCGGCTGAGGCAGCAGCAGCCAAGTGCCCGACCTGAACGAATCCGGCCACAAGGTCGCCGTCGCCGTCGTCGGCGATGGGCCAGCGGGCAGTGCGCTCGCCACCGAACTCCGACGTCGATCCGTCGACGTCGTGCTGATCGGACCTGATGCTCCGTGGGAAGCGACCTACGGCGCCTGGGTCGACGACATCGCCGACGTTCCTGGATGGGATGTCGACGCTGTCGCCTCGGTCGGCCACGTCGTGACCGACCTCCGCGTGGTCGCCGAGTCGGACCGCTCGATCGACCGGCCCTACATCGTGTTCGACAACGAACGGCTCCGTGCCCGGCTCCGGGCCGATGTGCGCCATCTCGTGGGCACCGTGAACAGATCGGCCCGGGGGACCAACGGCGTCGAGCTCACGATCGACCGTGGTCGGGGTGCGGGCGGCGTCGACGCGGCACCGGCTTCGATCGAGGCGCAGGTGGTGATCGACGCCACCGGTTGGCCGTCGCGACTCGTCGACGGCCCATCGGAGCCCATGGGGTGGCAGACCGCCTGGGGTGCGGTGCTCGCCGAGCCGCCATCCGGCCCGCTGGGCGCATCGACGCTGATGGACTTCTCCGACCCCGTCGACGGTGGCTCCACCGGAACCTCCGCCGTGGACGTGCCGACCTTCGCCTATGCGTTCGATGTCGGCGACGGCTGGTTGGTCGAGGAGACCGTCCTTGCCAGCAGGACACCGATCGACCCGAAGCGGCTGCAGCCTCTGCTCGCTCGTCGGTTGGGCTGCACCGTCGACGAACTCGTCGATCGAGCGCAGCGGGTCGAAACCGTCGAGATCCCGATGGGCGCGCCGATGCGCCCGCCCGAGGCGGGGAATCTCGTCGTCCCGTTCGGTGCCGCAGCGGGCTTGGCGCACCCGGCGACCGGCTATCAGGTCGCCACGTCGTTGCGGATCGCACCACGCGTCGCCGAGGCGCTGGCCGATGCGCACCGGAGCGAGGCCGACGCCAGGGCCGTGGCTCGCGCCACCTGGGAAGCGGTGTGGCCGACACCGCGACGTCGGACCCGTCGACTCCACGAATACGGCCTCGACGTGGTGATGCGCCTCGACGCCGCCGAGACCCGCGCCTTCTTCGAGACCTTCTTCGCGATGCCTGCGGCGACCTGGAGCGTGCAGATGCGCAGCGATGTGAGCCCCGGTGAAGTCGCCGGTGTGATGGCCCGCATGTTCCGAGCAGCGCCGTGGGCGCTTCGGCGGCGACTGATGTCGGGCGACGTACGCCGACTGGCGTCGGCGCTCAGGGGGTGACGGGCGAGTCGATCGGCTCCTCGGCTCCGTCCGCCGACTCGGCCTCGTGGCTCGAACCGCCACCGTGCTGCTGCTCGCCGCCGGACCCTTGGCTCGGCTCACTCGTGGCGACCGTGGCCGGCTGGCGATTGCGCACCGACCGGCGAACCGCGAGCACCCAGCCGATCGCCACGCACAGGGCGAAGATGAACCACTGAATCGCGTACGACAGATGTGGCCCGTTGCTGAGCTCGGGACGCTGTACCGGCTCGGGGTCACCGATTGCCACCGGTGGCTCGGAGGAGAAGAGCTGCACGTAGAACGGAGCAACACCGCCGTCGAACTGTTCGCCGATCACCTCGAGATTGATCCGCCGCACCTCGTTCAACTGCTCGACCTCGGCGTCGGTGAGTCCACCCCGGCCACGTTCCTGCGAGGCCCGAACGACGCCGACGATCTCGACTTCTGTGCTCGGCGGAGGTGGAGCGTTACCCGGGCCCAAGGGGATGAAGCCGCGATTGACGATCACGAGGACGTCGCCCTCGACCCCGGCGTCGGGAGTGAGCGCCAATGGGGTGAGGATGTTTTCGCCCGCCCGGCCACCCTGGCTCACGTTGAACTGCACGATCTGACCGGGCAGGTAGGTGCCGGACAGCGAGACCGGCGTCCACTCGTCGGTCTCGGGGTCGTACTCGCCGGCGAGGAACTCGCTGATCGGCACAGGGGTCTGCTCAGTGCGCTCGATGACCGTCTGGTTGAACGCTTGTCGTTCGTCGAGCCGATTGAGCTGCCACAAGCCCAGGTTGATCATGAGCACGATCGCGCCGGCGACGACGAGATGGAACGCCAGCCAGCGAGGGCGGAGCAGGAACCCGTACATCCGGATCACACGGTACCGGTACGAACGCCGGCGAGGGAGCGCAGTACGGTCGGTCGTCGATGACGCCTGACGACCTGACCCCCGACTGGTTCGGTGAGATCCTCGATGCTGAGGTCCGATCGGTCTCGCACCAACCGATCGGCGACGGGTTGGTGGGGATGAATCTGCGCGTGGCGCTCGAGGTGGCGCCCGTCGATGTCGGGCGCGTGCCGGCGTCGCTCGTCGTGAAGCTCCCGTCGGAGGATCCGACGAGTCGCGCCACGGCCATCGCATTGCAGAACTACGTCCGCGAGGTGCGCTTCTACTCCGAGTTGGCCAGCACTGTCGACATCCGATGCCCACGGTGCCACCACGCCGATTGGCACGAGGAGACCGGCGACTTCGTGCTGGTGCTCGAAGACATGGCGCCGGCGAAACAGGGCGATCAACTCGCAGGATGCGCACCCGACACGGCGGCAGGCATCGTCGCCGAACTCGCAAAGCTGCACGGGCCCAGGTGGGGTGACGCGTCGTTGGGCGAACTCGAGTGGATCGGGCGAGCGTCGCCCACCGACGACGAGCAGTTGCGGGGAATGTGGGAACTGCTGTCCCCCGGGTTCCTGGCCACCTATGACCGACATCTCGAGCCCGCCCAGCGGTCGTTGCTCGACGCGTTCGCACCGCGGTTGTCCGCCTGGACCGCTGCTCGAACCGGCCCGACCACCGTCACCCACGGCGACTTCCGCCTCGACAACCTGCTCCTCGGTGAGGGCACCCCCGGCGGAGGCCCGCTGGTGACCGCCGTCGACTGGCAGACCCCCGCCGAGGGCATCGGTGCAGGTGACCTGTCGTACTTCATCGGAGCCGGCCTGTTGCCCGCCGACCGTCGCACCGCCGAACACGATCTGCTCGAGGTGTACGCCACCGGACTCGCCGCCTACGGCGTGGACGTCGATCGAACCGAGTTGGCAGCCGACTACGCCCGCATGTCGTTCGGTGGCGTCATCATGGCGGTGCTGGCCAGCCAGATCGTGGGCGGGAGCGAACGGAGCGAGGCGATGTTCGCCGCCATGGCCACCCGGCATCTTCAACAAGCGCTCGACCTCGACGCACTCGACATGATCCCGAGCTGACGTCGCCTGCGCCACCAGACGCCGCACCGCCGACAGGAACCCCGATGGAACTGCCCGATTTCCACATTCCCCACGCCGAGAAGATCGAGTGGATGATCGAGACGAACGGCTGGGCCCTCGAGGCCGTCACGGCCGACCCGACCGTCGATCCGCCCGTTCCTGCCCATGCGTACACGATCGGGGTGCCCGCAGCGGTGGGCTTCGCGGAGGTCGCGGTGTTCGGGCTCACGCCGGCGGCGGCGAATGGGCTGTTGACCCTCGTGGTCGACGCCTGCCGGGGCGGCACCGAGATTCCGCTCGGCATCGAAGTGGTCGGCCTGCTCGACAACGACCTGCGCTGCATGTTCGCGACGATCGATCGTGAGGTGTGCGAGGCGTGGTTCCCGACAGCGTCGGCCTGGTATCGCGGGGAGCTCCCCGCGATGGTGCAGTTGCTCTACCCGGACCGCAACGGGTTCATGCCCTACGAGGTCGGTTACGAGCAGCGGATGCGGCTCGCGCAACCGGTCATCGCAGCGGTCGGGACGTGAGCGAGTCGTCGTCTCGATCGTCGTCTCGATCGTCGTCGACGTTGCGGTCGGTGTCGAGGGCGGCGATCTTGCGTTCGAGGTAGGGGGAGAACCAGCCGCGGTAGCGGTCTTGTAGTTCTGGGATCATCCAGTCGTTGCCGGTCACCTTGCGTCGACACAGGCGTTCACCGCACAGGCACTCGAACTCGTCGTAGGGAACCGAATCGGAGGTCGCGTAGTCGTACGTGAGCGGCTCGCCCGGCTCGATGTCGCGAGCAGCCACGACGAGGATCTGCCCGCTGAGTCGGCACGTGGGGGCACAGGAGTGGTTGATGAGCGTCGCAGCCGACTCGGGGCCGACCGGTACGAGGAACACGTCGTCGTCGACCTGGACCGAAACCGAACGCCGGTGCTCGTCGAGCTCGGCGAAGTCGTCGCCTGCGAGCGCAACGCCCCCGAACACGGCCACGGTCGTGCCCTCCGGAATCGGCTGCGTGGCGACCGCCCCGTGACCGAGGATCGGGCCGAGCTCGACGATCTCGGTGGGAACGAGCGGGAGATCGGACGACACGACGCTTCGATCGACGACATCCGAGTCGGGTCGTGTGCCGTCAGCGACGTGGAACTCCCAAGAACTATCGCCTATCGATGCTGACGCCAGCTTGTCGCTGTGGGTTCGGGAGATCGGGCGTGGTCGACTCATTGGTGCTCTCGAATGTGAGGTTCCCAGTCTGCCCAACTGGTGTCGCTCCGTTGCGGATACCGGGACCCGAACGCAGGAGACTGACGCCGCCAAACGCTATCGGCGACCGATGCAATGTCGCCGTCGTGTCATCGGAACCTTCGAGAGTCAGGCCACCGACCGCTGCTACCGTCGTCAAGAACGGAAGCGGGTCCCCAGCTCCGCCGCCGCTGCTGACATGAACGACGAACCTCCCCTCCCTGTCACCGGCGCGTGGCGACCAGGCGATCCGCCAGGTCAGCGGCGGTTCTTCACGTTCGCGACCGATCGGAGGTTCGCCCTCGATTCGGGTGTGTCGATGAGCGATGTGACGCTGGCCTACGAAACGTGGGGCACACTCGACGCCGACGGCCGGAACGCCATCTTGCTGTGTCACGCCTGGACCGGCGACAGCCACGCGGCTGGACCAGCGATCACCGGGCACCTCGAGGCGGGGTGGTGGGACGCCATGGTGGGTCCCGGCAAGCCCATCGACACCAACCGGTACTTCGTCGTGTGTTCGAACGTCTTGGGTGGCTGTCAGGGGTCGACCGGTCCGGCCTCGCCGCACCCCGACGACGGCCGCCCGTACGGGTCGAGGTTCCCCGTCGTCACGATTCGTGACATGGTTCGGGCCCAGAACCGGCTGGCTGAGCACCTCGGGATCATGCGGTGGCTGTCGGTGATCGGCGGTTCGATGGGCGGGATGCAGGCGCTCGAGTGGGCGGTGATGTACCCGCGTCGAGTCGCCAGCGTCGTCGCCATTGCGACGTGCGCTCAGGCCACTGCGCAACAGATCGCGTGGGGTGGCATCGGCCGACAGGCGATCCGGCTCGATGCCGGCTGGAACGGTGGCGACTACTACGACGCCGCCCCCGGCGCCGGACCGCACCAGGGGTTGGCCATCGCCCGCCAGGTCGCCCAGGTCACGTTCCGCAGCGACAACGTGTTCACCGACCGCTTTGGCCGCGAGTTCTCGGGCCAACCAGAGGCGGGCGGCGTCTTGGGCATGTGGCAGGAGTTCGAGGTCGAGCGCTACCTGGCACATCACGGGCGCAAGATCGCTCGCCGGTTCGATGCCAACAGTTACCTGTCGATCGGCAAGGCGATGGATCTGCACGACGTCGCGCGTGGTCGTGGCAGCCTCGAACGAGCCATGGCCCGGGTTCAGATGCCCACGATGTCGGTCGGAATCTGGAGCGACATGTTGTATCCGGCGTACCAGCAGGAGCAGATCACCGACCTCGTCGCAGCCAACGGTGTTCATGCCGAGTATCACGAGATCGATTCGCCACACGGTCACGACGCCTTCCTCATCAACGGTGATCAGATCGCCGAACCGATCGAGCGGTTCGTGGGCGAGGCGACCAAGGTCGTCTGACCCGCCCGACCGCATCGAGCGCATCTCGACGTCTGCGTCATGCCCGAGGGCCTCGAAGCCGAGATCTGGCGGTCGGCGGCTGAGCCGTTGGTCGGTCGGCGGATCGATCGGGTCGAGTTCGACGCCCGCGTCGCCGACCCGCGATTGGTCGACTTCGAGGGCGAATGGATCCAGGGCATTCGTCGTCACGGCAAGGTGCTCATCGTCGACACCTCTGGCTCGGCGATCGGGCTCCGTTTCGGCATGACGGGTCGCCTGGTCATCGATGGAGCTGCCGCAATCGACCGACTCGAGTACGCATCGGGTGCTGACCGGCCCGACTGGGATCGGATCCGAGTGTGGACATCGCCGGTGCCCGGGCCTGCCGCTGTCGCGATGCGGATGAACGACCCGCGTCGCCTCGGCCGAATCGAGGTCGACCCGGACCTTTCGCTCCTCGGCCCCGACGTGTTGGGCATCTCGATCGACGAGCTCGATGAGGCGCTCGGTGGGCGACGAACCGGCCTCAAGGCAGCACTCATGAATCAGCAGGTCGTGGCCGGGCTGGGGAATCTGTGCGTCGACGAGGTGTTGTTCGCCGCCGGGTTGGCGCCGAACGCCGCCGTCGCGTCGCTGAGTGCCGACGACGTCCGGGGCCTGCACCGGGCGATGCGAGACCGACTCGGCGTCATGCTCCGCCGGGGTGGCAGCACCCAGGGGGTGCTCGATCCGGCTCGGCGCAGCCGACTCGGGCGCTGCCCAGCGCGGGGATGTCAGGGGTACCTCCGCTCCGAGAAGATCGGTGGTCGGACGACGGTCTGGTGCAACACCCACCAGGTGGGGGGTGGGGCTGGCGGGACGCGTTCACCCGCGTCCCGCGGGGTCGTGCCGAACGCATCGGCGCGGGTGGCAGACTGAGCCCGGTGGCGGACCGGGTGGCGATCATGACCGAGGCGGCGTCGCAGTACGCGGTCGTGGCGGCACGTGACCCCGGATCGACCAGGCTCGTCTATGGGGTCGTGATCGCCCTGGTGGTCGGAGGCCTGGCTCTGGCGGGTTTCGCCTGGTGGCTGGCTCGAACGACCCGACCCGATCGAGAGCTCCTCGCGCCGCTCGAGGCGATCGAGGGGCGGCGCTGGCGGCGGCTCGACCCGGCGGGTCGTCGTCGCCTGCTCGACGAGCTCCGCCCGGATGGCGCTGAGCCTCTCGACCCTGCCCGCACCGAGCCGGTGGTCGACGACGACTTCCGTGACCAGCTCGACCTCCGCGACGTGCGCGATCTCTCGGCGGGCGGCGGCTGGGCCGATTGGGACGAGCGGCTCGGCCTCGATCGTCCCGCAGGCGAGCCCGACGCCACCGAACGATAGGGTCGAGGTCGTGGCAGAACTCGACGTCGATGCGATGCTCCAACGATTTCGTGACCGCGCTGCGGCGGTGAAAAAGCGGCCGCTCCCGCCCATCGAGGGCGACGAACGCAAGAAGTTCATCGAGCAGAGCCAGCTCGACTTCCAGGACTTCGCGATCGTCGGCGACGCTTCGTGGGAACTCGTCGACGGCGTCCTCACGATGTCGGTCGACTTGCGTCCGCCGAGCGAGCGGCGCTGACACCCGTCGTACGTCGGCGGCGCCGGCCGAAATCTCCGCCGCGAGGTTGTCCGGTCGGTCGCTGGAGCCGCTACATTCAAACGCCCACGCGGACGTGGCTCAGTTGGTAGAGCGTCACCTTGCCAAGGTGAAGGTCGCCGGTTCGATCCCGGTCGTCCGCTCCGTGAGAACCCCGGTCTTCCACGACCGGGGTTCTGCCGTTTTCCGGGCGTGCCGATCTCCGGGCCGAGCCCGGACGCTTGTGGACCTCTCCGTTCCATCGAGCCGGTGAGGCGGACGATGGCGTAGGCTCAGCAGTCCGCCAACTCCCGCCGTGCCCGGCGGACGAAAGGAACTCCATGTCGGCCAACTCGGTCTTCCGCCACGACAACGTCGGCGTGCTGCGCGTAGACGCCGTCGAGGCACCCGAGGTCGTGACGTCCGCGTGGATCGACGAACAGCTGACTGAGACCTACGAGCGCACCGGGTTGAACCCAGGGGTGCTCGCCGAGGTCGGCGGGATCGAGGAGCGACGCTGGTGGCCCGAGGGGGTCACCTTCGACGAAGCGGCTGCCAAGGCGGGCGAGGTGGCACTTCAGGCGTCGGGGATCGATCGCGACCGGGTGGGGATGCTCATCTCGACGTCGGTGTGCAAGCACAACCTCGAACCGTCGGTCGCCTGTGCCGTACATCACCGGCTCGGGCTGCCTCCGAGCTGTCTCAACTTCGATGTCGGCAACGCCTGCCTCGGCTTCATCAACGGCATGCAGATCGCTGCGGCAGCGATCGACGCCGGCTCGATCGACTACGCGCTCGTCGTCGACGGCGAGGGAAGCCGATACACCCAGCTCAAGACGATCGAGCGGCTCCAGCGGCCCGACACCACGGTCGAGGACCTGTTCTCCGAGTTCGCATCGCTCACGCTCGGTTCCGGGGCAGCCGCCGCCGTGCTGTGCCGCCACGACGAGCACCCCGAGTCCCACCGACTCGTCGGCGGAATCACTCGAGCGGGCACCTCGCACCACGAGCTCTGTGTCGGCAACCTCGACCGGATGCGTACCGACACGCACGGCCTGCTCGTTGCTGGCCTCGATCTGGCCGAAACCGCGTGGAAGCACTCCGGCCACGACTTCGACTGGGAAGTCGGCATGGACAAGTACGTGGTGCACCAGGTCAGCCAGCGCCACACCGAACTCATCTGCGAGCGGCTCGGCATCGACCCCGATCGCGTCCCGAGGACCTTCCCGAAGTACGGCAACGTCGGGCCGGCCGCGATCCCGATCACGCTGGCTGCCGTGCAAGACGAGCTGACGTCGGGCGACCGCGTGCTGTGCATGGGCATCGGCTCAGGGCTCAACACCTCGTTCACCGAAATCGTCTGGTGACGTCCACCGTCGCAGTCGCGTGAGCGCACCGACCCGTCCCGACGCCGCCACCTGGACCCGCTGGGGCATCGACCCGCGCTGGTCGCGTATCGTCTCCGTCGACGGGCCCGACGGGCCCCACGAATGGCACCTCCTCGACACCGGAGCGCCGGCGTCGCACGACGGTCGGACGATCTTGTGCGTCCATGGCAACCCGACCTGGGGCTATGCGTGGGCGACGTTTCTCCGCCGACTCGCCCCGACGCACCGCGTGATAGCGATCGATCAGCTCGGCATGGGCTTCAGCGATCGCGTCCCGCCCCGCCGCTATGCCGAACGGGTCCGTGACCTCGGCAGTTTGATCGACGAACTGAGGGTCGCAGGGCCCGGCTCGGGTCTCGTCGTCGCTGCGCACGACTGGGGCGGGGCGATCGCCATGGGCTGGGCGGCCGACCATCCCGGCGATCTCGACGGCATGGTCCTGTGCAACACGGGTATCGCCGTTCCCGAGGGACGCTCGGCACCCCGGCTCATCCAGCTCGCCGCGTCGGGCCCATTGCATCGGCTGGTCTGCGCCCAGACGCCGACCTTCGTCGAGGGCACGGTGCGGCTGTCGCGTGGTGCGCTCGACCCGAACGACCGAGAGGCCTTCCGAGCCCCGTATCGGTCCCGTGCTGATCGGTCGGCCATCGCCGACTTCGTCGCCGACGTGCCACTTCGCCCCGGGCATCCCTCCGAGGCCGCGCTCGCCGACGTCGCCGGCCGCCTGCCCAGCCTCGACGTGCCGATTCTGCTCGCCTGGGGCGCCGCCGATCCGGTGTTCGACGACGACTTCGCAGCCGATCTGGCGAATCGTCTCCCGAACACGTCCCTGCACCGGTTTCCGTCGGCCAACCACCTCGTCATGGCCGAAGCCGACGTGGCGAGTGTCGTCGAGCTGTGGCTACGAGATCTCGATGCCATCGGGGCAACGCCGGAATCCACCCCGTCCGAAACAGCGAGCGGCGACTTCCGACCCCTGTGGGCTGCAGTCGGGGAGCGGGTCGGCGAGGGGGACCTCGACGAGGTGGCGTTGGTCGACATGTCATCAGGTCGTTCCTCGACCTGGCAGCAGCTCCATCATCGGATCGATGGTTTGGCGGCCGAGCTCATCGACCGCGGTCTCCGAACTGGTGATCGCGTCGCCGTGCTGACGCCGCCGGGCGTCGAGCAGATCGCACTGGTGTACGCCATCTGGCGAGCGGGCGGTGTCACGGTGCTGGCCGACCGTGGGCTCGGGCTTCGCGGGCTCGGGCGGGCGGTGCGGAGCGCACGTGTCCGTTGGGCCGTCGGCCCCCGACCTGCTCGCGCCGCAGCCAGGGTGCTCCGGTGGGGGCCGAAGGCGACCTTCGTCGACGTCGACGAGTTGGTCGTGGCAGCCGACCGGCGGACCTCCGACGGAGTGGTCGGTCTGGTCACCATCGAGCCATCGCCCGCCGGCGAGGCAGCGGTGTTGTTCACGTCGGGTGCGACCGGGCCCGCAAAGGGTGTTCGGTACAGCCACGCCCAGCTCGCCGCACAGCGAGATGCGCTCGCGTCTTGCTACGGCATCACGAGCGACGACACGCTCGTGGCGGCGTTCGCTCCGTTCGCGCTCTACGGTCCTGCGCTGGGCATCGGCACTGCGTTGCCCGACTGCGACGTGACGGCGCCTGGCTCGCTCACTGCGGCGGCTCTCGACGCCGCCATCGCGTCGGTCGGGGCCAGCCTCGTCTTCGCCTCGCCCGCGGCACTCACCAACGTCGTCGCCACTGCGGCAGGACACCTCGCCGGACTCGCACGCGTGCGTACCGTCATGAGCGCCGGTGCGCCGGTGCCATCGGAGTTGCTCCGTCAGATCGCTGCGCTCGCTCCCGAGGCGACGTTGCACACGCCGTACGGGATGACCGAGATCCTCCCGGTGGCCGACGTCACCCTCGACGTGATCGACGCAGCCGAGCAGGATTCGCCTGCGGCTGGTGTCTGCGTGGGGCATCCGGTGGCGGGCGCCGAGGTGCGCGTGGTGCCGCTCGGGTTTGATGCTGCTGAGGGAGTGCCTTCGGCCGTCGACACTGGTCGGTTCGGCGAGCTGCTCGTGCGAGCCCCCTGGCGATCCGACGGTTACCTCGGCCTCTGGGACACCCAGCGTCGGGCGCGGCCGGGTGACGGCTGGCATCGCTCGGGCGACGTGGGTCACCTCGACGACGAGGGTCGGCTGTGGGTCGAGGGGCGCGCCGTTCACGTGCTCCACACCGTCGATGGACCGATCGCTTCGGTCCCGATCGAGCGTGCCGTCGAGGCCGGAGGGATCGACGGGGTTCGTCCGGGGCGTGTCGCCGCGGTCGGAGTCGGTCCGACCGGTCTGCAGCAGGTCGTGATCGTGCTCGAGATCGCCGGAACGAAGCGTGGCCTCGCGGCCGACGAACTTGCTGCGGCCGTCCGCCGCTCGGTGCCCTTCGCGGTGGCGGCCGTCCTCGTCACGTCCGGGTTGCCGGTCGACATCAGGCACAACGCCAAGATCGACCGCGCCGAGGTCGCCAAGTGGGCATCGAAGCTGCTCGCAGGCGTCGGTGCTCCCGACGGGAAGGACTGACATGGCGCAGCGAGTGCTGGTCACCGGGGCGACCAGTCTGATCGGACGGCACGTGGTCGACCGGTTGGTCGAGCGGGGTGACGAGGTTCGCACGCTGCAGCGAACTCCGGGCGAGCGCCGCGACGTGGTCGACGACCGATCCGGCGACGTCGCCGACGCTGACGCTGTCGCCGTCGCCGTCGACGGAGTTGATGCGGTCATCCACCTGGCCGCCAAGGTCGGGATCGTGGGGGAGCGGTCCGAGTTCGTCGCAGTCAACATCGATGGGACGCGTCACGTACTCGATGCCGCCCGACGGCATGGGGTCGGACGTGTCGTTCACGTCTCGTCGCCCTCGGTTGCTCACGACGGTCGACCGATCATCGGTGACGGTGCTGCCCCGGCGCTCACCTCGGTGCAGCACGGTGGTTGGTACTCCGACACGAAGGCCGTCGCTGAGCGGCTGGCGCTGTCGGCCAACGGTGGTGATCTGGCGGTCGTGGCGATCAGGCCGCATCTCGTGTGGGGCCCGGGCGACACCCAACTGGTGGGCCGCATCGTCGAACGGGCCCAGACGGGCCGCCTGGCGATCGTCGGTGGCGGTTCGGCGCTCGTCGACACCACCTACATCGACAACGCCGCCGGCGCGTTGATCGCTGCGCTCGATGCGGTCGCCCCCGGTGCTGTGTGCGCCGGAAAGGCCTACGTGATCGCCAACGGTGAGCCGCGGCCGATCCGCGAGCTCGTCCTCGGTATCTGCCGTGCAGCTGGTGTCGACGCCGTGCCGCGTGACGTCCCGTTCCGTGTGGCTCGCCGGGTCGGGGGAGTGGTCGACAGGGTCTGGCCTCGGCTCGATCGTACCGATGAGCCGCCGATCACGCGGTTCCTCGCCGAGCAGCTCGGCACGGCGCACTGGTTCGACCCTCGGCCGGCGCGCGACGACTTGGGTTGGGCCCCGCAGGTGTCGATCGACGAGGGTCTCGCTCGGCTCGAACGATGGTTCGACGACCAGCCGGTGTGAGCGCCTCGGCGGTTCCGAGATGAGCCGGTAGGGTGACGGCTCTGGCGACGTGGCCGAGTGGCTGAGGCAACGGCCTGCAAAGCCGTCTACCCGGGTTCGATTCCCGGCGTCGCCTCCACGTGAGCGGCCCCCTGAAGTGCGACGGCATGGCAGGGGGCCGTGTCGCGTTCGGGCGACGCCGGACGCAGGGTTCGGCTGTAGCGTGCGGTCAGTGCTGGCGAAGCGGGCCGGAGTGCAACGGATCGCCTCCGACCACCGATGAGAACTCGGGCCACTGCGAGAGGCTCTCGAGCGCAGCGACCGTGGAACGGATGGCTTCGGGTGGCACCGGGTGCGAGATCAAGAAGCCCTGCGCCTTGTCGCAGGAGAACTCGCGCAGTTGGCGGAGTTGATCGATCGTCTCGACGCCTTCAGCGACGATGTCGAGGCCGAGGGACTCGCCCAGGTTGATCACGGTTCGCACGAGCGAGCGATCGTTCGGCGAGTCGTCGAGGCCCTTGACGAAGGCACGGTCGATCTTGATGCGTTGGATCGGGAACTGCTGGAGCAGTGAGAGCGACGAGTAGCCGGTGCCGAAGTCGTCGAGCGCGATGCGAGGGCCCATCGCACGAATCCGCCGGAGGCTCGTTCGGGCGACCTCCGGGTTCTCGACCATTACGCTCTCGGTCACCTCGAGCCACAGACGGTGAGCGTCGACGCCGGTGCGGCGAAGCGCCTCTTCGACGACATCGGGAAAGTGGGGGTCGGCGAGCTGGCGGGGCGACACATTCACCGACATTGTCGTTGCGGGCGGGATGACCCCGTCTTCGGTCCAGCTATCGAGCTGGGTCAGCCCCTCGATCAGCGCCCAGGCGCCGATCTCGGAGATCAGGCCGGTGTCTTCGGCGATCGGGATGAACTGGGCGGGCGACACCATCGTGCCGTCGGGCTTCTGCCAGCGGATGAGTGCCTCGAACCCAGACACGCGACCGGTTTCCAGTTCGACGATCGGCTGGTGGAACAGCTTGAACTGGCCCTTCTCGAGCGCCCCGTGGAGTTCGGTCTCGACGCGCATGCGCTGCGACACATGGTCCTGCATCGACGAGTTGTACAGCGCGAGGCAGTTGCGGCCGCTGTCTTTCGCTCGGTACATGGCGATGTCGGCCCAGCGGAAGATCTCCTCGCCGCTGACCGGTCGCCCCTGCGGCATCGAGGCGACACCGACACTCGCCGTCACGAAGACCACGCCGTCGCCGGTCGTGAGCGGCTCCTTGAACACCGAGTGGAGCACCTCCGCGTGGTTGAGCGCCTGATGCTCGGAGGTCGGGGTGGGATCGAAGACGAGGAACTCGTCACCAGCCGGTCGGCCGACGGACGCACCGAGTGACGCAGCCGCCAGACGCAGGCGTTCCGCGAGGACGACGATCACGTCGTCGCCGCTCGAGTGGCCGAGGGAGTCGTTGATGTTCTTGAACCGGTCGAGGTCGAACAGATAGAGCGACGGGCACCGGTTGGTACGCCACGAGTGATCGATGCTGTCGGTCGCAATCTCGAGGAGTGCGCTCTTGTTGGGGAGCCCGGTCAGATCGTCGATCCGAGCAGCATCCAACAGGCGCTGCTGGTTCTTAATGCTGGCCGTGGTCGATTGGTAGAGACGGAGCGCGACCAGGCCGAGCAGGAGCATCGATGACACCGATCTCACGACGACGTCGGCTGTTGATGTCGCCGGAAGCAGTGCGAGCACCACCACTGGGATCACCAGAGCCGCAGCGAGCCCAACGGCCCGTCCGGGCAGGCTGATCTTCGTCCGGGCGTAGCCATCTGCGAGGAGTTCGCGGGCGGTGGGATGGATGAAGGTTGCGCCGGTCGCAGCGAAGGCAGCGATGTAGATCGTGTCGGCGACGACGAAGGCCCACGTGCCGAGGCCCCGTGTTTCTTCGAGCGCATAGATGAGGTCCCCGCTGACGTTCAAGATGAGCGCCGACGCCAAAAGCCAGTTCGCGGCTCGGTCGAGTCGCCCGGAGAACAGGAACATCATCGTGAGGAGGACGAGCGGCACCGCGAGCGGCAGATAGGACGCGTCGAGCAAGACGACAGCGATGTTCTCGTCATCGGCTCCGATCGCCGGCCGAACCAGACCGATCCAGGCGATGAGCCAGACGGCGATTGCGATGATGAGGCCGTCGAGCAGGTCGCCGATGTCGAGCCGGCCGCGTCGGCGATGAACCGTGATGGTGAGCAGCACGGTGATCACGAAGGTCGCGATGAGATCGATCGATCCGGCAACGACCTCGCCAGCCGATCCCGTCATCGACATGTCGACGACGGAATACATGACGTACAGCCCGCCAACGATGGAGAGCCCGCCGATGAAGGCTCGAGGAAGCCCGTGGACCTTGAGGCCGATCCAAGCAGATGGCAAGACGCCGATCACCATGAGCGCGACCATCGTCTCCCGGACACCGGACGACACCAGCACCGCCAGCGCGACCATGATGCCGCCAAGCGCCAAGTAGCACCAGGCCAGGGTTGTGAGAGGGGTCTTGTCGTTCATGGTGATGGTGTCGGGGTATCACGAACCGCGGCCTGTCGGTCGCGTAGCGTCGCTTCTGTTTCAGGTATCGGTCAAGAATGACGGAGACCTAAAGGATTTTCTTGTTGGCGACAAGGAAACAACCGAGAGTGCTTCGCCTGCAGGATCCCGTCGGAGAAGGGACACTCATGTACGTCACGCGACACACAAACGTCCAGAACAAAACCCTCATCGACAGCCTGTGGCAGTTGTACGAACTCGCATACGAGCAGCTCGCTGCCGTCGACATCACCCGGGAGACACTCTTCAAGCACGAGTTCGAAGAGGTTCTGGCCGACCCGACCTACCGAACCACCGTGGTTCGCGACGACGATGGGGTGCCGATCGCCATGGCGGTGTTCGCCACCGACATCAGTGTGACCCGGTATCTGAGTGTGCCCTACTTCAGGCGTCGCTACCCGGAGCGGCTCGAGGCGGGGCGGATTCACTACGTCATGTGGATCCTGGTGCATCCCGATCACCAGGGAATGCGAGCGACCTGGGAACTGGCTCGGGCCGCCCTCGCCGCTGAGGTCGAGGAGGGAGCGCTGTTGGTCTTCGATCTCCCGGAATCGAACCAGCCGAACGAGGGGGGCGGTGGCGCCGAGTTCTTCCGACGCGTGGCGAAGTCCATCGCTGATGTCCAGCTCGAGTCGTTCGGTGTCAGCCGGTACTACGCACTCGACTTCGCGCCGCAGGCGGCGGAGCCTGAGGGGGAGTTCGAGTTTCACGACCTCGAATCCGAGGTCGAATCCTCCACGCAGACGACGTAGTCTCGAAGGGACATGTCGTCCGCATCGGCCACACGTACACGAGTCGTCGTCCCCGGACAGCACGTCATGTCGGCGGTGCTCGGCCCACGCGATGCCTACCTCCGCCGCGTCGAAGACGAATATCCCGAGGTCGCGATCGTTGCTCGCGGCGACGAGGTCATGGTGTCGGGCGATGATGCGGCGCAGGTCGGCGCCGTCGGGCGGCTGTTCGAGGAGCTCGCCACCATCGTCCAGACCGGTCAGCAGCTCGACGACACCGTGCTTGAGCGGATCTTCGCGATGCTGCGTGCCGACGAGCGGCCTTCCGAGATCCTGACCCATCAGATCCTCAAGGGCTCCAAGGGGCGTCAGATCAAGCCGAAGACGGGCGGCCAGAAGCGCTACGTGGATGCGATCGCCAACAACGTCATCACCTTCGGTGTCGGCCCTGCGGGTACCGGAAAGTCGTGGCTCGCGGTTGCGATGGCGGTGCGTGCGTTGCAGGCGAAGCAGGTGCAGCGGATCATCCTCACTCGGCCGGCGGTCGAAGCGGGGGAGCGGCTCGGCTTCCTCCCGGGCGACCTCATGGCCAAGATCGACCCGTATCTCAGGCCCTTGTACGACGCCCTGTACGACATGCTCGACCCCGAAGCGGTCCAGCGGCTCCTCGAGAAGCAGATCGTCGAGATCGCCCCCTTGGCGTTCATGCGCGGCCGGACGCTGAACAACAGCTTCATCATCCTCGACGAGGCGCAGAACACGACGCCCGAACAGATGAAGATGTTCCTCACACGAATCGGTTTCGGTTCACGCGTGGTGGTCACCGGCGATCAGACCCAGGTCGATGTGCCAAATGGCAAGAGCGGCCTCTCCGGCCTCGATCGGACCCTCCAGGGGATCGAGGGGTTGGCGTTCGTGCGGCTGTCGGGCTCCGACGTGGTGCGGCACAAGATCGTCGCCGACATCGTGGCCGCCTACGAGCGCTCCGACCAGTCGTGACCAGCGGCGACGCATCTGCGTCAGGTGTCTCGGTCGACATCGACGACGTCCGTTCGCCGACCGACTCACCCGATGTGGTCGTCGACGAGCGGCGATGGGCCGAACTCGCTCGGGCCGTGCTCACGGCGGAAGGCGTCACCGGCTCGCTCGGCCTGGCGTTCGTCGATGCTGCTGAGATCGCCGAACTGAACGCAGAGCACATGGGCAAGTCGGGTCCGACCGATGTGCTGTCGTTCCCGATCGACGGCTCCGACCTTCCCCAAGCGGGAGTTGCGGGTGAGCCGAGCGATGTCCCGGTGATGCTCGGCGATGTGGTGCTGAGCCCTGCCGTGGCAGCAGCCCAGTATGCGACCCACGCTGGCACGCTCGATGACGAACTGGCGCTCCTGATCGTTCACGGCGTCCTCCACGTCCTCGGCCACGACCACGCCGAACCTGCCGAGACCGAGCGGATGCGCCGCGCCGAGATCGAGCATCTCGAACGATTCCACTGGGATGGCCCTGCGCCGGCGAGTTTCCGACAGGAGCACGCCGAGCCGTAGGGTCCGACCACATGGAGATCTCTCTGGAGGGCAAGGTCGCGCTGGTCACCGGCGCATCACGAGGAATCGGGCAGGCGATCGCATCGTCGATGGCCGAGGCCGGTGCGAGCGTCATGCTCAACAGCCGTAAGATCGACGCGCTCGAGGCGGCAGCGGCCGACATGCCCGGCAGCGGCGATGGCCGCGTCGCAGTGTTCGCCGCGAATGCGGGCGACGACGACGCCGGCGAGAGGGTGGTGCAGGCCACGATCGAGCGGTTCGGTCAGCTCGACATCCTGGTCAACAACGCAGCGACCAACCCGTACTTCGGTCCGACGATGGAGATCGACAAGGCCCGCTACGACAAGACCTTCCAGGTCAACCTCGATGCCCCGATCTTCTGGAGCCAGGCGGCGTGGAAGCACGCCTTCGCCGAGCGGCCCGGTGTGATCATCAACGTCGCGTCGGTCGGTGGTCTCCGCGCCGAGTTCGGCCTCGGCACGTACAACCTCACCAAGGCGGCGCTCATTCACCTCACGCGCCAGCTGGCCTCGGAGATCGGCCCGAGTCGCGTCGTGGGGATCGCTCCGGGCCTGGTGCAGACCGACTTCGCGTCGTACCTCGTCGAGAACTTCGGCGACAAGCTCGCCGCCGCCCTGCCGACCAAGCGGCTCGGTGACCCGCAAGACATCGCCAACCTGGCCACATTCCTCGCCAGCGACCTGGCCAGCTGGATCACGGGTGAGACCTACGTGATCGACGGCGGCGCCGGTGTCGCCTCCATCGGCTGACCGTTACAGCTGATGTCTGACACCAGCTGTAACGGTGGCGTGGCGGCGGGGTTTGCCGAGGGATGTCGTCGGGATCTCGTCGGCCACGACGAGTGAGCGGGGCGCCAGATACGCCGGGTGTGACTCCTTGACGTGGGCTCGGAGCGAATCGAGGGTCGGGGCGGCACCCGGGGCGGGCACCACCACCGCCTCGACCAACTGACCCCACTCGGGGTCGCCGACGCCTCGAACCATCACGCCGGCCACGTCGGGATGGCCCGAGAGCGCCCGCTCGACCGCTTCGGGCCAGACGTTCTCGCCACCCGTGATGATGAGGTCACCCGCTCGGCCCTCGACGTGGAGTCGACCGTCGTCGAGCCATCGACCGAGATCACCGGTGTCGAACCAGCCGTCGGCGTCGACGGGCACGGTGCCATCTCGGTACGAGCGCAGGAGCATGGCGCAACGCAGCTTGATCCGACCCTCGGCGTCGATGTCGATCTCGACGCCGTCGAGCGGACGCCCGTCATAGACCACGCCGCTCCCGGTCTCGGTCATGCCATAGGTGGCCACGGCATTCGCCGGTCGATCGGCCGGCGGTCGTGACCCCCCGAGGAGGATGACCTCGAACAGCATCGGATCGATCCGTCGGAGGGCCGTGGTGACGAGGGAGACGTGGCTGGCGCCGTCGCGTGCTGCCTGAGTGACTCGCCCGGCGTCGAATCCGTCGTGCACCACCAGGTCGATGCCGCCCAGGAGCGCCCGCGTCACGACTGCGAGCCCGCCGACGTGGGCGAGCGGGAGGCACGCCAGCCACCGGCTGCCTGCCGTCGCCCCGAGCCGGGCGTTGGTGGCGGCGGCCGACGCAGCGATTGCATCGTGTGTGAGGACGACGCCCTTGGGTTCGCCCGTCGACCCGCTGGTCGGGACCACGAGTGCATCGCCGGGTTCCACTGCCTCACCGACCCGCATCGATGAGCGCAGCCGTTCCCTGGCTGGTTCGGGCAAACGAGCGTCGAGCGGGAGCGCGGCGTCGCCCCGCTCCCAGATCGCCAGCAGACGGTCGACGAACGTCGAGTCGCCGGTGGCGTCGAGTTCGATCAGTCGAGTCACGACGGCCCGCTCGGGCGTGCCGTCATGGCGAAGGGTTGGCAAGGTTGGTCCACGGGCTCCATGATGGCCCGATCATGAACCGTTGGGTGATCGGAGCACGAGTACAGACACTGCCCGCTGCGGTGGTTCCGGTCGCCCTCGGCGCTGCCGTTGCCGTCGGCATGCCCCGGGGGCTCTGGTGGTCGAGCGGTGACGAGGCGAGTGGTGTTGGTGCGATCGGCCCCGTCTGGTGGCGAGTGGCATTGGCACTGGTGGTGAGTCTCGCGCTGCAGGTCGCCGTGAACTACGCGAATGACTACAGCGACGGGGTGAAGGGAACCGACGACGTCCGGGTCGGGCCGACCCGGCTGGTCGCCAGCGGTCTCGCGTCTGCCCGATCGGTGAAGCTCGCTGCGTACGCAGCGTTCGGAGTCGCCGGGGTGGCCGGTCTGGTACTCGCAGTGGCGACCAGCTGGTGGCTGCTCGTGGTCGGCGCCGTGTCGATGCTGGCTGGCTGGGGCTACACCGGAGGGCCAAAGCCGTACGGTTACCTCGGCCTCGGCGAGCTGTTCGTGTTCGTGTTCTTCGGGCTCGTCGCGACCGTCGGCACCACCTACGTGGCCGTCGAGACCATCACCTGGCACGCAATCGTCTCCGGCTGCATTGCTGGGGCGCTCGCCTGCGCGTTGCTCGTCATCAACAACCTGCGCGACATCCCGACCGATCGTGAGGTCGGCAAGCGCACGCTCGCCGTTCGCATCGGCGACCAGGCCACACGCTGGTTGTTCGTCGGGTTACTCGTCGGCTCGTTCGTCGGCATCGGTGTGCTCGCGGCCTGGCGTCCGCTGGGGTTGATCGGCTTGTTGGCGGTCCCGCTCGCCGTCGGTCCGGCCCGAACCGTGCTCGGTGGGGCGACCGGTGCTGCGCTGATCCCGGTGCTCGGCGCAACCGGCAAGGTCCAGCTCGCTGCCGGCATACTCACCGCGGTCGGCCTGGGCTTCGGTGCCTGATCGCAGCCGTCGGCCCGCTTCCGATGAGAGGTGACCGCCCCGTCCGAAGTCAGAGCGCATCGCGACTGGTCTGAGTCAGCCCTCGAGCCAGCTGACAATGGCGTCGGCGGTGGCCTCGGGCTGTTCGAGATGAACGCTGTGGCCAGCGTCGGCGACGATCTCCATCGATGCTGCGGGGAGTGACGCAGCGAGCCGTTCGCCCAAGGCTCGGAACTTGGCGTCGTGCTCGCCGACCATGATCAAGGTCGGGACGTCGACCTCGCCGAGTCGGTCCCACAGCGGCTCCTGCGTGCCGGTGCCGCACGATCTGAGGCTGGAGGCGAGGCCGGCAACGGTGTTCCGGCAGCGGTCACTTCGCTGGGCTGAGGCTTCGTCGAGCCCGGCGAACAACGGATTCTGGAGCCACCAGTCGACGAACCCAGGCACGCCGTCGCGCTCGATTCGCTGGGCGATCTGCTCGTCGGCGTCACGCCGGGCTGCTCGTTCGCGTTCGGAGTCGATGCCGGCGGTGACGCCGATCAGGACGAGTCGGTCGACGCTGTCGGGTCGAGCGACCGCCGCGTGCAGTGCGACGCGGCCGCCCATCGAGTACCCGATGACGACACCCGACCCGCCGGTGTCGATGAGATGGTCGGCGGCGCCCCACAGGTCGCCTCGCTGGTCGGCTGCCTCACCGTGGCCGGGCATGTCGACAGCCGTGTACGTGGCGTCGGGCATCCGATCGGAGAGCAGGTTCTGCATCGGGTCCCAGCTCCGGGCTGTTTGCGTGAACCCGTGGGCGAGCACGAAGTGCGGTGACAGCGGCACGGATTCAGCCGATCAGGTCGCTGGCGAGAGGGCCTGCTGGGCGAGACGCTCGATGACCTTCGCGAACATCGACGGGTCCTGGGCACCCGGGACCGCCCACTCCCCGTTGAACACATAGGTCGGCACGGCCGTGATGCCGTTCTCGTGGGCCAAGCGGAGATCGTGGGCGACCTCGTCGAGCCCCTCGTCGGATTCGAGGAAGGCCAGTACTGCGTCGGGCTGGGCGCCGAGCTCGGCTGCCAGGTCGGCGAGCTGCTCGGCATCACCGACATGGCGGCCTTCCATGAAGTAGGCCCGCAGCAGTCGTTCCTTCATGGCGCCCTGCTCGACGGGTGAGTCGAGCTGGTCGGCCCACCAGATCAATCGGTGCGCCAGCAGCGTGTTGGCTCGCAACGCCTGATCCATTCGGAACTCGAGCCCGTTCGTCGCCGCTTCGGCGGTGACCCGGTCGAGGATCGCCTGAGCTTGCTCGGGCCCACCGAACTTCTTGGCGTAGGCGTCGAACACCGGGCCGGCCGCACCGGGCGCAGCCTTCGGGTCGAGCTGGAACGGTCGGTAGGTGATCTCGAGGTCGACGCCCAGGTCGCCGCCGGCGGCGTCGACCGCTCGAGCGAGGCCTTCCTCGAAGCGACGCTTGCCGATGTAGCACCACGGGCACACGACATCGGACCACACATCGATCGACACGACGGGACGTTCGGTGACACCTTCGTTGAGTTCGACGTTCATGAATGCCACAGTACGCCCGTATCGTCATTTCCTGATGGCTGAGACGTCGAGCGACTCGAGAGAGCTGTCGGAGGCAACCGCCCCCGATGTGCAGGCGACGTTCTGCGCGACCTTGGTCGATCAGTGGATCGAACGCGGCGTTTGCCATGCGGTCATCGCGCCGGGCTCTCGATCGACGCCGCTCGCGCTCGCGATCGCCGATCGTGACGAACTCGACATTCACGTCGTGCACGACGAGCGTTCGGCAGCGTTCGTCGCGCTCGGTACGGCAGTCGACTCAGGAGTGCCGGCGCTGCTGCTCTGCACGAGCGGCACCGCCGCAGCGAACTTCATGCCCGCCGTCGCCGAGGCGAACCTGTCGCGCGTGCCCATGCTGGTGCTCACCAGCGATCGACCAGCCGAGCTGAGAGGTGTGGGTGCGCCGCAGACCATCGATCAGCTCGAATTGTTCGGATCGCACGCAGTGTGGTTCCACGATCCCGATGTCGCCGAGGCCACAACCTCTGGCACGTGGCGGCCGTTGGCCGACGAGGCATTCGACCGGAGTGCCGGCGGACCGGTTCAGCTCAACCTTCCTTTCCGAGAGCCGCTCGTCGGCCGACCCCTGCCGATGTCGGAGACCCCCGATCTCGACGAGAGCCCGTGGGACCTTCCGGAGCCCGAGTTCGACCCCGTTCCCGCCGACTTCGATCAGCAGCGGGGAGTGATCCTGGTCGGCGGTCGAAGCGGGGTGCCCCGCGCCGACGTCATCGCACTGCACGGGCTCACCGAGTGGCCGATGATCGCCGACCCTCAGTCGGGGCTGCGTGACCATCCGGGTGCGGTCGTGACTGCCGATGCGTTGCTGCGTCACCAACGGTTCGCCGACGACCACCTCCCGACGGTGATCGTGCGGGTCGGTCGACCATCGGCATCGAAGCTGCTCGCTCAGTGGAGCGCACGGGCCGACGCAACGCTCATCCAAGTCGGCGGACCCGGCCGGATCGACCCCGATCACAACGTCACCGCAGTGTGCAGCATCCGCTCGCTGCTCGACGCAGAGCCGAAGGGGGCCACCGGCACCACTTGGCTCCGACGATGGCGTCGCGCCGATTCACTCGCCGACGAGACCATCGAGCGAGAGCTCGCCGAGGGGGAACTCGGTGAGGCTGCGGTCGCTCGAGTCGTTGCCGAACACCTTCCCGAACGCGCTCGGCTGACCGTTTCGTCGTCGATGCCGATCCGTGACCTCGAGTGGTTCGGAGGCCGTTCGGCGAAGGCTCACGCCAACCGTGGTGCCAACGGCATCGACGGAGTGCTCTCGACCTCACTCGGGAGGGCGCTCGCCCATCACGACAATGCCCGCCCTGGCGTGGTGTTCATCGGCGACATCGCCTTCCTGCACGACTCCAACGCGCTCATCGGCCTCGCACAACGCAACGTCGATCTGCGCATCGTGGTGGTCGACAACGACGGCGGTGGCATCTTCTCGTTCCTGCCCCAGTCGGCTGCGCTCGACCCGAACCGATTCGAGCAGTTGTTCGGAACGCCGCACGGTGCCGACCTCGTGTCGCTGTCGACGGCGCTCGGTGTCCCAGCGACCACGGTCGCCACCCGTGACGAACTGGTCGAGCAGCTCGCTCAGCCCGGTCCCTGGGTCGTGCGAGTGTCCACCGACCGCCGAGCGAACGTTCACGACCACCGCCGACTCGACGACGCCGTTCTCCGCGCCCTCGACACGTGAATCTCAGCTGGGGTCTGACCCCAGTTGAGATTCAACCGCGGATGATCGCGCCGAGCATTGCTTGGAACTTGGCTTGGGTCTCGGCGAGTTCGGCGAGCGGGTCACTCTCGGCGACGATGCCGCCTCCGGCGACCAACCGGGCCCGTGTCCGCGAGTCGTTGAACTCGGCGCAGCGGATGTTGACAGCCCACACGCCATCCCCGTTGCCATCGATCCAGCCGACTGCGCCGCCGTAGCGGCCTCGTCCGAACCCCTCGACCTGCTCGATCAACTCGAGTGCGGCATCGCGAGGGTGCCCACCGAGTGCAGGCGTCGGCGACACCGCCCGGACGAGCTCGATCGCGGTGGGAGACGGCTCCGACAGCATTCCCTCCATGCGTGTGCCCAGGTGCTGCACGTTGGCCACCGACACGATCGACGGCTCGGGCTCCCAGTCGAGGTAGCTGGCCCAGGGGAGGAGGCGGTCGTGAAGATCATCGATCACCACTCGGTGCTCGATCTGGTTCTTGCTGCTCGCGCGCAGTTCAGCGGCCAGTCGCTGGTCGGTCACCGGGTCGCCGGTCGACGGGGTCGTGCCGGCCAACGGATGGCTTCGAACGGTGTCGCCCTCGACGGCGATCAGCAGCTCGGGTGACGCCCCGATCATGCCGTCGATCGACGACCGGTAGCTCGAGCCGAACGACAGCTTCAGCCGCCGGAGCACGGCGTGGATCGAGATCGGCTGGTCGGCGCTGACCACGACCGTACGGGCGATGACCGCCTTGGTGAGCGCCCCGGACTGGACTGCGTCACGAGCTGCGGTCACCGCGGCGAGGTAGTGCTCGACCTCGACGCCGGGCTCAATGGTCCAGCTCGGAGCGGCCGGAGTCGGCTCGGGGCCGGCTGACAAGGCGGCGGCCACGTCGATGTCGTGGTCGGCGACGGTGGTGATCCAGCACCGCCCGAATCGTTTGACCACGGCGACCTCGGGCACGACCACCTCGGCGGCTGCGCCGGGCTCGAAGGGGATCGTTCCGAGGGCGACGGGCGCGGCCTGATCGACGGTCGAATCGTGGTCGATTTCACCGAGCCATCGAGCGGCCTGATCGGCATCGAGCCGAATCGCCTCACCACGACCCGCCACACCCTGGCCGTCGCGAACGAACAGTAGGCCGTCGTCGCGAGCGACGTCGTTGAGATCGGGGACGATGGCGTCGTCGCCGAGCCACTCGTCGAGCGTTCGGGTGACCGCCCGCATCAGTCGCAGGTACCGACCAGGAGCTGGGTGAGGCCGCCCGACAACTGGGTGTGGGTGGCGTCGGCGAAGCCCGCACGCTGCAGCTGTGCGAGCAACTCGTCGGGTTCGGGCAGGTACTGCACCGACTTGGGCAGATAGCGATAGGCGGCGCCATCGCTGAGCGCAGCGCCGATCCGCGGCACGACCTTGCCGAAGTAGATGTTGTTGCCGAATCGGAGTACCGGGTTCGGGGGCGTGCTCACGTCGAGCAGCGCGATCCTGCCGCCGGGGCGGACGACGCGAGCGAGTTCGGCGAAGAACACGTCGAGGTCGAGCAGGTTGCGCAGCGCAAATCCGCAGGTGACCCCGTCGACCGAGTGGTCGGGGAGCGGCAGCCGGAGGATGTCGGCCTGCGCTCTGGGAGCGCCCGAACGGTCGGCGGCCAACATGCCGTAGCTCAGGTCGAACGACAGCGGCTGGAGTCTGGCGCCCTCGAGGTCGACGCACAGATCGCCGGTTCCCGACGCCAGATCAGCGACCACGCTGCGAGCGGGCAGCGCCAGGTCGCGAATCGCCCGCTTCCGCCAACGAACATCGAGACGAAACGAGATAATCCGGTTGAGGCGGTCGTACTTCGGGGCGATCGCGTCGAACATGTCGCGGACGGCCCCGACCTTCTCCTCCCCCTGGGGGAGTTCGTCGGTGTCCCAGCGCGCTGTTCGGTCAGAGGCGGAGTCGCTCACACCCGCAGGCTACGAGGACCCTGCCGCCGATGCTGTGCCCGGCTCGTCGTCGGGGTCGGTCGCGTCGTCATCAGCCTGGCTGTTGCTGGCCGGGGTGCTGTCGACGATGCCCAGCGCTTCGCGGTCGACCTGCTCGACCTCGGCGCGGGCCTGGGCGAGTGCCTGGAGCCGGATGTCGGCGGCGGAGACCGCCTGCTCGAGCAGCTCACGTGAGTCGGACACCGACACGCCCATCACCAGGTCGGCGATGGTCTGCTCGAACTCGACTACATGGGCTTCGATCGCGTCGAGCGCCGAGTTCTTGTGTGGCTCGGGGAGCGCTGCGGCAGCAACGAGTCGTTCGTCGATCGCCAGGGCCTGTGCGTCGATCTGGGCCATCTGTGGGGCCAATCCGAGCTCGACGAAGCGAGGGTTCTCGTGGGCGCCCTTGACGGCGTCGCCGAGGCGTCGGTGGAGCTTGGCCTCACGGGTGTGAGCGCCGGCCCAGTTGGCGGGCGCCGGCGAGGGGCGACCGGGAACCACCTGGTTCTGTTCGGCGAACTCCTGCTTCGATCGCACGGAGAGGGCGACGCCGAAACCGACGATCGCAGCGACCGACAAAACGAGCAGCGCGCTGATGAGCACTAGCCACCCTCCCCGGAACTGCCGAACACCACGACCAGGGTGATGATCAGAATGACAGCCAGCGTGACCGCGAAGGCGACCTTGACCTTGCTGTACGGACGCTGACCGTGGACTTCGCCGGTGACGCCGTTGATGTACACCTGGAACGGCTGCTGGTTGTAGATCACCGTGAGCAGCCAGATCGGCAGGAGCAGGTGCTTGTACGTCATCTGTCGCCAGCTGATGTCCATCGAGCGGATGTCTTGGCGGTCGCCGCCGATGTCACGCCGGACCGTGGTTCGGATCGCAGCCTCCATTTCGGCGGTGGCCTCAGGGAGGCACTCCTCGACGTCGTGGTCGTAGGTGCGAGCCAGGTGGCCCGCGACGTACTCGGCCGAATACGGCTTCGACTGTGCGGTCGGCCAGGGCTCGAGCTGCTTGATCCGTTTCGACTCGAATCCCTCGTTGGCGAACACGGTCACGTCGTCGAAGGAGTTGGCGACACGGCCCGAGACACGGGTCCACCGGGTGCGGGTCTCGGTGCGTCGGTTGTCGCCTGAGCCCACCGTGACCGTGTAGTCGTCGCCACGTCGCCCGGTGTACGAGGTGATCGTGTCGGCGTCGTAGGTGAAGTAGGCCGTGTAGACGCTGGTAAAGCTACCGGTGGTCGAGTACTTCTTGAATTCCGACGGGGCGAACCAGCGGCCGTTGATCCACTTGTCGATCAGATCGTCGGCCTGCTTCTCTCCGATCGAGAAGGGGAGCACGCCGTCGACGGGAAGCCGGTCGGGTGCGTCGTGCACGTCGTCACGTTGGATCGGAGTGGCGCAGTACGGGCACTTCTCGGCGGTGAGGCTGCCGGTGAAGGTGGTGTGACCGCCACAGTTCTGGCACACGATTTCCTTCTCACCTTCGAGGAAGTTCGCCGTGTGGGTGACCTTGCCCGACCGGACCATCTTGAGCACTTCGCGCAGATCCTTCTCGCTGACGAACCCCTCGCCCTCGATGAGTTCGTGCATGTTGCCGCAGTGCTGGCACTTCAGCTTCCGGGACTCGATGTCGAAGTGGAGTTCGCCGCCGCAGGCATCGCACGGGTACGTCTTGGAATCTTCCGTGATGTGCTTGAGCGCTCGGCTGAGGTCGACCTCCTCGGCCTGGCCGGCTGACCCCTTGGCGAGCATGTCGCCGACCTCGCCTGATGGAGCGCTGGCCGGCTCGCTCGGAGGAACCGGAGGCGGCCCCCCACTCGGGATGCCCGATGGCGGCGGAGGGGGTGATGGCGGGTTTGCTTCGTCGCTCGGGAACGGCGGTGGCGTGCCAGCCACGGCCTCAGCCCTCGCCGCCAGCGGGCGGCGTCGGCGGGACCGGGGGTGGTGTGGGTGAAGTCGGGGGCATCGGGGGCGGCGTCGAGAACATCGCCTGGAGTTCCGGCACCGTCTGTGCCGCAGACCAGCCGGCCATGCCTTCGGCCCACACGAGCGTCTGCCCGGTGACCTGGCCGTTCTGGATGCCGGCCTGCATCTGCTGCATGTTGTACGGGCCGCCGGCCTGACCGCCGTGATCGACGTGGAACATTCGCTGACCCGGGAGCGGCGGGGGAGCCGCAGCGGCTGGCGGGGCGGCCTGCGTTGGTGCCTGCTGCTGGCCACCCATCATGCCGCCCATCTGATTGGCCATCTGGCCGGCCATGGCGACGCCCATGCCCATCTGCATCATGTCGCCCATGACCGAACCACCGGGGTTCTCGGCGGCGGCGACCATGGCGTCGGCTGCTTGGGCCTGCTGGTACTTGTTGAGGTCGACGTTCTCGACGAACCCCGAGGCCTCGACGCCCTTGGCGACACCAGCGGTCATCGCCTTGGTGATCTCGTCGGGCAGCGAGATGTTCATCGTGATGTCGGGGATCGACAAGCCGAACTCGTCGTCGACCCGTTCTTCGACGAACTCACGCAGCTTGCCCGACAACTCGACCTGGCGACCCTGCAGGTCGATGGCACCCAGACCGGTCTCGAGGACCATGTCGGAGAACGCCATCGAGATGACGCGACGCAGCAGTTCGGTGATCTCGTCGGCCTCGACGGCCGAGTCGGTGCCGATGACCTCTTTCAGGAAGATCTCGACGTCGTCGATCTTCACGACGCACAGGCCGTTGGCGCGTACCTGGACCATCTTGAAGTCGGGGTCGCGCACCGTGACGGGCTGCGGGGTGCCCCACCGGATGTCGGTGACGGGCCGGGTGTTGATGAAGTACACCTCGGACCGGAACGGGCTGTCGAAGCCGTGCTTCCAGCCCTGGAGTGTCGAGAGGATCGGGAGGTTCTCCGACTTCAGTTCGTAGTGGCCGGGCTCGAACTGATCGGCGAGGGCGCCGCGGTAGACGAACACCGCTTTCTGGCCCTCACGAACGATGAGCTGGGCACCGTTCTTGATCTCGTTCTGGTACCGCGGGAACCGCCACGCCAGCGTCGACCTCGAGTCATCGATCCACTCGATGATGTCGACGAGTTCACCCTTGATTTTGTCGAAGAGACCCATACGGCCCTGAATCTAGGCGAGACGCGCCGCAGCGGGCGTCGAAATCCTGGTGAGGGATCTCGCCGCCCGCTGCAGTACGAGTCGACCTCGTGTCTCAGAGTCCGGCGAGGAACCAGCTGACGTCCGTAAAGTCGCCCAAGCCCCGCGACAAGTCGTCGGAGTTGTCGAGGTTCAGGATCGCTACGTCCAGCGTCTGTTCCAGGTCGGCCTCACCGAAGTCGAAGTTGTCTTCGGCCCGCCAGACAGCGAACTCAATGGCGCCACCAGCTGCGATGGCATCGACCTGGTCGGTTGTGGTCACCTCGGTGATGTTGACGAAGTACACCTCCGTGTCAGCTGGCAGGGCCGGGTCGTCAGCGATCGCTGTGTCCCAGTTCGCTCGTGCACGAGGTCCACCGAATATGACATGGACGTTCGCCGCACCGACGGTGCCGTACCGATCGGCGATCGGCAGTCCGGCGGAGGTGTTCACAGCAGCTCCGCCTCCGGCGCCGCCACCGCCGCCGGAGTTTGAGGTGATGGTGTAGGTGCCGTCACCGTTGTTGGTGTAGGAGTGCAGCGAGGACTCTTCTTGGAGCGGTCCGGCGGTGACGAGGGTGGCCTGGTCCGCAGGGTTCTGTTGATTGAGTGCGTAGTACGACTCGACGGCAGTCTCGAGTGTCCTGAGATCGGCGGCTTCAGCGTTGTCTTGCCCCTGGTCCGTGATGCCGCGGACGGCGAAGACGGTGACGGTGGCGAGGATGCCGAGGATGACGATGACGATGAGGAGTTCGACGAGGGTGAAGCCGCGATCGTCATGACGACGTCCACGCTCGAGTTGATGTCTGCCCGTGTGCATGGGAAACATGCCGACTCTCCGGAGCTGTCACGGAAGCGGCAATTGTCTCAAGATTTCTTGGCGAAAAGCTGATCAGCTGTTCGTTCGTGCCACCTCGGCGGCCCATCGATAGTCGGCCTTGCCGCTGGGGCTTCGGACGATCTCGTCGACGCGCACGATCTGCTTGGGCAGCTTGTAGCGGGCGACGTGTCGCTCCGCCTCGGCCAGGAGCTCGGTGTCGGACGCCGTGTGGTCGGGTCTGATTCGCACCACTGCGACGACTTCGCTGCCCCAGCGCTCGCTCGGACGGCCGGCGACGACGCAGTCGTAGACGGCCGGGTGCGCCTTGATGGCGGCCTCGACCTCCTCGGCGAAGATCTTCTCGCCGCCGGAGTTGATGGTGACCGAGTCGCGTCCGTGCAGTTCGACGACGTCGCCGTCGAGCAGGCGTGCCCGATCACCGGGCACCGCGTAGCGAACTCCGTCGATCACCGGGTAGGTGCGAGCCGACTTCTCGGGGTCGCCGAGGTAGCCGAGGGCGAGGCGACCGGTCTTGGCGAGCCAACCCAGCCCCTCGTGGCCGGGCTCGAGCACGGCGTCGAGTTCGGCCGAGAGCACGGCGTTGCCGGCGGTCAGCTCGAACGTGCCGGAGCTCGCCGTTCCGCCCGCCGACACGTGCGAGATCTGGCCGCCAGCCTCCGACGAGCCGAGGCCGTCGATCACCATCACCGTGGGCAAGTGGGCGAGGAACTCGGCCTTGAGCGGGGCCGACAGCGCGGCACCACCGGACAGGATCACGGTGAGCGACGACAGGTCGTACGGGTCATCGGTCGGTTGGCGTCGGTCGAGTTCGTCGAGCAGCGGCCGCGCGAACGCATCGCCGACGATGAGCAGGAACGACACGGCCTCGCGCTCGATCGTGCTCCAGACGTCGGCGGGATCGAGATGTTCGGGAACCGATTGGACGACGACGGTGCCGCCGGCGAGCCAGGTGCGGAAGCTGACCCAGTGTCCAGCTCCGTGCATGAACGGAGGGGCGAGCACGGCCCGCTGCCCTTCGGCCGCCTCGGCGACGAACTCGTCGACCGTGGCGGCGGTTTTCGAGCCGCCGAAGCACTCCCGCATCGCGTCGCCATTGCGCCACATGACGCCCTTTGGCATGCCGGTGGTGCCGCCGGTGTAGAGCAGGTAGAGGTCGTCGGCGCTCCACGTGACCGGTGGCCTGTCAGGCGAAGCGGCGGCGAGGGCCTCCTCGTACCATGTGGCGCCCTCGAGCAGGGGAAGCCCTGACTCGTCGTCGACTTGGAGGATCACCTCGAGGTCGGGAAGATCGGGCAACACCTCGGCGAGCACCGGTGTGAAGCACGAGTGCACCACCACCGCTCGGGCCGACGAGTTGGTGAGGAGGTAGCGAAGCTCCTCGGCGACGTAGCGGTAGTTGACGTTGAGCGAGGCCACGCGGGCCTTCAGCGCGCCGAGCATGCACTCGAGGTACTCGTTGCCGTTGTGCAGGTAGATCGCGAGATGATCTTGCCCCGACTCGTGGGGTGCGAGTTCATCCCGCTCCGTGTGGCAGCCGAGGCCAGCAGCGTGGAAGTGATTCGCCAGGCGCCGAGTGCGCTCGGTGACGTCGGCCCACGAGAGTCGTCGATCGCGAAACACCAGGCACTCGGCATCGGGGCGCGTCGCGGCGATGGCTTCGTGGACATCGGCGAGTGCGATCTCGCCATCGACCGACGGCGGAGTGTCGGACGCTGCGACACCTGAGGCGCCCGGCGCGGCGCTCATCGTCGTCGCTACGTCACTCGTAGTAGCGGAAGATGACGTTCGCGACGCACGAGGGCTTGGCGGCGCCCTCGACCTCGAAGGTGAATTCCATCGTCACTTGGGCTCCGCCCGCGATCTCGTCGACCGAGAGCAGCTTTGCGCCGAGGCGCAGATTCGAGCCGACGGGAACCGGTGACGGGAACCGAACCTTCTCGGTGCCGTAGTTGACGCCCATCGAGATGCCCGAGACGCCGAAGATCTGGGGCGACAGCATCGGGCCGAGCGAGAGCGTGAGGTAGCCGTGAGCGATCGGGCCGCCGAACGGGCCGGCCTTGGCGCGCTCGACATCGATGTGGATCCACTGGTGATCGCCGGTCGCATCGGCGAACGTGTTCACCTGCTCCTGAGTGATCTGGGTGTACGGCGAGTAGCCGAGATGTTCTCCGACCAGCTCCTTGAGTCCGGCGATGCCTTCGATCATGCGCGTCATGGCAGTCGATGTTGGCAGACTGCACGGGTGACCGACGAAACCGACGACGTACCGGCTGGCGTGGACGACGCCGAGCACCACTCGGGCTTCGTCACCTTCGTCGGTCGTCCGAACGTGGGCAAGTCGTCGCTGATCAATTCGATCTGTGGGCGCAAGATCTCGATCGTCTCCGACAAGCCGCAAACCACTCGGCATCGCATCATGGGGGTACTCACCCGCCCCGGCAGCCAGTTGGTGTTCGTCGACACGCCAGGACTCCACAAGCCGGTCACGGCGCTGGGCGAACGAGTCAACGCGACGGCACTCGAGAGCGTTGCTCCCGCCGATGGCGCCGACGACGACGTCGATGCGGTGGCGTTGGTGCTCGATGCCACGCAACGCTTCGGGAAGGGCGACAAGTGGGTCGCCGACCGGATCGACATCGAGCGGGCGATCGTGATCGTCAACAAGATCGACCGTGCGCCGCAGGAGCAGGTGTTGAACATGCTCACCGCCGCGTCCGAGTTGAACGCATCGGCGTACTTCCCGGTGTCAGCGAAGACCGGTGAGGGGCTGCCCGCACTCGTCGAACACCTGACGGCGAACTTGCCGGAGGGGCCGCGCTACTTCCCCGACGACGAGGTGAGCGACCTGCCGGAGGAGCGCTGGGTGGCCGAGCTGGTGCGCGAGCAGTTGTTGGCCGTGACCCGTGACGAGCTGCCGTACTCGATCGCGACCCAGGTGACCGAATGGGAGTGGCCGAGAATTCGTGTCGACATCATCGTCGAGCGTGACAGCCAGAAAGGCATGGTCATCGGCAAGGGTGGCAGCGTGTTGAAGCGGGTCGGGGAGCGGGCGCGAGCGCAGATGCCCGACGGCGTGTACCTCGAACTCCGCGTCAAGGTCGACAAGGACTGGCAGCGACGCCCCGACCGGGTCGAGCGCCTCGGCTACTGAACCTCGCTCGGACGACCCGTTGGGTCAGCCGTCGGCGTCGACGTCGGCCAGGGTGGTCGTCGTCGAGGCTTCAGCGGTTGCTGCCTGGGGGACCGACGTCGTCGTGGTCGTCGTGGTCGTTGTCGTCGTCGGCGGTGGTGGCGCGATCGGCTGGTCGGCGAGCAGGTTGAGGTAGTCGTCGATCGCCACGGGTTCGAACGTGAGCCGATTGTCGCCGCGGAAGACGGCGAGCGGCGCTCCTTCGACGGTGAACAGTGCTTGGCCCACGCCTTGCAGGTTGAGGATGTAGGTGAACACCATCTGGGCGATGGCGTTCTGCTGGTCGCGCCGCGCGATCCTGCGGAAGTCCGACTCGTTGAGGTCGATGGTGACTACACCGCCGGCGATGTCGAGATCGATCACCAGTCCCTCCGGGACCGCGGAGTCGAGCCCCGGGGCCGACTCGGGTGGACCGTCTTCGAGGAGCTGGGTGATGTCGGTGTTCGCGACGGGCGCAGGCACCGTGAGTTCGATCGGACGGAGCAGGTCGCGCGACAGGAAGTAGATCTCGACGGTGTCGAAGCTCTCGGGTCCGATCGTGGTGGCCGGCGCCGTGGTCGGCGACGGATCGATGGTGGTCGCAACCAGTGTCGTGGTTGTCGTGGTGGCCTCGGCGACCAGCGCGGGAGAGATGTCCTCGGTGGCGATCTGTTCGAAGGTCCCATCGCCCGTCGGCACGCCGCAGGCAGCAACACCAAGCAGCAGCGCCGGTGCGACGGCGATCGCCGATCGGAGTCGGCGGAATCGTCGCCGCTGGGATTCGGGCACTGCCGCCAACTTTTCGTTCACTCTTCGACTCCATCGGTGGGGAGCTCGACCACGAAACGAGCGCCGCCACCCTGTCGGTCTTCGACCCAGGTGGCGCCACCCATCGCCTCGGCGTGCTCGCGAACGAGGGCCAAGCCCAGGCCGGTCCCGATCCGGTGACGCGCTGCGCTGCCGCGTGAGTAGCGCTCGAAGATCCGGTCTCGTTCACTCTGAGCCACGCCGGGACCGCCGTCTTCGATGGCGATCCGAACGAGGCCTGGTCGTGGCTGCGCGAGTTCGATTCGGACGAGCCCACCACCGTGGTGGTTGGCGTTCTCGATCAGGTTCCCGACCACGCGTTCGAAACGGACCTTGTCGAGGGTGACGTCGCTCGGTAGGCGCGGGTCGATCGCCAATTCGACATCCGCAGCACCGAACCGTGCTGCGACGCGACGAATCAGGTCGATCAACACCAGTCGTTCCTGATGGAGCTCGGTGGCGCCAGCGTCGAGTCGACTGAGTTCGAGGAGGTCGATCACCATGCTGTCGAAGCGCCGCACCTGGCTCACCACGACGTCGAGCGCCTGCTGAGTTCGTTCGGGGATGTCGTCGCGTCGGGCGTCGAGCACCTCGACCGCTGCGGTGAGCGCGGTGATGGGCGAGCGGAGCTCGTGGCTCACGTCGGAGACGAAGCGAGCCTCGCGTTCGATTCGCGTCTGCACCGCGTCGGCCATGTCGTTGAACGAGCTGGCGAGACGGTCCAGGTCGGGATCGGATTCACCTTCGAGGCGAGTGTCGAGGCCGCCAGATGCGATGTCTTCAGCGGCGTCGGCCACCCGGCCCAGTGGCCGCAGGAGTCGTCGGCTGGTGGAGAAGCCGAACAGTGTCGCGAGCACGAGCGTGCCAGCGCCACCGAGTGCGAGGGCGGTCACGAGTGCGGTGAGCGTGGACTCGGTTGTCGAGGCCGGGAACGCTTCGAAGTACCCGGCATCGTGTCGATTGATGTAGACCCCGACCGTGAGATAGCTGGCACCATCGATCTCGGCGAACTCGTAGCCAGCGCCGCGGCCCCTCACCTCCGTGACGAGTCGCGAGGGGAACGCGTCGATCTGGCGGTCGACGTCGGTCGCTGTGCCCTCTTGCCCGGGGGTCAGGGCCTCGAGTACGGCGAACCCTCCGGGTTCGGGACGCACATCGTCACGGAAGAAGAAGCCGATGGAGTCGGGGTCGTCGTCGAGTTGAGCGGCGACCAGCTCGGCATTGTTGAGCGTCTGCTGGCGCCCGGTCGTGATTCGCTCGTCGAGGAGGCTCTCCCGTGCGAAGCCGTAGGTGACACCGATGAGCACGGTGCCCGCGAGCATGGCGATACCAGCGAAGAAGAGCGTGACGCGGGTGCGAAGTCGCAGCGACCGTTCACGTGACACGGCCGACAGTCTGCCAGGTGCGATCGGGTGCTCGGAGTCGGACGAGTCGAGACAGGACTTCAGCGTGAGCGTTCGGACCGAGAGAATGTTCACCCGCTGCCGGTGAGGCGCCAGGGGGAGGAAGGCACCCCACCGGGGCAGCGTGAACAACTACGAGTGTCGTCTCGGTCTGTGACGGCGTTCTGTGTGCTCTGTGCGATTTCTGTAACAAACATCGAGACTCGCACGCCGCTCACCAGGGGTTTTCTGTCGGTTTCGAACCTCACATGACGATTCGAGCCCGGTCTCGACGGTCGATCGAGGGTCGCGTGGGGTGATGCCGACAGTGCCCTCCGCGGTCGCAACCGGTTGCATCCTCGTCGCCCGGCCGGCGGAGCTTCTAGATTCACGAACGCATGGAGTCGCTGCTGTTCATCGAGGACGACGACGGAATCCGCCTCGCGCTCTCGCTGGCGCTCGAAGACGAGGGCTATTCGGTCCGCGAAGCGGCCAACGGGGCCGACGGTCTCGCATCGTTCGAACGCGAACCGGCTGATCTCGTGTTGCTCGATCTCCGGCTTCCCGACATGTCGGGCTTCGAGGTCTGCCGATCGCTGCGGGCTAAGTCGATTGTCCCGATCATCATCATCACCGCACAGACCGACACGATCGACATGGTTGCCGGGCTCGAAGCAGGTGCCGACGACTACGTCACGAAGCCGGTGGTGCCAAAAGAGCTGGCGGCACGAATCCGGGCGTTGCTGCGGCGGATGCACCTCCACGACGAGCCGTCGAAGCCGGCGGCGTCCACGTTCGGCGACATCGAACTCCGCCGCGAGCAGGGCATCGTCTTGAAGGGCGGCGACGAGATCAACCTCACGAAGACCGAGTTCCGGCTGCTGTGTGAGTTCGCCGACCACGCCAACTCGGTGCTGTCACGAGATCAACTCCTCGAACGCGTGTGGGGCTATGAGTACCTCGGCGACTCGCGTCTGGTCGACGCCCACGTGCGCCGGTTGCGCGTGAAGATCGAAGACCATCCCGACGATCCGAAACTGATCGTCACGGCGCGGGGCGTCGGCTACCGCCTCATCCCCAATCCGTGAGCGTTACAGCTGGTGTCAGACACCAGCTGTAACGCAGCCATCATTTGGCATAGAGGTCTTCGATCTCCGCTTCGAAGCGGGCGTGAATGCCTCGCCGCTTCAGCTTCGACGTCGGCGTGAGCAGCTCGGAGTCGGGCAGCCACTCCTCGCCGAGGATCTTGACCTTCTTGACCGACTCGGCGTTGTTGAAGTCGGCCATCGCGGCGGCCAGGCCACCCTCGATGGTGGCGATCACGTCGGGGTGCTCGGCCAGCGCGGCGAGCGAGGCGTCGGTGCCGGTCAAGCCCTTCGATACAGCGAACGCAGCTGCCTGGTCGGGATCGAGCACGACGAGGGCCGAGATGAAGGGCTTCTGGTCGCCGATGGCGCACGCCTGACCGACGAGCGGAATCATCTTGAGCGCGGCCTCGAGGTTCGCCGGCGACACGTTCTTGCCGCCCGCCGTGATGATGAGTTCCTTCTTGCGGTCGACGATCTTGAGGTAGCCCTCGTCGTCGAGCTCACCGATGTCGCCGGTGTGGACCCAGCCATCGTCATCGAGCGCCTCGGCGGTCTTGTCGGGCAGGCCGAGGTAGCCCTCGAACATGTTGCCGCCGCGAGCGAGGATCTCGCCGTCGTCGGCGATCATCACCTCGACCCCGGAGGCAGCCGTGCCGACGTACCCAGGCTTGGCAGCGGCGGCCCACGAGAGCACTGCCGTGGTCTCCGACATCCCGTAGCCCTCGGTGAGCGGCACGCCGATGGCCCGGAACCAGCCGAGGATCTCGGCGGGGATCGGTGCAGCACCGGTGATGCCGATCTCGACCTCGTCGAGGCCGACCAGCCCGCGCACCATCTTGAACGCCACCTCGTCGAGGAAGTTCCAGGTGCCGACCTCCTCCTCGGTCGCCGTGCCGCGCGTCATCTTCTCCATGATCGGCCCGGCAGCATCGACGGCCTCTTGGAACTGCTTCGCCCTCTCGGGGTCGCCAGCCAACGCAGCGTTGACGCCTGCATAGAGCTTCTCCCACACGCGGGGGACGCCGATGAACACGTTGGGACGGACCTCGCCGAGGTAGGCGCTGATCTGCGACGTGTCGGGGCAGCAGGTGACCGTGCTGCCGAAGTCGACCATGTAGTAGTGGCCGAGCAGGCGCTCCATGATGTGCGCCATCGGCAGGTACGACAGATGCCGCTTGCCGGCGAAGTCGTCGATGTCGGTCTGTTCACGCATCGACTGACCGACCGACTCGAGGGTCCACGCCACGTTGCGGTGGCTGAGCATGACGCCCTTCGGCGGGCCCGTGGTGCCGGAGGTGTAGATGATGGTGGCGAGGTCGGCGAGCGTGGCCGTTCCGGCCGCCTCGGCCAGGTCGACCGGATCGAAGCCGATCATGTCCTCGTATCGGACGACGCCGTCGACGTCGCCGGGCTCGATCAGCGCGATGTGCTCGATGGTGGGGAGCTGCTCGCGCACCTTCTGGAAGCGCTCGTAGAAGTCGACGTGCTCGAGGATCGCGACCTTCGCGCCGCAGTCGTTGATCAGGTACTGGATCTGGTCGGGCGCCGAGGAGTTGTAGATCGACACCGGCGTAGCGCCGCAGAAGAGCACGGCGAGATCGAGGGCGTGAAACTCCTGGCGGTTGCTGAGCATGAGCACGACCCTGTCGCCGTGGCCGACGCCGAGATCCCTGAGTGCCGCGGTGAGACGTGCGGTGTCGTCGGCGACCTCGGTGAGGGTCTTCGAGGCCCAGTCGCCGGTGGAGGTCTTCCATTGGAGCACCTCGACATCGGCGTTGCGTTCGAGGTTGGCGAGGAACCGCTTCGGGAGGTTCTGTCCGACGATGCGGTCGTTGAGTTCCTGGCTGGTGGTGGTGCTCATATCGGCTTCAAGTGTCGCCGGTCACGCCACCATTTCGCAAAACGTGATTTGGAATGTTGATGTTTCAGTCGATGCGCTCAGCATCGGGGTGCCAGGCCGGCCGCCGCTTCTCTCGGAACGCCGCCATCCCCTCGGTTGCGTCGGCGCTGGCGAACAGCTCATTCGACAGCAGCGTCATCTGGTCGAACGCTGCGTCGCGATCGAGGGTGGGCACGGTCGTAAGCATGGCCTTGGTCTCGGCGACGGCTCGCTTCGCCCCGCAACGGATGCCGTACGTCAATGCAGTAACTGTGGCCTCGACATCGTCGGTGACGTGGCTGACGAGTCCGATCGAGCGAGCCTCGTTCGCGTCGAAGTTCTCCCCGGTCAGGAAGGCAGCCGCGATCTGCGACGGTTGGACCCGGCGGAGGATGGGCACCGAGATCATCGCCGGTGCCACACCGATCCTCACCTCGGTGAGCGCGAACGACACCGACTCGTGCACCACGACGAGATCGCACGACGCCATGAGCCCGATGCCGCCGGCCCGAACGGCACCGTTCACCGCAGCGATCGTCGGTCGGGCGGTATCCATCAATCGCGACATCACCGAGACGAACGGCGCACCGTCGCGAGCCGACGCGTTGCCCGAGGAGCGCTCCTTCAAGTCGGCGCCGGCACAGAACGCGGGACCCTCGTGGCGGAGGACGATCGCACGAGCGTTGGCCAGCTCGGCCTCGCTGATCGCGTCATCGAGCTCGGACACGAGCCGCTGCGAGAGGGCGTTGCGGTTGTGCTGTGAATCGAGGGTGATCACGGCGATCTCGTCGGTCAGCTCGAGTCGGACGAGGGGAGCGTCGTCGCCGGACTTGTCGTGGGTCATGGACGCGGACCGTAGCTCTAGACTCCGGCGCTGTGAGCATCACGAATGAATTTCCCGCCGGCGTCCTCACCGGTCAGGCGGTGTCGGACCTCTTCGCTCATGCGAAGGCCAACAACTACGCGCTCCCTGCAGCGAACTGTGTCGGCACCAACTCGATGAACGCCGTCATGGAAACGGCCGGCAAGCTGAACAGCCCGGTCATCATCCAGTTCTCGACCTCGGGTTCGGCCTTCGTGGCTGGCAAGGCGATTCCCGTCGACGGCGACCGTGCGTCGATCCTCGGTTCGGTTGCCGGAGCCCGCCACGTGCAGGCCGTCGCCGAGGCCTACGGCGCTCGCGTGATCCTCCACACCGACCACTGCCCGAAGAAGAAGCTCGGTTGGATCTCGGGCCTGCTCGACGAGGGCGAGGCTCACTTCGAGGCCACGGGTTCGCCGCTGTTCTCGTCGCACATGCTCGACCTGTCTGAGGAGCCGATCGAGGAGAACCTCGACATCTGCGTCAACTACCTCGAGCGCATGGCACCGATGGGCATGACCCTCGAGATCGAACTCGGGATCACCGGCGGCGAGGAAGACGGCGTCGACAACTCCGACGCCGACCCGGCCGACCTCTACTCGAAGCCCGAAGAGGTCGCCTACGCCTACGAGCGCCTCATGGAGGTCAGCCCCAACTTCACGATCGCCGCTGCGTTCGGCAACGTCCATGGCGTGTACAAGCCGGGCAACGTCAAGCTCACGCCGACCATCTTGCGTGACGCCCAGGCGCACATCGCCGAGAAGTTCAGCACCGGGGCGAACCCGGTCAACTTCGTGTTCCACGGCGGGTCGGGTTCGACCGCCGACGAGATCTCCGAAGCGATCAGCTACGGCGTGGTGAAAATGAACATCGACACCGACCTCCAGTGGGCGTTCTGGGACGGCATTCGCCAGTACGACGCCGACAAGCACGACTACCTGCAGGGCCAGCTCGGCAACCCCGAGGGGGCCGATGCGCCGAACAAGAAGCACTACGACCCGCGGGTGTGGCTGCGCAAGGCCGAGGAGAGCTTCGTCGCCCGCCTCGAGCAGTCGTTCGCCGAACTCAACAACGTCGGCACGCTCGGCTGAGCGGCACGACCTCAGCTTCTGCGTCGCCGATAGCTTCAGCAGTCCGCCGTGATGCGACTGAGGAACTCCTCGACCTCGCTCCGGTGACGCGTCCGCTTCATCGGCGGTAGCGCCTTCACGATGTCCCAGCGGTAGTTGGCCTTGCCGAGCCGCGGGTCCATCACGGCCACGGCGCCCGTGTCGGTCGAGGTGCGGATGAGTCGACCGCACGCCTGCGCGAGCATCATCGAGGCTCTCGGGATGTCGATCTGGCTGAACGCATCGCGGCCGAGTTGGTCTCGTCGGGCTGACAGCAGCGGGTCGTCGGGCCGGGGGAACGGGATGCGGTCGATCACCACGAGCGACAGCGTCGAGCCGGGCACGTCGACCCCCTGGAACAGGCCCGCCGTGGCGAACAGACATGTCTCGGGACTGTCGGTGAACGCCTTGACGAGCGCCGGCTTGGGTAGGTCGCGCTGGGTGAGGATCGGGAATCGGTCGCCCATCCGCTCCTTCAGCTCATCGGCCGCCTCGTCCATCGCTCGGTAGCTGGTGAACAGCGCGAGCGTTCGCCCGCCGGCCGCCTCGATCAGCGCCTCGAGTTCGTCGTTGGCCGCTTCGCGAAACCCCGGTGCGTTCGGGTTCGGGAGATGCATCGCGCAGTAGAGCATCGAGTTCGACTCGTAGTCGAAGGGGCTGCCGACGTCGTCGACGGTGACGTCATCAGCATCGATCCCGATCCGTTCGGCGAGGGAAGCGGGAATGGTGGCGCTGGTGAGGATCGCGGTCCGCTGCTTCCACACGCCCTCACTCATCGTGGGGCCGACGTCGAGTGGCGCGACCTCGAGCCGAGGCGTGTCTCGACCACCCGACACGAAGGCCACGTACCCCTCGCGGCCTTCGATGGCCACGTCGAGTTGCTCCACCGTGCGGCCCGTCATGGTCTGCGCTCGGAGCTTGCGCTGCTTGGCGTCGTCGTCGCTGGGCTCGATGTTGGCGAACACGTCCATGACCGCGCCGAGCTGAAGTCGGGCGGCGGTGAGGGGATCCTGGATCGAGTCGGGGAGCGGCGCCGGGAGGCGTTCACCGAGGTGATCGCCGATCGCCGATCGGATCGATTCACCCAGGTCGGCGATCTTGCCGACGAGTTCGGCGTCGTCGATGATGCGGCGCACCGTGGCGGCAAGCGCCACGAATCGGCCCGGTGAGATCTCGACGCCCACAGTGTCGCTCATGGTGTCTTCGAGGGTGTGGGCCTCGTCGAAGACGACGACGTCGTGCTCGGGCAGGATCGCACCATCGGCGGCGACGTTGAGGCCGTAGAGGTGGGTGTTGACCACGATGACGTCGGCGGCCTGGGCGCGGCGCCGGGCCTCCTCGGCGAAGCACGGGTCGCCGAGCGGGCAGCGGTCGGCACCGGGGCATTCGTCGCTCCCGACGCTGACAGCTCGCCAGGCAGCATCGACCGGGGTCCAGTCGAGCTCAGCGATGTCGCCGGTCTGGCTGGTACCCGCCCACTCGCCCAGCTTCTTGATGTGCGCCTTGGTGACCGCCGCCATGTCGTCGAGTTCGAGCTGGCCCTGGTCGGGGTTCGACATCTCGCGCAGCCGCTGGAGACACACGTAGTTGCTGCGCCCCTTGAGGATCGCCCAGTCGAGGTCGGTGTCGATGTGCTCGGCGAGGAACGGGAGATCCTTGGTGGCGAGCTGGTCCTGCAGCGCCTTGGTGGCCGTTGCAACGACCACGCTCGTGCCCGACTGGATCGCTGGCACCAGATAGGCGAGCGTCTTGCCCGTGCCGGTGCCGGCCTGAACGATGAGGTGGCGTTCGGCGGCGATCGCATCGCTGACGAGCTGGGCCATGCGGTGTTGGCCCGAGCGGAGTTCGCTGCCGTCGAGCGCTGCGGTCACCGGGAGCAGCGGACCGTAGATGACGTTGGTGTCGTCGTCGCTGGTGGCGTCACCCGTCGCCGCGGCGGAGTCGTCGCTCGGCACGTCAGCGGACCAGCGCGAGCGCAGCGTCGAGTTCGTCGGCGCCGAAGTCGGGCCACGCGGTGTCGGTGAAGTGGATTGCAGCGCCCGCCGATTGCCACAGCAGGAAGTTCGACACTCGGCGCTCACCGCTCGTGCGTACCAGCACGTCGACGGGCGGGAGTTCGGGCAGATAAAGATGCTGCTCGATCGTCGATGCATCGACGAGGCCCTGCTCGCGAGCCTGTCGGACCGCGGTGACGAGTTCGGCCCGACCGCCGTAGTCGAACGCAACGGTGAGCGTCATACCCGTGTTGTGGGCGGTGTCGGCGATCGCCTTGCGGATGGCCCGTTGCACGAACTTCGGGGTCTTCGCCTCGGGAGAATCGAAGGGGCGGCCGATCCATTGGATGCGGACGTCGAGTTCGTTCAGCTCTGCGATGCGACCGAACAACTTCTCGTGAAGGCCGAGGATGTGGCGGACCTCGGGTCGCGGACGGCGCCAGTTCTCGGTCGAGAACCCGAACACGGTCAACCATCCGATGTTGCGTGTGACCGCCACACGCACGAGGCGAGCGAGGTTCTCCTCGCCCTCGGTGTGACCATCGGTGCGTGGCAGGCCCCGGCGGCCCGCCCAGCGGCCGTTGCCATCCATGATGCACGCAACGTGGAGGCCCCCGGACACCATGACGACGCTACCGGGCGGCCATGGTTCCAGGGTGACATGCCCGCTGGGAGCGGTAATCGTCGTGAATGTCGGCGGTAGTCGTCGGAATCGTGGGAGAATGTACCCATGCCGCAGTCGTCGAAGAGTGAGGCGCGCACGGCGGCATCAGATTCGCTGAGCGCTGACCCGACCGGGCAGTTCCTGCGTCACGTGATGATCGTCGGCGGCACCCTCGGAGACTGGGACGACCTGGGCGTCGAGCACTGGGATCGACGCGTCGACGAGCTGGGCCTCGTTGCGTCGAACGCTGGGGCGTCGTTCCTCACGCTCCGCGCGTTCGAGCCGGGTGCCCGCCCGACCGACAGCGAGCCGTGGGAACGACAGGTCGACTCCTGCCGCGTGCTCATCGACCCGTGCGGCGATGGACGAGCCCGGTTCGCTCAAGCAATGGCCCAGTTGCCACCCGACGAGCCGATCAACGAAGCGACCGTGTCCGATGCGCTGTACGCGCCGGCCGATGTCGAACCCGATCTGATCGTCGTGCTCGGCGAGCCGACCCGTCTCCCACCGTCGCTCGTGTGGGAGCTGGCGTACGGCGAGCTGGTGTTCAAGCCGATGGCCTGGCACGAACTGAGCGGCGATCATCTCGTCGACGCCATCGCCGACTTCGCCCGACGCGAACGTCGCTTCGGGGGCCTCGACGAATCGTCGACCTCCGACGAATCGACCGGATGAGCGAGCTCTACCACGACGTCGGCGTGGTGCTGCGCACCTACAAGTTGCGCGAATCCGACCGGATCGTCGTCATACACACCCGCGAGAACGGCAAGGTGCGGGCCGTCGCGAAGGGCGTGCGCAAGACCAAGTCGAAGTTCGGGGCACGGCTTGAGCCGATGAGTCACGTCAAGCTGCTGCTCTATCGGGGCCGGGAGCTCGACATCGTCAGCCAAGCCGAGGCGGTCGAGCCGCTGTCGCCCATGCTGTCGTCGCTGGATCGGGCGTCGCAGGGGCTGGCGGTGCTCGAAGCGGTCGATCAGCTGTCGCTCGAACGTGAACCGAACGAGGCGCTGTATCGGTCGCTCGTCGGGGTGCTACGCACCATCGCCGAGCGGCCGTCACCCCTGAACGTGCCGGCCTTCTACTGGCGGCTGCTCCAGCGCGAGGGTTTCGAGCCCGAACTGGGGGCGTGTGTTCGTTGCGGGGAGTCCGAGCCCGAGACGACGCTGGTCGCCCTCGACCTGAACGAGGGTGGCGTGCTGTGCCGCTCCTGCCGGTCTGGGCAGGCGATCAGCCCAGCAGCGTTGTCGATCCTTCGCGACATCCTCGGCGGACGTCTGCGTGAAGCACTGGCACTCGAGGAGTCGCCGGCGACCCACGAGGTGTCGGCGCTTGCGACCCGGGCCCTCGAGTTCCAGATCGAGCGGCGGCTCAAGACCGTCGCCATGTTCGAAGCGCACTGACGCGCCCGTGCCGCCCGCCTCCGTGGTGGCGAGCCACACGTCGATCAGACGCAGAACGGTCAGACGGTTCGCTCAGAGGGTGGGTCGTTGCAGTCGAACAGGACCTGAGGGATCTGCTTGGCGGATGTGCATGCCGCTCCGGCGAGGGTGAGCGTGATGCCGAGCGCAGCGAGGCGGCGGCCCATGATCGAGCGACCGGTGTTGGTTGCGGTGCTGGTGGCGGAGTTGATGTTGTTGTTCACGATGGTCCCGAGGCCCAGGGATCGGGGCCTTGCAGAAACATCAGGATTCCCCTGTTGTGACGATCGTGTGACGATGGGCACATCGGCGGAACCGGGCGGCTTCGGAGGTCCGTCAGACGCTGGTGAACAAGCGCAACGTGAACACCACCCTCGCCGCCCTCGTGACGGCGGGGCTCGCCATCACCGCCTGTGGCGGCAATGACGATTCGGGGAACGAGGAGGCCTCCGAAGAAGCGCCCGCTGAGGAGCCGGCATCGGCACCAGACGACGGCGACGACCCACTCGTCAGCGAACCAGCGGACGAGCCAGCCGACGAGCCTGTGGAGGCCGATGCCGAGGACTCCTTCGTCGAGGAAGACGACGCCATGGACGACGAGGCGATGGAGGAACTCGCCGAGGAGGTGCCGGCCGAGGCGCGGGCGTCGGACGAGTCGGGCCGAGGTGGTCTGTTCGGTGGTTCGGGGGAGCCTGCCGACGATGACGCCGAGGCTCGGCTCGACGACAACACGTTTCAGAACTACGGGTACCGCGACTTCATCGACGCCGATCAGGACCCGTTGTCGACGTTCGCCCTGGATGTCGACACCGGCTCGTACTCGATCGCTCGACGCTGGATCGCCGAGGACCAGGTGCCCCCGGTCGATTCGGTGCGTCCCGAGGAGTACGTGAACGCGTTCGACTACGACTATCGGGCGCCACGGGATGGTCTGGACATCGAAGTCGATGGTGGCCCGTCCCCGTTCGATCCCGACAACGTGCTCGTTCGCATCGGCGTCCAGGCCGAAGTGGTCGACGCCGGCGATCGTCCCCAGGCTGCGTTGACCTTCGTGATCGACACGTCGGGGTCGATGGACCGTGACGACCGTCTGGGCCTGGTGAAGGAGTCGTTGTCGATCCTCGTCGACGAGTTGAACGACGACGACACAGTCGCGATCGTCACCTACAGCGACTCGTCTGGGGTGGTGCTCGCGCCGACACCGGTGTCGGAGCGTGACGAGGTCCTCGACGCGATCGATCGCCTCGGTCCCGGGGGCTCGACGAACCTCGAGGCCGGACTTCGTGAGGGGTATGGCCTCGCTCGCGAGGCGTTCCGGGAGAGCGGAATCAACCGAGTGGTGTTGGCGTCCGACGGGGTCGCCAACTCGGGGACGACTGACCCGACGGCGCTCGCTCGCATGATTCGTGACGACGCCGACGCTGGGATCGACCTCGTGACCGTCGGGTTCGGCATGGGCAACTTCAACGACGTGACGATGGAGCAGCTCGCCGACCAGGGCGACGGCTTTTACGCCTACGTCGACACCGAAGACGAAGCCGAGCGACTCTTCGAAGACGAGCTGACGTCGACACTGCTCACGGTGGCCAAGGACGCCAAGATCCAGGTCGCCTTCGACGCCGAAGTGGTCGAGGCCTACCGCTTGATCGGCTTCGAGAACCGGGGGGTGCGGGACAGCGACTTCCGCAACGACGATGTCGACGCCGGAGAACTCGGTGCCGGCCACCAGGTGACGGCGATCTACGAGATCGAGTTCGAACGAGGGATCGACCTCGACGATCGTGAGGAACTCGGGATCGTGTCGCTTCGCTGGGAAGACCCCGACTCCGGCGAGGTGATCGAGATCGACGACGACATCGACATGCGTGACATCGAGCCCGATTGGAACGACACGACCGACGGGTTCCAGGTCGCAGTGGTCGCTGCGACCTTCGCCGAGAAGCTGCGTGACAACCGCTATGCCGACGAGGTCGACATCGAGGACTTGGCCGAGGAAGCCGACCGTCTCGCCAATCGTCTCGACACCGGTGAGGTCAACGAACTCGCCGACCTCATCGACTTCGTCACCTCCCGCACCTGACCAGGGCCCCCTCGGTGTCAGACACCCAGCGGGACGGTGTCAGACACCCAGCGGGACGGTGTCAGACACCGCGCGGGAGCGACTCCGGCACCCACGGGATTCACGGATGGGTGACGCCGGAGCAGTCGAACATGTTGTTCGGCAGGTCGTCGAGGCTGAGGCCTTCGCTGAAGTCGTCACTCGCCGGGATGTACGTGAAGTCGCCCGGCGACGTCTCCCTGAAGGCGGCGCTCGAGCCGAACCAGCCATCGGCCCCTTCGTTCTCGTAGGTGCTGGTCCAGAAGCCCGCAGTGCCGAACACGTTTGGGTTCGGCAGGCATCCGAAGGTGTCGAGGAAGCTGACCGTGGCGCCGATGTAGATACCGAGCGGATTGCCGCTGAAGATCGTGAATCGGAACAGGCAGTCATCGGCATCGACGCCGAAGATGCCCAGGTTCTTGCCGCTGGCACCACCGCCGACCAGAGCCAGGATCTCCGGCCCGAGCATCAGCGATCCGAGCTCGGTCAGGCCGAGGGGGGGCGATGCCTTGGGGTCAGGCATCGTCCGGGAGCGGCACTTCGGACCCGACGGCGTCGACGCCGATCCGCACGCGGTCACGCCGATCGTGGCCGCGGCGAGGGCGGAGATGGTGCGGGTGAGGTGTCGTGAGTGCTTCATGTGTATCCAGAGCGCGCCCGACGACTGGGCTTGCACTTTTCTGACCGGGATCCACGAGAAACCGTTCGCTCGCACTCGGCCGATCGGTCGTAGCCTGTTCGGCCGTATGCCTGCGACCGACCTCGACCAGATCGTCAGCCTCTGCAAGCGCCGTGGCTTCGTGTACCAGTCCGCCGAGATCTACGGCGGCTTCCGTTCGACCTACGACTACGGCCCGCTCGGTTCGCTGCTCCTGCGCAACGTCAAGGAAGCGTGGGTCCGATCGATGGTGCAGCAGCGCGACGACGTGGTGCTGATCGACGCCGCGATCCTCGGCCCGCCCCAGGTGTGGCAGGCGTCGGGCCACCTCGCGAACTTCTCCGACCCGCTCGTCGACTGCACCAACTGCAAGCAGCGCTTCCGCGAGGACAAGCTCGACGATCCGACCACCTGCCCCAGCTGCGGTGCGAAGGACTCCTTCACGCCAGCCCGTGAGTTCAACCTCATGTTCAAGACGCAGGCGGGCCCGGTCGAGGGTGCTGGCTCCGATGCCTACCTGCGCCCCGAAACGGCGCAGGGCATGTTCACGAATTTCGGCCAGGTCCTCCAGACCGCCCGCAAGAAGCCGCCGTTCGGCATCGCTCAGGTGGGCAAGAGCTTCCGCAACGAGATCACGCCGCAGAACTGGATCTTCCGCACCCGTGAGTTCGAGCAGATGGAGCTCGAGTTTTTCGTCCCTCCGTCCGAGAGCGCCGACTGGTACGAGTACTGGTGCAACGCCCGATTGCAGTGGTACGTCGACCACGGCATCCCCGACGACATGCTGATGCTGCGTCCCCACGACGACGACGAGCTCTCGCACTACTCGGCGGGCACCTCCGACGTGGAGTTCAAGTTCCCGTGGGGCTTCGACGAACTCGAGGGCATCGCCCAGCGCACCGACTTCGACCTCAAGGCGCACTCTGAGGCGTCGGGGGAGCGGCTCGACTACTTCGACCCGCAGACCAACGAGCGCTACGTGCCGTACGTGATCGAGCCCGCTGCCGGTGCCACACGCACCATGGCGGCGTTCCTGCTCGCCGCCTACGACGAAGACGAGATCAACGGCGAGACCCGCGTCGTGCTCCGGCTCCACCCGCGCCTGGCGCCGTACAAGGTCGCGGTGCTGCCGCTGTCGAAGAAGGACACGCTGACTCCGCTGGCTCAGAAGGTCCGGGCGATGCTGGCCGACCGCTACATGGTCGACTACGACGAGACTCAGAACATCGGCAAGCGCTACCGCCGCCAGGACGAGATCGGCACGCCGCTCGCCGTCACCATCGACTTCGACTCGCTCGAGGACGATGCCGTGACCGTGCGAGATCGCGACACGACCGAGCAGGTTCGTGTGCCGATCAGCGAGCTGCTCGCCACCGTCTCTGGCCGCCTCGGCTTCTGACCCTGCGGCCGCCTTCGGCCGAGACCTGGCCGACCGCTACGGTCGGCGCCATGACGGTCTCCATCATCGCCAAGCTCACCTCGAACGACGGCCAGCGCGACGATCTCGTCGCCGCCATGCAGCCGATGCTCGCCCACGTCGAGGCCAACGAGCCCGACACGGTGCGGTACATCCTGATGGAAGACGCTGGCGACGCGAACGTGCTGTGGCTCTACGAGCAGTACGCGAACGACGAGGCGATCGCTGCGCACTCGACCAGCGACGTGATGAAGGAGTTGGGGATGGCGACTCGCCCGTTCGCCGCCGCCCGACCCGAGATCATCATGTGTAAGCCGATCGGCGGCAAAGGCCTCTGATCGCTCGCGCTCCGGCACACTGATGCCGTGAGCGCCACCTATCTCGACGCGATCCTCGACCATCATCGTGCTGCGGCTGCGGCCGACGATCGGGCGATCGAGCCGCTCATCGAGCAGGCGCGCTCACTGCCGCCGACGCGGGGGTTCCGCTCGGCGCTCGCATCGGCAGATCACCTCGCGGTCATCTCCGAGGTGAAGCGGCGGTCGCCGTCGAAGGGCGACCTCAACATCGGGCTCGACCCGGCCGAACTGGCCGCGACCTACGAGCGGGGTGGTGCGTCGTGCCTGTCGGTGCTCACCGACGTCGATCACTTCGGCGGTTCGGTCGAGGATCTGCGGTCGGCGCGTGCGGCATGTTCGCTGCCGGTCATCCGCAAGGACTTCACGGTGTCGGCGCTCGACATCGTCGATGCCCGCCTGATGGGCGCCGACTGCGTTCTGCTGATCGCGGCGGCGCTGACCCCCGACGAGCTTGCGGGGTTCCATCGACTCGCTGTCGACGTCGGCCTCGACGTGCTCGTCGAGATCCACGACGAACGCGAACTCGAACACGCCCTTGCGGCCGAGGCGACCCTCGTCGGGGTCAACCAGCGTGACCTCGTGACGTTCCAGGTCGACCACGAACGAGCCGTACGGATGGCAGGCGTGATCCCCGACCATGCCGTGAAGGTCGCCGAGTCGGGCGTGCGTGGGGGCGACGACGCCCGAATGCTCGAGGCAGCCGGCTACGACGCAGTGCTCGTCGGCGAGACGCTGGTGACGAGCGGCGACCCAGCGGCCGCCATCGCCGATCTCATCGGCTGATCGTTATGGCTGGTGTCAGACACCAGCTGTAACGCCTACGCGTTGCGGCGGCGGCGGGACTGCCAGATGAAGAACCGCTGGTAGAGGCTGGCGGGGAGGCGAGACATGAGATCGAACCACTTGGCGTCGGGGCCGATGAGCGCCCGGCGTCGGTTCCGTTCCACGGCGTTCAGGATCTGACGGGCCGCCTTGTCGGGATGGGTCATGGCCAGCTTGTCGAACTCGTCGATGAACTCGTCGGGCTGGCTGCCGCCGATGTCCATGCTCTCGTCGACTCGAGCGTTGCGAGCGATCGAGGTCTTGATCCCGCCAGGGTGGATCGTGGTGGCCGACACGCCCGAGTCCTCGATCTCGAGCTCCATTCGAAGGGCATCGGTGTACCCGCGCACGGCGAACTTCGAAGCGTTGTACGCCGACTGCGTCGGCACGCTGAACAGCCCGAACACGCTCGAGATGTTGACGATGTGGCCATCGCCCGACTGGCGCAGGTGGGGGAGGAATGCCTGGGTGCCGTGGACGACGCCCCAGAAGTTGATGTCCATCACCCACTCGACGTCGTCGACCGACTGGTCGGCCGCCGACGCACCCAGTGCGACACCGGCGTTGTTGATGATCACGTTGACCGAGCCGTGCTCCTCGGCCACGGCGTCAGCCCAGGCAATCACGGCGTCGCGGTCAGCCACGTCGAGCTGATGAGTGCTGACCTTCACCCCGTGGCCCTCGGCGAGTGCAGCGGTTTCGGCCAGTCCGTCGACATTCAGGTCGGCGAGTGCCACGTGAGCGCCTCGAATGACCGCCTCGAGGGCGAGTGCTCGCCCGATGCCCGATGCCGCGCCGGTGATGGCGACGACCTTGCCGTCGAGTTTCGTCATGTCCCAAGATCTCCCCGTTCGTAGCGGTCGATCCCCTCGACAATACGTTGATTGAGCGTTTCGAGCATCTGGACGCGGGCGAATTTCTTCTGCTCGCCCGCGATCAGGTTCCAGGGAGCGAGTTCGTGGTCGGTGCGCTCGAACATCTCTTCGATCGCCTCCTCGTACTGCCCCCACTTGTCGCGATTGCGCCAGTCTTCGTCGGTCATCTTCCACCGGCGGAACGGGTCTTCGAGCCGGCTCTCGAACCTGGCCAGCTGTTCCTCTGCGCTGACCTGGAACCAGAACTTCGCGACGATCACGCCCTCGATCACCATCGATCGCTCGAAGCGGACGATCGAGTCGTAGCCGCGTTGCCACTCGGCTTCGGTGGCGAACCCCTCGACTCGCTCGACCAGTACTCGTCCGTACCAGCTCCGGTCGAACACGCACATGCCCCCGAGGCCGGGGACGTTGTTCCAGAACCGCCAGAGGAAGTGGTGTCGCTTCTCCCGCTCGGTCGGTTTCGAGTAGGCGTAGACGTCATAGTGGCGGGGGTCGAGTTGGGCGACGAGCCGTCTGATGGCGCCGCCCTTGCCACCGGCATCGACACCCTCGACGACCACGAGCAGGCCGGGCCCGATGTCGCCGCCGTTCGTCTGTCCACCGAGTTGGAGGCGCAGGTCGAGGAAGCGTCGCTGTGCTGCGAGCAATCGTTTCTCGTACTCCTCCCGCCCGAGTCGTTGTGTGAGATCGATGTCGTCGAGTCGGCCCATCGCCGACGACGCTAGACAACCTGAACCGCTCGACAGAAGAACATCCACGCTGGCAGCCGGTTCGGGGGAGTACCGTCGACGTCGATGTTCGTGAAGATCTGCGGGATCACCACCGAGGACGACGCACTGCTCGCGGTGGCGATGGGCGCTGACGCTGTCGGGTTCATCATGGCGCCCTCGCAGCGCCAGATCGCTCCGCAGAAGGTGTACGACATCACCCGCCGACTGCCACCCGAGGTGCTCACCGTCGGCGTGTTCCGCAACGAGTTGCCCGAGCGGGTCGTCGAACTCGGTCACAAGGCCGGGGTGAAGGCGGTGCAGCTCCATGGTCGCGAAACGATCGAACAGGCCCGAGAGGTCGCCGGGCACTTCCGCTGGGTGATCAAGGCGTTCGGAGCCGGCGACGACAACCTGCCCCGCGCCGATCAGTACGGCACCGACATGATCCTGGTCGACGCCCCCGATCCCGGGTCGGGAAAAGTGTTCGACTGGAACCTCGCCGGAGATGCGCCCGACTCGGTGAAGCTGATCCTCGCCGGCGGGCTCACACCCGACAACGTGTCGGCGGCGATCGCCGAGGTCGAACCCTGGGGCGTCGACGTCGCGACCGGCGTCGAGAGCGCACCGGGCAAGAAGGACCCGATCAAGGTCATGCGCTTCATCGAAGCCGCCAAGGAAGCCGCCCCCGAGCCCTACCGCGGCGACGACGAAGGCCCCTACGACTGGTTCATCGAATAGCCGTCACCCTCGGTGTCGGACATCCAGGGTGACGAGTCAGGCGAAGATGTCCAGGGTTGCCGGATCGCTCGGGAAGACCTCCGACGCGGGGACCTCGAGCCAGTGCTCGACGACGCCGGCCAGGTACGAGTCGAACGGCACGGTGGTGAGGAAGTCGCCGTTGTCATCGAACTGCGTGAGCGAAGGGATCTCGCCGAGCTGATGATTTGCTCGGAGCCCGGGTCCCTCCAGCAGCATGGTCGACGAGGTGCCGTGGTCGAGCCCGGCCGAGCCGTTCTCACGAGCCGTGCGGCCGAACTCGCTCACGGTCATCACTGCGACCCGATCATCGAGCCCCTTGCCGACGAGGTCGGCGTGGAAGCTCGCCAGGGCACGGTCGAGTTCACCCATCAGTTCGGGGTGGGAATACGCGTGGCCCTCGTGGGTGTCGAAGTCGCCCGTCATCGACACGTGGATCACACGCACCCCGAGGTCTCGCTCGAAGGTGTTGGCAGCGAAGCGCAGCGCCTGGCCGAGCTGCTCCCAGCCGTAGCCGCCGTCATCGATATCACCAGGGTCTTCGCCGACCTGCTCTCGATCGGTTCCGGCGAGGAGTTGGTCGGCGAACTCGATCGTTTCGGACATCGTCGCCCTCGCCACATGTGCCGGACCGGTGTCTCCGGCTGAGTTCGTCATCGTGCGAAGCGACTGCTGATAGGTCTGCATGAAGCGGTCGCCCGGGTCGGCGCCGCTCACGGTCCACAGCGAATCGACTCCGGGCAGGGCGATGGTCGTGCCCTTCGCCGATCGGATGATCGGATGGCCACCAGCAGCGACCGACATGGCCGTGACGGGTGAGCTGCCGTCGTCGAGCACGTCGGCCAGGCGTCCGACCCATCCGGTCGGCGTGTCGGCGAGGCGAGGGTTCCCGGTCCACCAGCGGTTCATCATCTCGAAGTGGGAGCCGTCGGGCGTGGTCGAGCCGACGCCGTGCACAATGGTTGCGCCGCGCTGATGAAGCTCCGGGAGCGAGGGAGCAAAGCCGACCCGGTCGTCGATCCGGAGCACGTCGGCGCGTTGGATCCCGGTCTGCGGACGGAGGTCGTAGTAGCCCGGTACACCGTCGGGCACCACCATCGAGTGGCCGTCGTTGCCGCCCGGCATCTCGAGCACGACGAGTAGGCGATCTGTCGGGGTTGCGGCCGATGCAGCGCTCGCCGATCCAGTCGTCGGTGTCGGGGCGGTCGTCGCCGTGCTCGGCCCTGTCGCTGGTCGGGTGGGCGACGCCGATGGGTCTGCGTCCTGCTGGCTGAGGAGCAGGCCGCCGGTGGCTGCGGCACCACCGCCTGCGGCCATCCAGGCGAGGAGTTCTCGGCGGGAGATCTTCTGGGGCATGGGCCGACTCGCTTTCGTTCGTCTGGAACTTCGTTGGGGGTGGGGTGGAGAGGCTCAGGTGATGTTGAACTCGGGCGACATCGCCACTGCGGCGTGCAGCAAGCTGGCGCGCTCGCGCCGTCCGATCTCGTCGTCGCTGGCGATCGCTTCGAGCGCCGACCTGGTGTCGTTGCTCACGTCGATGAGTCCGGCTCGGCGAAGGACCTCGTCGACCTGGTTCCCGGCGCCGAGGGTCTCGCTGTCCCACGAGTAGTCGAGTGCGATCTGGGCCTTCGTGATCACCGCTCCACCGGCGAGCCAACGCTCGGAGTCGGGCCAGCCGGCGACGTTCGGCGGCTGCATCGGGAGCTGACCCAACTCCTCCAAGATCCACGGTTCCACGTCGATCTGCACCAGCCGCTCGAAGGCGAAGTACCACTCCAGCGGGGAACGGGGTCGATTGCCGACGGCATCGAGGAACTCTGGGTCGCGAAGCACCGCCTCGACGACGGGACGGATCTCGAGCCCGCTGAATCGAAACACCTCTGCGAGCTCGGCGCGACGGGCCTGCGATGGGGGAGCGCCGACGAAGTACTCGTGGATCTTCCCCGCGACGAACGGGGCGCACGCCGGATGATCGCACACGGTGTCGACCACGTCTGAGGCGTTTCGGACGCGACTGCCGAGGAACGTCACCGATCCCTGCAGTGCGTCCTCCTCCTCGAAGAACGCTGTCACCTCGTCGAGCGGTTGGTCGTTCTCGTCGTCCCAGTCCTGCACCCACCAGCCAGCGAGTGCCTTGGCGCCGGCCTCCACATCGGCCTCGGTGTAGGCGCCGGAGTGCCGGCCGAGCGTGAACAGCTCCATCAGCTCTCGGGCGTAGTTCTCGTTCGGTGCCGATGCTGTGCTGCCGCTGCCGTCGAGCCAGTAGAGCATCGCGGGGTCGACGGTGATGCTCTGCATGAGGGTGCGGAAGTTGCCCAGCGCATGTTGCTGGAGCAGGTGGATCTGGTCGGCCATCAGTCTCGGCAGCGCCTTCTCGAGGCTCGACGTGAGGTGGCCGTGCCAGAACCAGACCATTCGCTCGCTGAGGCCGCCGGCGTCGGAACCCATGCGGTCGATCCACCAGCGCAACGCGCGGTCGAAGTCGTCGTCGTTCTCGCCGCCTCGGAACCGGATCGGCGGCGCTGGCCGCGGCTCATCGGCGAGGAGCGCGTCGATCACATCGGTAGGTCTCGACCCGGTGAACCGTTCCAGCTGGGCATCGGTCGGGCCGAACGTGCAGCGTCGGAGGACGTGGACGATGAGTTCGGCGTCGGAAGGCATGCGATGAAGTCAACGTGACCGTGCGTGAAACCAACATGAAGTCGGCCTTCACGTTCGCTTCATGCTGGAGCTGGGAAGATGGTCCGAATGCGGGTCTTGGTGGTCGAAGACGACATCACGCTCGGCGACATCGTTCGGCGCGGCCTGGTCGAAGACGGCCACGCCGCCGACTGGGAACGCACCCTGACGGGGGCGAGGGCAGCGTGCGATGTGTCGGAGTACCACCTGGTCGTCCTCGACCTCGGCTTGCCCGACGGCGACGGTCTGCACCTGTGTCGCGAGCTGCGGTCTCGGGGCGCCACCGCGCGCGTCCTGCTGCTCACGGCCCGTGACAGCCTCGGCGACAAGGTGACCGGGCTCGACGCAGGTGCCGATGACTACCTCACCAAACCGTTCGACCTCCCCGAGTTGTCGGCGCGGGTCCGGGCGTTGCTCCGACGGCCAGACGATGCGCGGCGCCCCGTGCTCGATCTCGTCGGCGTCGAGCTCGACCCGGCAGCGCACACGGTTCGCCGGGACGGGGTGCTGGTGCCGCTCACCGCTCGGGAGTTCGCGCTCTTGCACTTCCTGATGGACCGTGCCGGACAGGTCGTGCCGCGGTCCGACCTTCTCGACGCCGTGTGGGACGCCAACTACGACGGCATGTCGAACGTCGTCGATGTCCACGTGGCGAACCTTCGTCGCAAGCTCGACTCGCCGACGTCACCCGCGCCGATCGAGACCGTGCGCGGTGTGGGCTATCAGTTCGTCGTGGCAGGATCGACGACGTGAACACCCGGCGCCTCCGACTCCGGCTCGCGGTGCTGTTCGGTCTGGTCGCCGCCGCGCTCGCCATCGGGCCACTGCTGCTGTGGCACTCGGGTCGCGCCGAGGCGATTCGCGACGACTTTGACGACGGTCTCACCGAGCAGATGGACATCCTCCAGCGTGAGTTCCTCGCCGAGGGCGAGCCCGACGACATCTGGTTCCCCGCATGGTTCGTTCAGCGAGCCGACGAGTGGATCGACCCGATCACCGACGAGTTCGGTGACCTCCAGCCGCCCCTGCTGCTCTGGGCACAGGAGACCGACGACTGGCCGTCGTTCCGCAACTACTCCCAGGACGAGGCGAGCTTCCGCGGCTATGTCAGCCCGATCGGCGAGGAACAGGTGCTGATCACACTGGGGTCGACCGGCGGACTCGATCAGGAGCTCTCCGACCTCAACCGCCGTACGGTGCTGTGGGCGATCGGACTCGGCCTCGTCGCCATCGGCCTCGGGTGGGCGAGCGCGAGCCTGGCGCTCGCTCCGACTCGGCGGATGCTGTCGGATCAGCAGGGCTTCCTCGCCGACGCTGCTCATGAGATGCGGACTCCGCTCGCCGTGATCACCGCCTCGAGCTCGCAGGCGCTTGCCAGGCCGCGGTCCCGCGAGGAGTACGTGAGGTCGCTGTCGGAGATCCGGTCAGCTGCCGAGCGTGCGTCGACAGGCGTGAACGAGTTGCTCGACTTGGTTCGCTTCGATACCGGCCAGGCGATCCCGCGTCTCGCACCGCTCCGGCTCGATCTGCTCGCCGAAGAGGTGGCGGCGTCGACGGTCGTCCCCGCCGGCGAGGGTGTCGAGCCCGTCGAAGTCGTCGCCCGTCCGGGCGAACCGGTGGTGGTCGATGCCGACATGGCGCTGGTGCGTCAGGCGATCGACAACGTCGTGCGCAATGCGGTGCGACGCTCGACCCGGGTCGAGCTGACCAGCCGCCTCGACGATCGCATGGGTGTCGTGATGGTGACCGATGACGGGCCGGGCTTCTCTCCCGAGGTGCTCCCGAAGGTGTTCGACCGGTACCAGCGCGGGGATCAGCGCGGCGAGGTCGGGGTGGGCCTCGCGATCGTGAAGGCGATCGTCGAGGCCAACGGCGGCACGGTCGCTGCGGCGAACGTCGAGGGCGGCGGTGCTCAAGTGACGATCCGCCTCCCCCTCACCGCCCGCTAGCCGTTACAGCTGGTGTCAGACACCAGCTGTAACGGGACGCGAGTCAGGAGTTGGTCTTGGAGCGGATGACGTTCAGCGCCGACCCGGCCTCGAACCACTCGACCTGCTCGTCGGAGAAGGTGTGATTGGTGGCGAACTCGAAGCTGCTGCCGTCGGCCTTGGTGACCTTGATCATCACCTGTTCGCCTGGCACCGGCGGGAGCGTGAGCACGCTGAGGCGGTCGTCTTCGTCGATGCGGTCGTAGTCGGCAGGGTCGGCGAACGTGAGCGGCACCATGCCCTGCTTCTTCAGGTTGGTCTCGTGGATGCGAGCGAAGCTGCGTGCGATGGCGACCAGGCCCATGCGGAACCGGGGCTCCATGGCGGCGTGCTCGCGGCTCGAGCCCTCACCCATGTTCTCGTCGCCGATGACGATCCAGGGTTGACCGGCCTCGTGGTATGCCTTGGCCATGTCGGGGAAGGTCTGGGTGTCACCGGTGAGGACGTTCTTGCCGTAGCCGACCTCATAGCCGTCGTAGGCGTTGACCGCACCCAAGTAGAGGTTGCCCGAGATGTTCTCGAGGTGTCCGCGGTACTTGAGCCAGGGGCCAGCCATCGAGATGTGGTCGGTCGTGAACTTGCCCTGCGCCTTCACGAGTACTGGGAGGTCGTTGTACGACTCACGTGGTGCCGGATCGAAGGGCGACAGCAACTGCAGCCGGTCGCTGGTGGGCGACACGATGACCTCGACGCCGCCGCGATCCCCGGGCTCCGGGGGAGCGGTGAACGTGTCTTGCCCCGGGTCGTAGCCAGCGTCGGGCAGCACCTGGCCGACGGGTGGGTCAAGCATGACCTCGGTGCCGTCGGGCGCCGTGATCGTGTCGGTCGTGGGGTCGAAGTCGAGGCGGCCTGAGAGCGCGATCGCCATGACCGTGTCGGGCGACGTGACGAAGGCGAGCGTGTTGGCGGAGCCGTCGTTGCGCTTCGGGAAGTTGCGGTTGAACGAGGTGACGATCGTGTTCAGTTCGCCGGTGACCGTCTCGGGGCGGCGCCACTGGCCGATGCACGGTCCGCAGGCGTTGGCGAGCACCGTGGCGCCAATCGCCTCGAGGTCGGCGAGCAAGCCGTCACGTTCGATGGTGGCGCGGGTCTGCTCGGAGCCCGGCGTGATCAGCAGATCGACCTTGGCGGTGAGGCCCTTGGCCGCCGCCTGGCGGGCGATCGAGGCTGCACGGGTGATGTCTTCGTACGACGAGTTGGTACACGACCCGATGAGCGTCGCCGATGGCGTGAGCGGCCAGCCGTTCTCCGCGGCCGCCTTGCCGACACCGTCGGCGCCGGTGCGGTGGGCGAGATCGGGGGTGTGGGGGCCGTTGAGGAGCGGCTTGAGCTGGTCGAGGTCGATCTCGATGAGCTGGTCGTAGTGGGCGCCGTCGTCGGCGCGCAGGTGCTCGGCGACCTTGTCGGCGGCGTCAGCGATGGCCTCGCGGCCGGTGGCCTTGAGGTACTGCGCCATGTTGTGGTCGTAGCCGAACACGCTGGTGGTGGCGCCGATCTCGGCACCCATGTTGCAGATGGTGGCCTTGCCGGTCGCCGAGATGGTGTCGGCGCCGGGGCCGTGGTATTCGACGATGGCGCCGGTGCCGCCCTTGACGGTGAGCTGGCGAGCGACCTCGAGGATGACATCCTTCGGGCTCGACCAGCCGCTCAGCGTGCCGGTGAGCTTGACGCCGATGACCTTGGGCCACTTGACGTTCCAGGGGAAGCCGGTCATGACGTCGACGGCGTCGGCACCACCGACGCCGATGGCGACCATGCCGAGGCCGCCAGCGTTGGGTGTGTGGCTGTCGGTGCCGATCATCATGCCGCCCGGGAACGCGTAGTTCTCGAGGACGACCTGGTGGATGATGCCCGAGCCGGGGCCCCAGAAGCCGATGCCGTACTTGGCGGACACCGAGCGGAGGAAGTCGTAGACCTCGGCGTTGGTGTCGACCGCGACGCCGAGGTCGATCTTGGCGCCGACCTTGGCCTGGATGAGGTGATCGCAGTGCACGGTCGACGGCACGGCCACCTCGGGGAGGCCGGCGGTCATGAACTGCAGCAGCGCCATCTGCGCCGTGGCGTCTTGCATCGCCACGCGGTCGGGGTGGAAATCGGCGTAGCTGCTGCCCCGCTCGAGCTCCTGGCCCTGCGGGTCGGTGAGGTGGTTGACCAGGATCTTCTCGGCGAGTGTGAGCGGCCGGCCGAGGCGCTCACGAGCGATCGCGACGTTGCCGGGAAGTGAGCCGTAGACCGCTTCGACGAGTTTGATTGGGGTGTCTGCAGTGACGGAAGCCATGTAGACAAGTATGGTACAAGTCGTGCCCGGCGCCAATGCAGAGATCGCGACTTCTGCCGAGGGGGGCGGCGAGCGAGCCACGCGGCGCCGGATCCGCTACCAGGAGATTGCCACCGAGCTTCGCGAGCGCTTCGCTGCGCTGCCCGCAGGCGCCGTGCTGCCGTCCGAGTCCGACATGTCGGTCGAGTTCGAGGCATCTCGGGTCACCGTGCGTCGAGCGCTCGAGCTGCTGCGTGACGAGGGCCTCGTCGCCTCCCGCCAGGGCTTCGGTTGGTTCGTTGCCGGCGAGCCGGTGCGGCAGTCGCTGGCCAGCCTCGGCACGATCGAGTCCGAGGTCGAAGGCGTCGGCAAGCTGTCGGAGCGACGCGTGTCGGAGTTCGCGTTCGAGCAGCCGCCGGCGCGGGTTCGCAAGCTGCTCGGCGGCATCGACCAGGTGCTCCGAGTGAAGCGCGTCAACCTCGCCGACGGTGAACCCTTCGCCGTCGTCACCGTGTGGTGCCCGGCGGATCTGGGTGCGAACCTCTCCCGGCGCGACGTCGAACGGCGCCCGTTCTACGAGTTGCTCGACGTGCAGTTGCGCGGTGCCACGCAGACCATCGGTGCCGACGCAGCGACCGAGTCGGATGCCGAGTTACTCGGCATCCCCGTGGGGGCGCCGATCCTGCGGTGCCAGCGGGTCACGACCGACACCTCGGGCGACCCGGTGTTGGTGTCGGAGCATCTCTTCCCAGCGCATCGCACCGAGTTCGTGGTCGACCTTCCCCAGGCCGCCCCGAGCATGACCCCCACCGGCCTCCGCCTCGTCGACTGATTGCGGATGGATGCGTGGGGCTACAGGTAGCCCTCGCGGTTGAGCCAGTTGAAGGAGAAGAAGCCGACCACCGGGGGGAGGTAGGCGGTGGCCACACGGTGGACGATGGCGATCGACACGGCCTGCTCGGTGGGCAACCCACACGCGGTGAGAAGGCCGGTCATCGTGGCCTCGGCGACGCCGATGCCGCCTGGCACCGGAGCGAGACCGGCGAGCAGTCCGGTGCCGACACTCACGAACACGAGCGCCGGGAACGGCAAGTCGGCTCCGAAGGCAGCCACCGTCGCAGCGAGCGCCAGCGCTCCGAAGATGCGGTCGAGCGCCTCGGACGCATAGATGCGGATCAGCGTCCCCGGTGACGTGACGATCGACTTGATCGTCGACAGTGCGTCGCGCACGAACGGGATGATCTTCTCGCGGAACCGGGGGAGCGCGACCACGACGATGATGCCGACGATCACCACCAGGATGGCGATGGCGATGAGGCCGCCGCCGTCGATGTCTGTCAGTTCGCCGGTCTCGATCGTCTGTCCGAGCGCCCACGAGCTCAGCAAGAGGAGCGTGACCTCGGCGATGAATCCGATGAACCCGATGACCGGACCCTGTGTGGAGGCAACAGCGACTGGAACACCCTGTTTCTGGAGGAACCTGATGTCGAGTCCGACGCGACCGACCATCGAGGGCACGACGAGCCCGACGAACCGTTTCGCCAACTGCAGCAGCGCCGTCGGTGACCACGGCAGTGGTTCACCCACGACCGCCCGCAGCCCGATGTAGGCCGTGGTCGACGATGCGATGCTGACGAGGAACGACACGACGAGCCAACCGAACGTCGCGTTCTGCAGTTCATCCCAGAGGGTGTCGAACCCGACGTCGGCGATCTGGCTGATGAGCGCGTTGGCTGCGATGACGCCGGCGCCAGCGATCGCGAGGTCACTCCACGACACCCGGCGGACCGCGGCCATCTCGGGGCGCTCGATCTCGAGCCGTTCGGCCAGGCCCTTGGCGAGCGCATCGGTCTTGATCTCTGCATCGCCGAGCAGCCGTCGGAGATCGGGGTCGATCACGGCGTCCTGGCAGTAGGGCAGGGCGTCGGCCAGTGTGTCCCGATCGACCGTGGAAACGGCGACGTCGAGCGCTCGCTCCGCACCGACGGCGAGTGCCTGCGAGGCGAGCATCGCCACGACGTCGGCGCCGAACTGCTGCTTCGTGGGGAAGAGCGATGCGTCGGCCAGATCGGTGAGCTCGCCGTTGCCGTCGTGCAGGAATACCGTCTCAGGCGAGATGGAACCGTGGGCCATGTGGGCCGCCGAGTGGAGGTGAACCAGTGCATCCCAGAGTCCGGCCAGGTCGCCGTCGGTCGGTTCGCGGAGCGATGCGAGCGGGGTGCCCTTCGCTCCGAGCGTGATGAACAGCACGTCGCCGTTGGTGTCCTGGCCCACGGCGACCGGTGCCGGCACATCGACGCCTGACTCGCGGGCGACGAGGACCGCCAGCGCCTCGTGCTGTGCCTGCTCGACTCGCCCAGCCCGTGGCGCCGGCCCGGCACGCCGGTACCACAGCGCCCGCCAGACCCGTTCTGCTCGCTGTCGGGACGAGGCGTCGACGCTGTAGATCTTGATGTCGAGTCGGCGCCCGTCGACAGCCCGCCCGGTGGCGAGGCCGACCGTGCCCGGCTGGTCGGGCAGATACGACAGGTCGTCGGCGACCACGCCGACGCGGCCGAGGATCGAACGGAGTCGGGCGACCGACGGCAGGCCCTCGGGGGAGCCGAACACCAGCCGGACGACCGCGACCGACAGCACGCCGAGCGTGAGCGCACCGATCATTCCGGTGAAGGTGGTGAGGCCGAGCAGGATCGGAGCCAACGTGGCGCCGCCCACGAGCCATCGCGTGGTTCGTTGGACCTGGGCGTTCACGTATGGCCCGAGGACCAGAGCGACGATCAACACCAGCGCCGGTCGAAGCGTCGGGAACGGCGGCCGGTCGACGTCGAAGAATTCGGGGAACAGGTTCGGCCAGGCACCAGTGGCCATCCGGCCGGCCACCACGCTGACGGTCACCGCCAACCCCAAGGCGAGCACGAGGTCGCGGAACACGTCGCGCCGCGACGTTCCGGCGGTGGCGCTCGCTCCGACCAGAGCGAGCGATCCCAGCGCCGAACCTGTGTAGGCGACCCAGGCCAAGGTTCTGATCCAGTCGGGGATGCCGGAGAAGAGGATGGCCACCCGGGCATCGAGGTCGGGTTCTGACGACGCCCACCAGCCGAGGAGGACGAAGCCGGCGCCGGTGAGGAAGAGTCGGGCGACGTCGTACGGACGCCGTCGGCGGGGGACCTCGGGCTGCGAGGGGAACAGCGGGATCCGTTCCTGGGTGCCGACCAGCGTGGTAGCGACGTCCAAGAGCGCCCGCGCCGACTCGGAGACGCCCGGTCGTGCCTCGAGGTCGTCGTTGACGTCGTCGGTCACGCCCTGATCATGTCACGCCACGCACCGCGGTGAGCGGGATCGCGACGACCTACGTCGATCAGCCACCGGCCGGACGTGCGCTGGCACTCATCGTTGTTTCGAGCCGTAGTCGCCCCAGGGGTCGTCACGTTCCCGGATCACGTTGCGGAAACCTCGTTCTTCGAACGCCTCGGTCCATCGGTACGCCTCCTCGGTGTGGCGGGTGATGCCGTCGAAGAACGTGCCGAGCATCTGGCTCGTACGCAGGCCCATGTTCTCGAAGGCCTGGTTGATCAGGAGCTTGTTCAACGCCAACTGATTGGCGGGGATGTTGGCGAAGCGCTTCGCCTCGGCCTCGATCGCCTCGCCGATCTCATCGGCCGGGTACACGTACGACACCAGACCGATCCGAAGTGCCGTCTCGGCGTCGATGGCTCGGCCGGTCAGCAGGAACTGCTTCGCATGCTCGAGCCCGAGTCGGTACACCCACATCATCGTGGTCGGCGTGCCGAAGACGCGGCTCGGGGCGTAGCCGATGTGGGCATCGTCGGTCATGAACAGCAGGTCGGCGCACAGCACGAGATCGGTCGCGCCACCGATCGCCCAGCCGGTGATCTCACCGAGCACCGGCTTCGGGCACTCCCAGATCTTCATGAACCGGCGGACGTTGTTCCCCATGAACTGGTAGTCGCGCACCGGATCCCACGCACCCTCCCGCGGCGCTGGCCCCCGAGCGCCGTAGGGCGTCGACCAGCCGGCCTCGTGTTCACCGTCGGCGAGGTCGCTTCCCGGGGTCAAGTCGTAGCCGGCGGTGAGGGTGCCGCCCGCGCCGCGGAGCACGATCGCGCACACGTGGGGCGACTTGGTGGCGGCATCGATGCCGTCGGCAATCCCTTGGATCACGGCGTCGGTGAGTGTGTTCTTCTTCTCGGGGCGGTTCAACGTGATGATCGCGATGTCGTCACGCTCCTCGTACAGCACGACCTGCTGGGAACCATCCGGGGCGTCGTCGGCATCCATGTGGCGATCGTCGCAGAACTACCGTTGTCGCATGGCACTCACGATGTCGCACGCCGCCGGACCCGCCGAGCCACCGGTTCGCCAGATCACGCTCGGCACGCTGCTCCGAGAAGCCGCCGGCGAGGCTCCCGATCGAGCGGGGATCATCGAAGGCATCCCCGATGCCTCAGAGCGTCGCCAGTGGACCTACGCCGAGTTCCTGGCCGATGCCGAGCGCGTCGCCCAGGCGTTGCTGGCGAGGCACCAGCCCGGCGACCGGATCGCTGTGTGGGCGCACAACATCCCCGAGTGGATTCTCGTCGAGTTCGGGTGCTCGTTGGCCGGCATGGTGCTCGTCACGATCAACCCTGCGTATCGGGCGAGCGAACTCACCTACGTGCTCCAGCAGAGCCGAGCGCAGACCCTGTTCGTCGTCGACGACTTCCGTGGCAACGCGATGAAGTCGGTCGCCGAGTCGGTGCAGGCCGACTGCCCCGAGTTGCGCGAAATCATCAGCTTCAGCGATTGGCGCGAGTTCATCGACTCGGGCGATGCCGCGACCGAGCTGCCCGACGTGCAACCCGACGACCCGGTGATGATCCAGTACACGTCGGGCACCACCGGATTCCCGAAAGGCGCCTACCTCAAGAACGTCGGGCTCGCAAACAATGGCCACCACACCGCGCTGCGGATGGGGGTGGGCGAAGGCGGCGTGTTCGTCGTGCCGATGCCGCTGTTCCATACCGGAGGCAGCGTGTGCTGCACGCTCGGCGCCGTGAGTACGGCGTCGACCATCGTGCTCGTCGAGGCCTTCGACCCCGGACTCGTGCTCGAGTTGATGGAGACGTACCGCGGTACGGCGATGCTCGGTGTTCCGACGATGTTGGTCGCGATGATCGAGCACCCCGACTTCGCCTCGCGTGACCTGTCTCGACTGCAGGCCATCTGCTCGGGCGGTTCGCTCGTGCCGGCACCCCTGGTCAAGAGGTTTGAGGAGCGGCTCGGCGCACCGTTCACCATCGTGTTCGGACAGACCGAATGCTCGCCGGTCGCGTCGATGACGCAGCCCAGCGACTCGATCGACGACAAGGCCGGCACGATCGGGCCGCCCATGCCCGGTGTCGAGGTGAAGATCGTGTCGCCCGAGTCGGGCGACACGGTGCCGGTCGGTGAGGTCGGCGAGTACCTCACTCGTGGCTATCACGTCATGTCTGGCTACTTCGAGATGACCGAGCGCACCGCCGAGACCATCGACGACGACGGCTGGCTGCACACGGGTGATCTGTGTGCGATGGACGAACGCGGCTACTGCACGGTCGAGGGTCGGTTGAAGGACATGATCATCCGCGGCGGCGAGAACATCTACCCGCGTGAGCTCGAAGATCTGCTCTTCGACCACGACGCCGTGAGCGAGGTGGCAGTGGTCGGCCTGCCCGACGAGAAGTGGGGCGAGACCGTTGCGGCGTTCGTCCGCCCGGCGCCCGGTCGCGAGGTCGACAAGAACGACCTGTTCAACTACCTCCGCGAACACCTCGCTCCGCACAAGACACCCAAACAATGGTTCGCGGTCGAGGAGTTCCCCCTTACGGGATCGGGCAAGATCCAGAAGTACAAGCTGCGCGAGCAGTGGGAAGCAGGGGAGTGGCAGGAGCTCTGATGGCCAACAACCAGATCGCCCAGATGTGGCAGACCTTCCGATCGGTCGCGCGGTTCGATTCGTTCGAGTTGGACGGCAACGCCCGCCGTCTCAAGCGGGTTGCGTCGGTCGAGGACTTACGTCGGCTCGCCAAGCGGCGACTCCCCGCCGGCGTCTTCGACTACATCGATGGCGGTGCTGAAGACGAGCGCACGCTCGGCACGAACGAGTCTGACTTCGGCCGGCTCGAGTTCAAGCCACGGGTGCTTCGTGACGTGTCGCAGCTCGACACGAGCACCACGATCTTCGGCAAGCCGGCCGCCATGCCGATCGTTCTGTCGCCGACCGGCTTCACGCGGATCGCCCACTCTCAGGGCGAGCTCGCCGTCACCAGAGCGGCGGCGAGATCCGGCATCCCGCATTCGCTCTCGACGATGGGCACTCGCTCGATCGAAGAGGTCGCCGCAGCGAACCCCGACGGCGAGAAGTGGTTCCAGATCTACACCTGGAAGGATCGGGGCCTGGTGCGCGAGCTGGTCGAGCGCGCTGCCGCCGCTGGCTATGGAGCCGTGTGGCTCACGGTCGACACGGCCGTGCTCGGCCGTCGCGAACGTGACGTCAGGCGGGGAATGACGCTGCCGCCGAAGCTCGGCCCTGGGACGCTGATCGACGGCATGCTCCACCCGGCGTGGACGTGGGACTTCCTCAACGCCGAGCCGATCACCTTCGCCAACGTCGTCGGCACCGACAAGGAAGACGGCTCGACGGCGATTTCGCTTGCCGAGCACGTCGCCCGCCAGTTCGACCAGGCACTGTCGTGGGACGACATCGAGTGGTTGCGTTCGTTCTGGGACGGCCCGATCGTGCTGAAGGGCATCCAGACGGTGGCCGACGCCAAGCAAGCGGTGGCAGCTGGTGTCCAGGGCATCGGGCTGTCGAACCACGGCGGCCGCCAGCTCGACGACGCGCCCACTCCCGTGTCATTGATCGAGCCGGTGAAGCAGGAGGTCGGCGATCTGGCGACCGTCATCTGTGATGGCGGCGTTCGACGAGGGAGCGACGTGGTGAAGGCGCTCGCCCTCGGCGCCGACGCGGTGTCGCTCGGCCGGCCGTACTTCTTGGCGCTCGGCGCTGGCGGCGAAGCCGGGGTCGACTGGCTGCTCGACTTCCTGCGCGGTGGCCTCGAACGAACGATGGCGCTCTGCGGCGTCCGATCGCTCGACGAGATCGATCGCGATCTCGTCGCCTGGCGTCGGTAGGCCGGGCCGTCCGCCGCTCGTCGCCTGATCAGTCGAGCAGGTCGATCACCGGTGGCTGCTCGTGGAGCTGGACGAGCTCGTACGACACACGTTCGCCGGTCGCCGGCCGTTCGATCGCTGCGCTCGAGATCGCGTCGCCATCGGCGAGGAGTTCGTAGGACGCAACGAGCGGTCCGTCGACCGTGTCGCCGAGACCGATCAGGTCGAGCCAGGCCGAGCGTGAGGCTGGGTCGCTCGCAGCGAAGGAGGCGTCGTCGATCGTCGAGGTCCCTGCTTCGTCGACGGCGAAGCTCGCGGCGCCGCCGAGCAGTTCGCGGATGGTGAGCGGAGCGTCGAGACCGAGTCGGTCGATCGCCGCGATGTCCGATGCGGCCAGTTCAGCCCAATCTGGGTCGTCGATGGTCCGAGCGAAGGCTTGGCCGCCGATCGACCGGAACTCGATGCCGTCGGTGCGCAGGGCGTGATCACCGGTGTCGGTCGCCACGGTGATGGTCGCGACCGATCCGTCCCGGTCGGTCCACCGGAACGTGTGGCCCGCGGGTGGTGCCGAGCCAGCCGGAGGCTCGGGGAGGGGCCCGCCACTGGCGTCCAGTCCGAGTTCGGCGAGGAGTTCGGTCTCCCGGTCTCGGTCATCGATCACGTCGACCAACTGCTCCGTGTCGGAGATCGCGTCTGCAGCGATCTGACCGATGGAGTCCGGGCCGTTCGATTGCTGGCCATTGCCGCTGGATGCAGCGCTGTCGGTTGTCCCGCTGTCTGTCGGAGCGGGCATGGTGGGTGGGTCCGCAACGTCGCCTCGGTCGCCAACGCCACCGCCGAGCACGAACCAGGCGCCTGCGCCTGCCATGACGACCAACAGCGAGGCGAGCCAGCGCGGCGCTGCACCACGGCGCCGTCGATCCGGCCGATCAGCGTCGAGGCGAGCCCCGTCGCTGCCGTCGGGCGTGGCGAAGACCGTCGGGTGGCTCGGAGCCGGGGGCGTGAGCGGAACAGTTGGTGGTGCCAGGCCGTCGGGATGTGACCGGGGCGCAGCGGCAGGGAGTGTCGGAACGCCGCCGGGCACGATCGGAGTCGGTGCGGCCAGCGCCGGAAGGGTGGGCAGCGTCGGGGTGGGAACCGGTCCCGCATCCCCGATCCCCGACGCGTCGGGGCTGCCGCTCGGAGGCGGAGGCAGGGGAGCGTTCACGCAGGAGTCATCGGCGTCGGGGCCGGTCCGCTTGAGATCGTGGGGTGCCGTTCCGGTCGCGGAGCATTCAGGCGGGATGGTGGCTGGGCCGTCACGGTGTGCGAATCTCTGTGCATGGCAGATCGCGTCACCACCACCGTCACCGATGGCATCGCTGATGTCCGAATGGTCCGCGCCGACAAGCGCAACGCACTCGACAGCTCGATGTTCTTGGCGCTCGCTGAGGCGGGCGAGTCGCTCAAGGCCGACCCGTCGGTGCGCGTCGTCGTGCTCTCGGGCGAGGGCGCCTCGTTCTGCGCTGGCCTTGACTTCTCGTCGATGCAGATGCTCGCGGACTCCGGCGACGGCGGCATGGAAGCGGCGGCGGCTCGTCAAGACGGCAACCCCGGCTCGATGGAAGACGGTCGCATCACCCACCTCGGCCAGCAGGTCTGCTGGGTCTGGCAGGAGCTCGCCGTGCCCGTGATCGCTGCGGTCCACGGGCACGCGTTGGGCGGGGGCATGCAGATCGCGCTCGGTGCCGACATCCGGATCGTGCACCCCGACGCGAAGATGTCCGTGCGCGAGGTCTACTGGGGCCTCGTTCCTGACATGACCGGAACGTTGCAGCTCAACCGGCTGGTGCGGCCCGACATCGCTCGTGAGATCACCTACACGGCTCGTATCTTCACCGGCACCGAGGCCTTCGACATGGGCCTCGCGACCCGACTGTCCGACGATCCGTATGCCGATGCCCAGGAGCTGGCGAAGCAGATCGCCGGCAACAGCCCCGGTGCTGTCCGAGGCGCCAAGGAGCTCTTCAACCGGCTCGACCACGAGGGCGCTGCTGAGCAGTTCGCCGCCGAGCGTCGCCTCATCGGTCAGCAGATCGGCTCGCCGAACCAGGTCGAGGCGGTCATGGCGGGCTTCGAAAAGCGTGCGCCGGTCTTCGTCGACTGACGCCAGACTGGCCGCATGTCCGACCTGATCGACCGGATCCGAACCGACCTCACGGCGGCCATGAAGGCCAAGGACGCCGTGCGCCAACGCACGCTGCGCTCGGCCATCGCCGCCGTCCAAGAGGCCGAGGTGGCCGGCAAGGAAGCGGCGACGCTCGACGATGCCGGTGTCCAGAAGGTCATCAAGGCCCAGATCAAGCGGCGCAACGACTCGATCGACGCCTACAACGAGGCTGGTCGGGCCGATCGTGCGGCCGATGAACAGGCCGAGATCGCCGTACTGCAGGACTACGTGCCCGCCGATCTGACCGACGACCAGCTCGGCAAGATCGTCGACACAGTGTTCGCGGCGAACGGCTTCTCCTCGATGAAGGACATGGGCCAGGCCATGAAGGCGGTCAACGCCGAGGTCGCCGGCCGCGCCGACGGCAAGCGCGTGTCCGACCTCGTGAAGTCCCGCCTCGCTTGACCAGGCCCGTCACTCTGGGTGTCTGACACCGAGGGTGACGACGGGGATCACATGGGAACGAACGCTGCGACGGTGGGCTTGGTGCCGTATGATGATCGCCCGAGCGGAACAACGTGGTTCCGAGCGGTTCCTCGACGAAGAGGACCGTCGGCTCGATCAGCGTGGATCGCCGACACACCCCGAATGGGCTCGAACCCTGGTTCGCGTCCGGAGAACGATGCGGCCGGTGGCCGCCTGACCTGAGGATTGGTGTGACGACGATGGATTCGCCTTCGCTGCCGCGCACGACTGCCCCCGGCCCCGTCGGGCTGTACGACCCCCGCGAGGAGCACGACTCGTGCGGCGTGTCGTTCGTTGCCAACTTGAAGGGCGTCGCATCCAACGAGCTGGTGCGCACCGGCTTGCGCGCCCTCACCCTGCTGGAGCACCGTGGCGCCACCGGCGCCGAGCCCGACACCGGTGACGGTGCCGGCATCCTCCTCCAGGTGCCCGACCGCCTCTACCGCGAGGTGGTCGACTTCGAACTCCCGGCGGCTGGCGCCTATGCGACCGGCATCGCCTTCCTCCCCGCTGACGCCGGATTGGCCGAGAAGGCCATGCAGGCCGTCGAGCGCTCGTGCGCCGACGCAGGCTTGACCATCCTCGGCTGGCGCGACCTGCCGATCGATCCCGACTGCCTGGGCGCCACGGCCCGCGCCGCCATGCCGACGTTCAAGCAGCTGTTCGTCGCCGATCCGGGCGGCGCCACCGGTGTCGACCTCGACCGCAAGGCCTTCGTGGCCCGCAAGACCAGCCGTCGCGAGCTCGTCGACGAGCTCGAGACCTACTTCGCGTCGCTGTCGAGCCGCACCATCGTTTACAAGGGCATGCTCACCACGCCGCAGCTGAGCGAGTTCTTCCCCGACCTGACCCACCCGTCGATCGAGTCGGCGCTGCTGCTCGTTCACTCACGGTTCTCGACCAACACGTTCCCGGCGTGGCCGCTGGCGCACCCCTACCGGTTCGTGGCGCACAACGGCGAGATCAACACCGTGCAGGGCAACCAGAACTGGATGCGTGCGCGCGAGGCGATGCTCGAGAGCGACGACCTGCCGGGCGTCGAGCGGGCGTTTCCCATCTGCACGCCCGGCGCGTCCGACACCGCCCGATTCGACGAGGTACTCGAACTCCTCCACCTCGGTGGCTACCCGATTCATCACGCCGTCATGATGATGATCCCGTCGGCGTGGGAGAACGACGACACGATGGCGCCCGAGCTGCGGGAGTTTTTCCAGTTCCACGCCTCGATGATGGAACCGTGGGACGGCCCCGCCAGCGTCACGTTCACCGACGGCGACGTGATCGGCGCCGTGCTCGACCGCAACGGGTTGCGCCCCAGTCGCTACTGGGTCACCGACGACGACCTCGTCGTCATGGCGTCGGAGGTCGGCGTGATCGAGGTCGACCCGGCGAAGGTCATCGCCAAGGGTCGCCTGCAGCCCGGGAAGATGTTCCTGATCGACACCCACGAGGGTCGGATCATCGACGACGAGGAGATCAAGAACCAGCTCGCCGCCGAGCACCCCTACGGCCAGTGGCTGCGTGAAGGTCTCGTCAGCTTGCCCGACCTGCCCGAGCGTGAACACGTCGTGTTCAGCCACGATTCGGTGTTGCGCCGTCAGCAGATGTTCGGCTACACCCACGAGGAGCTGAAGATCCTCATCGCGCCGATGGCGATGAAGGGGATGGAGGCGCTCGGCTCGATGGGCACCGACACGCCGCTCGCAGTGTTGTCCGAGCGCCCCCGCCTGTTGTTCGACTACTTCAAGCAGCTGTTCGCCCAGGTGACGAACCCGCCGCTCGACGCGATCCGTGAAGAGGTCGTCACCTCGGTCGCGTCGACCATCGGCCCCGAGGCCAACCTGCTGGCGCCCGGCCCCGAGTCGTGTCGCCAGCTGGCGCTTCCGACGCCGATCATCGACAACGACGAGCTCGCCAAGATCATCCACATCGACGACGACGGCGAGTACCCGGGCCTGCGGGCCCAGGTCATCTCCGGCCTCTACCGCGTCGAAGACGGCGGTGCCGGCCTCCGTGCGGCACTCGACCGGGTGTGTGCCGAGGCGTCGGCTGCCATCGAGGGCGGGGCCCGCGTCCTCGTGCTCTCCGATCGCAACGCCGACACCGTCGACGCCCCGATCCCGTCGCTGCTGCTCACCGCCGCAGTGCACCACCACCTGGTGCGCACGAAGCAGCGCACGATGACCGGCCTGGTCGTCGAAGCCGGCGATGCCCGCGAGGTGCACCACATGGCGCTCCTCATCGGCTTCGGCGCCGGAGCGATCAATCCGTATCTGGCCTTCGAGTCGATCGAAGACCTCATCACCGAAGGCATGCACGGCCTCGGCGGCATAGATCCGCAGTCCGCGATCAAGAACTACATCAAGGCCTCCAACAAGGGCGTTCTGAAGGTCATGTCGAAAATGGGTGTGTCGACGGTGGCGTCGTACACCGGTGCGCAGATCTTCGAGGCGATCGGCCTCGGCGAAGACCTCGTCGATCAGTACTTCACCGGCACCGTGTCGAAGCTGGGCGGCATCGGCCTCGACGAGATCGCCGACGAGGTGGCGGCGCGTCACGCCAACGCCAACCCGAAGCGTCCCGAAGACCGAGCCCACCGCAAGCTCGAGCTCGGCGGTGAATACCAGTGGCGACGCGAGGGCGAGCTGCACCTCTTCAATCCCGAAACGGTCTACAAGTTGCAGCACTCGACCCGCGCCGGCCGATACGACCTGTTCAAGGAGTACACGAGCCTCGTCGACGACCAGTCGAGGAAGCTCATGACCCTCCGCGGGCTGTTCGAGCTCTCGAGCGATCGCGAGCCGGTTCCGATCGACGAGGTCGAGCCGATCAGCGAGATCGTCAAGCGGTTCTCGACCGGCGCGATGAGCTACGGCTCGATTTCGGCCGAGGCCCACGAAACCCTCGCGATCGCCATGAACCGGCTCGGCGCCAAGTCGAACACCGGTGAGGGCGGCGAGGATCCCGAGCGCCTGTACGACCCCGAGCGTCGTTCGTCGATCAAACAGGTCGCATCGGGTCGCTTCGGTGTGACCGCCGAGTACCTCACGAACTCCGACGACATCCAGATCAAGATGGCCCAGGGCGCCAAGCCCGGTGAGGGCGGTCAGCTCCCGGGCCACAAGGTGTATCCGTGGATCGCCAAGACCCGGCACTCCACGCCGGGCGTGGGCCTCATCAGCCCGCCACCGCACCACGACATCTACTCGATCGAGGATCTCAAGCAACTGATCCACGACCTGAAGAACGCCAACCCATCGGCTCGCATCCACGTGAAGCTCGTCGCCGAGACCGGCGTCGGCACGGTGGCTGCGGGCGTGTCGAAGGCCAAAGCCGACGTCGTGCTCATCTCGGGCCACGACGGCGGCACCGGCGCGAGCCCGCTCACGTCGCTGAAGCACGCCGGTGGCCCGTGGGAGCTCGGACTCGCCGAGACCCAGCAGACCCTCATGTTGAACGGCCTTCGCGACCGCATCGTCGTCCAGACCGACGGCCAGATGAAGACCGGCCGTGACGTGGTGATCGCCGCATTGCTCGGCGCCGAGGAGTACGGCTTCGCGACCGCTCCGCTCGTCGTGTCGGGCTGCATCATGATGCGCGTCTGCCACCTCGACACGTGCCCGGTCGGCATCGCGACCCAGAACCCGGTGCTGCGCGAGCGGTTCAGCGGCCAGGCCGACTTCGTCGTCAACTTCTTCGAGTACATCGCGGAGGAGATCCGCGAGCTGATGGCGGAACTCGGCTTCCGCTCGCTGGACGAGATGATCGGTCATGTCGAGTGCCTCGACACCCGTGCAGCGGTCGATCACTGGAAGGCCTCGGGCCTCGACATCAGCCCGATCCTGGCGGTGCCCGAGAACCCGTACGGGCAGACCTACATCAACTCGGTCGGCCAGGATCACGAACTCGAGCTGGCACTCGATCAGGAACTGATCCGTCAGGCCCAGCCGGCAATCAACGACGGCCAGCAGGTCACGATCGAGACGCCGATCAACAACGTCAACCGCACGGTCGGCACGTTGCTCGGTCACGAGGTGACCAAGGTCTGGAAGGGTGCCGGCCTGCCCGCCGGCACGATCGACATCACGTTCAACGGCTCGGCCGGTCAGAGCTTCGGCGCCTACGTCCCCGCTGGCATCCAGATGCGGCTCGTCGGCGATGCCAACGACTACCTCGGCAAGGGGCTGTCGGGCGGCCGCCTGATCGTGCACCCCGATCCGACGGCACCGTTCACGGCCGAGAACCAGATCATCGCCGGCAACGTCATCGCCTACGGCGCGACCGGCGGCGAGATCTTCCTCCGGGGCATCGTGGGGGAACGGTTCTGCGTCCGCAACTCCGGTGCGCTCGCCGTGAGCGAGGGTGTCGGCGACCATGGCTGCGAGTACATGACCGGCGGTCGTGTCGTCGTGCTCGGCGAGACCGGCCGCAACTTCGGCGCCGGGATGTCGGGCGGTATCGCCTACGTGTTCGACCCCGCCGGCGACTTCGCCAGCAAGGTCAACTACGAGATGGTCGAACTCGAGGAGCTGGCCGACGACGACCGTGAGTTCCTCCTCGACACCGTCACCCGACATGCCGAGCTCACCGGTTCGGCCCGCGCCGAGTCGATCCTTGCGTCGTGGGCGGTCGAGGTGTCGAAGTTCCGAAAGGTGATGCCCACCGACTACAAGCGTGTGCTGACCGTGATGGACGAGTCGAAGCAGGCAGGTCTCACCGACGAGGAGACCGTCGAGAAGGTCATGGAGGCGGCTCGGGTCTGACCCAGCCAGTGAAGGAGACGATGCATCATGGGTAAGACGACAGGATTCCTGGAGTGGGATCGGGCCACCCCTGAATGGCGCCCCGTGCCGGTCCGGTTGCGTGACTGGAACGAGGTCTACGAGCCGTTCCCGGCCGATGAACTGAACCGTCAGGCGGGTCGCTGCATGGACTGCGGCATCCCGTTCTGCAACAACGGCTGCCCGCTCGGCAACCTCATCCCGGACTGGAACGACCTGGTGTTCCGCAACCAGTGGCGTGACGCCATCGAGCGGTTGCACGCCACGAACAACTTCCCCGAGTTCACCGGTCGCCTCTGCCCGGCACCCTGTGAGTCGGCGTGCGTGGTCGGCATCAACCAGGACCCGGTCGCTATCAAGCAGGTCGAGGTCGAGATCATCGATCGTGCCTTCGAAGAGGGCTGGGTCGTGCCGCAGAAGCCGTCGGTGCGAACCGGTAAGAAGGTCGCCGTGATCGGCTCGGGCCCCGCCGGGCTTGCCGCCGCGCAGCAGCTCACCCGCGCCGGCCACGAGGTCGTCGTGCTCGAGCGTGCCGACCGCATCGGTGGCCTGCTCCGCTACGGCATCCCCGAGTTCAAGATGGAGAAGCGCCACATCGATCGCCGTCTCGAGCAGATGGAGGCCGAGGGCACCGAGTTCCGTACCAACGCTGCGGTGGGCGAGAGCGTCGACATGGAGGTGCTGCGCGCCTCGCACGACGCGATCGTGCTCGCCTGTGGTGCCACGCAGTGGCGTGACCTGCCGATTCTGGGCCGCGAGCTCGACGGCATCCACCAGGCGATGGAATACCTCCCGTTCGCCAACCGGGTGCAGATGGGCGATATGGACGACAGCCCGATCAACGTCAACGGCAAGCACGTCGTGATCATCGGTGGCGGCGACACCGGTGCCGACTGCCTCGGTACGGCACACCGACAGGGCGCTGCGTCGGTCACCCAGCTCGAGATCATGCCGATGCCGCCCGAGCAGCGCAACAAGATGAAGAACCCGTGGCCTCAGTTCGCCATGGTCTACAAGGTCACGTCGGCGCACGACGAGGGTGGCGAGCGGATGTACTCCGTCAACACCGAACAGTTCCTCGACGACGGCAACGGCCGGGTCAAGGCGCTGCGTCTGCACGAAGTCGAGTTCGTCGACGGCAAGTTCGAGAAGATCGAAGGCACCGACCGCGAGATCCCGGCCGACTTCGTGTTCCTCGCGCTCGGCTTCACCGGCCCCGAGAAAGGCTCGTGGCTCGACGAGATGGAGCTCGACTACGACCCCCGTGGCAACGTGGCTCGTGATGATCGCTACATGACCAATCAGCCCGGAGTGTTCGTCGCCGGCGACATGGGCCGCGGCCAGTCGCTCATCGTGTGGGCCATCGCCGAGGGCCGAGCAGCGGCTGCAGGCGTCGACGAATACCTGATGGGGGAGACCCGCCTGCCGGCGCCGATCCCACCCACGGCTCGCCCGCTCATGTGACATTCCGGCGGTGCGTTGGTCAGCTCGCCTCGCGATTGTGCCGATTTCAGCGCGTGACAGCGGTCGCCCCGTTCGTTGCGTAGGTGACCGAGTCGCGCACGCTTGATCACCTACGCTCACCGCCCATGAAGCAACGTCGCTCATCACGAATCGCCGCCGTCGTGGCGCCGGTGGTGGCCGGCGCGCTCGCGCTCGCCGCGTGCGGCGGGTCCGATTCCGCCGCCCCGAGCCGCTCGACGCTGTCGCTCGACACCGGCTCCACCGCATTCCAGACCATCCCACCAGCCACGGCGCCGCCGACCACGATCGCCCCCGAAGTGGGTGGCACAGCGCAGACCGAGCAGATCTACGTCGTCCAGTCAGGTGACTGGCCGTTGCGCGTCGCGAACCTGTACGAGGTGTCGCTGCAAGACCTCATCTCCTACAACGGCTGGGTCTCGGAGCAGGAGTTCCCATTCCCCGGTACCGAGATCAAGATCCCGCCCGGGGCTGCAGTGCCCAACCTGGGTGGCGGCGGCGGTGCGACGGCCGGCGATGGCGTGGAACCCGTCCCCGGTGGTGAGACCGAGCAGGCTGCTGGCGACACCATTCCCGAGGCGGGCGACAACTGCCAGGCCGGCAGCTACACGATCGAGGCGGGCGACCTGCCCATCCGGGTCGCCGAGAAGTTCGACGTCACCGTCGATGCGCTCAACGCGGCCAACGCATCGACCAACGGCTACAGCTCGTTCTACGTCGGTCTCGTGATCGTCATCCCCGCCAAGGACTGCGCCGAGGAGTGACGCGACGGGTCAGCTCGGGGCGGTCCCGGCGGGGCCCTTGAGCTGCACGAAGGCGACTCGGATGTTGTTCAACGCGTCGCGCATCGTCGGCGCCTCGGGCCCGAGGCGATCTCCGAGCCCATCGACCAGGCATGCCACGGCGTCGATCGCCAGGGCCGCTTGGGCGAAGTCGGGTTGCTCCGACGACAGGTGAATGGCGGCCAGCTCGTAGAGCCCCATCACGTGGTTGGTCACCACGACCTCGGCTGGTACATCGGCCAGCCGTGCACGAGCTTCTTCCATCGCCTGCTGGGCTTCGGCCAGCTGGGTCTCCTGCTCGGGCGTGAGTTCCTGAGCGCCTGGCCCAGGCCCGACCTCGACGTCGTCGAGACCTGGGATGTCGAAGCCGTCGGGGGTGTTCGAGGATTCGTCGGTCACCCGCGGTAGGCTATCGGGGCACAACTGAGGCGAAGTGGGGCCGTTGGCTCCCACCCGGCCACCACCGCAGCTCCGTTGGAGTTCGACCGTGCGTCCGGGTTCTGAGGCTGAGACAGCCACCTGAGCCACCCGCACGCGCGGGCGGGCCCGGTGTCGGTCGCTCCGCGGGACTTCGCGTCGAGCACCAACATCCATCACATGGGGAGGCCCATTGCACAGGAGTGAGCAGTCATAGCACCGAGACGACCTGAACCGCGTGGCGATCAGCACCGCGTGAACGACCGCATCCGATCCCGCGAAGTCCGCCTGATCGGACCCTCCGGCGACCAGCTCGGAATCAAACCCGTTCCCGAGGCGCTCCGCATGGCGCGCGGCCTCGACCTCGACCTCGTCGAGGTGGCCCCGAACGCGAACCCACCCGTCTGCCGCATCATGGACTACGGGAAGTTCAAATACGAAGAGGGCCAGAAGGCCAAAGAAGCCCGCAAGAAGTCCACGAACGTCACGGTCAAGGAAGTGAAGTACCGGCCGAAGATCGGCAAGGGCGACTTCGACACCAAGACACGCAACGTCATCCGGTTCATCGACGAAGGCCACAAGGTCAAGGTCACGCTGCAGTTCCGCGGGCGCGAAATGGCGCACCCCGAACTCGGCGCCAAGATCCTCGACGACGTGATCGACGCCGTCGGTCCCGCTGCCAAGCTCGACAGCCGTTCGCGGCTCGAGGGCCGGAGCATGTCGATGGTGCTCTCACCCGACAAGAAGGCCCAAGAGGCCATGAAGAAGGCGAAGGCCGAGGCGGAAGCCGAGGCGGCCGCCGCCGAGTCCGAGTCGTCGGCCGGAGACGCCGTCGACGGCGCCGAGTCGAACGACTGAGCAAACCCGATCGAATCGTTCGATCGAAGGAGAAACCAATCATGCCGAAGATGAAGACCTCGAAGACCGCTGCGAAGCGGTTCAAGAAGACGGGCAAGGGCAAGCTGCGCCGTGAGCAGGCGAACAACCAGCACCTGTTCGAGAAGAAGTCGTCACGGCGCAAGCGTCGCCTCGAGCAGGACGTCGACGTGCACCCCGGTGACGCCAAGAAGATCAAGCGCCTCCTGGCGGAGCGCTGAGCAGGACTGACGAGAGAAGGAGCTGAGCAATGGCACGAGTCAAGCGCGGCGTCACCAAGACGAACCGCCACAAGAAGGTCCTGAAGCAGGCCAAGGGCTACTACGGCAACAAGAGCCGGACGTTCCGTGGCGCCAACGAGCAGGTGATGCGGTCGGGGAACTACGCGTTCCGTGACCGTCGTGCCCGCAAGGGTGAGATGCGTCGCCTGTGGATCCAGCGCATCAACGCCGCCTGCCGTGAGAACGGCATGAGCTACAGCCGGTTCATCGCCGGGCTCAACGCTGCTGGCGTCGAGGTCGACCGCAAGATCCTCGCCGATCTCGCCGTGACCGATGCGGCGGCGTTCGCCAAGCTGGTCGAGCGGGCTCAGGCGGCACTCGCAGCCTGACGTACCAACTGGGGTCTGACCCCAGATGACACACGCGCAACGGGGCGCCTCCTCAGGGAGGCGCCCCGTTCACGTTGGGGGGAATGTTCGCCGTCTGCGTCAGTCGGCGCTGGCGGTGGCGTTGATCGCGTCGGTCGCGCGGCTGCCGATGGCGATCTTGCGGGGCTGGGCCTGCTCGGCCACGGGCACGCGGAGGGTGAGCACACCATCGGTGTAGTCGGCCTCGATCCGGTCGGTGTCGAGCCCGTCGCCGAGGGTCACCTGGCGGCGGAACGTTCCCGAGCGGCGCTCGGTGAGGTACACCCGGTCGCCCTCCTGGCGTTCCCAGCCGCGGGCACCCGTGATGGTCAACACGTTGCGTTCGACCGACACGTCGAGGCTGTCAGCAGCGACGCCAGGCAGATCGACGTGGACCCAGACGTCGTCGCCACGGCGGTACGCGTCGATCGGGGCGCTGTGGCCCGCCGATGCAGCGGGGGTGCGGCCCGACACCTGGTCGAAGAACGCGTCGAGTTCACGGAAGGGGCTGTTGAGAACGAGCATGACATCTCCTCAGATGGAGTAGCGGCGTGGACAGAAAAGATGACTCGACAAGACTCAGGAAAAGCAACAGGGGATCTCGTGTCATCGGGTCGGACGCGCCGATGAGCGCGTCCGTTATCGATCGACCAGGCACACTGATGCCGTGTCTGCGCCGTCGGTCTCGTCGTTCACCAGTCCGCCGGTGCAGGAGCTCCGGCGGCTGCTCGGGCGTCGGCGTGATCGTCGATCGGCCGGGATGTTCGTCGTCGAGGGGCCGGTGCTGATCGCCGAGGCGGTGGCGGCGGGCTGGGATGTGCAGCGACAGTTCGTCCCCGAGTCGCAGCGCGATCTCGCCGCCGACGATGTCGACATGGTCGTGGTCGCCGACGACGTGCTGCCTCGTCTGGGCTCGACGCAGGCACCTCAGGCGCCACTCGCCATCGTCGCAATGCCCGAATCGTCTCCTGCGCCCCTCGCTGCCGCATCGTTCGTCGTCGCGCTCGACCGCATCGCCGACCCCGGCAACCTCGGCACCATCCTCCGATCCGCTGAGGCCGCAGGTGCCGACGCTGTGGTGCTCACCCCCGGATCGGTCGACCAGTTCAGCCCGAAGGTCGTACGCGCCTCGGCCGGGGCGTTGTTTCACGTTCCCGTCGTCGAGGCCCAACTCGACGCCTTGCCCGACGCCGGTCTCGAACTCGTCGGCACCAGTAGCCACGACCGAACCGACCGCAGCGTCGAGGTTCACACCGAGGCTGACCTCACCGACCGTTTCGCTCTCGTGATGGGGAACGAGGCTGCTGGCCTGCCCGACGAGTGGAACGACGAGGTCGGGCCCATCAGGCGCTGGATCACGATCCCACACGCCGGTCGGAGCGAGTCGCTCAACGTGGCCATGGCGACGACCGTCCTGTCCTTCGAGGTCGCCCGACAGCGAGGTGTCTGACTCACCGCAGGGTGCGCAGCATCCGAGGGGTGTCAGACGCCGTCGCCGTCGCCTGACCATCGGCCGCTCTAGGGTCGGTCGCTGTGATCGACCCGCTCATCGCCGCCGCCGACGCCACGGGAGTGCCGTACGAGATCTTTCTGTGCGACCCCGAGCTCGCCGACACCGTTGCGTTCTGCGAGGCATACGGGTTCACGATGGAGCAGTCGGCGAACACGATTCTCGTCGTCGGCAAGGTCGAGCCGCCGGTGCACGCCGCCTGCGTGGTGCTCGCCCACACCCGCCTCGACGTCAACAAGGCTGTTCGCAAGCGCCTCGGCGTCAAGAAGGCGTCGTTCGCTCCGGCCGACGCCACGCTCGACATCACCGGGATGCAGATCGGTGGCGTCACGCCGTTCGGCCTGCCCGGCTCGCTGCCGCTGTGGGTCGACGCACGGGTGATGGACGTCGAGCGGATCGTCCTCGGCGGAGGCAGCCGGGATCGAAAGGTGCTGGCCGCTCCCGAGATCCTCGTCGCCCTCGGGGCCGAGGTGGTCGACGATCTCGCGAAGGAGCCTCCATCGTGAGTAAGGCAGTACCCGTGCTCAGGGTCGCCGATGCAGCCGTTTCGATCGACTGGTACGTGCGGCTCGGCTTCACCGTCGAGTTCGAGCACCGCTTCGAGCCTCGCCTGCCTGCCTACGTCGGGATCGTGCGGGACGACGCTTCGATCCATCTGTCGGAGCACACGGGTGACACTCCAGGTCCGGGCCTGGTATACCTCTGGGTCGATGCCGTCGACCCGATCGCTGCCGAGTTCGGCGTGGAGGTCGATGAGATGCCCTGGGCGCGCGACGTCGAGCTCACCGACCCGGATGGCAATCGGATTCGTGTGGCCGAACCCCGGCCGGACTGACACCGCGAATCGGTCCGGGCCGTGGGAGCCTCGGGCCGCTAGCCTCATCCGGGTGACACCGCAGTCGCAGCGATTTATCAACCCCGGCTGACCGCCGGGGACACGTCCGCTCCTGCAACGCGTCCGCACGTCAGTCCGGGGCTTCAACACGCACTCGCCCCCGAGACGACCTCCGAAAGGAACCCCGTGATCTCCGACATCACCGCTGCCCGTGACGCTGCGGTCGCCGACATCGAAACGGCCACCGATCTCGACCAACTCGCCGGCATGGCCACTCGCTACGCCGGGAAGAAGGGTGAGTTGAGCGGGCTGAAGAAGCAGCTCGGCTCGCTCGAGTCGATCGACGACAAGAAGCAGGCCGGCGCCGCCATCAACGAGGCGATGGCCGCGGTCGACTCGGCGCTCGCCGAGCGTCGCACCGCGCTCGAGTCGTCTGCCTTGGCCGAACGCATCGAGTCTGAACGCATCGACCTCACCGAGTACGCCGGCACGCCGACTCGGGGTCGCAAGCACCTCGTGACGCAGGCCTGGGAGCGGCTCGAGGACGTGTTCGTCGGCCTCGGCTTCCGTGTCGCCGAGGGGCCCGAGGTCGAGACCGACTGGCACAACTTCGAGGCGCTGAACATGGGGGAGGGGCATCCCGCCCGAGGCGAGTTCGACACGCTGTTCGTCGACCACGCCGCCGCCGGCGCCGAACCCGGCTCGACCGTGCTACGCACCCACACCTCGCCGGTGCAGATCCGCACGATGCTCGCCGAGGAGCCGCCGATCCGCATCGTGGCGCCCGGCCGTGTGTTCCGTCGCGACACGCCCGACGCCACCCATATGCCAGTGTTCCATCAGATCGAGGGCCTGGTGATCGACCGCGACATCTCGCTCGCCGACCTGGCCGGCACGATCCAGGCGTTCACCGAGGCGTTCTTCGGGCCGGGCTGGTCGTCACGCCTGCGCCCGTCGTACTTCCCGTTCACCGAGCCGTCGGCCGAGTTCGACATCCAGCGGCCCGACGGATCGTGGATCGAGCTGGGCGGCTGCGGCGTGGTGCACCCGAACGTGCTGCGCCACGGTGGCATCGACCCAGAGGAATGGAGCGGTTTCGCGTTCGGCTTCGGCATCGACCGTATGGCGCTTATGCGTCACGGCGTGAAGGACCTCCGCGACATGTACGCCGACGACCTCCGCTTCATCAACCAGTTCTGAGCATCGACGAGAGACGAGACGAACCATGAAGATCCTGCTCTCCTGGCTCAACGACTACGGCGACTTCGGTGATCCCACCGATCCCGACGCCGTTCAGCGCGTGGCCGACGAACTCACCGCACTCGGCCTCGAGGTCGACACGATCGAACAGGTCGGCGACACCGTCGACGGCGTCGTCACCGCGAGAATCCTCCGCCTCGAGCGGCACCCCGACGCCGCCAAGGTGCAACGCGCCTGGGTCGACGCCGGCGATGGCGTCGATCGGCACGTGTGGTGCGGCGCGAACAACATCGAAGCCGGCCAGATCGTGCCGCTCGCCACCCTTGGCACGACCATGCCCAACGGCATGACGATCGAGCGTCGAGGCATCCTCGGTATCGACTCCGAGGGCATGCTCTGCTCGGCACAGGAACTGCGCCTCGGCGACGACCACTCCGGTATCCGCATCCTTCCCGACGGCATCGAGTTGGGCATCCCGTACGGCGATGCGCTCGGCATCGAGCCCGACGTGCTGATCGACGTCGACGTCACCCGCAACCGTCCCGACTGCTGGGGCTACGTGGGCATCGCCCGTGATCTCGCCGCCAAGATGGGCGTCGAGTTCAGGCCGCCCACGCCGCCGTCGCTCGACGAGCTCGCAACCGGGGAGCCGCTGACCGCGCCGGTCGAACTGGTCGACGGCGACCGCTGCAGCCGTTTCACGTCGACGGTGATCTCCGGTGTCGAGGTCAAGCCCGGCGCCGAGTGGATGCAGCGCCGCCTCACCGCTGCTGGCATGCGCCCGATCAGCAACGTGGTCGACGTGAGCAACTACGTGATGCTCGAACTCAACCAGCCGAACCACGCCTACGACCTCGACACCCTTGGCGGTGGCGGTTTCCGGGTGCGCCTTGCGAAGGAGGGCGAGCGTCTCGTCACCCTCGACGGCGAAGACCGCACGTTCTCCGAGCGCGACCTGCTCATCTGCGACGCCAACGACGTGCCCATCGGCCTCGGCGGCATCATGGGCGGCCTCGACTCCGAGATCAGCAACGACACCACCACCGTCGCGCTCGAGATGGCGTGGTTCGACCTCGTGCCGATCGGCCAGTCGGTCACACGAACCGGGCTGCGGTCCGAGGCATCGCAGCGCTTCGAGCGCGGCGTCGACCCATACGGTATGCCGATCGCGATCGCCCGCTTCGCCGAGCTGCTCGGCGAAACCTGCCCCGACCTCACGGTCCACCAGGGCATGGTCGACGCTCGCAGTGAGTACCACCCGGCCGAGCATCGCGACACCGAGCTCCGGCTGTGGAACGTCAACCGCATCCTCGGCACCCAGCTCACCGCCGACGACCTGCCGCCGCTGCTCGACCCGATCGGTTACACGGTGTCGGGCGAGGGCGACACTCGCACGGTGCAGCTCCCGACGTGGCGCCTCGACTCGACCGCCGAGATCGACGTGATCGAAGAGGTCGGCCGTCACTACGGCTACGCCAACGTCGGTGCGACCGTGCCGTTGCCGAAGGGGAGCGGCGGGCTCACGCCGCGCCAGCAGCGACGCCGCCTCGTGCGCGAGGTGCTGCTCGGACTCGGCATCTCCGAGGCGATGCCGAACCCGTTCCTCGCGCCCGACACGCTCGCCAAGGCGGGCCTGCCGACCGAGGCGATTCGCATCACCAACCCGTTGGTGTCCGATGAGAGTGTGCTGCGGACGTCGCTGCGCCCGGGCTTGCTCGCCGCGATCGCGTTCAACGAGTCGCACCGGGCGACCGGCGCGAAGCTCTTCGAGATCGGCCATGTCTACCCACCGTCAGACGACGAACTCCCCCGGGAGTTCGAGTCGCTCACCGTCGTACTCGCAGGGGAGGAGGCACCCGCCGCGATGGCCGTGTGGACCGAACTCGCCGCTGCATTGGGCCGAGGTGCTCGGATCAACCAGGGCGTGGTTCCCCCCGGACTCCACCCGACTCGTTCGGCGACGCTCCAGGCAGGCAAGGAACCGCTCGGCACCGTGGGCGAGGTGGCTCCCGACGTGCTGGCCGCGTTCGATGTGAGCGAACGCGTCGCGATTCTCGAGATCGACCTCGACCAATTCCTCGTTCGTGAGCCGAAGCCGGCGCAGTGGAAGCCGGTGAGCCGGCACCCGTCGAGCGACCTCGACCTCGCATTCACCCTCGTCGACGACGTTCCGGCCGAGAGGATGGAGAAGACGATCCGCCAGGGAGCGGGGAACCTGCTCGCCGCCCTCGAACTCTTCGACGTGTACCGGGGCGACGGTGTCGCCGACGGCAGTCGTTCACTTGCCTACCGGCTGCGGCTGCAGGCGCCCGATCGTTCGCTCACCGATGCCGACGTGGCCGGCGTGCGGCGTGGGGTCGAGGCGGCTGCCACCAAGCTGGGCGCCGAACTCCGAGGCTGACGTGCCGGCCCCCGGTGAGACCGACCTGGCGAAGATGCTCGCCTCGCTCGACGTCGAGCGGAGGCCGGGGGTGTTCACCTTCGTCGAGGTACCCGGTCCGCCGACAGCCGAGCTCCTCGAACTCTCGCACGCAGTGGTCGTCGAGGACCAGGGGACCACGTTGGTGCTCCTGCTCGACGACGCTCGCGAGGCGCGCGTCGGCGACGACCTCGAGATGGCGTGGCTCACGCTCACCATCGAGTCAAGCCTCGAGGCGGTCGGCCTCACGGCCGCCTTCAGCCGGGCCCTGGGCGATGCCGGGATCTCGTGCAACGTCATGGCCGGTTATCGCCACGATCACCTCCTCGTGCCCGCCGCCGACGCCGACCGGGCCATCGAGGTCCTCGGCACCCTCCGAGGCTGATCTGGCGCGTTCGGCGGCGGTTGTACGTCGCTCGCAACGCACAACTGCCGCCAGCCGGCGCGTCGTCAGTTGAGTGAGAGGTCGTCGGGGGCGTCGGCGAGCCAGCTCAGCCGACCGGGCTGACGCGCGAGCACGGTGCGCCACAGTTCGTCGGGGCGGTCGCTGAACACGTCGTCGGCGTCGCCGTCGAGGATCATCCAGGCACCCGCATCGAGTTCGGCGTCGAGCTGCTGCTCGCCCCAACCGGCGTAGCCGCGGAAGACGCGCACGCTGCTCACGTCGGCGCCAGCGATCGCCGGATCGGCCGTGAGGTCGACCGACACCACATCGGTCGTGATCGCAGTGAACACCTCTGACGACGTCTCGTCGGGTCCGGCAGACGGATCGGCGGGCGTGACCGGCCGGCCGAGGGCGACCATCGCCATCGTCTCGACCGGACCACCGGCGAAGACCGTCGACGGCGCGGATTGCAGATCGATCCACCGGTCGAGCGGTGCGTCGAGAGCGTCCTCGGTCGGTCGGTTGATGACCACACCGATCGCACCCTCGTCATGGTGTTCGAGCATGTAGACGACGGTGCGGTCGAAGTTCGGATCTTCGAGCGGGGGCGTGGCCACGAGGAGGCGGCCCTTGGTCGACACAGAGAACATCTCACGACCAGTGTGCCCGATCACAAGCGCACCCGTTTTCGAGAACCGCTGACCGCTCGCGAAACGCAAATACGGATGATCATGCACCGATGTGTATGATCATGCACATGACCTCTTCGCATGAGCGGCCCGTCCGCGTCGGCATCGTCGGCGCCTCGGGCTTCACCGGTGCCGAGCTCCTCCGGCTGATCGCCGGCCACCCCGACCTCGAGCTGGTGGTCGCCACCGGCGACTCGATGGCTGGACGTCGAGCGGCCGACGTGTACCCGTCGCTCTCGACGGCGTACCCCGACCTCGTCTTCACGCCGTTCGATGCGGATGCTGCGGCGGGTCTCGACCTCGTGTTCCTGGGATTGCCGCATCAGGCGTCGATGGAGCTCGCGCCCCAGCTGGTCGGCAAGGCCGGCTGTGTGGTCGACCTGTCGGCAGCGTTCCGGCTCAAGGACACCTCGCAGTACCCGACGTACTACGGCTTCGAGCACACCGAGCCAGACCTGCTCGCCGAGGCCGTGTTCGGCCTGCCCGAACTGCACCGCAGCGAGCTGAAGGGTGCCCGCCTGGTTGCGACGCCCGGTTGCCATGTCACGGCCGCCACGCTCGCGCTCCAGCCGTTGGTCGCCGCAGGGCTCGTCGAGCCGACCGGCATCGTCGTCAACAACGTCACCGGCATCACCGGAGCCGGTCGTGCGCCGACCGACACCAACGTGTTCACCAACATCGACTCCAACGTCGTGGCCTATGGGCTGCTGAGCCACCGGCACACGCCCGAGATGGAGCAGGAGATCGGCGCTCGGTTGCTGTTCACGCCTCACCTCGTTCCCATGAGTCGGGGCATCCTCGCCACCTGCTATGCCACACCGACGGGTGATCAGGTCGACACCGATCACGTGATGAGTGCGCTGCGTGCGGCGTACGACGATGAACCGTTCGTCACGGTCACCGACGCCCCACCGGCCACCAAATCGGTGCTCGGCGCAAACGCTGCGCACGTATCAGCTCGTGTCGACCCTCGGACGCGTACGGTCATCACCATGTGCGCGATCGACAACCTCACCAAAGGAGCCAGCGGCGGCGCGTTGCAGGCCGCCAACGTCGCACTCGGTCTCGACGAAACCGCCGGGCTCGCCAGCGTCGGAGTCGCCCCATGACGGCCGATGCCGCACTCACCGCGTCGACACTGATCGAGGCACTGCCCTACATCCGCCGATTCGCTGGCAAGACCGTCGTCGTCAAGTACGGCGGCAACGCGCTCGCTGGAACGTCCGAGCACGACGCCCTCGCGCTCTTCGCCGAAGACGTCGTCATGATGCGACTCGTCGGGATGCACCCGGTGGTCGTGCACGGCGGCGGGCCGCAGATCTCCGACCTGATGAACCGCTTGGGCAAGGAAGCCGAGTTCGTCGACGGCTTGCGGGTGACTGACGCCGAAACGGTCGAGATCGCTCGCATGGTGTTGAAGGGGCAGGTCAACCCGCAGCTCGTCGCCGCGATCAACGTGCACGGCAACTACGCCGTCGGGGTGTCGGGTGTCGACGGTCGTCTCATCCAGGCCACGGCCCGTGATCCGAAGCTCGGGTTCGTGGGCGACGTCACCGGCATCGACACCGCCGTCATCACCGGTTTGCAGGACGACGGCTTCATCCCGGTGATCGCCACCATCGGCTGCGACGAGACCGGCCAGGCCTACAACATCAACGCCGACACGGTGGCGGGCGAGATCGCCGAGGCGCTCGGAGCCGAGAAGCTCGTGTATCTCACCGACATCGAGGGGCTGCGTCGTGATGTCAGCGATGCGGCCAGCCTCATCCGACAGATCACCGCCGACGAACTCGATGCCCTCATCGCCGACGGCACCATCGCCGGCGGGATGATCCCCAAGGTGTCGAGTTGTATCGGCGCCGTCCGCAACGGGGTGCGGCGTGCCCACATCCTCGACGGGCGCATCGCCCACGTCCTCCTGCTCGAACTGTTCACCGACGAAGGCATCGGCACCATGGTCGTGCCCGACGCCGAGGCGCTCGCCGAGTTCCGTGCCGAGCAGTCATCCGCCCTCGTCTCGCTCTCCGGAGGAGTCACCTCATGACCGCAACCGGCACCACCGACGCTGTCGCAGCCGATCCTGGCAGCCATGCGTTTCATCACGCACCGCTCGATCACTGCCCGTTCATGCCCGTGTTCGGGCCGCCAGCGATCATGTTCGACCGCGGGAAGGGCACCGAGCTGTGGGACTCCGACGGCAAGCGCTACCTCGACTTCCTGACCGGCCTGGCGGTCGTCTCGGTCGGGCACTCGAACCCGACCGTTGCCGAGGCGGTCGCTGATCAAGCCGAACGGCTGATGCACGTGTCGAACTTCTTCGCCAATCCGGTCGCCACCGAGGCTGCGGTGAAGATCAACGGGCTGCTCGCCGAGGCGACCGGGCACGGGGGGCAGCTCTTCTTCACCAACTCCGGCGCTGAGTCGATCGAGTGTGCGATCAAGCTCGCACGCAAGCACGGTGGTCGTGGCCGCCACAACGTGGTCACGGCGCTCGGCAGCTTCCACGGACGCACCCTGGCGGCGCTGGCCGCCACCGGGCAGCCCGAGAAGCACGAGCCGTTCCAGCCCATGCCCGAGGGATTCCGTCACGTCGCCTGGGGTGACCTCGACGCGATGCGCGCTGCCGTCGACGGCACGGTCGCAGCGGTGATGATCGAGCCGATCCAGGGAGAGGGCGGGGTCAACCCCGCCGACGAGTCGTACCTGCAGGGCCTCCGTGAGTTGTGCGACGAGACCGGTGCGCTGATGATCGTCGACGAGATCCAAGCTGGCTTCGCACGCACGGGCCGTTGGTTCGGCTTCGAGCACGCTGGCGTGTCGCCCGACGTGGTCACGATGGCCAAGGCGATGGGCAACGGCATGCCCGTGGGGGCCTGCTGGGCTCGCGCCGACGTCGCTGCGGTGTTTCAACCCGGTGATCACGGCAGCACATACTCGGGCACGGCCATCGCCTGCTCGGCGGTGAACGCCACCATCGACGAGATGCAGCGGATCGACGCTCCCCGCCGGGCTGCTGAGCTCGGCGCGAAGCTCACCGATGCGCTTCTCCGGCTCGATGGTGTCACCGGTGTGCGTGGCAAGGGGCTGATGCTCGGTGTCGAACTCGCCGACGGCCTCGATGCGAAGCAGGCCTACGCCGATCTCCTCGATGCAGGGCTCGTCGTCAATGCGGTCACGCCCGACACGATCCGTCTGCTGCCGCCGATCACGGTGAGCGACGACGAGATCGACGAAGCGGTCGACATGATCGGTACTGCGCTCGCAGACCAGCTCGCCGGGAGCGCCACGTGAGTCAGCGGCATCTCATCGACATTGCTGACTTCTCCGCCGACGAACTCCGCCAGATGCTCGCGCTGGCCGAGATCGAGCCCGCATCGCTCGCCGCGCCTCTGGCCGGAGGCGGAGCTGCGCTCATCTTCGAGAAGCCGTCGAATCGGACTCGGCACTCGATGGAGATGGCCGTCGTGCAGCTCGGGGGTCACCCGGTGTACACGCGGGGCGAGGAAGTGGGTTTCGACACCCGCGAGCCGGTGGAAGACATCGGCCGGATCATGGCGGGCTACCACGAGATAATCGCCGCCCGGGTCTTCGACCACTCCACCATCACTCGTCTCGCCGCGTCGGTCGACGAGGCCGCTGCGTCCGGTGAGCCGACGGCGTTGGTGGTCAACATGTTGAGCGACCATTCACACCCGCTTCAGGGTCTCGCCGACGCTCTCACGATGCAGCAGCGGCTCGGTGAGCTGACGGGTAAGACCGTCGCCTACGTCGGCGATTGGAACAACGTGTCGCGCTCGCTCGCCGAGATCTCACTGCTGCTTGGCGCGTCGGTGCGTCTCGCCTGCCCGAACGGGTTCGACGCCGACGATGCCGAGCTCGAACGGCTCACGGGGTTCGGAGCAGGTGACATCACGCAGTCCACCCGACCGGCCGAGGCGATCGCTGGGGCCCACGCCGTTCACACCGACACCTGGGTGTCGATGGGGCAGGAAGCCGAGAAGGACGAGCGACGTCGCCAGTTCGAGGGCTACATGGTCGACGCCGACATGATGAGCGCAGCCCATTCGTCGGCGGTGTTCATGCACTGTTTGCCCGCCTATCGGGGCTGGGAGGTCGCCGCCGACGTGATCGACGGCCCGAAGTCGGTCGTGTACCAGCAGGGCCACAACCGGCTCCATGCTGCTCGGGGTGCCATCGCCTGGTGTCTGGGGGTGCGTCCGTGACGACCAAGGTGCAGCGCCAGCAGACCATCGCCCGACTCGTGGGCGAACACGAGGTCACCAGCCAGCCCGAACTCATCGAACTGCTTGCGGGGGAGGGCATCGAGGCGACCCAGGCCACCGTGTCACGCGATCTCGACGACATCGGCGCCGTGAAGGTCCGGGTGCCGTCGGGCAACTCGGTCTACGCGATCCCCGAGTTCGCCCCTGATCGTGTGGCGCCGGTCGATCACCTTCGTCGGGTCATGGGGGAGTGGGTCGCCGAGGTCGTGTACTCGGCGAACATCGTGGTCCTCCGAACCCCGCCGGGCTGCGCCCACGTGGTGGCCTCGGCACTCGACCGCAGCCGCGTCGACGGCATGCTCGGAACCGTCGCCGGTGACGACACCCTCCTGTGCGTGTCGGCCGACCCCGACGGCGCTGACCTCGCCAACCGCCTGAAAGCCCTCGCCGGCCTCGACTGACTGTTCCAGCTGGTGTCAGACACCAGCTGGAACACTCCGCAACCGCTTCCTGGAAGGAACCATGGATCTCGACGACAAACATGACTTCGACCGCTCCGGTGAGCGACCAGCGGCGGCCAAGACGCTGTGGCACGGCCGCTTCACCGGTGGCCCCGCCGACGCGCTGCTTGCGTACACGGTGTCGTTGCCGTTCGACCAGCGGATGTGGTTCGACGACATCACCGGTTCGAAGGCGCACGTGCGGGGGCTCCACCGAGCGGGCCTGCTCAGCGAGCAGGAGCGAGACGACGTGCTCGGGGCGCTCGACCAGGTCGCCGAGGAGATGGCATCGAAGACCTTCGTGTTCGTCGACTCCGACGAGGACATCCACACCGCCGTCGAGCGCCGGGTGACCGAGATCGCCGGCCCGGCCGGGGGCAAGCTCCACACGGCTCGCTCGCGCAACGACCAGGTCGCCACCGACCTCCGCCTGTGGTGTAAGCGTGAACTCACGTCGGTCGCCGAGCGGCTGGTCGAGCTGCAGGAGACACTTCTCGCCCGGGCGCTGTCGGCGGGCAACACGTACCTGCCCGGCTACACCCACCTCCAGCGTGCCCAGCCGGTTCTGCTCGCTCACCACCTGTTGGCTCACGGCTGGGCGCTCGGGCGCGATGTGAGCCGCTTGCTCGACACGGTCAAGCGGCTCGACGTGTCGCCGCTCGGTGCTGGCGCGCTCGCTGGGTCGTCGCTCCCGATCGACCCCGTCGGAAACGCCGAAGATCTCGGGTTCGCCAAGGCGTTCGACAACAGCCTCGACGCCGTGTCCGACCGAGACTTCGTCGCCGAGGCGGTGTTCGACCTCGCGCTCATCGGCGTTCACCTCTCGCGCATCGGTGAGGAGTGGGTGCTGTGGACGTCGGGCGAGTACGGGTTCGCCGTCCTCGACGACGGCTACGCCACCGGCTCGTCGATGCTCCCGCAGAAGAAGAACCCCGACATCGCAGAGTTGGCCCGCGGCAAGAGCGGCCGGCTGATCGGCAACCTCACCGGGTTGCTGGCGACGCTCAAGGCGTTGCCGTTGGCGTACAACCGCGACCTGCAGGAGGACAAGGAGCCGTTGTTCGACTCGGTCGAGCAGGTCACCCTGGCCGTCGCTGCCATCACCGGCATGATCGCCACGGCCACATTCGTTCCTGCGAAGATGCAAGCCGCTGCCGACGAGGAGACGATGGCTGCCACTGACCTCGCCGAGTACCTCGTCCGGCAGGGCATGCCGTTCCGCGAGGCCCACGCCGTGGTCGGCGACCTCGTGCAACGTTGCCTCGCCGGCGAGGCAACGTTGCGCACCCTGGTCGAGCGCGACGATCGGCTCGGACCCGATGCGGCCCACCTGGTCGGTGACGGCGTCGGCGTGAAGATGCGGAGCTCGCGTGGCGCTGCCGGACCTGAGGCGCTTGGGACGCAGGTCGAGTCGTACGCCGGCATGCTCGCCGATGAACGAGCTCAGATCGGCGGGTGAGCCTCGTCGGCGCGACACCGATCTCCCGGTCGATGCTGGGCGGTGAGGCGCCCGAGGTAGCCCCGCTCCTGCTGGGCAAGATCCTCGCCAGTTCGGTCGGCGGTGAGCGCGTCGTGGGCCGCATCATCGAGGTCGAGGCGTACACCGAGGCCGACCCGGCGAGCCACACGTTCCGCGGGCCGACCGATCGCAATCGGGTGATGTTCGGGCCGCCCGGCCACCTCTACGTGTACCTCAGCTACGGCATCCACCGATGCGTCAACGTCGTCACCGGGACGGAGGGGAGTGGCCAAGCGGTGTTGATCCGAGCACTCGAGCTCCTCGACGGGGTCGAGACCGCCCGTCGACGTCGAGCGCGCCCCGATCGGGAGCTCGCCGATGGCCCCGGCAAGCTGTGCAAGGCGCTGGCGATCGGCGCCGAGCACGACGGGATCGATGCGCTCGCTCGATCGTCAGACGTGATGCTCCTCGACGATGGCGTACCGCCGCCCCGGCGACCGGTGACGGGACCTCGCATCGGTATCTCGAAGGGCGTCGACACCCCGTGGCGGTTCAGGGTGTCCGGCCCGAGCTGACCAGACGTCTACCGTGCGGTCGTGGAACCGCCCATCTGCGAGGTCTGCGACGACGATGCCGACCCGTCGGCCGGCGGACGGCTCGTCCGGTTCATCGCGACCGACGCCGGCAGGGCACTCGAAGGCTGCGACACTCCGGGCCACTCGCCCGACCTCGGCTGGTTCTGCGTCCGCCATGTCGCCGCAGCCGAGGAGTTGAGGGCGAGCCACACGCTGCGGTTGGCTCGTACGAAGCTCCGCCGGAACCGACCGATGCGGCCGCCACCGACCGACGGCTGGGAGGCTCGTCGGGCGACGCAGGTCGTCCACCAGCTCATCGACGGTCGGGAGCGCGGTGTCGTCGAGGCAGCAATCCTCGCCGCGCTCGACCTCGCCGCAGAGGTGCTCGGATTCGGATCCATCGATCCGGTCGAGCACTACGAACGGTCCCGTTCGAACAGCCCTGAGCTGCACGACCAGCTGATGCTCACCGACGTCGTCATCCGACGAACCTGGGCCGCTGGAGGGCGCCAACTCGAGTTCTCCCATCGCAGTTCCGTGTGGGACAGCTGGTCGGGGATCGAGCTCGGCGGTGACCTGTTCCAGGGCACGCTCGCTGCGACGGTCGACGACACGTGGATCTTCGCGACGTATGCCAGCGACGGGATCGTCGACCAGCTCAGTGAGTCGGGCGTTCGTACCCCGGCGTGCTCCGACATCATCGACGACCTCATCGACGGTCTACGGTCGCCGTCATGAGGGACTTCGGGGGAAAGATCGCCGTCATCACCGGCGGAGGAACCGGCATGGGCCGCGAGCTGGCCGTCCGGCTCGCGGCCGAGGGCGCACACGTGGCGATGTGCGACCTGTCGGACGAGAACATGGCCGAGACGGCACGCCTGGCCATGGCCGCGGCTCCGGCATCCGACATCCGGGTGTCGACGCACACGGCTGATGTCTCCGACGAGGCCGCCATGCAGGTGTTCCGTGACGAGGTGCTCACTGCCCACGACACCGATCACGTGAACCTGCTCTTCAACAATGCCGGGTTGGCGGGCGGTGGCTCGATCTTCACCGACACCCGCGAGGCCTGGGACCGGTGCTTCAACGTGTGCTTCTACGGAGTCCGGTACGGCGTGTTGGCGTTTCTCGATGCGCTGGTGGCGGCCGACGAGGCCCACATCGTCAACACCTCGTCGGTGAACGGCTTCTGGGCCTCCATCGGCCCCGACCGACCCCACACTGCGTACTCGGCGGCCAAGTTCGCCGTGAAGGGCTTCACCGAGGCGCTCATGGAAGACCTCAAGGTCAATGCACCGCACATCAAGTCCTCGGTCGTGATGCCCGGCCACATCGGCACCTCGATCGTCTCGAACTCGGTCGCCTTCGGGAGTCGTGACCTCACCGACGAAGAGCGCGAGGCCTCGAAGATCGCCGACCAGTTGTTCCACGACCTCGCACCGACCACGGCGGCCGAAGCGGCCACGATCATCCTCGACGGTGTGCGCAACGACCGTTGGCGCATCCTCGTGGGCGACGATGCGGTGAAGCTCGACGAGGCGGTTCGAGGCAACCCCGAGGGCGCCTACGAACCCGGCTTCGGCGACATGTTGTTCGGCGATCTTCGCGAGGCGACGGGCGCCCTCACCGACCCCGACGGCGGCTGACGAACTTCTGTGGTGTGATCGTCCCGGCAGGCGAGACCAAGCCACCGCAGACCGACGGTCAGCATCCTCAGGCGTCGGTGTGGAGCCAGTAGCCGTGGGGATGGGAGATGGCGACGTGGTCGACCGTGCTATGCCCACCCCACCAGGCGACCCGCGTCACCGCCGTGCGGTGCTCGTCGGTGGTACCGGCGGGATGGGGGAGCCCGCTCGTGACCGAAGGGCCCTCAGCGAACACCCAGATCAGGTCTCGCTCGCGGCCGAGCCGCTCGACCTCGGCGACGAAGGCACGGCGCTGCTCCTCCGTGAGGTAGTTCATCACCCACGTGGTGGTGACGAGCGGAACGCCGGCGACTGCGAGGTCCTCCACGTGGTGCGCCAGGTCGGCGACGGCATCACCGGCGATGACCTCGATCGGGTCCGTTCTCGCGAGCTCCACCGCCTGCAGCAGCCGTGAGAAGCGATCGGCCTGGTCGGGCCAGACGCAGGCCTCCAGCCATCGTCGGCTCGGCTCGTCGTCGAGGTCGATCGGCTGGGCGTCGATGCCGCGCCGAGTCGCGATCGGTGGGAGTGTTGGCGGGACATCGAGTGATCCGCGCACCTCGGCGGTCAGTGAGAGAACACCCGAGCCAGCGGCGTCTCGGTGCGGGGAGACCACCTGGGCCGAGCCGTCGTCGTGTTCGAAACGCACCTTGGTGCGGTCGAGGAGGAGGTTCAGCCCGGCGCTCGCTCCGACGTCGAGGTGAGCGAGCGGGCGACCCGAGAGCTCGGCGGTCACGTCGCCGAGGCCGGCGACGAGCAGCGCGCACCTGCCGACCTCGTTGGTCTGCACCTGTCGGGTGGCCAGGGTGTCGAGTATCGAGGCCCGTCGTTCGTCGACGAACGACGTGAGGACACTTGCGAGCGCCTTGTCGCGGGGTGAACGTGGCGAGTCGGTGAGGTTGGGATACCACTCCGCCAGTTCGTGGGTGCGGTCGGCGAGGAGCTCGTGGTGAATCGTTGCGAAGAGCAACACCGGGAGCTGCTGCTCGGTGGGGGCGTGGGCCAGCAGAGCGGCGAGTGAGCGGTCGCTCGCGACGGCGCGAGCGAGTGCTGCATTGAGCGGTGCTCGGGCCTCGGAGAAGTCGGCCGACTCCTCGAAGCGACGGACGAGGGTATTGAGTTCCCACGGATCGGGCATGCAGCCGACGGTAACCCTCGACTCCGGACGGGTGAAGATTGACGAGTCAAGGTCGACCCGGCTGGTTCGGTCCCCATCGAATCGGATCCGGGGGAGGCTCGATGACGTCGTTACCCTGATGCGCCTATGACGACCGGCGCACCGGACCTCGTCGACGGCGACCTCATCGCCGATCTCGAGGCACGCAACCTGATCCACGACTCGACCGATCGCGAGCACCTGAGGGCGCAGGTCGCCGAGGGGCCGGTCGGCATCTATTACGGCTGCGATCCGACCGCCGACAGCCTCCACGTCGGCAACCTCATCGGGTTGGTCATGCTCCGGCGCTTTCAAGACGCCGGCCACAAGGCGATCGCACTGGCTGGGGGAGCGACCGGCATGGTCGGCGACCCGAGCGGCCGGTCCGAAGAGCGCAATCTGCTCGACGACGACACGCTCAACGCCAACGTCGCAGCGATCAAGGAGCAGCTCGGCCGTATCGTCGATCTGTCCGACCCCGAGCGGGGTGTGCTCGTCGACAACCGTGACTGGACCCAGCCGATCTCGATCCTCGAGTTCCTGCGCGACGTGGGCAAGCACGTCACGGTCAATCAGATGCTTGCCCGCGAGAGCGTGAAGGTGCGGATCAACTCCGAGCACGGCATCAGCTTCACCGAGTTCAGCTACATGCTGCTCCAGGCCAACGATTACCTCTGGCTCCACGATCACGAGGGCTGCTCGATCCAGATCGGTGGTTCCGATCAGTGGGGCAACATCATCGGCGGCGTCGACCTGATCCGGCGCAAGCGCCAGGTTGCGGTCCACGCGTTCTCGTGGCCTCTGCTCACCGCATCCGATGGATCGAAGCTCGGCAAGACCACCGGGGCACGAACCTGGCTCGACGCCGAGAAGACCAGCCCGTACGCGCTGCGGCAACACTTCATGCAGACCGCCGACGTCGACGTGCGCCAACAGTTGCTCACGTTCTCACTCCGCCCCGTGGCGGAGATCGAGCAGATCGCTGCCGATCACGCCGAGGCACCGCAGCGTCGCCTCGGACAGCGAACTCTCGCTGCCGACGTGGTCACCCTCGTGCACGGCGCCGAAGCGGCGGCGGCCGCTGATGAGGCCGCCGATCTGCTCTTCGCGAGCGATCCGAGCACGGCCTCGGAGTCGGCGTTCGACATGCTCGCCACCGAGATCCCGACGACGCGCATGTCGGCGGCCGAACTCGACGACGCGATCGCCGTGTTCGTGGCGACTGGCCTGGCATCGAGCAATGGTGACGCGCGTCGCACCTGGGTCCAGAAGGCCTACTACGCCAACGGGGTGCAGCTTGAAGAAAAAGACCAGCTCAGCGGCCAGAAACTGATCCACGATCGGTACCTCCTGCTGCGCAAGGGAAAGAAGCTCCACCACCTCGTCGAAGTTTTTTCTTGAGACGGGTTGTGCGGGTCTCTGGATCGCGTTAGCTTTGCTCTCCGCCTCACGGGAGCAATCGCAACCGGAAAGGCAACCGGCAGCACCGCCGCCGAGGGCTTCAAGCCCAGGTCAGAGCGACTGCCGATGAGCTTCGGCTCCTTGAAAACGGAAGAGAAGACAGAACGCCAGTGCGGGCCGTTCGAGGTCGAGACCAACACTTCGTGAGGGGCTCGGCAGGGTCGAACGGTCTGTCAATTTCGCTGTCGGCTACCCAGCCGGCAGCAACACATACATAACTGGCCGATCGCATCGAGGAGCTTCGGCTCCGACATACGAACGGTCATCCAGCCAGAGCTGTCGATGCCGGAACATTCCACCGGCTGACGCAGCACTGTCTGACAATCGCTCTGGTCCGAGTGCCCGCTTCGGTGGGTCCGAAGGCCAGGCACATTTTTGTTGGAGAGTTTGATCCTGGCTCAGGATGAACGCTGGCGGCGTGCTTAACACATGCAAGTCGAACGAGGTCCATGGAGCTTGCTCCGGACGACCTAGTGGCGAACGGGTGCGTAACACGTGAGAAACCTGCCCCGGACTCTGGGATAACAGTTGGAAACGACTGCTAATACCGGATACCTCCGCTGAGTCGCATGGCTCGGCGAAGAAAGGTCCGCCGGTCCGGGAGGGTCTCGCGGCCTATCAGCTAGTTGGAGAGGTAACGGCTCACCAAGGCATCGACGGGTAGCTGGTCTGAGAGGATGATCAGCCACACTGGAACTGAGACACGGTCCAGACTCCTACGGGAGGCAGCAGTGGGGAATCTTGCACAATGGGCGCAAGCCTGATGCAGCAACGCCGCGTGCGGGAAGACGGCCCTAGGGTTGTAAACCGCTTTCAGGAGGGAAGAAAATGACGGTACCTCCAGAAGAAGGTGCGGCCAACTACGTGCCAGCAGCCGCGGTGACACGTAGGCACCAAGCGTTATCCGGATTTATTGGGCGTAAAGAGCTCGTAGGCGGTTCGGTAAGTCGGGTGTGAAAATCCAAGGCTCAACCTTGGGACGCCACCCGATACTGCTGTGACTCGAGTGCAGTAGGGGAGCAGGGAATTCCTGGTGTAGCGGTGAAATGCGCAGATATCAGGAGGAACACCAGTGGCGAAGGCGCTGCTCTGGGCTGTAACTGACGCTGAGGAGCGAAAGCATGGGTAGCAAACAGGATTAGATACCCTGGTAGTCCATGCCGTAAACGTTGGGCACTAGGTGTGGGTCTCAACCAACGAGATCCGCGCCGTCGCTAACGCATTAAGTGCCCCGCCTGGGGAGTACGGTCGCAAGACTAAAACTCAAAGGAATTGACGGGGGCCCGCACAAGCAGCGGAGCGTGTTGCTTAATTCGATGCAACGCGAAGAACCTTACCTGGGTTTGACATGTAGGGAAAAGCTCTAGAGATAGGGTGTCCTTCGGGGCCTTACACAGGTGGTGCATGGCTGTCGTCAGCTCGTGTCGTGAGATGTTGGGTTAAGTCCCGCAACGAGCGCAACCCTTATCCTGTGTTGCCAGCAAGTAATGTTGGGGACTCACAGGAGACTGCCGGGGTCAACTCGGAGGAAGGTGGGGATGACGTCAAGTCATCATGCCCCTTATGCCCAGGGCTGCAAACACGCTACAATGGCCGGTACAATGGGCTGCGATCCCGCGAGGGTGAGCGAATCCCACCAAAGCCGGTCTCAGTTCGGATTGGAGTCTGCAACTCGACTCCATGAAGCCGGAGTTGCTAGTAATCCTGGATCAGCACGCCAGGGTGAATACGTTCCCGGGCCTTGTACACACCGCCCGTCACACCACGGAAGTCGGCAACACCCGAAGCCGGTGGCCTAACTCTTTGAGAGGGAGCCGTCGAAGGTGGGGTCGGTGACTGGGGTGAAGTCGTAACAAGGTAGCCGTACCGGAAGGTGCGGCTGGATCACCTCCTTTCTAAGGAGTGTTTTCTCGTTCGTAGGTCAACACACGTTTGGCCCGTTCGAGACACACCTGTTGGTGCACTGGTGCGTCGTCGAGATCGACCGAGCGAGGGTCGACAGGGATTCGGTCCCTCCTCTCGCAACGGGGTCACGCCGGCACCGTCTTCTCTTCCGTTTTGAAGGAGCCGCTGCTTCTTCGCTCTTTGAGAACTGCAGAGCAAGCACGAGCATCTTTTCGGGCGACCTTCGGGTCGTCCGTCGGGCGACCTTCGGGTCGTCCAGTACGAGTTTCAGTGCTGCCCCGAGTCTTCGGAGCGGCACTGTTCAACCGAACGAGATAAATCTTGTTCTTTCCAAGCTACAAAGAGCCAACGGTGAATGCCTTGGCGCCAAGAACCGATGAAGGACGTGAGTGACTGCGAAAAGCTGCGGGGAGCCGTCGACTAGGCCTCGATCCGCAGATGTCCGAATGGGGAAACCCACCACTCGTCATGGAGTGGTACCGCTGTCTGAACACATAGGGCAGTAGGAGGGAACCGGGGGAATTGAAACATCTCAGTACCCCGAGGAAAGGAAAGCAACCGCGACACCCTTAGTAGCGGCGAGCGAAGAGGGTAGAGACTAAACCGTGTCAGTGCCAAGCCTGAAGGCATTGCTGATGCGGGGTCGTGGGACTGTCAGATACAGCTTCAGATGTATCACGGAGTACAAGTGCTGCGTAGGAGAATCGATCAGGAAAGGTCGAGCCAGAGTGGGTAACAGCCCCGTATCCGAAACGTATGTACTCTCCGGACAGGATCCCAAGTAGCGCCGGGACCGTGAAAACCGGCGTGAATCTGCGGGGACCACCCCGTAAGTCTAAGTATTCCTTGGCGACCGATAGTGAACCAGTACCGTGAGGGAAAGGTGAAAAGTACCCCGGGAGGGGAGTGAAATAGTACCTGAAACCGTTGGTTTACAAACAGTCAGAGTGTCGGGCCTTCGGGCCTCACGATGGCGTGCCTTTTGAAGAATGAGCCTGCGAGTTACGGTATGTGGCAAGGTTAACCAGAGATGGGAAGCCGGAGCGAAAGCGAGTCTGAATAGGGCGTAGAGTCGCATGCTGTAGACCCGAAGCCAAGTGATCTATCCATGGCCAGGTTGAAGCGGAGGTAAGACTCCGTGGAGGACCGAACCCACGTAAGTTAAAAATTGCGGGGATGAGCTGTGGATAGGGGTGAAAGGCTAATCAAACTTGGCGATAGCTGGTTCTCCTCGAAATGCATTTAGGTGCAGCGTTGCATGTTCAGTACCGGAGGTAGAGCACTGATTGGACTAGGGGGCCCACAAGCTTACCGAACTCAGTCAAACTCCGAATGCCGGTACTCCAGAGTGCAGCAGTGAGACCACGGGGGATGAGCTTCGTTGGTCGAAAGGGAAACAGCCCAGATCATCAGCTAAGGCCCCTAATTCAGGACTAAGTGGAAAACGATGTGGGATTGCACAGACAGCCAGGAGGTTGGCTTAGAAGCAGCCACCCTTGAAAGAGTGCGTAATAGCTCACTGGTCGAGTGATCCTGCGCGGACAATGTAACGGGGCTCAAGTCCTGAGCCGAAGCTATGGGTTCCAGCTTTGCTGGAGCGGTAGAGGAGCGTCGATGTCGCTGCGAAGCGGGTCCGTGAGGGCACGTGGAGCGTCATCGAGTGAGAATGCAGGCATGAGTAGCGAGAGAGGGGTGAGAAACCCCTCCGCCGAAAGCCCAAGGGTTCCTGGGGAAGGCTGATCCCCCCAGGGTGAGTCGGGAGCTAAGGCGAGGCCGAAAGGCGTAGTCGATGCACAACTGGTTGATATTCCAGTACCACCGTGACCGCGCCAGGTCCAAGAGTGGCAACGTTGGGGCTGTTCGCCTTCGGGTGAGCGAACCGACCGAGCTGCTGGCGGATAGCTGACGGGGGACGCAGGAGGATAGGTGAACCCGGGTGATGGTTATCCCGGGGTAAGCGTGTAGGCGGGTTCCGATGAGAGTTGGAGCCGTAACGCTGAGACGCGATGCCGAGCGACATACCGCGAAGTCACTGATTCCATGCTGCCAAGAAAAGCCCAGCAGTGAGCTGTCACGGTGCCCGTACCCCATACCGACACAGGTGGGCGGGTAGAGAATACCAAGGCGAGCGGGAGAACTGTGGTTAAGGAACTCGGCAAATTGCCTCCGTAACTTCGGAAGAAGGAGGACCCCTGTTGGTGAAAGGCCTTGCGCCTCGAGCTGATGGGGGTGGCACAGACCAGGGGGTAGCGACTGTTTACCAAAAACACAGCAGCGTGCGAAGCCGCAAGGCGCTGTATACGCTGTGACGCCTGCCCAATGCTTGAAGGTCACGGGGAACGGTTAGTTCTTTTGAGCGAAGCTGTGAACCTAAGCCCAAGTGAATGGCGGCCGTAACTATAACGGTCCTAAGGTAGCGAAATTCCTTGTCGGGTAAGTTCCGACCTGCACGAATGGCGTAACGACTTCCCCACTGTCTCAACCACAGACCCGGCGAAATTGAAGTACGAGTAAAGATGCTCGTTAGTTGCGGAAGGACGGAAAGACCCCGTGAACCTTTACTATAACTTGGTATTGAGATTTGACCTGCATTGTGTAGGATAGGTGGGAGACTTGGAAGCATTAGCGCCAGCTAGTGTGGAGTCATTGTTGAAATACCACCCTGTGTATGTTGGATCTCTAACCTCGGCCCATGATCTGGGTCAGGGACAGTTCCAGGCGGGTAGTTTGACTGGGGCGGTCGCCTCCCAAAGAGTAACGGAGGCGCCCAAAGGTTCCCTCAGACTGGTTGGCAATCAGTCGTCGAGTGCAATGACACAAGGGAGCTTGACTGCGAGACCTACAAGTCGAGCAGGTACGAAAGTAGGGCATAGTGACCCGGCCATCACGTGTGGAAGTGTGGTCGCTCAACGGATAAAAGGTACTCCGGGGATAACAGGCTAATCTTTCCCAAGAGTCCATATCGACGGAAAGGTTTGGCACCTCGATGTCGGCTCATCGCATCCTGGGGCTGAAGCAGGTCCCAAGGGTTGGGCTGTTCGCCCATTAAAGCGGTACGCGAGCTGGGTTCAGAACGTCGTGAGACAGTTCGGTCCCTATCCTCCGCAACCGAAGGAACATTGACACCGGCTGTCCTTAGTACGAGAGGACCGGGACGGACGTAGCTCTGGTGTGTCTGTTGTCGTGCCAACGGCATCGCAGATTTGCTACCTACGGAAGGGATAACCGCTGAAAGCATCTAAGCGGGAAACCCGGGTGAAGATGAGTGTTCCCATGACGTTAAGTCAGTAAGGCCCGTGACGAGACCATCACGTTGATAGGCCGGAGGTGTAAGCGTGGTAACACGTTCAGCCGACCGGTACTAATCGGCCGAGGGCTTGGATTGAACCGCTCGTGCTTGCTCTGGAGTCCTCGAGGACGCGTCCGTCACCTTCGGGTGATGTTGACAACAGATTTGGGTGGCCATAGCGACAGGGTCACACCCGTTCCCATCCCGAACACGGAAGTTAAGCCTGTCAGCGCCGATGGTACTTGGGGGTAGACCCCCTGGGAGAGTAGGTCGCCGCCCGATTTCGAACAGCAAGACCCCGCCTGGCGCTCAGCGCCGGCGGGGTCTTCTGCTTTTTCGCCCCGACACGCACCCGGCAGATCGTGTGAGGCGTCAGCGACGGATCGCCTGCGGGCGCCGTAGTCTGGTTCGCCATGTCTGGAGACCGCCGCGACCGTTCGTCGTCAGATCATCAGCGCTCGAGCGGCGGAGATCGTCCGGGGAGCGGGAGTAACCGCTCCGGCGGAGGACGTTCGAGCGATGGCCGCTCGGGCAACCGCTCCGGTGGCGGTCGCTCCAACGATGGTCGCTCGGGCAACCGCTCCGGTGGCGGTGGGAGCCGTTCTGGCACCGGGGGACGCTCCTCTGGCGGCTCACGCTCGGGCGGTTCGCGCAGCGGTTCGGGTCGCACCGATGGTGAGCGCCGGCCCGACGGACGCAGTGGCTCACGTGACGGTCGCCGGCCCGACGGACGCAGCTCGAGCCATGGCGGACCTCGTCGCGATGACGATCGACGCTCCGGCTCACGCGGCGGAGGAGTTCAGCGATCTGGCGGTGGCCAGCGAGGCGGACCTCGCAGGTCGTACGACGACCGTGGTCGCAGCCCACGCCGCGGCGAACAGCCTGACCGCCCGTTGACCGAAGCCGAGCGCCGCGCCGCTGAGGTTCGTGCACGACGTGATCCCAACGTCGAACGGCCCGTTCGCAACAGCACGGCCCCCGAGCACGAGATCGAGCAGTGGATCGACGAGGGCTCGGTGCGTGACACCGCCCAGGCAGCAGCGAACCGAGCATCGAGTGCGCCACCTCCGCGACGCGAGCCCAAGCCGCTCGACCCCGAGGTCGATGCCGAACTCGTCGACGCGCTCGGCTCACAACGCGGCAAGCGCCTGTCAGAGCGTCTCGCCATGGCGTCGGAGGCGCTCGACCGGGAACGATTCGACGAGGCACGGCGTATCTCGTCGTCGATCGTCAAGGAGGCCCCCTCCGTCGCAGCCGTGCAGGAGGTGCTCGGCCTGTCGTCATACCGGCTCGGCCGCTACAAGCCTGCCCTCCGTGCGCTGCTCGCCGCTCAAGACCTGCGCCCTGATCCGTCACTTCTGCCGGTCGTGGCCGACTGCTACCGGGCGCTCCAGCGCTGGGACAGCGTCGAGCGCACCTGGAACCAGATCAAGGCGGCGTCGCCGCCCCACGAGGTGATGGCCGAAGGACGCATCGTCATGGCCGGCGCACTCGCCGACCGTGGCGACCTCGACGGAGCGATCGCCGTGATGGATCCCACTCGCAAGACTCCCAAGCGCGTTCGAGGCCATCACCTACGGGAGTGGTACGTGCTCGGCGATCTGTACGACCGTCTCGGCGACACGATCAAGGCCCGGCAGTGGTTCTCGGCGGTGGCCGATCGCGACCCCGAGGTCGGCGACGTCGTCGATCGTCTCCGCGCCCTCGGCCGCTGACCCCGCCGCCGACACCACGTCGACCGATCGCTACGATTCGACCCTGATGGGGAGTGCACACTTTCGCGCCAACGTGGTGGCGATCGTTATGAATTCGACCGGACAGGTGATGGCCTTCGAGCGAGGTGACATCCGCGGCGCTTGGCAGCTCCCGCAGGGTGGCGTCGACGACGATGAGACGGTGGTCGAAGCGGCGTGGCGTGAGCTCCGCGAGGAGACCGGACTTCGCCGCAGCGATGTCGAGCTCGTCGAGGAGTACCCCGAGTGGACGGCGTATGAATGGCCCTCCGGGCCGCGCAAGAACGGGCGGCTCGGCCAGTGTCAACGGTGGTTCACGTTCCGGGTGGTCGACGACGCCACCGAGCCCGAGCCCGACGGCGACGAGTTCGTCGCGTGGAAGTGGGTCGATCGCCAGTGGCTGGTCGATGCGGTCGCCGAGTTCCGACGGCCCTCCTACGCGCGTGTCCTGCTCGGCGACTGACGAGATCGACCGATGCCCGACGATCTCTTCGCTGCGGCCGCCGAGACAGCGAGGCTCCAGCGAGCACCGCTCGCCGCACGACTCCGGCCCCGAACGATCGACGACGTGGTCGGCCAGGAGCATCTCGTCGGGCCAGAACGACCGCTCCGCCTCCTGGTCGAACGCGACCAGCTGAAGTCCGCCTTGCTCTGGGGACCTCCGGGTACCGGTAAGACCACGCTCGCCCTCGCTGTGGCGGGGTCGACCTCACGGGCCTTCGAGCAGCTGTCGGCGGTCACCGCCGGCGTCAAGGACGTGCGGGAGACCATCGAACGGGCGCGCCAGCGTCTGGGCGAGCGCGATCAGGGGACGATCCTGTTCCTCGACGAGATCCACCGCTTCTCGAAGGCGCAGCAGGACGCGCTGCTTCCCGCGGTCGAAGACGGCACGCTGACCCTCGTTGGCGCGACGACCGAGAACCCGTTCTTCGAGGTGAATCCACCGCTGCGCAGCCGGTCGACCCTCTTCCGCCTCGAGCCGCTCGATGCCGTGGCGATCGAAGCACTCATCCGGCGTGGTCTCGAGGCTGAAGGAGCAACCGCTGCCGAGGAGGCGATCGAGTTGCTTCTCCAACGTGCCGGTGGCGATGGGCGCCAGGTGCTCACCAGTCTCGAAGTCGCCTGTGCGCTGGCCGAGTACCGGAACGTCGAGTTGGTCCATGTCGAGGCGGCCCTCGGCACCTCGGCACTCCGGTACGGCCGTGACGATCACTACGACGTCGTGAGCGCCTTCATCAAGTCGATGCGCGGATCGGATCCAGACGCAGCGGTCTACTGGCTGGCCAGGATGCTCGAGGCGGGGGAAGATGCCCGGTTCATCGCCCGACGCATGATCATCTTCGCCAGCGAAGACGTCGGCCTCGCCGACCCGACCTCGCTCACGGCCGCCGTCGCTGCCGGGCACGCGCTCGAACACGTCGGACTCCCCGAGGCACAACTCAATCTCGCTCAGGCGGCGATTCACCTGGCCACGGCTCCCAAGAGCAACCGAACGGCGTTCGCCATCTGGAATGCCCGTGCCGACGTTCGAGACGGTGCGCTCGGGGAGGTGCCAGCGCACCTGCGCGACGCCCACTATCGGGGGGCACAGGCGCTCGGCCACGGTGAGGGCTACGAGTATCCTCACGGGCATGACGAGGGTTGGGTCGACCAGCAGTATCTGCCCGACGGTCTCTCCGACCGTCGTTGGTACGAGCCATCTCGACATGGCGACGAGGGCCGCCGAGCCGACGAGTGGCGAGCCCGTCGCTCCGAGCTCGACGCCGAAGGGAGCGGTAGATGAGCGCCGGTGATCTCGTCGTCGTCCTCGCTGCGTTCATCCTCCTCATCGGGTTCGCTGCGCTCACGGTGGTGCTCCAGCGCGTGCTCTACACGCTCCGCGATCTGCGTCGCGAGGTCGCTGACCTTCGGGCCGAAACGCAGCCGCTGATCGAAGACCTCCGCGCCTCCGCAGCCGATGCGCGCTCGACCGTCGACGAAGCCCGCCACGACCTCGAGCGATTCGACAAAGTGCTCGGATCAGCCGAAGCCATCGGCGATGCCGTCGGGAGCCGCGTGACCAAGACCGCCTTCTCGACGCCCGCCATCAAGGCCGCCGGCGTGGCGACCGGGAGCAAGCGAGCATGGTTGCGGCTCCGGGGCAAGCCCGTCGAACGCCGCTGGAACGACGACGCACGAGTGATCGAAACCGCCGGAGCCGAGGAGCTGCCGTCGGGCCGAAGGAGACGACGAGGATGATGAAGCGAGCAACCTGGTTCGTCGGCGGAGTCGCCGCTGGCGCCGCCGGAGCGAACTACGCCACCAAGAAGGTCAAACAGAAGGTCGCCCAGACCAGCCCGGCCCACGTGGCCAAGACAGCGGTCGCCGGCGCGAGGAACACCGCCGGTCGCGTGGTCGATGCCGTGCGCGAGGGCCGCCAGGCGATGCGCCAGCACGAAGACGAACTCAAGGCTCGTCGCGAGGGCCGCCTCACGTCGCTCGACGAGCACGTCGCACCCGGCGACCAGGTCTTCGTCGACGGTGTGCCGGTCGATTCGGGCCGGGTCATCGTCATGCGTCAACGCGCGAGTCGCCGGTGACCACGAGCGAGGTCCGCTCAGCGTCGCGCGACCTCGACACCGTCGTTGCTGCGCTCCAGGACGACCTGCGCCCTGACCAGGTCCGTACGGGTCCGACCGAGACGCGGCTGTACCGGCGCGACGCCTCGAACATGTCGAACGCTGCAGCGATCGTCGTGTTCCCGGAGTCGACTGCCGACGTGCAAGCAGCGGTCCGAGTAGCCGATCGGCTCGGTGTCCCCTTCGTCGCACGAGGTTCGGGGACCGGGCTCGCCGGGGGAGCGGTGCCACCCGATGGTGCCATCGTCATCTCGACGTCGAAGATGAACCGGATCGTTTCGGTCGACGCCCCGAACCGGCAGGCATGGGTCGAACCGGGCGTGCTCAACCTCGACCTGTCGAAGCAGATCGCTCATCTCGGGGTGCACTTCGCGCCCGACCCGAGTAGCCAGCAGACCTGCTCGATCGGTGGCAACGTCGCCAACAACTCCGGTGGTCCGCACTGCCTGGCCGACGGGGTGACGAGCGCCCACATCCTGGGGCTCGAGGTGGTGCTGCCCGACGGATCGGTGACCGTGCTCGGCGGTGAGGAACCCGAGCCGCTCGGGTTTGACCTTCGGGGAGCCTTCGTCGGCAGCGAGGGCATGCTCGGTGTGACGACCAAGGTGTGTGTGCGCCTGATGCAGAACCACCCCGGCGTGGTGACCATGCTCATGGAGTTCGACTCGGTCCGTGATGGCGCCCAACTCGTGAGCGACATCATCGCTGCAGGCATCGTGCCCGCAGCCGTCGAGATGATGGATCAGCTGTGCCTGCAGGCGGTCGAGGCCTGGCTCCAGGCGGGTCTGCCGACCGAAGCGGCTGCTGCTCTGTTGATCGAGTGCGTCGGCCCACCCGGCCAGCTCGAGGCCGAACTCGATCGCATCCGTGAGCTCGCCGCCGCACGCGACTGCGGCAACATCCGCGTCGCTGCCGACGACGCGGAACGAGCGATCCTCTGGAAAGGCCGCAAGTCGGCCTTCGGTGCGGTTGCCCAGGTGAAGCCGAACTACTACCTGCACGACACCGTCGTCCCGCGATCACGTCTGGCCGAGGTGATCGAGAAGATCTACGAGATCACCAACCGCCACGAGATCGATGTGATCAACGTGTTCCACGCCGGCGACGGCAACCTCCATCCGCTCCTCGTGTTCGACGCGCGAGAACCCGGCGTCTCGGAACGCGTGAAGCAGGCGGGCGAGGAGATCGTGAGCTATTCGGTCGAGGTCGGCGGCGTGCTCTCGGGTGAGCACGGCATCGGCCTCGAAAAACGCGACCTGATGCCGCTCATGTTCAGCGAGGTCGATCTCGCCGCTCAGGAACAACTCCGGCGCGCCTTCGACCCCAAGCTCCTGTCGAACCCCGACAAGGTGCTGCCCAACCCGGCGACCTGCGGTGATCTGCATTCCATTCCCGACGGTGCGTGGATCTGACCGTGTTGCAGCCGTCGGTCGACGAGTTCGCCGCCGAGGTGGGCGTCACAGGGCCGGTCACGATCGTCGGTTCGGGGACCCGGGGAGGTGGCCCGGTCGGTGATGAGGTCGTGGTCAGTGCCCCGTCGGGCATCGAGCGCGTCGATGCCGCGGAGATGGTGGTCGAGTGCGGCGCCGGCACCGCTGTCGCCGAGGTGCAGGCGGCGCTCGCCGACGTGGGCCAGACCGTGTCGCTCCCATCCGGGGGTACCGTCGGTGGGGCGCTCGCGGTCGGCCACTCCGACATCACTCGGTTGGGACACGGCGCACTGCGTGACGTGTTGCTGCGTACCCGCTACGTGTCGGCGGCTGGTCATGTGGTCACCGCTGGTGGTGCCACCGTCAAGAACGTGAGCGGTTTCGACCTGTGCCGACTGCTGGTGGGGAGCCGTGGGACGCTCGGCTTCTTCGGCGACGTGCTGCTTCGAACGCGGCCGCTGGCTCCGGACTCTCGGTGGCATCAGACCGATGGTGATCCATTCGAGCTCCTCGCCACGGTGTACCGGCCGGTCTCGATTCTCTGGAACGGCTCGACCACGTGGATTCGCATCGACGGTGATCCGGCTGACCTCGACGCCGCAGCGAGGCGACATCGACTCCAACGCGTTGCAGGTCCACCGGAGCTTCCAACAGCACACCGCTGGTCGGTTCCGCCGTCGACCTTGCCATCGATCGGTCGAACCGGTGACGGCGGCTTCGTCGCTGAGGTCGGGGTGGGTGTGGTGCACCACACCGAGCCACAACCCGACCGGGCCGTCAACGCTCCGATTCGCACGCTGCATGAGCGGCTCCGGCACGAGTTCGATCCGGACGCGCGCCTCAATCCGGGCGTCGACCCGTTGGCATGACGTCGTCGCGGCCCCGTCCGTACGTCGACCGACCGATCGCTGACGGTGTCGCCGCCGCTCGTGCGGCCCGTCAAGCGGCGGCGCAGTGGGGGCTGAGCGAACCGGAGACGTTGCGAGTCGGAATGAATGCCATCTTCCGGTGCGGCGACGTCGTCCTGAGGGTCTCGCAGCCGACCGCTCCGGCGCACGTCTCGATCGAGCTGGCCCGTCTCCTCGAGTCGCACGGGGTGAAGGTGCTGTTGCCGGCGGTGTCCGAGCCAATCGTCGCCGACGGGATGTCGGTGACGGCATGGCCCTTCGTACCGCAGCGATCTGATGCCGTCGACTGGACGGCGATCGGACGTCAGCTCGCGCTGGTTCACCGCATCGGCGCCGACGAGCTGCCGACTGGCCTGCCGACGCCGTCTCCGGTCGACTTCGGTTGGTGGCACTTCGAGCAGCTCGTGGCCGATGTGGCGCCCCGGCTCGACGACGGGGCCCGGGCCGGAATCGAGGCGGCCCTCGTCCGCAATGCCGGGTGGGATGACTTCGACGCAGACGACGTCGTGGTGTGCCATGGCGACGTTCACCCCGGGAACGTCATGCAGGGAAGCGATGGGCCGATCCTCATCGACTGGGACCTGCTGTGCCTCGCCCCTCCAGGGTGGGACCACGCTCCGATGATGACGTGGGCGGAACGGTGGGGTGGTCAGGCAGCCTGGTACGACGCGCTCGCAGACGGCTACGGGTGCTCGATGCGCGGCGATGGTTGGGCCGAACGCTTTGCCGAGCTCCGGCTGCTCGCGGCGACATTGATGCGGGTGAAGGCATCCATGCAGAACGAGTCGGCCTGGCCCGAAGCGGACCGCCGTCTCGCACTGTGGCGCGGCGACCACGACGCGCCGGTGTGGCAAGCGTTGTAGATGGCCGAAGCGTGGTGGTTCGCTGATTGACTGGCCTGCCGTGCCGAACGGACTGCGCGTCGCTGATTCACCGACCGGAGCAGGTCGTGGCGTGTTCGCCACGGTGCCCTTCGAGGAGGGAGACGTCATCGAACACTGCCCGATGTTGATCGCCGACGGGGATCAGGGTTCGGCACTCGAGATCGGTGCCGAGAGCTACGTGTTCCGCTGGGGTGAGACGGCGACCGCCCTCGCTCTCGGGTACGGCTCGCTGTACAACCACAGCTACGACCCCAATGCAACGACGCTCGAGACCGAAGACGAACTGGTGATCACGGCCACTCGCTCGATCGCCGCGGGCGACGAGATCTTCATCAACTACATGGGGACCGAACAGGACGGGGTCTGGTTCGACGTGCTCGAACCGGGCGCCTGACCTGAGGCTGATCAGCCGTCGGCGGGAGCTCGGGCGGGCGCGACCGGCTCGTCGGGCTCGCCGTCGTCGGCGACGACGGTCGGCTCGTCCGACTGGGCATCTTCGGTTGGCGGCGTCGGAGCATCCGCTGGCGCATCGCCGCTGCAAACAGCGTTGGCACCGGAGACGGCGGCCTGCCAGGCCACCGGGATGTCGTCGGCGGTCGCCGCCGAGGTCACCTCGGCGTACATGCTCGGGGTGAGGCGACCGGCGAGGTCGTCGGCGATACAGGCGGCGGTCGTGTCGTCGAGCCCGTGGCGAACCATCGTGGCGACCATGTCGGTCTGTTGTTCCTCGGTCGCGCCGCTGTCGCCGTTGGTTCCGGATCCGCCCCCACATGCGGTGAGGGCAAGCAGTGCGGTGAGCGCAGGTGCGAGGTACTTCATGTCGAGATCCTTCCTGTGCCGTTGCGATGTGTCGCAGCACGAGGCGCGCACGAGAACAACGGTTCTCCTGCTTCATCGGACGCGAAGCGACCGACCCTGAGCAGTTTCTGTGGGTGAGAGGCTCGCTACCAGAGGTCGACGTCGTCGGGGACCATGAGGTCTCCCCCGGATGGCTCGGCCATCCGCTCGATGAGCGCTGAGTCGTAGGCCTCGGTCAGCCACTCGAGGATCTCGTCGTCGATCGCGTCGACGTCGACGAGGTTGATCACGTGGTGATACCCGCACGGATGCTCGATGATCTTGCGGGACCATCGGGCTACGCCGACACGACGATCGAGGCTGATCGAGAGCGCCGTCCACTTCGTCCTCGGGGTGAGCATCGCGAACGTCCGACGGTGTTTGAACTGAACGACACGTTCGAGCGGATCGACGATCAACCGATCGCTCACACCGGGCAGCGACTCGAGGTGGGCTCGCACCCGGTGCACGATGGGTAGGAACGTGGGCAGCGATCGCTCGGCCAACGCGTCGATGGTTGTGCCGGACTTGCAGATGTGCCCACGGTTCACCGCGCCGAACTGGCGCCCGCACGCAGGGCAGGTCCGGATGGCCACCGCTCAGCCAGGTTGGCAGGTCGGGCAGTAGTACGCCGTCCGGTTCTGGATGTCGAGGGTGCGGATCGACGTGTCGCAGCGGAGGCAATCGCCACGCTTGTACGCGTAGGTCGCTTCCCGTCGCGGGATGCGCGCCCCCTTTGGAAGTGAGAGCTCGGAGCGATCGACGGTGACGATCCGGTTGGCCTTCACCCCGGCGCGCAGCATCTGCTGGGCGGTGTTCCACATGGCGAAGAGCTCGGCCTCGTCGATGGCCGTGCCCGGACGTTCCGGATGGACCCCGTGAACGAAGAGGATCTCGGCTCGATAGACGTTGCCGATGCCAGCGATCACCGCTTGGTCCATCAGGAGGTCTCCGATGCCGCGTTTGGAGCGCCGGGCCTTCTTCACGAAGGGCTCCGGACGGCCGTCACGTCGCAGCGGGTCGGGACCGAGGCGTGCGGTGATCTGCTCACGTATGTCGGGAGGGTCGATGGTGCACGCCGTCGGGCCGCGGAGGTCGATCGCGATCGGCTCGCCGCCGTCTCCGACACCGACGAGACGCATCCTGAGGGCACCCTTCGGCTCCGGAATCGACCCCTTGGTGACCCGGTACTTGCCGAAGAGGCCGAGATGGACATGGCCCACCTCGCCGGTCGACCAGTGGTAGAAGAGATGTTTGCCGTAGGCCTCGATGTCGTCGAGTACGGCCCCGTCGACCCGAGCCGCACCGTCGGCGAACCGGCCCTGCGGGCTCGACACCGAGACGGGCCGACCAGCGAGCAACTTGCCGTGGTCACGGGCGATGCGGTGGATGGTGTGGCCTTCGGGCATCGCCGACGACGGTACGTCTCCGCTCTGACATCTGCGAGACGCAGCCGGCGCGGGCTGACGTCGTAGAGTTGCGATGTGGCAGCGCCGGGTGATGTCGATCGGGTCGTCGAGGTGCGTCGGGGGCCGCTTGGCATCGACCCCGAGGAGTTGAACACCTGCGTGAGTTGCGGACTGTGCCTGCCGCACTGCCCGACCTTTCGCGTGACCGGCGAAGAGGCCCTGTCGCCCCGCGGTCGCATCGATGCGATGCGCGGCGTCGAGTTGGACGGTGCGGCGGTCGACGAGGCGTTCGTCGAGTTCATGGAGACCTGCGTCCAGTGCCGCGGGTGTGAGCCGGCCTGCCCGAGCAACGTCCCCTTCGGGTCGTTGATGGAACAGACCCGGGCGGCTCTCGTCGCCGAGCGGAAGATGACGCCGTGGTGGCAGCGGGCGGGCTTCAAGCTGCTCGACAAGCATGCGCTGGTGCTCGCAGGGTCGAGCGTGCTTGCAGTCGCCCAGCGGATGCGACTCGTGCCGAAACGGCTGGGGCTCGGCCCAGTCCCGGTGCGCCGCGGTCCAGCGATCGAGCCGACCGGTGACGATGTGTGGCTGTTCACGGGGTGCGTGATGGACGCTTGGCAGCGGTCGACGCACCGTTCGCTCGCTTCGCTGATCACGGCCACGGGTCGGAGCTACTCGGTCCCGGGATCGGGTGGCAGCTGCTGCGGGGCGCTCCACGTCCACGCCGGGCTGCATGACGACACGGTACGGCTCGCCGGGCGCGTGATGGCCTCGATGCCGGGCGACGCTCCGATCATCGTCGACTCGGCCGGTTGTGGCGCGGCGCTCAAGGAGTATGGCCATCTGTTGGGTACCGACGAGGCCCGCATCTTCTCAGCCAGGGTGGTCGATGCCGCCGAATGGTTGGCCGACCACCTCGACGACCTCCCGGTGCCCGGTCATGCTCGCCCGACGGTGATCGTGCAAGACCCCTGTCATCTCCGCCATGTTCAGCGGGTCGATGGCGCCGTCCGAACCGTCCTGCGTCAGGTCGCCGACCTGGTCGAACTCGACGATGACGGCCTGTGCTGTGGCGCTGGCGGTGCCTACTCAGCGCTCCAGCCAGAGCTCGCGGGCGAGATCAGGAACCGCAAGCTCGAGTCGATCGACCGGGCCGTCGAGCGCGCTCGATCGGATGACCTGGTGCTGGCCAGTGCCAACCCGGGGTGCTCGATGCATCTCGCCGCTGCGTTGGCCGAGCGGGATGTGGCTGTCGAGCACCCGGTCGACATCGTCGCGGCTGCGCTCGGGCTCGACCGATGAGCGACTACAGCCATCTGGCCGACCGTCTCGACGGCATCGCTGCCGACATCGACGAGATGGCATTCGATCAACTCCGCGAGGCGGTTGCCGACGGTCAGATCGAGCGTCCCAAACACGACAAGCGCTTGATGCAGGCCCGCCGAGCGATCGAGAAGGCCGCGCATCTCCTCCGCGACCTCGACTGACGATCTCAACTGGGGTCAGACCCCAGTTGAGATTCGTCAATCGAGCCAGGCGTTGATGTCATCGATCATCGAGATGAGGTCGGCGTAGCCGTGCTTGGTGAAGTCGAACGAGATGCGTTCGAGGTCGAGCTTGTCGTCGTCACGCCGCTCGGCTCGGGTGGCCTCGGTCCGCTGGATCGATCCTGATGCGACGAGATGGCCGTACCGCTCGTTGAGTGAGGCGAGCTGCTCGGCATCGGGGGCTTGGTGCAGGCGGATCACGAGTCGATCGCCCACGAATCGGATCGAGTCGTAGTTGGAGTAGAAACGTTCGATCATCTCGCAGGCCACGTCGCACGAGTCCGTGATCGTGTACAGGCCGCGATCGTTAGCCGACACGAGTCCGCGTACTGCCAGCTGTGACTCGACGAGCTCGTCGACCGACTCCCAGTAGGGATCGCCGGGCTCGTCGAGCAGCACCACCGGAACGGGCAGGCCCTTGCCGGTCTGCATAAGGGTGAGGAGCTCGAAGGTCTCGTCGAGCGTTCCGAAGCCCCCGGGGAGGCAAACGAAGGCGTGCGACTCCTTGATCAGCATCAGCTTGCGCGTGAAGAAGTACTTCATCGCGATGTGCTTCTCGTCGCCGGCGATGACCGAGTTGGCGCCCGACTCGAAGGGCAATCGGATCGACACGCCGATGGAGCGCTCCCGACCTGCGCCCTCCATGCCGGCCTCCATGATCCCGGGGCCGGCTCCGGTGACGGTCATCCACCCACGTTCGGCCAACCGAGCTGCGAGATCGCGGGCCTGGCCGTACAGCGGATCGTCGGGCTTGGTTCGGGCGGAGCCGAAGATCGAGACCTTGCGTTCCTGCTCGTACGGCGCGAACACCTTGAATGCAGCGCGCATCTCGGTCAACGCAGCGGTGGCGATCTTGAGATCGAGGGTGTCGGGCGCGTCGGTGACGAGTCCGATCGCTTCGGAAACGAGTTGTTCCGACAGGCGAACATTCTCGGAAACACTGAGCTGTTCGACCAGCGATGCCGACATCCTCTGGGCCGCGTCAGGTACACCTTCAGTCATGGATTCCGCACTCTACGATGCCGACGCGCCGGGTACCGCGACGACGTCCGAGCGCAGCGTCGACGGTCGTCTGACCGACGCATCCGAGCCCGAACGCCCATCGATGCGGCGCGGCATCGTGCTCGGTTTGCTCGTCACCGGCGTGGGCTTGGCGGTTGCCGAACTGGTCGTCGGACTGGTGTCGGGATCCTCCTCGCCGGTCGTTCCGGTCGGGCAGGAGTTCATCGACGCTGCCCCGCAGTGGTTGGTCGACTGGGCGAAAGAGACGTTCGGCACCGATCAGAAGACGGTGCTCGTCTCGGGTGCCGTCATCGTCGTGTTCGGGCTCGGCACGCTGATCGGTATCTTCGCCGTGCGGGGCGACCGTGGCTTCGCCTACGGGTTGACCGCTGCGATCGGGATTATCGGATCATGGGCGGTCTATCGGCGTCCCGAACCCGACCTCGGCAAGTTCCTCCCGACGATTCTCGGCACCGCAGCTTCGTTTGCCGTGCTCTGGTACCTGTCACCACGACCCGGGCCGACCACCGAAGACGGCCACCACACGATGATGGGGCCCGACCGACGTCAGTTCATCACCGGGGCAGTGGGGATCGGGTCGGCCGCTGTGCTCGCCGGTGGCATCGGCCGCCTACTGCAGCAGCGCAACGAGGTCGACACCAACTTCGCGCTGCCGGGTTCGACCCCCACTGCGGGTGAGGCGGCCGAGACCGCTGCCGAGGTGGTCGATGTCGTGGTCGATCGGGCACCCAGCGTCGCCGGTGCCGACCTCGGAGTGGAGGGCATCGAGTCGTTTGTCGTGCCGAACGACCAGTTCTACCGAATCGACACTGCGCTCACGGTGCCGCAGGTTGCTCGTGACTCGTGGACCCTCACCATCGACGGCCATGTCGACAACCCGATCACACTTACCTACGCCGATCTCCTCGAACGGCCCCAGGTCGAGCGCTACATCACGCTGTCGTGCGTGTCGAACCCGGTCGGCGGCGACTTGGTCGGTAACGCGCTGTGGCAGGGCGTGCTGATCAAGGACATCCTCGACGAGGTCGGGCTGCGCCCCGAGGCCGAACAGCTCGTGTCGCGTTCGGTCGATGGATGGACCGCCGGAACGCCGATCGAGGCCGTCACCGACGGGCGTGACTCGATGCTCGCCATCGGGATGAACGGCGAGCCGCTCCCTGCCCGCCACGGCTTCCCCGTTCGCATGGTGGTGCCCGGCTTGTTCGGATACGTGTCGGCCACCAAGTGGGTCACCGACTGGCGCCTCACACGCTGGGACGAGTTCGACGCCTACTGGATCCCGCGCGGCTGGTCGAAGCGTGGCCCGGTCAAGACCATGGCTCGCATCGACACACCCCGTTCGGGGCGCAGCGTCGACGGGACCATCGCCATCGGTGGCGTCGCCTGGGCGGTACACCGCGGTGTCTCGGGTGTGCAGATTCGGGTCGACGAGGGAGAGTGGCTCGACTGCGAGCTCGGCTCCGTTCCGTCAGCCGACACCTGGGTGCAGTGGAAGTACGACTGGGACACCACGACGGTCGATGGCGGCCGCCACGCCATCGAGGTTCGGGCGATCGACGGCGAGGGCGAGCCCCAGCCGGCCGAGCCGGCTCCGGTGGCGCCCGACGGCGCCCAGGGCTACCACCGCATCGTCGTGTCGGTGTAACGGTCAGGCCTGCAGGGCGGCGGCCTTGCTCGACAGGGCGTCGATCAGCTCGTCGAACGCCTTCTGGAAGCTGCTGACACCCTCGCGCTCGAGCTGGTCGGCCACGTCGTCCATGTCGACACCGACCACTGCCAGCTGCTCCCAGATCCGCTTCGCCTCAGCGACGTCGGCATCGACAGTGCGGGCGACGGTGCCGTGGTCGGCGAACGCCTCGAGCGTGTTGTCGGGCAGCGTGTTGACCGTGTCGGGGCCGATGAGCGTGTCGACGTAGAGCGTGTCGGGGAAGTCGGGGTTCTTCGTCGAGGTCGAAGCCCACAGCGGCCGCTGCACCCGTGCACCTCGGGCGACCAATGCCTCCCAGCGCGGGCCGGAGAACGTCTCCTTGAAGAGGTCGTAGGCGAGCTGCCCCTGGGCGACCGCAGCCTTGCCGCGAAGAGCGAGCGCTTCGTCGGTGCCGATCTCCTCGAGGCGACGGTCGACCTCGGTGTCGACACGGCTGATGAAGAAGCTGGCGACGCTGGCGACCTCGCCGAGGTTGGCTTCGGGGTTGTCGGTGAGCCGCTCGAGGCCGCCGATGTAGGCCTCCATGACCTTCGCGTAGCGGGGGAGCGAGAAGATGAGGGTGACGTTGATCGACCGGCCTTCGGCGATCATCTGCTCGATCGGGGCGAGGCCCTCTTCGGTGCCGGGGATCTTCACCATCAGGTTCCGGCGGTTGATCCGCTCGTGCAGCTCACGAGCTGCCGACTCGGTGCCGGGGCCGTCGTGGGCGAGATCGGGCGCGACCTCGACCGACACGTAGCCGTCGACGCCGTCGGACTGGTCGTACACCTTCGCGAACACGTCGCAGGCACCGTGGATGTCGCGAACGACGAGCGACCAATAGTCGTCGATGACCTCGTGATCGCCACCGTCGTCGTCGGCGATGAGGGCGGAGAACTGCTCGTCGTAGTCGGACGATCCCTGAATCGCCTTCTGGAAGATCGAGGGGTTCGACGTGAGGCCGCGAACGCCAGAGTCACGGATGGCGACCAGCTCACCAGAGGTGATGTACCCCCGCTTCAGGTTGTCGAGCCAGGCGGACTGACCCTGCTCTGCGTACAGGCGATGGAGGCGCTCACTCATGTGCTCAGTCAACCAGACTCAGACGAGGTTCTTGGCCTGTGCGGCGACGTTGGCGGCGTTGATGCCGAGTTCGTCCATCACCGTGCCGCCTGGGGCGCTCGCACCGAAGCGATCGATGCCGACCGACGCCGTGGCGTACCGGCTCCAGCCCATCGTGACCCCGGCCTCGACCGACAGCACGGGAACGCCAGCGGGGAAGACCGAGGCCTGGAAGTCGGCGTCCTGTTCTTCGAAGCGATCCCAGCTCGGCATCGATACGACCTGAGCGGCCACGCCGTCGGCGGCGAGCCGTTCGGCTGCCTCGACGCACACGGCGACCTCGCTCCCAGTACCGACCAGCACGACCTTCGGTGCGTCGGCGGAACGGACGATGCCCGCACCGGTGCACACGGCCTCGCCGTCGGTGGTGACCGGGATGTTCTGCCGGCTCAGCACGAGGCAGGTCGGACCGTCATGCAGCACGGCGTCGGCCCATGCCTGCACGGTCTCGTTGCCATCGGCCGGGCGGATGACGTGCAGGCCGGGGATGGCCCGCAGCGTGGCGAGTTGCTCGACCGGCTGGTGGGTGGGTCCGTCTTCGCCGACACCGACCGAATCGTGGGTGAAGACGAACACGGCCTTGGCGCCGCTCAGTGCAGCGAGTCGCACCGGCGGCCGCATGTAATCGAGGAACACGAAGAACGTGGCCGTGACGGAAAGGACGCCGCCGTGCAGCGCCATGCCGACCCCGATCGCGCCCATGGCATGCTCGCGGATGCCGTAGTGGACGTAGCGACCCGACGGGTTGCTGGACGAGAACGGGGCGGAGTCGACGGCGACGCCGTTCGACCCCTTGAGGTCGGCCGAGCCCGACACGAGGCCGGGGATGTCGGCGTAGGTCGCGTCGAGCGCAGTCTGGATCGCCTTGCGGGTTGCGAGCGACTGACCCTGCTCGAACACGGGGAGGTCGACGTTCCACCCGTCGAGGCCGGTCCCGGCCATCGCCGCGATCCACTCGGGGGCCGACGTGACGGCAGCCGACCGCTCGGTCCAGGCAGCACGGGCCGCGGCGCCACGGACGGCGGCGTTGGCTCGGTTGGCCTCGACGATCTCCGTCGGAGCCCAGAACGGCTCGTCGGGAATCCCCATGACCTCCTTGGTCCGGGTGACGTGCTCGGCCTTGAACGGATTGCCGTGGGCGGCGTGATCGCCGGTGAAATCGGGCGACGGGAAACCGACCTTCGTGTTGAGCATGAGCAGCGACGGCTTGTCGGTCTGCTTGGCTGCGAGCAGCGCCGCTTCGAGCGCATCGAGGTCGTCGGCGATGTCGCCCAACTCGACGACGTCCCAGCCGTAGGCGCGGAAGCGGGCGGCGGTGTCGGTCGAGTCGGTCAGGTCGGTGCCGCCGTCGATCGTGATCTTGTTGTCGTCGAACACCATGATCAGATGACCGAGGCCGAGGTGACCGGCCATCGAGGCGGCCTCGTGGCTGATGCCTTCCATGAGGCAGCCGTCGCCCGCCACGACGTAGGTGTAGTGATCGACCGCCTCCGCGCCGAACCGGGCGCGCAGGTTGGCTTCGGCGATGGCCATGCCGACGCCATTGGCGACGCCTTGGCCGAGCGGCCCGGTGGTGACCTCGACACCGGCGGTGTGGCCGACCTCGGGGTGGCCCGGCGTGGCCGAGTTCCACTGTCGGAACTGCTTCAGGTCGTTGAGCTCGAGGCCGTAGCCCGAGAGGAACAGCGTCGAGTACTGGAGGATCGACGCATGTCCGATCGACAGCACGAAGCGGTCACGGTCGGCCCACTGCGAATCGGCCGGATCATGGTTCATCACCCGGCTGTACAGCACGTGCGCGAGCGGCGCGAGCGCCATCGCTGTGCCCTGATGGCCGCTGTTCGCGGCGAGCGGGCCGTCCATCGACAACCCCCGGATGAGTGAAACGGTCTGGGCGTCGTGTTCAGGCGTCAGCGGCACGTGGCCTGAGAGTAGTGGGAAGTGATCAGGACCGTTGATTCCGTTCCGGACCGGTCAGTTGTCGACCGGTGGAAGCAGCGTGAAGGGCACGATCGTCCACGGTCCCTGGTCGATCCGACAGTGTGCGAACACCTGCGAGTAGTCGTCGAACTCGAGTTCACCGCGCACCAGTCGGTAGGTGAACTTGCCGGGCTCGACCTGGAAGGGGCTCACGTTGCGGGCCACCTGCTCGTGGTCTTCGCTCATCCCCCGTCGGAACACGACTTCGAAGATGCCGTTGCCGTCGTCGCCAGCCGGGCAGTGGATCAGCGCGACGAGATGGGGTTCGATCGTGACCGGCACCGGCGAAGGTGCGGCCTGCGAGAACATCACGCCCTTCAGGTCGATGCGGGTGGAGGGACCCTCGACCTGGCGGAAGTCGAACTCCTCGACGAACAGTGCCGACATGATCTGCATGCCGCCACGCTAGGCCTGACCACCCGGATGAACGAGGTTCGTTCGTGCTGAGGGCGCAGGAAGCTCACTCACGGCCACGGCAAGACGCCGAACGAAGCGAGGACGATGAGCGATGACCACCTGATCGTCCCGAGATCACATCGGGTCGGAGTCGAAGTCGACGTCGCGCTCGACCCACTCCTCGAGTTCCTCTTGCAGCGCACCCTCCCAGCGTTCGTCGATGAGGGCTCCGACCGCAGCGTCGATCTCGTCGTCGCGACCTTCACCGATCTTGTCGTAGCGGACGTTGCCGTCGCGGTCGATGAGGTAGATGCGGGGCCAGAAGCGACGCCCGGTCTGCCACGAGCGGAAGGTCTGCTTCTCGGTGTCGAGTGCGATCGGCCACGTCACGCCCTGATCGGCAGCTGCATCGGCGATCCGCTGCGGGTCCTTCTCACGATCGAACTCCGGCGCGTGGACGCCGACGATCTCGAAGTCGTCGCCGTCGCCGTACTTCTCGTAGAGCGCTGCCATGTGCGGCATCGTGTTCTTGCAGTTGACGCACCCGAACGTCCAGAACTGGACTGCGACGACCTTGCCCCGCAACTCCTCGAGCGATTCGACATCGGATTGCAGCCAGCCATCGATTCCCCTGAGGGGGAGGTGCTCGCCTCGGTCGGGAAGTTCCGGCACGAGGTCCGGGTCGTACCGCAACTCGGCGGTCGGGCTGTCGGCGACTGCTGGCTCGGCCCCGGCTCCTCCGGTCGGCTCGTCGTCTTCGGACTCAGGTGCCACCTCGTGGACCGACGCGGGCTCTCCGCTGCGAGCGGCCGTTGGCGCACTCGCCAATTCCTCGACCGCGCCGTTGGCGCCTCCGTCGGTCAGCGTCAGCGCCACGACGCCGCCGACGAGCAACACGAGGGCACCAGCGGCCACGAGACGGCGTGAGTCCATGAACACGATATTCGTCGCAGGCTCCTGAACGCCCTGAGCACGATCCCGAACGGTTCACGAAACTCGGCGCGTCGCAGCCTCTCCCTTCGGCCGAACACGGATGGTTCAGGCCGGAGCAATATCGCTCGGGTCAGCGGGCGCATCTTGGTCGCTTGCGCGTGGCAGCTCCGATGAGAGGTGACCGCGGCGTCCGATGACAGATCTCATCGCAACCGACCCGCTCGTGATCGGCACGTCGCGAGCGACGTGACAGGGTGGTGGTTCACGCCAGGAGACGCGAGGATCAGCACGGGCTTTGCGGACCGACAAGCGGTCTGGACCATCGTTCGCTCTGACGGCCGAGCGATGCGAATCGACCCGGTGAGGTTTCGTGACGCCGCGGCGCGACGACCTCACGGGAACGGCGCGTCAGGGGAGGGAGAAGCGGATGCGGCGGTTGCGTTTGCCCTTGTTCTCGATCTTGCCGATCGTGAAGCCAGCAGCCTGCCCGGTGTTCGAGAGGTGGGTCCCGCCGCACGCCTGCCGATCGAGCCCGTCGACGTCGATCAACCGGAGCTGGCCATCGGGGGTCGGTGGGGGAGCGACCGAGAGCGACCGCACCAGCCCCGGCGTCTCCTGGGCCTCGTCGGCCGAGACGTAGATCGCTGCGACGTCGAGCTGTCGGGCGATCACATCGTTGACCGGCGCTTCCAGCGCTCGCAGCCGATCGTTGTCGATCGCCGAGAGGTCGAAGTCCATCCGGCCGGTGCCATCACCGTTGATCTGGGCGCCGGTCACCAGCGAGCCCTCGAACTCCGCGAAGACGAAGGCATTGAGCACGTGGCTCATCGTGTGCAGCGAGGCGACATGGAGCCGGTGGCCGGCATCGACTCGAACCGTGGCGGCGCCCGAGAGCTCGGCTGCCTCGTCAGCGAGCACATGCCACCACGTGTCGCCATCGACCTCGATGTGGGTGACGGCGAACGAGCCGCTCGCCGTCTCGATCGACCCGACATCGCTCACCTGACCGCCACCGCCCGGGTGGAAGGCGGTGCGGGACAATGCCACGCGTCCAGGGGTCGCATCGATGACCGTCGCGTCGTGCTCGTGCAGATCGGGCTCGGTGTGGCACAGGTAGATCGCCATGGCGCCGAAACTATGCCGGTGGGGCCTTCGAGGGTCACATGAAGCGAAGCGGGAGGGCGAACAGCAGACGGTACGAACCGTCGACGTCGACGGGTCCGAACGAACGCGAGTCGACCACACCGGGGGCGCTCGCATTGTCGGACACGACGATCATCGAGTCGCCATCAACGGCCTCCACCCGCTTGACCAGCCAGAACCCAGGGCGATTCGGATGCTCGAACACGCGGATCTGACCGACTCGAGCCCCGCCGAACGTCGTCGTGACGAGCCCTTGGCCGGCGACCAAGGTCGGTTCCATCGAGGCCTCCGCCACACGGAAGCGCCGCAGGGGCAGCCACCGGGCGAGTCGGCGCCCAGGAGACGACCCCTCACCGAGCTGGCATTCCCCTTTCACGCTGGCGGAGTGTATGTTCAGCCAAGTCGGGGACGTCCCGGCCAGAACCCTCCACCACTCGCTTCTCGAAGGAGACATCAATGCTCGGCAAGCTCTTCGGCTCCGCCACCACCGCCCACGCCCACTGCGACCTCTACTGCGGCGTCTACGACCCGGCCGAGGCCAAGATCGCCGCGCTGTCGTGCGTCAAGACGTGTAATAAGTACGCCGAGTCCGACGACGAGGTCTTCCGCTCGCGCTGCATCTCGATCAAGGAGCAGCAGGCCGAGAACGCCAAGCACCACCTGATGGTGCTGTGGGCCGACTTCTTCGTGCCCGCCCACTTCGAAGCCAACCCGGGCTTGCACGAACTGTTCTGGAAGGCCGTCCACCAGGGTGGCGAGGCCAAGAAGTCGATGGATCCGGCCGTCAGCCAGCAACTCGTCGATTACATCGACGAGATCGCCGAGGTGTTCTGGTCGACGGAGAAGGCCCAAGGCATGGGCGTCTACCCCCCTTCCTGAGTCAGTCCGGATCGCCCGCTCACCGCGTTGTTCGGGCTCCTCGTTGCCGACAGGCAACGTCGTCGCCGACCGCCTTGCGAGCGAACCATCCGATCCAGACTCAGCTTCGCTGAACTCCGAGCCCGCTGCACCGATTGCCGGTGCGGCGGGTTCGCCGTTTTTCGGCCGATGGTTCACGGCTGTTCGTGCCAGTAGGTTTCACGTTGTGGTGCAGCGGGAGGTGACGGAGGAGACGATCGCGGCTCGGTCGACGCGGGATCAGATTCTCGACGCTGCTCGCGACTGCTTCGCCCGGTCGGGGTACTCGGCCACGTCGCTGAACGACATCGCCGCCGAGGTCGGCATCCGACGTCCGAGCCTGCTGCATCACTTTTCGTCGAAAGAAGCGCTGTATCAGGAGGTGTTCGAACAGCTCCTCTCCGACTGGTTCACACGCCTCTCCGGGGCCGTCACCATGCCCGAGAAGGGGCTGGCCAAGGTCGAGCTGGTGCTCGACGCTGGCTTCGGCTTCTTCGCCGACAACCCGGCGTACGTCACCCTCATGCGGCGCGAGGCCATCGACGGAGGCAGCCACCTGGGCATCGATCTCTCGGAGGTGCTGCAGCCGATGTTCGACGAAGCGGTGGCGTACTTCCGACGCGAGATGGACGCAGGCGTGTATCGCCAGCAAGACGCTGCGCAGCTCGTCATCACCGGCTATGGCGCCCTGCTGTCGTACTTTTCCGACGCCGACTTCCTCGAGGGGCTGCTCGACGAAGACCCGATGAGCGACGCGGCGCTCAGACGCCGACGCGACCACATCGTCGACTTCTTCCAGTCGGCGCTCTCACTCGACTGACCTCCCCGATCCCGAACCCGAGCATGCTGGGTTCGGACGCCGTTGGATCACTACCGTTGGGCCCATGGCCAGCGGGAACACTCTCTCCGAACGCGCATCGAAGGAGCTGCTCGCAGCAAACGGTGTGCCCATCGCTGCCGAGGTCTTCTGCGCCTCACCGGCCGAGGCAGGGGATGCTGCGGACTCGATCGGCTACCCGGTCGTCGCCAAGCTCAACGGGCCCAACATCGCTCACAAGACCGAGCGGGGGTTGGTGAAGCTCCGCCTGGGCGATCGCGCAGCAGTCGAGGCAGCGGCGACCGATCTGCTCGCTGCCGCCACGCCCGACGACGGCGACGTCGACGTGCTGGTCGCTCCGATGATCTCCGGCAACCGCGAGCTGATCGCGGGAGTCGTGCGCGACGCTCAGTTCGGCCCGATGGTCATGCTCGGCATCGGCGGCATCCTCGCCGAAGCCATCGCCGACGTCGTCTTCCGCCCGGCGCCACTCGATGGCCCGACCGCTCGCGAGATGATCGACCAGCTCAGCACGCAGAAGTTGCTCGGTGAGTTTCGCGGCGAAGCGGCCGTCGACCGTGATCAGCTGGCCGAACTGCTCGTCGGGCTGGGCGCGCTGGCCGCCGAGCGGCCCGACGTCGCCAGTGTCGACATCAACCCGCTCATCGTCAGCGCCGACGGCCGCCTCGTCGCCGTCGACGGCTTGGTCGAGCTGGGCGAGCCCGGCGGCGAACGCCCCTCGCTGCGCCCTCGGCCGACCGACGACCAGTTCCGGGCGCTCTTCGAACCGCGGGCGGTGGTGGTGAGCGGAGCGTCGACGCACCCTGGCAAGTTTGGCTTTGTGTCGCTCCACAACCTGCTCGCCAGCGGCTATGCCGGAGGCGTTCACGGCACCAACCTCAAGGGTGAGGAGGTGCTCGGAGTTCAGACGGTTGCCGACATCGACTCGCTCCCCGACGGGGAGATCGACCTCGTCTTCGTTTGTACCCCTGCTGCGACCAATCCCGACCTGCTGCGGGCGTGCGCGTCGAAGGGCATCAAGGCGGCGTTCCTCACCTCAGCCGGCTACGGCGAGGCGGGGGAGGAGGGCAAGCAGGCCCAGGCCGACCTCGTCGAGCTCGCTGACGAACTCGGGATCCTGCTCGCCGGCCCGAACGGGCAAGGCGTCGTGTCGACCCCGGTCGACATGTGTGTGCAGATCGTCGCCCCGTATCCGCCGACCGGAGCGATCGGCGTCGCCAGCCAGTCGGGCAACTTCGTCTCGAGCTTCATGAACCACGCCAAGGCCACGGGAGTCGGTATCAGCCGGGCCGTGTCGGCTGGCAACGCTGCTGCTGTCGGGGTCGCCGACTACCTCGACTTCTACGCTGACGACCCGGCCACAGCGGTGGGGCTCGCCTACGTCGAGGGCATCACCGACGGCAGGGGCCTGATGGACCGACTCGCCGTCGCCGCTGCCAAGAAGCCGTTGGTCCTGGTGAAGGGCGGTGCGACCGAGGGCGGTGCTGCCGCGGCCGCGAGCCACACCGGTGCGCTGGCCGCAGACGACAAGGTGTTCGACGGCGCCTGCCGCGCTGCTGGTATCACGCGAGCAGCGTCGATCGAGGAGGCCTTCGAGGCCGCCGCCACCTTTGCCACCCAGCCGCTCCCGGCCGGTCCGAACGTCGTCGTCCTCACCACGGTTGGTGGATGGGGTGTGGTCACCGCCGACGCGATCACCCGCGATCGCGACCTCCGTCTCCTCGAGCTCCCCGACGATCTCCTCGCGAAGATCGATGAGAAGCTGCCGCCTCGCTGGAGCCGGAACAACCCGATCGACTGCGCAGGTGGTGAAACCCGCGACACGATCCCCGAGGTGATGGAGCTCGTGGCGACACACCCCGACGTCCACTCGATCGTCTATCTCGGCCTCGGCATCCAGTCGAACCAGGCGCAGATGATGCGGTCCGGGCGCTTCTATCCCGACCACGGCCTGGAGCGGATCGTCGGCTACCACGAGCGGCAAGACTCGAGGTTCGCTGAGGCAGCCCATGAACTGAGCGTGCAGACCGGCAAGCCGATCCTCACCGCCACCGAATTGGCCGTGGCCGATCCGGCCAACGCCGGCCCGGTTGCGGTGCGTTCGACCGGACGGCTCTGCTACCCGAGTGGCGAACGCGCCGTCGCCGCGCTCGGTCACCTGGTTCGCCACGTCGAATTCGGGCGGGCCCGCTCGTCGTGACACCCGACGACCAGAGCGGGGTCTCCCCGCTGATGGGTGGCTCTCCGACGCCGCGTGCGCGACGCCCCCGGCATCGAGGTGGCCCCCTCGCGTTCATCGTGCTGGGTCTCGTCGCCGTCGTCCCTGCGATCGGGTTACTGATGCTGTACCAGTGGGCCGACGAGCAGGTGCCGGCACCCGATGCGGCGCCGGCACCGTCGACCACTCTCGTCGCGCCGCCCCCTCCGGCCGACCCGCTCACGAACTCGTTCGCGACCTTCCGACGGGTCCCGGCTCCGATCTCGCTCGAGCTGAACGTCGATCGGTTCCGCGACGAGGTCGCCGGCTTCGTCGGGACGTTGAACGACCAGAGCTGTGTGGCGATCTCGGTCGACGGGGTGGAGATCGGGGCGCAGGCACCCGACCTCGCAGTCATTCCTGCGAGCAACATCAAGGTGGTCGTCGCCGCTGTGGCGCTCGATCTGTTGGGCACAGAGCACCGATACACCACATCGGTCGTTGCTGCGACGGCACCACAGAACGGAGTCGTCGAGGGTGACCTGGTGCTGGTAGGCGGGGGCGACCCCCTGCTCACGTCGGCCTGGTATCCGACCTCGAACCTCGAGCGCCGGCCCGTGTTCAACCAGACCTCGCTCGACACACTCGCCGACCAGGTCGTCGCCGCAGGCATCACCGAGGTTCGCGGCGGCCTGCTCGGCGACGGCAGCCGGTACGACGATGAGTACTTCGCGCCCGGTTGGGGTCCGGGGGTCGCTGGACTCGACGCTGGCCCGTACGACGCGCTTCTCGTCAATGACGCTCGGGTGCTCGGTGAGGAGCAGCGTGCGGCCGACCCCAATGCTGGTGCCGCTCGCGAGTTCGCCCGGTTGCTGCGCGACCGCGGAGTGGTGATCGCCGGCGAGGTCGGAGCAGGCGTGGCTCCCGATGGCGCGGTCACGGTGACGAGCATCGATTCGGTCGCGATGACCGACGTAGTCGAGGAACTCCTCACCAACAGCGACAACAACACCGCCGAACTCATGGTCAAGGAACTCGGCCTCGAAGGCGCCGGGCTCGGAACGCGCGAGGCCGGACTCCAGGTGATGGGCGAGCGGTTGGCGTCGTGGGGCGTCGATCTCACCGGGGTCGTGCTGGCCGATGGCAGCGGTCTGAGCCTCGACAATCGCGTCACCTGCAGTCTGCTCCTCGAGGTGTTGCAGCGCGATGGCTCTGACGAAGCGATCGGCGCTGGACTGGCTGTGGCTGCAGAGTCGGGCACGCTGATCGACGAGTTCGTCGGCCACGAGGTGGCCGGTCGGCTCCTCGGCAAGACGGGCACGCTCAACAATCCGCCGTTCAACGAAGATCCTCCGGCGGTGAAGGCGCTCGCCGGTTATCTGCCGGTCGACGGTGGTGTCGATGTGCAGTACGTCCTGGTCCTCAATGGACCCACCATCTCCGACCAGAGCGAGTACCGGCCCGTGTGGAGCAGGCTCGCCGATGTGCTGGCCACGTATCCCGCCGGGCCGACGCCCGCTGAACTCGGTCTTCGATGACGATGGACGACGTGGAACCGAACGAGCACGAGTCGGGTGAAGGCGACGATCGCCACCCGTTCGACGAGGCGAGCGGGGCCGCCGACGAGGAGCAGACCGATCTCGAGGCGCCCGAGGGACGGATCGAGATCGTTGCGGAGCCGGTTCGGTATCGGCGGGGCCCGGTGTACGCGCTGCTCGCGATCGCGGTCATCCCGGCCGCTGTGCTGTTCGGTGTCTACCGCTGGAGCGACAGTGAGGCCGATCGCTACGAGGCAGAACTCGACCGCCTCGAAGCCGAACTACTCGTCGTCACCGGCTCGACGACGACCAGTACTTCGACGACGACGATCGTCGGCGACGACGAGGCCGAAGGTGCCGACGATCCGGTGACCGACGAGTCGCCCGACGGTGAGCTCGACACCGATCTGCTCAGCTATCGGCGCACACCGGGCGCAATCGCCTCGCTGGCGAACGCTCGGTCGCTCGCTGCGAACCTGTCGGACTTCTCCGACCGACTGGGTCCAGGGGTCTGTTTCTCGGCGTCGCTCGACGGCATTCGGGTGAGTGCTCACGGCTCGAGCATCCCGTTCACCCCTGGCAGCGTTCAGAAGCTGATCACGGCTGCCGTCGCGCTCGCCGTACTCGGCCCCGACCACGTGTTCGAGACCTCGATCGCTGTGCCGCCAGCCTTCGATGGCGTCGTCGAGGGCGACGTCTATCTCATCGGAGGTGGCGACCCGCTGCTCACGAGCGACGACTTCCCGATCGCCGACGACAGCCGACCGGCATTCCACACCACCTCGCTCGACGAACTCGCCGACGCGGTGGCCGACGCCGCCGTCACGAGGATCCGGGGCACGGTCATCGGTGATGGCACCCGCTACGACGATGAGTTCAGCGTCGACTCCTGGGCGTCGGGCGTCGCCGGTGTCGACGCCGGACCGTACGACGCGCTCCTGGTGAACGACGCGCGGGTGCTCGGTCGGGGCCGACGCGAGTCTGACCCGAACGCCGCTGCTGCCAGGGAGTTCGTCAGGCTGCTGACCGAACGGGGTGTTCGAGTCGACGGCGGTTGGGGGTCTGGCTCGCGGTCGACGCTCGTCCCCATCATCGGAACCGTCGAGTCCGCCCCTGTCGACGACATCGTCGAGGAGATGCTGGTCAACAGCGACAACAACACCGCGGAGATGCTGTTGAAGGAAGTTGGTCTGGCTACGTCCGGCGAAGGGACGAGAGCAGCCGGGCTCGCGGCCGCCAACGAATGGCTGACCGCCCAGGGAATCTCTACGTTGGGCGTCGAGCTCGCCGACGGGTCGGGCCTGAGCAACGACAATGCCCTCACGTGCGACGCCGTGGTCTCGGTGCTCCAGGCCGTCGAGGAAGATCGTGTGACGAGTTCGCTTCCGATCGCAGGACGCACCGGCACGCTCGACGACGAGTTTCTCGACTCGCCGCTCGCAGGCGTTCTCCGAGGGAAGACTGGCACCCTCAACGTCGGGAGTGTCGAGCCGCCGGCGGTCAAGGCGCTCGCGGGCTACGTCCCCGATCCGGCCGGCACGATCGAGTTCGCCCTCATTTCGAACACACCCGGTGCAGCCTCGGAGCAGGTGTACCGGGCGCTGTGGAATGCGCTGGCCGATCGGTTGGCGACGCACCCGGCGGGTCCCGGGCTCGACGAACTCGGCCCGCTCAGCGCTCGGTGACCAGGCTGGCCGACCGACGATCAAGCCAAGTCGTTGGGGCAGTCGAACGGCGCCTGCGCCACTCGGTCGGCCACGCACCGATCGTCGTCCTCGCCTAGCGTCGGGTCATGGCCGTCATGCCGATGTTCCCGCTCGGCTCGGTGCTGTTGCCCGGCGGGGTGCTCCCACTGCACGTGTTCGAGCCGCGGTACCGCCAGATGATCATCGACATCCTGCAAGACGACGGCACGCCTGAGTTCGGTCAGGCGCTCATCACACATGGGCGAGAGGCGGGCGGTGGCGATGATCGGGCCATGGTTGGAACGGTCGCGCAGATGCTGCAGGTCGAAGCGCTCGACGAAGGGCGATACGCGTTGGTGACTGTGGGGACCAGGCGTCTACGCGTGAATGCGTGGCTTCCCGACGACCCGTATCCGGTCGCAGATGTCGACGACTGGCCCGACGTCGACCCGGACCCCGTCGGACTCGACCTGAACGTCGTGGCGTCGCACGCGCGTGTCCGGGCAGTCCTCGCGTTGGCCGCCGAGGCCGGCGACGCCCCCATCGATCTCGCTGAGTCAGAGATCTCCGATGACCCACTCGTCGCCAGCTACCACCTGGCTGCGCTCGCTCCGATCGGTCCGGCCGACCGATATCGGCTGCTCACGGCCGACGGGCCAGCGATGCGGCTCGACCTGCTCGATGAGGTCCTCGACGACGTCGAGGCCATGCTCAAGTTTCGCCTCGGCGGCTCCTGACAGCCGCCCGGCAGACCTGTGGTCTGCCCGTGACCAGGAGGAACGTGGTCGGGTGGTGCGCTTCGTGGTAGACACTTGGCCGTGAGCAAGCAGGACGACGCCTCGCTCGGCGAGGTCATCGAGTACGTCAAGGCGTACGCAAAGCAGGAAACGGTCGGCCCGCTCAAGGGCGCAGGTCGCTGGCTCGGCTTCGGAGCGGCGGGTGCGTTCGCGCTGGGGCTCGGCCTCATGATCATTCTGCTCGGGTTGCTCCGGGTGGTGCAGACCGAGTTCGATCGTCTGGCCACCGGCGCCTGGTCGTGGGCCGCCTACGGCATCACGTTCCTGGTCACCGTGATCCTGCTGGCGCTGACCCTCCAGCGCATCAAGAAGTCGACCCTCAACAACGAGCCGAAGTGAGCGAGACGATGGCGAACGACAAGCCCGAGGTCCCCGAGAAGATCACCCCCGACGACCTGAAGAACAAGCTCCAGGCGTTTCAGGGCGACGTGCAAGGCAAGGTCGACGACAAGAAGACCTCGATCGCTGCTGTCGCCGGCGGCGCCGCCACGGTGCTGATGATCCTCATGTTCCTGCTCGGCAAGCGCGCCGGCAAGAAGAAGAGCGCCGTCATCGAGATCCGTCGGGTCTGATCAGCAGCGACTCGCACCGGCCGCCATGGCACTGCTTCCCTACGCCCTTCGACCGAAGGTCATCATCCGCCGCAAGGCGATCTGGTCCGGTCTGCTCGGGCCGAGCACCTTCTGGAAGGTCGTCGCCGCGTTCTTGTTCGGACAGAGCACGGTCAAGAAGTTCTTCGGCAAGACCCCGGAGAACCTCGGCACCTTCAAGGTGGGCAACAACTCATTCGTCAACGTCATCAACGCCAAGCCGATGACGGCGAAGGAGAAGAAGCGCGCGGGCATCACCAAGCAGGTGATCGTGGCGCAGGCTGTCGCCGACGTCGCCACTGCCCGGCCGAACAAGGGCATCCGCCTCAAGAAGTGAGCCCGGCGCCGGGTTTCGCCCGTCGCTGCACGACCTAGCCTGGAGCGCCCATGAAGGTGCTGCTGCGCAATCCGAAGCGAGAGGTCGAGGTGCCCGGCGATCGCACGGTCAACCATCTGCTCGACCACCTCGGCCTCGAGCGCGAGTCGCACCTCGTCATCTGCAACGGCACACTCGTCCCGGGCGACGCCCGCCTGCACGACGACGACGTGATCGAGGTGCGCCCCGTCATCTCGGGTGGAGCCTGAGTGGTGAACGCGCCCCGGTCGAAGTGTCGCTCGTGCGGTGAGGCAGCGATCATCGATCTGCCGCGACACAACGCGAACTTCTGTTCCGAGCACTTCCTGCAGTTGTGTCGTCGTCAGGTCGAGAAGGCGATCGCCGACTTTGAGATGCTGACACCGGGTGATCGGGTGCTCGTTGCCGTCAGCGGTGGCAAGGACTCGTTGGCGGTGTGGGACCTGCTGATCGAGATGGGGTTCGAGGCCGACGGGTTCTACGTCGGGCTCGGGATCGGGGAGTACTCGAGCGAGAGCGAGGAGTACGTCCGCCGGTTCGCCGACGAACGGGGTCTCTCGCTGCACACCGTGGACCTCCGCGACGACTACGGCTACGACGTGCCCACCGCAGCGAAGGTCACCAAGCGGGTGCCGTGTTCAGCGTGTGGTATGTCGAAGCGGCACCTGTTCGACAAGGCGGCGATCGATGGCGGCTACGACGTCGTGGTCACCGGCCACAATCTCGACGACGAGGCGGCCGTGCTGTTCGGCAACGTCCTCCGGTGGGATGTCGACTACCTCGCCCGCCAGCGCCCGGTGCTCGAGGCTCGCCACGGCTTCCCGAAGAAGGTCAAGCCACTGATCCGGCTCACCGAGCGTGAAACGGCTGCATGGTGTCTGATCCGCGGCATCGACTACCTCGTCGAGGAGTGCCCGATCGCCACCGGCAATCGGCACCTCCACTACAAGGAGGCACTCAACGCGATCGAGGCCGAGTCACCGAGTGCGAAGGCGGCCTTCTACCTCGAGTTCCTCGACAAGATGGCACCGATTCTCGAGGGCAAGTCGGCGGCCGACGCCGGCGAACTGGGGGAGTGCGCATCTTGTGGCGCCCCGACCACCGGCGAGGTCTGTGCGTTCTGTCGCCTCGTCGACCGCACCTCCGGCCACGACCCCGTGCCGGTCGAGATGGTGCTCAAGCATCGGCGGCAACGTCGATGAACATCGTGAACAGCACAGGAGGCTCAGCGTGAGCGGACCGTTCCAGCCCGGCGAGAAGGCCGTGCTCCTCGACCAGAAGAAGCGTCGGTACCTCATCGATCTCGAAGAGGGTGGCGAGTTCCACAGCCACGCCGGCTACGTCGAACACGCGAAGATCCTCGGCCAGCCCGAGGGGGTCGTGGTCGAGTCGACGAAGGCGTCGAGGTACATCGTGCTGCGTCCGACGATGGAGGACTTCGTCGTCGAGATGCCGCGCGGCGCGCAGGTGATCTACCCGAAGGACCTCGGCCCGATCTGCATCTTCGCCGACATCGGCCCTGGCGACCGTGTTTTCGAGTCGGGCATCGGGTCGGGGGCGCTGTCGATGACGATGCTGCGCTACGGGGCGAACATCACCGGCTACGAGATCCGCGAGGACTTCGCCAACCGAGCCAAGGTGAACGTCCGGAGCTTCCTCGGCGCCGAGGCACTCGACCGGTACGACATTCACATCCGATCGAGCTACGAGGGCATCGACCCCGAGCACGGTCCGTTCGACAAGATCGTGCTCGACCTTCCCGAGCCGTGGCAGGTCGCGCCCCACGCTGAGATGGTGCTGCGGCCGGGCGGCATCCTCGTGGCCTACACCCCGTCGATCACGCAGGCCGCTCAGACACGCGAAGCGCTGAAGGGAAAGTGGATCGACACACGCACGGTCGAGGTGCTCCACCGGGGCTGGCACATCGACGGCCAGGCCGTGCGCCCCGATCACCGCATGGTCGCCCACACCGGCTTCCTCACCGTCGGCCGCTTCCTCGGCAAGAACTGAACCGACCGCCCGAGTGGTGGGCCAGAACCCGGGACGTGATCCCCACGTCTGGCCCGTTCAGCGCATCGAGACCTGAAAACGGCGATGGCCCCGGGTGGGAACACCCGGGGCCATCGGCAGATCAGTTGGTGATCGGGCTCAGGGCTCGATGTAGATGCACTCGCCCGGGCACTCCTCGGCCGACTCAACGACGGCGTCGAGCTGGCCGTCGGGAAACTCGGCGAGGCCGTCGGCACCCTGCGGGTTGCCCTTGGCCTCGGCGAAGATCTTGTCGCCTTCCTTCACGTAGGCGAGTCCGTCGTCGAGCAGGACGAAGACGTCGGGGGCGATTTCCTCGCACAGGCCGTCGCCGGTGCAGAGATCCTGGTCGATCCAGACCTTCATGGGGTGCGTGTGCTCCTTCGGGGAGGGGTGACGACGGTCGGTCCGCCGCTCATCTTGGAGACGAGTTTACACGGCCACACCGGTACAAACGAGGTTCTCCCACCAGGTTCGTGAACCCGTAAGAACGGCCATGAACGTGTCGGCGGCCGGCGCAGCCATGGGTATAGGTTGGCGCCATGGAGCACTCCGACGAGGTCGAGGCCTTGAACGACGAGATCGCCCACCTGCGAGCCCGGGTGGCCGATGCCCCCCGCCGCCTGCGGGCGCTCGAAGAACGACTGCTCGAAACGAAGGGTCAGCTCGCCCAGGCGGTCGCCCAGAACGAGAAGCTGTCATACACCCTGCGCGAGGCGCGCGAGCACATCGCGACGCTGCGCGACGAGGTCGACAAGCTCAGCCAACCGCCGTCGGCCTACGGCGTCGTGGTCGGCAAGAACGACGACGACACGGTCGACGTCCTCACGAGCGGTCGCAAGATGCGCGTGTCGTTGCACCCCGACATCGATCACGAACTGCTCGAGCGAGGTGCCGAGGTCGTGCTCAACGAGAGCATGAACGTCGTGCTCGCACGATCGTCGGAGATCACCGGCGAGGTCGTCACGATCAAAGACGTCATGGACGACGGTGTGCGGGCGTTGGTCGTCGGTCGCGCCGACGAGGAGCGGGTGTGTGAGCTCGCCGACACGGTGCGCGGCATGCACCTGCGCTCGGGCGACCACATGCGGCTCGATCCGCGCACCAATCTGCTGCTCGAGAAGCTGCCCCGGCCCGAGGTCGAAGACCTGCTCCTCGAAGAGGTTCCCGACATCAGCTACACCGACATCGGCGGCCTCGATTCACAGATCGAGCAGATCGCCGACGCCGTCGAGCTGCCATTCCTCCACCAGGATCTCTTCGCCGAGCACCGGCTGCCAGCGCCGAAGGGCATCCTGCTCTACGGCCCGCCCGGATGCGGCAAGACCCTCATCGCCAAGGCCGTGGCCAACAGCCTCGCCAAGAAGGTCGCCGACAAGGTCGGTGAGGGCAAGGGCCGGAGCTACTTCATCAACATCAAGGGCCCCGAGCTGCTCAACAAGTACGTCGGTGAGACCGAGCGTCAGATCCGCCTCGTGTTCCAGCGGGCTCGCGAGAAGAGCGACGAGGGCTGGCCGGTCATCGTGTTCTTCGACGAGATGGACTCGATGTTCCGCACCCGTGGCTCGGGCATCAGCTCCGACATGGAGTCGACCATCGTGCCGCAGTTGCTCGCCGAGATCGACGGCGTCGAGGGTCTGCGCAACGTGATCGTGATCGGTGCGACCAACCGTGAGGATCTGATCGACCCCGCCATCCTGCGCCCGGGCCGACTCGACGTGAAGATCAAGATCGAACGCCCCGATGCCGAGGCGGCGAAGTCGGTGTTCGCCAACTACCTGACCAACGAGATTCCGATCATGGAGGGCTACGACGTGACCGACATGATCGAGGCCACCGTGGCCGAGATGTATCGAGACGACGAGGCCAACCGCTTCCTCGAGGTCACGTACCAGAACGGCGACAAGGAGATCCTGTTCTACAAGGACTTCTCGTCGGGCGCCATGATCGAGAACATCGTGCGGCGCGCCAAGAAGCTCGCCATCAAGCGGGTCATCGACGGCGGCGACCGAGGTGTGTGCACCCAAGACCTGCTCGATTCGATCAAGCAGGAGTACAAGGAGCACGAAGACCTGCCCAACACCACCAACCCCGACGACTGGGCGAAGATCTCGGGCAAGAAGGGTGAGCGCATCGTGTTCATCCGCACCCTGGTGTCCGAAGACACCGACGACGTCCACGGCGGCAAGGCGATCGAGCAGGTCGCCACGGGTCAGTACCTGTGATCGAACAACCGGTGGTCGAGCTCCGCTCCGACAATGCAGCCAGCGTTGCGCCCGAGATCATCGAGGCGATCACCGTTGCCAACGAGGGCACGGCCCTCGCATATGGCGGCGATGAGGTCACCGAACGGCTGCAGGAGCAGGTGCGCGAGCTCTTCGAGCACGATGGCGCACGGATCTTCCCGGTCACCAGCGGCACGGGCGGCAATGCACTCGGCCTGAGTTCGCTCGTGCCGCCGTGGGGAGCGGTGGTCTGTCATCCGACGGCCCACATCACGGCCAACGAGCCAGGCTCGACGTCGCTGTTCTCGGCCGGCGCGCAGCTCACCTATGTCGATGGCGATCGTAAACTCATCGATCCCGGCCAGCTCGCACGGTTCCTCGAGCTGTTCCCGTGGAACGACCCGCACAACTCGCAACCGTCGGTCGTGTCGGTCACCCAGCCGACCGACTTCGGCACCGTGTATCCGCTCGATCATCTGCAAGAACTCACCTCGATCGCCGAGCGGCACGGCCTCCGCGCCCACCTCGACGGCGCGCGACTCGCCAACGCGATCGTGGCCCTCGGCTGCTCGCCGGCCGACGCGACGTGGCGATCGGGCATCGACGTGCTCACCCTCGGCGCCACGAAGAACGGCGGTCTGTCGGCCGAGCTGATCGTGTCGTTCGACGATGCGGCCTCGAACGAGCTCCACTTCCGCACCAAGCGAGGTGGGCACGTCACGTCGAAGATGCGGTTCCAGTCAGCACAGGTGGCCGCCCATCTCACCGACGATCTGTGGTTGCGGCTCGCAGGCAACTCGAATCGCGCGATGCAGCGCCTCGCTGCCGGGCTTACGGAGCTCGGCGTCGAGTTCGTCGAACAACCCGACGTGAACATGCTGTTCCTGCACCTCGCCGACGAAGCTGCCGATGTCCTCGAGGAATCGGGCGTTGCGTTCTACCGAATCACCCCCGGCGTCATCCGGTTCGTCACGAGCTGGCAGACCACCGACGGCGATGTCGACACTGCGCTCGAGTTGGTCGGCAAGGCCCTCGCCAACGCCGGCTGACGTCGTCAAGCCTTCGGGAGGGTTTCGGCTCGCGCCCGCCAGTACCGTGGCGGCATGAGTTACGACATCGTCGTCTTCGGCGCCACGAGCTTCGTCGGCCAGATCCTCTGCCGCCACATGGTCGATCGCCACGGCACCGACGGCGAAGTGAGCTGGGCCATCGCCGGCCGCAACGAAGCGAAGCTCGAGGAGGTCGCCGCCGATACCGGCGCCGACGTGCCCCGTATCGTGGCTGATGCCGACGACGACGAGGCGATCGCTGCGATGGTCGCGTCGACCAAGCTCGTCATCTCCACGGTCGGTCCGTACGCGCTGTACGGGTCGAAGCTGGTCGCAGCCGTGGCCGATGCGGGCGTCGACTACGTCGACCTCACCGGGGAACCGCAGTGGCAGCAGCGCATGATCGACGAGCACCAGGATCGGGCAGCTGAGACCGGCGCTCGCATCGTGCATGCCTGCGGATTCGACTCGATCCCGTCCGACCTCGGCACGTGGTTCCTTCAGCAGCAGGCGACCGAGCGGTTCGGTTCGCCGTGCAACCGGGTGCGGCTCGGCGTCAAGGCGATGAAGGGTGGGGCGAGCGGTGGCACGGTTGCGTCGATGATGAACGTGATGGAGGAGGTGTCGAGTGACCCCTCGCTCCGCAAGGTGCTCACCAACCCGTACGCCCTCGCTCCGACCGACGATCGAAAGGGTCCGCAGGATCCTGGCCCGAAGCAGCCAAACGTCACGATGCCCGAGTTCGATGAGGGTCTCGACAGCTGGCAGGCGCCGTTCGTCATGGCCGGCACCAACACCAAGGTGGTGTTCCGCACCCACGCGCTGATCGGCCACGAGTGGGGCGATGACTTCACCTACGGCGAGGCGATGCTCACCGGTGATGGCACGTCGGGCCGAGCCAAGGCGCTGGCGATCACCGGTGCACTGGGTGGCTTCATGGGTGCCGCGGCGCTCGGTCCGATGCGCAAGGTGCTCGGCAAGGTGCTGCCCGAGCCGGGAGAGGGGCCCAGCGAGGAGAAGCAGGAGGCCGGATTCTTCGACATCGTTGTCCATGGCACCACGGCCGACGGCGACGAACTCACCGTGCGGGTCACCGGCGACAAGGACCCGGGCTACGGCTCGACGGCCAAGATGCTGGCGGAATCGGCACTCTGCCTCCTCAGGCGCTCCCGCGACGACGTTTCCGGCGGTTTCCACACCCCGGCCACGGCGCTCGGCGATACCGGCATCGACGCACTCGTCGAGCACGCCGGTCTCACCTTCGACGTCGTCTGAGCCGTCTCCGTCCTCAACGTGCCGTGTCAGCTGACGCCGTCGATCCGGTCGGCCACACGGAGCCGATTGCCGTTCGACGTGGTCAGGGCTGGCTCACCGATGGAGCGGTCTGCGCACTCGGCGCCCTCCGTGCCGAGCGGCCCGACCTGATGGATCGCTTTCTGCCGCGCGTCGCGGTGCTCGACCTCGTTGCCGCCCACTGAGGATGGCTGTGTGCGTACCGCGGCTGGATCGAAGACCAGGCCTTCCTCGCTGAGTACCAGCTGATCGATGATCCACAGGCCGACTGGCGACAGGGCCCGACACGTGCCCGGCCGACGACGGCTTTCCTCGCTGGTAGCGCGTCGTCGACAACGGCGAGTACGAGCTCTCACGATCGTTACTGCTCTCCGACGACCCCGTCGGACTCCTCCGAGAAGCGCTCGAGCAGTGCGTCGAGCGTCCTGGTGATTCGCTTCGATGCCAACCGGTGCGCCGGGCTGCGCTGCAGGCTTCCCAGCACCTCCGCGACATGGGCACGTTCAACGCCGTCGTTGCGGTGTTCGCTGCCTCACCGTCTGCAACCTTCGACGAGCCGATGCTTCGACGCGGGCCTGCGCGGCGGGCCACCGCAGCGCCTGCTGCGATCGACTTGCCCGAGGAGTTCGTGTCGTGACGTCCGACCGTGTTCATCCGCACGGCGGTGGACATCGACACCGGGTTAGGGTCTGAACATGGCGTTGCCGAAGGTGTGTGGCCTCGAAACCGAGTACGGGATTCTCGTCCGCGGCGCCGACAACAACCCGGTGTCGGCATCGTCGATGCTCATCAACGCCTACGTGTCGTCGCTCGACAAGAAGCGGGGGCGTATCGGTTGGGACTTCGACGACGAGCAGCCGGCGAACGACGCCCGAGGGTTCTCGCTCGACGACGCCTTCGCCCCCGAGATCGAAACCACGCTCGTCAACGCAGTGCTCACCAACGGTGCCCGCTTCTACGTCGACCACGCCCACCCCGAGATCTCGATTCCCGAGGTCACCACGGCACGCGAAGCTGTCGTGTGGGATCGAGGCGCCGACGAGATCATCCGTGCCGCCATGACGGCGGCGCGCAACGTCATGGGTGACGGCGTCGAGATCGTCGTCCACAAGAACAACTCCGACGGCAAAGGCAACAGCTATGGCTGCCACGAGAACTACCTCGTCGCTCGCGAGACACCGTTCGGACGGCTGAGCCAGCAGATCACACCGCACTTCGTCACGCGGCAGATCTTCTGCGGTGCCGGCAAGGTCGGATGTGAGCTGCCGGGACGACCCGACGACGACGTGCCATATCAGCTCAGCCAGCGTGCCGACTTCTTCGAGGAGGAGGTCGGCCTCGAAACCACGCTCAAGCGGCCGATCGTCAACACCCGAGACGAGCCCCACGCCGATCCGCAGAAATACCGGCGGCTCCACGTCATCGTCGGTGACGCCAACATGAGCGAGTACGCCACCTACCTCAAGGTCGGCACCACCTCGATCATCCTGTCGATGATCGAGGATGAAGCGCTCGGTGACGACTGGCTCCTCGGCAATCCCGTTCCGGCCATCCGCCAGGTCAGCCACGACCCGTCGCTGCGCCAGACGATCATGCTGCGCGACGGCTCACGGGCCACCGCCCTCGAGGTCCAGTGGGGCTTGTTCGAACGAGCGAAGAAGTACGAGCAGTCTCACGGTCTCGCTCCGGTGGGTGAGGACGTCGGGCGTGACGTGCTGGCCCGCTGGGAGGCAGTGCTCACCGGCCTCGAGCACGACCCCGCCTCGGTGGCTGACACCGTCGACTGGGTGGCCAAGCAGCGGCTCGTCGACGGCTTCGCCGCCCGCCACGGCCTCAGGCCGGGCTCGCCGAAGTTGAAGGCGATCGATCTGCAGTACCACGATCTGCGACCCGACAAGTGCCTCGCCGACCGAGCAGGGCTCGCCGCGCTCATCGACCCGAGCGAAGCCGAGTCGGCGATGACTCAGCCGCCGACCACCACGAGGGCTTACTTCCGCGGGCGATGCCTCGACCGCTTCGCCGACGACATCGTGGCGGCGAACTGGGATTCGCTCGTCTTCGACATCGGGCGTGACCCACTTCGCAGGGTTCCGATGATGGAACCGCTCAGGGGAACCGCCGCTCACGTTGCTACGTTGATCGACGAGAGCGAAACCGCTCGGCAACTCCTCGATCGGCTCGGCGAGTCGAACTGACCACACATCCGGAGTACGGCGATGGCAGAACAGCAACGGAAATCCAAGTCCACTGGCGAGCGCACCACCGACGAGACCGAGGTCGCAGCCGACGAGGTCGAAGCTACGACCGAGGCGGGCGACAAGCTCAAGGGCGAACTCGACGACTTGCTCGACGAGATCGACGAGGTGCTCGAGACCAACGCCGAGGACTTCGTGAAGTCGTACGTGCAGAAGGGCGGAGAGTGAACGGTGTCGATGCCGTTCTTCCGCCCGGGTGACGACCCGGGGGCCAACTTCCCCGACCTCCTGCGCCGCGTCGGACTCAACCCCGAGCAGCCGATGATCGAAGCGCTCGGCCGACACGGCGGCGCCGACGTCGCCTCGTCGCTTGGCGTCCCGCACGCCACCACTTGTGTCGCGCTCCGGTACGCCGGTGGCGTGGTCATGGCAGGCGACCGTCGCGCCACATCGGGCAATCTCATCTCGCACCGCACGATGGAGAAGGTCGTGCAAGCCGATCGCCACAGCGGTGTCGCCATCGCCGGAGCTGCGGGCCCGGCCATGGAGATGATCCGGCTGTTCCAGCTGCAGCTCGAGCACTACGAGAAGGTCGAGGGCGCAGCGCTCAGCCTCGAGGGCAAGGCCAACCAGCTCTCGATGATGGTGCGCAGCAACCTGCCCGCAGCGATGCAGGGTATGGTCGTCGTTCCGATCTTCGCCGGCTACGACCTCCGCCGCGAGATCGGTCGGCTCTGGGACTTCGACGCCACCGGTGGCCGCTATGAAGAACGCGACTACGTGGCGACGGGCTCGGGTTCACTCCACGCCGGCACGGTGGTCAAGGTCGGGTTCCGCCCCGACATGACTCGTGACGACGCGGTCGACCTGGCGGCCCGTTCGCTCTGGGAAGCGGCCGATGCCGACTCGGCAACCGGCGGCCCCGATGTTCGACGTGGGATCTACCCGGTCATCGCAACGATCGATGATGCGGGCTGGACCCGTCTCGACGACGACGACCTCGCTTCCCGATACGAGCGCATCGTGGCCGAACTCGCCCCGGTCAGCACCGACGGGGAGGCAGCGCGATGAGCATGCCGTTCTACGTCGCTCCCGAACAGATGATGAAGGACCGTGCCGATTACGCGCGGAAGGGCATCGCTCGGGGCCGTGCACTGGTCGCCATGCGGTACGCCGACGGCATCGTGATCGTCGCCGAGAACGCGTCCGAGACCCTGCGCAAAGTGAGCGAGATCTACGACCGCATCGCCTTCGCCGGTGTCGGGAAGTACAACGAGTTCGACCAGCTGCGCGTCGCTGGCGTGCGAGCGGCTGATCTCAAGGGCTTCCAGTACAGCCGCGACGACGTCGACGCTCGGAGCCTCGCGAACAGCTACGCCCAGATGCTCGGCAACATCTTCACCCACGAGATGAAGCCGATGGAGGTCGAGATCCTCGTGGCCGAGGTCGGCGACGGCACCCACGGCGACCAGATGTTCCACATCCTCTACGACGGGACCGTGGTCGACGAACGCGATCATGCGGCGATCGGCGGCGATGCCGAATCGATCAGGTCGAAGCTGGCCGAACGCTGGTCCGACGGACTCGACCTCGCGGGCGCGGTGACGATCGGTGTCGAGGTCCTGGGTGGCGACGATCGTGAGATCCCCGCCGACGACCTCGAGGTCGCCGAACTGTCACGGACCAACGGCCGCCGATGCTTCCGCCGCATCGAAGGTGACGAACTCGCCACCCTCCTCTCCTGAACGCTGCGCTCGGTGGGAGCCGTCGCACTAGGTTGCTCCCATGGAGCGCCGGATCTTCGGACTGGAGAACGAGTACGGCGTCACGTGCACCCTTCGGGGGCAGCGACGCCTCAGCCCGGATGAAGTGGCCCGCTATCTGTTCCGGCGGGTCGTGTCGTGGGGGAGGAGCTCCAACGTGTTCCTCCAGAACGGGGCTCGCCTGTACCTCGACGTGGGCTCGCACCCCGAGTACGCCACGCCTGAGTGCGACTCGATCTACGACGTGATCGTTCACGACAAGGCCGGTGAACAGATCCTCGAAGAGCTGGTGGAGTCGGCCGAGCAGCGGCTCGCCGAGGAGTCGATCCGCGGCACGATCTATCTGTTCAAGAACAACACCGACTCGGCGGGCAACAGCTATGGCTGCCACGAGAACTACCTCACCCGGCGTGACGACGATCTCGGCACCTACGCCGAAGTGCTCATTCCGTTCCTCGTCAGCCGACAGATCTATACCGGTGCCGGCAAGGTCCTGCTCACCGCTCGCGGGGCGAGCTACTCGATCGCCCAGCGCGCCGAGCACATCTGGGAGGGCGTGTCGTCTGCGACCACCCGCAGTCGCCCGATCATCAACACTCGCGACGAGCCCCACGCCGACGCCGAGCAATACCGGCGGCTCCACGTGATCGTGGGCGACTCCAACATGAGTGAGTACACGGGCTTCCTGAAGGTCGGGGCCACCGCCTGCATGCTGCGGATGATGGAGGACAACGGCGTCGTCCTGCGTGATCTCACCCTCGAGAATCCGATTCGGGCGATCCGTGAGATCAGCCACGATCTCACGTGCCGTCGAACGGTTCGGCTCGCCAACGGGCGCGAGGTGTCGGCGCTCGACATTCAGCGGGAGTACCTCGACCGGGCGCTTCGCTACGCCGACAGCCAGGGATTTCCGCCGATGGAGCAGAAGGCCCTCGAGATGTGGGAGCACTGTGTGACGGCGCTCGAATCCGATCCGATGAAGCTCGACCGCGAGGTCGACTGGGTCATCAAGTACCGCTTGCTCGAACGCTTCCGTGAGCGGCACGGTCTCGAACTCGGTGACCCGCGGGTGCAGCTGCTCGACTTGCAGTACCACGACGTCACTCGGCACCGCAGCCCCTTCTACAAACTGCAGGACAAGGGTCTCGTCGAACGTATGTGCAGCGACGCCGACATCGAGACGGCGATCGACACCCCGCCGCAGACCACTCGAGCCCGTCTTCGCGGCGAGTTCGTCAAGCGGGCCAAGGAGCGGCGACGGGACTACACGGTCGATTGGGTCCACCTGAAGCTCAACGACCAGGCACAACGCACCGTGCTCTGCAAAGACCCGTTCAAGTCGCGTGACGAACGTGTCGAACGACTGATCGAGACGCTCTGATCGCCCACGCCGCGGCCCACGAGCGAGATACCGTGGTCCCCGCGTGACGAACGACGACCCATACCAGCCAGGCAGTCCCGCCGTTCCGCCCGCTGGTGTACCGCTTCCTCCACCGGCTCCGAGCCTGAGCGAGATCCCGTCACGCCCCCAGCAGACGCAGGCGCCGATGTCGGAGCCTGACGTCGCTCACGGTGTTGCCACCCAGGTCGCCGACTCAGCAGCACCGGCCGACGACGAGTTCTTCCTCGATGACGACGACGCCGACGACGGTGGCGGCGCCAGAGCGTTCTTCGACTGGCTGGTCGTCGTCGCCGTTGCGCTCACCGTCGCGTTCCTCGTCCGGGGCTTCGTCCTCGCACACTTCGTGGTCGAGGGCTCGTCGATGGACTCCACGCTCTCGACCGGCGACCGGGTGTTCGTCAACAAGCTCTCGTACCGGCTCCACGACCCGAACCGGGGCGATGTCGTCGTGCTCCATCAGATCAACGGAGCGAGCGAGCGAGATCTGATCAAGCGTGTGATCGCCCTTCCCGGCGAAACCGTCGAGATGACGAATTGCGAAGTGCGGATCACCGAGGTCGGCGAGACACAGTCCCGGGTGCTCGGGGAGCCCTACCTCGATCCGAACGTCGTCACGCCCAACTCGTGCGGCGGTGACTTCGAAGCCGTCGTGGTGCCGTCCGAGCACGTCTTCGTCATGGGCGACAACCGAGGCGGTTCGCAAGACAGCCGTCAACTCGGCCCGATCTCGTACGACGATCTGGTCGGGCGTGCCTTCGTCGTGTTCTGGCCACGAGCCTCGTGGCAGTGGCTCTGAGCTGGCTTGCCTGAGCCGCCGGCAGGCCCCGGGTCGGTCGCGTCAACCGACCTCGCGACACATGACGTCGGTGAGCGTGTCGACGTGGTCGCTGTAGACCGCGTCGAGGCCCATGCGGATCCCGGCCTCGATCTCGTGATCGTGCTGCTGGTCCCACCCGAACGCCAGGCGCCCGAAACGGTGGAACAGCACGACCAAACCGCCGTTCCAGTCGGTTCGGTGCATGTTCATCGCATCGATTCCTGCTCGTTGCAGCTGATGTGCGTGCTGCTCGGGTCCGGTCGGCAGCTTCGACAGCCGGGTCGAGTGCACGAGCTTGAAATCGCTGAGGCCACCTCGACGCTCGATCAGCCGGTCGAGATCGTGGTCGCAGAGCCAGGTGCGGCTCGGACGGTCGTGACCGGCGGCTCTGACTGCTGCGGCGACCGGCTCGTAGGCGTCGGGGTCGCAGACGTCGAGCGACCACGGCACCGACTCCGGGACCGAGTCGAGCGCCTCGGAGAGCGACGGGATGTGGCTCGGCAGCTCGGCGCTGCCGACGTCGATGATCTTCCGTTTGCGTACCTTGCCGGGGACGACGCCATCGTGGTCGAGGACCGGCTCCCCGTCGGCGGTGACCCACACATCGCTCTCGATACCGGTGGCGCCCAGCTTGATCGCGAGGTCGAACGCCTCGAGTGTGTTCTCGCGCGCGTGAGCGCGCGCTCCGCGGTGGGCGAACGCGATCGGTGGGTCGAGGAGCGATGGCAGACGTTGTTGCATCAATCGGGATGATGTCAGGCCCGTACACTGAGGTGCGTGTTCAATCTGCAGGGCAGCGAGATCATCGTCATCCTGCTACTGGCGCTGGTGGTTCTCGGACCCGAGAAGTTGCCCGGCGCGATCCGGCGTTTCACCAAGACCTACGCCGAACTGAAGAAGATGGGCACGAGCTTCCAAGACGAGGTGAAATCGGCGTTCGACGAGCCGATGCGGGAGGTCCGTGAAACCGCTGACCTCGTCAAACAACAGGTCGACATCGACGCGCTCGAGGCCGAAGCCGAGGCAGATACGGCCGCCGGCGATCAGTCCCGCTCGCCACATCCCGAGGTCGAGGGCTCGCCCGGCGCCGCCGCGGCAGCCTCCACGTCGCTCGCCGGGCCAGATCCCGCCGATCTGCCGGCTGCCATGCCGCCCCCGGTTGCCGGCACCGGACGGCCCGGGCCCAACGCCATCCCGGCCCCACCGAACGTGCCGGCCCCGCCGCCGCCGTTCTCAGCCTCACACGGCTCGAAGCCGGTGTCTGAAGCTGCATCCGAGGCTGCGCCACCCGACCCGGTTGCTCTGGACGGGGAGGAGTCGCCGTCGTGACCGACGAGGCCACGATGACGCTCACCGAGCACCTCGCCGAACTCCGCATCCGCATCATTCGAGCGGCGCTCGCAGTGGCGATCGGGATGATCGCGATCATCATCTTCTACGACCAGGTGCTCGACTTCCTCCGCCAGCCCTACGTCGATCTGTGTCTCTCGAAACAGGAGGAGTTCTGCCCGCCCGACGACGAGCTCCTCAATGCGCTCACCGCCACCGAGGGTTTCAGCACCCGGATGCGGGTCGGCATGTACGGCGGGATCATCGTCGCACTCCCCGTGATTCTCTGGCAGATCTGGCGGTTCGTCGTACCGGCGCTCGAAGCCAAGGAGAAGAAGTACGCGATTCCGTTCGTGCTGTCGTCGGTCCTGCTCTTCGGCGCCGGCGCCGTCATGGCGTACTACGCAGTCGGGCGCGCACTCGACTTCCTCATCGGATGGTCGGGCAACGACGTCAATGCCGTCTTCTCCGTGAGCAGCTACGTCGGGCTCGTCGGACTCATGATGTTCGCCTTCGGTATCGGGTTCCTGCTCCCGGTGCTGGTCGTCTTTCTCCAACTGGTCGGTGTGGTCACTCCTCGCCAGCTGCTCGGCGCCTGGCGCTATGCGATCGTCGGCATCTTCTGCCTGGCTGCCGTCATCACGCCGAGCGGTGATCCGCCGACCTTGCTCCTGCTCGCGGGTCCGATGATCGGGCTGTACTTTCTCGCGGCGGGTATCGGTTGGATCGTCGGACGGGGCCGTCGGCGAGCGCAGGCCTGATCGTGCGTTCTGACCGCCCCGATCTGCTCGCCTGCTACTCGTTCACGCCCGACCACTTCCAGGTCGAGGCGTTCGACGCGTTCGACGACGGGGAGCACGTCGTGGTGGCTGCTCCGACGGGAAGCGGCAAGACAGTGGTCGCCGAGTACGCCATCGCTGCGGCATTGGCCGACGGCCGGCGGGCCTTCTACACCGCCCCGATCAAGGCGCTGTCGAATCAGAAGTACCGCGACCTGGTCGCTCGCCACGGCGACGGCCCAGCGGGTCTGCTCACGGGCGACACCTCGGTCAATGGCGACGCCGACGTGGTGGTGATGACCACAGAGGTGCTCCGCAACATGATCTACGCCGGGCGTGACCTCACCGAGCTGGCCACCGTGGTGGTCGACGAGGTCCACTTCCTTCAGGACGCCTACCGCGGCCCGGTCTGGGAGGAGATCATCATCCACCTGCCGCGCCACGTTCAGTTGGTGTGTCTCTCGGCGACGGTGAGCAACGTCGACGAACTCGCCGAGTGGATCGCCGCCGTGCGCGGCCCGACGTCGTCGATCGTCGAGCACAAGCGGCCGGTGGCACTCGAGAACCGATACCTCGTGGCCGACCGGACGAACGATCGAATGCATCTGCTGCCGATGTTCGTCGGCGGCGGTGTGAATCGCGATGCCGTGAAGCTCGATCAGTCGAGGATGCGGCGTGGGCCCGGGGCCCGCCACGGTGGGCGACGGCGGGGGAGTGATCGCAACGCTGCCGCCATGGGGCAGCGCAAGCTCGCCACGCCCGGGCGCGTCGAAGTGGTCGAGTTACTCGACGACCACCGACTGCTCCCGGCGATCGTGTTCATCTTCAGCCGAGCGCAGTGCGACGAGGCGGCGGCGTCGTGTCTCGACGCTGGGATGCGTCTCACCTCGCCAGGGGAACAAGACGCCATCCGGCAGATCGTCGACGACCGGCTCGACGGGATCGCCGCCGACGACCTCGACGCACTCGGCATCGACCGGTTTGTCGAGCAGCTCATGGCCGGCATCGCCGCCCACCACGCAGGCATGGTGCCTGCGATGAAGGAGGTCGTCGAGCAGTGCTTCGTGGCCGGCCTGGTGAAGGTGGTGTTCGCGACCGAGACACTCGCCGTGGGGATCAACATGCCAGCTCGCTCGGTGGTGATCGAGAAGCTCACCAAGTTCACCGGTGACCATCACGAGCAGCTCACGCCGGGGGAGTACACCCAGCTGACCGGCCGAGCTGGCCGACGTGGTCTCGACGAGGTCGGTGACGCCATCGTGCTCTGGTCGCCGTGGATGCGGTTCGACGACGTGGCGCAGCTCGCGTCGAGTTCGTCGTATCACCTCCGTTCGGCGTTCCGCCCGACATACAACATGACGTCGAACCTGGTCCGCACCCACGATCGGGACGACGCCCGCCGGCTCTTGAGCCTGTCGTTCGCGCAGTTTCAGGCCGACCGAGACGTCGTCCGTCTCGAGTCGCGGCTCGACCGGAAGCGAGCCAAGCATGCGGAGCTGGTCGCCGACGCCGAGAGCCCGTTCGGCGACATCTTCGAGTACCGGCGACTCAGGCAGGCAGAACGTGAGGAGCGGAACGCTCGCCGCGACGCCAGCGCCGGTCAGATGCGTGGCGCGATGGCGTCGCTGCGACCTGGCTCGATCGTCAGGGTGGCCAAGGGCAAGCACAAGGGGCCGATGGTGGTCGTCGCATCAGCTCACCGGAAGGCCGGCGTGAAGCTCACCCTGGTCACGCGGGGCGGCGACGTCGTCAACGTGACCGCCGACGACTTCGATGAGCCACCAGTCGCCGTCGGCAAGGTCAAGATGACCAGTCACTTCGCGCCGAATCAGAAGAACGATCGTCAGGAGATGGCGCGTCGGCTCCGTCAGGCACGCATCGACCGCTCCCACAGCAGCGAGCCGCGTGCGGCCCGGGCTGAGTCGATAGCGGGTGCCGACGACCTCCCCGTCGCTGCTGACCCAGAGCTCAGACGCCGGCTCGACATCGCCGGCCGTGCCGAGAAGGTCAGGCGTGATGTCGCCGACCTCGAACGTCGAGTCGCAGGGAAGTATCAATCGCTCGGCGCCGAGTTCGAGCGTGTGCTCGAGGTGCTCGACGGTCGGGGCTTCATCGACCTCGATCACTGGCGGGTCACCGCCGATGGTGAGATGCTGTCGCGCATCTTCCACGAGTCAGATCTGCTGGTCGCCGAGGCAGCCCGAGCCGGGCTGTTCAACGGATTGGGGCCAGCCGACCTCGCCGCGGTCGTGTCATGCCTGGTCTACGAGCACCGCAGCCCCGAACCACCACCGGCTCCCTGGTTCTCGAGCCGCACCGTTCGTCAACGCTGGATCGAACTGGCAGCGCTGAGTGACGGGCTGCAGCTCGAGGAACGTCGTCGGGAGCTGTCCATTCATCGAGCGCCCGATCCGACGTTCGCAGCGATCGCCTATGCGTGGGTGTCGGGCGAGGGGTTCGCCGAGATCGTCGACGACGAGGATCTCACCGGCGGCGACTTCGTCCGCACCACCAAGCAGCTCGTCGACCTGCTGCGCCAGCTCGCCAAGGTGTGCGCCGATCCCGCCACCCGCGCTGCTGCAGCCGACGCTGCCGAGATTGCGAGCCGTGGAGTGGTGGCCGACAGCTCGGTCATCACCTGAGCCATGACGATCAAGCCCAACGAGCCCTGGGGAACGGAGGTCGATCGCCCTGCTGGCCTCGTCGTCGTCAGCGGTGACGCCGCGCTCGCCGACCACCTGGCAGCCGACGACGGCGTCCCTGTGGGCGTCTCGGCTGGCGATCTCTTCCGAACGCTCGGGGCACGGCCGATCACCGACCGAGCGCAGTTGCGTCGTCTCTCGCTCGACGTCATGTACGTCAGCGTCGATGGTGGAGCGCCTGTCACCGCCGTCGCGCATGTGGTGATCAGATCGCCGTGGTGGCGAGGCGGCTGGTGGCAGGGCCCGGTGACGCTGGTGATGAACGCCGAGTTCATCGGCGACTGGGACGTCGCTCCGCGTGGGCACCCGAACGATGGTCGGGTCGAGCGCTTCGACCTCGACGCCACGACCTCGGTCCGCCAGCGGTGGGCGATCGGGCAGCGGCTCGCCAGCGCATCGCACCTGCCGCATCCGTCGATCGACCGGCGAACGGCCCGGCGACACACCGTCGAGCGGGCTTCGGCGGCCGATGTCTGGGTCGACGGTCGTCATGCCGGTCGGGCGCGTCGCGTCGACATCGACGTGGTGGCTGACGGCGCTTCGATCTACGCCTGAGCGGCGTCGTTCCGCAGCGCTTCGACATCGGGTTCGCGTCATCCCAGGTCAGCGCCGCGAAGGATTCCCCAGGGATGTGAGGTGGCCTCCTAGAGTGGTGCGCCGTGGCCGTGTACGTCCCCGAGACCTTCACCGAGGACGAAGCCGACATCTTGCGTCGGTACTTCACGAATCTCGACGGGCCGGTGTTCGCACTCGTCAACCTTCCCGAGGTCGTGAAGGGCGCATTGTTCGCCCGCTACAGCCGGAGCCCGAAGTCGCTCCGTCGCCTCTTCCTGGACGAGTTCGTCGGCGATCTCGATGTTCGCGGCGATCAGTCGATCGATGCGACGATCGGCCTCGATCGGGCTGAAGAGCTGTACCAGCGGGTGTTCTTCGACTACGGCGACGACTCGGTCGCCCAACTCGGCGGTGTCCACCTCGCGTGCGAGCAGGCCTCGAACCTGCTCACGAAAGTGCTCGAGTGGGGCCGGCTCATGAGCTACCTCGAGCAGAGCACGCGGTACATCGCCTATGACAGCCGACTCGGTGGGCGCTACCGGTACTTCCGCGACCCCGATGTGCTGGCCGGCACGCTCGGCACCCGCTACGTCGGCGATCTCGACCGGATCTTCGACGCATACAGCCACTGCGCCGACGCGGCGACCGACCACGTCCGCTCGACCGTGCCGCAGGGCACCGACGACAGCGACTTCATCTACCGAACGGCCACGCGCGCCAAGGCGCTCGACTCGGTGCGCGGCATGTTGCCTGCGGCGGCGACGTCGAACGTGGGCATCTACGGCACCGGCCAGGCGTTCGAGGCGCTGCTGCTCCGCATGCGGTCGCACCCGTTGCCAGAGTCCCGCCAGTACGCCGACCTCATGCTGCACGAATTGCGCAAGGTCATCCCCAGCTTCCTGCGGCGTGTCGACCTCCCTGATCGTGGCGGCGTGTGGAGCGACTACCTCGCCGACACCCGCGAACAGACCGGGGCGTTGGTCGCCGATCTCTTCGGTCAGACGCCGGTCGAACCCGCGAGTGAGGTGTCGCTCGTCGACTACGACCCCGATGCCGAAGACAAGCTGCTGGCTGCGATCTGCTACCCACATGCTTCGATGCCCGAGTCGCAGCTCCTCGACCGCGTCCGTGGGCTCGGCGCCGACGAGCGGGTGTCGCTGTTCAAGGCCTACATCGGCGAGCGTTCGAACCGCCGTCACAAGCCCGGTCGAGCGTTCGAGCGAGTCTTCTATCGTTTCGACGTCTTGAGTGATTACGGCGCCTTCCGTGACATGCAGCGCCACCGCATGCTCACGATCGAGTGGCAGCGGCTCACACCGAACCACGGCTACGTTCGCCCGGAGCTCGTCGACGAGGCCGGAATCGGTGCCACGTTTGACGAGACGATGGAGCGTTCAGCGGGGCTGTACGACGCGCTGAGCGGCCCGCACTGGGAGCAGGCGCCGTACGCCGTCGCCATGGCGTATCGGATGCGGTACTCGATGCAGTTCAACCTGCGTGAGGCGTTCCACATGCTCGAGTTGCGTTCGTCGCCGCAGGGGCATCCGTCGTACCGCCGTGTCGCACTCGAGATGCATCGTCTGATCGGGGATCAAGCTGGGCACCACGCCCTCGCAGCGGCGATGAACTTCATGACGACCGAGGCACCCGAACTCGAGCGTCTCGAGTCCGAGCGCAGGGCTGAAGCCCGCCGCGACGGCTGAGCGGTTCGTTCGAGACGCGCTTCGCGCACGCCATCGAGTGTCGGGGCGAGCACGGTCGTCACGTGTGACGACTGTCACAGGGTAGCTCTCAGAGGGGGAACGACTCGTTGCGTATGCTCCCGCCAATCCTGCAGATGGGAAATGAACTCGATGGCTGACGACGACACCCTTGACGACGACCTCGAAAACGAGGAAGAAGACGACGACGTCGACGGTGACCCCGACGAAGACGAACTCGACGACGACGGCGATGATCTCGACGACGACGACGACGACGGCGACGACGACGGCGAAGACGACGACGAAGACGACGAAGACGACGCCCCTCGTACCAAGCGTCGCAAGAGTGGCGACGACGACGATGACGACGACGAGATGCTCGACGACGACGACGTCGAAGCCGATCTCGATCGGATCCTCAAAGACCGCATGGTGACCGCCGAGGATGAGGACGAGGAAGAAGACGAGATCGAGACCGTCGACGACCGCGGTGAGGCGGTCGAAGGCATCCAGCCCAAGCAGGCGAACGAGCAGCTCTGCAACCAGTGCTTCCTGCTCGTGAAGTCGACCGCTCCGGGTTGCCCGGTCGGCGACGACGACTGCCCGATCTTCAGCTGAAGCGGCAGTCTCCCGTGTCGACCGCCGATGAGCCGACCAAGGATCAACTCGGTCCGACCGACGTCGCGAAGGCGTTCGTCTCCGGGCTGGTCGGTGTTGGGGCCTCGATCGTGTCGGGTGCACCTCAGGCGATCAAGCAGGCGCGATCCGACCTGGTGGCGGCCCGATTCATCGGCGAGATGGCGGTCAACCAGGGCACTGCGCAGCTCCGCGATCGCCTGGGAGGCGCGGAGACGAGGACTGGCGAAGACACCGTCGTCGCACCGGATCTCGCTGAGCCGACGACCGTGTCGACCGCCGGAGCGGATGACGTCGTCGACGATGGTGAGGACGGTGAGGACGATCACTCCGGGGCAACCGTCGCTTCCGGCACCGGTGTTCCGGACGTCGGTGATCTCGCGATCCCCGACTACGACACGGTGCCTGCGATCGACGTCGTGATGCAACTGGCCGACCTCGACGTCCACGAGCGTTCGCAGATCGAGGCGTACGAGTCAGCCAACCGGCAGCGTCGCACCATCCTCGGCAAGATCGACCAGCTGCGAGCAACCGCATGATCGATCCGACCATTCGGCCGGCCACGCCGGCCGACATCAGCCAACTCCTCCTGCTCGAGCACGATGCTCGCCATGCGCTCATCGATCAGCGCGGCGGCGCCCGTTGGCTCATCGAGCACCCGGAGATCGGAAAACGCTGGCACGAACTGCTCGACGAGACGGCGACCGACGTCGTCGTGGCACACATCGACGAGGTGGTGGTCGGCTATCTCGTCGCCGTGCTCGGCGACGATGCGATCGTTCGTGTCGACCAGGTCTGGGTCGACCCGATGGCTCGCGAAGTCGGCTTCGGCGACGAGCTGTTGGCCACCGCCATCGCCCGTGCCCGAGCCGAAGGTGCCGTCGGCGTCGAAGGGCAATCGCTCCCGGGCGATCGCCACACCAAGAACCTCTACGAGCGGGCGGGCATCGTGGCCCGCCTGATCACCACCTACAAGCAGCTCACCGATTGACGGTGGCTCGAGCAGGTGGGCGGGCCGAGCTCAGCGGCCCTTCCACTCCGGCGGCCGCTTCTCGATGAAGGCGGTGAGCCCCTCGTTGAGGTCCTCTGAGGCCATGACGGTGCCCATGGCGACGTTGGTCATCGAGATCAGCGTCTCGTCGTCTTCGTAGGCGGCAGCCCGAACGACCTTGCGGCTCTCCCACACGGCCATCGGTGCGTTCGCGGTGATCTGATCGGCGAGCCGACGAGCCTCCGCGACTGCCTCACCCGGGGCGGCCAAGCGAGACACCAGCCCGAGGTCGTAGGCCCGCTGCGCTGCGATCGGCTCGCCGGTGAGAATCGCCTCCATCGCCGCAGCCTGACCGATTGCACGGGGCAGACGAAAGAGCCCGCCTGCGCCTGCGACGAGATTGCGCTTCACTTCGGCCAGGCCGAAGGCCGACCTTTCGGAGGCGACGACGAGATCGGCTGCGAGGACGATTTCACAACCGCCCGCAGTCGCAAGACCGTCGACAGCCACAATGATCGGCTTTTTCCGGTCGCGGTACACGAAGCCGGCGAAGCCGCCGCGCTTCGTGCTGAGCCGTGCGCCGTTTCCTGAGTTGAGGGCCTTGAGGTCGGCTCCGGCACAGAACACGGGACGTTCCTGACCCTCGGTGTTCGCGGTCAGGATGCCGACCCACACGTCGTCGGCGGCTTCGAGTTGATCGACAGCTGCCTCGAGGCTCTCGGCGACGTCGCCGTTCACGGCGTTGCGAGCGTCGGGGCGGTTGAGGGTGATGACCGCGACGCGGCCCTCTGCGGCGTAGGTGACGATCTCAGACATGGTCGTGGAGCGTATGGGCGTGCGACACCAGGCCGGAAATCGGCCGGCTTCGATGCGAGGTCGTGCGGCGCCCCTGGGACGCTCGAGGTGACGGTGGGCGGCGATCGACCCGCAGGTCTCAGTCGGCGGTGGGTGCTGAGGCGTCGCCGCCGGGGCTCTTCGCCGCTCGCTTGCGCTTGTTGTCGGGCCGCTGGGGCCGCAGCGGCTTCGGTTGCGGTTGGTCGGCCGGGACCTCGACACCGAGCAGTGCAGCGACCTGGGGGAGCAGCGGGCCGAGACGAAGCGCCGTCTTCTTCAAGTCGTCGGTGATCTGCTTCGGCGGATCGGCAGGGGTGACGAGGGTGCGCACCGGCGAGAAGGCAGCGGCTTCCATCACTGCGATCCAGCGATCGGAGAAGTCGTCGGCCGTGAGACTCGCGGTGGCGGCCTCACCGAGCTTGCGGGCGAGCTCGGGCGGGAACATGACCCCTGCCTTCGGGGGCTGCGACGAGAGGCGGAGGGCCCGGATCGAACGACCGACGCCGAGCGCTGCCTCGATGTCTTGCTCCCAGAGCTTGAGCTCTTCGTCTTGCTTGATGACGAGATCCTTCTTGAGCTGCTCGGCGAGCTCACGGGTCGACTCGTCACGGGCTACGACGGGATCGTTGGCGGCGGCGACCACACTGCGCAGATCGCGCAGGTCGAGGTTCTCGAGCTGGCGGCGCGCCGCCTCGGCGCGATCGAGCCAGTCGGCGACGCGGAGGCGGGGGAGGAGTTCCTCGGCCATCTTGAGCACCGACGCTTCGGGCATCACCGGCTTGCCGTCGGCCTCGAGACGCTTGTTCTCCTCGGCGAGCCGCTGGCGAACCGCCTGCATACCCTGGAGCGCCACCTCGGCGACCGGGCGCTGCTCCTCGGGGAGCTCCGACAGCACCTCGTTGCGCTTGGCCTTGCCGGGCCGCAGGCGCTTCGGCTTGGGACGCTGGGGCACCTCGGGCGGAGCCTCGAATCGGGGGCGACGAGGCCCACGGCGATCGCCACCCTCGGCGTCGCCATCGCGGCTCTTGCCGCGCCCACGACGATCACGACGATCACGACCGCCCTTGCCGCCACGGTCACCACGATCGCCACGGTCGCGCTTCGCCCGAGTCTGGATGACCGCCTCGAACTTCTCTTCGGAGGGAAGGAGTTCGAGCACGTCGGGGGCCTTCTTCTCGCGCCCCTTGATGACCGACAAGACCTGGATGCCCTCGATGTCTTGTTCGACCTCGACCTTCAGCTCGTCGCCGACGGCTGAGCCGGATGGCAACACGCTGCCGTCGACGGTTCCCTTCGGGTTCTTCGCTCCGGCTGCACGCCATGTCCAAGAGCCGTCGGGCAGTTCGCTCGTCAGCTCGATTTCGATCCTGCGGGGCATAGGGGACAGACCGTAGCGGTTTCGGGGCCTGATTCTCGATGCTCGCGACGATCGAAGTACCTTCCGGGCGTGGCCATCTATGCGCTGGGCGACCAGGTCCCCGACATCCATCCCGACGCCTACATCCATCCCGACGCCGTCATCATCGGTTCGGTGTCGATCGGTGCCGAGTCGACGGTGTGGCCGGGAGCCGTGCTGCGCGGTGACGGAGGCGAGATCCGGGTCGGCGAACGCACCAGCGTGCAAGACAACGCCGTGTTGCACACGACGCCCTTCTCGTTCACGATCGTCGGCAACGAGTGCACACTCGGTCACCAGATCCACCTCGAGGGCTGCACGATCGAAGACGGGGTCCTGATCGGCAACCACTCCCAGGTGCTTCATCGCTGCATCGTGCGCTCCGGAGCGATCGTCGCGGCCAATGCGGTCGTGCTCAACGACACCGAGGTGCCAGCGGGGGCAATGGCTGTCGGTACACCCGCATCGATCAAGGAGGGTCGGGCGAGTCGTGAACACATCGATCTCGCGGCTGCCGAGTACGTGAAGCGCGGCAAGATGTATCGCACCGACCTCCGCCGGATCGACTGACGCTCTCCGGTCGGTCAGTCGGCGTTCAGGTCGAGCAGCGCGTCGGTCGCCGTCCGCATCGGCAACGACGGCACCGCGCCCGCAACGGTGGTTGCCAGGGCCCCGGCTGCCGCAGCGAAGGGGAGGGCCTCCTCGAAACTCGAGCCGGCGGCGACTCGGGCTGCGAATGCCCCTCTGAATGCGTCGCCGGCCCCGGTGGTGTCGACGACATCGACGTCGAACGCCCGTTGACGTACCAACGGCTCATCGGCTCGGTGGAGCTCGGCGCCATCTCCGCCGAGGGTGATCAGCACCGCTCCGACTCCGGCGTCGAGGAGGCGATCGACACCGCCGAGCAGTTCGACCTCGTGCTCGTTCGGTGCGATCAGGTCGATGACCTCGAGCGCCGACGCCGGCAGGTCGGCGGCAGGTGCCGGGTCGAGCATCGTGAACACATCTGCCCGTCGGGCATCCTCGAGGGCAGCGACAACGGTGCCGATCGGGATCTCGAGTTGCGTGAGTAGCACCGGCCGACCCGATGCTGGAACCTGGGCCGAGAGGCTCGGTGCGGTGTCGGCCGGGCTGACGAGACCGTTGGCGCCGGGAACGACGACGATGCAGTTCTCGCCGCTGGCGTCGACCGTGATGAGCGCGCGTCCGGTCGGGATGCCGGCGATCACGGCGATCGAGGAGGTGTCGACACCTGCCGATCGGGCGTTGTCGAGCAAGCGACGACCTGCCTCATCGTCGCCGACTGCACCCAGCATCTGGGTGGCTGCGCCAGCTCTCGCTGCGGCGATTGCCTGGTTGAGCCCCTTGCCACCGGGGTGTTCGGCATAGGACGACCCCGAGACGGTCTCGCCGGGAGCCGGGAGGCGGTCGGCCGTGGCGACGAGATCGAGGTTCAGGCTGCCGACGACGAAGACGTCGCCACCACTGGAGTCACCGGCCATGCCGCAGAACCGTCGACCCTGGGCCTGACGGAGAACGGAACGAGCGAATCAGCTGGCGCGGGCGCGAACGCCGATCGGTGCAATGAGCCGGAACCCGGCAGCGTGGCGCTCGTCTTCGGCTTCACCGCCCCACAGTCCGTACTCGTGGTTCTCGCGGGCGAAATCGCGACAGACCGCTTGAACCGAGCAACCGGCGCAGACCTCGCGCGCCATCTCCTCCCGGCGCTCTCGCGCCTGCGGTCGCTCGGCGGCAGTGGGGAAGAAGAGGTGGGTGAGCCCTCGGCAGGCTCCCTGTTCCATCCAATCATCATCTTGATCGGAGGTGCGGACGAACAGGTCGATAGCGGTCATGTGGTCCCCTCGTGACGTCCCGCTCCGAACCGCCCCCAAGCGGATCCCGAAGCGGAGATTTGAACGACGATAACGCAGGGTACGTGAAAGTGATCGCTCGGTCAATTTACTGGTGCAACTTTCGCGAAGGTCCGGGTGGTCGTTCTGTTTCTAGAACCGAAGAACCAGCGATCGAATGCGATCAACGTCGATTTCGTCATGACGCAATACTCTGGCGGCGATGCCGAGCGACGTGGGCGAGCAACACGAGATGGGTGAGACCGAGCGCCGGTGCGGATGGTGTCGACGGGTACTTCCGGAACAGCAGGGTCCGGGACGCCGAAAGAAGTTCTGTTCCCAGTCGTGTCGCCAGTGGGACTGGGTGCAGCGCCAACGAGCTGCCGAACTCGAACTGAGCGAGAACGAACTGATCGTCGCTCGCGACGCGCTGGATCGCCTGCGCGACGACCTGTATGTCTTGGCCTGCGCAGTGGAGGACACCGAGCGCGATCTCGGGCGGGGTCGATTGAGTGCTGCGGAACTGCGGAGCTCCCTCGACTGGCTGCTCGAGGCCGCTCGGAGCGCAGCGACGACCGAGTTGGCCCCCGGGGGCCGTGATCGCCAGTAGCTGACGACATGCCCCCATTTCGTCATGACGTAATCGAATGTCGTCGAGCGCCGTGAGGGGAGTGGCGTCCACGGTCGGCCGTCGACCCGCCGGGAACTGGCGACGCGGCCCGCAGCCCACAACGCAGGGATCGTGCGACGGCCCAGGGCCTCGCGGTCGAGTCGAGCGTTGGGTGACGCTGCTGCGCCCGGGAACCATCCGATGATGCTGAGGAGGGCTGGCGGCGACGGTGCGCCGGCTCCGCCGGGCGACCTCAGCAGGTGGGGCGCTCCCGCCGACGGCACAACGCCGATAATCGACGTTATGTAAATACTCCGTCGTCGTCTGGACATGTCAGTCCACAGGCGCAGAATGAGTGCTGCCCGACCCGCCAACCACCCCAACTCCCTGTGGTTGCAGGCGCCGGAGGCAGGTAGGGAGCTGGGGTCGGAGCTGCCACGTGGCGGCTGGTGTCTCAACCTGAACAAGATGGTTCAAGTCCGAGCGGTCCGGATCCGAACCATCTTCCGTGCAGGAGGTACCACGTTCATGACGGTCCGCTACGTCCGGTCCAAGCGCCGAGGTCGCGAGCAGCGACCGGTGGCGCCCGTTGGACGCCACCAACAGATCTTGATCCGCAAGCCCGTCGACCCACCGCATGCATCGGGTGGTCGGCGCTTCTTGCCTCGTCGCAGGCGTCGAACGGTGTACCAGCCGGTGCGCACGCTCGACGCGTTCGCTCGACTCGAGGCCCTCGAGGTGGAGCAGCTGCGACCGATCGCCCAGGCTGGCAGCCCGTCGGCCAAGCGTTTGCGGCGGGCGCCATCGGCGCAGGCGTCGAATGTCGTTCCACTCACTGAGCACGCGCACGGTCGCCGGCCCCCGACGCACCGAACGGTGCACGTGGCAGCCGCGCAACGTGGCAACACGGCGCGCCGAGTGGCTGCGGCCACGACCATCGGGGCGCTCGGTGCCTCGCTGCTCGTGATACAGCCCGCAGCGGCGCTCCCGAGTTCGCCGGCCTTGCAACACCACTCCCCCCTTGCTGCGCCGGTGATCACTGGGCTGGGCCAAGGGAACCGCGGCGACGCAGTCCGCACCCTGCAGCAAGCACTCATCGACGCCGGCATCACCGTCGTCGGTGGAGCTGACGGGATCTTCGGCCCACAGACGCAGGCCTCGGTGCGACGGTTCCAGTCGCAACGCGGCCTCCCGGTCTCCGGCGTCGTCGACGACGCCACCGCAGCTGCCCTGTCCTCGACCGGTGGTGACTCGGGTGGCTCAGGGAGCTCCAGTGGCGGCTCAGGAGCGTCTGATGGCTCGTACGTCGGTCTCTCCCAGGGTGCACAGGGTGCCGAAGTCGAAGCGGTGCAGCGCGCGTTGGTCGACAAGGGCGTCTGGCTCCCTCGCATCAGCGGCACCTTCGATTCGGCGACCGTCCGAGGTGTGCGCCAGTTCCAGGGCTGGAACCGACTCGGCGTCACGGGCACGGTCACGAAGGCGACCGCCAAGTGGCTCGGTCTCGATGGGTCAGCGCCTGCGCCGGCGCCCACTCCGAACACCCCGGTGGCCCCCGAACCCGACCAGGCGCCGTCACAGTCGTCGGGCTACGTGGGGCTCAATCGAGGCGACCGGGGTCCGTTGGTCGCAGATGTTCAGCGTGCCCTGATCAACAACGGGATCAGAGTTCTCGGCGGTGCCGATGGCGTGTTCGGTCCGAAGACGCAGGCGGCTCTCGTGTCGTTCCAGCAGTCGAAGGGCCTCTCCCCGACCGGCGTGGTCGGCGCTGACGATGTCGTCGCGCTCGGTCTGTCAGTGGAGCAGCCGGTCACACCGCCGGCGACCGATCAGTACATCGGTCTGGCGGTCGGCGCTCGAGGAACTGCGGTCAAGCAACTCCAGCAGGCGTTGATCGACGCTGGTGTGACAGTTCGGGGTGGCGCCGACGGCATCTTCGGCCCCGTCACCAAGACGGCCCTCTCGGAGTATCAGCAGGCGCAAGGCCTCAACGCCACCGGTGTGGTCGACGGGGCGACGGTCGGTCGGCTCGGGCTCGGAACCGCCAATGGGCCTCAGCCGTATGCTCCGGCGCCGGGCACCCAAGATCACGATCACGGGAACGACGCCAGTACGACCGACTCGTACGTCGGGCTCCGCCGCGGCAACACCGGCTCGCTGGTGTCTGACCTGCAGGCGGCCCTGCGTCGGCTCGGTCTGTCGGTCGATGGCGACGGGCAGTTCGGTGCTCGGACCGAAACGGCGCTCAAGGCGTTCCAGCGTGTCAACGGGATCCCCGAAACCGGTGTATTGACCAGAACTGGTGCCCGAATTCTCGCCCTCGGCACCGTGTTCGATGAGCCCGGATCGGGCAGCTACCCGGCGTTCCAGATGGAACGCTTCCCTGTTCAGGGGCTCTGCTGGTTCGGCGACACCTGGCACGCGCCGCGTGGTGGCGGTCGGCTTCACGTCGGCACCGACGTCATCGCCGCCGAGGGCAATCTGCTCTACGCCGTCGTCGACGGCACCATCAGCAAGATGTACTGGGACCAGCCCGGCGCATTGGCCGGCAACGGTGTCCGTGTGGCCCAAGACGACGGGACCTACTTCACGTACCTCCACATGCAGGGATTCGCCCCGGGCATCGAGGTCGGCACGGAGGTAGAAGCAGGTGACGTGATCGGCTGGATCGGCAACACCGGTTCGAGCGCTACGCCCCACCTCCACTTCGAGATCCACCCCGGCGGTGGTGCAGCGATCAATCCCTACCCGTATCTCAAGGCGATGGACGACTGCAAGAACACCACGCCCCAGTATCAGAGCTCGTTCGCTCCGAGCGAGTGAGCCACCATCTCCGGCCGATTCTCCTGCACACATTTCGGCCGGGACCACGACGGCGGTGGTGTCGGGAACTGCACACCCGACACCACCGCTGCTGTGGGACTCAGAGGTGAGCTGCAATCGACGCGGCGGCTGCAGCGACGCCTGACGACGGCAACTCCTCGCCGGCCGCCAGCAGCGCTGCCTCGATCGTGCCGATCGTTCCGAGGAGCATCGGCGGATTGAGATGACCCATGTGTCCGATGCGGAAGCGGGCATCGACGTCGGCGCCGATGCCGAGACCGAGCACCAGGCCGGCTTCCGCCTCGCATCGCGCGCGAAGCGCCGTGGCGTTGATCGAGCCGGTCAGCACCGTGGTGGTGGCTCGTGATCGATCCTCGGGGTCACTGATGTTGGCCTCGATCCGGCCAGGTGAGCTCCATGCCTCGACGGCTGCCCAGACACCGTTGGCCAGCACCTCGTGGCGGGCCCAGGCCGCCTCGACGCCGCCCTCGTCAGCGATCATGTCGAGCGCAGCGCGCAGGCCGTACAGATGGGAGATCGGTGGGGTCCCGGCAAAGCGTTGGTAGAACGCGTCGGGCCGCATTCGAGGACCCCAGTCGGTGTAGCCGGAGCGGAGGTCGGTGCCCCGGTCGTAGGCCTCGACCGCCCGGGGGCCTGCCCACACCATCGCCACGCCGGGCGGCACCATCAGGCCCTTCTGCGAGGCGCTGACCGTGAGATCCACACCCCACTCGTCCATCTCGTACCGGTCGCAGCCCAGCGAGGCGATCGCATCAACCATGAGCAGCGCGGGGTGGCCGGTGTCGTCGAGCGCCGCACGGATGGCGGGGATGTCGTTGAGAACGCCGCTTGCGGTGTCGGCGAGAACGACCATGACCGCCCGGATGGCATGGTCGGAGTCGGCCGCCAACCGCTCCCCCAGCGCAGCCGGATCGACCGGGTGGCAATCGTCGCCGGGGAGGACCTCGATCTCGACGCCACTGGTGGCCGCCATGTCGCCCCAGGCGACGGCGAATCGACCTGACTCGAGGACGAGGATCCGGTCGCCGCGGTTGAGCGTGTTGTCGATGGCCATCTGCCAGGCTGCATGGCCGTTCCCGATGATGATCACCGGCTCGGCCGACTCCGTGCGTGCGATCGGCTTCAGGTCGGCGAGCACCGACATCGCGACGTCGACCAGTTCCCCCTCGTAGATGTTCGGCATCGGGCGGTGCATCGCCTGGAGCACCGCATCAGGGATCATCGAGGGTCCAGGAATGGCGACGACCGGCCGCCCGTGACGAAGGCTCATGGATGCAACGTACTCAGCACTCGGGGACTCGGACCGACACGTTGACGGCGAGTCCTCCCCTGCTCGTTTCCTTGTAGCTGTCGGCCATGTCGAGCGCAGTCGCGTGGAGCGTGGCGATCGCATCGGTCAACGTCACTCGAGCGTCGTCGGGGTCACCCGCCAGTGCGAGTTCGGCGGCATTGATCGCCTTCACCGCCCCCATCGTGTTGCGCTCGATGCAGGGCACTTGCACGAGTCCACCGACCGGGTCGCATGTCAGGCCGAGGTGGTGCTCGGTGGCGATCTCGGCAGCCATGAACACCTGATCGACCGAGGCTCCCCGGACTGCGGCCAGGGCACCGGCCGCCATCGCGCTCGACACGCCGATCTCTGCCTGGCAACCACCCATCGCCGCCGAGATCGTCGCACCCTTCTTGAACTGTGTGGCGATCTCACCGGCCACGAGGAGGAAGTCGACGATGTCGTCGTCGCTGACCGTGTCGTCGGCGAAGCACAGGTGGTACGCCAGCACCGCTGGGACGACGCCAGCGGCGCCGTTCGTGGGGGCGGTCACGACGCGGCCGAGTGCGGCGTTCTCTTCGTTGACAGCGAGGGCGAACGCGCTCACCCACGTGAGGACGTCGGTGAAGGAGTTGGTGCGCGACCGGATCGCGCCGAGCCACTCGGCCGGTGAGGTGCGCTCCGCCTCGACATCCTGACCGGTGAGCCCGCAGACGAGCTGTCGGGCCCGTCGCCGGACGCCGAGCCCACCCGGCAACTCGCCGTCGGTGTGACAGCCCCGGTGGATCGACGCTGCCATCACGCGCCACAGGGCCAGCGCATCGCGGCGGATCTCGTCATCGGTCCGCCACACCCGTTCGTTCTCCCACACGGTCTGGGCGACCGAGCCGCCAGCAGCGACGCAGTGAGCCCGAAACTCGGCGGGCGTCGCACTGGGATACGGGAGGTCGACGAGTCGTCCGTTTGACGCCGTTGCCTGTTCGGCGTCACCGGGGCCGACGACGAATCCACCGCCGACCGAGTAGTACTCGGCTGAGGCAGGGCCCTCTGCGGTGCTGGCCTCGATGCGCATGCCGTTCGGATGGCCCGGAAGTCGCTCGTCGGGATGGAACACGATCGATGTCGCAGGGTCGAATGAGATCGTGACACCGTCGATCGAGATCGTGCGTTCGGCGCGTAGCCGCTCGATGAAACCCGGGATTCGGTCGACGTCGATGCTCTCGGGATCGTGGCCGAGTAGGGCGAGCATGATCGCCTGGTCGGTGGCGTGGCCGATGCCGGTCAGGGCCAGGGAGCCGAAGAGATGTACCGCGACAGCGCGGATCTCGACGGATGGCGGTGCCTCGTCGGCGAGCCAGCGTTGTACGGCTCGCCACGGCCCGAGCGTGTGCGAACTCGACGGGCCGATGCCGACCTTCAGCATGTCGAACACACTGAGCGGGCCGACTGCGTCGGCGCTCACTGATAGAACTCCTGGAGGACGCCGAAGGCGAGCTTCTCGTCGCTCTCTTCGCTCAGCAGGCCTTTGCGGTTGTACCCGTCCTGGATGCCGGGCAGGACCCGGACCGGGGCCCGGAAGTCCTTGAGAATCCATGGCGAGAGTCCGGCGACCGGACCCCGACCGAGGTCGGACCGATTGGCCTCGATCATCTCGAGTTGCGCGGCGTACACCGCGGCTTGGAACTCCTCGGTCCAGATCTCGTCGCTGGTCCCGTGCCGCCCGGCCTTTGCGCCAGCGCCGAACTCGGTGAACACGATCGGCTTGCCATGGGGGCTCGACCACTTCGTCGTGGCGATGGCGGCGCGGTCGCCGTAGTACCAGCCGAGGTACTGGTTCACGGCGACGACGTCGACCGCTGTCCCGAGCGGGTCGTCGACGTGCTGCGACGTGTCGGTGGTCGGCAGGGTGAGGAGCGCTGCCGACACGAGCCGGGTGTCGTCGAGCTCTCGCGCTCGCGCTGCGAGCCGGGTGAGGAATTCCGTGCGCTCCGGGGTGTTCGGTGTTTCGTTGGCGATCGACCAGAACACCACCGACGCTCGGCTCCTGTCACGAACGATGAGTTCATCGAGCTGTTCGATCGCATTCTCGAGCACGTGGGGCTGGTCGAAGGCGATCGACCAGTAGACGGGCATCTCACACCACGTGAGCACGCCGCGCCGATCGGCCTCTCGCAGCATGTGTTCGTCGTGCTGGTAGTGGGCCAGCCGGGCGAAGTTCGCACCGAGCTGCTCGACCGGATCGAACATCGCACCGGCGTCGTCAGGCCCGTGCGATCGGCGACCGCCACTCATGGCTTCGGCGTGGAGCGAGATGCCCCGAAGGAACGTCACCTCGTCGTTGACCAGGATGGTCTCGCCGTCGGTGCGCACGGTTCGGAAGCCGACGTCGTCGGTCAGTTCGTCGCCACCACAGCTCCAGTGGACATCGTGGAGCACCGGGGTGCCCGGGGCCCATCGCTCGATGGCGGCATCGAGCTCGAACCGCTCCCCCGGCGTGATCATCGTGTCGACACCGCATGCCGGGATGTGGAGCCGTACGGAGCTGGCATCACCGTCGACCTCGGCTGCGCCGACGAGCATGCCGGTGGGTGACATGGTAATCCAGGCGTGGCGGAGGAACGTCTCGGGGACCGACACGAGTTCGACCGATCGGGTCAGCCCGCCGAAGTTCCACCAGTCGGACCGCATGGCAGGGATGCGATCGGGTTCGCGTCGGTTGTCGACCTGAATCACCAGGGAGCGCTGACCCGGATCCAGTCGTCCGGTGAGCTCGACGGCGAAGGGTCCGAAGCCTCCGACGTGGGTGGCCAGCTCCTCTCCGTCGAGGAAGATGCGGCTCGTGTGATTCGCCGCCCCGATATGGAGGAACACGCGGCGACCGTCGAAACGTCCGGCGGCGACGTCGATCTTCCGGCGGTACCAGACGGTCCCTTCGTAGTAGGTGAGCTGCTCGTCTTGGGTGTTCCAGTCGCCCGGTACGGTCAGCGTCGGAGAGGCATCGAAGTCGTACTCGACCCGGTCGCCGGGGTGTCGAGGGCGGAAGTCGCGGAAGAACCCGCGCTCGTTGCGACCACCGAAGATGCCGACGTAGCCCATCTCGTAGGGGTCGACGATCACGTTCCACGCCCCGTCGAGCGAGACACGATCTCGCAGCAGCACGTTCGACAGCGAGGTCGTTCCCGAAGTCACGTGGCGAGTCTGACAGGTGAGAGGGTGAGCGTTGGCAGTCTGGAGGCTGCGTTCGTGTTGACGTTCGAGAAGGAGCGCGCTCAGCGCTTCAGGAAGCGGCTAGCGTCGATCCCGACAACCGAATCGCCGATGTCTTCGTGCGGGAGAGCCGGACCCACCCGGCGCCGAAGGAGCAACCAGCCCCGGAATCTCTCAGGCACCCGGACCGTACGAAGCAGGCACGCTGGAAAGCGATCGACTCCGCTGCCACGGCGGTGTCGATCCACCGAAGGTGAAAGGCCCGTTGGGGGCCGAAGCTCTCAGGTAGGAGCGACAGCGGGGGCCCGACAACCGGGAGCCGCTGTGTCGCCGACCCTCTCCAACCTGTTCGAATCCGACGAGTTCGTCCGCCGTCACGTCGGCCCGTCGTCGGCCGAGGTCGATTCGATGCTCGCCGTGATCGGTGCCGAGTCGCTCGACGATCTGCTCGATGAGACGGTGCCCGAGGCCATCCGGCTGCGTGAGGCGCTCGATCCTGACGTCGTTGGCGTGCCGACGCCCGAGCACGAGGCGATCGAGAAGCTCCAGGCACTCGCGGCGCGGAATCGGCGGGTCACGTCGATGATCGGGTTGGGGTACCACGGCACGATCACGCCCCCGGTCATTCAGCGCAACGTGCTCGAGAATCCTGCCTGGTACACCGCATACACGCCGTATCAGCCCGAGATCTCGCAGGGCCGGCTCGAGGCGATCCTCAACTTCCAGACGATGGTCACCGAGCTCACCGGGCTCGACGTGGCCAACGCCTCGTTGCTCGACGAAGGCACGGCGGTCGCCGAAGCGATGACCATGGCTCGCCGTCAGTCGAAATCGAAGAGCGCAACTTTTTTCGTCGACCATGACCTGCATCCCCAGACGATTGCCGTGCTCGCAACCCGCGCCGAGCCGGTCGGGGTCGAACTGGTCATCGGTGACAGTGACGCGCTGACGGCTGCGGTGGCTGATGGCGTGTTCGGTGCGGTGTTCGGATCGCCGACCTCGACCGGTCGGGTCGCCGACCGCAGCGCCGAGATCGCTGCTGTCCACGAAGCTCGCGGTGTTGCGATCGTCGTCACCGATCCGCTCGCATGCGTCCTCACCACTCCCCCGGGTCAGATGGGCGCCGACATCGCCGTTGGCTCTGCCCAACGCTTCGGTGTGCCGATGGGGTTCGGTGGCCCCCACGCTGCCTTCATCGCAGCTGGTGAGAAGTCGGCCCGGTCGATGCCCGGCCGCATCGTCGGCGTGTCGACCGACACCTCCGGCCGCCCAGCACTTCGCCTCGCGCTCCAGACGCGCGAGCAACACATCCGCCGAGAGAAGGCCACCTCCAACATCTGCACCGCCCAGGTGCTGCTCGCCAACATCGCTGGGTTCTACGCCGCCTGGCACGGGCGGGCGGGACTCGAGCGAATCGCCGAGCGGGTTCAGCGGCTCACCTCAGTGGTCGCCGCCGGCGTGCAGGCAGGCGGCCACTCGCTCCGTCACGACACGTGGTTCGACACGCTCACGATCGACGTCGGCGGTGCCGACGCAGCGGTCGCTGCAGCGCTCGACGCTGGCATCAACATTCGTCGGGTGAGTGATCGAGAGGTCGGCGTGACCCTCGACGAGACCCACACCCTCGCTCACGCGCGGACGATCGTCGAGGCGCTCGGCGGCGTCATGCCGGCTGACGTCGACGATGCTGGTGCCGTTCCCGATGGCCTCCCGGCTGGCCTGCGTCGGAGCGATGACTTCCTCACCCAGTCGGTGTTCGTGCGGTTCCACTCCGAGCACGAGATGCTGCGCTATCTGCGTCGGCTCGCCGACAAGGATCTCGCGCTCGACCGGACGATGATTCCGCTCGGCTCCTGCACGATGAAGCTCAACGCCACATCTGAGATGCTGCCGATCACGTGGCCCGAGTTCGCCGACATGCACCCGTACGCCCCCGTCGACCAGTCGACCGGGTACCGGACGATGATCACCGATCTCGAGCAGCGTCTCGCCCAGATCACGGGCTACGCCGCGGTCAGCTTGCAGCCCAACGCCGGCAGCCAAGGTGAGTTCGCCGGGCTGCTCGCCATCCGGGCGTATCACCTCGCAAACGGTGATCCGCAGCGCACGGTGTGCCTCATCCCTGAGAGCGCCCATGGCACGAACGCCGCCAGCGCGGTGATGGTTGGCATGTCGGTGAAGGTCGTCAAGTGCGACGACCAGGGCAACGTCGACCTCGAAGACGTGCGCTCCAAGCTCGACGACCTGGGCGATCAGCTCGCCGCGATCATGATCACCTACCCCTCGACCCACGGCGTGTTCGAGGCCTCGGTGACCGAGCTGTGTGGGCTCATCCACGACGCTGGCGGTCAGGTGTACGTCGATGGCGCCAACCTCAACGCACTCGTTGGGCTCGCCCAGCCGGGCAAGTTCGGCGCCGATGTGAGCCACCTCAATCTGCACAAGACGTTCTGCATCCCGCACGGTGGTGGGGGCCCGGGCGTCGGTCCGATCGGGGTGGGCGCTCATCTCGCCCCGTTCCTGCCGGGCAACGTGCTCGAGCCCGGCAGTGCAGTCGGTCCCGTGTCGGCGGCGCCGTTCGGCTCGGCGGGGATCTTGCCGATCCCGTGGATGTACCTCGAGATGATGGGTGGCTCCGGCATCCGGACCGCCACCGAGGTCGCCATTCTCGGCGCCAATTACCTCGCCACTCGCCTCGACCCTCACTTCCCCGTGCTCTATCGGGGTGAGAGCGGCCGGGTCGGCCACGAGTGCATCATCGACGTGCGCGGCATCACGAAGGACACCGGCGTGTCGGTCGACGACGTGGCCAAGCGCCTCATGGACTTCGGCTTCCACGCTCCGACCATGAGCTTCCCCGTCGCCGGCACGCTGATGATCGAGCCGACCGAATCGGAAACGCTGCACGAACTCGACCGGTTCTGCGACGCGATGATCGCGATCAAGGCCGAAGTCGACCGAGTGGCCTCGGGTGAGTGGAGCCTCGACGACAGCCCACTCCGTCACGCTCCGCACACGTCGGAAGAACTCGTCGGTGAGTGGGACCGCCCCTACAGTCGCGAGCTGGGCGCCTTCCCGCTGCCGTCGCTGCGGTCGTCGAAGTACTTCCCGCCGGTGTCGCGCATCGACGGTGCGTACGGCGACCGGAACCTCGTGTGTAGTTGCGAGCCGCTCGAAGCCCTGGCCACCTGACCCACGACGGCTAGCGTCGGCGTATGGCCGAGACCGATCCGCTCAACGACATCCTCACGCTGTTCGCCGCGCCGCTGGCGGGCACGCTGAAGTCGGTCGAGCAGTTCCGCAGGGGCGTCGACGAGTTCCTCCGTGGTGTCGAGAACTTCAACAAGACCATGGAGAGCCTCAACGAGACCGCTGAGCGAATCAACGTCATGCTCGGCGAGGTCGAGGAGCCGCTGAAGGCCGCCATTCCTCAGGTGACTCGCACGATTCAGGCAGCCGACGAGGTGATGTCGGTCGTGTCGGGCCCGGCAAAGGCAGTTGCGCCGGGACTGTCACGTCTGGCGGGCGTGCTCGACGACCCGGCGATTCAGCAGATGCCTGGCCAGCTGACCCAGGTCAACGAGATGCTCGGCGAGCTCATCACCCGGCTCGCCCCGCTCGGCACGCTGGCCGAGTCGGCGGGCGGCCTGTTCGGCGGCCTCCGTCTCCCCGGCATGCCAGCTCGCCAGCAGCCAGCACCCGCCCCCGAACCCGATCCGGAGCCGGCGCCTGCGCTGGTGACGAAGAAGGTGGTCGCCAAGAAGGCCCCCGCCAAGAAGAAGGCCACTGCAAAGAAGAAAGCAGCGAGCAAGAAGAGGGCCGCCGCCAAGAAGACAGCGAGCAAGTAGGTGTTACAGCTGGTGTCAGACACCAGCTGTAACGGTCAGATGAAGGGTATCTTGGTGACGGTGGCGGAGAGGCGCTTGCCGCGAACGTCGATCTCGACAGTTGATCCTGCTTCGAGATCGGGTGGGAGGAAGGCCATCGCGATGCCGTGGCCGAGCACGGGTGAGAAGTTCCCGCTGGTGACCTCACCGATCACGTCGTCGCCGACCAACACCTGGCAACCGGCGCGCGGTGGACGACGGCCCTCGACGCTGAGTCCCGTGAGGCGGCGGGCGATGCCTGCATCACGTTCGGCTTCGAGCGCAGCACGGCCGCGGAAGCTCGGCTTCTTCCAGCCGACCACCCAACCCAACCCCGCCTGCAGCGGCGTGATGCCATCGCCCAACTCATGACCGTGCAGCGGCAACCCGGCCTCGAGCCGCAGGGTGTCACGGGCACCGAGCCCTGCGGGTGTCGCCCCAGCCTCGGCGAGTGCCTCCCACAACGAAGGGGCGACCTCGGCGGGCGCCGAGATCTCGATGCCGGGCTCGCCGGTGTAGCCCGTGCCAGCGACCGTGAGCGGTAGGCCTGACCACTCCCCGGTCCCGACCCGGAATCGCCCGACGTGGGCCAGTTCGCCGATGACCGGTGCCGCCGTGTCGACGGCTTCGGGTCCCTGAACGGCGATGACCGCTCGCGTTGCGGTGATGTCGTCGCCACCGATCGCTCCGACCACGCCATCGGTGTTCGAGGCGTTGGGCATGACGTCGAAGCACTCGGGATCATCGGCATGCCACCACACGATGATGTCGTCGACGACCGATGCGGTCGCCTCGTCGAGCAGGTGCGTGTACTGCGCCCTCCCCGGCTCCACCTTGGTGAGATCGTTGGTGAGCGTGGCCTGCAGACGATCGAACGCATCGTGTCCTGACACGCGCACCGTGCCGAGGTGCGACACGTCGAACATCGCAACCGCATTCCGGCAGGAGAGGTGTTCGGCGACGGTGCCGGACGGGTACGAGATCGGCATCTCCCAGCCGCCGAACTCGACGAGCTGAGCGTCGAGGGCGCGGTGCTGGGCGACGAGGGGCGACTGGCGAAGTGTCACCGGGTCAGCCGATGGCCTGCACGATGTCGACGGGGTTCTGTTCGTCGAGCGTCGGCTCGGGGGGCGCCAGATCGGCTTCGAGTTCGTTACGGACGCCGCCGAGTGACAGCACGTTCAGCACGCCCTGACCGGTGTTGATGAGGTCGATGAGTTGTGCGCCGTCGCACAGCGTGACGCTGCCGCCGTCAATCACGATGTGAGCAGCTGCGATGTCGGTCCCGACGTGCTCGCGCAGGTTCTCGAACACGGTCCGGACCTGCTCGAGCTTGATGCCGGCGTCGAGCAGCTTCTTGATCGTCTTGAGCTGAAGGAGGTCGTTGTAGGAGTAGCGACGACGGCTTCCCGATCCGGCCGCGTCGCTGAGCGACGGCCGGATGAGGTCGGTGCGGGCCCAGTAGTCGAGCTGGCGGTAGGTGATACCAACGATCTTCGCCGTCTGGGTGCCGCTCCAGCCGAGCTCAGTGTCGAGCTGCTCGGTCGTGTCGTCGTGGTCGATGGTCATCTGGTGCTCCTGGTTCGTCGTTCCCAACATCGCGAACGTGGTGCTCACCCTCCGTCCGGCTCGACGAGCACGGTGACGTTCGAGCTCGTTGGACGAGGTTCGATCGACGGAATTACGAAGATGTGAGAGGAATGAATCTACGGATCGGGCGCGCGACCGTCAAGCCTTGATCGAGGGTTGCTTGAGCAGCGGCGCGAGTCAGCCGAAGTCGCCGGGATCGACGTGCTCGAGAAAGTCCTTGAACTCGTCGATGATCTCGGTCTCGTCGGGCTCGCTCTCGGGCTCGGGCGCCCGCCCGTGTTCATCGAGCACGGCGCTGTCAGCGAACAGTGGTGCTCCGCAGCGCACGGCCAGTGCGATCGCATCGCTCGGCCTGCTCGAGATCACGTGCTCGTCTTGCCCGGACCGAAGATGCAGCTCGGCGTAGAACGTGTGCTCGCGCATGTCGGTGATGACGACACGAACGAGCTCGGACCCGAGGGTGGCGAGCGTCGAGACGAAGAGGTCGTGGGTGAAGGGCCTTGGCGGCTCCACGCCCTCGAGCGCGTAGTGGATCGCTGAGGCTTCGGCGTTGCCGATGTAGATCGGCAGCAGACGCTGCTCCGACTCCTGCTCGCGTAGGAGCAGCATCGGCGTGTTTCCGGGGACTTCGACCCGAACTCCGACCAGCTCCAAGGGGACCATCGATGCTGACGTTACCCCTCCCCCATCAGGTTGCTTTCGCCCAGATCGAGGTTTTCGTGCTGAAAGATCAGACCGGAATCAGAGAGGTCGAATCGTACGTCAGGTATCGAGATGCTGCCGGAGGAGTGTTCGCATCAGGGCCGACCGCATCTGCCCTCCGAGCATCTCGAGTTCGGTCAGCTGACCGACGGCGCGTTCCGACGCCTGCGGGTTCCGCTGGCGCACGAGTGGCTGGATGATCTGCTCGAACAGGCCCGCTTCTCGATCGGCAGCGACTCGCCAACCGCGCAGGTGGCGAGCGTCGACACCGAGATCAAGAAATCGCTTGGCGACCCGAGCGATCTCGAGGGCGTCTTCGTCGTACGAGCCGTTCGAGTCGTTGACGACCAGGCCGTATGACGCGAGTTGCTCGAGCTGATCGTCGGTGATTCCTGCCATCGCAGCGAGCTCACCGGCATCGAGTCGGACGCCGGGCTGCATCGGGATGCTCGTGGTGTCGTCGACCGTGCCGGTCGCTGGTGCGATCGGCTTGCTCGATGTGGCGGCGGCTGGAGGCGCTGCGGTCTTGATGGCATCACGTCCGGCAGCGGGGTGGTTGGCACTCGACATTGACTCGTCGACGGGCTCGTTGCTCCCGGTCGGAGGATCGTCGGCGGAGACGTTGGCGATACCACGGGGCCGTTGGATCTCGCTCGTCGGGTCGATCTCGCCGGTGTCGAGGCGCTCCTTGATGACCTTGAGTGGCAGGAAGTTCTCGCGCTGCTCGCGCAACACGCAGCGGAGCAGATCGACATCGTCGTCGTGGAACTTGCGGTACCCCGATGGCGTCCGTTCGGGGTTGATGAGCCCCTGGCTCTCCAAGAATCTGATCTTCGAGATGGTGACGTCGGGGAACTCGTCGAGCAGCAGCGCGAGGACTTCGCCGATCGAGAGATGCGACGAGGCGGTGTCAGCCATCGGCCCGTTCGAAGAAGACGAGTCGGAACTTGCCGACTTGGAGCTCGTCGCCGTGCTGAAGCAGGACCTTGTCGATGCGCTCCTGATTGACGTAGGTGCCGTTCAGCGACCCGGCGTCGGAGGCGATGTACCCGTCGTTGGTGCGCTCGATGTCGACGTGACGTCGAGACACCGTGATGTCGTCGAGGCTGATCTCGCTGTCGGGGTGGCGGCCGAGTCGGGTGAGCGGTCCGTCGAGCACGAAGCGGTCGCCCGCCTGGGCGCCGGCACGAACGATCAGCACGCCCACTTCGCTCGGAAGATCCTTGACCGGCACGATCACGTCGTCGTCGGGGCCCGGAGCGTCTTGCAGCGGGTCGACGCGGGTGATGCTGATGGTGCGATCGTCGAGAACGTCGAGCGGCGCGCCGCAGCTCGAGCAGAACGAACTGCTGGGCGGGTTGCGATGTCCGCACTGGTTGCAGAACACGTAGCTGCTCATCTGGCGTCGATCTCCGGTGTCATGGTGGTGCTGACGGTGCGCAGCGACGTCAGTCCTCGGTCAGTGCACGGTAGCCGTCGGCGTCGAGCAGGCCATCGATGTCGGAGGCGTCCGACATCGCGATTCTGCAGATCCAGCCCTCGCCATACGGGTCGCTGTTGAGCAGCTCAGGCTGGTCGTCGAGCGATTCGTTCACTGCGCTCACCGTGCCGGCGACCGGTGCGTAGATGTCGCTGACCGACTTGGTGCTCTCGACCTCGGTGAACGACTCGTTGGCCTCGACCTCGGTGCCGACCTCGGGAAGTTCGACGAACACGACGTCACCGAGCGAATCCTGCGCGTAGTCAGTGATGCCGATCGTGACCGTGTCGCCGTCTCGTCGGACCCACTCGTGGTCGGACGAGTAGCGGAGGTCGGCGGGGATGTTCATGGGTCTCCGTTCAGAGCGGGATCGTTGACGGGCTCAACCTGAGGCTGATGTTCGGTTCGCGCGGCCGGCTCGGATGCCGTCGCGGACCTGTGGAATATAGGCGATTCCGGTGTACCAGCTCAGCACCAGTCCCGGGATGCCGATTGCATATGCGACGACGTGGAAGAAGTCGGACTCCCACACGCCGGCGGAGGCGTTGAGAAACGATGGGATGGCGCCCATGAGGAGGAACGTTGCGGTCTTGCCGAGCCACGTGACGTCGAAGCGCTCCATGCCGAACGCGAGCGTCGCGACGAGCATCATCCCGCCGACGAGGATCTCGCGGGCGAGCACGGCGATGGCGAACCAGAGCGGGATGCGGCCGTCGATGATGATCGCCGTGACCGACACGATGAACAGCAGTCGGTCGACCGTGGGGTCGAACACCTTGCCGAACTCGCTCGTCTGATCGAATCGTCGGGCGAGCCAGCCGTCGACCCAGTCGGTCGAACCGAGGAGGACGAGCAACCACGACGCCGCTGCGGGGTTCTCCTGTGGGAAGAGCAGCCACAGGAAGACCGGGAGGCAGAGCAGACGGAGAAACGTGAACAGGTTCGGGAGCGTCCAGATGTTGTCGAACATCCCCTCGGTCCCGGCGTGGGACTCGTGCTCGCGCAGGTCGTCGGTGGTCTCCTCCGTCATCGATCACACAGGCTACGCCGTGGCATGATCGGCGGGGTGAGCACCATCTTCACCAAGATCATCGAGGGCGACATCCCCGGCACGTTCGTGCACCGTGACGAGCACTGCGTGGTGTTCATGTCGATCAATCCGATGGCGCCGGGTCACGCGCTCGTCGTGCCGATCGAGGAGGTCGATCACTGGGTCGACTGCTCCCCCGAGCTCGCCACCCACCTGTTCGAGGTGGCCCGCCGGATCGCGAAGGCTCAGGAGCAGGCGTTCGATTGCGAGCGCATCGGCGTGATCATCGCTGGCTACGAGGTCCCCCACACCCACATCCACGTGATCCCCACCAACGACATGCGTGAGCTCAGCTTCGCCAACGCTGCGGCCTCGGTCGACCGCGACGACCTTCAATCCTGGGCCGACGCCATCACTGCCTGCCTCTGACCCGCCGTCGATCCGGCCCGTTTCGTGAGGTTGTGGAGCGGATCGAGCGCGCAACCTCACGAAACGAGTTCGGCATGTGCAGTGCCGACGGCGAGACGCACCGTGGCGCCCGTGCCGGTCTCGATCGGGACGTCGTCGGCCGGACAGTGTTCGCACGACGCCTCGACGTCTTCGGCGCCGTCGGGCAACGCCACCCAGGTCTGGAGGCCGAACGACTCCGTGAGTGCGCCGATGTCGTCGGGATGAGGCCGCTCGGTGTGGGTGACTCCCTCGCCGGCGGTCATCCAGTTGACGGCGCCCGGCTCGATGGTCTGGACGGCTCCGGTCGAGTCGCGGTGGACCGTGCGGCCCGACAGCATGTAGGTGACGGTCGACAGGCCGATGTGTGGGTGAGCGTCGACACCCGACCCGTGAGTGGGGGTGGATTCGTCGGGTCACATGACGTCGGCGAAGACGAACGGACCGACCATGCGTCGCTTGCGGAACGGCGACAGACGCTGGACCTCGCCGCTCCCGACTGGTCGGATGCGCGGCTCGACGAGGAGTTCGACCGCATCGGGCATCAGGTGTCTCCGATCGGTTCGATGAGGTCGGGGGTGTTGTTGCTGACGCGGTTCACGTCGGTCGACACTTCGTGCATCAACCACGGCGTCTCGACGCCGCTGAAGAGCGTCGAGAGCGCCTCGAGGTCGTGGTTCGTGGGGTCGAGCCACTCCGCCCAGCGCTCAGCTGGGACTGTGACCGGCATGCGGTCGTGGACCGGCTTCATCGTGTCGTTGGCGGCTGTCGTGACGATCGTTGCCGAGTGCAGCCAGTTCTCGCCGGCCTCAACGGCTTCTGGCGGCGCTTCGGGATCCTTCCAGCTCGCCCACAGTCCGGCGACAGCGAGTGCTTGGTCGTCGGAGCGGTGAATGAACATTGGCTGCTTCATCGGCGTGCCCTTCTTCGTGAGTGGGCCGTCGGGTGCGCCAGGCTTCCACTCGTAGAAGCCGTCCATCGGGATGATGACCCGTTTCTTCTTGAAGAGGCTCTTGAAGGCCGGTTTCTCGGCGAGCGTTTCCGACCGGGCGTTGATCATCTTCGAGGCGATCTTGCGGTCTTTGGCCCAACTCGGGATGAGGCCCCAGTGGAACGACTCGACACGCCGCTCCCCTGCTGCGTCGGCGATCACCCCGTAGACATCGTGGGTCGGCGCCACGTTGTGGTTGGCGCCCAGGGTGTCGGTTGCGACCTCGGCACCGAAGAAGGCGGCGATCTGGTCGGGCTGGTTGGTCGAGACGAACCGGCCGCACATGTCAACGGGTGCTCTTGGCGACGGCCGGTGTTGCAAGGGACCCGAGCTGGCCGGCGAGGGCGTCGATCGCTCCGTCGGCGAGGCGGTACCAGATCCACCGGCCCCGCTTGTCGCCTTCGATCAAGCCTGCCTCCGCGAGGATCTTCAGGTGATGCGAAATGGTGGGCTGCGACTTGCCGATGGGGCCGACGAAGTCGCAGGCGCAGACCTCGCCCGACCCGGAGCGACCGATGATCGACAGGATCTGCACCCGGGTGCTGTCGGCGACGGCGCTGAGAGTCGCAGCCAGCCCGTCGGCGTCGTCGCCACGAATCCACTCGGTGACCCCGCCACAGCAGGCTTCGGTCTCGAGGTTCTCGGTCATATCCATCAGATTCGATACCTTACGGTTCGCTGATCGACATGTCGAACACATCGCCCATGACCGAACCATCGTCGTCGACGATGACAGCGCGCCTCCTCGCCGAGGCGCTCGGGAGCGGCTTCCTGATCGTGGCGGTGATCGGCTCGGGGATCATGGCCGAGAACCTGTCGCCCGACGACGTCGGTCTGCAACTGCTCGAGAACGCTGCGGCGACCGCCGGTGCCCTGATCGCTCTGATCCTGATGTTCTCGACCGTGTCGGGCGCGCACTTCAACCCGGCGGTGTCGCTCGTCGACCGGCTGATGGGTCGACTGACCAATCAGGAGTTCGCCGCCTACGTCGCAGCCCAGATCGTCGGCGGATGCATCGGCGCCGTTGTCACCAACATCATGTTCTCCGACTTCGACTCGGTCGAGGGAGCGATCTTCCTCTCGGAGAGGAGCCGTGACACCGGCGCGCTCCTGTTCTCGGAAATCGTCGCCACGATCGGTCTGGTGCTCGTGATCCACGGCACGCTCCGACACGGCAGGGCGAGCCTCGTGGCGATCGCGGTCGGCGTGTGGATCGGCGGCGCCTACTTCTTCACGTCGTCGACCAGCTTCGCCAACCCGATGGTGTCGATCGCCCGGACCTTGTCTGACTCGTTCGCTGGCATCGCCCCATCGTCGGCGCCCGGCTTCATCGTGATGCAGCTGATCGGCGCCGTGCTGGCCTTCGGCCTGATCCGGGTGGTGTTCACCCCGTCGGAGCCCAGCGATGGCTGAACGAATCGCCACCCTCGGGCCACTCGTGCGTCACCTGGCGTTCATCTGGCTCTGGTTCGCTCGCGGCGTGATGATGGAGGAACAGCAATGACCGTTCGTGTCGGCATCAACGGATTCGGCCGGATCGGCCGCCTCGTCGTTCGAGGTCTTCAGCGGCACGACGATGTCGAGCTCGTGCACGTCAACGAGCCGTTCGCCGACCTCGCCACGGCGGCTCACCTGCTCGACTTCGACACGGTCCACGGCCGCTTCGGCGCCGAGGGCGATGTGAAGGTGATGGGCGACGGCTTCCAGGTCGTCGGTCAGTCGGTGTCGTTCTCGTCGCATCGCGAACCTGGTGCGATTCCGTGGGTTGATCTGGGTGTCGACCTGGTGCTCGAAGCCTCGGGTGTCTTCAGGACCACTGAGACGCTGCAGCCTCACTTCGACAGGGGTGCCCGCAAGGTGATCGTCGCCGCGCCAGTCAAGAGCGACGGCGTGCTGAACATCGTGATGGGCTGCAACGACGATCTCTACGACCCGGTGGTCAATGACGTGGTCACCGCCGCATCGTGCACGACCAACTGCCTTGCGCCGGTGGTGAAGGTGATCCACGAGCGGATCGGCATCGAGCGTGGCGTCATCACGACGATCCACGACGTGACCAACACACAGGTGATCGTCGACGCCCCGCACAAAGATCTCCGACGAGCCCGCTCGGCGCTCAACTCGCTGATCCCGACCTCGACCGGCTCGGCCGCGGCGATCACCATGATCTATCCCGAGCTGACCGGCAAGCTCGACGGCGTGGCCGTGAGGGTGCCGCTCCTCAACGCATCGCTCACCGACGCCGTGTTCACGGTGGCGAAGGACGTCACGATCGGGGAAGTGAACGGGCACCTGAAGGACGCTGCCGAGGGAGAGCTCGCCGGCATCCTCGGCTTCGAAGATCGTCCGCTCGTGTCGGCCGACTACGTCAACGACACTCGGTCGGGCATCGTCGACGGACCGTCGACCATGGTGACCGACGGCCGCCTCGTCAAGATCCTCGCGTGGTACGACAACGAGTACGGCTACGCCTTCCGCATGGCCGACCTCGCCGCCAAGGTTGCGGCGTCGCTCCCCTCCTGAGGTCACCAGAGCATCATGCAGCTCCGTAACTACGTCCTCGTGACCGCCGGCTACTGGGCGTTCACGATCACCGACGGTGCCCTGAGAATGCTCGTTCTGCTCGAGTTCAACGATCGTGGGTTCTCGCCGGTCTCGATCGCCTTCCTGTTCCTGGCCTATGAGTTCATGGGGATCATCACCAACCTCTTCGGCGGCTGGCTTGGCGCTCGTAGCGGCTTGAACCGCACGCTCATCGCTGGGCTTGCCCTACAGATCGTCGCGCTGGTGACGCTCACGGTCGCTCAGGAGTCGTGGGCGACCTGGGTGACCGTCGTGTTCGTCATGGGGATGCAGGCGCTGTCGGGCGTCGCCAAAGACCTCACGAAGATGAGCTCGAAGAGCGCGGTGAAGTTCGTGGCTGGCGAGGGAAGTCTCTTCAAGATGGTGGCGATCCTCACCGGCTCGAAGAACGCGCTGAAGGGCGTCGGCTTCTTCGTCGGCTCGGTGCTGTTGTCGGCGTTCGGCTACGACGAGGCGCTGCTGATCCTCGCCGGATTGATCGCTGTCGCATTGGTGTCGGTGACGATCCTGCTGAACGAAGACATCGGCAAGGCGAAGGTGAAGCCGAGGTTCTCGTCGATCTTCTCGACCTCCGACGCCGTCAACCGACTGTCAACCGCCCGGTTTTTCCTCTTCGCGTCGCGGGACATCTGGTTCGTCGTCGCGCTGCCGGTGTTCCTGTCCGACGTGTTCGACTGGTCGCACGAGCAGGTCGGTGCGTTCCTCGCGACATGGGTAATCGGCTACGGCGTGGTCCAGTCGATGGCACCTCGGGTGCTGCGCCCTGCCGCCCACGGCCCGGCGGCCGAACTGCATGCAGCCCGCCTGTGGGCGGTGTTGCTGGCGGTGTGCTCGGCAGCGATCGCCATCCTCGTCGCCGCCGATGTCGCCACGACCTTCGCCGTCGTCGGGGGGTTGATCGTGTTCGGCGTGATCTTCGCTGTCAACTCATCGCTGCATTCGTACCTGATCCTGGCCTACTCGGACCGTGACGACGTGTCGCTCGACGTCGGCTTCTACTACGCGTCCAACGCCACCGGCCGCCTCGTCGGAACGATGCTCTCGGGTTGCTTCTATCTCTGGGGCGGTCTCGAACTCGCCCTGTGGGGCTCGACGGCCTTCGTGGTCGCCACCTGGCTCCTCACCCTGCGCCTCCCCCCGATCGGCCGTACCGCCGAGTCGCCCGCCGACACCCCCGTCCCCGCCTGAGCATCCAGACACTCTGGGCGCGCGCCTTGGTGCGTTGTTCCGCGGCGACATACCGCTGTTTCCGTTCTCCATCATCGGCGGGGCGATCGTCCAGATCGTGTTGACGCTTCGCTCGTGGTCGAATCTGGTGCCGAGGAAAACGGTAAACCAGACCTCGGGCCTTGCGCTCGACCTGCTGATCGCAGCAGCGATCGCAACGCTGTCGTTGTCGACGATCGGCGACAACGCACGTCCCTTCATCATCAGGGCCCTCGTCGCCATGGCGTGGACGACTGCAGCCGTCGCGGTGCTGCTCGTGATCGTGCTCGCCCTCGGTGTTCGTCGCGGCCGAGCGGCTCGCTGAGGCGCCAACCTGCTGTGCCGCTGAGCAGCGGTATCCTCTCGCTCCGTGACGCTCCACACGTACCTCTCCCCCGAATGGCACGAGGCGGCTGCGCCGATCCGTTCACGGTTTCTGGCCTCGGACTCACCCACTCCGGCCATCAGGGTGAACGTGACCGTGACGCACGTACCGTTCGGCGACGGTGACCTGCAGCTGCACGGCGTCGACGGAGTTCCCAACATCTTCGACCCGGGCCACATCGACGACGCCGCCATGGAGATCACCCTCGATTGGGCGATGGCACGGATGGCGGTGCTCGATCCGACGACCCGAATGCTCCGACTCGGGCTCGACTCCGGAGAGATCAGGGTCATCGGCGACACCGCCGCCCTCTCGTCGCACTGGAAGGCACACATCGGCGATCAGGCGTACCTGACGCTGATGGAAGACATCCGGGCGATCACCAAGTAGGTGGCCGTCGGCGTCGGTCGCCGTCATCCCCATCGTCAGGCGCCTCGGTACTTCCGTCGTCGGACCCGTTCAGGTGCGGCGCAACCCCCGAACGGCGAGATCAGATGCTCAAAAAGTTCCTCGCCGGCACCACGGCCGGCCGACGGGTCATGGGCCGAGCGCAGCCGGCGACCTGAACCCATCTTCTCCAACGGGCTACGTCGGCCGGGATGGTTGAGGGGGTGGCGTTGCCGGGGTATGACGACGTCGTTCTGATCGGGGAGGGTGGTCTGGGGCGGGTGTTCCTACGAGCCGGAACCGACAGTTCGACCGCGAGTGCCATGCCGATCGTTACGTGACCCGACGGGAAGCTGTTCTGCTCGCTTCCGGCGACGCCATCGAGGTCAGGGCGCGTCAGCTCCTGGAACTTCGATACCTCCATGGTGACCACCGCCCCGATGATCGAGGCTCCGACAACAAGGGCGAGGCGCCACCGCTGCCCGAGGCCGAACAGCACGAGTACGCCGGTGAGTAGTGCGAGAGACAGCCGGGTGGTGCTGTGGAGGAGATCGTTCGTGGCGCGGGCGATCTCCGGGTGCTCGACGGCACCACCGTCGAAGGCGATGTCGTCGAAGCGCTGATCCCACTCGGTGGACACGAAGGCGACAGACACCAGTGCACTGCGGGCTGATGCGGCTGCAGACGTGACGAGGAACCGGCGGATGCGGACGTCGTCGGCAGGGAGCGCGCCAACGGGCGAGATCGCAACACCACGCCAACCGCTCCTGCGCTCATCACGAGTGCCGATCGGGCACATCGTGCGCTACGTTCAGCCCGTCAACATTTTCACTCCTGAGGAGGAGATCGACGTGAAGGTCAAGGTTCCAGTTTTCCTGCTGATGATGCTCGCCGCGATGGCCGGGTACCTCTTGGGAACTGAGTCAGGTCAGGAGCAGCGCGACCGTCTACTCGAGAAGCTCGGCCGCGCCCGGGCCGAGACCGACATGGCCCTCGACATCGCCGAGGCGGCGATCGAGGACGCCGAGGTTGCCGAGGCTGCGGCCGAGGCAGCAACTTCCGACGACTGATTTTTCGACCGCTGCCGTCAGGCTGCCCACGAAGAAGACATCGGGCACGCTGTCCAGGCGTTCACCCGGTGCGCAGATTGCCGGCGACTCCGGTCTGGCAGCCCCCTCGTTGGCTGGTGTGGACGATGCCGGCATCGCACGCGAGACTCACGCGGTGATCATTTCTCCCGAAGAGATCGTCTCCGCCGTGGAGCGACTCGACGATTGGGAGGAGCGCAACGGAAAGCTGGCGCGGACGTACGTCTTTGCGGACTTCGTCGAGGCGATCGGGTTCATGATGCGTGTGGCCATCTGGGCTGAACAGCTCAACCATCATCCGGAGTGGCACAACGTATACCGCACGGTGAAGGTCGAGTTGGTGACGCACGACGTGGGCGGCATCACCGAACACGACATCAGCCTCGCTGCGAAGATGAACGAGCTCGCCAAGCGGAGCTAGCGCCGCCAGAGGTGCGGAATTCCTCGTTCACCTTCGAAGAACGGTGCGTCAAGGATTCTGCTCCGTTCGTCGAAGTCGAGGCGCAGACCTCGGAAACCGATCTTGCCGCTGGGGACCAGCGAACAGGCAACCGCAGCGTCCGGGCCATCGAGGTTGTTTCTTATCTCTTCAGCCCGGAGTACCGGCGGTTGGTGCTCTGGAGCGCTCCTCCATGCACTCGTCGGCCGGACCGGATCGCACGGCCCGGCCGGTTGCAGGTCGGTTGCGACATCTACAGCTCGGCGACTTGATGACGATGACCATGGTATGGGTTCTCGGCGTCGGAAAAACCGGTCTCGAGGGCGGCCGGGCGTGCCTCAGGTCAGTCGACCGATCGTCACGGTTCGAGTTCTCCTGCTGATCCTGGCCGTGGTTCCCCTCGCCGGTGCTGCGTGGTTCGCCACGGACGAGTTCAGTCGAACCAGAACTGCGCGCTCGGACGTCACGCGCGTCACCGAACTGGCCGCGCAGTACGCCGAGATCGCGAAGTTGCGGTCGTCCGTTCTCGACGAGCGCAACTGGCTGGTCGTTGCACGGGGTTTGGAGGAGCTCGGGATCCCGACCGATGTCGTCACCGAGTTCACAGGCCTCGATTCCGCTGCCCAACTCGCTGAGTCGCGCGATCGAGTCGACGCCACCGTGACTGCCGATGGTCTCACGGAGGTCGCCGACCGCTTGGCTACGTTGCGTAGGGGATCCGGACAGATCGACACGATGGAGGCGGGCTACCTCGAGCTCGAACAGTCGCTCGCTGCAAAGGGTGACGACGTGCTCCACGAACTCCTCGATCGGGCCGGTGACGTTGACGGCGGCGGCGACCTGATCGCAGCACTTCGAATGCTGGAGACCGCCACCAAAGCCCGGCTGGCGATGGCATCACAGGTGACCACCTTCTTCTCGGTGCAGTTTCCCGCCTCGGGGGACATCGGCGACGAGGTGAGGTCCCTCACCGGTCAACAGGTCGCCTACGAGGCGGCGTTCGACCGCCTGCAGGAGTCGGCCCAAGCCGGTTCAGCGGTCGCCGGAGCGCTCGCGCAAGTCGAGAATTCGAACGCCGCAATCACCTTCCGCGAGTCGGTCGATGCTGCGATCTCAGCAGCCGTCGTCGGGAATGTCGGCTCAGGCGACTTCTCTTCGGCTTCCGTCTTTTCCAACATCGATCAGGTCGTCTCGGGGTTCACCTCGGGCGTCGAATCGGCGGAATCACACCGAGCTCTCGTCGCGGGCGCTGCCGCCGACGTTGCGGCCGCGAGCGGAGCCGCAACCCGCCGTGCAGACGGCGCTGCGTCGCGAGCGGCCGCTCTGCTCGTCGCTCTCACCATCACAACCGTGGTCTCCGTGCTCGCGGTCAGCCATCTCATCGCTTCCCCACTCAGGCGTTTGTCGACCAGAGCGAATCAGCTCAGGACAACCGGGAACGTGGACCCTGGAGAGATGCGGGGCCCACGGGAGGTCAGAGATGTGGCCGCAGCCATCGATGAAGCGGCGGCGAACCTTGCGCTTGCCGAACGCCAGGCTCACGCGCTCGCCCTCGGCGATCTGGACGACCCTTCGCTCGGTGAGAGTGCGCCGGGAGAACTCGGCGCCTCGCTGCAACGGGCCGTCGCACGCCTTACCGAGTCCGTGGATGAACGCGAAGAGTACCGGCAACGACTGGCGCACGAAGCCGCGCACGACGGGCTCACATCGCTCCCCAATCGCAAGGCGTCGCTCGAGCAGCTCCACCGAGCACTGTCCCGCACGCGCCGCAGTGCGAAATCGCTCGCCGTTCTCTTCATCGACCTCGACGGATTCAAGACGGTCAACGACAATCACGGCCATCACGTCGGCGATCGGGTGCTTCAGACGGTGGCGGAGCGGCTGATCCTCCAGATCCGCCAAGGAGATCAGGCCGGCCGCCTGGGCGGCGACGAATTCGTGGTTGTCGCCGAGCCGGTCGACCAGGCCGCCGATGCCCTCGAGATCGCACGGCGGATCCGCGATGCGGTCGCAGAGCCCATCGTGATCGGACCGGCGACCATCGAGGTCAACGCCTGCATCGGAATCGCCCTCGCAGACGCCGACTCCTCCTTGGCAGCCGACGAGTTGTTGTGCGACGCCGACCTCGCGGTCTACAAGGCCAAGAGTCTCGGTCAGGGCCGCATCGAACTCTGCGACGACGACTTGAAGGAGGAGGCCCAGAGCAGCGTCGAACTGGCGCGGTCGCTCCGCAGCGCGATCGCCGAGTCTGAACTGTGCCTCGAGTACCAGCCGATCGTCGAGGGAACGACCGCTCGGCCCACCGCACTCGAGGCGCTGGTCCGCTGGAATCACCCCGAACGGGGCCTCGTGCCTCCTCACGAGTTCGTGCCGTTCGCAGAACGCTCAGAACTTGTCATCGACATCGATCGGTGGGTGATCAACGAGGTGGCTCGACAACTCGGCACGTGGAGAGATGACTCAGCGATGGGCTCGATGAGGATGGCCGTCAACGTGTCGGCCCGGCACTTCGGCTCGGATCGCTGCGTCGAGAACATCCTCGAGCCCCTCCAGCGTCACGGAGCCGACCCGGAGTTGTTGATCATCGAGGTCACCGAGAGCGCACTCCTGCTCGACGCGGTCGACGCAGCGACGAAGCTGGCTTCGCTTCGCGCGGCCGGGATCTCCATCGCTTTGGACGACTTCGGTTCGGGCTACACGTCGCTCGCGTATCTGCGGCAGCTGCCGATCGACGTCATCAAGATCGACCGGAGCTTCGTTGCCGATCCACACGCGGTTCCCTTCATCAAACTGATCATCGACGTGGGGCACCTCATCGGTGCGCGAATCACTGCTGAAGGCATCGAGTCGAGCGAGCAGGCGACCATGTTGCTCAACCTCGGCTGCGACAGCCTCCAGGGATTTCACTTCGGTCGTCCTCACCCGGATCCGAATGTCGCCCGACCGACAGAATCGGTCGCCGGATCGACGTCGCTCGGCTGACACCTGCGGCAGCGACGGCGGCCTCACTCGGGCGGCCGGTACCGGTAGCCGACTCCGCGCACCGTCTCGATCGGAGCCGAACTGTCGAACCCGAGCTTCTGCCGAAGCCGATGGATCACGAACTTCACACGATCCGGGCCCGTTGCAGTCCAGTCGCCCCAAGCTCTCTCGAGGAGCTGCGCGGGCTGGACGACGCGCGGGGACTCGGTCGCGAGCGTTTGCAGCACGCGGAACTCAATTGGGGTCAAATCGCACTCGACCCCGTCGAGCACCACTCGATGCTGGTCGGCGTCCACGATGAGCCGCGCATCGCTGTAGGTCGTCGACGGCGATGAAGGGGTCGCTCTCCGCATCAGAGCGAGCACCCTCGCCACGAACTCTCGATTTCCGAACGGCTTGGTCAGGTAGTCGTCGGCTCCAGCGAGTAACCCTCGAACCTTGTCGGACTCATCGTGCCGGGCCGTCAGCAGCATCACCGGGACGTCGCTCACGTCGCGGATGCGCTCCAGCACCGCCCATCCGTCGAGGTCAGGGAGACCGATGTCGAGGACCACGCAATCGGGTCGATGATTGAAGACCTGGCGGAGCCCGGTCCGGCCGTCTGCTGCCTGGAGCACGTCCATCCCCGCTCGAGTCAGTTGCACCTCGAGCGAAAAGCGCACGTCGGTCTCGTCGTCGATCACGAGGACGGTCCGGGTATCGATCACTGGCCGTGCCCATCCGGAATCGTGAACGTGAACGTCGCTCCCTCGCCCGGCTTGCTCTCAACTGTGATCGTGCCGCCGTGCAGCTCCACGATTGAGCGTGAGATCGCCAATCCGAGGCCTGTCCCGGGCACAGATCCCGACGTCGTGGCCCGGAAGAACGAATCAAAGAGTGCGTCCTGTTCCTTCACCGGCACCCCCACTCCATCGTCGCTCACCTGCACGGTCCAGGCTCCCTGCTCGTACAGCGTAGTGACGTGAATCGAACCTGCCGGGCCGCTGAACTTGGCTGCATTGGAGAGCAGGTTCTCAACCACCTGCTCGATGCGATGCGAATCAACGAAGCACGGGGGCCCGTCGGACAGGTCGGAACGGACATGCACCATGTGTCCCGCGTTCGTGTGGGTCAGGTTGAACACGGCCCGGCTGATGATCTCGGGGATCGACTCGACCGAGCGTTCGATCGACAGGGCACCGGACTCGAGTTGGCCCAGAAGAATGAGATCGTCGACGAGGCGACCGAGCCGCTCGCCATTGCGCGCGATGACCGATGCGAACCGTCGCAGCTCGTCCGAGTTCAGGGACTCCGTCTCGTCGGCGCCGAGATCGTCGACCAGCTGATGAGCGAGACTGACGATGGAGGTCAGTGGCGTGCGGAGTTCGTGGGAGACCTTCGCCACGATCTCCGTCTTGAGTTCCGCAGCCGATCGAAAGGCGAGCGCCTGCTGCTCAGCGTTCTCCCGGAGAGTTCGCTCGACATCGAGGACTCGAGCTTGAGCTTCCTCAAGGTCCCGGCGCTGACTGATGTCGCGATAGAGCCAGAGGTGCCGCGGCGCATCATCCTGAAGCACCACAGGCGTGTAGTCCCGCTCGAGTGTCCGACCGTCCTCCAGCCGGATCTCGTCGGCGAGCACGCGCTCGCCCCCCTCGACCCGCCTCACGATTTCACGACCGAAGCCAGCTGCGTCCGCAACGAGCGCGTCCGCCGTCGGCCGGATCGCACTCGTGGGCCGGCCCGACAGATCGTGAGGGGCGGCGTCAAGCCCGAAGAGGTCGCAGAACGCCTGATTGACGAACACGATCTCCTGGCTCGAGTCGACGAAGAGCACCCCATCTGCGAGCGACTGCGCCAGAGCGACGAATCGCAGGGACGCTCGCTCCGACTCGAGCCGCGCCTCGATGAACTCGGTAACGTCACGCAACCAGCCGACGAACAGCTGATCACCCGCGGACTCGAGTGTCGAGATCGTCAACTCGACCACCAGCTCGGTTCCGTCCTTGCGGACACCAGGCAGCGTGAGTCTGCGGTCTAACGCGGGCCCTTCACCAGTCGCGAGGAATCGACTGAGTCCTTCGAGGTGTGCTTCACGCAGGTGCGGTGGAATGATCAGGTCGGCGATCGGTCGGCCCACCGCCTCGCGGCGTCGCCATTGGAAGGTTGCCTCGGCTGACGGGTTCCACTCCACGACGGCGCCGCCACGGTCGACCACAATGATGGCGTCGAGGGCGATGTCCAGTGCGGCCGATGCAACGCGGCCACGTCTGTTCGTATCGAACTCGTATGGGTGCATCACCGGTCTCGGTGGGTTCCGTTCGACCCGGAGTTTCGATCCTCGAGCCTGATATCGACTTGGTCTCGACCGCAACGATCATCCATCTGCACGACCTTCGAGGCCTGCCCACCCGTGGGCGGGCGGCGGGCGGGCAGGCCCCGAAGAAGTGCAGTCATGTACTCATGACCACTAGATCTCACTATCCACGGGTTGCAGAAGCGTTGCGCATCGGGTTGCGAGCTCGTTGCCATCGTCAGGCCCACATCACGGAGGGGTTCGTGAGGCGACCAGCGCAGCGCCACGCGCCCACCGAAAGTTGTTCGACGTTCACCTGTCCGGGCGGAGCTCATCCTGCTCACGTCATCACGTTAACGATGCGCCGCGTCCAGGTAGAGCCGGCCGATGGAGAGACGGCCCCCTGGCGATAGCGGTCGGTGAGGTACCTGCCAGCTTCGAGGGATCGCTGCTCCTCGCAGCGCTAGAGTTCGTCCATGGCCAACGAGGCATCGTTTCCCGACTTCGTGTGGTCAATCGGTGAGGAAGGTTCCGATCCGATCGTGATGCGGCAGGGCGAGCGATATCGCCAGGACCAGTTCGTGGCGTCCGGGCACGACCGTCATGTGGAAGCCGATCTGAGGGCGATCGCAGACCTCGGCGTCCAGGTGGTCCGCTACGGGTCCCCATGGCGACTCGCCGAACCGGAACCGGGTGTCTATGACTGGTCTGGGTGGGATCTGGCACTGGCTGCGTGTGAGGACGCACGGCTCGAGCCGATCGTGGAGTTCCTGCATTTCGGGCTTCCCGATCACTACCGGGGCTTCGTCGAGCGCGACTGGGTCGACGGGTTCACAGAGTACGTGGCTGCGTTCCTGGAGCGGTACCGCTCGCCGAGGTGGTTCACGCCGGTCAACGAACCCGGCATCACCGCTCGGTTGTCGGCCCGCTTCGGAGTCTGGAACGACATGGTCGCCTCGCCTGAGGGGCACGCCCAGGCCCTGGTCAACGTGGTGCAGGCGAACCTCGAAGCCGTCGAACTCGTCCGCGCCGACCGCGGCGGGTGGTGGATCGGATCGGAGGGATTCGATGTGCCCGTCTCTGTCGAGGGCTCGCCGGCGACCCAGGCAGCAGTGCAGCGTCAGCGAGCCTTGGGCTGGCTCGTCTGGGATCTCCACTTCGGTCTCGAACCTGGCGTCCCGGGCTATTTCGATCTCGTCGATCCAGCGCAGCTCGCTCGCATCAGAGCACTCGCACCCTCAGATCGGCTTGTCGCAGGCCTCGACGTCTATCCGATCTCCGTCACACCGGTCGGGGGTGAGCGCCCCAACTGGACGCCACCGGAACTGATCCGGCTGGTCACCGAGGAAATCGAGCGTTGGCACGACCGCTACGACCAACCGTTCTGGATCGCGGAGACCTCGAATCTGTCGCTCCCGGTCGACCAGCAGACCCTGTGGCTCGAAGAGTTCGCTCAGGCCCTGGGTCACCTGCGGTCGTCCGGCCGGCCGGCTCGCGGTCTGTGCTGGTACAGCCGTGGCGACCAGTTCGACTGGCAGACGGCCTTGATCGAACCCACTGGAGCGGTCACCGAAGTCGGATTGTTCGATACCGACCGACACGCCCGGCCGGTGGCCGCCCGGTTCCGTCAGCTCGCCGAGGATGGTCCGCCCCGGCCGAACTGAACGTGCTGCGGCACCCTGAAGCAGAATGCTTCAACTGGTGGCGCAATTCGTGCTTGAGACAAGTGAGTGAGAGTTGCTCTGCGGGTGTGCTGGCGTTGGATTGTGGGTGCTGACGAGGGTGCGGACGTTCTCATCGAGCCGAACAAGTCGTGCCCGATGCCGGTTGACCCGGTACTCACAGAGTGGGCTGCGGCCCTGAGAGACGCCGGTGATTCGGGGCGGTTCTACGAGCTCATTCCGTGATGGGGCCCACCCCAACCTCCCAAGGGGGTGACGTACGGGCCGCTCCCGAACCCGCACGGCCCTGGGTCACCTGGCTTGCCAGCGAGCGAGATGGGCTCCCCGACGACCGTCGTCAGAGCGACCAGCGACTTCCGATGATCGCCTGCCTCGTGAGCGCGGAGCCGGTTGCGGAGGTTGCCCAAGCCATCGACTCAGGCCACAGCGCACGAGGGGTGGTGGATGACGTCGACGCCCGCCGTGGCGGGGGCGTGGCCCTTGAGGGATCGGAGGTCGTGTCGCATGTTCACTGGTTGGGCGCTCGCCGGGCCGGGAAAGTTCCCGAATCCTCCACCTCGGCCCCTGGAACGACGAAGCCCCGGCCAGAGCAGTTGCTCTGACCAGGGCTTTCCCGGTCGGGCTGAGAGGATTCGAACCTCCGACCCCTTGTCCCCCAGACAAGTGCGCTAACCAAACTGCGCCACAGCCCGTATGTGTCGATCGGCGAGGTTACCGGCACCGGTGCCGTACCGGGCGAACCGCGAACCGATCGGCCACCCAGGCTACGGCGAGTCGTCTTCGACTGCGTCCCGCGCCACATGCTCGGCCGCCGCGACCACCGTCCGGGCCGCCACGGACTCCACCCGAACCAATGCCAACTCGCGCCGCGCTTTCTGCCTGCCGACCTGACCCACGAGACTCCGCACCGTCGCCACGTCCACATCGTCGGCCAACAACAACTCGGCGGCATCCAACCGGGCCGTCTGATGCGCCGCGTCGGCAGCGATGAACATCTCGTCGGCTTCTTCCATCGACAGCCACGCCGGTTCGACCGGCTCCCCATCTTCACCGGTCCGCAGATTCCGACCCATCGACGCGAGCTTCGCCCGTAACGCGTCACGATCGTGCGGCACCCCGTCCGGCTCGTCGGTCTGCTCCAACCGTTCCAACCGTCGCCGATCCTCAGCGTTCACGACGCCTCCTTCCCCAGGATCAACCTCAACCCTTCGACGAGATCAGCCGGGATCACTTCCCCGCTCCCCGTTCCTCCAACGCTTGGATCCGGTCGATCACATCAACCTCAGCGACGATCCCCCGCGAGTGCTGCAAGATCGCGTTGGCCGCCAACGTCCTCGCATGCGGCGACGCCTTCGGATTCGACGCAACCTCCAACAGAGTGAGCGCCGCCGACGTCGACGCCTCCGACAACACCGACGCCGCCCGACGCATCGACGCGCCCCGCAACCGCCGAACCTCCGAGATCACTTCATCCGTCTTGGACCACCCGTAACACGTCGAATACGGCACACCGATACGACGAGACGCGTCCTTCACCGTGTACCCCGCAGCCAACTCCACCGCGAACTTCAGACGCGGGGCTAGCTCTGGAACCGAAGACCCGCCCGACTCCGGCTCGGCTCCCTCCGACGGCTCAACAGATCCCGGCATATCCCGAATCGTACGCCCCCCTCCGCGACCGGCTCAGAGACCGACCACGGCCTCCATGACATCAGCGGCAGCCCGCGAGTCTGGGTCGACGTCATGCGCGTAAACATCCATCGTGATGAGCGGCAACAACGCTGGGACACCCTGAACGCCCGGCCCGAGCGATAACCGGCAGAACTGCTCGCTCGCGATCGCTCGGTATCACCGCTCGCAGGGTGTTGCCCAAGTGCCGAACGGTGGAACACCTATCCGGCGTTAGGGGGCACCCCTGCTGGGTGAGTCCTCGCACTTCAAATCCACGACATCGGTCACGCCGCCTCTGTAAGTTCGGAGAAGCGTCCAGATCAGGCTGGACACTCAACCCTTGGAGGTCGTTGTGGCCGGCACCGTCACCGTCCGTACTCGCTCACTCGTCTGGTTCGCGCTGGGCATCGTCACCTCACTGGTTGCGACGGCGGTGTGGATGTCGGCCTGGTCCGCAGACGCCGCACCCGGCGACTCTGACACGACCGTCGTGCCGATCACCTCGTGTCGGTTGACGGATACTCGACCTGCGTCCAAGGTCGGACCCCGAGGCGCACCGCTTGGTCCCAAGGAGACATACACGGTTCAGGTGCAGGACGCTTCCACGAAGTGCGTTGGTGCAGTGCCGACCTCGGCCACGGGTCTGTTGCTGAACGTAACTGCTGTGCAGATGACGCAGCCGACGTTCCTGTCGATCTGGGATCAGGGACCGTTCCCCGGAACCTCCTCACTCAACCCGGTCCCAGGGCCACCGGTCCCGAACGCCGTGACCACCAAGCTCGCTGACGACGACACGTTCCGGATCTACAACGCCGCCGGAACCACCCATGTCATCATCGACATCGTCGGCTACCTCACACCGATCTCACTGCAGGAGCTCGCGGCAACAGCAGGGACACCGGGACCGAAGGGCGATGCCGGAGACCAGGGCGATCGAGGATTCTCGGCCTGGGACACGATCCCGTCGGGAGTATCCGTGACGGGCAACTTCTCCCGATTGTTCTACGGCGAGGCCAATAGGACCTACGGATTCTCAGTGCCGCTTCCAGGCGTCGCTCCGACTGCGCTCACGGCAGACACCACGAATTTTGCGCCTGACGGACGTAACGAGACGGCGGACGACGACGCCGCATGCACGGGCTCCGTCGATGCGCCGACCGCACCACCGGGCAAGGTCTGCATGTACGGCTACGGCACCTTGAACTGGGCGCGCGTCGAGGGGCTCGTCCTCTTTCATGAGGCTGATCGAGCGTTCTGGGTCACCGGGAGCATGGACGGGACAAGCGGTCGGGCTGAGCTCTACTTCACCTGGGCGTACACCGCACCCTGACCGACCGCAACGCCACCGGGCGAATCACTCGCAAACCCATCGCATCGAAGCAGCGCTCGTAGCAGGTGCAGTTGCCGCGAGGAGTCCGACCCTCCCGACCGCCAGCGGTTGGACCTCCTGCACCCGCCGACTGCCTCAGAGGTGCGGAACGCCCCTATGTGCCGTTCAGGGACACCCAGACAAGTGCGCTAACCAAACTGCGCCACAGCCCGTTCTGTTGTGGCGGTCGATGTTATCGACCCTCGACCGGTTCTTGCGCCGGCGTTCAGACGAACAGCCAGTCGACGACTCGCCACACGAGGTAGAGCGCCGTCAAACTCACCAGCAGCTTGAAGTGCCAAGGCGCCGTCTCGTCGTCGAGCGGGTGGCCAGCCGATGTGTCGACGGGCGCTTCGATCTGCTCACCGCAGGTCGGGCAGGTGCCGTCTTCTTCGACTGAGTTGGGTGTGTAGTACTTGGCGCAGGGCTCGCACCAGGGCATGCAGGGTGACCTCGGCTCAGCTCTTCTTGCGGACGCGGATCTTCACCGCTGTCGACCCGAGACCGAACTCCTCGCGGATCGTGCGCTCGATGTAGCGAAGGTACGACGGGGGAAGCTCGCGGTTGACGAACAGCGTGAACGTCGGCGGATCGGTCGCCCCTTGCACCGCATACTGCACCTTCGCGCCCTTGGGCGCCGGCTGCTTCTGCTGTGCCGCAGCGATGATCCGGTTGATGTCCTTGGTCGGAACGCGCGTGTGGTACTGCGCCATCGCCTCGTTGAGGTGTGGCCGCAGCTTCTGCACGTTCTTGCCCGACAGCGCCGAGATCTTGAGGACCGGTGCGTCGCCGACGAACGCGAGTCGTCGCTCGAGTTCGGTGATGACGTCGAGACGATCCTCGGTGGACACGAGCTCCCACTTGTTGAGCACGAGCAGGATCGGACAGCCCGAGGCGTCGATGCGCTCGGCGAGGCGCTGATCCTGGTGGGTGACGCCCTCGGTCGCGTCGATCACGAGCATCGCCACGTCGGCATCGTCGATGGCCCGGAGCGCACGCACCAGCGAGTAGTACTCGGCCGAGTCATCGATCTTGCCCTTCCGACGCATACCGGCGGTGTCGATGAACACCATCGGGCCGTCTTCGGTCTCGACCAGGGTGTCGATGGCGTCACGCGTCGTGCCCGCCATGTCGTGCACCACTGAACGGTCTTCACCGACCAGCCGGTTGAACAGGGTGCTCTTGCCGACGTTGGGCCGGCCGACGATGGCGATGCGCGGCGGCGCAACGTCGTCGTCGCCCCACGCCTCACCGACTTCGACGTCGAACTCGTCACGGCGCTGGCGGGCTTCGTCGGGGAAGCGTTCGACCACGACGTCGAGCAGGTCGCCGGCACGACGGCCATGCAGTGCGCTCACCGGGATCGGTTCGCCGAGGCCGAGCGACAGGAACTCCCACATGTCGATCTCTCGCCGGTCGTTGTCGGCCTTGTTGGCGATGATCAGCACTTCGGGGTCGACTCGGCGGATCCAGTTGGCGATGTGCTGGTCGTCGTCGGTCACGCCCACCGAGGCGTCGACCACGAAGAGCACCACATCGGCCTCACGCACGGCTTCTTCGACCTGGCGGCTCACCTTGGCATCGAGCTCGGTACCTGCGCCACCGGGCATCCAACCGCCCGTGTCGACCACGTTGAACGGCACCTCGAGCCACGACGCCTCCATGATCTTGCGGTCACGGGTGATGCCGGGGCGGTCTTCGACGATCGCATGCTGACCGCCGACCACGCGGTTGAACAGCGTGCTCTTGCCGACGTTCGGTCGACCGACGATGACGACGGTCGGGAGCTCGTCGGCGACGACGGCGGCCAGTTCGGCCGGGTCGATCGGTTCGGGCCCAGTGCCCTCGTCGGTGATGTCGGTCATGATCGGCCCCTCTCGAGCGCGTGCCGCAGTGCCTGGCCGTCGGTGGCGATGACTTCGACCGGATGCGGGAGATCGGTGACGGTGAGGCCGTCGAGAAATCGCCCGTCGTCGCTGAGGCAGACATCGGGCAGCAGGTAGCGGTGACCAGCGGGCTGCTCGCTCAGCACCCGCGTCACGTCGGCCCCGGTCATGAGGCCCGTGACGCCGGTGTTGCCCCCGAAGAACTCGTTGTCGACGGCGAGCACGCGCACGTCGGACCGGTCGAGCGATTCGACGAGCGGCGTGATGACCGGCGCACCGAGCGTGCCAGTGAGCACCCCGATCGGCGCCCGGGCGCTCGGCGACAGTGACACTCCGACCGCTCCCCCACCAGCAGCTGGTTGGGCATCGGTGGGGCCGCAGCCGCCGCTCCGGAGCCCGGTGTAGGCAGCGGGGTTCGGCGGCGCATCGACGGCTGCGAAGAACCCTCGCTGTACGCCGGTGACCCCGCCGGCGTGGCCGTGGAACTCCAGTTCGAAGGTTCGGGCCATCCCGATGCCGTCCTCGTGCATGCCGAACCCGTCGTAGGTGACCGGGTCGGGGAACGATACGCCGGCCATGAGGTAGTACTCGTCGGCGGCGTACACCAGGCGCTTGCCGAGCGTGGCCTGGTAGACCTCCTGCCAGTCGGCCACCGTGTCGACCACGGCGCGTGCTTCGTCGACGGTGTGCAGGCGCATGGCCTCCTCGACGTTGAACTTCGAGATGCCGAGCGGCACGACGGCGATGGAATCGAGTTCGGGGAACCGGTCGAGTACCCCAGCAAGGGTGTCGTCGAGCACGGCGCCGTCGTTCACGCCCGGGCACACGACGATCTGGCCCTTCACGGTGATGTCGTGATCGAGGAGCGCCCGCAACCAGCGCAGGCTCATCGCCCCGCGCGGATTCTTGAGCATCTTGGTGCGCACGTCGGGGTCGGTCGCGTGGATGCTCACGTGCAGCGGCGACAGACGCTCGGTGACGACCCGCTCGAGGTCGGCCTCGGTGAACCGGGTCAGCGTGGTGAAGTTCCCGTACAGGAACGACAGCCGATAGTCGTCGTCTTTGAGGTACAGCGATCGGCGCATGCCCTTGGGCAGCTGGTAGATGAAGCAGAACTCGCAGTGGTTGTCGCAGGTGCGCACCCGGTCGAACACGGCGCTCGACACCTCGATGCCGAGCGACTCCCCCGCTCGCTTCTCGACCTCGACTGTGAACTCCAGCCCACTGCGCACGAACTCGAGCTCCACCTCGGCCTCGTCGGTGGCGAAGCGCCACTCGATGATGTCTCGCGGCACGTCGCCGTTGACCCGGACGATCTCATCTCCGACCTGCACGCCGACCGCTTCGGCAGGGCTTCCGGACGCGACCGACACCACGACCGGCGCGAGCTGCTGATTGCGCTCGATCGTGGGTGCGGAAACCTGCTCGGACATGAGCACGTCAGGCTATCGGTGGGGTGGCCAGGGGTAGATTGACCCTGAGATGAGTACCTCCCGTGTCCGTCAGGTGCTGCTGGCCGAACCACGCGGTTTCTGTGCCGGCGTCGAGATGGCGATCAAGGCCCTCGCTTGGATGGTTCGCTCGTTCGAACCACCGGTGTACTGCTACCACGAGATCGTCCACAACAAGCTCGTCGTCCGCCGCTTCGAGGAACAGGGCGTCGTGTTCGTCGACGACATCGCCGACGCTCCGCCCGGCAGCCCGATCATGCTCTCGGCCCACGGCTCGGCGCCCGAGGTGGTCGAGGCCGCTCGGGCCCGTGGCTCGTACGTGGTCGACTCGGTGTGTCCGCTGGTCACCAAGGTTCATCACGAGGTCAAGGTCCGAGCGGGCAAGGGCTACCGGATCGTCTACATCGGCCACGAAGGGCACGAGGAAGCCGTCGGCACGTTGGCGGTCGCCCCCGGCGCCATCGATCGTGTCGAGTCGGTCGCCGAGGTCGAGGCGCTCGACCACACCGACGAACCCGTCGCACTCCTCGCCCAGACCACGCTGTCACATCGCGACTGGGAGGACGTCGCCGTCGCCGTCAAGCAGCGGTACCCCGATGTCTGGACGCCTGGCCGAAGCGATCTCTGCTTCGCCACGACCAACCGTCAGGCGGCCATCGAGGAGCTCGCGCACCGGAGCGACGCCATCGTCGTCATCGGCTCGGCCAACTCATCGAACACGATGGCGCTCGCCAAGCTCGCCCAGGAAGAGGGCTGCGAGCGGGTGTTCCGCATCAACTCGGTCGACGAACTGCCCGACGACCTGTCGGGCATCGTCGGTGTCACCGCAGGAGCGTCGGCGCCCGAGGAGCTCGTGACTGCCGTGATCGACTTCCTCGCTCCGACCGACGGATATGAGCTCGTCGTGGTCACCGACGAAGACGAGTACTTCCCACCGCCGCGCAACATCCGCGAGTTGCAGACCGGCATCGAAGACGCATCAACAGTGCTGCTCGGCGGCAGCCTGCTCGAACGGCCGGGTATGGATGATCGCAGCCTGGGTGCGAGCGACGTGCTCGCCGCACTCGCCCACTGACCGGTCGAGTTCCCGAGTACGTCGGCCCGAGCACTTGGCCCGGCGAGAACTCAGTTGCGTGGGACGTCGCTCCAGGGCACGTCGCGATCGACGCGAACGTCGCCGGGCAAGCCCAGCACACGCTCGCCGAGGATGTTGTGCATGACCTCGGAGGTGCCGCCCTCGATCGAGTTCGCCCGCATGCGCAGGAAGGCCTTCTGCGGCGAGTCGACACCCATGGCCGTTTCGGGTCGGATCATCTCGTACGAGCCGTAGAGCTGGCCCTCGGGGCCCATGAGTTCGACCACCTTTTCGAAGATCTTCTTGTTGAGGTCGGCCGACGCCATCTTGCCGATCGAGCCCTCAGGGCCCGGGTCGCCGGCCTTGCGGTTCTGCGACGCCCGGATGTTCGTGAGACGCAGCACCTCGGCCTGCGACCAGAGCTTCATCACCTCGTCCTTGGTCGCAGCGTCCTTGCGGTGGTCGGGCGCACCGTCCCAGGTCTGCATGAGGGCTGCAATCGTGCCGCTGCCCTTCTGCGGGATGGTGCCGCCGATCGACACACGCTCGTTCATGAGCGTGGTGAGCGACACGCGCCAGCCGTCACCTGGCTTGCCGAGCATGTCGGAGTCGGGGATGCGGGTGTCGGAGAAGAACACCTCGTTGAACTCGGCCTCGCCGGTCATCTGTCGCAGCGGGCGGACCTCGACATTCGGGTCTTCCATGTCGACGACGAACGCCGTCATGCCGGCGTGCTTGACCGCCTGTGGGTCGGTGCGAACGATGAGCAGGCCGAACTTCGACAGGTGTGCAAGGGTGGTCCACACCTTCTGGCCATTACAGATCCACTCCTCACCGTCTTTGATGCCAGACGCCGACAACCCGGCGAAGTCGGAGCCGGCGCCTGGCTCGGAGAACAGCTGGCACCAGACCTCCTCACCGGTGAACAGGGGGCGCAGGTAGCGCTCCTTCTGGGCGTCGGTGCCCCAGGTGACCACGGTGGGTGCGCACATGCCGTGACCGATCGGGTTTCGGTGCATCGAGTTCGGGGCGCCCTCGGCGAAGATCCGCTCGTTGATCAGCCGCTGCAGCTTCGGTGACAGGCCGAGCCCGCCGCAGCCCTCGGGGAAGTGCACCCACGCGAGGCCCAGATCGAACTGGGCAGCGAGAAAATCGCGTGGCTTGGTGGTGGCAGGCGGGTTGTTCGTGAGCAGCTCGTCGACCAGGTCGGAGACGCGCTGTTCGTCGGCACTGAGCGTGGTGGAGGCATCGATCACCGTCATGCCGCCGACGGTAGTTGGCACCTGCAACGTTCCTGAATTCGTGCGCGCCTGGAACCGTGAATGCGTCAAGATCGTCTGACAAGGTTTGAGTGCTCGTGTCCTGCCGGCGAGCGGTCTGCTGGCTGCAATCGCACTCACGGCCTGTGGATCCGGCGACACGACCGCCCGAACCGGCGACGGGACCGACGCGGGCTGTTCGGGGAGAGGTTCGCTCGACGACCTCGGCTGAGCCCGGATCTCAGTCGTCGGGGTACTGCTCGGCGACCCGGTCGAGAAGCTGATCGCGGATGCTCACACCTGGCTCACGAGCTTTGTCGCCGGTGACGCGCCAACCCAACCGACTCGAATAGAGCAGGGGCGGATCCTTCAGACGATTCGGCACGACCTCGACCACCCGTGCAAAGAAAAGCTCGTGGTCCTCCATCGGCGTGATCTGGAACGTCTGACAGCGCAGCCATGCAATCGAGTTGGGGACCACGGGTGGCCCATCGCCGGGCTCCGCCGACTCCCCCGGCCAGTCAGCCACGTACTCGTCGCCGACGAAGCGGAACTTGCGGCCGGGATAGCTGAAGTACTGGCCCTCGACGATCTGATCGGCGGCGAGCAGGCTCACCGAGAACTCACCAGCTGCGACCATCAGCGGGTGGGTGTCGTGCTTCGGCGACACCGACGCCATCACGATCGGCTCCTCGAAGCTCACCTGGCTGACCCAGTGGCTCGTGTACAGACGACGGACTCCGTCATGTTGCGCGCCGACGACTTCGACGCCCTTCATCATCTGCCCGAGGCACTGCTTAATGTCGCGATCGATCACAGCGCCGAGTCTGCCCGCACTCGGAGTGGGGTGCGTCGCTGTGTTCCCGGCCCGTCACGTCTGGTGTCGATGTCGTTTCTAGTTGAACAGCGCCGTCGCTTCGATCAGCTGATCATGCTCGGCATCGGCGAGCTCCGGTAACTGCGCCCGCAGCTGCATCACGATGCCGAGACGGACGGCGTCGTTCCGGCGGTGAAAGATCGACCGGAGGTTGTTCAACAGCCGAATCACCATCGACCTCGCATCGGTGGGCTCGAGGAACGAGTCGTTCCAGGGCACGTTGCCCTGGGTCACCTGCTCGAACACGCCACGAGCACCGGCGGTATCCAGTTCAGCGCCACCGGCGAACGGATCGAAGAATCGACCTGGTTCGCCTGCGTCACCGACGAGGAAGTGGGCGGGCATGCCGATACCCACGAGTTTCACCCCGAGTCGACTGGCGACCTCGATCATCAGGATCGACAGCGTGAGCGGAATGCCTCGACGGCGTGCGATGACGTGGTCGAGGCACGAGTTGCGCCAGTCGTAGTAGGTGGCCGGGTCGCCTCGGTAGCCCAGCTCGCCGAACAGGTAGCGGGCGACGCCCTCGGCGGTTGGGGTGGGGCACTCGCCGGCGAGGAGGTCGATCCGAGCGATCCACTCGATCTCGTCGAGCAGGCCCCGCAGCGCGCCCGACACAGCCAGACATGCCTCGTCGAGCATCACCTCGGGCTGTGACATCACTTGGGCGAACCGAGCCACGCTCACCCCTGCGAACCTAGCTTCAGGTCGCGCCGACGGGTCTACTACGTTGCCGCACATGTACCCCGGAGCCCATCTCGATTCGAACGCCGACAAGCCCGCCGTCATCATGGCCGGTTCGGGTTTCACCCAGACCTTCGCCGAACTCGACGCCGCTGCAAACCGTCTGTCTCGGGTTCTCCGGAACGCCGGACTCCAGCCCGGCGACCACGTGGCGATCTGCATGGAGAACCACGACCGTTACCTCGAAGTCGTCTGGGGCTGCCACTACGCCGGGTTGATCTACACCTGTGCGTCGTCGCGACTGCAGAGCAGCGAGCTCGAGTACATCATCAACGATTGCGGCGCCCGCGTGTTCATCACGTCGAAGTACAAGGCCGATCAAGCGGCCGAGATCGTCGCCAACATGCCGAACGTCGAGCTCCGGCTGATGCTGGGCGGCACGATCGAGGCCTACGAGAGCTATGAGGCTGCGGTCGACGCCCAGTCATCCGAACCGCTCGACGAAGACCGCAAGGCTGGTCTCGACATGCTCTACTCCTCCGGCACGACGGGCCAGCCGAAGGGCGTTGCTCGCCCGTACCCGAACGAAACGCTCGCCGAGTTCAACAACGGTGTCACCACGCTCGCCGCGCTCCTGTTCGCCGTCGACGACAGCAAGCGCTATCTGTCGCCGGCGCCCTTCTACCACGCGGCGCCGCTGCGCTTCTGCATGTCGATGCACGCCCTCGGGGCCACGGTGGTGGCGATGGAGAACTTCGACGCCGAGACCTATCTCCGTCTCGTGGAGGAGCACCAGATCACCCACAGCCAGGTCGTCCCGACGATGTTCGTCCGGATGCTCAAGCTCGACGAGGCGACCCGCAACCAGTACGACGTGTCGTCGCTGGAGTACGTGATCCACGCCGCTGCGCCGTGCCCGATTCCGACGAAGCGGGCGATGATCGAGTGGTTTGGCCCGGTCATTCACGAGTACTACGCAGGCTCGGAGGGCAACGGCTTCGTCTACTGCAACTCCGAGCAGTGGCTCGCTCACGAAGGCACTGTGGGCATGCCCATCAACTGCACGGTCCACATCGCTGGCGACGACGGCGAAGAGGTGCCCCAGGGCGAGTCGGGAACCATCTACTTCGAGGGTGGGGCTGAGTTCGAGTATCACAACGACCCCGAGAAGACGAAGGGATCGCGTCACCCGAAGGGCTGGAGCACACTCGGCGATGTGGGCTACGTCGATGAAGACGGCTTCGTCTACCTGACTGATCGCAAGGCGTACATGATCATCTCGGGTGGGGTGAACATCTATCCGCAAGAGGCCGAGAACATCCTCGTCACCCACGACAAGGTGATCGACGTCGCCGTGTTCGGCGTGCCCAACGACGACTTTGGCGAAGAGGTGAAGGCCGTCGTCCAACCCCGCGAGATGCCCGCCGACGACGAGGCCGCTCAGGCGCTCGCGTCGGAGCTGATCCAGTTCTGCCGATCCCATCTCGCCGACGTCAAGTGCCCCCGATCCGTCGACTTCCGCGAGGAACTCCCCCGGCACCCAACCGGCAAGCTCTACAAGCGCCTTCTGAAAGACGAGTACTGGAAGGCTGCTGGGCGCTCGATCTGAGCGAACTCCGCTAGAACTGTCGTCGATGACCGGCGGCAGTCCACACCCATACCTGCGGCATGCCGAGTGGCACGCAGACGACACGGCTCGCCCGATCGCGTTCGCCCATCGAGGTGGCACCGACCACGCCCCCGAGAACACCGTGGCTGCCTTCGACCACGCATGGTCCCTCGGCTATCGGTACCTCGAGACCGACGTTCACCCGAGCGCCGACGGGGTACTCATGGCGTTCCACGACTCCGATCTCGAGCGCACCGTCGGTCAGGCGGTCGACATCGGCGACCTGACCGCCGCCGAGCTCGCCACGCTCGACGTCGACGGTCACGGGATTCCCACGATGACAGAGCTGTTCGAGCGGTTCCCCGATGCCCACTTCAACATCGACGCCAAGAGTGACGAGTCGATCGAGCCGCTCATCACGATGGTCGGTGAGCGTGGCCTCATCGACCGGGTGTGTCTGGCCTCGTTCTCGCAGCGGCGGATCGATGCGATGCGCTCGAAACTCGGACCCGGCCTCATGACCAACCTCGGAGCCGCCGGGATCGCCCAGCTCCGATTCGCGGGCCGCACCCGCGGGCGAGGTCATCAGTCGGCACAGGTTCCGGTTCGGCAAGGTCCGGTTCCGGTCGCCGACGCGAGTTTCTTGCGCTCCGCCGGTCGATCGGGCATCGCAGTACACGTCTGGACCATCAACGAACGTACAGAGATGGAGCGGCTCCTCGACCTCGGCGTCGACGGCATCATGACCGACGAGACGAAGCTCTTGCGGGACGTGTTCGCAGCCCGGGGGCTCTGGCCACGGTCGGGGTGATCCCACCGCAGCAGCGCTTTGGCAGCGACGATCCGACCCTCGGGTAGATGCTCGATCGGCGATTTCCGTTCGCCGTCTCAGATGGTGTCGATCCGCCGGCCACCCCTCTGGAATGATCGCGAGATGATCGACCCCAACCCACCGCTGCGTTCGGTTCGCTCGCCCAACCATCAGGTCGCCTCGGCAGACCAGCTCGCCACGACCGCCGGCGTCAGCACCTTCGCCAAGGGCGGCAACGCCGTCGACGCTGCGATCGCCACCAATGCTGCAATCGCCGTGACCGGGCCGCATCTCTGTGGGCTCGGCGGCGACCTCTTCGCCCTCGTCGTGCTCGACGACGGTGACGAGGCGGAGGTGTTCGGCCTCAATGCGTCGGGGCGTGCTGGTTCGGGAGCCGATTCGGCCGCCATGCGAGCCCAGGGGCTCGATTCGATGCCTTTTCGACACGACATCCGGTCGGTCACCGTGCCGGGCTGTGTCGACGGCTGGATCGCGCTCCACGAGCGCTTCGGGTCGCTTCCACTGTCTGATTGCTTGGCTCCGGCCATCGATCTCGCACGCAACGGGTTCCCGGCGAGTCCCTTGCTCGCTCGGTCGGTCCAGATGCTCGAACCCCGATCGGCCGAGTCGCTCAGCGAACTGGCACAGCAGGCCACCCAGCGAGGGCGTCGAGTGCGCCGACCGGGAGTCGCCGACGCCCTCGAAGCGATCGCTGTCTCGGGACGCGAGGGTTTCTACGCGGGTACGTTCGGTGCCGGGCTGGTCGAGCTCGGTGATGGGCTCTACAGCGAGGCCGATCTCGCGCAGAACCAGGCTGACTGGGTCGACCCGCTCAGCGCTGACGCGTTCGGAGTGCGCCTCCACACGATCGGGCCCAACTCCCAGGGGTATCTGGCGCTGGGGTCGTCGGTTCTCGCCGAGCGCCTCGACCTTCCTTCCGATCCCGACGATGAGCGGTGGGCCCACCTGCTGATCGAGGCGTCGATCGCAGCCGGCCGCGATCGGACCGAAGCGCTGCATGAAGCAGCCGATGGTGACGCACTCGTTGCAGCGATCGCTGCTCGCCGTGCCGAGATCGGCACCGAGCGCGCAACCGTGCGCTCCGTCCCCATCGCTGACGGCGACACGACCTACCTGTGCACGGCTGGCGTCGGCAGCGACGGACGCCGCATGGCCGTGTCGCTCATCCAATCGAACGCGGCCGGATTCGGCAGCCACCTCGTCGAACCGAACACGGGCGTCAATCTGCACAACCGAGGCATGGGGTTCTCCCTCGAGTCGGGTCATTCTGCCGAACTCGGTCCCGGGCGGCGGCCACCCCACACGCTGCTCCCGATGGCAGCGACCGGTCTCGACGGCCGCCTCGCTGGAGTGTTCGGCACGATGGGTGGCGACGCTCAGCCACAGATCATGCTGCAGGTCGCCGCTCGTTTGTTCCACCACCGACAGACCCCGGCTCGAGCGCTGGGCGCTGGCCGGTGGGCACTGAAAGGCCCCGAGACCGGGTTCGACACCTGGACGGCGCCGCAGGGGCCGATCGTCGCCATCGAGGGCCAGGCCCCCGATGGGTGGGCGGCAGCGTTGGCTGAGCGAGGCCACCGGACGGCCACGACTCCCCCGTGGGACAGCGGCTTCGGCCATGCCTGCGCGATCCTCGCCGGCCGTGACGGCATGTGGGTCGGGAGCGGTGACCCGCGCACGGTGATCGGCACCTGCGCCGGTGGCTGATCCGCGGGTCTGACTCCCCTGGCCGATGCCCGCCGGAGTCAGGCCGCTCGGTGCAACGGCCGGGCCACGGTGCCGATCACATCGAGTTCGTCGACGATCTCGGCGAGCGCGATCTTCAGTTCGATCTCGCCGCTGCCGGCAACGTCGGCGGGAGTGTCAGCAGCGACGACCACGCGGCCAGGGCGGGTGTCGCCATCGTCCACGGGTTGCTCATCGGCTGCGGCGAAGAGGCTGTGACCGCGATGAGCTGGTGTGAAGACACCTTGAAGAAAGACTGATCGTCAGCCGTGCAAACGGCCCGATCAGGTGAGGAGTGGTTGCACCTGCTCCTTGAAGCGAGCCATCTGCTCATCGGCTTGCTTGTAGCTGTCGCCGAGTAGATGGGGGAAGATCGTGATCGACTCGAAGCCGAGCAGATCCTTCAGGAATTGGACCTCGGCAGCGACGTCTTCTGGCGTGCCGATGAGCATCGTCTTGTTCTCGATCGACTCGTCGAGCGTCGGGATCAGACCGGGCGGCGACGGCTTGCCGTCGGGGCCCATGTAGCCACGACTCCATCCATAGGGGCCGAGGAACTTCCAGAACTCGTCGTGGCCGGGCGTGGCTGCCGCTCGGGCGGCTTCCATCGTGTCTTCGATGCGAACGGCGACCACGAGCATTCGCTTCTCGTGCGACTCGAGTTCGTGGCCATCGTGGGCGGCCGCGTACTTCTCGCCGTAGGTGTCCCAGAACCGCTTGATGAACGAGTGGTGCTGGTTCCAGAACACCGCGCCGTGGCCGACCATGGGCACGTAGTTGAGAGTCGGGGGCGAGGTGACCGCCTGCCAGATCTCGAACGGGTAGATCGGCCGCGGGATCAGCGTGAGGTCTTGCACCGTCGAGCCACGGTCGGGAATGCCTGGGATCGGGATCTGGAAGTGGTCGCCCTGGAACGAGAACGTCTCTTGCGTGAGCGCACGCCGGATGATCTCCATCGACTCCTCGAACACCTCACGGTTGTGGACGTCGGCGTCTTTCATGTCGGGGTTGTCGTGCGATCCGATCGACACACCCTTGTCGTTGAGGTGCAGCACCTCGCGGGGCACGGTGCCGCGGCCGACACCGAGCATCGCCCGACCGCCCGACAGGTTGTGTAGCGTGGCGAAATCCTCTGCCAGCCGCATCGGGTTCCATTGGGGCACGACGTTGAACATGGCCCCGAAGCGAAGCCGCTTGGTCTGCGCAGCGATCCAGGTCGAGATGAGAAGCCCATTCGGGATGACCTCGTAGCCCTCGTACTGGAAGTGGTGCTCGGTGGTCCAGAACGAGTCGAACCCGAGTCGTTCGGCCTCGATTGCCGAGTTGACGTAGTCGAGGGTCGCCTTCCAGCACTCGTCGTTCGAGTAACGACGATCCATCGGTGCCGGCAGCCCTGCGCCGGCGTCGTCCATCTCGACGCCTCCGAAGAAGAACGCACCGACCTTGAGATCCTCCGCAGCGACCATCTTCTCATTCTCCCACACCACGCTGCGGGGGCGAACCCCATCGGAGCAGGGTTCACGGCGCCGAAACGCGACGGAGCCCGCCCCACGAATGGGACGGGCTCCCCACGTTCGTTCACCGGTTCAGCACCGGTGAGGATGTTTGCTGATCAGCGGCCGGGTGCGTTGGCGCAGTAGCTGTTGTCGACGAAGTCGTCGATGCTGCCGGCGATCTCGGTGCCCTGGTCGGCGTAGATCGGCGCCAGGATGTCGTACAGACCCTGGACTCGATCGAGATCGAAGCTGCAGTAGGTGCCGTCAGGGCTGTTCGCCCCGAAGCCGCCCGACTCGACGAGCTCCATGCCCGTCGTGTTCAGGCCCTCGCTGAGGCTCCAGAATCCGTCGTGCTCCTCGTTGATCGTGATCAACCGGTCGGTGACCGGCTTCGGATCGTTCAGGAAGTCGATCCAGGCCTGCTGCATGGCTGGGACGAGCACCTCGAGGCAGCTGGACAGCTCCTCGGCTCGTGGCTGCAGCATCGTGATCGCTGCCGGGTAGTTGTCGAAGCCGAGGTCGCCGACCGTGAAGAAGCTGACGTCGGCGGAGCCGCCGTCCTTCCACGCGATGTCGTTCTCGTACTTGTAGATCTCGTTGGTGGCGAAGCCCTGCTGGATGAAGGTTCCGCCGTCGGCGACCCAGGCGCCGTCGGACCCGTCGTAGCTCGGGTTCGACTGATCCTCGGTCATGATGCCTTCGGCGATCATGTAGTCGATGTAGGCCGTGCCCGGGAAGTGCAGGACCTGCGCACCGCTGGCAGCAATGTCGGCCGGCTCCTGGATGTCGTTCTGAGCCGGATCCCACATGACCATCTGCGGGTCGAGATCGAGGGTCTTCGCGATCGCCACGAGCGGGATGGCACCCGAGTCCTTCACGACGTCGGACATCGCGATGTACGCCATGTCGGCATCACCGTCGGCGAGCACCGATGCGTTCGACTTGTCGAAGTTGACCGTGCGGATGGTGAGCGTCTCGAGACCTCCGACGGCGTAGGCCTCCTGCACCGGGCCCGAGTACGACACGGTGTCCTTGTCGGCGGTGCCGTCAGGACCGATGAGCTGGTACGTGCCGCCGTGCTCGAGCTCGGGGTACCAGTCGGTCTGGATGGTGAGGTCGGTCGGGCAGACCGCCTCAGCCGGCTCTTCAGCGGGTTCTTCAGCCGGCTCTTCAGCCGGCTCTTCAGCGGGTTCTTCAGCTGGCTCTTCGGCGGGTTCTTCGGCCGGAGCCGCTTCGTCGTCGGAGCCGCAGGCGGCGAACACGACCGCAGCCGCACTCGCCAAGACAATGGCCTTGGATCGCTTCATGGATTCCTCCCCCTGAGGGACGTGGGTGGTTGGGTGGTTGAGGGTTGGTGTTGTCAGGAGCGGCTGCCCGCAGAGTCGTGCCAGTCACGAATGGCACGGTGCGTGATGGCGCCCGCGATGAGGAACATGACCACGCCGAACAACGACGCGGTGATGGTCCCAGCCAGCATGTCGGGGCGGTCGGCCGCGGCTTGCTGACGAACTCGGATGAAGTAGCCGATGCCCTTGTCGCCCTGGTTGAAGAAGAAGTCGGCGACGATCGCACCGATCACGGCGAGGCCGGTGGCGATGCGAATGCCAGTCATGAGGGCCGGGATCGAGCTGGGGAGTTCGAGCTTCCAGAGACGGGTCCACCGGTTGACGCCGTTCAGCGTGAACAGGTCGTGATGGAGCCGATCGGTCGATTGAAGGCCGAACAGCGTGTTGGTGATGATCGGGAACACCGCGATGAGGAACACGACGGCGAGGCGGACGCCGAGGCGGTCCCCGAACACCTGGGTGAGCAACGGCGTGATGGCCAGGATCGGCACGGTCTGGGCAACGACGGCGTACGGGAAGATCGCTCGCTCCATGTACTTCGACATGTTCATCACGATGGCGATGCACACGCCGATGACGATCGAGATGGCCAGGCCGAGCAGCGTGACCTTCACCGTCGGCCACATGTAGCCGAGGATCTCGCGAATGCCCTGCCGTTCGTCCCAGACGGGAAGGAACCCGTCTTCGACGACCTCGTGCGGATACGGGAGTGCGTTGCGCCGCTGGAAGGCCTGCTCGAACGCGAGCGTCGAGTAGAGGTACCAGATACCAATGAAGATCACCAGCATGATGGCCGGCGGGAGGAAGCGACCGACCAGGCCATCGCCACGGTCGGGCTTCGACACCGAGGAGATCGCAGTGATCGACTCGACGTCGGTGGTCGAGGCGGCGATGAACGGCGCCTCGATCTCGGCGTCGGTCAGGTGTTTGTCGTCGTCGAGGGCGGTCATTCGTGAGCGTCCTTCAAATCGTCGTTGATGCGGCCGCAGAGTTCGGCGAACTCCGGCTCGAAACGGAGATCGTGGGGGCGTTCGGCCCCGAACGGCACCTGATAGTCGCCGATGATGCGACCCGGACGGGCCGACATGACGAGGACCCGAGTGCTCAAGAACACTGCCTCCGCGATCGAGTGGGTGATGAAGAGGGCGGCGAACTGTTCGGTGGCGTGGAGGCGGAGGAGCTCGTCGTTGAGGCGTTCTCGGGTGATCTCGTCGAGCGCGCCGAACGGCTCGTCGAACAGGAACACCGACGGGTTGAGTACGAGCGAGCGGGCGAGCGAGCAGCGCATCTTCATGCCGCCCGACAGCTGCTTCGGGTACTTGTCCTCGTGGCCGATGAGGTTGACCAACTCGATTGCCTTCGCCGACCGCTCGGCGCGCTCCGACTTGCTCACACCGTGGAGTTCGGCGTTGAGCTCGACGTTGCGACGAACCGTGCGCCATGGCAGAAGCGTTGCGTCCTGGAACACGTAGCCGATCGAGTCGCGATCGACCTCGCAACCGCCGCTGAAGCCACGCTCGAGGCTCGATGCGATCCGCAGCAGCGTCGACTTGCCGCAGCCTGACGGGCCGACGACGGTGGTGAACTCTCCCGGCGACACGGTGAAGCTGATGTCGTCGAGAGCGTGGGTGCCGTCGGGGAACACCATCGAGAGGTGTTCGAACGTGAGTCGAGGAGCGGCAATCGAGCGACCGGCGCCGCCGGCGATCGTGTCCCCAGTTGCGATCGTCATGCGAGCGCGACTCTAGTCGTTGCGATGTGGGCGTCGAACCGGCGGGTCGTGAACATCCTGTTTCACGACGTGTCGTTCCTGGGTCAGGACCGAACCCCCGCCCGCCAGCGATGGGTGGGTGGCCGACCGTTGGCGATCGCCTCGCGCGCCGTCGCGGCTTCGACGGCGATCACATCGGTACGCCGCCCGACGTTGATCCCCGATGGCCGGTTGATGACCTCGGCGCTGGCGGCGCTCACCATGTGCCAGGCATCGTGAGGGAGTCGGTGACTGGCCATGATCGCGAGGCCTGCGGTCTCGAAGGGGCAGGCCCGTCCCACGGGATTGAACGGGTCTTGGAGGTTGTCGGCGCCGGCAGCGACGTTGACCCCCGCGTCGAGCAGCTCAGTCACCGCGGTGAGCCCCCGCGGCATCGGTGAGCAACCCCGCCCCTGCAGGAACAGGTTCGTGTGCGGGAGCGTCACGATCGACAACCCGGCCTCGGCGACCGACGCGATCGTCGCGCGCCGGTTGGGTTCGTCCATCTGGTCGAGGCTCACGCAGTGACTGGCGGTGACGGGCTGATCGAAACCCTCGAGCACCCGCTTGGCAATGTGAGCGAGGCCGTTCACGGTCGGGTCGAGCGTCTCGTCGGCGTGGAAGTCGATCGAGAGGTTCGCCTCGGCGGCGAGTTCGAAGACGGCGTCGGTCGCCTCCTCGATCGTGCCGTCGCCTCCACCCAGGTGCTCGAGGTGTGGGCAGCCACCGACGACGTCGATCCCGGCGTCGATCGCTGCTCGAGTGAGGGCTCGCTGCTCAGCCCCGATCGGTCCGACGATGGGCCAGCCCGACAACCCGACGATCTGCACGTCGATCACATCGGCGACACGTTCGCGTAGCTCGACGAGTGCCTCGACCGACGTGAGTCCGTTTCCGACGTTGAGGTCGGCGTGGGTTCGCACGGCGACGAAGCCGTTGGTCGCCATCCATCGTGCAGCTCGTTCGGAGCGCTCGACGATGTCGGGGATGACGAGCTTGTCCTGGTTCTCGCGCATCGCCTGCACGGCACCGACCAGGTCGCCGGTCGGGTTCTCGACCACCTCGGCGAGGAACGCCTTGTCGAGGTGGGCGTGCGGCTCGACAGGAGCAGGGAGAAGAAGCAGCCCGCTCAGATCGATGTCGTCATCAGCCGGCGATCCGCCGAGCCCAGACCCTGCCGCTGTGATCGAGTCGATGACGCCTGCGGCGTCGATCCGGATGTCGACCGTCGAGCCGTCGATCAGCGTTGCGTTCCTGAGCGTCTGCGCGTGCGCCACGTTCGCAAACTACCGATCAGTGGTAGGCGCAGAGGTCGAACACGTGGCCGGCCGGGTCGCGCAGATTCGCGATCGATCCGTACGGTTCGGTCCGGTGATCGATGAGCTCGGCTCCGGCATCGACGAGTCGGTCGAGCTCGGACTCGAAGTCGGCCGGAGCACAGGCGAGGTCGAGGTGCACTCCCCCGGCTCGCACCTCTCCGCGCTGGATTCCGATCCGCCGGGTGCCGTCGAGTTCTGCGAGCACGATCCACCGATCGCCGTCCTCACGTTCGACCTCGACCAGCCCGAGCACCTCTCGCCAGAAGCCCGCGAGGCTCTCGGTGTCGGCAGCATCGATCGTCACCAGGTCGAACCGCATCCCCATCACCGGCAGGGTAGGCGTCGCCGCCAGCTTCTGCGGCAAAACACCCCACCGGGGTGGGGACTACCGCCGCTGACTGGCCGGCGGCAGAAGTCCCCGTGGTGCCGGGACCCGTGTCGCGCGTGAATCTACGATCCGTGGCATGTCTGTGCGGGCCATCGGCGGTGGAGCGATCATCGCTGCGCTCTCGCTCGCTGCTTGCTCTGGTGGGGGCGACGATGCAGTTCCCGAGGCCACCGCGCCCACGACCACTGAGCCCGCACCCGCCGACGACTTCGAACCCGCCGACCAGGTGAGCGAGCCTGTCGAATCTCGAGCGGTGGTGCCGCTGGCCGAGGTGTGTCCCGATCGGATCGTGGTGCAGGTGAGTGGGCTCCCCACACCTCGTCTCGGTCCGCTCTACACGTTGTTGGCATCGGGTGCCGAGATCGCCGACGACGGTCGGTCGGTGTCCGGGCCGCTGCGTCGTCCTGGGCAGGCTGCCGAGGACGTGACGCTCGAGATCCGGACGGGCGGCCCGAGCATCGGGTTCGTGCCAGCGATCGACGTCGGCGCCAGCGACAGATCGGTCCATCTCGTCACCACGTCGATCGCTGATCTCGCACCACGGATCGACTCCGAGGCGTCCGCGGTCGTTGCGCTGTCGGAGCTCAACGATCGCATGGTCATGTGGAGCGCGACGGCGCATCCCCGAGTCACCGACCTCGACGCACTCGGCACCTCGGGCATCGAGATCCGCCACGTCACGGCCGAACCATTCGTCGAGTTCCTCGTCGCGAACGGGGTGCTGGAGCCTGGGCAACTCGTGTCGGGCGGCAGCGATGCAATCGCAGAATTCGTCACCGAGGCCGGTGCGATCGCTCGTCAGGGCGATTCGGTGACCGACCCGCCGCTCTTCGCCGAGATCGCTGAATGGGACGATCCGTTGACCGTGGGTGAAGCCAGCAGCCGCGGATGGCTCGACGTCGAACCCGTGCTCGCCACCATCGACGATGGCCGACTCGACCCCGACTGCCTCGACCAACTCGTACCGACCATCCAGGCGGCCATCCCCGCCTACGACGCCGAGCCCGCGGCGGTGAACGAGTTGATGGCTGCCGTGGGGCTCCGGGTCGATCCGTTCAGTCTCATCACTGCCTCGGTGCTCGACGCTGCTTCGGATTCCCTCACGCTTGCGGAGTCGCCTGGCGCATTCGATCTCGATCGCATCGACGCGTTTCTCCCGTCGCTGTCGAGTGCGCTCGGCACCGAGGTGCGACCTGTCGACGATGTCGTCGAGACCGCTCACCTCGACCCTGCTGGCTGACGGCGTTCACTCCATCGGGAGTTCGAAGACGTCGACCTCGCGCAGGGCTGACACGAAGGTGCCGACGGCTCCGGCGAAGATGCCCGCCCCTCGATCTGCGGTGGCGTTGGTCGGGTCGCCGATGTGGCCGTCGGGGCCGAAGTCGTTCGACAGCCAGCCGAACGAGACCGATCCGCCGAATCGGACGTGGGTGTTGTCAGCCAGCGAATCGGGCACGTTGCGCGAGCCGGCCTCGAGGTCGACCAGTTCGGGCGCGAGATGGAGCATGAGCGAGGTCTCGTCGAGGCCGCCGTGGATGCCCATGCCGAGTTCCTCCGCCGGTGATGCCCCGCCCTGATCGGGAGGGACGCCGGGGTGGGCGAGGAAGGTCATGAGACCGTGAGCGAGTCGGAGCTCACGGTTGGCGACGTTCACCAACGCCGAGTTGCCTCCGTGGCCGTTGAAGAACACGAGCTTACGAGCGGGTGTGGCGGCGACGCAGCGGCCGATGTCGTCGAGCACCGACAGGAGCGTCGTGGCCGACAACCAGATGGTTCCCGACGACCAGGCGTGCTCGTTCGACTTCGTGTACGCGAGCGGAGGGAGCAGCCACACGTCGAGATCAACGTCGTCGGACGCTGCGGCCACGGCCGCCTTCGACACTTCGTCGGCGATCACCAGGTCGGTGTTGAACGGCAGGTGCGGGCCGTGCTGCTCGATGGCTCCGAGGGGTTGAACGAGGATCGATCGCGGGGTCAGCGCATCGGCGATGTCGGGACCGCGCAGCTCGTCGAGGCGCCGGGTACGGAACGGTGGTCGATCGTCGGACACGGATCGAACCCTACGCGTCGGTGGGGCATGCGGCGGCGACGTCTCAAGCGTTCACCGAGGCGTCACGGATGAAGGTGGATCGGCGCCTCCGTGACCGGCGAGACTGTCGAGGTGTTGCCCGATCGGTCACGCTTCGACGCCATCGTCATCGGTGCCGGCCACAACGGGCTGGTCACTGCGGCGTACCTCGCCCGATCTGGCATGGACACACTGCTGATCGAAGCGCGTTCGTCGGTCGGCGGCACGGCGGCCAGCGAGGAGTTCGCCGGGGCGACGGTCAACATCTGCAACTGCGACCACCTCACGTTTCGCACGACACCAGTGGTCGCCGAGCTCGACCTTGCGAGCCACGGGCTGCGATACCTCGACCTCGAACCACGCCAACACAATGCGGCCTGGTCATCGGTCGGCGACGGCACCCTGTGGTCGACGTATGCCGACCTCGACGAAACGGTCTCGGAGATCGCCCGCTTCTCCCCCACCGATGCGAAGGGCTACCGACGGTTCGTCGACGACGCCCGCCCGGTCGTCGAGTTGATCCTCGACGTCGCCAACGAACCGCCCACGATCGGCGGCCTGATGAAACGAACGCTCCGCCGTCGTGGTCGCGGGGTCACCCGGCTGCTCGCCTGGTCGCGTCGCAGTGCTCACGACGTGCTCGCCAGCTACTTCTCATCGCCCGAGGTCGCAGCTACCGGCGCTGCGACCGGACCGATGGTGTGGGGCATCTCTCCGAAGCTGCCCGGCACAGGTCTCGGCGCGCTGACGCACGCCATGCGGCATGTCGCACAGGTCGGCCGACCGGTGGGAGGCAGCGGCGCCTTGACCGAGGCGCTTCGTGCCGCGTTCGAGGCCGCAGGTGGTCACCTCGCACTCGATACGAAGGTCACCGAGATCCGGTGCGAGGCCGACCGAGTCGCAGGTGTCTCGGTGTCGAACGGCAGCGATGCGGTGGTCGACCTCGATGCTCCAGTCGTGGTGTCGGCCTGCAACCCCCACGACACATTTCTCCGCTGGCTCACGCATCCGCCCGCCGATGCCGCACGGTTGATCGAACGGTGGCGCAGCGTTCCCCATGCCGATGGATACGAGTCGAAGCTCGACGTGGTACTCACGGCTGAGCCTCGTCTGTGGAACATCGATCGTCCGCTCGGACCCACGACCGTGATCGCTCCGTCGCTCGACGACATCCACGACGCAGCACAGCTGATGGCGAGCGGCGAGGTCCATCAGCGGCCAGCGTTCCTCGTCAACGTGCCGACCGTGATCGACCCGACCATGGCCCCCGAGGGCGGCCATGTGCTCAGCCTCGAGGCGCTGTTCACGCCCTACGGCCGGCCGGGAGGTTGGGATCGCGACGACGAGCCACGTCGCTGGCTCGAATTGTTCGCGAGCGTGTGCGAACCGGGGCTGCTCGAGTCGATCGTCGACTGGCGTGCGATGACACCCGACCGGTACGAGACCGAGTTCCATCTCCCGGCCGGACACGCCACCTCGTTCGGCGGAGGGCCCCTCGCTGCGCTGCGCAACCCGAACCCCGAGCTCACGAGGTACGAGACAGCGGTGCTGGGGCTCTACCTCACCGGAGCCGCCACGTTTCCCGGCGCAGGCGTGTGGGGCGCCAGCGGCCGCAACTGCGCAACCGCGGTGCTCGCCCGCTCCTGACGCAACGGGGTGCCGATGTGACGAATATCGCAATCGAATGGCCTCGCGCAGCGGAACACCGACCGTCGATCTACGGTTGAACACACCATCGAAAGGATGTTCTCACGATGAGTTCTGGATCATTGCGTCTCGGTCGGATCGCCGGAATTCCGGTGCGTGCCCACTGGAGCATGGCCCTGATCGCAGTGCTGTTCAGCGTGAGTCTCGCCGCCGAGTATGGCGTCATCGCCGGTGTCATCGCCGTCGTTGCGCTGTTCGCATCGATCCTCGCCCACGAGTTCGGCCATGCGCTGGTCGCCCGTCGCTTCGGCGTCAACACCGAGTCGGTCGATCTCTGGGCGCTCGGCGGTGTCGCCCGCCTGGACCGTGAATCCCCCTCCCCTCGTGCCGACGGCCTGATCGCCGTCGCCGGTCCGGCCACCAGCCTCGTCATCGGCCTGGTCGCTGGTGGTGCCGGCATCGCTCTGCAATCGCCGGTGGTGTTCTACATCGGCTTCATCAACGTGGCACTCGCCGTGTTCAACATGCTGCCCGGAGCCCCGCTCGACGGCGGCCGGGTCGTGCGGGCATGGCGCTGGTCACGAACCGGCAACCGCTACCGGGCGATGCGTGACGCAGCACAGGCCGGACGCGTGCTCGGCTGGGTGCTCGGCATCATCGGTGTTGCGCTCGTGCTCTATGGCCAGCCGGGCTTCTTCTTGGCGCTGGTCGGCATGTTCATCGCCCTCAACGCCCGGGCCGAGATGACGGTGTCGTACATCGGAGAGGACCTCGACGGCATCCGTGTCGGCGATCTCACCTGGTACGGCGTGGCTCACGCGGGCGCCGACATGGACGCCGATTCGATGCTGTGGCAGCGTCAGCGACTGGGCCGAGCCGGTGCGGTGGCGATCGACGCCGACGACAACGGCACCCTCGATGGTGTGGTCCTCGAAGACCAACTGTGGGCGCTCCCCGACCACGAGCGGGCCCTCACGATGCTCACGTCGATGATGGTGCCGTTCGAACAGACCGCCAAGGCGTCGGCCGACGACGACCTCACGTCGGTGCTCGGTCGCATCAACCCGATTCGGCCGATCGTGACGGTGTGGGACGGCAACAAGCTGGCCGGCATCATCCCGCCCGACGTCCTCAAGGCGCGGTTGCAGCAAGCTCAGCAGGCTGCGATGGGCCTGGCCTGATCGACCAGGGCTCGGGTCTCGTCAGGCGTCGGCCACGCTCCAGTCGCGCTTGGCGACCGGAGGCTGATCGGACCACGGGAAGTTGATCCACTTGTCGGTGCGTTTCCACACGTAGTCGCACTTCACGACCGAGTGGGGCTTCTCGTAGATGCACGCCGAGCGCACCTCGCCGACCTTGCCCTCGCAGAACTCGATCACCGACTTCAGGGTGTGGCCGGTGTCGGCCACGTCGTCGACGATGAGGATCTTGCCGTCGGACAAGTCGACGAAGTCGGGAGCCGGCGGGAGGATGATCGGCACATCGAGTCGCTCGTCGACACCGGTGTAGAACTCGACGTTCATGGTGTAGACGTTCTTCACCGACAGGGCGTACCCGACGGCTCCGGCGGGCAGGAGACCGCCTCGGGCGATGCCGAGGATCATGTCGGGTTCGTACCCGTCGTCGGCCACCTGTTGGGCCATGGAGCGGGTCGATTCACCGAGGTCGGCCCAGGACATGATCTCGCGTTCGTCAGACATCGCCGGTCAACCTACCCGCGCTGGTCAGAGACAGATGTCGCCGGGGCGGACCGGGACGCGATCGAGGTCTTTCTCGACACCGGCAGAGCGCAGCGCGTCACGGATCGCGGCGACGACGGCAGGCGTTGACGAGATGCACGGTGGCTCTCCGACGCCCTTGGCACCGAGGGGCGAGAGTGGATCGGGTTGCTCGACCAGTGCAGCAACCACGGGAGGCATGTCGAGGAACGTCGGCAGCAGATAGTCGGTGAAGTTGGCGTTCCGAATCACCCCGTCGATCTGGATGATCTCCTCCATCACGGCAAGGCCGAGACCCTGGGCGATGCCGCCTTCGATCTGACCGATCACCGAGAGCGGATTGAGGGCGACACCGACGTCTTGCGCCGTTGCGATCTGGACGACCTTGACCAAACCGAGCGCGGGATCGACGTCGACCACGGCCCGGTGAGCCACGAATGCGAAGGCGGTGTGGCAGTCGCCCTGCCCACGTTCGTCGAGGTCGAAGGTCTCGGGGTGCCGGTACTCGACCTCTTCGTCGAACTTGCGGCCTCCGCTCGCCTCGACGACGCCGATGCGGAACGAGCCTGCGGTGTCGACGATGTCGGTGCCGTCGATCGCCAATCGGGTGACGTCGATGCCCTGCTCGCCTGCAATCTCGGCTAGCAACTGGTCACGGACCGTTCGACACGCGGCGTCGACGGCGCCGCCCGACATCCAGGTCTGGCGTGACGCCGAGGTGGAGCCAGCCGAGCCGACGCTGGTGTCGATCGTGTCGAGCACCACGTCATCGATGCCGAGCACGGTGCGGGCGATCTGGGTGGCGATCATCACGAAGCCCTGGCCGACCTCGGCGGTGGCGAACTTGATCGTCGCCACGCCGTCGGCGAGCTTGCAGCGAGCGGTCGAGTAGTCGTCGAACCCCTCGGAGTACATGAGGTTCTTGATCGACACACCCCAACCGATCCCCCGCACCACATCGCTTGCATCGGCGGTGCGACCGGCGCCTCCGGGCAGCTGCATCACGTCGACGTCGCCGTCGGGCAGGGGCAATCCGCCGACCGGTGTGTCGGGTAGCGGCAGCGCCGCCGTTTCACGGATGCACTCCTCGACCGGTGCCACGTTGAGCACGGGCTGCCCAGTGAGGAGGGTGTCGCCCGTGACCATCGCGTTGCGCAGCCGGACCTCGACAGGGCCGAGGCTGCAGGCGTCGGCCAGCTTGTCCATCTGTGACTCGTAGGCGAAGCAGGCCTGCACGGCGCCGAAGCCGCGCATGGCGCCGCACGGGAGGTGGTTGGTCCGCACGGCCCAGCCGTCGATCTCGCCGTTGGGGCATCGATACGGGCCCTGCGCCATCGTGATGCCGTTGACCAACACTGCCGACGACGTCGAGGCGTACGCGCCGCCGTCGAAGACGAACCGCGCCTCGACCTTGAGCAACTCACCATCGGCGGTGGCGTGGTGGCGCATCCAGATCTTGGCCGGATGGCGGTGCACGTGGCCGAGGAAGCTCTCGCCCCGGTCGTAGGCCATGCGCACCGGACGACCGAGCCGGAGGGCGAGCATGCAGGTGTGCACCTGAAGGCTGATGTCTTCACGCGCACCGAACGCGCCGCCGACCCCACCGAGCGCGAGGTGTACTTTCTCCTCGGGGAGTCCGAGGCAGGCTGCGATCTGCTTCTGGTCTTCGTGGAGCCACTGGGTGGCGACGTGGAGTTCGATGCCTCCCCCGTTGCCGAGCGCCGCACCATCGTCGGGAAAGGCGATCGCTGCTTCGAGGCCGAGGAAGGCCTGATCTTGCATGCCGATGTCGTAGGTGCCCTCCACGACCACGTCGCCGGTGATCGACAGATCGCCGTGCTCGATGCGCTGGTGGCGGATGACGTTGCCGTCGGGGTGGACCGGGTCGTGCTCGCCGGCGACGGCAACCTCGGGATCGAGCAGCGGCTCGAGCACCTCGAACTCGACGTGGATCGCAGCGAGGGCCCGACGTGCGGTCTCGGGATCGTCGGCGGCGACAGCGGCGATCGGTTCGCCGACGTATCGGACGAACTCCGATGCGAACACCGGCTGATCGTGGGCGATGAGCCCGTAGGTGGGCTGGCCGGGCACGTCGTCGGCGGTGATGACGGCGTGGACGCCGTCGATCCGCCACGCCGGCCCGAGGTCGATCGACACGATGCGGGCGTACGGGTGGGGCGATCGGAGTGTGGCGCCGAAGAGGCACCCGTCGACCGACTCGTCGGACGAGAACGAGAAGGTGCCCTGGGTCTTCGCGATGCCGTCTGGACGGGTGATCGAGTCTCCGAGCACGCCCTCGCGTGGCGGAGCGTCGATCCGCTCGTCGACGCTCACGAGCCGCTCCCCTCGCCCGCTCGGCGGACCGACACACGCTGCACGGCATCGATGATCCGTCCGTAGCCGGTGCACCGACAGACGTTGCCGGCGAGCTCCTCACGGATCTCGGTCTCGTGCGGCTGTGGTGTCCGCTCCAGCAGGTCGTGGACCGCCATGATCAGACCCGGCGTGCAGAAGCCGCACTGAACAGCACCGGCATCGACGAAGGCCTGCTGGACGTCGCTCGGGGCGCCTGCGGGGGCGATGCCTTCGATCGTCGTGATCTCCTGCTCGACGGCCGTGGCGGCCATGACGAGGCACGAGCAGACGAGTTCGCCGTCGACGAGCACGCTGCACGATCCGCATTCGCCCTGGGTGCACGCACCCTTGGTCCCCATGAGTCCCAGCCGATCACGGAGCGTGTCGAGGAGGCTCTCGCCGAGCCAACCATCGGTCACGTCGTGGTCGACGCCGTTGACATGGAGTGTGAACTGCTCGCTCATGCCGCCGCTCCGGCGCTCTCGATGCTGAACGCTCGTCGAAGCAGCCGCTGGACGAGCACACCGACGGCGTGGCGCCGGTACTCGGCGGTCGATCGATGATCGGTGATCGGACGGGCCGTGGACCGAACGTGGTCGATCGCTGCGGCGACCATATCGGTCTCGATCGCGAGCGCCGTCCAATCGACCGAAGCCGCCAGCAGTGACTCGGCTTCGGCACAGCGCACCACGGTCGGCGCCACCGAACCGAGGGCGACGGCGACGGACTTTGCCTCGATGTCGACGGCGACACAGGCTGATGCGACGGCGATGACCATGGCGTTGCGGATGCCGACCTTGGCGTAGCCCTGCGGCCCGGCGGCGATCGGAATGGTGATGTCGACGATCAGTTCGCCGGGTTCGATGGCGGTGCGCTTGACCCCGATCATCAGATCGCTCACGGGCAGCGTCCTCTCTCCTGCCGACGACACGAGGCGTACCTGTGCGTCGAGCGCAGCGAGGACCGGCAGCCCGTCGCCCGCCGGGGAGCAGGTGCCGACGTTGCCGCCGAGGGTGCCCGCAGCGCGAATCTGCGGTGACCCGACGGTGCGAGACGCCTCGGCGAGGGCTGGCGACCACCGGGCGATCGGGTCGGTCATGAGCTCCTTGTAGGTGACCCCGGCACCGATCGTGAGGGTGCCAGCAGCGGGGTCGTGACTCCACGATCGGAGCTCGGTCACCCGGTTGAGAGCGATCACCGATTCGCCGGGTCGACGGTGCCCGTCGTTGATCTCGACCATCGCATCGGTGCCGCCGGCGAGCAGCATGGCGCCGGGTTCGTCGGCGAGCAGGCGGACCGCTTCATCGAGCGATCGAGGCACAGCCACAGGCATGCGTGCGAGTGTACGAAACGTAAAGGCCGGGACGCGGATGGTCGGCACGAGTTCACGCTCCCGAAACCGACTCCGATGAGACGTGACAGCCCCGTCCGAAGACAGATCTCATCGCAGCGGCACGCCGACCGTCACCGATGCGAGGTGACAGCCCGGTCCGAAGGCAGAGCTCATCGCAACGTCGGATCCGCGGCGGAGGCGGAAGCTGCGGGTGGATGCCGGTGAGTGCGCCGAACCAGACGAGGTGGGGCTCGCCGACGGCGAACCCGGACACTGCACTCTGGTCGTCGGTGACGGGGATGTGCCCGACGTCGACGCCGAGTTCATCGACCAGGTGGTCGGACACCAGATCGAACTGGCGTTGCAGCACCTCCCAGGTCCTGGTCAGGAATCACCCCGATCCGGAGCGTGCCGGAGAAGCCAGTTCCATCGGAGCCGGTGTCGACTTCAGCATTGGCGTCGGGAACGGGGACCGACGTCGGTTCGTCATCGCTGCCACATGGAGCGAGCACGAGGATTCCGACAATGGCGATGCCGGCTGTCGTGAGCCGTCGCGATCGTGACCGCCGGCTCGGGCAGCCGTGTCGTGTGGCTGACTGGTTGCTGTGCGCCTGCCAACTGGCGTGCCTCGTGCGGGCGTTCATGCCCGTCCAACGCGGTAGTACATGGGAGATCTCCTCCTGGTCGTCTGTTGGAGATCGTGGCCGTACCCGGTCAGCTCTGTCAGCCCCCAGCGTTCACCAGACGTTCAGACAACGGGGAGGAACCGGCCCGTTGGGCCACCCCGGATCAGACGACGACGATGTCGTCGAGGCCCTCTTCGGGATCGGGATACTCGGGGTCGATGCGCTGGAGGTGCCACCGGAGGATGCGGGCGATCACCACGTTGCGAGCCCACTTCTTGTCGGCGGGCACGACGTACCAAGGCGCGTCCTTCGTCGAGGTCTGCTCGAGCGCATCGGTGTAGGCATCCATGAAGTCGTCCCACAGGGCTCGGTCGTCGAGGTCGCCCTTGCGGAACTTCCAGTTCTTGTCGGGCCGTTCGAGCCGCTCCTCGAAGCGCTTCTTCTGTTCGTCTTTTGACACGTTGAGGAAGATCTTCACGATCTCGGTGCCCTCGTCGGCAAGCATCTGCTCGAAGTTGCGGATGTGGTCGTACCGCTTCTTCCACACCTTCTTGGGAGCGAAACCCTTCACCCGAACGACGAGCACGTCTTCGTAGTGTGACCGGTTGAAGACGGCGATGTAACCGTCTTCCGGAGCATGTTGGTGAATCCGCCAGAGGTAGTCGTGGCCCATCTCCTCCTCGGTCGGCACACCGAACGGATGCACCACCACGCCCGCCGGGTTGAGCCCGCTCATCACCGCCCGGATCGTCGAGTCCTTGCCCGCCGCATCCATCGCTTGAAGCACCACCAGCAGCGATCGCCTCTTCGAGGCGAACAGCTTCTTCTGCAGCCCGACCAGTTCGGCGAGCTCCTCGAGGAACAGTTCCTCGGCCTCGTCGCGCCCCCACCCGAACGTGTCGGCGGTGTCACGCTTGGCGATCTTCGGGTCGCCATCGACCCGGAACTCGGCAACGAAGTCGTCCAGTTTCCCCATGCGCCGACCCTACCCAGCACGCTCGGGGTCAGACCTCAACCGTGCTCGCTCTCACCCGGCCGTTTCGTGAGGTTGCGCGCTCGATGCGATCCACAACCTCACGAAGCGCGTGGGACTGCGCCCGGGTCAGATGTAGGGGCAGTGGCGGCAGCCGGACGCGCAGCAGTCGTCGCGTGTGGCGAGGAACTTGGCGGTGAAGACGCTGAAGCCGCTGACCGGGTCGATGTAGGTCGGCAGGTTCTTCGCCAGCGCATCGGCGTGGCGCTCGAGGATCTCGTGACGCCGTGGGTTCGTCGGGGGGAGGCGCTCAGGGAGGGGCATCTCCCAGTCAGGGCGCAACTCGTGCTGCTGATCGGACACGTCAGTCGTGGGCGACCAGGTCAGCGGGCGAACGCTCGTCGGCATCACCAGTCGGGCCGACCGGACCAACGGCGACGGGCGGGGTGAGCGTTCGGAGCAGGAGGCGCATCGTGAGCACCCACAGGAATGTCGCCAGGGCGATGTGGATGCCGACGAGCATCTCGGGGACGCCGCTGAAGTACTGGGCGTATCCGATGGCCCCCTGGAGCAGGCCGACAAACAGCCACGACGAGATCGCACCCGACAGCACCTTCGACGGGGTGACCCGACCGACCTGATACGCGAAGAACAGGGCCACGCCGATGGTGAGCAGGGCGGTGACGCTGTGAACCTCGGCCACGGCGGAGATGTCGAAGCCGAAGCGGCGGGCCTCCTCGTCACCAGCGTGCGGGCCCGTACCGGTGACGACCGTGCCGGTGGCGAGGGCGCCGGCGGTGAGCACGGTCAACGCCAGGGCGACCAGGCTCGTGAGTCCTCGGCGAGCCGATGTCTCGACCGGTCGACTCCCCGAACGTGCGACGGCCACCATGCCGAACGAGATCGACGCCATCGCGAGCAGGAAATGCGACTGGACGAGCGCCGGGTGCAGGTCGCCCCGCACCGCGGTGCCGCCGACGACGGCATTGGCGACGACCGTGAGAAACACTCCGATGGCAGGCCAACGAAGCCCCGGTCGCCCCTTGGCCATGAAGGAGAACACCAGCAACAGGAGTACCGGCACACCGATGAACCCGCTGAACAAGCGGTTGATCTGCTCGATCGCAGCGTGGCCGCTCGACACATCGATGAAGCGCTCCTCGTTGCACGCCGGCCAGTCGTCGCATCCGAGACCGCTGCCGGTGAGGCGAACCACACCGCCGGCGATGGTGAGGAACACGGCACCACCCGTCGAGACGATGGCGGCCAGGCGATATCGGCGCAGCCACGGGTCAGAGCGACCCACCGACTCGGTGGTGTCGACCGGGCTCGTGCCCGATGGGACCGCCTGCTCGTTCACGGACCCCAGGCTACGGCTACCGTCGGCAGGGTGCTGAGCTCGTACGACGACTACCCGGTGCATCAGACGTCACAGCCGATCGCCAAGACGGTGTCGGGCGACCTCAATCACTACGACCGTTACTTCTTCAACGGCTACACCCGTGACACCCGGCTGTTCTTCGCCACGGCGATGGGGTTGTACCCGAATCGCCACGTCGCAGACGCCGCCTTCAGCGTGGTGGTCGACGGTGGCACGGTCGATGCCCGCCAGATCAACGTCCGCGCGTCGTGTCGGGCGCCCAACGATCGCATCGACGCCACCGCCGTGGGTCCGATCGCCGTCGAGGTGATCGAACCGCTCGCTGCGCTCCGCGTCACGGTCGAGGCACCCGAGCACGGTGTGCGCGCCGACCTCACATTCGTCCGTCGCTCGGCCCCGATCGAAGAGCCGCATTTCTTCCACCAGGTCGGCAACCGGGTGATCATGGACTCCACCCGCATGACCCAGTTCGGAGGCTGGGAGGGCTGGATCGAGATCGACGGCGAACTCACCGACCTCGCCGCCGGCGAAACGCTCGGGAGCCGTGATCGCTCGTGGGGAGTCCGTCGTGTCGGTGAGCGCGCTCCCGATGGGGCACCGATCGCCGATCCGCAGTTCTTCTGGCTGTGGTCGCCGCTGAACTTCGAGGGGTTCACCAGCCACTTCGACGTGAACGAACTCGCCGACGGCACCCGCTGGCACGAGACCGGCTTCATCGCCCTGGTTCCTGGAGCCGAGGGAAGCTCCCTCCTCGGCGGCCCCGAGCCCGCCGAGGAGATGAAGGCCGTCGACTACCGCATCGAGTGGCGACCCGGAACCCGAGCGATCGCCTGGGCGGAGATCGATCTCGAGCCTCGCCGAGGCGAGCCGGGCACCATCCGGCTCGAACCTCGCTTCGACTGGCACATGTCGGGCGTCGGCTACCTCCACCCGGAGTGGGCCCACGGCGTGTGGAAGGGCGAGTTGGCGGTCACCGGCGATCGGTTCGACCTGCCGGTCGTCGACATGACGCTTCCCCATCACGTACATGTGCAGACCGTCGTCACCGCCACCACCTCGGGTGGGCTCGGTGTGCACGAGGGCCTCGGTGTGCTGGAGCAGCTCGCCATCGGGCGACACGCACCGACGGGGCTCGAGGGGATGTTCGACGGGTTCGCGCCCGCCGAGGTGTGAGCCCGGTCCCGGTGTCGGACACTCCTCGGATGCTCCGCATCCTGCGTTGAGCCAGACGCCTTTTGCGGTGAGCCTGACGCTCGCACAGGGCCCTAGGTGTGGCGGATCGACATGCCGCCGTCGACGGGGATGTGGGCGCCGTTGACGAAGCTCGCCGCTGGCAAGCACAAGTTGAGCGTCATCTGGGCGACCTCTTCGGGGTCGCCGTAGCGTCGGAGCGGCACGCGTCGGCGGGCATACGTGGCCTTCGCCTCGGCGTCGATCGGAGCGGTCATCGCCGTGTCGATCGGACCTGGGCAGATGCAGTTGACGTTCACGCCGTGGCGACCCAATTCGACGGCGAACGACTGGGTCAGCCCGATCACACCGGCCTTCGTGGCGGCATACGCAGCGAGTCCTCCAGTGGTGACGATCGCCTCGGTCGACGCAATGTTGACCACTCGGGCCGAGTCGGACTCCATGAGATGAGGCAGCGCCAGCCGGATCAGGCGAGCGTGTGAGGTGAGATTGACGTCGACGGTCTGCGCCCAGTTGTCTTCGAACTCGGCGTCGTCCTGAAACGCCGAGTTGATCGGTGAGATTCCCGCGTTGTTGACCACGACGTCGATGCCGCCGGTCCACGCCACCGTCTGCTCGACCAACGCCTTCAGCTGCGCCGGATCGGCGACATCGGTGACCACACCGCAAGCCCGATCGGAACCGTGCACCGCTCCGATCTCGTCGACCACGGCAGCCACCCGGTCGGCCCCGAGGTCCGCGACCACCACCCTCGCTCCCTCGTCGGCGAACAGGTGGGCGGTCGCCCGACCCATCCCACTCGCTGCACCAGTGATGATCGCAGTACGGCCTGCGATGGATCGAGATCCTTTGGTCAACCTTGCCATGCGGCGATCGTAGGACGGCCGCCAGACGCGGTCCGAGGCGACGCCTGCAGAGCCGCCAGGGCCCAGCGCAGTCCCCACTACGCTGTCGGTCAGGGTATGGAACTTGTCGAGTACGTCACCGATGAGAACCTCGATGCCGAGGCCTATCTCGCGGCGAATCCCGATGTCGACGATGCCGTGCCGGGGAAGTCACGGCGGCATCGTCGTGACTTCGCCAGGGCCCACTTCGACGCCCATGGGCGTTTCGAGGCGCGGCGCCAGTATCGCCGAGAAGCGTTGGCCGACATCCAGACCCGCCGAGAGGTGAAATTGCAGCGGCTGCTCGAGCGATCGCCGGCAATGAAGCGCACGACCTCCCGGAAGAAGTTCCGGTTCCTCGGCGAGCGCATGGTGCTCCTCCACGCCAAGTCAGCTCCTGAACTCCCGTGGCCGATGAACCAGGTGAGCGCGAACGCCTACGACCCGTCGCTGAACGTATGGCTCGAAGATCGCCGATCGTCGCTCCTTCTCGACCTCGGCGCAGGGCTCCGAACGCGGTACGCCGACAACATCGTCAACGTCGAAGTCGATTGCCTGCCCACCACCGACGTACTCGCGCTTGGTGACCGGCTGCCGTTCGACGACGGCACGTTTGATGGGGCTGTCTGCCTCGCCGTGCTCGAACACGTGAAGGACCCGTTCGCGGTCGCGAGTGAACTGATGCGAGTGGTCCGACCCGGCGCCGAGGTCGTGGTGGATTGGCCGTTTCTGCAACCGGTGCACGGCTACCCCCACCACTACTTCAATGCCACGCCAGATGGTGCCATCAAGGCATTCGAGCGGCTTTCAACCGTGCGAGCGGTCAGTGCTTCGACACCCGATCACTTCCACCCGGTGTTCGCGGTCAACTGGATCCTGTCGGAGTGGATGAATGGGCTCCCCGAGCCTCGACGCTCAGCCTTCGCGCAACTGACCGTGGACGACATCATCTCGACCTCGCCCCATGAGTTGATCCGCGAGTCACCCTGGGTCACAGATCTCCCCGAGGCACAGCAGCGAGGTATCTCGGCCGGCACCCGACTGAGGATCACCAGGGCCTGAGTCGATCGCTCAGGGGCGCACCTCGTAGAAGGCGTTGACAGCGTGCTCGATGTCGAGCCGCTCGAATCGGGTGAAGCCGGCCTCTGCCGACATCGACTCGGCCAGCGTCGCTGGGAGCCCGAGCGTGCCGAGGCCCGCACCGTCTGGCGCCGACATCGCCGAGCTCATGCACGACAGCACGCTGATGCCATACATCAGGGCTGCCGTCGGGTTCTTCTCGACGTTCTCGGCGAAGCTGTCGCGCCCCTTGATGTCGACGAGGAGCCAGGTGCCGTCGGGGGCGAGCGCGCTGCGGATCGTGCCCATCATCTCCTGCGGGTGGGTCATGTCGTGGATGCAGTCGAACGTGGTGACGAAGTCGACCGATCCGTCGATCGGGATCGGCTCGTCACGTGGATCGACGAACCGAGCGTTCGTGATACCCGACTCGGCGAGGCGGTGTCGGGCCCGTTCGAGGGCATGCTGGCTGATGTCGTACCCGACGAAGTTCGAGTACGGGAACCGCTCAGCCATCATCAACACCGCGCCCCCGGCGCCGCAGCCGATGTCCACCACCGTGATGCCCTCCTCGAGCCGCTTCACGACACCGTCGAGTGCCGGCAGCACCGTCGGGATGAGGTAGTGGCGATTCCACGGTTCGAAGCTTTTCTCGATACCGACTGCGCCCTCGCAGCCGTGGCTGTCGTAGTCGTGCCCCAGTCCGGTTTGAAAGCTCTCGGGCATCTTCTCCAGCGCGGCCATGGTCTGCGGAAACCGGTGGAACATGCCGACGCCGAAGGCGACATGCTCGGCGTCGGCCAACACGGCGACCGCCTCCGGTGACATCGAGAACCGTTCGGGCGACACGTCGGTGTCGACCGAGAGAAGCTGGGCGGCCGCCTGGTTGTAGGCCCATTCACGCACCCATCGTTCGTGGAGGCCGGCGGCGTCGGCCAGCTCCTGCGTGGTTGCCCCACCGGCTGACTCGGTCAGCGCAGCCAGTTCGCGATAGAGCCCCAGCCGATCACCCAGGTGGATCATCCCTGCGGTGACGGCGCCGCTCAGCTGGGCGAACAGCCCGAAGCTGAACATCTTCAAGCGATCGGGATCGGCCTCTCGTGTGCTCATCGGGCCAACGTAGGTCGGCAGCCGGGAGTGGCCAGAGTCAGCGGGTGCGCTGCTCGGGGGTGAGGTGCTCGAGGTCGCTCAACTTGCTGAGGCTGAACGTGTATCCATCGCCGAGCGGCAGCGCTTCGAGCCGCGAGATCGAGGTGTGGCCGAGCACGAAGCGATCCCACTCCCACGGCGTCGGCTGGAGGCCCAGCAGCAGGGCGATCGTGGTCGAATTGGTTCCTGCGTGCGCGATGAGCGCAATTCGGTCGCCGGGGTTCTCGATGTGCCACACGGGCAGGTCGTGATCGGTTCGAACGACGCCGCGATCAGCGAGGAACTGGGTCGCTCCGGCCCGGATCCGCTCGGTGAACTCGCGGACCGACTCCCCCTCCTGCAGCCCGTGCCACCGTTCGTGGGCAGGCCGGGCCCGCAGCTCGTCGTAGGCCATCTGGGCTTTCTCGGCCGGCGTGCCGTGCCAGGCAGGGTCGCGGATCTCCTCGAGCCACGGGTCGATCTGTTCCGACACGCCGAGCCGTTCGTACAGCGGTGCGGCGGTCTGACGCGCCCGATCGAGCGGCGACACGAGCACCTCGCTCCACTCGCCGTCGGTTGCGAGCGTGGCGGCCATCGCTTCGGCCTGGGCGTGGCCGAGATCGGTGAGGGGAGGGTTGACGACGTTGAGGCCGTTCTTGACCCACTCGGGCTGGCCATGACGGACGAACACGATCTCCACGATCCGAACCCTACGGGTCCGGCACCAGCTCTCGGTCGGTAGGTTTCGACCTGTGACGAGCGGCTGGCACCCCGATCCCTCGGGCCAGCACGAGTTCCGGTATCACAACGGCACCGACTGGACCGCCGACGTCGCGGACGACGGCGAACGCTTCGTCGACCCGCTCCCGCTGGTCGGAGCCACGCCGGGCTCGGCTGCGCCGAAGCAGCCGAACCGGGCGGCAACTGCATCACTCGCCCTCGGCGTCACGGCACTCGCGCTCGCATGGCTGCCCTTCGTGTTCGTGATCGGCGGGGTCTCAGCGGTCCTCGCTCTGGTGTTCGGCACCATCGGGTTTCGCCGTTCGACACCGAGCGGATCGGGGCGAAGCCGTGCGATCGCCGGGCTCCTCACCGGTGGAACCGGGCTCGTGCTGGTCGCCCTCGGCGCGTTCCTGACGGTCGCGCTCAGCGACGCGGTCGACGACTACGAGAATCCAGGTGAGTACGAGCTCGGCGACGTCGAGTGTTCCGATGATGGTTCGGCCTGGACCGCATCGGGCACGATCGAGAACCTGACCGACCATGCCCGCTCCTACCTCCTCACCGTCGACTTCGTTCGTCCCGGAACCGACAACGCGCAGGCTCGGTCACGCATCTCGGTCGACGATGTTCCGGTCGGCGGAACCGCCCCGTTCGAGGTCCGTCGCCAAGTCTCCCTCGACGACGTCGAGTGCCGTGTGTCCCAGGTCGATGGCCCCGCCCCGTTCGGTATCGACCTCGGCGGCTGACAACACGGTCAGACGGAGGTGGCGGAGACCCAGGCGTCGTAGAGGTCCCGGTACGGGCCGTCGGAGGCGACGAGGTCGTCGTGGTGGCCGTCTTGCACGAGTCGACCATCATCGAGCACCAGCACTCGGTCGGCACGGGCGGCGGTCGACAGGCGATGAGCGATCGCGATGGTGGTACGCCCGGCCGCCAGTCGTTCGAGCGCTCGGGCCAGCCTCACTTCAGTGAGCGCGTCGACGCTGGACGTCGCCTCATCGAGCACCAGCACATCGGGATCGGCGAGCCCGACACGTACCAGGGCGACCAGTTGCCGCTCGCCGGCCGAAAGCCCCTCGCCGCGCTGCCCGACTGTCGTGTCGAGCCCGTGCGGCAACGCGTCGAGCCAATCTCGCACGCCGAGGTCGTCGACCGTCTGCAACAGGTCATCGTCGGTGGCGTCGGGTTTGGCGAAGCGGAGGTTGTCGGCGACCGACGTGTCGAGCAGGAACGGCTCCTGCGACACCACGGTGAGGCGCGATCGAAGATCGGGGCCAGCCACTTTGCGGAGATCGACTCCGCCGAGTTCGATCATTCCAGCGGTGGGGTCAGCGAAGCGGGCGACGAGCTTGCCGAGCGTGGTCTTGCCCGAGCCGGTCTCGCCGACCATCGCCACCTGCTGCCCGCCCGGAATCGTGAGCGACACCTCGCGCAGGACGAGCGCGTCACCCTCGACCTTTTCGCCGGGGCGTGCCCCGTACGCGAAGTCGACGGACGTCACTGTGATGTCGATCGCTCCGCCTGGCAGCGCGGTCGGATCGTCGGTTTCGGGAGGGCCGATCGGCATGTCGAGGACCGTGAGGACGCGGTGCATCCCGGCCACGGCGGTTTGGGTCTGGTCGATCACCTCGGTGAATTCTGCGACCGGTTCGAGGAAACGGTACGTGAGGAACACGAACCCGATGAGGGCGCCGGCCGTGAGCCCGGATTCGGGTCCGCGCCAGATACCGACGCCCACCACCGACACGATGGTGAACACGTTGAACAGTTCGCCCGAGGGAAACAGGAAGGCCCCGTAGAGCGCAGCCTTGACCTGAGCTCGGGCCTTGGCCTCGGTCGCCTCCTCGACGCCGGCCGCAACCGCCGGCCCGGCGCCGTAGGCGCGGATGGTGGGCGCTCCCGACACGACCTCAGCGAGCGCACCCAGCATCTCACCGTTGCGTTCCCGAGCGATGCCGTGCGCCTTCACCAGCCGCTGCTGCACGGCCCGCAGCACGACCACGAGCGGCAGGGCGACGGCAAAGGCGACGCATGCGAGCACCCAGTCGTAGGCGAGCATCACGCCGCCGACGATCACCACGACGGTGGAGCTGCGAAGCCATGCCATGCCTCCCCACTGAAAGAACTGGGCAAGGGTCTCGATGTCGGAGGTGACGCGGGCGACCAACCCGCCGCGTCGCTCCTCCCCGTGATCGGCGAGGCTCAGGTGATGGATGTGGCCGATGAGCCGTTGGCGGAGCTCGTAGAGCGCCCGCTCGCTGCGGTCGCCGAGACGCAACCCCGCCCAGCGAAGCGCGAGCCCGGAGATGCTGACCGCGATCGCCGCGATGATCGCCAGCTGCACCACCGAAGCGACTCTGACGTCGTCACGGCCGACGATGTGATCGTCGACGGCTCGTTGGATGAGGATCGGCACGACCACGCGGCCGCCAGCCCCGATTGCTGCGAGCAGGAATGTGAGCCACAGCCCCTGGCGGAGCACCGGTACTTCGCGCAGCGCTCGGAGCACCGTGGCGGTCGCCGACGTCGAGCTGTCGGTCGTGAATGCCCGTACCGGCCCGTCGGAGACGACGTCATCCTGGTCGACCTGATCGCCGTCTTGCACGCTGCCCTGCTCGGCACCGCTCATGCTGCGCTCCGATCGGCCTCGAATGCTTCGACCAGCGCCCGGTACCCCGGTGCGGTCTCCATGAGGTGCTCATGGCTGCCGTGGGCGACGACCCGGCCAGCCTCGAGGTAGGCGATGTCGTCGGCGAGCGCGATCGTCGACGGCCGCGATGCGATGAGGAGCACCGTGGTGCTCGCCAACTCGGCTCGTAGGCGTTCGAGCACGATGGCCTCGGTCGCTGGGTCGAGCGCCGATGTGGTGTCGTCGAGCACCAGCAGTTCGGGCCGGTCGAGCACGGCCCTGGCCAGAGCCACGCGCTGGCGCTCACCGCCACTGAGACTGATGCCGCGCTCACCGACCACCGTGTCGATGCCATTGGGGAGCTCTCGGACGAAGTCGGCGGCTGCGACTCCGAGCGATTCCCACACCCGCTCGTCGGTCACCCGTCGTCCGAAGGCGACGTTGTCGCGAATCGTTCCGCCGAGGAGGAACGCCTCCTGAAACACGATGGCCCGCTCCCCTGGCGCAACCGACACCGTGCCGTCGTCCGGTCCCGACAACCCCATGGCGAGTTGGGCGAGCGTCGTCTTGCCCGAAGCCGTCGGCCCCACCACTGCGGTGATCGTGCCGACGGGAACCCGCATCGCGAGGTCATGCAGGGTCGGCTCGGGGGCTCCTACGTAACTGAAGGTGACGTCGTCGAAGCCGAGTCCCACGCCGTCGGCAGCCTCGACCACGTCGTCGTTCGGGTCGTGTTCGATCGGCTCCTCGGTGACCTCTTGGATCCTCAGCCAGGCCGCCATCGACCGAGGCAATTCGGAGAGGGCGTAGCCGATCAGCCGGAGCGGGAGCGCGATGAGCCCGAAGAGAAAGATGACGCTCGAGAACTCACCGATGGTGACGTCGCCCGAGTCGACCCGGGTGGCGCCGAGGACGACCATGCCGATGTTCGCCAACGCCGGCAGTGTCTCTTGCGCCGACTCGAACCACGTCCGCAAGGTCAGCGCCCTGACGCGGTGGCCTCGAACCTCGTCGGCGACCGCAGCGAGCCGGGTCGTCTCACGTCCCTCGGCGCCGTACGACTTGACCAGTTGGACGCCCTCGAAGCTCTCGTGCACCGCGGCCGAGAACCGGCCGAGGGCGTGCTGGGCCGACGTGAAGTGATGAGAGACGCTGCGTTCGTACACCACGTTCATGGCGATGATCATCGGGAACAGCACGGTCGCCACGATTCCGAGCGGCACGTCGATGATGAACAACCAGATCGTGGCCACGATCACCATCAGGACGGTGCTCGAAGCGAACGGCATCGGGGCGATCACCGACACAGCCGTCTCGGTGTCGACCCCGCCCCGTGCGATCAGATCGCCGTCGGGTCGGCGACGATGCCACACGAGCGGCTGGCGGATCAGACGGTTGGCGACCTGGTTCGTGTAGGTCTGCGCAACCCGCCACATCCCAGCCGACGCCGCCGCTCGCCGGAAGACGACACCGACGGCGCGGATGAAGCCGATACCGACGATGATGGCGCTGCCGGTGAGAAACGCTGCCCAGTCGAGCTGATCGTTCTCGAAGCGGTCGACGATGACGTTGTCGATCATCCACTCGATGCCGAAGCTCGATGCGACGGTGGCGAGGCCGAACACGGCAGCGCCTCCGAATGCCAGCACGAACAGGCGAGGGTGCAACGCGAGCATCGACCTGATGAGCACCCAGTTCCGTCGAACACGCGCCCACGCCGTGTCGCCAGCGGGAAGGTCGCCGCTGGCGGCTCCCGCGTCAATTGCGTCACCTTCGGGCATCAGGGCGTGTCTACCAGCCCGATGGCGCCCTAATGTCAGGGGTCGTGGTGACATCCGCGGACTCCCCCAATGCGCCCGCCGACGATGCTCCGCGCTACGAGCTCGAACCCGCCGAACGCATCTTCACCGTGGGTCGGATCGCATTCCTCATCGGGTTCGGACTGTTCGCTGCGTTCTGGGTGTGGGCATTGTTCTTCGCCTCGAAGGAAGCGATCAACAAGATCGACGATCGGGAGTGGGCCGCACGCGCCGAGGCGATCTGTGCACCCGTCCGCCAGGAGTTTCGCGAGCTCGACCTTCGGCGCAGCGATGACCTGAACGTCCGCGCCGACCTCGTCGACGAGGGCACGGCACTCCTGTCGCAGATGCTCGACGACGTGATGGTCATCCCGCCGAGCGATCCGAAGGGCGTCGAGATCGTGCCGCTCTGGATCGCCGATTACGAGTCACTGCTCGAGCGTCGCCTCGAATACGCCAACGAGCTCCGAGCCGGCATCGACGAACCGTTCACCGAGCCGGTCGCGCCCGGCACAGCGATCCCGGTCACCGAGAAGCTCGAGACCTTCGCCGGCGACAATGAGATGCCGAGCTGTGCCCCGCCTCGGGCGGGTGTGCTCGACCTGCGCGGTTGATCGCCGGCGTCACAGCCGTTTGATCACTCGTGCGGGAGCGCCCGCTGCAACGCAGTTGTCGGGGAGCTCGCCAGTCACCACCGAGTTGGCACCGACCACCACGTGGTCGCCGACGCTCGCCCCCGGCAGCACGACCGTGCCGTGTCCGAGCCACGAGCCGTTTCCGATGCGCACGGGCCGCTCGGGCATCATCTGCTGCGAGATCGGGAGGTCGAGGTCTTCGTAGCCGTGGTTCTGATCGGTGATGTAGACGTGGTGGCCGGTCCAGACGTCGTCGCCGATCACGATCTCGAGGTGGCCGACGATGCCGCTCCCCTTGCCGATCAGGCAGCGATCGCCGATCCGGATGACCGGATCGGTCACCATCTCCTGCCCCGGAACCATCCCCGCCGACAGCGTGATCTGCGGGCCGAGCAGCGTCCCGGAGCCGATGTGGACATACTGCTCGTTGAAGAGCGTGTTCGGTGGGAACACGATGACCGAGTTCTCGCCCATCGCACCGAACCGCTTGCCTCGGCGGGTGTCGGGGCCGATCGCACCGAGTTCGACCGCGAGCTCCCACGCCCGGTGCACACCCTCGCCGGTGGCGCGCTTCGCCCCGGTGAGCAGCCGACGGATGGGCGTCTCGGGAACGGGCGGTCGTTCGAGCACGAAGCCTGAAGTTAGCCATCCGCGCACCCCATCGCCCTCGCACCAATCTCATGAGGCATGATCAGACGATGACAGCAGCGCGTGCGTTTCAGTCGCCGTCGCCCTTGACCGACGAGGATCCGACCCCGTTCGGATCGATTCTCGACGTCGTCGGCATCGGCGTCGGCCACCATCAGCGCACCGGCCGGGGCTGGCAGACCGGGACCACCGTCGTGTCGTGCGCCGATGGTGCGACCCCAGGCGTCGACGTCCGTGGCGGCGGCCCCGGAACGAGAGAAACCGACGCACTCCGACCCGAGAACCTGGTGAACGAGATCCACGCTGTCTGCCTCACCGGCGGCAGCGCCTATGGGCTCGCCGCGGCGGATGGCGTGATGACCGAACTCGAGTCGCGAGGCTTGGGCGTACCGGTCGCCGACGATCTCGTCGTGCCCGTCGTTCCGACCGCCGTCATCTTCGACCTCGCGCGTGGCGGTGATGGCCGCAATCGCCCCGGCCCAGAGCTTGGTCGCCGTGCCGCCGCTGCCTCACTCCGCCCTCGGTCGACGCCTCGCTGGGGCTCGGTCGGGGCCGGCACGGGTGCGCGTTCGGGAGGACTACAGGGCGGCGTTGGGACCGCCTCGATCACGACCCGGATCGAGCTCCCCGATGATGAGTCGCTCACCTTCGCGGTCGGCGCCCTGGCCGTCGTCAACTCTCATGGCACGGCCATCGATCCACAAAGCGGACTGCCGTGGGAACGGACCGCTCGCGGCTGGGCTCGTCCCGACCGAGACGCAAAGCAGCGCCTGACCGACGCCCGAACGAAGGCCACCGGTGGCTCGCTCAACACCACGATCGGCGTCGTCGCCACCGATGCCCAACTCGACAAAGCGAGCGCCTCGAAGGTGGCCACCGTCGCTCACGATGGGCTCGCTCGGGCGATCCGACCGGCTCATACCCTCGTCGACGGGGACACCGTGTTCACGCTGGCGACGGGCGCCGTCGAGTGGCCGCCCCAGTCTCGCATCGTAGTGTTGAACGCACTCTCGGCTGCTGCTGCCGACGTCTTCGCGCTCGCTTGCACCCACGCCGTCGTGTCGGCGCACACGATCGGCGAGGCTCCGGCCTGGTCCGACTGCATCGGCTGATCGACCGTCTACCCTGCCTGCCGTGCAGGTGATCACCACCCCGTCGGAGATGCAGGCGTGGTCCGACGATCGTCGTCGAAGCGGGCGCACGATCGGATTCGTCCCCACCATGGGAGCCCTGCACAGCGGCCACATCGCACTCGTCGACGCGGCGAGCGAGGCGTGCGACGAGGTCGTCGTCTCGATCTTCGTCAACCCGCTCCAGTTCAACGAGTCGGCCGACTTCGACAACTACCCCCGGCCAATCGACGACGACGTCGACGCCTGCTCGGCTGCCGGTGTCGCTGTGGTCTACGCCCCGACCGGGGCAGCGATGTACCCCCAAGGGTTCCAGACCCGGGTCGTGCCCGGCGCGCTCGCCGAGACGATGGAAGGCCCCGGGCGCCCTGGGCACTTCGAGGGCGTGGTCACCGTCGTCGCCAAGCTGTTCGGGGCCGTGCGCCCCCACGCTGCGGTGTTCGGCCAGAAGGACTTTCAGCAGCTCCAGATCATCCGACGGATGACCACCGACCTCGACATGGGCATCGACATCATCGGCCACCCGATCGTGCGCGACCCGGACGGCCTGGCCCAGTCGAGCCGGAATGCCCGGCTCACACCCGAGCAACGGGTGGCGGCTGTGATCGTGCCGCAATCCCTCGCAGCTGCCGCCGGTGCTGCAGCGGGCGGATCTGCGGTCGATCAGATCGTGGCTGCTGCGACAGACGTCGTTGCCACCGAACCCCTCGCACGTCTCGAGTACGTCACGGTGTTCGACAGTCAAACACTCCACGAGCTCGAGTCGATCGAAGGCGTGTCACCTGCCCAGGTGCGAATCGCCACCGCCGTCTGGTTCGGGGACGTCCGACTCATCGACAACCGAGATCTGTACTGATCCGTCGAGTTGGAACGGTGAGTCTTCACGAACGTCGTCGAGCACGTTCGACAGGAGGATGAACATCACGACACCGTTCAAGATGGCGTGCGCGCCCACCGTCGGGCCGATCCGTCGGAGCAGGTAGGCAGCAGCGCCGAAAGCTATCCCCACCCCCGAGAGCACCAGTGCGAGGCCGATGTTGCCGGTGCCGCGCACCGGGTCGATGTGAGCGACCCCGAACAGAACGCCCTGCAGAACGATGGCGATGACCGCCGGCATGGCCGACAGCAGACTCCGCATCAAGAGGCCTCGGAACACCACCTCCTCGACGACTGGAGCGGCGACGACCGCAGCCACCACGATCGCCACGGAGTACGCGCGGTCCGCTGCGAGATCCCCGAGTCCCTCGGTGTTGCTGGTGAACGGCAGATCGAGCGCAATCACCACCGACGCCAGCGCAGCCTGCACTCCGAGCGCCACGAGCCAGATGACCGGAGCCCATCCGAGATCGGCGAATCGAGGCCGTGCACCGACATCGTCGAGCAGACGGCCGGTCCCCCACCGTCTCGTGGCGTAGCGCCACCACCAGACCGACGGGCCGTAGCCGAGGATGCCGACGAGGATGACGTAGATGAACGTCGGCCAGCCCTGATCGACGAGCAGCTCGAGGATGTACTTCGAGATGATCAGGGAGGCGGACAGGACGACGAGCGCGCCGACACCAGCTGCGACCGGCAGCGTGTCGTGGGGTGGCCGAGGGTCCTTGATCTGTGGCGCCACCCACGGTCCACCCATTCCTCCGGGAGGGGGCGGAGGAGACATCGGTGCCCCCGAATCAGGGGCCGACCAGACCGGTGGCTCGGAACTCATCCCGATCGATCGTACGAGGCCGGTCGGCTCAGCCCGGGTACTCCGGGGGAAGGTCCACCGCAAAGAGCCAGGCGTCGAAGAACTCGGTGAGGTCGGCGCCGTGTACCTCCTCGGCCAGTTCGATGAAGTCGTCGGTCGAACGCGACGTGCCACTGTTCTCGTCGACCCAGCGGCGCATGAGATCGAAGAACGCATCGTCACCGAGCGTCTGTCGAAGGGCGTGGACGACGACGGCACCCCCGTCGTACCGCTCGAAGCCGAACAGGTTGCCGAGCAGCGGGTCGCCGGTGGCATCGAGTGAGCCGCCGAGGCGAAGATCGAGCTGCTGTTCAGCCCACCGATCGAGCGGTTGGAGTTCGATCTCGTCGAGCCACAGCCATTGCGCATAGGTGGTGAGCGCCTCGTTGAGCCAGAGCGCATCCCACGTCGACGGCGACACGGCGTTGCCGAACCACTGGTGGGCGAGCTCATGGGACAGCAAGAGATGCTGGATGTAGCCGACGCTGCGTTGGTCGAAGTCGGAGGCGCCGAAGAGTGAGCGCCCCTGGGTCTCCATGGCCAAGCCACTGAGCTCTCGGACGAAGGCGAGGCCATACCGCTCGAGGGGGTACGGGCCGAACAACTCCTCGAAGAACGCCAGCTGGTCGGCCGTCGGTTCGATGTCGTCGGCGAACCGGTCGAGTTCACCAGCGGGCACGAGGTGTGTCAGCGGGATCGATCGACCGTCGACGCTGGTGACCGAATCCCCCTCGATCACCTCGTAGTCACCGACGACCAGGTGGACGAGATATGTCGGCATCGGGTCGGTCTCCTCCCAGACCCAGGTGCCACCGAGGCCGGGTCGTGGTCGTGAGAGCAGTGCCCCATTCGCACTGGCCACGTGGCCGTCGGCGACGGTGATCTCCCACCGCCACGTCGCCTTGTCGGACGGATGGTCGTTACTCGGAAGCCAACGGGCGCTGCCGTCGGGTTCGTTGAGCACGTACGCGCCGTCGGTGGTGGGGATCCATCCGATTGGCAGGCCGACGGCGCTCCGAGACCCGTTGGCGTCGAAGGAGAAGTCGATCGAGATCACGGCCTCGCCGTCGGCGGTCTGGGCGGTGCTGGTGTCGACGATCAGTTCACCGTCGACCAACTCGAACGGTGTCGCGGTGCCATCGACGGAGACCGACTCGATGACCGGCCCGTCGCTGTCGATCGCGATCGAGTCGAGCTCTGGTGCCACCGACGCGAGCATCTCGACCGTGCCGCTCCCACCCTCGGTCGGATCCGTCGCATCGAGCACGACGAGATACGACTCGACGTCGATATCAGACGAGCCGAGGGCCGGGAACAGCTCGTCGTCGACTCCGAGTGCGGGCGGCCGGAGCTCGGGTGAGGCCGTGGTCGGGTCGGGCTCGGTCGTGACCGGACTGGTGGTGGGAGCCTCGGTCGTCGACGGGTCAGGCTCCGTCGTGGACGCCGTCGGGTCGGGCGCCTCGTCCAACTCGGCCGACTCGACCGACCCGATCGATCCGGTTGGAGCCTCGATCTCGACCGCTTCCTCGACCTCCACCGGGTTCGGTGACGAGCAGGCTGCCACGACGACAGCGGCGATCACCCCAGCAGCCGACGTAGCCCGTCTTCTCACCCCACCGAACGTACCGATCTGCCCCGACCAGATCTGGTCACCCCGGACCCTCCGACCACAGGTGCCAGCCACCTCCGACGGCAGCACCCATCGCAGGAGTCAGCGGTGGGTGTCGTGGTCGGTGACGGTGGCGTGGAATCGGATGGTGTGGACGCTGTCGCCCGAGAGCACACCCCCACGACCGAGCAGTCGGCCGCCTTCCCAGTTGGAGAGACCCAACTCAGGCCGTTCGAGGGCGTACTGGCCGTCGACCCACCGGGTGAAGCCATTGCCGACGAAGGGGGCGTCGACCGAGGCGTAGAACGCAGCGTGCTCGGCCTCGTCGTCGCTCACCAGCGACGCGACGAATCGGGGGCTGTACCGGTTGCAGAGGTCGATCGCCGCAGCCACGTCGTCGACCACGACCAACGTGATCTCAGGGCTTCGTTCCCACTCCCACTCGATCGCCAACCCGTCGATCGGCAGGCTCGATGCGGCGGGTTCGACCACATCGCCTTCGGCCCGGGCGATGGGAACCCGTGCGTCGAGGCGTGCTCCATCGACGTACGACTCCGAGCCTTCGACCACGTGAAGTCGAGCATTGACGCCCTTTGCTTGGGCAGCGGTGTCGAGCCCCGCCAGCGCGACCAGCACCAACTCAGCGGCGCGAGACCGAGGGATCGCCAACACGTTGAGCGTGTTGCACACCTTGCGGTCCAGCGAGTGGTGGATCACCTGTCCGAGCGTGGCGGCGTCGGCGTGCTCCCCCGCCACGATCCACGCGCCACCGGTGCCGTGGAGGCTGACGGGTACACCGCTCTGCGCAGCGACAGCGCCGAGTTGGGCGACCGCCGCACCCGACCCACGGGCGACGGCCAACGCCAACCTCTGATCGCTGAACAGCGCGTGCCCAGCACTCCGACTCGCAGAATCGACGAGCTGGACGGTGCCCTCTGGCAGCCCTGAGTCGGCCAGGGCAGGTCGGAGCGCGTGTTCGACGATGGCTCGGGCGGTGCCGAGCGCATCGGAGCCGATCCGGAACACGACCGAGTTGCCGGTGCGAACCACGCCGCAGGCGTCGGCGAACACGTTGGGTCGCCCCTCGAACACGAAGGCCACCACTCCGAGTGGAGCTCGGCGGAGCGAGACCGACCAGCCGTCGTGATCGACACGGTCGACCTCGATGTCACGCGCCGGGTCGGCGGCCGCCCACTCCTCGAGCCCGGCGATCATGTCACCGCGCATCTTGTCGGTCAGTTCGAGTCGCGTCGTCGACCGGCCCCGCTCGGCCGCCGAGGCCACGTCGGCGGCGTTCGCCGCTGCGATCGGAGCGAACGCAGCATCGTCGGCGAGCAGTCGAGCGAACGCACGGAAGAAGTCGGTGATCTGCTCGTCGGACACCGAGCCCAGGCCGGCGAAACCCGACAGCGCTGCATCGACCGCTCCGGTGACGATCAGGTGCTCGGCCGCCGGGATGTGCAGCAGGTCGCCCGTGTTCTGCACGACCACGAGCCGGTCGCCGGGCCGGAACGCTGCGGCGAGCTCGCCGGAGACCACCGTCTGGCGATCGCCGCCGAACGGGATGACCTGCCCGGCGACGAGCTGCTCGAGTGCAGCGCTCACCAGTCGATGCCTGCCAACTCGGGCAGCGAGTCGAGGTCGACGGGCACGCCCGTCTCGATCGACCGGTGGGCTGCGAAGCCGATCGCCGCCGACTTGAGACCATCGAGCAGCGTGACGGGCACCTCGGCCGTGCCGGTCCGGTTCGCGTCGCGGATCGCGTCGAGAACGTCGACGTGTTCGAGGTAGCTGGCACCGTGGTGGAGCCCGACGTGTTTGATCGACCGGTCGATCACCTTCTCCTCGGTGACCACGTTGATCCCCGACACGATGTCGTCGGTGCGGCGCCCGATGCGGATCAGGCTCTCGGTGTCGAGCGCTTCGAGCTTGCCCGCCGGCCCGGCCACGCTGATCTCGCGCTCGTTCTTGCTCGCCTCGGCGAACATGCACAGATCGAGGAGGGAGCGGGCACCGTTGTCGTAGTCGACGACGACGTACGCGTTGTCGATGATGTCGGGGGTCTCCCCGTCGTACTGCTCATCGAGGTGGTTGACATCTTGGGCCCCCGAGGCGAACACCCGCACCGGCTTGGCGTCGATCACCTGCAGCATCAGGTCGAAGAAGTGGCAGCACTTCTCGACGAGCGTGCCGCCGGTGTTGCGGTTGAAGCGGTTCCAGTTGTCGACCTTGTCGAGGAACGGGAAGCGATGCTCGCGGATGGCGACCATGCGCGGGTCGCCCACCGTGCCAGCGTCGACCTCGGCCAGGAGCCGCTTGATCGGCGGCATGTACCGGTACTCGAGTCCCATCCAGATCACCCGGTCAGGGAAGCGTTCCTTGGCGGCCTCTGCCGCTTCGACGACACGGCGGCAATCCTCCAGCGTCGTGCAGAGCGGCTTCTCGACGAGGGCGTGAATCGGTCGGTCGATCACGTCGAGGAGGATGTCGACGTGGGTGAAGTTCGGGGATGCGATCACGACGGCGTCGACGAGCCCCGAATCGAGCATGGCGACGTGATCGTCGAACACGGCGAGTTCGTGGGGATCGACGGGTGCACCGTCGCCCTTGCCGACCAGCGTGGCCTGGTGGCGCACCTGATCGAACCAGGTGCGCACCGCGATTCGGGCCCACTCCTGCGACTGCGGGTTCGGGTCTGACACAGCGGTGACCGCGGCGCCCTCCATCGCGAGGACGTTCTGGATGTGTTCGACACCCATCATCCCCGTGCCGATCACCCCATAGCGGATGAGTTCTTGCTCTCCGGATGCGTCCCCGTCGGTCATGCGCGAAAGGTTACGACGGACCCCCGTCTGCCACACTGACGGATGTGATCGATCAGGCTTCACCCGCATCAACTGACTCGTCCGACGACTCCGACCGTCTCTACTTCCGCCAGCTCCTGTCAGGCAAGGACTTCGCCGTCACCGACCAGCTCGCGCAGCAGATGGTCAACTTCGTCTACGCGATCGGCGATCGCCAGACCGGCGAGTGTGTGCTGATCGACCCGGCCTACGACGTCGCCGGACTCCTCGACGTGGTGGCCGCCGACGACATGCGCATCACCGGCGTGCTCGCCACCCATTACCACCCCGATCACGTCGGCGGCTCGATGATGGGCTTCGACATCGAGGGCATCTCTGCGCTGCTCGACCGGGTCGACGTGCCGATCCACCTCCAGGCCGACGAGACCGAGTGGGTCGAGAAGACGACGGGCGTCGGTACCGGCCACCTCGTCGGTCATGCGTCCGGCGACGTGCTGACGGTCGGTGCCGTCGACATCACCCTCATGCACACGCCCGGCCACACCCCGGGCAGCCAATGCTTCATGGTCGACGGCCGCCTCGTCGCCGGCGACACGCTGTTCCTCGAAGGCTGTGGCCGCACCGACCTCCCAGGCTCGAACCCCGAGGACATGGTCCACAGCCTTCGACGCCTGGCGAAGGTCTCCGACGACGTGATCCTGTACCCGGGCCACCGCTACTCGGCCGCACCGTTCGCCCCGATGGAGACGGTGAAGCAGATCAACTTCGTCTTCGACCAGATCTGATCTCAACTGGGGTCAGACCCCAGTTGAGATCAGGCTTCGTGCCAGCGGCCGGCGGGGGCCGACACCACGCGGCCATTGCGGACGATCACGCCCTCTTCGCGCAGGAGCTTGGTCTGCAGATCGGGGTCACTGGCCCGTAGCTGACCTGACGCGTTGACGACCCGCCACCACGGGACGTCGACGTCGGTCTCGCGGAGGATGCCGCCCACCAGACGGCTGTGCTTCGGGTAGCCGGCGACCTCGGCGACGTCGCCGTACGTGGTGACCTCGCCCTCGGCGAGGGCCATGAGCACGTCGATGATCCGGCGTTCGCGTTCGGCAGCCGGATCGGTGGTCATGTACGAATCACCGCCGCCTCCCAGCGGCCCAGCTTCGCCAGCAGGTCGAAGATGACCTCGGCGCCCACCTCGACGTGGCGGCTGCCGTCGGCGATCTCGATGCAGTGGAACGACACCGGACCGGTTGGCCCCTCGATCGTGCCGAGCCCGATGGCCTCGTCGAACTCGGTAACGGTGCCCGCGAGGTTGCGTCGTTCGTCGTCGCGTCCGAGTTCGGCCATCAGGAGGTTCGTATCAGGGAACGATCTTCGAGATCGGCATCTCGACCAGATCGGTTGCTCCGGCCTCGCGCAGGTCGGGGATGACGAGGTTGATCGTGCGCTTCTCGACCACCGACTCGACGGCATACCCGCCACCGGCGAGCGGCGATACGGTCGGCGACTTCATCGACGGCAGCACCTCGAGCACACGGTCGCGCTCGGCCTCACCGACGTTGAGCTTCAGCAGCACCCGGCCCCGGGCGTCGAGCACGCCGTTGAGCAGGGTCATGATCTGATCCATCGCCTTGCGCTTCGCCGGGTCGGCGTACGCGGCCGGGTTGGCGACCACCTCGGTGTAACTGGTGAGGATCGTGTCGATGATTCGCAAGCCCGCGGCGCGCAACGCGCGTCCGGTTTCGGTGATCTCGACCACAACGTCGCAAATGTCGGGGATCTTGGCCTCGGTGGCGCCGTACGACAGGCGAATGTCGGCATCGACGCCCTCCTCGGCGAAGAACCGCCTGGTGAGCTCGGGATACTCCGACTGAACGCGGACCCCGTCGGGCAGGTCCTTCACCGACTGCACCGAGCTATCGCCGGCGACCGCGACGACGAGGCGGATCGGGTTCGACGTGGCCTTCGAGTACTTCAGCTCTCCGAGCGACTCGACCGTGGAGTTGGTCTCCTCGACCCAGTCGCGACCGGTGATCCCGATGTCGAACAGCCCCTCGGCGACGTAGGTCGGGATCTCTTGCGGACGCAGGATCCGGACCGACTCGATCCGAGGATCGTCGATCGTGGCCTGGTAGTCGACCGACGACGACCGGCGCACCGGAAGGTCGGCGGCCTCGAACAGTTCAAGTGTCGCTCGTTCGAGCGATCCCTTCGGCAACACCATCTGCAACACGTCACGGGAGGGTATCGGGCTGCTTCGGCCGGTCTCCGATGCGTTTGTCACTGCCAGAACGGTCACCAGCCCACGTTCCGGGGTGATGCACACCGCTTGCTAGGTTTCCCGGCGGTGTCCGGGGGAAGTTTCGAGTACGACGGCCGATCGGTGGAGTTCGAGGCCGGCGACTCGGTGTTGATCGCGCTCCAGCGGGCCGACATCCACCCAACGGGCGGTGGAACGCTCTGTTTCGGCGGCGACTGCGCGAACTGCGTGTGCACCGCCGACGGCGTATCCTACGTACGGGCCTGCCAGACCGAGGCCGCCACCGTCACCGACGTGACGCCGCATCCGGCTGGCGGTGCCCCTCCCCTGCCGCCGCTCGACGACCATGCCGATCCGACGCAGGTCGAGTATCTGACGACCGACGTGGTCGTCATCGGCGGCGGCACGTCGGGAACCGCGGCAGGCGCAGCCGCCGAGGCAGCTGGTCGGCGTGTTCTCCTGTTCGACGCCGGCGAGGGCGCCGAGGTGCTCGGTGTGTACCCGGGGCCCATGGTCGTGGTTCGCACACCTACTGGGATGGTGCATGTCGAGTGCGAGCGCATCGTCGTCGCCACCGGTGCTGCCGAGATCCAGCCGGTGGTTCCAGGCAGCGAGCTGACGGGTCTCTACACCCGCCACGCCGCCGACGTGCTCTCACGAGCCGGGATCGACCTCGGCGCAACCGCAGCGGTCACCGCCGACGAACTCGGCCAGTTCGAGGGCGACGCCGACGGGCGGGTCGCCGCTGTCGCCCGGCCCGACGGCTCCCGCATCGAGTGCGACAGCGTCATCGTCGACCTCGGCCGTACGCCTCGTGACGCGCTTGCCCGGATGGCGGGGCCTGGAGAGGCCACGGTCGTCGGTCAGGCGGCGTCAGTGGAGCCGACCATCCCGACCTGCCCGTCGTCGGGTGTGATCTGTCCATGCAGCAACGTCACCGTCGGCCAGCTCGACGACCTGTATGAACGTGGCTTCACTCACATGGAACTCCTCAAACGGGGATCGCTCGCCGGCACGGGCACCTGCCAGGGTGGCGTGTGCACGCCCTATCTCAAGAGCTTCCTGGCCGATCGGGGCGGTGAGCTCCAGCCGGCTTTCACCGCCCGCCCGCTCGCTCGACAGGTCACCCTCGGCGAGATGGCTGCTGGCTCCCACCTTCCGGCCGCAGCCAGAACCGCCCTCGACGCGGTCCATCGCCGGCTCGGCGCCCAGATGGAGCGGATCGGCGGATGGTGGCGGCCGTGGACGTACGGCGACACGGACGCCGAGTATCGAGCGGTACGTGAACGGGTGTCGATCGGCGACGTGTCAACCCTCGGCAAGATGATCGTCACCGGCCGCGACGCCGAAGCAGCGCTGCAGCGGCTGTACCCCACCGATGTCTCGACCATCAAGCCCGGTCGCTCCCGCTACGTCCTGCTGCTCGACGAGCGCGGGTTCGTCTTCGACGACGGTCTGATCGCCCGCGAGCACGACGACACGTTTTTCCTCACGTTCACATCGGGCGGCGCCTCGATGGCCGAGATGTGGATCCGTGACTGGACCGCCTCGTGGGCCAACGACATCCGCATCCTCAACCGAACCTGGTCGATGGGTGCGATCAACGTCACCGGCCCCCTCGCTCGCAACCTGCTGGCTGATGTCGGGCTCATCGACCCCCCGTCGTTCATGGGGCACACCGTCGCCACTGTGGCGGGGGTCGAGTGCAAGGTGTTTCGACTCGGCTTCACCGGTGAGCTGTCGTTCGAGCTCCATCACGACGCCGACCACAGTGAGCAGTTGTGGCAGGCGCTGACCGAGTCGGGGGCCACCTACGACCTGGCGCCCCACGGCATCGACGCGCTCTTCCGGCTCCGGCTCGAGAAGGGCCACATCCTCGTCGGGCAAGACACCGACTACGACTCCACGCCCCACCGCATCCAACACGGCTGGGCCGTCAACCTGAAGAAGCCACACGACTTCATCGGGCGCCACGCAGTGGAGCGAACGGCGAAGATCCCGGTGAACCGCAAGCTCGTCGGTTTCGAAGCCGACCAGCCCTTCGCGTTCGAGGGCGCCACTGCGTGGCGAGGCGATGACTATGCGGGCTACCTCACATCGGTCGCCTGGTCGTCGGCACTCGACAAGGCCGTGGCCCTCGGCTGGCTCGAACGGCTCGGCGACGACTTCCCCGACACGGTCACCGTCGAGGGTGTCGAGGCGCGAGTCGTGGCGCCGAACTTCTACGACCCCGAAGGAACCCGAGCCCGTGGCTGAGCAGATGGAGCAACTCCGCGACGTCTCGCGGGTTGTTTCGACCCCCGAGGCCCTCGCTGCGACCGAGTTCCCCGACGACCTCCTCGTTCTCCCCCTCGCTCCCGACGAGCGGCTGGTGGTCGGAACGACGCCCTTCGTCGTTCCCGACCCCCATGCGATCGTCGTGGGCGACGCCGGCTGGTCAGCACGGTGGTTCGACGCCGCCGACGCCAACGCGATGCTCGACTCCCACTGCCCGTGGGACCCCCCGCGAGAGCGTCCATCGTTCGCCCAGGGCATGGTCGCCGGACTGCCGGTCAAGCTGTGGCAGGCCGAGGAACGCACGCTGGTGATCGTCCCCCACGTGTTCGCCGTCGAGTTCGAGGAGCGTGTCCGCCCATGAACGAGTTCTGGGAAGCCAAGGTCAAGCTCCAGTGGGCCGAGCCGGCGAAGAGCTACGACGTTGTCATCATCGGCGGCGGCGGGCACGGGCTCGCAACCGCCTACTACCTTGCCACTCGGCATGGCATCACCAACGTCGCTGTGTTGGAGAAGGGGTACATCGGTGGCGGCAACAGTGGTCGCAACACCACGGTGATCCGTTCGAACTATGGCATCCCAGAAGCCGTCCGCTTCTACGAACGTTCGGTCGAGCTCTACCAAGGGCTCGAGGACGAGACCGACCGATGGATCATGCACGCTGCCAAGGGGCTGTTCTGGCTGTCGCACACCGAGGCGAACCGGCGTGCCGAGCTCGCCCGAGCGGCGGTCAATCAGGCGTTCGGCGTCAAGACCGAGTTCGTCGAGCCCGACGAGATCGCTCGGCAGGTGCCCGGCATCAACATGAACCCGGGCGGTCAGTTCCCGATCACTGGAGCGACGTACCACCACGGCGGCGCCACCGCTCGTCACGACCGGGTGAACTGGGCCCTTGCCGAGGGGGCGATGCGTCTGGGCATCGACGTCATCCCGGGCACCGAGGTGACCGGCATGATCTTCGACGGCGCGAAGGTCGTCGGTGTTCGCACCTCTCGGGGCGACATCGCTGCTGGCACTGTCGTGTCGAACGCGGGTGGCAACGTCACGCAGATCGCCGACATGGCGAAGGTTCGGCTCCCGATCCGCACCCACCCGCTGCAGGCCTTCGTCACCAACCACTACGAGACCACCTTCGACCCGATCGTGTTCTCGGCCGACCTCGGCTTCTACATCAGCCAGACGACCCGTGGCGAAATGCTGGCGGGCGCCCACATCGACCCTCAGCCGAGCTTCAGCCGCCGGAGCCAGCAGGTGTTCATGAGCGAGATCGCTGGGCGCATCGTCGCCCTGTTCCCGTTCATGAGCAAGCTCCGGGTACTGCGCCAGTGGGCGGGCATCTGCGACATGTCGCCCGACTACTCGCCGATCATGGGGTTCACCCCGACCGAGGGGTTCCTCGTCAACACCGGCTGGGGAACCTGGGGGTTCAAGGCGATTCCTGCGAGCGGCGAGGGCATGGCCCAACTGATCGCGACCGGCACGGCGCCACCGCTCATCGCGCCGTTCACGCTCGAGCGGTTCGCCGGCGACCGGGCCCTCGCCGACCGAGGAAGTGCGGGGACCCACTGATGGCCATGCGCATCACCTGCCCCAGCTGCGGCCCCCGCTCGATCGAGGAGTGGGTCTACGGCGAGATCCCGATCGTTCCCGACGCGATCACCGACCCCGACGAACGCGACGTCGACCGGGCCTTCTTCCACGACAACACCGAGGGCGACGTGACCGAGGCCTGGTTCCACCTCTACGGCTGCCGCCGCTGGACCACGCTCACCCGCCACACCGGCTGATCGTTACAGCTGGAGTCAGACACCAGCTGTAACGCTGACCCAGACGGGATTCAGTGGGAGGCGTCGGTGTTCCAGAGGAGGCGGAGCGCGTGGGGAAGCACGTCGACGATCGCCTCGAGCTGTTCGACGCAGCCCTTCGGGGAGCCCGGCGTGTTGACGATGATCGCCTGGCCTCGAGTCCCAGCGATCCCTCTCGACAGTCGACCGAGCGGATTGCACAGTCGCATGGCTTCTGCGAGGCCAGGTGCCTCTCGGTCGATCACGGCACGGGTCCCCTCGGGGGTCTGATCGCGCGGAGCGAATCCCGTGCCGCCGGTCGACACGACCAAGCCGGCGAAGCCGTCGGTCAGCTCGGTGAGCGCTGCGGCCACGTTGTCGGTGCCATCGGCGGTCACCTTCCGTTCGATGACGTCGAAGCCGTGCTGCGCAAGGAAATCAGCGAGCGCCACACCGCTCTTGTCTTCACGGGTGCCGTGGATGACCCCGTCGGAGCAGGTGAGGACCTTGGTGGGCAGCAATGCGACGTCGCTCATGACGCTCGACGGTATCGAACGAGCACCATGCCATCGGTGTCCGCATCGTGAGGCAGTACCCGCCAACCGTGACCGAACGGCCGCCACGTACCACTGGGCGGCGGCGTCGGATCGACCTCGAATCCGTCGGGTGTCGGATGATCGATCGACTCAACCGCCGTGAGCGTGCACACGCTGTAGGTCAGACGGCCACCGGGCCGGACGAGGGCAGCCGACGACGACAGCAGCGACCGCTGGAGCGTGGCGAGCTCATCGACGTCGGACGGCCGGATCCGCCAGCGGGCGTCGGCACGGCGACGGAGGGCGCCGAGGCCCGAGCATGGCGCGTCGAGCAGCACGGCGTTGAACGTGCCGTCGGCGAACGGCGAGAACCGCCCGTCGGCGGTGACCGCCGGGAGTTCGAGCCCGAGGTGCCTGGCATTCTCGGTGATCAGCCGAGTTCGGCTCGTCGAGGCGTCGGCGCCGATCACGTGTGCACCCGACGCCGCCATCGCCGTGGCCTTGCCGCCTGGAGCTGCCGACACGTCGAGGATTCGCTCCCCCGGCACCGCCTCGACGGCCGCCGCGACCCACTGCGACGACTCGTCTTGCACGTAACCATCAGCGCGCTCGGTGACCAGCGGGGCCTGGTTCATTCGCTCCATGGCGGGCACCGCATCGTCGCCGAGCTCGGTACGCAACAGGTGGGCCATCCACTCGGGGTAGCTCAGCCGAGCGGCGTCGCTCGGCCACGTGAGCGAGGAGACATCGAGTTCCGACACGCGCCGCAATACGGCGTTGACGAAACCGCGGGTCTTTCGCGGCGCAAGGCCCACCGTCTCGGCCACCGCCGCATGAGCGGGCACGCCGCCGAACGCGAGCTGGTACGCGCCGAGGCGGAGCAGGCGCCTGGTCTCGTCGTCGGGCGGTGACGTGACGAACCGGTCGATCAGCGAGTCGCACGCCCGTCGCATCCGGGTGGTGCCGTAGACGAGATCGGTGGCGAAGGCGCGATCCTGTCGAGTCAGCCCCGACCGATCGAGTGCCGGCCCGAGCGCCAGGTTGGCGTAGGCGCCGTCGGCCTCGATCCGCCGGAGTACCTCGAGTGCCACCCTGCGGGCGGTCGGGCGTGGCGCCCGGTCGGCGCCGCTCATCGGTCGCCGAACAACTCGTCGGGCTTCGGCTGTGCGCCGTTGCGCCAGGCGTCGAACGGCATCGCCGCCTTGCCCTCCGGCTGCACGATCACCGGTTCGAGCCGACCGTCGACGAGGCGGGCGTCGTTGATCTTGAACCGCTTGCCCCGGAACGTGGTCCACGCTCCGCCCAGCCGGATCAGGCGGTGGACCTGCTCGATCGGCTGCTCCCAATCGATCTCGAAGTCGGCCTTGTCGAGCTTGGCGGCGTAGATCGGCTCGCCCGCCTGAGGCCGGGCAGCGTCGATCCACGCGGCGACTGGGTGGCCGAGCGTCTCGACGAGCAACTCGCTCCCGACCGCTACCAGCTCGGCCCGTAGCTCAGCAGCCGTGGTCTCGGCACTGATCGGCACCACTTGCTCGGCGTAGATGCCCCCGGTGTCGAGGCCCTCGTCGACCCGCATCACATCGACGCCGGTCTCGGTGTCGCCGGCCAGCAGCGCCCGTTCGACCGGCGCAGCACCTCGCCAGCGGGGAAGCAGTGAGAAGTGCAGATTGACCATCGGGAGCGCATCGAGCAGGTACGGCTTGATCATCCGGCCGTAGGCCACCACCACGCCCAGCTCGGCGCCAGCCTCGACGGCGGCAAGCACGTCGTCGGGGTCGTGGCTCACCTCCAGGCCGAGCTCGAGCGCAGCGGCCTTGACCGGGCTGGGCGACAGGGTTCCACCTCGACCGCGCTTCTTGTCGATTCGGGTGACGACCCTGACGATCTCGTGCCCAGCGTCGACGAGGGCGCGAAGCGGGGGCACGGCCATCTCGGGCGTGCCGAGATAGACCAGCTTCATCGGCGGCTCAGCGGAGTCGGAGGCGACGGAAGATGCCGTCGGACTGCTCGTCGACACCGGCGGCGGTCTGCTCTTCGATCCGGCGGTACTCGGACAGCGCGTCCTTGCGCTGGTCACCTTCGAGCCGGTCGAACATGAGGACACCGTTGAGGTGATCGATCTCGTGCTGGAACATGCGCGCTTCGAGCTCGTCGGCCTCAATCTCGATGATCTCGCCGTCGAGGCTCACGCCACGCACGAGCACCTTCTTCGGGCGGAGCATCTCGACATAGAGGCCGGGAATCGACAGGCACCCCTCGTCGTACACCCACTCGCCATCGGACTCGATGATCTCGGGGTTGACGATGGCGAGCGGCTCGTCGCCGAGGTCCCACACCACGACCTGCTTCTGCACACCGATCTGGGGTGCGGCCAGGGCGAGGCCGTTGCCGGTCTCGTCGAGCGTTTCGAACATGTCGTCGACCAGGCGGATGACCTTGCCGTCGACGTTCTCGACCTTGGCGGCCTGCGTCTTCAGCACCGGGTCGCCGTATGTCCTGATCTGGTACGACATCAATGCCAGGCTATTGGCCGTGACGGCAGATCGCCCCGCCGAACCGTCGACGGGCGGCCACTACTTCGACGAGTCGGTCGCCGTCGGCTCCGATCCGGTCGTCGTCGACGTCACCCTGCCCGACACGGCCTTCGTGATGGAGACCGACCGGGGCGTGTTCAGCCGAGGGCATCTCGACACCGGTACGGCGCACCTGTTGCGTTCGGAAGCACCGATCGCGTCAACCGGCGACCTGCTCGATCTCGGCTGTGGCGCTGGCCCGATCGCACTGACGATGGCCCGCCGCTCCCCCGAAGCCACCGTGTGGGCCGTCGACGTGAACGAGCGTGCACGCCAGCTCACCCAGGCGAACGCCGAACGGAACGGCATCGTCAACATCCGCGTCGCCTCGCCCGATGACCTGCCTGCCGACGTACGTTTCGAGACGATCTGGTCGAATCCACCGGTGCGGATCGGCAAGGGCGCGATGCGTGACCTGGTGTCGAATTGGCTCGGCCGCCTCACCCCGACAGGCACGGCCGCAATGGTGGTGCAGAAGCATCTGGGGGCCGACTCGCTCCACCGCTGGCTGACCCACAACGGCCACGCCGTCGAGCGCCTTGCCTCGAAGTCAGGATTCCGGCTGTTGCTCGTGCGACGAGGCGATTGAGTCGATCAGACCCGCGCTGGGTCGACTTCGACTCGGAGACGAGATCCGGCGGGACGCTCGACCGAGTTGAGGAGCTGCCCGAGCGTCGGCCACGACCCGGCTCGAAACAGTGCGCGTGTCTCGTCGACGCGACCAATCTGGAGCGCCACGCCGGTCGCCGAGGCGGCGGCACGAGCTGCCTTCGTGAACTCGTCGAGGTCACTGCCCGACACCTGAGCCAGCGCGGCGAACGGTGGCAGACCGAGCATCTGTCGTCGAGCCCGCTCGGTCTCGACGACGATGTCGGGGTCGGCCTCGACGGCCGCGCGCACCACATCGTGGTCGGGCTCGAAGGTCTGGATCGCGACGTGAGGCGCGAGTCGAGCGGCATGGACGAGCAAGCCGAGCGCCTGTTCCGACGCCCGGAAGCGCGGGGCGAGCATCTCGGAGTCGAACTCGAGGAAGACGACCACGTCGACCGAGCCGACCCGGTGGAGCACCGCCTCGGTGCCGACGTAGATGCCAGCATCGGTGGGGACCGGGTCGTCGTCGCCGCCGGTGACCGCAACGACCGGTCGAGCCGCAGCCGCTTCCAGTTCCTCTCGTAGCCGGGTGACCCCGGGACGAAGGTTGGCGAAGCTGCCGCTCCCGCACGATTGGCAGACGGGTGGTCGTTCGGTGCCGCAGCGGCGACAGCCGAGTCGCCCGTCATCGTCGAGGCCCACCGCAGCGTCACAGGTCTCGCATCGTGTGAGGGCCAGGCACGAGCGACACGCCAGCACCCGGGCTCGCCCGGTGGTGTTGCTCACGCAGATGACCCGCTGATCAGATCGGAGGACTTCGATCAGACGCGACGTGACCAGCGAACGCCTCCACGGCTCATCACCGTTGCGGTCGATCACCTCGACGCTCGGCCAACCCCGACGCTCTCGTTCGGCGGGCGGATGCACCACACCGTCGGGCCCGGCGTACTCCTCGACGGCGACCAACGTCGGCGCCGGCGAGATGAGTGCGTACGGGACTCCGGCCCGGCGACAGCGCTCGACCACCACGTCTCGGGCGTGCCAGGTGGGAGTTCGTTCGTCTTGCAGCGCATCGTCGTGTTCGTCGATCACGATCGCCGCCGCAAGATCGGCGCACGGCATCCACGCGGCCCGTCGGGTCCCGATCACCACGTCGACACCCGCAGCCGCTGCTGCCCAGTCGTCGGGGACAACCGCCACGGTGCAACCAGCGCGCCGTAGCCGTGTTGCCAAGCGCAACACCTCAGCCTGCAGTGGCGTAACGACAAGCGTCGGCCCGATCGCCACCGCCGACAGGATCGACGGCATCACGTCGGAGCGCGGCGGCAGCCGCAACACGCCGCCACCGGACGTCAGCAGCTCGGTGGTCGCCGGCGACGCCGGCTGGGGCGAATTCGCCGTCTGCTGAGCAGCCGGCAGTGACACGATGGCGCGCTTCGGAGCGCCTGCGATCAGAAACGGCCGAATGCGGCGCGCTGCCCACCGGACAGCCGCCCATGCCGCGAGCTCCTGGATGTCGGCGCCCGGCCCGTGGCCGGTGATCTTGGCGATCGGCTTCAGATCGTCACTGGCGACGTCGGAGTGGTCGAGCAGTGCAGTGACCCAGCCGCCGACTCGGCGACCGTGGAGTTCGACGCGCACGATCGAGCCCACGCGGACTCGATCGTGCAATTCCCCAGGAACGAGGTAGTCGAACTGTTTGTCGAGGCCCGTGACGTCGGGCAGCACCCGAGCGATCACGGCGCCACGAGGCGTTCGGCGATCAGGCGCCGACAGCCGCCTTGAAGTCGTCGAGACGGCCGAGCTGCTCCCACGGGAACTGCTCGCGGCCGAAGTGGCCGTACGCCGCTGAGTCCTTGTAGATCGGGCGTTTCAGATCGAGGTCGCGCACGATGGCGCCCGGACGCAGGTCGAACACCTCGCGCACCGCGGCTTCGATCTTCTCCGGATCTTCCTGGGCGGTGCCGAACGTCTCGACAAGGATCGACATGGGCTGCGCCATGCCGATCGCGTAGGCGAGCTGGATCTCACAGCGGTCGGCGACGCCCGAGGCGACGACGTGCTTCGCGACCCAGCGGCCGGCGTAGGCGGCCGAGCGGTCGACCTTCGACGGATCCTTGCCCGAGAAGGCGCCACCGCCGTGGCGACCCATGCCGCCGTAGGTGTCGACGATGATCTTTCGGCCAGTGAGGCCACAGTCGCCGTGGGGGCCACCGATGACGAACTTGCCGGTCGGGTTGATGTAGACGTCGTAGTCGTCGTCGGCGAACTGCTCGGGCACCGTGCGGCGGATGACCTGGTCGATCAGGTCGGGGCGGATGACCGTGTCACGGTCGATGCCGTCCTGGTGCTGCGTCGAGATGAGCACGGCCTTGAGTGCCACCGGCACACCGTTCTCGTACTCGAACGTGACCTGGGTCTTGCCGTCGGGCCGCAGGTACGGGATCTGACCCGACTTCCGAACCTCGGTGAGGCGCTCGGCGAGGCGGTGAGCGGTGTTGATCGGCAGCGGCATGAGCACGTCGGTCTCGTTGCACGCGTAGCCGAACATCATGCCCTGGTCGCCGGCACCCTGGAGGTTGAGGTCATCTTCGCCCGACGTGCCGCCACGGACCTCTTCGGAGGTGTCGACGCCTTGGGCGATGTCGGGGCTCTGCTCATCGAGGGTGACCATGACGCCGCAGGTGTTGCCGTCGAAGCCGTAGAGGGCGTTGTCGTAGCCGATGCCGTTGATCGTTTCGCGTGCGATCTTCGGGATCTCGACGTAGGCCGAGGTCGACACCTCGCCGGCGACGACACAGAGGCCGGTGGTGACCATCGTCTCGCAGGCGACGCGTGCGTGCGGATCCTCGGCGAGGATCGCGTCGAGCACCGCATCGGAGATCTGGTCGGCCATCTTGTCGGGGTGGCCCTCGGTGACGCTCTCGGAGGTGAAGGTGTAGTTGCTGGCCATGTGCTGGTCGGCTCCCTTGGGGTGTCGGATGGTCAGGCGCGCTGGCGCCGGATGTCGATGATCGTGTCGATGACGGCCCGGGCGACATCTCGCTTGTCAGCGAGGTCGATCTCGACAGGCTCCGCGTCGGGCGTGAGCATCGTAACCGCGTTCGTGTCGTGAGCGAAGCCAACTCGATCGGCGCCGACATCGTTGGCGACGATGAGGTCGAGGCGCTTCTTGTCGAGTTTCGCCTGGGCGTTGGCGAGGAGGTCACTGGTCTCGGCGGCGAACCCGACGAGGGTCTGGCCGTCGGGTTTGGCGGCACCGAGTCCGGCCAGTATGTCGGGCGTCGGTTCGAGCACGATCTCGGGCGCGCCGTCGTGCTTCTTGAGCTTGCCAACGGCCGGGTCGACCGGGCGGAAGTCGGCGACTGCTGCCGCCATGACCACGATGTCGCTCGTCGGTGCTGCGGCGTTCATCGCTGCTTGCATCTCGGCGGCTGTTCCGACGTGTATCACGTCAGCGCCCTGTGGGGCCGGGAGCGCGACGGTCGATACGAGGGTGACCGCTGCACCTCGGGCCGCTGCTTCGGCGGCGATGGCGTAGCCCTGCTTGCCCGAGCTGCGGTTGGCGACGACGCGGACAGCGTCGATCGGCTCACGGGTGCCGCCGGCCGACACCACGACCGACAGACCGGCGAGATCCTGGGGGCCCAGGACTCGCTCGGCCGCGGCAAAGATCGTGGCCGGGTCGGCCAGGCGACCGGCACCTTCGTCGCCACCGGCGAGCCGGCCCGATTCGGGCTCGACGATGTGGACGCCACGCTCACGCAGCACGGCGATGTTGTCGACGACGCTCGGGTGCTCCCACATCTCGGTGTGCATCGCCGGGCAGACGATGACGGGTGCCCGCGTGGCGATGAGCGTGTTGGTGAGCAGGTCGTGGCTGTACCCCATGCGGTACGCGGCCAGCAGCTTCGCCGTGGCGGGCGCCACGAGGATGAGGTCGGCGCCCTGGCCGACCTTGGTGTGCGGGATCGGTGTGGTCGGGTTGTGCCACAGCTCGGTCTGCACGGGCTCAGAGGCGAGCGCCGACAGCGTGGTAGTGCCGACGAAGTGTTGGGCGGCCTCGGTCATGATCGGCACCACATGGGCGCCAGCGTCGACCAGGCGACGCGAGATCTCGATGGCCTTGTAGGCGGCGATGCCCCCGGTGACACCGAGAACGATGCGCTTGCCGGCGAGAGCACTCATGGGCGCCGGCTCCAGTCCCGTCGTTCGAACAGCGGGGCTCGACGGATCAGCTGTCGTCGGCCTCGGCAGCAGCCGCGTCGGCCATCGCCTGCGCTTCGGCCTCGGGATCGAACTCGATCTCGGGCTCTTCGGGCGCCTCGGTCCAGACGATCTTCTCCTCGGCGATCTCCTCGAAGCCGATCGACAGCGGCTTGCGAGCCGTGGACGACACCTGCGGCGGGATCATGCCGCCCAGCCCGTCGCCGAGCTGGTTGAAGTACGAGTTGATGTTGCGGGCACGACGCGCGGCCAGCGTGACCAGCGAGAACTTGGAGTCGACCTTGTCGAGGAGGTTCTCGATGGGCGGGTTGATCATCGTGTCGTGCTCGAGTGCCATAGCCGTTCCATGCTACCGGGAGCACCGCCCGAAGTGGTTTCTTCGGATTCGCCGCTACCGTAAGGCACCTCTGGCCGTCTCGGCCGGTGGGCGTTGATCGGATTTCTGCTCCGGCAATGCGCCGTCTGAAGCAGAACTGAAAGTCCCCCTCCATGACCACGCTGTCCCCTGACGCGGCCACTGGCGCGTCGTTCGCCGAACTCGGCCTCCCCTCCACCATCGTCGACGCCCTCCACCGCGCCGACATGACCCATCCCTTCGCCATCCAGGCCGCCGTGCTACCCGACGCCCTCGCCGGGCGCGACGTCGCCGGCCGCGCCCCCACCGGCTCGGGCAAGACCCTCGGGTTCGGCCTCCCCGTCGTCGCCGGTCTCACCGACGCCAAGCCCAAGCGGCCCGTCGCCCTGGTCCTGGCCCCCACCCGCGAGCTGGCCGAGCAGATCATGGCCGAGCTCGAACCGTTCACCCGCGCCGTCGGCCACCGGGCCCTGTCGGTCTACGGCGGTGTCGGCTTCGGCAAGCAGCGCGCCGGCCTCGACCGTGGCGACGAGCTCATCGTCGCCTGCCCCGGCCGCCTCGAAGACCTCATCTCGCAGGGTGCCGTGAAGCTCCACGACGTCACCACCGTCGTCGTCGACGAGGCCGACCAGATGGCCGACATGGGGTTCCTTCCCGCCGTTCGCCGCATCATCGACCAGACCGCCGCCGACCGCCAGGTACTACTGTTCTCGGCGACCCTCGACGGCCCGGTCGCCAAGCTCATCAGCGACTACCAGCGCGACCCGGCCCACCACGAGGTCGGCCCCAAGGGCCCCGACATCCACGCGGCGCACCATGTGTTCTGGAAGATGGAGCGCACCGACCGCAACCGTCACGCAGCCGCCGTCATCGACCGGTGCGGTTCGACCATCGTGTTCACCCGCACCCGCCACGGTGCCGACCGTGTCGCCCGCCAGCTCGGCAAGCTCGGGGTGCGCGCCCAGGCGATCCACGGCGGTCGCAGCCAGAGCCAGCGCGACCGTGCGCTGGCCGCGTTCAAGGACGGCACATGTGACGCCCTCATCGCCACCGACGTCGCCGCTCGCGGCATCCACGTCGACGGCGTGTCGGCCGTGATCCACTACGACCCGCCGGCCGACGGCGCCACTTACCACCACCGCTCGGGCCGCACCGCCCGCGCTGGCGCGACCGGCATCGTCGTGTCGTTCGTCGACCCGTCGCTGCTGAAGGACGTTCGCAAGCTCCAGAAGGAAGTCGGTATCGAAGCCGACATCGCCGAGCCCGACCACGACGAACTCGAGGTGTTCGTGCTCCTCGAGAGCGTGTCGGACTCGGATGAGTTCGACGACGTCGACGAAACGCCGACCCCAGCCCCCTCGGCAGCCACGGCGAAGGTCACGAAGGTGCCGGCCGGCCATGAGCGCGGCACGGTGAAGTTCTTCAACGCCGGTCGTGGCTACGGCTTCATCAACCGCGCCGGCAAGGGCGACGAGTTGTTCGTGCACTACTCGAACATCGCAGCCGAAGGCTTCAAGACCTTGCCCGAAGGCGCCGACGTCACCTTCCGAGTCGCCGACGGCCGCAAAGGCCCCGAAGCCTTCGACGTCGTCCTCGCCTGAGAAGAGGCGCCTGCGCCCACCAACGCCGTCTCGGTCACCGGGCCGATGTGAGCCGATCCCAGTCGTCTCCGTTGCGGGCGGAGCAACCGATTTCGAGATCGGTCATCTCTGTGCGGAGGGCATGCTGAATGACCAGGCCATCGAGCGCTGGATCTGCCCTACCGAGTTCGCACAGCTGGTCCTGTTCTTCGCTGCCGACCACGGCGCGGCGTGCACCGCCCAAGAATTCCTCGTTGATGGCGGCCGACGTTGAGTATCTGATTCTTTGTCGAGCGGCCGAAACAGCTCTAGGCGTCGCGAGTGGTGTTGATGATCGAGAGCATCTCGTCGATGGTGCGTTCGAGGTCGTCGTTCACCACCACGTGGTCGGCGAGGGCCTTGCCGACGGGTTCTTCTTCCTCGGCCTTCTTCAACCGAGCGAGCACCTTGTCGCTCTGATCGCCACGCTTGCGGAGGCGTCGCTCCTGCTCATCACGCGACGGCGGCAGCACGAAGATGAGCATCGCGTCGGGGTGCACCCGCTTCACCTGCTGGGCGCCGTCGACCTCGATCTCGAGCACGAGGTCACGGTCGTCGCCCGGATCGGGAGTGGGCGTGCCGTAGTAGTTGCCGAGGAACTCGGTCCACTCGAGGAACCCGCCGCCGGCGATGCGCGCCTCGAAGTCTTCGGTCGTGGTGAACACATACGCCTCGTCGGTCTCCGACGGACGTCGATCGCGTGTGGTCCACGATCGGCTGAGCCACAGCCTCGGGTCGCGTTGCACCAGCTCCGCGACGATGGTCCCTTTGCCGACCCCACCCGGGCCCGAGACGACGATGATCACGGAGTCAGAGTAGGCAGAACGTCAGGGGATCAACCCAGATGCTCGAGGAGTGCCGCACGCTGCTGGGCGCCGAGGCCCTGCACACGACGGTTGTCGGCGATGCCGATCTCCTCCATCAAGCGGCGCGCTTTGACCTTGCCCACGCCGGGCATGGCCTCGATGAGCGCGACCACCTTGAGCTTGCCGACGTTGGGGTCGTCGCTGTCGAGCGCTTCTTGCAGCGACATCGAACCCATCTTGAGTCGAGCCTTGATCTCGGCTCGGGCCGCCCGAGCCTGAGCGGCCTTCTCGAGTGCAGCCGCCCGCTGCTCCGGGGTCAACTGAGGTGGAGTTGCCATGTCGTCACCGTAGTGCAGTGATCTGTGTCACGGTGGTGATCCCCCGCTCCCGCATCCAATCGAGCACCTCGTGCTGGATTCGCAGCGGCGCCCGTGGATCGGCGAACGTGGCGGTGCCGACCTCGACTGCCGACGCCCCGGCGAGGAACATCTCGATCGCATCCCACCCGGTTGCGACACCGCCAGCTGCCACGATCGGAACCTCAGGCAGTGCAGCGTGAACGTCGTGCACGGCTCGAACGGCGACCGGGTGAATGGCCTTGCCCGACACTCCCCCACCACCAGCGCCGAGGGTCGGTTCGAGGGTGTCGGGGTCGTAGGCGAGCCCGAGGAGCGTGTTGATACAGGTCAGCGCCTCGGCACCTGCGTCGACGACAGCACCGGCGACCTCGACGATGCGATCGGTGTTGGCGCTGAGCTTCGCCCATCGGGGTCGTCCGCACGGAGCCGTTGCGGCGATCACCTCGGCCGACAGATCGGCGTCGTGAGCGAAGATCGAGCCGCGCCCTTCGAGGTTCGGGCACGACAGGTTGACCTCGACCGCCACCACCCCGGCCGGCGCCTCGGCGAGTTGCTCGGCGGCGAGGCGATAGTCCTCGACCGAGCGGCCCCAGATGCTGGCGACCACGGTGGCGCCGGTATCGAGTAGGCCGGGCAGCACGTGTTCGAGCCAGTATTCGACGCCCGGGCCTTGCAGGCCGACCGCGTTCATCATGCCATTTCGGATCGGGGCGACTCGCGGCGACGGGTTGCCCGGCCATTCGTAGGGGGCGAGCGACTTGGTGACGATCGCCCCGAGCTCCGACAGATCGAGGTACGGCGCCAGCTCGGTCCCGTACCCCGCCGTCCCCGACGCCGTGAGAATCGGCCCCGCCAAGGTCACCGACCCGACCCGTACCGGCTCGCTCGGCTGCGATGAGATCTGGCCTCGGATGGGGCTGTCACCTCTCATCGGGGCCCCTCCGCACACCCGTGCGATGAGATCTGGCTTCGGGCGGGGCTGTCACCTCTCATCGGAGACTCAGGCCTCGGTGGTCGCCAACGGCTCGGCCGACTCGGCTGCGGCTCGGGCGGTGGCGTGGTACTGCTGGAGGGGTTGGACCGAGAGGGCGACGCCCGGCTGCTGTTCACCCAGGCCCTGGGCCGCAGCCAACGCTGCGTCGACGGTGGTGACGCAGCTGACCCGGTGCATCGAGGCGGCCTTCCGGATGGTCTGACCGTCGCTGCGGGCGCCGCGACCCCGTGGCGTGTTGACCACGAACGAGATCTTGCCCTGCTCGATCAACTCCGGTGCCGTCGACCGGCCCTCGGCGGTGTCCTTCAGTTCTCCGGTGTTGTCGACCTTGGCGACGATCTCGTCGACGTCGAGGCCGAACTTCGCCAGATACGCAGCCGTGCCGACCGTTGCGGCGATTCCGAGGCCGAGTGCGCGGCAGCGCTGGGCCACCACGAGTCCGGCTGGCTTGTCGGGGTCGGCCAGCGACAGGAACACCATGCCACTCTCGGGCGTGGTCGGCAGCTCGGTGCCGGCGGCCAGCTCGGCCTTGTAGAAGGCCTTCCCGAAGGTCGAGTCGATGCCCATGACCTCACCGGTCGAGCGCATCTCGGGGCCGAGTGCCGGGTCGACGTTGGGGAACCGGGTGAACGGCAGCACCGCTTCCTTCACCGCCACGTGACCCCGAACCGGCTCACTGAGCAGGCCTTCCGCACGCAGCTCGGAGAGGGTGGCACCGAGCATCACTCGGGTGGCCACCTTGGCGAGCGGTACACCGGTCGCCTTCGCGACGAATGGCACGGTGCGACTCGCGCGCGGGTTGGCCTCGATGACGTACACGGTGGTGCCCGCCACCGCGTACTGGACGTTGATGAGGCCTTGCACGTCGAGCCGCTTGGCGATCGATGCGGTGTAGGCCTCGATCACCTCGACGATCCACGACGGCAGCGTCTGGGGCGGGATCGCACACGCCGAGTCACCGGAGTGGACCCCGGCTTCCTCGACGTGTTCCATCACGCCACCGATCAGCACCTCACCGGTGTGATCACGAATGGCGTCGACGTCGACCTCGGTGGCATCGGCGAGGAATCGATCGACGAGCACCGGACGCTCGGCCGACAAGCCGCCCTCCTTACCCAACGAACCGAACCCGGCGAGCTCCTCCATCGCCTCGGTCAACTGCTCGCGATCGTGAACGATCTGCATCGCCCGCCCGCCGAGCACGTAGCTCGGGCGCACGAGCACGGGGAACCCGATCTCGTCCGTGATGGCCAATGCCTGCTCGAGGTCGACCGCGGTGCCGCCGGGCGGCTGCGGGATCTCCAACTCGTTGCAGATCGCGTTCCAGCGCTCGCGGTCTTCGGCGGCATCGATCGAATCAGGACTCGTGCCAGCCACCAGCTCCTGGGGGATCTCCCCCGCCAGCTTGAGCGGCGTCTGCCCGCCGAGGGACACGATCACCCGGTGGGGCTGCTCGGCGTCGATGACGTTGAGGACGTCTTCCTTCGTGAGCGGCTCGAAGTAGAGGCGATCGGACGTGTCGTAGTCGGTCGACACGGTCTCGGGGTTGCAGTTGACCATGATGGTCTCGAAGCCGGCGTCGCGCAGCGAGAACGACGCGTGCACGCAGCAGTAGTCGAACTCGATGCCCTGGCCGATCCGGTTCGGACCCGAGCCGAGGATGATCACCTTCTGGCGATCGGACTCGCGCACCTCACTCTCGTCTTCCCACGTCGAATAGTGATACGGCGTTTCGGCCGCGAACTCGGCGGCGCAGGTGTCGACGGTCTTGTAGGTGGGGCGAACGCCGGCGGCGATGCGGGCCGAGCGCACCGACCCCTCGTCGGTCTCCCACAGGTAGGCGAGCTGACCATCGGAGAAACCGAGCTGCTTCGCTCGTTTCCATCCGCGGGGATCGAGGTCGGCCATCCCGATCTCGGCAAGCGCAGCGCGCTCCTCGGTGATGATCGACATCTGGTCGAGGAACCACGGGTCGATGTGGCTGGCCTCGTGGACCTGGTCGAGCGTGATCGTCGGGCGAGCCAACGCCTCGCCCACGAGGAACAGCCGCTGCGGCGTCGGGATCGCCACCTGAGCGAGCAGCTCGTCGTCGCTCATCCGCTCAGGCGAGTACTCGAGTTCGCCGGGGTCACAGTTGAGGCCAAGGCGACCCTGCTCGAGCGAGCGGAGCCCCTTCTGGAGCGACTCGGGGAACGTACGCCCGATCGACATCGCCTCGCCGACCGACTGCATCTGCGTGCCGAGGACCCCCGACGTGCCGGGCAGCTTCTCGAACGCCCACCGCGGGATCTTCGTGACCACGTAGTCGATGACCGGCTCGAACGACGCCGGCGTCGCATAGCGGGCGTCGGCGCTCAGCCCGGCGCCGCTGGCGAGGGCATCGACGACGCCGACCGCTTCGCCGTCGGGCGCCGTGATGTCGTTCGGAATCTCGTCGAGGCGGTAGCCGATCGCGAGCTTGGCTGCGATCTTGGCGATCGGGAAGCCGGTCGCCTTCGACGCCAACGCAGAGGAGCGCGACACGCGCGGGTTCATCTCGATCACGACCTGGCGACCGGTGTCGGGGTGCACGGCGAACTGGACGTTCGACCCGCCCGTTTCGACGCCGACCCGCCGGATGCACTTGAACGCGGCGTCGCGCATCTCCTGATACTCGACGTCGGTGAGGGTCTGGATCGGCGCCACCGTGATCGAGTCGCCGGTGTGAACGCCCATGGCGTCGACGTTCTCGATGCCGCAGATGATCACGCAGTTGTCGGCGTGGTCACGCATGACCTCGAGCTCGTACTCCTTCCAGCCGACGATCGACTGCTCGACGAGGATCTCGGAGATCGGGCTGGCAGCCAGGCCGTTCGACGCAACCTTCTCGAACTCCTCGGTCGTGTGGGCGATACCCGTGCCACGACCGCCGAGGATGTAGGCCGGCCGGATGATGACCGGCAGACCGATCTGCTCGACCACGGTGCGGGCCTCGTCCATCGTGTGGGCGATGCCCGAGCGAGGCACGTCGAGGCCGATCTCCAACATGGCGTCTTTGAACCGTTGACGGTCTTCGGCCGTGGCGATCGCCTCGGCGTCGGCGCCGATCATCTCGGGCGTGCCGGGCACCCCGATGAGGCCCTTCTCGAAGAGCTCCATGCCGAGGTTCAGGCCGGTCTGACCACCGAGCGTCGGCAGCACCGCATCGGGCTGTTCACGCTCGATGATCGCCGCGAGAACCTCCCACGTGAGCGGCTCGACGTAGGTGGCGTCGGCGAAGTCGGGGTCGGTCATGATCGTCGCCGGGTTCGAGTTGGCGAGGACGACGCGGTAGCCCTCGTCCTTCAGCACCCGGCACGCCTGCGTGCCGGAGTAGTCGAACTCACAGGCCTGGCCGATGACGATCGGGCCGGAGCCGATGATGAGGATCGATTGGATGTCGGTGCGCTTGGGCATCAGGCGCCCACCTTTCCCTCGCTCATCAGTTGCTCGAACTGGGCGAACAGATAGCGGGCGTCGTGCGGCCCGGGGTTGGCCTCGGGATGGTGCTGCACGCTGAACGCACGCTGCGCCGGCACCTTGAGACCCTGACAGACACCGTCGTTGAGATTGACGTGGGTGACCGATGCGCCCTCGGGGAGGGTGTCGGGGTCGATGGCGAAGTTGTGGTTCTGGCTCGTGATCTCGACGACCGTGGTGTCGAGGTTCTTCACCGGGTGATTTCCCCCGTGGTGGCCGAACGGCAGCTTGATCGTCTGCGCACCGATGGCCCGACCGAGGAGCTGGTGGCCGAGGCAGATGCCGAAGATCGGCACCCTGCCGATCAGCTCGCGAATCGTGTCGACGGCGTAGCCGACCATCGCCGGGTCGCCCGGACCGTTTGAGAGGAACACGCCGTCGGGGCTCATGGCCATGATGTCGGCGGCGCTCGTCGACGCCGGCACGACGTGCACCGTGCCCAGAGCAGCCAGGTTGCGACCGATGTTGCGCTTGATCCCGAAGTCCATCGCCACGATGGTGGGACCACCCTCGGGATTGGTCGACTCGATCGTGTACGGCTTCGGCGTGGTGACGGTGCGGACCAGATCGACACCGTCGGTACCGGGCTCAGCCTTCGCTGCAGCGAGCAGCTCGTCGGTCGGGGCCGAACCGAATGCGCCGGGCAGCGCGCCCGACTCGCGAATGATGCGGGTGAGGCGACGGGTGTCGATCCCGGCGATGCCGGGTACGCCACGTTCGAAGAGCAGACCGTCGAGGCTGCCCTGCGCTCGGTAGTTGCTGTGGCGGCGAGCGAGGTCACGCACGATCACGCCCCGGCAGAAGGTGCCGATCGACTCGAAGTCGACCTCGTTCACCCCGTAGTTGCCGATGTGGGGGTACGTGAAGGTGATGATCTGGCCGGCATAGCTCGGGTCGGTGAGCACCTCCTGATAGCCGGACAGCACCGTGTTGAACACGACTTCGCCGGTGGCGATCGGCGCCCGGGCACCGATGAGTTCGCCCTCGAAGATGCTGCCGTCGGCGAGGACGAGCTGGCCGGGAGTGAGTGCGCCGGGGGTGGCGTGGGTGGTCATCGGGTGATCTCCTCGGCATGCATGATCATGCAGGCTACTGGATGGACATTCATCTGGATGTGGTCGATTCGGGAGGTCATCGGGTCGGCTCCCCGCTCTCGACGGTGAGCTGCCCGGCGAGCAGGGTGTGCACGGTGCGGCCGCGCAGCGGCACACCGACGAACGGGGTGTTCTTCGACTTGCTGGCGAGCAGCGCCGGAACGACCTCCCATTCGACGGCGGGATCGAACACCGTGAGGTTGGCCGGCTCACCCGGCGCGATCGGCCGGCCGTGGAACTCACCGAGCCCGGCGATCGCAGCCGGCTTCCACGACAGTGCGGCGACGACGTCGGCGAGCGGCATGTCGAGGTGGGCGATGGCCACCCCGAGCGCCGTTTCGAGTCCGACCATGCCGGGTGGGGCCTGGTCGAGCGGCTGCTCCTTGGTGGCCGCCACATGGGGTGCATGGTCGGTGGCGATCGCATCGATCGTGCCGTCCTGCAAGCCAGACCTCACTGCCTCGACGTCGGCCATCGTGCGCAGCGGCGGGTTGACCTTGTAGATCGCTGAGTAGGTGCGCAACAGCTCGTCGGTGAGGCTGATGTGGTGCGGGGTCGCCTCGGCCGTCACCGGCAGACCGTCGGCCTTCGCCGCCTTGACCAGTTCGACGCTGCGGGCGGTCGACAGGTGAAGGAAGTGGGCGGGCGCACCGGTGAGGCGGACGAGCTCGATGTCACGATGGACCATCAGCTCCTCGGCCAGGGCGGGCCAGCCGGGCAGGCCGAGGTTTGAGCAGCAGTCGCCCTCGTGCATCACCGCACCCTCGGTGAGGCGCTCGACCTCGCAGTGCTGGGCCATGGTGACGCCGAGTCCCTTCGAGTATTCGAAGGCCCGCCGCATGAGCTGCGGGTCTTGGACGCCGTTGCCGTCGTCGGTGAACAGCTTCACGCCGACCTGAGCGAGTTCGGCGAAGGGCGTCAGCTCGGTGCCTTTGCGGCCGACGGTGATCGAACCCGACGGGTGCACGTCGCACAACCCGGCCTTGATTCCCTGCTGCCGGACGAACTCGACGACGGTGACCGAGTCCTGGGTCGGGTCGGTGTTCGGCATGGCGACCACGGCGGTGTAGCCACCCTTGGCGGCGGCGCGTGACCCGGTTTCGATCGTCTCGGCTTCTTCCTTGCCCGGCTCGCGCAGGTGGGTGTGGAGGTCGACGAAGCCAGGGCAGAGCACCTGACCCGAGGCATCGAGGTGGTGGTCGTCAGCAGTGGGCTCGAGGGAGTCGGCCACGTCGACGACGGTGCCCGACTCGCTACTGACCCGGACGTCGACTCGCCGTTCCCCCGCCGGGTCGATCACGGTCGCTCCGGTGAAGAGCACCGTCCTGGACTGGCTGGTCATGAGAGCGCCTCCTGGTCGGAGTCGGGAGAGAGAACGTCGAAGAGCACCGCCATACGGACGGCGATGCCGTTGGTGACCTGCTGAGTGATGACTGCGCCGGGCAGCTCGGCTGGGTCGACGGCGATCTCGACGCCACGGTTCATCGGGCCCGGGTGCATCACCAGCGTCTGCGGTTCGAGGAGCGCCGCCCGTTCGGGGGTGAGGCCGAAGCGCATCGTGTACTCGCGCAGGTGCGGTACGAGCGCCTCGGTCATCCGCTCGTTCTGCATGCGCAGCAGGTACACCACGTCGACACCATCGGCCAGCACGGCGTCGAGGTCGTCGCTGATGGGCCGGGTCGACTCGTCGATCGCTGGCGGCAGCAGCGTGGTGGGCGCCACCCACGTGACGGTGGCGCCGAGCGCCTCGAACGCCGCCGTGGTCGAGCGGGCGACTCGGCTGTGCTTGATATCGCCGACCATGGCGACCCGCAGCCCATCGAAGCCGCCCGGCCGGTTGAGGGCCGTGCGGACGGTGTAGGCGTCGAGCAGACCTTGGGTCGGGTGGGCGTGCCAGCCGTCGCCGGCGTTCACCACCGAGGCCTGCGTCCATCCGTCGATGAGCCAGGGCGCTCCGGTCGAACGGTGGCGCACCACGAACGCATCGACCCCCATGGCGGCGATCGTTTCGACCGTGTCGCGCAGGCTCTCGCCCTTACTGAGGCTCGACTGGCTCACGGCGAAGGTCATCGTGTCGGCGCTGAGCCGCTTCGCAGCGGTTTCGAAGCTGAGCCGGGTGCGGGTGGAGTCTTCGAAGAACACGCTGCACACGGTCTTGTTGCGCAGCGCTGGCACCTTCGGATTCGGTCGGCGGTTGACCTCGGCCATCGTGTCGGCGAGATCGAGGATGCGACGGACGCCGACCTCGCCGAGTTCCTCGATCGAGAGCAACGACCGACTCATGCGATGGTCACCCCGTCGCACGTGGCGGCCACGTTCTCGTCGGCGCTGGTCGGCAGGTTCTTGCCGACGAAATCGGGCCGGATCGGCAGCTCGCGGTGGCCCCGATCGACCATGACAGCGAGCTGGATCGCTTTGGGGCGCCCGTAGTCGCCCAGTGCATCCATCGCCGCCCGAACCGTGCGCCCGGTGAAGAGCACATCGTCGACGAGCACGATCGTCGCACCCTCGACATCGGCCTTCAGCTCACTCACCGCCGACGGCGAGACCGGCCGGATGCCGATGTCGTCTCGGTACAGCGAGGCGTCGATCGACCCCACGGGAACTGAGGAGTCGGCGTCGATGCGGGCGATCTCGGCGCCCAGCGCCTCGGCCAACCAGACACCGCCGGTCTGGATGCCGACCAGGATGACACCGTCGAGTCCCTGGTTGCGTTCGATGATCTCGTGGGCCATGCGCGTGGTTGCGCGGCGCACGTCGTCGGGTGAGAGCACCCGTTTCGTCATGTGGTTCCTTCCGTCTGGGCCTCACAGGACCCGCTTCACGGTCAGAAGTTGAAACTACCCCGTCCGAGCATCAGATGACAAGGCTGTCATCCAGCTGTCCGATTCGTCTGCGGCAGAAGATCCCACCCCACCGCGGACTGCCGCCGCAGATACAGCTGGCGGCGGTTGCACGTAGTGGGTGAGGCACCACTGCCGCCAAACGCGGGCAGGGCGGCGATGACTGATGAGTAGGTTCCTTACGATGCTTCTCCAGTCGTTGCTCGTCACCGGCTCCAGCTCGGGGATCGGTGCGGCGCTGGTGCCGCAGCTGGCGGCGAGAGGTTGCCACGTGGTCGCCTCTGGGCGCGACCGTGAGCGGCTTGAGCAAGTGGCCGCCTCATCTGATCTCATCGTCGGTCGTACCGGCGACCTCACCGACCCGGGACACCGCCAAGAACTCGTCGACGCGCTTCGAGAACTTCCTGGGCCCCGGGCCGTGGTCCATCTCGCCGGCTACTTCCAGACCGGCATGCTCGACCATCTCGACGACTCGTCGTGGCAGCGCTCGCTCGCCGTCAACGTCGAGGCCCGCTGGGCGCTGTCGATCGCGGCTCGGGAGGTTCTCGACGACGGGGGGCGCCTCTTGTTCATCGGGAGCGACGCCGGCGCGAATCCACGAGTCGGTGCCGCTGCCTACTCCATCGCCCAGGCGGCGTCGGAAACAATGCGGCGGGCGTTCCAAGCGGAGTGGGCCGGCTCGGGGTGCGCCGTCGGCGGCTTCAAGCCGGGGCTGGTCGACACCGAGATGGTGCGTGGCTTCATGTCGATACCCGAGGATGAGTTCCCCGCCAAGGTCGCCTACGACGCGTACGTGTCGGCTGGCCGTGTCGCAGCCGCCGACTCCGTCGCCCGCTTCGCGACGTGGCTACTGCTCGACATCGACGCCGATCGGTTCGCCTCCACCGAGTGGGACATCCGCGACGAGATCCACCACGAATATTGGGCCATCGGACCGCTGTACCCGGAGGTATAGCGGCGTCTACGTCAGCTCGTCCTGCGATCGCAGCCGCACGGGCTGACGCAGAACTCGTGGCTCGCTGTCAGCCCGCCTCGGGCGGGAGCGGCACATCGAAGTCGCGTTGGTAGACGACCCAGATGTCGTTCGACGCGACCAGCTCGAAGGCGTCCTCGATCAGGAGCCAGTCGTCGACCGGATACGTGTCAGGCGAGGTCGGCAGCACGACGTATTCGACGCGCTCGGCGCGATCGACGACTCGGGGTCCGTCCTCGTTCCCGTTCTGGCCATACAGCACGGCTCGGAACGGCGTCGGGAACTGATAGATCTCGGTGCGATGCGCCATGTGGGGCGTCACCCGGTGGTACGCCGCCACCACGGCGTCAGACGGCACCACCTCGATGATCTCGCGCATCGAGGTGGCGTACACGTTGCTCGGGTCGCCGTACCAGCCGGGATGGTTCCCCCACGGAACCGGCGCCCACAACATCGATGTGATGTAGGCGGCGACTCCCCACACGCCGACCGCGATCCCTCGCAACGGCAGCGAGACGACTCGCTGTTCATCGTCGTCGCCACCCGGAACCTGCACCTGCCACCGCTCGCGGATCGCGCCGATGGCGTGGACCGTGCCGAGGGCGAACGCCGGCACGATCACCAGCGAGTAGTGGTACTCGATCTGGTACTGGTACCAGAACGTGCTCAAGATGTTCGTGAACAGCACGAGGCTGCCGATCATCGCCACCCACGGCAGCCGGAAGAACAGCCAGGCGAACGGGATCGTCATCTGCCAGAGGTACCAGGGTCGGGTGTCGGAGGTGAGGTAGCGCCACAGGTCGGTCGGATTGGTGATCGCCGTGTCGATCACGCCACCGGGTCCACCGAACGGGATGCGCCAACCGTTGCGTGTCGCCACGCCGTTGAGGCCCCTCATCACAACGAGCATCGCGATCGCCATGAACGCCAGCGCCCCGAGGATGGTGAGGATGCCCCGACGCTTGTCACGCTGGATGGCGACCCAGATGCCGAGCGGCACGATGACGAGCGACGCATCCTCCTTCACCAGGAGCGAGAGCACGACGAACACTGCGTACATCCGCCACTTGCGCTCGAGTGCGGCGTAGATCGCGAACGCGACGAACGCTCCGAGGAAGCCGTCGGGGTGGAAGTTCTCGAGGTTCGTCCAGCCCACCGCCGGGTGCACCAAGTAGGCGCCGGCAGCGACGAGGGCGTACCACTCGTTGCCGAGGCGCTTGCGGCCGTAGAGAAAGACCGGGATCGCCCCGGCGCCGATCGCTGCCGATTGGGCGAAGAACAGCACCCCGGCAGCGGGGAACACCCAGTAGACGGGGACGAGGAAGAGCAGGATGAACGACGTGTGGTCGCCGAACAGGTTCCGGCCCATGAGGGTGACGAATGGCGCCTCGAACTGCGAGAGCAGCCACACCCCCTGGTCGTAGAGCGCAGAGTCGTAGCTCGACGTGCCGAGGGCGTGGTGGTTGTCGAGCGAGCGGGCCGTGTAGTACCAGACGTACCCGACCACCATCGTCGCCAGAATCACCTCGCCCGGGGTCCGTCGAGCCGCCCACGCTCGGACCCGCTCCCCGACGGGCAGCGACCCGACCGGAACGTCGGGCTCGACGTCAGCGTCGAGGTCGGGCGCGTCATCGAGGAGGGTTCCCTCCGGGGCGCGCTGATCGGCAGCCGTCACGCCACCATTCTCACACTTGAGCTAGGCAGATGGGCGTAGCTCTGCCACCAACGCAGCGAGGACACCGTTGACGAAGCGACCGCTGTCGTCGGTCGAGAACTGCTTCACCAGCTCGACTGCTTCGTCGAGGACGACGGCCACCGGCACGTCGGCCCGCTCGGCGAGTTCGAAGCTGCCGATACGCAACACGTTGAGGTCGATCACGGGCATGCGCTCGAGCGTCCAACCGGTCGCCTTGGCTGCGATCGCCGCATCGAGCCGGTCGCGGTGCTCGGTGACACCCCGAACGATGGTCTGGGTGAGTTCGTCGGGTTCGATGACCTGCAGTTCGATCGCTTCGATCGGGGTGATCCCCTTCGACTGCGCCTCGTACAGGAGGTAGAGCGCTCGTTCGCGAGCATCGGAACGCTCGTCGGGTCGTGGAATGGAAGCCACGGGAAGCCGGGATGCGATCAGACGCGGGTGATGTAGTCGCCGGTGCGGGTGTCGACCTTGACCCGCTCACCGATCTCGATGAAGAGCGGGACCTTGATCTCCTTGCCCGTTTCGAGCGTGGCCGGCTTGGTGCCACCGCTCGACCGGTCACCCTGCACGCCGGGCTCGGTGTGCGAGATGGTGAGCTCGACCGAGGCAGGGATCTCGACACCGATGATCTCACCGTTGTGGAACGCGATCTGAGCGATCATCTGCTCGATCAGGTAGTCCTTCGCATCGCCGAGCGCCACCGGGTCGACCTCGACCTGCTCGTAGGTGCTCGTGTTCATGAACACGTAGCTGGTGCCGTCGTTGTAGAGGTACTGCATGTCTTGGCGGTCGACGATCGCCTGTTCGACCTTGATGCCGGCGTTGAACGTCTTCTCGATGACCGCGCCGCTCTTCACGTTGCGGATCTTGGTGCGGACGAACGCGCCGCCCTTGCCGGGCTTGACGTGCTGGAACTCGACGACTTGGAACAGGCCGTTGTCGAGTTCGAGCGTGATGCCGTTCTTCAAGTCGTTCACGGAGATCTGGGGCATGGTGGTTCTCTCTACAGTTCGCGTTGTGGTGCGTGCGTCAGCACCCGATGACCGGTGTCGGTCACGACGGCGAGATCTTCGATCCGGACGCCGCCGACGCCGTCACGATAGAGGCCCGGCTCGACGGTGACGACGTCTCCAGCCACGAGGGTCTCGGTCGACACCCGTGAGTGGAACGGTGACTCGTGGATCTGGAGCCCCACGCCGTGCCCGGTACCGTGCACGAACCAGTCGCCGTATCCGGCTTCGACGTAGAGGTCACGGCACGCCGAGTCGACGTCGACCGCCGCGACACCTGCCCGGAGCGCGTCGAGTCCCGCCCGCTGCGACGCTGCGGTGAGCTCGAACATCTCGCGCTGTTGGGCGGTGGGCTCGCCGATCACCCACGAGCGGGTCATGTCGGAGTGATAGCCGTCGACGAGTCCCCCGACGTCGATGATGACCATGTCGCCCTCGACGATCGTGCGCCGACTGGCTTCGTGATGCGGCCGCGCTGCATGTGCTGGGCCCGCAGCAACGATCGTGTCATAGCTGCGGTCGTCGGCACCGTGGCGACGCATCCGGTACTCCAGCTCGGTGCGCACATCATGCTCGGTCAGCGGCTCGTCGGCCGTGGCCAGCAGCATCGTCTCGACCTCGGCGAGCGCCGCATCGGCAGCCTTCGCCGCGGCTTCGATTCGTGCGATCTCGGCGTCGTCCTTCCGACGCCGCAGCTCCCCGATCGGCGAGGTGGACGCCTCGATCGGCAGCTCGGCGGCGAGCTGGCCCCACACGGCGTGCGTGATCGACACCGGGTCGAGCTCGACACCCGATGCGTCGGCGCACAGCTCGACCAGCCGTTCGCGGAGCTTCGCCGCCACCTGCTCAGCGATCACCTCGGCACCCGAACCAGCGGTCTCATCACGAGCACGATCGAGGTAACGCCCGTCGGTACCGAGCACGACCCGATCACCCCGCACGACGACCCAACCGTTCGACCCGGTGAACCCGGTGAGCCAACGCACATCGGTGAGGTCGGTCACGAGCAGTGCGACGTCGCCATCTCGATCCCGCAGCCGCTCGATGAGCGCGCCAGACCGCCGCTCGTGATCGATTGGTGGAAGCGACAGGCTGGTCACGACATGAACTCAGTCGGTGAGGAAGCGTGACAGCGCCGCGCGCACTGGCTCCGGGTCGACATCGGCGACCACCTCGACGCCATCGGCGCTGTCGAGGATGAAGGTGAGGCCGTCGAGGGCCTTCTTGTCACGACCCATCAGCGCCACGAGTTCGTCGACCTGGAGACCGACCGGCGGGCGTGTGGCCAGTTGGTACTCGCCCTCGACCACGGCGAGGTGTTCCTCGACGCGGGTGCGGTCGATCCGGCCGAGCTCGTGACCGAGTTCGGCGGCGTAGATGAGGCCGATCGCCACGGCTTCGCCGTGCGCCAGCTCGTGGTTCGTCGCGATCTCGAGGGCGTGAGCGAGCGTGTGGCCGTAGTTGAGCAGCGCCCGGCGGCCGCCCTCTCGCTCGTCGGATGCGACCACCTCGGCCTTGATCTCGACGCATCGGGCGATACGAGTTTCGAGGTCCATGGCCAGCAGGTCGTCACCGGTCAAGAAGTGGTACTTCGCCATCTCGCCCAGACCGCAGCGCATCTCGCGCTCGGGCAACGACTCGAGGGCATCGAGGTCGCACACCACGCCCGACGGCTGCCAGAACGCTCCGACGAGGTTCTTTCCCTCGGGCAGGTTCACACCGGTCTTGCCGCCGATCGCTGCGTCGACCATGCCGAGCAACGACGTCGACACGTGGACGACCGGCACACCGCGGTGCCACGAGGCGGCGGCGAACCCGGCGACGTCGGTGACCATGCCACCGCCCACCCCGACGACGGCGTCGTTGCGGGTGAGGCCCATGGCTGCGAACGAGCGCATGAGATGTTCGATCGTGGCGAGCGACTTCGACGACTCCCCCACGCCGATCTCGAACACCTCGACTTCACGCCCGTCGACGAACGGCTCGATGTCGGTGAACCGCTCGGGAATCCCCGCCTGCGTGACCACCGCCAGGCGTTGCGCCCGCTCGGGCACGAGCCGGCCGATCTGGTCGACCGCACCGGCACCGACGACGACGTCGTAGGTCCGGTCGGCCAGGGGAACGCTCACTCGCTGCATGTCGTGGTCCTCGTCAGGCGCAGCACCGGAGCACGGCACCGGCCACGTCGTTGATCGAACGATGATCGACCGACACGATCGCATCGGCCGCATCGCGGTAGAGGGCCTCGCGAGTGTCGAACATGTGTCGCAGCGTGCCCTCGGGATCGTCGTCGAGCAGTGGACGGTGCATGCCGTTCTTCACTCGGTCGAGGAGGAGGTCGACATCGGCCATGAGCCACACCACGTGGGCGTCAGATTCGGCGAGGATCCGGCGGTTGTCGTCGCTGAGCACCACGCCGCCAGCAGCAGCGATGACCGACGGCTGCTCATCGGCAACGGCCTCGGCCAGCACCTGGGTCTCGAGCGCCCGGAACGCCAGCTCACCCTCGGCCTGCCAGATCTCACGCACGGTCCGACCGGTGCGCTCCTCGATCATCTGATCGGAGTCGAACAGTGGGCGGCCGAGCCGCTCGGCGAGCACACGCCCGACCGACGACTTGCCGGCACCCATCATCCCGATGAGGACGATGTGCTGCGTCGAGCAGTCCCACGTGGCCACGACGATCTCAGATCGACGACCGGAACGCCTCGGCGTTGCGAACGAACTCGTCGACCGAGTCGCCGCCGAACTTGCGCTGCGCCTCACCGGCAAGCACGAGGGCCGTCATCGTTTCGGCGACGACTCCCATCGCCGGAACGGCGGTGACGTCGGTGCGCTCCTTGAACGACACCGCCGACTCCTTGGTGGCGGTGTCGACCGTTTCGAGCGTCGGCCTGTTGAGCGTGGCCAGCGGCTTCATCGCCGCACGAACCACCAGCAGTTCGCCGGTGGTCATGCCGCCCTCGGTGCCACCGGCGAGCGTGGAGCCGCGGCGATACTGGCCGGCGTCGCCATCCCACGAGATCGGGTCGTGAGCTGCACTCCCCCGGCGGCCGGCGACTTCGAACCCGTCGCCGATCTCGACGCCCTTCACCGCCTGAATCGACATGAGCGCCTGCGCCAACATGCCGTCGATCTTGCGATCCCAGTGAACGTGGCTGCCGAGGCCGACGGGGAGGCCGAAGGCCAAGACCTCGACGACGCCACCGAGGCTGTCGCCCTCCTTGGCCGCTGCCTTGATCTCGGCGATCATGTCGTCGCCCGCGGCGACGTCGAAGCAGCGGACCTGGCTCTCGTCGACACGATCGAGCTGGTCGGGAGTGGGCCGGGCGGCGCCGTCGGGCACACGGGCCTGACCCATCTGGATGACGTGGCTGATCACCTCGACGTCGAGGGTCTTCAGGAGCGCCTTTGCCAGCGAACCAGCCGCCACGCGAGCCGCCGTTTCACGAGCGCTGGCACGTTCGAGCACGTCGCGCGCATCGGTGAAGCCGTACTTCTGCATGCCGGCGAGGTCGGCGTGGCCTGGGCGAACCTGGGTGAGCGGTTGTTCGGTCTGGCCCGGCGCCGGGCTCATCTCGGCGTGCCACTTGTCGGAGCGGAACCACTCGGAGTTCTTGACCTCGATGGCGACCGGCGAGCCGAGCGTGCGACCGTGGCGAACGCCACCGATCAGCGTGAGCTCGTCGGCTTCGAAACGCTGGCGCGGGCCCCGGCCATAGCCGAGGCGACGACGGGCCATCTCGGCCTGGATCTGCTCGACGGTGATCTCGAGCCCTGCCGGAAGGCCTTCGACGATGACGACGAGGCCTTGTCCGTGCGACTCGCCCGCCGTGAGGTACCGCAACATTCGTTCACCCTACCGGGACCGCGAATTCACCCCGATGGAGTGATTCCGGATGGCTCAGGACGCAGCGAGGGCCGCTTCGGCCGCCAGCCGCATCGCCGTCGTGTCGATGACGGCGTCGTCGCCCAGCCAGATCCGCTGCTGGAGCGCGGCCTGATGTACCAGCATGCCGAGTCCATCGACGGTCGTGGCCCCCAGGTCGGCAGCTCGCTGCAGCCAGGCCGTTTCGAGCGGGTGATACACGAGGTCGGCCACGATGTGCCCAGCGTGCAACAACTCGGGCGGACACGGTAGATCGTCGTCGCCTGCTTCGGCCGGCGCGACGCCCATGCCCACGCTGGTGGCGTTGACAACGATGTCGGCGCGCGACACATCGGTCACGATCCCGACCGTGGCTGCGGGTGCCAGCGCCGCTGCCTGTTCAGCGCGGTCGTGTGACCGATTGAGCACCGTGATGCCGGGTGCACCGGCACGAGCGAGCGCATCGATCACCGAACGAGCCGCTCCCCCGGCACCGATCACTGCGACCCGAGCGCCAGCGATCTCGACGCCTGCGTCGATGAGCGAGGCGACGAACCCGGCCCCGTCGGTCGACGATCCCACAAGCTGATCGCCGTCCCAGCTCACGGTGTTGACCGTGTGGAGCGCTGCAGCGGCCGGGTCGAGACGGTCGACGAGACGAGCCATGTCGGTCTTGTGCGGCATCGTGACCGACAGGCCCCCGATCCCCAGGGCTCGCATGGCTGCGAGCGCCTCGGACGCCGAACCGGGTTCGACGTCGAACGCCACATATGACCAGTCGACTCCTGCGGCGTTGAACGCAGCGCGATGAATCGCCGGCGACAGGCTGTGGGCGACGGGCGAGCCGATCACCGCCGCGAGTCGGTGAGGCGGGAGTTCCCGATCGCTGCTGGCCACGGCGATCAGTCGAGCAGGCCCTTGGCGGCCGCTTCGTTGACGTTTTCCTGGTGCTGTTCGGCTGTGGCGGCGAACTCATGGCGACCGTCTTCGTCGGCCAGCACGTAGAAGAAGTAGAAGCACTGATCGGGGCGGGGAAGGTCACGACAGATCGGATCGCCAGGCGGCGGATTGGGTGCCGGGTTCAGCGCTGCTCGGATCGAGGCACGCCCAGGGTTGGCGATCGGCGTACGCGGGAGCCCGTCGATCAGGTAGGTGTTCCAGTCAGATGGAATCTGGCGCAGCTCCCTGAACGGCATGTCGGTGTCGAGTCCGAGCTGGGTACGCCCGTAGAGCACGGCGGCATCGATCTGAAGCGGGAACGGGTTCTCGGGGTCGGCGGCGGTGACGGCGAGCCGGTTGTGGATCACCCGCGAGATCTTCGCTCGGTCGTCGTCGACCTTGGCTTCCTTCTCGATCATCGAGGCGATGATGAGGATCTCGTAGGGCGTGCGGCCGAGCGCCTGGCCCTTCGAGAAGATCTCTTCCTGACTCCCCACACGCTCCATGAGGCCGATCATCCGGTCGACGACCTGGGCCTCCGACTCGGCGTTCGACACCTGGTACGTGTCGGGGAAGAGCAGGCCTTCGAGCGAGGTCTCTCCGAGCGGCCGGTACAGCGACGACACGGTCACGTCGTTCGCTGCAGAGACGAAATCCGCCTGGTTCATCCGGTCGACCACCGTTTCGAGCCGTCGTGACATCTGGGCGATCGTGAAGCCCTCGGGGAAGGTCACCCGCGAATACGTCTGAGCTGGCGGCGTGCGGAGCTGGGCGAGCACATTGCCCATGTGATCGTCGGGACGAACCTCGTAGAACCCCGGTGTGATCTCGAGGCCACCGTTGCGGTCGACGTACCACTCCCACACCCCGATGTCGCTGATGACCCCGGTGTCGTACAGCCGAAGCGAGAGCTCGTCGAAGGTCTGCCCCTCGGGGATGACGAAGCCCTGCACGACGCCGGGTTCGCCCTCCGGATTGATCCGCTGGAGATACCACCAGCCGACACCGCCAGCGACCAGGATCGCTGCGATCGCAACGAGCATCGATGCCCACACGACCCACTTGAGGGGGCGATTCTGACGGCGCAGCCGCTCGACGGTCCCGGTGCGATCGGCGTTGTCCCACGGGTCGGTCGGCCAGTCGAGCGCGGGTCGCGAATCGGGATCCACCTCGGCCTCTGGCAGTAGCGGATCGAGCTTGGTGACCATGACGACGTCGGACGCGGTGCGTCAGCCGACTCCGGTGTTCTTACGGTGATCGAGCCAGGCCTGCAACATGACGGCAGCCGCGACCTTGTCGACGACCTGGCGACGCTGCTTGGCATCGAGGCCCGCTTCGAGCATCCCGCGTTCAGCGGTGACGGTGGTGAAGCGCTCGTCGTACATCTCGACCGGCACCCCGACGACGCTACTCAGCTGTTTCGCCTCGGTGGTGGCACGCTTGGCCGCAGGCCCATGCGTGCCATCGAGCGACAGCGGCAGCCCGACGACCACCACCTCGCACTCCTCGTCACGCACGAGCTTGGCGATCTCGGCGTGATCGTGTCGCCGGTTCTTGGACCGGTGCACGGTGGTGAGCGCCGACGCAATGGTCCCCGAGATGTCGGACACGGCGATCCCGATCCGCTTCGACCCCAGATCGATCCCGAGCGCCCTCACACCTCAGCGTTACAGCTGGTGTCAGACACCAGCTGTAACGGCCTCGCGTGCGATCTGGAGGGCTTCGGGGATACCCGCGGGGTTCTTGCCGCCGGCCGTGGCGATGTCGCCCTTGCCGCCACCACCGCCGCCGACGGCCTTGGCCGCTGCCTGGATGAGCGTCGACGCGGGCTGATCGGAACCCTTGGGGTTGACGGCCACGAGTGCGACGCCACCCGTCGGCGTCTCGCCGATGAGCACGACGGTGTCGACGGTGTCTTGCTGGCGCACGGCGATCGCGAGCTCGCGCAGGTCGCCCGGGGCGAGCCCGTCGACCTGCTCGACGAGGGCGCCGTCGACCGCCTTGGCGGCGAGCTCGGTGGCTCGACCCATGGCGAGCTGGCTGCGCAGTGCCTTGATCTCGTCGTTGAGGCTCTTGATCTCGTCGAGCTTGCGCTGCACGCCACCGATGAGATCGTCGCCCTGAGTGCCGAGCAGCTTCGCGGTTTCGGCGAGCAGCTGTTCGTCACGCTGAAGCAGCGCCACCGAGGCTTCGCCGGTGAACGCCTCGATGCGGCGCAGATTCGAGCCGATCGACGACTCGGAGATGACCTTGACGGTGCCGATGTCGCCGGTGGCCTTCACGTGGGTGCCACCGCACAGCTCGATCGTGTCGCCCGCTTCGAGCACTCGCACGACGTCGCCGTACTTGTCACCGAAGAACGCGATGGCGCCGAGCGCTTCGGCTTCATCCTTCGTCGTCTCGAACGCACGGGTCGACTCGTTGCGCAGCGTCTGCTGGTTAGCGATGCGCTCGATCTCGGCGATCTGCTCGCCGGTGACCGCCTCGTAGTGGCTGAAGTCGAAGCGCAGGCGGTCGGGGCCGACCCACGAACCGGCCTGCTTGACGTGCTCGCCGAGCACGTTGCGCAGGGCGTAGTGGAGCAGGTGGGTGCCGGTGTGGTTGCGGCGGATGGCATCACGTCGGGCGACGTCGATGGCCGCCACACCGGTCTGGCCGACCGTGACCGTTCCCTCGGTGATGCGAGCGGTGTGGCGACGCAGGTTCGGCAGCGCGAAGGTGCAGTCGAGCACCTCGGCCACGCCGGTGTCGGTTCGGATGGTGCCGGTGTCGCCGATCTGGCCACCCGACTCGGCGTAGAAGGGGGTGACGTCAAGGAAGATCTCGACCGTGTCGCTCGGTTCGCCACCGTCACCATCGACCGGCATCACTGCGAGCACGCGGGCTTCCGACTCGGCGTCGGTGTAGCCGACGAACTCGGTGAGCCCGAACTGTTCGACGATCTCGCGGTAGCGAACGAGGGTGGCATCGTCGACGCCGCCCTTGGCCGCGGCCTTCGCACGCTCGCGCTGGGCATCCATCTCGACCTGGAAGCCGGCGAGATCGACCTCGACCTCGCGCTCCTGGGCGATCTCCTGGGTGAGTTCGAGCGGGAATCCGTAGGTGTCGTGGAGCAGGAACGTGGTCGAACCCGACAGCGACGACGGGTTGTCCTCGAGCGCGTTGTCGAGGATCGAGAGGCCGTTCTTGAGCGTGTGGCGGAAGCGCTCCTCTTCCTTGGCCATGACCGACACGATGAAGTCCTGGTTCTTGCAAAGGTCGGGATAGGCGTTGCCCATCACGTCGATGGCGACCTCGGTGAGTCGGGGCATGACCAGATCGGTCGTGCCGAGCAGGTAGGCGAAGCGGACCGCACGGCGGATGATGCGACGCAGCACGTAGCCACGGGCCTCGTTCGAGGGGAACACGCCGTCGTTGACCAACATGGCGCCCGACCGGGCGTGCTCGGCGAGCACCCTCAGGCCGAACGAATCGCGATCGTCGTAGTCGCCCACCCGGTAGGTCTTGCCCGTGAGCGACTGTGCCTCGGTGATGAGGGGCTGCATCAAGTCGGTCTCCCAGACCGAGTCGACGCCCTGGATCAGCGCCAAGATGCGCTCGAGGCCTGCGCCGGTGTCGATCGACGGGTCGGGCAGCGGGGTGCGCGAGCCGTCGGACGCCTGGTTGTACTGCATGAACACCAGGTTCCAGAACTCCATGAACCGGTCGCCGAAGGGGTCGCCGAGCGGGCCGCCGTCGGGGCCGAACTCGGGGCCGCGGTCGATGTGCAGCTCAGAGCACGGGCCGCACGGGCCCGTATCGCCCATCTGCCAGAAGTTGTCCTTGTCGCCGAGCCGCTGGATGCGGTCCATCGGCACCCCGACCTCTTCGTGCCAGATCGCCTCGGCCTCGTCGTCGGAGTCGTGCACGGTGATCCAGATGCGGTCGCCGTCCATGCCCCAGCCACCCGATTCGCGCGAGCCGGTGACCAGCTCCCACGACCACGGGATCGCCTTGGTCTTGAAGTAGTCGCCGAAGCTGAAGTTGCCGAGCATCTCGAAGAACACGAGGTGACGCTTGGTCCGCCCGACGTCGTCGAGGTCGTTGTGCTTGCCGCCGGCGCGAGCGCACTTCTGAGAGCTCACGGCGCGCTGGTACGGGACCTGTTCGTCGCCGGTGAAGTACGACTTGAACGGCACCATGCCAGCCACGTTGAACATGACCGTCGGGTCGTGCGGGATGAGGCTCGCCGACGGCACTACCGTGTGCTCCTTTGCGGCGAAGAAGCCGGTGAAGGAGTCGCGGAGCTGATCGGCGGTCATCGACATAGGACGGATATGCTATCGACGCGCACGCCCTGCTCTCGGCACGGTTCACGGCCAGCTAGCTTCTCCCCGATGGCGGCACCGGACGACCTCCACGAGTGGATCTCGTTCGAGGACCCCGACGAGCATCGAACCTGGCTGTTCGACGCCACCTACCTCCGTTCGAACTACACCTGCATCTACGGCAACGGCTGCAAGGGAATCGGTGACGAGCCCGACCCCGATGCCATGCACGGATGCTGCTCGCACGGTGCACACCTCGTCGACGCCGCTGATCTGGCCAACGTCGAGCGGCGATTCGAGCGGGTGAAGAAGCGGCACATGCAGTTCCGTAAGGACGCCAAGCTCCATGGCTTCACCACCGAAGGCGACCCCTGGGAGAACGAGGACGGAGAGCTCGAGCCGACCACCCTCACCCGGACGGTCGACGGTGCGTGCATCTTCCTCAACCGATCCGGCTTCGAAGGTGGCGCCGGCTGCGCGCTGCACATCGCTGCGGTCGAGGCCGGTGAGCGGCCGCTCGACTGGAAGCCCCAGGTCTGTTGGCAGGTCCCGATCCGGATGGAGGACTCCGTCGACGATCACGGTCACGTCTGGACGCGGGTGCGCGAGTGGAAGCGTCGCGACTGGGGTGAGGGCGGCGACGAGTTCGGGTGGTGGTGCACCGACGCCGATTCGCCTGAGGCGTTCATCGGCAACGAGCCGCTCTACGTGTCGGGGCGCGACGAGTTGGTCGAACTCGTGGGCACGACGATCTACGACCTACTGGTCGAGCAGCTGGAGCGCCCCGAGTGGGTGCCCCTTCCGCATCCTGCGGTCCGCCGTTGACCGGCAGCAGATTCCGCCGGTCAGATGTGAAGGTCAGTCGTCGCCGTCGGCGTCGTCGTCGTCGAAGGTGACGCCGTACTTCTCCGCCAAGGCTGCGTACTGATCGTCTTCTTCATCATCTTCGTCGTCGTCGTACGACGACTGGTCGCCGAGCCCGAGATCAAAGGCCCCCGGACCCGCCTGCTTCAGTTTTCTCGCCTCTTCGAATCGGCGATGACGACCCTTCTTCACGACAGGGCTCCTGCACTAGTGGGATGACATCGGTGTGACATGGTATCGGTCCGACCAGGGCAAACGCGAGTCACGCGCCCATTTGCCCGGGATTCGGCGAGAATCGGGGCGTGAACCGCACGACGGCGATCCTCAACCAGAAGGGCGGGGTCGGCAAGACCACTGTCACCCTCGGCCTCGCGTCAGCGGCCGCGGCCGCCGGCCGGAAGGTCCTCGTGATCGACCTCGATCCGCAGGGATCGTCGTCATGGGTGCTGGGTGTCGACCCCGATCAGATCGACGTGTCGGTCGGCGACGTCCTCCAGAAGGCACCCCTCGCCGATGCGATCCATCCATCGAGCTGGTCCGATCTCGTCCACGTCGTCCCTGCCCGGGCCGACCAGCAGGGGCTCGAAGACGGCAAAGCCCGCCGCCTCGCGAAGGCGATCGAGAAGTGTCAGGAATCGGGAGCGATCGACCTCGAGTCGTACGAGGCGATCCTGATCGACTGCCCCCCGTCGCTCGGCAACCTCACCACCAACGGGCTCGCGGCTGCGCGCCATGCCCTCGTGGTGGTCGAGCCTTCGGCGCTCGGCCTCCGCGGGATCGGCGGCGTCGCCGACACGATCGACGACGTGTGGGACCGTCACAACCCCGACCTCGAGCTGAGCGGCGTCGTCCTCAATCGGGTCCCTGCGGTGTCGAGCGAGGCCGATCGCCGGATCGATGAACTGTCACGCATCGTCGGCCGCGAGGCGATCTGGCAGCCTCCGATACCGCAGCGCGTGGTGTTCAACCAGGCGGTCGGAGAACGGCGCCCGATCCACTCCTACGGCAGCCGCGCCCAGCAGCCGATCGAGGTCTTCGACCGCTTGTGGTCGACCCTCCGCCGAACCTTGCACCGCTGAGCGCAGCGATGAGACCCGTCTTCGGACGGGGCTGTCACCTCTCGCCGACGACGGTCAGACGGGGCGGAGGGTGAGTCGGCCTTCGGGATCGAAGGTCAGGCCGGCCTTGCCGGAGACGAGCGCCTTGATGCCATCGCCGAGGAGGGTCGACCGCCAACCCGAAGCCAGGCGAGCGTCGGGGTCGTCACGCAGGAACGACACGATGTCGGCCCGGGTGGCCAGCTGGGCGGTGTCGATCTTCTCGTCACGGGCGATCTGGCCGACCCACGCCGAGATGAGCGTGACCGCCGGGCGGAGGTTGCGGTCGAGGTCGTCGGTCGAGCGAGGTGGTTCGGGTGGTGTCTGCCCACGCCCGGCATCGACCGCGGCGAGGATCTCGTCGGCGATGCCACCCTTGGAGTGCCGGTCGTCGACGCCACGGGCCTGACGCAGCTCCTTCAGCGTTGATGGCGCCCGCTGGGCCACACCGAGCACTGCGAGGTCGGGCAACACCTGACGAACCGGGATGTCGACCCGCATCGCACGCTCCTCGCGCCACGCTGCCACCGATTGGGCGACCGCGCGTGCCTTCGGACGCAACGACCGAGCATCTTTCAATCGCAGCCAGGCGTCGGATGGGTTCGAACCACTCACCGGACGGGTTCGCAGCTCTTCGCACGCCGCCTCGGCCCAGTCGCGCCGGCCGAGCTCGTCGAGCTTCACCAGCAGCTTGTCGTGCACTTCGAGCAGGTACTCGACGTCGGTGGCTGCGTAGTTGCGCTGGGCATCGGTGAGCGGACGACGCAACCAGTCGGTGAGCCGGTCGCCCTTGGGAGGATTCACCCCGACTTCGCCGTTGAGGAGCGACACCAGCGATGGCGTGCCATATCCCACGAAGCCAGCGGCGACCTGGGTGTCGAACATCGACGTCGGGACCGACCCGACCGCGTGGGTGAGCACGTCGAGGTCCTGCTGCGCGGCGTGGATGACGCACAACGACTCGGTGCTGAACAGATCGCGCAGCGGCGTGACGTCGACCGAGATCGGGTCGATGAGGACGAGCTGCTGATCGTTCGGGTCGCCGTCGCGGTGCCAGGCGACCTGGACCAGCGCCAGCTTGGGGAAGTAGGTGCGCTCGCGGTGGAACTCGGTGTCGAGCGCGTACCGATCGAGTTCGACGAGTTCGGAGACGACCTCGTCGAGGTGGCCTTGCGCGTCGATCCAGCGATGGGCGATGGTCGGAGCGGCCTCAGCCACCGCCGCCACCCGCTCCGGTCTCGACATCGAGACCGGCGGCTTCCCACGCCATCATCCCGCCGACGACGTTGACCACCTGCTTGCCCTGAGCGGCGACGAACTCGCACGCCTGCATGCTGCGACCACCCACCTTGCAGATGACGTACGTCGGGTCGCCATCGAACTTGTCGACGTTGTCGGGCACGGTGCCGAGCACCACGTGTTCGGCGAACGACACGTGGCCGTCGGCCCACTCGTGGTCTTCACGCACGTCGATGAGGCGGATGTCGGGGCCGAGGGCCGCCAGGTCAGCGACCGAGGTCTCTGCGATGCTCACGTGGTCTGACACTACCGCAGGCCACGGCTGCCCGATGGCCGGTCGACGTCAGCCGTGTCGACGGCCACATCGGTCAATCGACGCAGCTCCTCGGGTGTGTTGATGTTGGCGAGGACCGAGGCCCCGACGGGCACGACGATCGGCACGAGGCGGTCGAGCACCCGTGCCACCGACCGCTCCCCCGACTCGAACATGTCGTTCACCTCGGTGGCGATGGCCACCGGCCAGAGGGCGCACATCGGCTCGACCCGCTCGCCTTCGCCAGCCACCACCCTGCCGCCGCCACTGCGGTGGGCCTCGACCAACTGGCTGATCGTCCGGCCACTGAGGCTCGGCATGTCGCATGCCACCACCACGACTGCCTCGGCCTCGAGTTCGCCGGCATGTGCCAGCGCTGTCACGATGCCCCCCAGCGGGCCCTCTTGCGGATGGAGGTCAGCCACGTGGTCCACCGATGGTCGGCTCCTACCGCCGACCGACACAACAGGCGAACAACCCGCATGACGGAGCGCGGCGACGACGCGGTCGAACATCGTGACGCCGTCGACCTCGATCGCGGCCTTGTCGACGCCCATCCGGCTGCTGCGTCCGCCCGCGAGGACCGCACCCAACACACTGCCCACCTGGTCGGCCTGGCCGGACGAACTCACGACTCAGGCGTCGGGGATGCCCGACGGGTCGAGCTGGAGCAAGAACTGCTGGCAACGCTCGGCCTCGTCGGTCTCGCCAATCTGGGCGGCCATCTGCCCCAGTCCCCGCAGCGAACGGAGGAAACCCTGATTGGTCGGCTCGCTCCAGCGCACGTAGCCGGAGCCGCGCCAGCCGTTGCCACGCAGCGCATCGAGCCCCCGGTGGTAACCCACCCGGTAGGCGGCGTAGCGCTCGATCGTGTCGCGACCAAGGTCGCCGAGGGCGGCCCACCCGTCGAGGAATCGAGGCGAGTCGGCCACCACGCCGGCGACGGCGGCCCGTTGGTCGGCCCCTTGGAGCGCGAACGCAGCGGCGAGCCGCTCGGCGTCACTCGGGTCGGCCGGTGGGAGCACCGTGGTGGGGATACCGGCGGAGAACTGGATCGGCTGGTCGCTCACGTCGATGAGCGTACCGATGGCGGCGCACCGGCGAGTTGTCGACCACTCGACGAGTCGCCGCTCTACGATGCCGAACGTGACCGCGCTGGGCATCACCCTCGACACCGCCAAGAACATCGCCATCGGCGTCGTCGTCGTGTTCCTGGTCGGCAGCCTGCTCGCCGCCTGGCTGATGAAGACGATCGTGCAGAAGATCGCCGTCGCTGCGGTGTTGGCGCTGCTCGCCTTCGCCGTCTGGACCCAGCGAACGTCACTCCAGGAGTGCGCCGACAAGGTCCAGGAGAACTTCGAACTCGACGGCACGACCGCCAACTTCGTCGACACCGACTGCACGTTCTTCGGGTTCGAGGTCACGATCTCCGATCCGCGATCGCCCGACGCCGGGTGAGCCGGCAACACACCGCCCGCCGCTCGCTCGCGGTCTTCACCCTCGGCAAGGCGGTCACGAACACGGCACTCCGCTGGGCTGCGCCGTTCCTCCCCACCCTCGAGAAGGCATTCGGTGCCTCGACGGCCCAGCTCACCACCGCACTCGGCGTGGCGGAGGCGGGAGGTCTCACCACGTTGTTCGTGGGCCGCAAGCTCGATCGAGGGCACGAGCGGCTCATCGCGGTCGCCGGCTGCGGCATCATCGCAATCGCCTCACTCGTCGCCCTGATCGGCACCACCTTCACGTTTGCGATCTCTGCGTTCCTGGTCGTCGTCGGCGTCGCCAACCTCACCACGGCCGGTCACGCCTACCTCGGCCATCGAGTCCCGTACGACCGTCGAGCGCGCTGGATCGGCATCTTCGAGACGTCGTGGGCGCTCTCGCTGCTCGTCGGAGCACCGATCGTCGCCGTGCTCATCACCCTCGTCGGGTGGCGCGGCCCCTACGTCGCCTTCGTCATCGCAGCCACGTTCGCTGCGGTGCTCATCGCCACCCAGGTCGACCCCGCGCCTCCTCCGGCTCGCACGGGTGACAGGTCGACCGCTCCCACAGCGACCCGCCCCGACGCCGCTGCCTGGCGAACCATGCTCGGCTCGGCCTGCGTCGGGATGGCCGGACTGTCGATGTTCGCGATCAGCGGCGCCTGGCTCGATGACGACTACGGGGTGTCGACCGCTGGTCTCGGCGCCGTGGCGGTCGGCTTCGGCGCGATCGAGCTCATGTCGAGTCTGGTGTCGGCCGGCTGGGCCGACCGGCTCGGCAAGCTCCGCACCACCGTGGCGGCCGTCGCCCTGCTGGCAGTCGGCCTCGTGATCATGAGCCTGGCAGGCACGCTCGTGGTCGCCGTCATCGGCCTGCTGGCCTTTCTGTGCGGCTTCGAGTACGCGATCGTCACGTCGTTCTCACTCGTGAGCGAAGCGATGCCCGCGGCCCGGGGTGCCACGATCGCCATGTCGAATGCAATCGGTACGAGCGCACGCGCCGTCGGGGTGATCGCGAGCGGCCTGCTCTACGAGGCACACGGCATCGTCGGTAGCTCGGCGCTGTCGGGGATCGCCGCGATCGTTGCGTTCGCGTTGCTGGCCACATCGCGCCGACGAACGCCGGCGGAGCGCGTTGTCGTGCTCAGCTGACCTGGACGAGTCGCAGTACGTCGGTGGCCGGGCTGGTCCACTCGGCACCAGGGCGAACCGGAGCGGGGGCACCCGCCAAGACCAGCACGGTGTCGCCGTGCTCGATCTCACCGCGCTGGATGGCTGTCTCGACTGCGAACCACACCATGTCGTCGGTCGAGGTGTACACCTCGACGGTGAGCGGATCGACCCCCCAGATGAGACTCATCCGGCGAGCCATCGATGCATCGGGGGCGAGCCCCACCATCGTCGCCTCGGGCCGGAAGCGAGCCATGGCCCGAGCGGTGAGGCCGGTGCGGGTGCAGCACAGGATCGCCGAGACGTTGCTGTCGATCGCTGCCTGCGACGCGGCGTGGGTGAGTGCCATCGTGATCCGCTCGGGTGCGTCGAAGTCGCCGACTCGCTGTTCCCGGCCGAGCCGGTTGGCCCAAGCCCGATAACTGGCCTCGCCCTCGGCGCGCTCGGCGACCGTGCTCATCGTGTTGATGACCGACACCGGGTCACGCCCGATCGCCGTTTCGCCCGACAGCATGACGGCGTCGGTGCCGTCGAACACCGCATTGGCCACGTCGCTCACCTCGGCGCGGGTGGGCGAGGGAGAGTTGATCATCGACTCGAGCATCTGGGTCGCCGTGATGACGGGAACACCTTCGGTCACGCAGTGGCGCACGATCCGCTTCTGGAGATGCGGGACGTCTTCGATCGGACAGTCGATCCCGAGATCGCCACGAGCGACCATGATCGCGTCGGAGACGTCGACGATCGATTCGAGGTTGGCCACCGACGACGCCGTCTCCATCTTGGCGACCAGGCCGGCCCGGTCGCCGACGACGGCTCGAACCTTTTCAACGTCGGCGGCGGCCCTCACGAACGACACCGCCATGAATTCGACACCGGCCGACGCCATGGTCTCGGCCAACACGAGGTCTTCGTCGGTCGGAGTCATGAGTCGCATGGCGTCGGACGGGATGTGAACACCGGGCGAGCCGTTGGCGCGACCGCCGGCTTCGACCGTGGCCGTTGCATGATCGTCACGGATCGTGGTGATCCTCAGTGCGATGGCGCCGTCGCCCAGCTGGATGTGGGCGCCGACCTTCAGATCGTCGAGCAGGGTCGGATACTCGATCCTGATCGTGCCGGCATCGCTCGGGCCATCGCCCGGCTCGAGGTGGATCGTGGCGGCTGGATCGAGGTTGACGCCCCCGTCGGGGAATCGACCGGCGCGAATCTTCGGGCCTGGCAGATCGGCGAGCACACCGACGTGCTTGTCGAGTTCGGCTGCGACCGCACGCACATCGGCGAGCCGTTGGAGGTGGCTCTCGACATCGCCATGGCTGAGGTTGAGGCGGAAGACGTCGACGCCTGCTTCGATCATGTCGCGGATCACCACCCGGTCTTCGCTGGCGGGGCCGAGCGTGGCGACGATCTTCGTACGGCGCGTCATGTGTAGTTGTATATCGGTGTATGCAGATTCTCCTCATTCGGCACGCACTTCCCATAAAGCGGGAAGTTGACGACGGAGCGGCGGATCCCGAGCTCTCGGAGATCGGCCAGCAACAGGCAGCATTGCTCGGCGAGTACCTGGCAACCGAGGCGATCGACGCGGTGTACGCGTCGACGATGCGGCGAGCCCACGAGACGGCGCTGCCGGTCGCTGCTGCCCACGACCTCGACCTGGTGCTCGAACCAGGTGTGGCCGAGTTCGACCGCCACAGCAGCGAGTACGTCCCGGTCGAGGAACTGAAGGCGGCCGGCGATCCACGGTGGGAACAGATGCTGGCCGGCACGTATGACCCGGGGAGCGACGAGGCTCGACACGAGTTCGAAGCGCGGGTGCTGGACGTCGTCGAGCGGATCATCGGCGATCACTCGGGCGAGAACGTCGCCGTGGTGTGCCACGGCGGTGTGATCTCGACGTATCTGGCCCACATCCTGAGGATCCCGCCGCCCGAGGGCTCGTTCAACCCCGGTTTCTTCTACCCGGGCTACACCTCCATCCACCGAGTGGCGGCATCATCGAAGGGCCATCGCAGCATCTTGGCCATCAACGAAACGGCCCATCTGCGAGGATCGGGCCTGCCCATCGGCATGGGCCGCCACGGCTGAAGGAGACCTCACGCGATGACCGATGTATCCAACCCGGCGCAACTCGACGACCTGATCGCATACCTCGACGACTCGCCGTCGCCGTTTCACGCGGTCGAATCGACGATCGCCCGGCTCGGCGGATCGCAGCGCCTCGACGAGGCCGACGAGTGGGACGAGCTACCTCGCCGTGGTCACGTGGTGCGTGACGGAGCGATCATCGCCTGGGCGCTCCCCGACGACGCGTCGCCCGCCGCCGGGTTCCGCCTCGGCGGCGCCCACACCGACTCGCCGTGCCTGAAGGTGAAGCCGAAGCCCGACACGTCGACCGCCGGCTGGCGCCAGCTCGCCGTCGAGGTCTACGGCGGCATCCTCAACAACACGTGGCTCGACCGTGATCTCGGCATCGCTGGCCGCGTGATCGGAGCCGACGGCGCGACCCGGCTGGTGCGCGTCGACGAGCCGGTCGCCAGGATTCCCCAACTGGCCGTGCATCTCGACCGGGAGGTCAACTCGGGCGGCCTCAAACTCGACACGCAGGCCCACCTCACGCCGGTGTGGGGTGTCGGCGCCTCGTCCGACGGCGAGTTCGCCGAGTGGATCGGTGAGCGAGCAGGGCTCGATGGCCCCGCAACGTGGTGGGAGCTCTGTCTCGTCGACACCCAGGGGGCGGCGGTCATCGGCGCCGATCGCTCGATGCTCACGTCGGCCCGGCTCGACAACCAGCTCTCCTGCTGGGCTGCAACGCAAGCACTCGCCGCAGCGACGCCGACCGACCAGGTGGCGCTGATCGTCCTGAACGATCACGAAGAGGTCGGGTCCTCATCGACCACGGGCGCCGGTGGCCCATTCCTCGAAGCCATCCTCGAACGGCTCGTGTTCGGCCTCGGTGGGCGACGCAGCGACCTCCATCGGGCGATCGCCGCCTCGTCCTGCATCTCGGCGGACAACGCTCACGCAGTGCACCCGAACTACGTCGAGCGCCACGAACCGGGCCACCGCCCGATCGTCAATGCTGGCCCGGCCGTGAAGGTCAACGCCAACCAGCGCTACGCCACCTCGGCGACCACGGCTGCCGTCTTCCAAGACGCGTGCGAACGAGCCGGAGTGCCGTGGCAGGTCTTCGTCTCGCGCAACAACATGCCGTGTGGCTCGACGATCGGCCCGATCACCTCGACGCGGCTCGGTATCGACACCGTCGACGTCGGTGTGCCCCAGTTGTCGATGCACTCGGCGCGCGAGTTGTGCGGGGTCGATGACCCACTCCACCTCGCCGCAGCGCTCGGCTCCTACTTCGGCTGAGCGTCGCCACCCGTCTCGGCGTCGGGGTCGGCGGTCGCCTGCGCCCGATCGAACAGCACCTGCAGATCCCGGTGCAGGCGTTCGGTCGCAGCGGTCAGCGCCTTGCGCGACGCCCGGCCCCGCTCGTCGAGCTCGACCGAGAACGGCTCGCCGATCACCATGTGGACCTTGCGCGGGTAGACGAACTTCGCCTTGCGAGGCATGACCTTGGCTGACCCCCCGATGCCGACCGGCACGATCGGCACGTTGGCCTTCGAAGCGATGAACGCAACGCCGTCGAACAGCGGCTGGATGATCGGGCCGTCTTTGCGTTCGCCCTCGGGGTAGATGACCAGCGGTTCGCCGTCGTTCAGGATCTCGACGCAACGCTTGAGCGCTTCGCGATCGACCGAGCCGCGGGTGACCGGAAACGCACCGAGCGCCGAGAACAGCCGACCCAGCCGCTCGTGCTTCCACATGGTGTCTTTGCCCATGAAACGCATCCGCCGCGACTGCACCGCCGCAGAGATCGGCGTGTCGATGTAACTGCGGTGGCTCGGAGCGAACAGGTACGCCTCGTCAGCCGGCAGATGCTCGCGACCCTCAACCGACATGCGGGTGTAGACCTTGGTGGTCCAGGCGACGAGGAGCCATCCGATGCGGTAGAGCAGCTGGTAGGGCCAGGTCGAGCCGGCCATGCGGGTGTCGACCTTCGACATCAGTCGGCGACCTCCACGCTCGCCGAATCGGGCAGCATTGCGATGACGTGGGCGACGACCTCGTCGATCGACATGCCGGTGGTGTCGACGATGGTGGACCCTGCCGCTTCGGTGAGCGGGCTGTCGGCGCGTGACGAGTCTTTGCGGTCGCGCTCGATGATCGACGACTCGACCTCATCGACGTCGCCGCCGATCTCGGCGACTCGGCGCTCGGCGCGGACGCGCGGTGAGGCGGTGATGAACAGCTTGAGGGTCGCGTCGGGGAACACGACCGAGCCGATGTCACGGCCCTCGACGACGCCGCCGCCCTGTTCGGCGGCCCACGAGCGCTGACGGTGGACCAGCTCGGCGCGGACGGCGCTGTTGGCAGCGACGGCGCTGACCGCAGCGGTCACGTCCCGACCTCGGATCGACGCGGTTGCATCCTCACCATCGACGCGCACGACGTCGACGCCGGCGTCAGAGCCGGGCCCGACCGACAGCTCGACGTCGCCCACGACGGCCGCCACCTCGTCGAGGTCGCTCGGCTCCACTCCGCGCTGGAGTACCGCGTGGGTGATGCCCCGATACATCGCGCCGGTGTCGAGGTACCCGAGCCCCAGCTGGGCAGCGACGGCGCGGCCGACGGTCGACTTGCCTGCGCCTGCGGGCCCGTCGATCGCGATGATGACGGGTTCACTCACCAGCTGACCCCGAGAGGCCGACCTTCGTCGTAGCCGGATGCACCCTGCACGCCGACCACGGCCTTCTCGTGGAACTCAGCAACCGTTCCGGCTCCTGCGTAGGTCGCCGCCGAACGGACTCCGGCGACGACCTGGTCGATGATGTCCTCGACCGACGGTCGTTCGGGGTCGAGGTACATGCGCGAGGTGCTGATGCCCTCCTCGAACAGTTCCTTGCGAGCACGGTCGAAGTCGGCCTCGGCCCGAGTGCGGTTCTTGACGGCGCGGTTCGACGCCATGCCGAAGCTCTCCTTGTAGAGCCTGCCCTCCGGATCACGCAGCGTGTCGGCGGCCGATTCGTAGGTACCCGCGAGCCACGAACCGACCATGACGCTCGCGGCGCCGCCAGCCAGTGCCAGCGCGATGTCGCGTGGGAACCGCACCCCTCCGTCGGCCCAGATGTGGCCGCCGACCCGCGCGGCCTCGGCGGCGCACTCGACCACGGCCGAGAACTGGGGACGGCCGACACCGGTCATCATGCGGGTGGTGCACATCGCACCGGGGCCGACCCCGACCTTGACGATGTTGGCGCCTGCCTCGATGAGCTGACGCGTGCCCTCGGCGGTGACCACGTTGCCTGCGACGATCGGCATGTCGGGGGCGACGCTCCGAACGGCCTCGATCGCTCGAAGCGTGCGCGTCTGGTGCCCGTGGGCGGTGTCGATGACCAACACGTCGGCGCCGAGGCCGACGAGATGGTGTGCTCGTCCGGCGGGATCACCATTGATGCCGACGGCCACAGCGACCATCAGCTGGCCATTCGCATCGAGCGCAGGTCGGTAGATCGTCGAGCGCAGCGCCCCCTTTCGGGTGAGGACCCCGAGCAGGTTCTCGTCGCCATCGACCACGGGTGCGACGTGCAGGCGCCGCTCCCCCATCAGCTCGAACGCCTTCTCGGCGTCGACGTCGGGCGCCAGGATCTCGAGGTGGGTCGACATGACGTTCGAGAGCTTGCTGAAGCGGTCGAACCCGTCGGCGTCCTTCTCGGTGAACACGCCGACCGGGTGGCCGTCTTCGATCACCACGACAGCGCCGTGTGCACGCTTGTGGATCAGCGACAGTGCCTCGGCGATCGTGTCGTCGGGGCCCAGGGTGATGGGCGTTTCGAACACCGGGTGTGAACCCTTGACGGTATCGATCATCGTCTCGATCACGTCGAGCGGGATGTCTTGCGGCAGCACGGCGACACCGCCGCGGCGGGCGACGGTTTCGGCCATCCGTCGACCTGCGACCGCCGTCATGTTCGCGACGACGAGCGGGATGGTGGTGCCGATGCCATCGGGCGTCGACAGGTCGACGTTCATTCGCGATGGCACGTCGGACAGGCCGGGCACCATGAAAACGTCGTTGTAGGTCAGGTCGTGACCAGGGTCGGGGTGTAGCAGGCGCATGATCGCTCCGTTTCTCGGCTGCACGATGCTAACGGCCTAGCCTCGGTGACCAATGGGATCGACCGCTGACCACGTGCTGCTCCTCCACGGTTGGGGAGGCTCCTTCGAGGCCACCTGGCAGCGCAACGGCTTCAGCGCGCTGCTCGAAGACGGTGGGAAGACGGTCATCGGCGTCGACATGCTCGGCCATGGCGAGGCGCCCAAGCCCCACGAGCCCGAGGCCTACGCCGATCTCACCATCCGGGTGATCGATGCGCTCCCCGACGAGCCGGTCGCCGGCATCGGCTTCTCGCTCGGAGCGCTCACGCTGCTCCGGGCTGCGATCGAGCACCCAGGGCGATTCGAGCGGCTCGTCGTCGCTGGCGTCGGCGCCAACATCTTCGATCGTGACCACTCGGGCGCCTCCGCCATTTCCGAGGGGCTCGACAAACTACTCGCCGGTGCCGATCTGGGCGTCCTCACCCAGCAGCAGCGGCTGTTCGCCCAGTACGCACAGCAGCCGGGCAACGACCTCGAAGCGCTCGCCGCCATCATGCGCCGCCCGCCCGGGTCGGAGCTGAGCCACGCAACGCTGTCACAGATCGAGTGCCCCGTTCTCGTCGTCGTCGGCGAAGACGATTTCGTGTTCCCTGCCGACGAGTTGGTCGAGGCATTGCCCGACGCCCGTCAGGTCACGCTCCCGCGCACCGATCACTTCGCCACGACCGACTCGTTCGGCTTCTACGACGCCGCCCTCGAGTTCGTCGGCGCCATCTGACGCAACGAGCCGTCGTGCACGCCGCCCCGATCATCGACGACATCGAGCGCGCCTCGTCACTGCTCCGGGCAGGCGGCTTGGTCGCCATGCCGACCGAGACCGTCTACGGGCTCGCTGCGGATGCGACCGATCCTGACGCGATCGCCCGGATCTACGCAGTGAAGGGTCGACCCACCGGCCACCCGCTCATCGTCCACGTTGCCGACCCCGACGATGTGCTCGAACTCGTCGGCGAGCTGCCCGACGCTGCGCGAGCCCTCGGCGCAGCCGCCTGGCCGGGGCCGATCACGGTGATCGTGCCGCGACCTGTTTCCCTCCCCGCCGACGTGGCCGGAGGCCTCGACACCGTCGGCATCCGGGTGCCCGCCCACCCGATGGCTCGACACCTCATCCGTGTGGCTGGCGTTCCGGTCGCGGCGCCCTCGGCGAACCTGTTCGGTTCGGTCAGCCCGACCACGGCGCAGCACGTCGCGGCCGATCTCGGCGAACGGCTCGACGCCGAGCGCGACGCCATCCTCGACGGCGGCCCGTGCGACGTCGGTGTCGAGTCGACCATCGTCGACACGGTCGCTTCCCCACCCCAGATCCTGCGAGCCGGGGCGATCACCGCCGAGCAAGTCAGCGAGCTGCTCGGATCGGTCGCCGCCCCTTCGGGGCCGTCACGGGCGAGCGGGATGCTCGCCTCCCATTACGCCCCCGACTGCGCCGTTCACCTCGCGGACGACGAGGCAGAAGCACAGCGCCTGCTCGACGAGTTCTCGAGCGCCAGGGTCCTCGACGCTCGCGACGGACTCGTTCAGGTCGCTCGTGACCTCTACGCCGACCTCCGTCGAGCCGACGCAGAGGGCGTCGATCACCTCATCGCGATCCTCCCGCCGGCCGCCGGCCTCGGCCACGCCATCCGCGACCGCCTCCAGAAAGCTGCCGCCCCGCGCCCCTGACACAGCGACCCGTCAGTGGAGGGTCGACCAGTCGAGGGAGTTGAGCTCGGTGATCCAGGCGTCACGCACCCGCTCGATCGGTGGAAGCACCGACTCGGGCTCGGGCGCCACGGCGATGCTCACGGTCGAGGCACCGGCATCGGGCACGACCGAAAGGTGACACCAGCATCCGAGCGGCGCCGACATCAGCACGTCGAGCCCGTAGGGCGGGTCGTCGTCTTCGACCTCGCCGAGTGCGGCTGCGGCCAGGAGGAGCGCCTCGAACGTGTCGACGGGCAGCGCCTCGACGGTGAACGACGGCATGTCGCGGCGTGTCGGCTCCCAGTTCGACCCAGACGGTGCTGCAGCGTCGTCCGAACGAGGCTCCGGCGATACGGGTACACCCTCGGCGATCAGCTTCAGCGCAGCCGCTGCAGCGTCGTTGATCGAGCGCATCTGGTTCGCGTCACCGCCGACGTCGGGGTGGGCGTCCTTCGCCAAGTCGCGGCGGGCGCGGCGAACGTCGTCGGCCGATGCACCCGGCGACAGGCCGAGCAGCCGGAACGGATCAGTACCGGTCATCGATCTCGCACGGCGGCGTACCGCTCACGAACGTCGCCGCAGTCGACGCCATCGATCGACGTCCCCGCGCCCAGACCCCACCGCTCCTGGATCACGGAGTGGTCGACCTGTTCGAGCACCGCTGCGGCCTGGACGGCTGCTCCGGTGGCGACTGCCTCGTCGGCGTCGGCCAGCACCGTTTCGGTCCCGGTCATGCCGGCGATCACACGCTGCACCGCGTCGGAGCGAGCAGCTCCACCGACGAGCAGTACTCGCCCGCCGAGTTCACAGTGTTGGCGGAGCGCGTCGAATCCGTCGAGCAACCCGCAGGCCACGCCGTCGACCGCTGCCCGAGCGAACTGCTCGCGGGTCACGTCGGTCCGGATGCCGTGCAGTTCCCCGGTCGAATCGGGTCGGTTCGGCGTGCGCTCGCCGTCGAAGTACGGCAGCAACACCGGGCCACCCGGTTCGGCAGCGAGCGCCAAGCGGTCGAACTCGGCGTGGTCGACACCGAGCAGGCTGCGCACAGCGTCGACCACCTTGGCGGCGTTCGAGGTGCACACCAGGGGCAGGTACCGACCCGTCGCATCGGCGAACCCGGCCACCGCCCCACTCGGGTCGGCGGTCGGCGTCGGGCTCACGGCGTACACGGTGCCGGAGGTCCCGATGGAGATCGTTGCGTCGCCTGGGCGAAGGCCAACTCCCATCGCCGCCGCCATGTTGTCGCCCGTTCCGGCGCCGACGACGGCGCCGTTCCAGTCCCCCGCTGCGTCGAGCGGCCCGAGCACGTCGGGCACCGTTTGCGACCAGTCGCGCTCGGCGTCGATCAGCTCGAGCAGATCGAACCGATACGCGCCCTGCGACGGCGACCAGTAGCCAGTCCCCGACGCGTCACCTCGATCGGTTGCGAAGCGACCGGTCAGCCGGTGCGTGAGGTAGTCGTGCGGCAGCAGCACGCGAGCGACCCGCGCCCACGCGTCGGGATGCGAGCGAGCCAGCCATGCCAGTTTCGTGATCGTGAACGCTGCGACCGGAACGCTGCCGACCGCATCAGCCCACGCCTCGGCACCACCGAGTTCGGCAACCAGCCGATTGGCGTCATCAGCCGACTCGGTGTCGTTCCACAGCTTCCCCGGGTGAACCGGAACACTGCCAGCGTCCAGCGCCACCATGCCGTGCTGCTGCGCACCGACCGAGATCGCATCGATCGAGTCCACGCCCGCCTCGGCGAGCGCCGCAGCCATCGCCTCCTCGAACGCTGCCCACCATGCCTCTGGATCCTGCTCGCTCACCGGCGGCGTGACGACAGGGTGCGATGCCGATCCAGTTCCGACCACACGACCTGTTTCGAGCTCTCGCAGCTCGACCTTGGAGGACTGGGTGGAGGAATCGACCCCGGCCACGATCGCCATGGCGGCAACCTATCCGGGCGTGAACCATCCAGTCGGCGCCGAGAAGGTCACCCAGTCGCCGTCGGGCCTGCCCAGATGTCGGTCTGGTCGACCGGTTCGAAGCCGACATCGAGGTACAGGTTCCTCGCGGCGGCCTTCTCTGCTTCGAAGCAGATCTCGATTCGCTCACTCCCGGCTCGGGGGAGACGGTCGATGCCAGTGGTGAGCACCTGCGGCGCGAGGCCTCGACGCTGGCAATCGTCCTCCGTTCGTATGGGCTCGACCAGGGCCGTCTTCGTGATGGAGTCGTGCCAGAACAACTCGGCGCCGAGTTGTTGGCCGCGCTCGTCGAGCACCACGAGGTCGACGTCGTCTCGATACGACGTCGTCTGCGAGAGTCTCCGTTCGACGTCCAGCCAGTTTCGTCGCAGCCAGTGCGACGGTCGGGGCCGAGGCGTCGACCGGAATCAACACATCGAGTCCGACGCTCTCTCCCCAATCGGTTCGGTATGCAGCGGCCACCGGGCCGTGATCGTCAGACCAGATCAGTGGGTCGACCTCGTCGGTGGTTCGGGGCGTACGCCACCACCACTGGAGGTCGGCCACCTCGAGCGAACCTTCGCCGCCAGCTCACTCGACCCAAGCCACCGGGTCGGCGGCGAGCGGGTCATCCCAATCGGGTGACTGGCCCCAGCGGTCGTCGAAGACGACGTCGGCGACCGGCTTGCGCTTGAGCGGGCCATGGCGACCCGCCGGCACGCCGAGCGTGATGCACGCCGAGAGGGCGACGTGATCGGGGATGCGGAGGTGTTCACGCAGCTCGTCTTCCACCATCAGGTGCCACATCGTCAGTGCGCCCCCGTATCCCAGCCCACGAGCGGCGAGCAAAAGGTTCTGACATGCCGGATAGACCGAGGCGCCCTCGTGGGGGTCGGGATCGCGGTAGCGGTCGAGGCACACGAGCACGACGACCGGGACCGACTCGAACCGATCGACGAACTCCTGCATCGAGTCGGCGAACCGGCTCGGCCGGTAGCCATCCGCCTCCCGCTTGGTTGCCCACCCACGTCGAAAGGCCTCGCCCATCGCCGACCGAGCTGCGGCGGCACCAGGGCCATCACGCAACACGAGGAATCGGAAACGCTGCCGGTTCGAACCCGACGGGGCTCGACCGGCGAACCAGAGGATGCGGCGCAGGTCGTCGTCGGTGACCGGGTCGTCGGTGTAGCGGCGGATCGCCCGCGTGGTCGCGAGCGACTCGAGCAGACCGAGGCCGGCAGACGGCTCAGCTGCCACGGAACTCCGGCGACCGCTTTTCCATGAACGCTGCAACACCCTCCTGGAAGTCGTCGGTCCGCAGCAGGGGCAGCAACTGCAGGTACACGTGATGAACGTTCTGCTCGAAGGTCTCGGTTTCGGCCGCTCGCATCATCCGCTTGATCGCCCGCACGGCGAGCGGGGCGTTCTCGGCGACCTCGGCCGCCATCGTGGTGACCCGATCGACGAACTCCTCGGGGGCCACAACGTGGTTGACGAGCCCCAATTCGAGCGACTCGTCGGCGGTGAGCGTTCGCCCCGTGAACGCGATCTCAGCCGCCCGCGCATAGCCGACGATGCGCGGCAGCAGCCACGTACCGCCCGACTCGGGCAGGATGCCCCGCTTGGCGAACCCGGGGTTGAGCTTGGCCCGCTCGGAGGCGATGCGGATGTCGCAGCCGAGCGCCAGATCGAGCCCGTAGCCGGCCGCTCCTCCGTTGAGCGCGCAGATCGTCGGGGTGTCGAGTTCGTGCAGCACGATCGGTGGCGCGTGCTTGATGTCGAACTCGCCGACGTACCCCGAGCCGCCGCCGAGGTTGCCCAAGCCACCCTTCGGGCCAGCCATCTGCGCCTGCAGGTCGAGCCCGGCGCAGAACGCTCGGCCCGCGCCGGTGAGCACGATGCAGCGCACCTCGGGGTCACGGTCGGCCGTGTCGAGCCAGTGGGAGATGTCGTGGAGCATCGACGAGGAGATGGTGTTCATCCGCTCGGGGGCATCGAGCGTGATCCACGCCACGTGGTCGTGCACCTCGTATCTGACCTCGCGTGCTCCGTCGACGGTGGTGTCAGCCATCCAACGACCGTAGGGCACGGGCTCGTCAGGCTCCGCAGCGGGATACTGCGCGTCCCGGATTGACACGACCTCCGGTGCTACCTTCGCCGCCGATGATCACGGTCGAACAACCACTTGGTGTGGTCAATCGAGTGACGCAAACGGCCGCGCCGATCGCCGCACACGCCGCATCGATCCATTCGGCACTCGCTCCGTTCCGGCACGGGGTCGGCGACCCGACCACCCAGCTCACGCGGCCCGGCCCGAGTGGGGTCTTCGTCCGAGCAACGCTCACGCCCGACGGACCCGCCACCATCCGCCTCAGCTGGCGCCCAGGCACCGACCAGCCATGCGACACCGCGCTCTCGATCGACGCCTGGGGCCCTGGAGCCGACTGGCTCGCTGCTCGAGCGACCGCCATGGCCGGTTTCGACGACGACGGCGCTCCTCATCTCCAGCACGTCGCCGATCCGGTGATCGCCCAGGCCGCGACCTCAGGCCGGCACCTCCGCATGGGCCGAAGTGACGACCTCTACCACGAGTTGCTCCCCACCGTGCTCGAGCAGCGCATCACGGCTCGCGAAGCCGTTCGCCAGTGGGCGCGCCTCTGCCGAGAACTCGGCGAGCCCAGCCCCGGCCCCCTCGACCTCACGCTGCCACCATCTCCCGATGTGCTCCGTCGCCAACCCACCTGGTGGTTTCATCCCCTCGGCATCGAACGTCGACGGGCGGCCACGCTCGTCGAGATCGCTCGGCATGCCTCGAAGCTCTGGTCGTGGGCCGGGCTCGACAACACCGAAGCCGAACGGCGACTCCAGCTGCTGCGCGGCGTCGGGGTCTGGTCGACTGGCTCGGTGCTCGGCCCGGCGCTCGGCGACCCCGACGCACTCTGCGTCGGCGACTACCACGCCAAGAACGTCGTCGCCATTGCGCTGCGCGGCCGACCGCGCGGCACCGACGAGGAGATGGTCGCAGCACTGGAGCCCTATCGCGGGCAACGTGGTCGTGTCCTCCGGCTGCTCCTCGTAGCCGGTCACCGAGCACCTGCGTTCGGCCCTCGTCAGCGCGTTCTGCCGATGCATCGATGGTGAACATGACGCCCTCCACGCCGACATCGGGACCCGAACCGACGCAGCCGTCGACGCCTCCGCCGCCTCCGCCGCCACCGGCGGTCGCACAGCTCGGCGCCATACCGCCTCCCCCACCGACCACCGCGCTCGACGAGCACGTCTCGCGGTCGGCCGACGACCGGAGTCCCGACGACCAGGAACCACCGGTCCGGCCGACCAGCAGTGCGGTCAGGCAGGTGGCCTGGCGACGAGCACTCGTCGTCGGCATGAGCGCCTACGCGCTCTCCCGCGTGCTCGTGATCGTCGGGACCGCCGTCCGTGCGGCGCAGCGAGCTGTCGACGCCCGTCTCGCCGGGCTTCCCGAGCCGTCGACCCGAGTGTCGGTCACCGATGCGCTCACCTCGTGGGACGGCCTCTGGTATCTGGCTGTCGTCCGCGACGGCTACCCCGACGAGATCCCCGCCGACGTCACCTTCGATCAGATGGAGGCGCGGGCGGCGTTCTTCCCGCTCTTCCCGGGCGCTGTACGCGCCGTCGACTCGGTGCTCCCAGGCGGTGACACGATTGCGGCGCTCGTCCTCAACATCGTGCTCGGCGCACTAGCAGTGCTCCTCGTCGGGTTGTTGGCCCGCGAGGTTGCCGACGAACGTGTCGCCGGTCGGGCGATGGTGCTCTTCGCGATCTTCCCAGGGTCGTTCGTGTTGTCGTTCGCCTACGCCGAGGCGCTCATGATCGTGTTCGCCGGCGCCTGTCTCCTGTTCCTCCGAGATGAGCGCTGGGTGCTGGCCGGGTTCGCCGCCATGCTCACCACCGCAACCAGACCGAACGGCATCGCCATCATTGCTGCGTGCGCGGTCGCTGCGTTCCTCGCGATCCGCAGAAACCGTGACTGGTCGTCGCTCATGGCGCCAGTGCTGGCTCCGATCGGGTTCGTCGGGTTCATGCTCTACGTCGACAGCGAGGCGGGCGAACGCGGCGCCTGGTTCCGTGTGCAACGTGAAGCCTGGGATGAGGGGGTCAGCTTCGGCTGGACGGCGATTCGTCTGTCGGCCGAGTTCGTCGCCAACCCGTTCGCCTCCCCGACCGGCGGGCTCACGGTCGCCTGCCTCGCCGCCACGGTCTTCATGGCGTGGGCGACGGTGCGGGTCGGTCTGCCGTGGGAGTGGCTGGCCTACTCGGCCGTCATCATCGTCATGGTGCTGCTTCCCGACACCGTGACGATCCGGCCGCGTTTCGTTCTCGCTGCGTTCCCACTGTTCATCGGCGTCGCTGCGTGGTGGCCCGACAAGTGCGTCGAACGCGGCACCGGTGACGACGACGCGGCGACTCGTTCCGAGAACGCTCGATATGCCTGGGATGCGATCGTGCTCGTCTCCGGCGCTGGTCTCGTCGGCCTCACCGGCCTGTACGTCGCCCTGGGGGCGATCCCGTGATGCGAGTGCTCGTCGCTGTACCGACCTACGACGAAGCGGCCAACGTCGACGCGCTCTTCGACCTCCTCGATGAGCACGTGCCCGACGCCGACGTCGTGGTCGTCGACGACGGATCGACCGACGGCACCCCCGATGCCGTTCGCCGACGGACTACCCGCCGTGGCGACGGGCTGGGGTCCATCCGGCTGGTCGAACGTTCGGGAAAGCAGGGACTCGGTTCGGCCTATCGGCACGCGTTCGGCATCGCGCTCGACGAGGGGTACGACGCAGTGGTCGAGGTCGACGCCGACCTGAGTCACGACGTGGCCGTGCTCCCGACGATGCTCGCCGTCGCCGACCACGGCATCGACGCGGTCATCGGCTCGCGGTACATCCCGGGCGGGGGTGTCGACGGCTGGCCGAAGCGGCGAATCTGGTTGTCTCGATGGGGGAATCGCTACGCCGCTCTCGCACTCGGGTTGGCGATCAACGACGCCACCGCCGGCTTCCGCGTCTACCGCACCGATCTACTGCGCAGAATGGACCTCGAGGCGGTGACCGCCGACGGCTACGCCTTCCAGGTCGAGATGACGTACCGGGCGATCGGCGTCGGCGCGTCGATCGTCGAGATCCCGATCACCTTCCGGGACCGCGCCGCTGGCGAATCGAAGATGAGTCGCGCCATCGTCCTCGAGGCACTCGCCCTCGTCACCAAGTGGGCCGTCAGCGACGCCCTCTCGCTCAAACGAACTCGGCGCGCCTATCTGTCGAGGTCTACCTGGTCGCTGCCCTCGCGGTCACGGTGACGTCGTGAGCCAGCGACGTTGGTGGCCGATCGTGTGCGCCATCGCCGCGTACCTGCCTGCGCTGCTGTCGTCGCCCGGACGGATGCCCGCCGACACCAAGCTGGCGCTGTACCTCGATCCACAGCGTCTGACCGTCGAGGCGACCAACACCTTCGATGCGGCTCAGTACGCCGGGTGGGTGCCTCACCAGCAGATCGCCTACCTCTGGCCGAGTGGTCCGTGGTATTCCCTGTTCGATCTGGCCGGTGTCCCCGACTGGATCGCTCATCGGCTGTGGATCGGCACGATCCTCTCCCTCGCCGGCATCGGCGTCGGCTGGACGCTCCGGCGGCTCGGCCTGGGCACGACGGCTGCACTGACGGGAGCCCTCGTCTACCAACTCTCCCCCTACGTCTTGCCGTACGTGTCGCGCACCTCTTCGCTGCTGCTGCCCTTCGCCGCCGTCGGCTGGATCTGTGGACTCGTGCTCCTCGCAGGACGTGACGTGCATCGGATCCCGTGGCGCTGGCCGGCCGCAATCGCTCTGGTGGTGGCGAGCATCGGGGCCGTCAACGCGACTGCACTCCTGATGATCGTGCCCGCTCCTGCGCTCGTGTTGGCGTACCTCCGAGTCGCCGAGGGGCTCACGTGGAAACGCATCGGTGCCATCGCCGGACTCGTATCGGTCGCATGCCTCGCCGTGTCGGCGTGGTGGATCGCGATGCTCGTCACCCAACGAGACCACGGTCCCGACGTACTGGCCTATTCCGAGAGCCTCCGGGCCGTGTCGACCAGCGCGACGTCGATCGAGACGCTGCGAGCGCTCGGGTATTGGCTCTTCTACGTTCGCGATCACCTCGGGGCCACGACGACGGCGTCGCTCGATCACCTCACGAGCGTGCCGATCATCGTCCTCGGTCTGGCCGCAGTGCTCCTCCCGTTGCTGGGGCTGATCGTCGACCGGTCTGCACGTTCCCGCCTGGGCGTCTGGTGCGTCGGCATCGGCACCGTGCTGGCGGTCGGCGTTCATCCGATCGATGAGCCGAGCCCGCTCGTCGCCTTTCTCGGCGGTGATCTCGACACCGGGGTCGCGCTCGCCCTTCGGAGCAGTGCGCGAGCTGTGCCCGTCGTCGTGTTCGGCCTGGCGATCGGTGCCGCCGGCCTGGTCGACCGAGCTCCGTGGCCCGGGGCACTCCAGCAGCGACTCGGTGAATGGCAGGGCCGCGCAGCTGCGCTGACCATCGTCGGCATCGTGTTCGTAGCCACGCCGAGCTGGTGGACCGGTGCGCTGGTCGATCCGAACCTCGACCGAGACATCGACCCGCCGGCTGCCTGGCTGGAGGCCGCCGGCGACCTCGACGACGACCCGGGCGGCGGCCGCGTCCTCCAGCTGCCCGGTTCCGAGTTCGGTGCGTTCTCCTGGGGCGTCACCGTCGATCAGCCGCTCCCCTACCTCACGGAACGAGGCGTGATCACGAGAGACCTGCTACCGCTCGGCTCTCCGGCGGCGATGGACCTCGTGTGGGCGCTCGACGATCGAGCACAGGACGGCACGCTCGAACCGGGCTCGATCGGTCCGGTCGCCCGATGGCTGGGCGCCGACCGCATTTGGCTCGCCGGCGACCTCGATGTCGAGCGGTACGACACCGCTCGTCCCGGGGTCGTCACTGCGGTGATCGACCGGGCGAACCTCGGGACCTCCGAGACCTACGGTGACGCGACGATCGAACACAGCGGCTGGGCGGTGGTCGACGAGGAACTCGTCGGAGTTGATGCCGCCGGTGCACCGATCGAGCCGGTCGAGATCACGACCCTCGACCGGGCCGGGAGCATCGTTCGTGTCGGCACCGATGAGGTCGTGGTGGTCGGGTCAGGAGCCGGGCTGGTCGATGCGGCGGCCGCTGGCGTGCTCGTCGGTGACGAACTGATTCGCTACGCGGCATCGATCGCCGACGACCGACCGGTCGAGCGCCTCGTCATCACCGACTCCCACCGCGACCGGGCTCGACACTGGCGGTCGTCACAAGACACGACTGGCTTCACCGAGAGCGACTCCCCAGAATCAGACCTGCTGCGCGTCGATGATGGCGATGAGCGCCTCCCACTCTTCGACGGAGCAACCGACCGCGAGATCGACGACGACGATCGGACGGTATCGGTACAGCGCGGTGCGGTCACCGCCCGAGCCAGCGTGTACGGGGAACCCTTCGCCTACCTCCCCGAGCATCGTCCGGTCATGGCGATCGATGGCGACATCGAGACCGCATGGGTCGTCGGTGAGCATGGCAACCCGATCGGCGAGTTCATCGAACTCGATGTCGACCCCACCCGCACTCCCGAGCGCCTGGTCGTGCACCAACCGACCGCACCGGGCGATCGATCGATCACCGAGATTCGCGTTCACCTCGATGGCGACGCCGTCGCCGACGTGGCGATCGACGATCGGTCGAAAGGTCCCGAGGGCCAACCGATCAACGTTCCACTCGCCGGCACCAACGGGATTCGCCTCGAGATCATCGCCGTGTCGACAGGACGCCCGAGTGCCGTCGGATTCTCCGAGATCGACCTCGGACTCGGCGCGACGACCGAGTGGATCCGAACGCCCTCCCGTGTTCCCGAACTCGCCACCGATGGACAGCTCGACGTGGTGCTCAGCCGACTCCGGAGTGAGCCGACCGATCGATGGCGCGACGACCCGGAGCCAGTGCTCCGACGGGAGCTCCCCCTCCCCGAAGAGGCCGTGGCCGTCACCGCGCAGGTCGACGTGACGCTCCGGCTCGACCCGCGAGCAGCCGACACCGACATCGTGACCTTGGTCGGCGGAGCTGCGGTGGCGACCGACCATCTACTCGGCGTTCCGACGGCGCGGGGTCACGCCGCCGTCGACGGCGACCCCGCCACTGCGTGGATCACCCCGTTCGGCCGACCCACCGGCCCCCGACTCGATCTGCGCGGCGCGATCGGTTCGACGACCGAGATCGAGCTCGATCAGCCATCCGGGCCATTCTCTCCGATCACGATGCTCCAGGTGGCCGACGGGAGCGGTGCTGCCGATGTGGCTGTCGGCCCCGACGGACGGCTCGCGCTCCCTCGCCCGTTCGACCTTGCGACGACCAGTCTCACCATCATCGGGGCCGACCCGCTGACCGTCATCGATCGACGGTTCGGCGACGAGACGCTCGCGCCCGCTGCGATCTCAGAGCTCCGCTTCGGTTCGACCGCCAGGCTGCTGCCGGGCGACCGCAGTGAGCAGCTGGTCGTCGACTGTGCGACTGGCTGGCTGCGGATCGATGGTGCCGACACCCCGCTCTCGTTCAGCACCTCCGCCGACGATCTCCTCGACGGTGTCGCCATCGACGCCGCGGCCTGCGACGACCTGCCGCTCCGCTCCAGCATGCTGGTCGAAGCGGTCGAGGGGTCGATCCGAACCGATCGCGTCGTGCTCTCCGCTGGCGAGCCGACACCGAAGCCCCCAGTTCCGTCGTGGTCGGCGCCGGCGGGTCGAGACCCCCGTTCGGTCGCCATCGACGGCTGCCCTGATGGTTGCTGGGTGGTGCTCGGCCAGGGCTTCAACCCTGCATGGGAGGCGACGATCGACGGGCGCCGACTCCCCGGTCCCGAGTTGGTCGACGGCAACGCGAACGGCTGGTGGCTCGAGCCGACCACCGGCTCGATCGACGTCGAGTTCAAGTGGACCGCCCAGCAGCCAGTCACGACGGCGACCCTGGCGAGCGGCCTCGTGGTCGTGGGAATGATCGCCGCAATGCTGTGGGTGGCTCTTCGGCGTCGCTCTCCCGATGCACAAATGCCGACCGACCGGGCAGCGGGCTCGGTATCGACACTCGCGGTTCCCACGCTCGCCATCGGTCACGTCGTCGTCACGGCGCTCGTGGTCGACGTGGTCGGGGGAATCGTCGCTGCGGCCATCGCCGCGGCCGGATGGCTCCTCATCGCCCAGACGGGTCGATCTCGCCGAGTCGTCGGTCGAGCGGTCGCGATCGCTGCCCTGGGGGCGCTGGCGGCCATGCTGTTGCTCGTGGCGGTGACCGTCTGGCGTGAACAACCCGCTCCGAACCTCGCCTGGCCGCTCCGATTCGAGCGGTGGCACCGCCCGGTCTTGGTCGCCCTGCTCACGTTGGTGTTCGCTCGAGAGCTGGCTGCGGAGCGGACGGAGGAGCCCGTTCGGTGAGTGAACCGACATCCGACCGCTGGTACGTGCTTCGTCGCTGGATGGTCGTCGCAGCGTTCGTGCCGGCGCTGCTCGCCGAGCCCGGGCGGCTGAGCGCCGACACCAAGGTGTACCTCTCGGTCGATCCCGGGCGGCTGCTGTCGTCGGCATCGTCGATGTGGGACCCGTCGGTCGGCGCGGGCACCGTTCCCCACCAGAACATCGGATACCTCTTCCCCCTCGGACCCTGGTACTGGCTGTTCGACATGATCGGAGCGCCCGACTGGGTCGCGCAGCGCCTGCTGTGGGGTCTCCTCGTGTTCACCGCTGCGTGGGGAGCCTGCCGCCTCGGGCGGCTCCTCGGTTGGTCGACCACCATGGCGGGCGTCACCGGCCTGGCCTACGGCTTCAGCCCCTACCTGCTCAGCTATCTCGCCCGCCTGTCGGTGATCCTCCTTCCCTGGGCTGCCATGCCATGGCTGATCGTCCTCACGATCCGGCTGTGCCGTCGCCCGACGTGGCCGCGGGCGGCCGCTTTCGCCGGCGTGATCGCGCTGATCGGCTCGGTCAATGCGACATCGCTCGTGCTGGCAGGGCTCGGCCCGATCGTGTGGCTCGTCACCGACACGGCCACCCGGCGCGCATCGGTTCGATCGGCGGCCGATGCCACTGCGCGCATCGGTCTGCTCAGCCTCGGGGTGTCGGCGTGGTGGATCGCCGGTCTCTCGGTGCAGGGAGCGTTCGGGCTCCCGATCCTTCGCTTCACCGAGACCTACCGGGCGATCGCCGGAGCCAGCACACCGGCCGAAGTGGTTCGTGGACTGGGCTACTGGTTCTTCTACGGCGGCGACCGCCTCGATCACTGGGTAGGACCGTCGTCGTCGTACACGAACGACGGATGGTTGATCCTCCTTGGGTTCGGCGTTGCGATGTTGTCGCTACTCGGGCTCCTCATCTCGTTTCCTCGCCGCGGCACGTTCGTGGCGATGCTCGCCGTTGGCATGATCGTGAGCGTCGGCGGGGCACCCACCGACGCCCCGACCCTCTACGGGTCGTGGTTCGCCGACTTCGCGTCCGACTCCACGATCGGCGGGGCGCTTCGTTCGACGACTCGGGCGATGCCCCTCGTCGTGCTCGCACTCGGGGCCGGCCTCGGGGCGCTGACCGAGCGATCGATGCGCTTCATCCAGGACCGGCGTGAGACGGACAGCACCTTGGCCCGGCTCGATGCGCGTCTTCCGGTCGTCGCAGCAGTCGCGATGCTCACGCTCCAGTTCTTCCCCTGGTTCATCGGCACGATGACCACCGATTCACTACTGCGGAGCGACGTCGTCCCCGACCACGTCGATGCGCTCGCTCAGCATCTCGACGCCGCCGGTGACGGCCGAGTGCTGATCGTGCCCGGGTCCGATTTCGCGTATCCCCGCGTCGGCGGCACCATCGACCCGATCCTCCCGGGCGTGCTCGATCGGCCCGTGCTCTACCGCGAGCTGGTGCCCCAGGGATCGGAGGCCACCGCCGATCTGCTCAACGCTTACGAGCGGCGACTCCACGATGGCTGGGCCGAACCCGAGGCGTGGCCGGTCATCGCCCGACTCTTCGATGCGACCGCCATCGCTGCGTTCAACGACCATCAGTACGAGCGGTTCCGGCTGGCCCGACCTGGGCAGCTGTGGCCCGACCTCGTCGGCGTCTACGGAGCTCCCGACCACGTCGGGCCCACGGTCGCTGATGAGACGATCACCCCACTGATCGATTCGATCACCTACGCCGACCCCGACACCGTCACCGAGTTCCCGATCGTGGCTGCGTGGAGCGAGCTGCCCGGCGACGCGTCACCCATCGATCTTCGCCCTGCATCGGCGACATTGGTGCTCGACGGAACCGGCGACGGCGTGGTCGACCTCTCCGGCTCTGGCCTCCTCACCGTCGATCAACTCGACGAGCTGTCGATCCGGTATCTCGCCACCGTCGACGACGCCGACGCGCTCGACGACGTGAACTGGTGGGTCGTGACCGACACCAACCGAAAGCAGGGGCGACGGTGGTCGACCATCGGCTCGAACCTCGGTCCGATCGAGCCGATCGGCGCGCCCGTCGACCTCGCCGACGACCCGGGCGATCAACGGCTCGACGTGTTCGGCTCCGATGTCGAGGTGCCACCCGAGCGGATGACCGTCGCAGAGCACGACGGGGCGATCGCTCTCGTCCAAGCCTCGTGGACGGGTTCCCGCATCGCCTACACCCCAGAAGACGCCCCGTTCATGGCGACCGATGGCGACCCCACCACCGCCTGGCGCACCGCCGTGTTCGACGACGCCCGCGGACTCGAACTCGTGATCCAGCTCCGCGAACCGGCGGACAGCACCTTCATCGAGGTGGTGCAGCCGGTGACGGGGGTGGTCGATCGCTTCATCACCGAGGCGACCGTCACCCTCGGTTCACCCGACGGTTCCGAGCGTTCGATCGATGTCGTACTCGACGAGCGCTCGCGCCAGCTCACCGGACAGCGGATCGAGTTGCCTGATGGTCCGGCGTTCACCGAGCTTCGCTTCGAGATCGTCGACGACAACCTCGGTCCACTCTCCACCTATGCGGGCCGCCCGGGCGTCGGTCTGGCCGAGATCAGCATCGGCGATCAGAGCGACCAACTCACCGACCACCGCGTGGTCCGCATGCCCGTCACGGGCGATGCGCCGCCGGCGACGGCGCGCCTCACGTACGTGATGACCCGCGAGCGGATCGATCCTGCCACCCAGAACCGTTTCGCGCCCGAACCCGTGTTGCGTCGGGCGTTCGACACGCCTGCACGAGCGTTCGAACTGGGTGCCGAGCTGCGGCTGTCGACGGACGCATCCGACGAGCAACTCGCTGCGGTGTTGGGCATCGAGCGGCCTGCGGTTGCCGACCGGCGATTGCGCGGCTCAGTCACGGCCTGGGCCGGGTCGGCGGTCGACGACGACCCGTCGACGGCGTGGCTCACCCCGATCGATGCCAGTCGAGGAGCTCGGATCACGGTCCCGCTGACCGGGCAGGAACCGTCGATGATCGGGCTCGAGTTCCGCGACGATCCCGGCCACTCCCTCGCCAGCGTGATCACGCTCTCCGACGGTGCTTCCGCCGTCCAACGCTCGATCGCACTCGACGACGTCACCGACGGCGAGGTACGCATCGACTGGCCCGCCGAACTCGATGTGGCGGCCGACTCCCTGACGATCACGGTCGACGACATCGTTGCTCGCACGGCTCCCGAGTACTTCTCAGGTCTTCCGCAGGAACTTCCGGTCGGCCTGAGCGAGCTGTCGGTGAGCACCGCCGACGGGACCTCGACCATCGCCACCGCCATCGATGGAGCAACCGATCTCCCTGCGGCGCCGTTCACGGGCTTGCTCGATCTCGATGGCGCCGCGGTTCCCCTCTGCCTCATGGGACAGGTCGGCGAGGCCATTCGAGGCCAGGAGATCGCCGCAACCGCATGTGAGGGCTCCTTCGACCTCGCCTCCGGCGCCCACCGGATCGACACCGCTCGTGGTGTGGCCACGGGCCTCGAGATCGACCGAGTGGTGCTCGACAGCAGCACCACGGGCCAGGCGCAGTCACCGAGCATCGACCGAGGCGCCACCTCGGTCGTTCGTTCGAATGCAACCAGTCTCAGCGTGCGGATCGCAGCGACGAGCGAGCCGGCGTGGCTCGTGCTCCAGGAGAGCTGGAACACGGGCTGGACCGCAACGGCCGACGGCCGCTCGCTCGGCGACCCGGAGCTGATCGACGGCTACGCGAACGGCTGGCTCCTCGATCCCGGCGACGATCGAATCATCGAACTCGAGTGGACGCCACAGTCCCGTGTTCGTGTCGGCGTCGTCGTCAGCCTGCTGAGCGGGCTGGCGATCCTCGCGCTGCTCGCCCTCGGCAGGCGACGAGGCAACGAAGCGGCGCCACTGGCCGACGGCCCACCACTTCCGGGCGCACCGACGTGGCTCGCACGAAGCGCAGTTACAGCGCTCGCGATGGCCGGCGTGCTCACGGTCGGCATCGTCCCGACCCTGTGGGGTGTCGTGGTCGGCATCGCGAGCGCTCGGGGTCGAGCGGCCTGGCTCGCCCCCGTCGGTGTGATCGCCGCGATCGGCGTCACCGGCGCGTGGATCACCGTTGCGGAGACGTTGCGGGACCACGCCGACAGCCCCGACTGGCCGTCGATCTTCTCGTGGACCGCACCCCTCGTGTGGATCGCAGTCGCCGGGGTGGTCAGCCGTTCGGCCGTGCCTCGAGGTACGCCGACGTCGCCAGACGAGCGGTCAACTCCGAGTCGATGACGAGCGACCCCTCGGGGAAGGCCCGCCGCTCCCAGGTCATCCTCGCCGCCGACTCCAGGCGGCGCATCGCCCGACATCCGACGGCGACGAGCACGAACGCCGGCAGCATCAGCAGAACAAAGCTCCCGATGAAGCCAGCGCTCACCGCTGCCGTCCACTCGCTCTCGACGAGATCGCTGAGCGGCACCTTGAGCAACACCGCGAGCATGATCGACAGACCGACCGTCACGACCGGCGTGACCAACCACTGCCACCACACACCGGGTCGGTCCCCGGCCCACGACGCGAGTCGAGCCAACAGCGACACCGGGACGAGCGCTCCGATGAGCACCAACAGCCCGAACACCGCGGCGTCGCCGAACCACTCTGCGGTGAACGGCTCGGCACCTCGCGAGATGTTCGTTGCCACGACAGCACTTGCCACGGGCACGAGCCACGCCGACATCACCAGCGCAGCCGCCGGTGGCCCCGCGTAGACGGTCGCCGGGCGTGATCGCCGCACGTTCACAGCGGCGAGGCCCGACCAGATCACGAGCGCGGCGTAGGCGACCGCAGCCGCCGCCAATGCGTACTCGAGACCGATGATGACGCCGACGATCGCTGCGAGGCTCGCCACGACCCAGAGCAGTCGAACGAAACCCACCGTCTCGGTCGGGCGCGTCGCCCGGGCAGCGATGGCAGTCTCCCGAGCAACCTCGGCCTCGATGTCCGCGCGGGAGCGCTGTCGAACCCAGGGTGTGTGAACGATCGGACCGGCGGGAGCCAGCCGAAGAGCTACTGGGTCAGGAGCAACGCTCGGCGGCGCCCAGGGAGAGGTCATCAGGCGGTTGTACACCTCGCCGCTCGTTCTTGCCGGTGTCTCGACGGAGTCTTGAGGGATTCATGACTCTGGTTCGTCACCCGAGATGCCGATGACGGCCGACGCCAGGAGCTCGAGGTGTCGAGCAGCGACGTCGTCCCAGCCGAACCCAGTGGCGTGTTCGACCCCGGCAAGGCCCATGGCCGTCCGCCGTGCGTGGTCGGCGAGCAGTTCCACCACCGTCTCGGAGATCGCCACAGGACCGTCGACCAGCAGCCCGGTCTCGCCATCGAGTGCACTTCCCCGGTGCCCTGCGATGTCGGTGGCGACCGCAGGTGTGGCACAGGCAGCGGCCTCGGTGAGCGACATGCCCCATCCTTCGGCCTTGCTCGCGCTCACCACCAACCAGGCCCGCTGGTAGGCGCCGACGAGCCCGTCATCGTCGACGAATCCGAGGAGACGAACCCAACCGCTGGCGTCGTGCTCGCTCACCCACCGTTCGATCTCCGGACGGTCGGGGCCGTCGCCGACCAGATCGACGGTGAGCTCCGGCACGTGGCGCCGAGCGAGTTCGAGGGCCTCGAGCGCCATCCGTTGCCGTTTGACCGGGGCGAGCCGTCCGACGATGACCACGGAGGGTGAAGCCGAGCGACGCGATTCGTCGGGTCGGAACCGCCCGTCGATGCCGGGCGGGATCACGGTGAGCGACCGCAGCCCCACCGATGCCAACTCCTCGGCCGACGAGTCGGAGAGCGTGGCGATTCGGGTCTTCCGATACGCGAGCGGCGCGATCCGTGACTCGACGACTCGACCAGCGGCTGCGAGCGGTTGCGGCAGCACGTCAGCCCACATGTGGCGATGCAGGTGATGGACCCACACGACGCGGCGGCGGCCAGCCCAGAACGGACTGAGGAAGGGCACACCGTTCCAGATCTCGAGGACCGCGGTGTCGGAAGGCGTCCGCCGCGCGAGTTGGCGGGCGATCACTCGTGCGAACACGTCGAACCGACCACCGCTGCGGATGACGGTGTAGCCGTGCCGCTCGATCGTCGCTGCGACGCCACCGCGCCGAGGCACCGACGTGTGGTGGACGACGTCGATTCCTGCTGCCGCCCACCGGCGGAGGATCTGGTCGGCGTGGAGCTCGGATCCCCCACCTTCGGGGTCACCGAGATCACGCCACGCGAACGACTCGACTCGGGTGACGCCGGCGTCGGCGAGCCGGTCGGCAGCAGCCCGGAGCCGATGGTGGGATTCGCTCACCGGTCGAGCCGACGCCAGACGAACTCGGGTGCGAGCGACAGGAGACCGAACACGTACCGGAGCACGCCCGGCACCCAGACGATGCGCCGGCGCCGCCGAAGACCGTCGGCCACGGCCGCGGCCACGTCGCTCGGGTCGCAGGCGAAGGGTGCCTCCTCCATCCCTTCTGTCATGGCCGATCGAACGAAGCCGGGTCGCACTGTGATCACTCGCGCACCCGATCCGCCGAGGTGTGCAGCCAGACCGGTCGAGAAGGCGTCTTGCCCGGCCTTCGAGGCGCCGTAGACGAAGTTCGATGCCCGAGTGCGAACGCCAGCCACACTCGACAACACGATGAGCACGCCATGACCTTGTTCGGCGAGGCGTTCGCCGACCGCGAGCCCGGTGCTGACCGCACCTGCGGTGTTGACCTCGATCAGGTGTGCTGCGGCCGACGGGTCGCCGGCTGCCTCGAGCCCCAGTTGCCCGAACGCCTGGACGACCACATCGAGATCGCCCACCTGCTCCACGACACGAGCGATCCAAGCTCGGTGACCATCGTGGTCGGCAGCATCGAAGGCCTCGACCACGACCTCGACATCGTCATCGAGCCCGAGCTCGTTGCGAACGGTCGCCGCGTCGCCACCGTCACGCTGGCCGACCACCACGGCACGCAGCTGCGGAGAAGCGAGTTCGGCGACGATGGCGCGACCGATGTCGCTGCGACCGCCGAGCAGGACGATGGTCTGGGGGCGATGGAGTGCATTCATCATCGTGGTGGTCCGTTCTGGGGCGAGAGATCGAGTCAGGAGATCAGATCGAGTCGTCGGCCGAGATCACTCTGCCATCGCCGGTCGGGGTCGAAGCGATGGCGGATCTCGCGCCAACGCTCGAGCTCGGGGTAGCCGGCGGCGATCGTCGACGGACTCGCGACAGCGTCTTTGGCGAGGTAGTGACGGCCGCCGACGCCGAGCACGAGCTCATCGAGTCTGCGCAGCAGTTCTTCGATGCCCGACGCTCCCGCTGGAAGATCGAGGGTCAGCGTCCATCCCGGCTTGGGAAACGACAGCAGGCCGTCGCCCTCGGCACCGAACCGTTTCAGCACGGCGAGGAAGCTCGCATTCCCCGAGGCGGTCACCCTCTCGATCACCGCACGCAGCGTGTCGGTGGCTTCGTCGGGAACGACGAACTGGTACTGGAGGAAGCCGGACGCTCCGTAGGCGCGATTCCACCGCCCGACCATGTCGAGGGGGTGGAAGAAGCCGGTGATCGATTCGGCGGCGACGGCATGAGTCGGCGCCTTCCGGTACCAGACTTCGTTGAAGGCCCGTACCGCCGGCCGACTCAGCAAGTTCGGCAGTCCTCGTGGAAGACCAGGGAGCGTGGGTGGCGCGAACGCGAGCGGGTCGGACATCGCCCGAGGCGCCAGCTCGGCCAACCGATCCCTGGTCGCGTGGTCGCCGGTGGTGAGCACCGCTCGTCCGAGGCTGGTGCCTGTGGCGAGCAGATCGATCCAGGCGACGGAGTAGCGCGACGCTTCGGTGGCGATGATCCGTTCGAGCAGACGATCGAGGCCACCGACCCGCTCGGTGAGCACCTCGCAACGAGACGTCTCGATCGGGAGGAGCCGGAACGTGACCTCCTCGATCACGCCCGTGAGTCCCATGCCGCCGACGGTCGCGACCCAGAGATCGTGGTCGTCGGACCCGGGTGCTGCGTTCGGCCCGATCGAGCGGAGCGATCCATCGGCCAGTCGCAGCGCAAGTGATTCGACGTGAGCCCCGAACGTGCCGTCGACGTGGTGGTTCTTCCCGTGGATGTCGGCGGCCACGGCGCCGCCGACCGTGACGAATCGGGTTCCCGGCGTGACCGGCACGAACCAGCCCTTGGGCACGATGACCCGGAGCACCTCGTCGAGCGACACCCCGGCGTGCACCCTGGCGACACCTCGTTCGCGATCGAGCCGGACGCCGACCGGGCCGCCGGGCAACTGAACGACGGTACCGCCCGAGTTCTGGGCGGCGTCGCCGTAGGCCCGACCCTTGCCTCGGGCGATCACACCACGGTCGCCAGCGGTGGCGAGCGCGTCGGACGCGTCGTCGACCACGCAGGTCGCGACCGTCGGCGCCGTGCGTCCCCAACCGGTCAGGCGCATGTCAGTACGGCCACTCCGGTGCATCTCGACCGGCGAGCTTCCAGAGCCGACCGGCCCCCGCCTTCAACACGACCTTGAGCAGCACGTTGCACGCGAACCACGGAAGCTGGGCGACCTGCTGCGCTCCATTCGAGAGCCGCTGGCTCGGTGACGAACCGAGGTCGGCCTGGTAGATGGCGAGCGATCGGCTCCGGCCGACATACCGGAAACGCCGTCCGAAGGCCAGCGACCTCATGATCGCGCCGGTGACCCCGATCGACGAGAACGAATCGTGGATGAGCATCGTGCCGCTGTCGGACACCCGGTCGCCCCAGCTGCGGATGTCGGCGAGCGCCGGACCGTAGCGATGGGCGCCATCGATGTAGAGCACGTCGATCTGACCCTCGACGTCGTCGTGGGCGACGTCGGAGAAGGCACGAACGTGCCGAACTCGATCGGCGACACCTGCCGACCGGAGGTTGGCGTTGAACACTGCGTGATCGTCGTCGGCCTCGGCTTCGAAGCCCTCGATCTCCTCGGGACCGCGATCATTCCCTGCGTGCGGGTCGATGGCCACGACGTCGACCGACGGATCAGCGGCCGTGGCGAGCACGATGGTCGAACGCCCACGAAAGCTCCCGATCTCGACGATGCTGCCGCCGTTCGGGCAGGCAGCAGCGGCATCGTAGAGGGCTTTCCCCTGCCCGTCGGTCATCCAGCCGTCAACGTCGGCGACGAGGGCGAGCGTGGTCTCGAGGTCGGTCACGGTCATCTTCTCCAGTCTCCCGCGCGGTCACGCGGTGTAGACAGCAACTCCGAAAAGGAACACCCAGGCCGCGCCGGCGAGCTGCAACACGCGGTCGCTCAGGAACACGTCTTCGGGCGCAGATCCGCGGCCCTGCTCGAGGACGAGGAGGTACCGGAACAGGGCCAGCGACATCGGCACGATTGTCGCCTCGTACAGGGGAAGGTCGGTCCCGACCCCGCTGAGGTCGCTCGTGGAGCTGGTCTCGAACGCCCACACGCAGTAGCTGATCAGCGCACCCGCCAAGCTGACGGAGAGCAGGGTGCGGAGGTATCCCACCGTGTACGCGTCGAGCGTCGGTCGAGTCCCGGCTCGGTGCCCGACCTGGTTCAGTTCGGCGTATCGCTTGCCGACGACGACGAACAGGGAGCCGAAGGTGATGCAGAGCACGAACCAGCGCGACATCGGTACATCGACGGCCACGGCACCCGCTGCTGCCCGGAGCACGAAGCCGGAGGCGATGATCAAGATGTCGACGACTGCCACGTGCTTGAGGGCGAAGGTGTACCCCAGAGTGAGCGCGACGTAGAGGGCAACGACGGCAACGGTCTGCCACCGTCCGCTCACAGCCGTCAGTGCGATACCGGCGGCCAGCAGCAGCACCGCAGCGACGCGGGCGGTCCCGAGCCGCAATGTCCCCGACGCGATGGGCCGGTTTCGCTTGTCGGGATGGGTTCGGTCTGCTTCGACGTCGGCGATGTCGTTCCAGAGGTACGTCCCGCTCGCTGCGAGGCAGAACGCGACGAACACGACCACTGTGATCGCCAGCTCCCGTCCTTGATCGAGCACCCCGGCAGCCGCCGGCGCACCGAAGACCAAGACGTTCTTCAACCACTGCTTCGGGCGCATCGCCCGCAGGAGCGGACCCGTCATGCGGCGCGCACCCAGTGTGCGATGTCGGCGTCGGCGAGCAGCTCCCGATCACCCGGCGAGTCGCCGTAGGCGACCACGCGAAGGCCGGGTCGTCCGCCGACGTCGGCTCGGTGCTGTGCGAGCCAGGCGTGCAAGCGGCGCACCTTCTCGGCGCCGCGGCAATTGGCACCGTCGAGGAGACCGGTCAACACGCCGTTGCTCGAGGCCAGCCGAGTGGCGACCACGCCATCGACGCCGAGCAAGTCGGCGAGCGGGTCGAGGTAGGCCTCGTACGACGCCGACACGAACACGGTCATGTCGCCGGCTCGCTGGTGCTCGCGCAGACGGCTGATGGTGTCGGACCGAAGCCAGCGATCGTGGACGAGTTGAGCGAAGTCGGCGCCCTGCTCGCGGAGTTCGCGCTCGGAACGGCCTCGAAAGACTGCTGCCGACGCCAACTCCTTGATCCGGTCACGATCCTTGCGCACGGTGGCCGGCACCAACCGATGGGCTTGAAGACCGAGTCGGCCGCCGATCGCGACGGCCGATGAGAACCGGCGCATGAACGGGACGACGCAGTCGCGTTCGGTGATCGTGCCATCGACGTCGAAGGCGGCGAGCGTCGGGCGAGTGTCGGGGGCGAGATCAGCCATGAGCTCACCAGTGCGCGGGAAGCGAATCGAGCATGCGCCAGTAGTCGGGCCAACTCTTCGAGACGACGCCTGGGTCGAGCACCTCGGTGCCGTCGACGACGAGGCCGAGCAGTCCCCACGCCATCGCCAACCGGTGATCGTGGTGCGTTTCGAGGCGCGCCGGACGAAGCCGGTCGACAGGTCGGATGAGCAGCCCGTCGGGTTCGACCGTCACATCGGCGCCCGCCTTCGCCAGTTCGTCGGCCAGATCGCCGAGTCGGTCGCTCTCCTTCTCGCGAATGAAGCCGACACCGGTGATGCGAGTGGGCGTGGTCGCCTGCGTCGCCACGACCGCCATGGTGGGGACCAGGTCGGACACGTCGGCCATGTCGACGTCGATTCCCTGGAGCGGTGTGTCGGGCCGACGCATCACCACGGTGTCGTGTGAGCCGACCGTGACGAGACACCCCATCTGCTCGAGGATGTCGACGAATCGTGCGTCGCCCTGCAGCGAGGCACGTCCGAGACCCGGCACCGCCACCGAGCCGCCGACCATCGCCGCAGCGGCCAATGGGTAGCTCGCCGATGACGCATCGGGCTCGACCTCGTAGCGGGTCGGCTCGTAGAAGCCCCGAGGGACCGAGACGTGTCGGTGTTCGACCTCGACGTCGGCGACGCCGAACGCCGCCATCACCGACCGGGTGATCTCGACGTAGGGACGGGACACCAGAGCGGTCGACAGGCCCAACCGCAGACCACTGCCGAGGTGCGGGCCGATCAACATGAGCGCTGTGACGTACTGGCTCGACACGTCGCCGGGCATGACGAGCGCATCGGCGCCGGCGACCGGGCCCGACACGGTGACCGGCAGGTGACCCCACTGCTCACTGGGCTCGAGGATGGCGCCGAGCGAACGGAGCGAGTCGTGCAGCGGACCCATGGGTCGCTGCTGAAGGGGAGCCTCACCGTCGATCGTGTACGGGCCGGGGCCGAGGGATGCCAGTGCGGTGATGAACCGTGATGTCGTCCCGGCGAGCCGAGTGTGCAGGGTGAGTGGTCCGACCGGGAAGTCACCGCCGTTTCCCATCACCGTCGCGACGGTCTGGTCGCCCTCGGAGGTGAGTCCAACGGGTATGTCGAGTTCGCCGAGACAGTCGAGCATCGCTGCGGTGTCGTCGCCAGGAGCGATGCCCACGACCTCGCTCTCGCCGTCGGCGAGTGCGGCGCACACCAACGCACGGTTGGCGATCGACTTCGATGGTGGCGTCACCGCTCGTGCAACGATCGGCCCGCTGGCAGTCCGTACGCGGTGGATCTCGGGTGTGTCGTTCATCGGTCGTCTCAGGAGAGCTTCTGAACTGCTGGGTGGAAGCCGCGGGCGATGAGCCCACCTCGAAACAGATCGACCTGGGCCTGATCGACGAGCACGACTGCGACGCCGCGGTTCGACTCGGCGACGTGGACGACTTCGAAGTTGGCGATGTTGACGGTGAGCTCGGCGGCGAGCGTGAACAACTCGGCAGCAGCGCCGGCGCGGTCGGGGATCGGGATACGCACCTCGGCGATGTTCTCGGGGTGAACGACGCGGCTCGGCAGGTTGGCCCGGGCTTCGCGAGCAACCGTGAGCAGGTCGTGGAGACGTGATCGATCGACGTCGACGATGGTCTTGCGCAGTTCGCCGAGGTGATCGACGAGGTCGTCGAGTCCTCTCGCGATCGCAACGCGGTTCTCGTCGCAGATGTCGAGCCAGATGTCGGGCCGACCGCTGGCCACGCGGGTCATGTCGCGGAAGCCGCCGGCGGCGAGGCGGAGGAGCGCAGCGTGACGGATCGAGCGTTCGGAAGCGACCCCCATGAGCGCCGCCGCCGTGAGGTGCGGGACATGGCTGATCACGGCGACGACCTCATCGTGCCGGTCGGCGGGGATGGCGACGATCTCGGCCCCGAACGAGCTGATGACGGCGGTGACCTGGGCGAACACCGCATCGTCGGCGTCGGTGCGCGGTGTGAGAACCCAGATGGCACCTGAGAAGAGATCGGCGTCGGCACCGTCGAGTCCGTCGAGCTCGCTACCGGCCATCGGGTGGCCACCGACGAATCGGGGGTCGTCGATGGCATCGCAGATCGGCGCCTTGACGCTGCCGACGTCGGTGACGACGCCGTGTCCGTCAGCCAGTGCGCTTCGGACGTGGTCGGCGATCGAGGTCACCGGAGTGCACACGAAGGTGATCTCGGCCTCGGGTTCGAACCCGGCCACATCGACGATGCCGCGAGCGACCGCCTCGGCTTCGACGTCGGGCTTCGCATCGGTACCGACGACTCGCCAACCCGACCGAGCGAGCGCGAGCGCAACCGAGCCACCGATCAGCCCGAGGCCCACGACGTTCGCCGTGCGAGCTGGCGTCGCGTCGGGCGCGTCAGTGCTGGTCGAAGGGCCGGTCACGAAGTGCGATCGTACCCCCCCGACCCGGCGCTAGGGCTGGATGCGGGCCTGCTGTCCGACGGTGGCGATGACCTCGTTGCGTTCGTCGGTCGACCACTCCCGCCACTCCCCCGGCTTCAGCGATCGATCGGCGAGCGGCCCGATGCGTGTCCGCACGAGCCGCGTGACCGGGTGTCCGACCGCCTCACACATTCGGCGGACCTGGCGGTTGCGGCCTTCGTGGATGGTGATCCGGAGCACCCCCGGCTGCGGTTGCGACACCCTGGCGGGCGCGGTGAGCCCGCCGTCGAGTTCGACGCCGTCGCGCAGCCGCCGGATCGCACCCGGAGGCACCCGCCCGCCGACGACCTCAGCGAGGTATTCCTTCTCGACCCCGTGACTCGGATGAGCGATGCGATTCGCCAGTTCACCGTCGTTGGTGAGGATGAGGAGGCCCTCGGTGTCGGCGTCGAGACGACCGACCGAGAACACACGGGGTTCGGCCGGAACGAGGTCGACCACCGTCGGGCGGCCGTGGGTGTCCTTCGAGGTCGTGACCACACCCGCTGGCTTGTTGAGCAGGTAGTACACGAGCCCGGGTTTCACGCCGATCGGAGCGCCGTCGACCTCGACGAGGTCGGTCTCAGGCTCGACTCGGCGGCCGAGCTGGGCGACCTCACCGTTCACCGTCACCCGCCCCTCGGCGATCAGGTCCTCACAGATACGGCGCGAGCCGAATCCGACCGCAGCCAGCACCTTCTGGAGCCGCTCGCCCTGCGGCAACGCCTTACTCGTCTCGGCCTGCTGCTCCCACAGCGGGCGCTCAGGTTGACGCGTCATCGCCCGCTGCGGGAGTTGCCGGCGGTGGTTCAGCCGGCTCGGCAGGCACGGCGACGTCGATCTCGGGGGTGACCCGTAGGCCGTGTTCGAGCGCCTCGACCACATCAGGGCCGGGGATGAACTCGGCGATCGGGGGCAGGTCGTCGATGCTCTCGAGCCCGAGTTTCTCGAGGAACGCATCGGTCGTGCCGAACAGCACCGCCTGGCCCGGCCCGTCATCACGGCCCACCTCGTCGATGTATCCGCGCGCTGCGAGGGTGCGGAGCACGCCGTCGGGGTCGACGCCACGAATGGCCGCCACCTGGGCCCTCGAGATCGGCTGCTTGTAGGCGACGATGGCCAGCGTCTCGAGCGCTGCGCCCGACAGGCGGGCACGCTGATCATGAAGCAGGAACCGCTCGACATACGGGGTGAGGTCGGCGGCGGTCTGGTAGCGCACACCTCCAGCCACTCGCACGAGTTCGAAGCCTCGCTCCTGTTCTCGATACTGGCGAGCGAGCTCGTCGCACCACTGTTCGACGAGCGCGACCGGCTGCTCGACGAGCTGGGCGAGCAAATCGTGGGGCACCGGGTCGGGCGACACGAGCAGGATCGCTTCGATGGCCCGCATCAGTTCGGCTTGCACGTCGATCGCCTCGACGCCACGGGTGTCGCCGGGGTCGCTCGTGTCGTGATCGCTGAGGGTCATGAGCGGATGATCATCCTTCGTAGGTGTCGGTGAGCACCGATGAGCGTTCGAAGTCGTCGTCGGCGGTCCACTCGACCTCGATGTCGCCGAACTTGTCGGCCTGCTGCAGATCGACGACGCCCTGCTTGAACAGCTCGAGGAGCGCGAGGAAGCGGACGATCACCTCGATGCGGTCGCCGAGGTCGGCGGTGAGACGACGGAACGAGATGCGGCGCACGCTCGGAAGTTCGTCGAGCAGCTCGCCGACGGCATCGGCGACGGTGACTCGGATCGGGTTGACGTGGAACAGGTCGACGATCGGCTCGGGCTTCGGCGTGAACGCCCGGATCGCCGCCTTGTGCAGGCTGCGGAGGCTGGTGCCTTCGAGCGGATCGGGCAGGAGGTCGATGAACCGCTCGTCCGGTCCGACCGTGCGGGGATACGACAGGTCGGCTTCGTCGGCGAGCGCAGAGAACACCTGCGCAACGTCTTTGAAGGTCTTCGCTTCGAGCAGTCGGGCGAGGAGCAGGTCACGCTCTTCCCACAGCGCCAGCTCGTCGTCGAGATCGATGTCGGTCGGGTTCGGCAGCAGCCGCCGAGCCTTCAGCTCGACGAGCGTGGCCGCGATGAGCAGGAACCCGGTGGCGACGTCGAGGTCGAGATCTTGCATGCGCTCGAGCTCGGTCATGTAGGCGTCGACGATCGTCGACAGGTTGACCTCGTAGATGTCGACCTGCTCTTTCAGGATCAGCTGGAGCAGGAGATCGAACGGCCCCTCGTAGACGGGGGTGGTCACCTCGACGGCCACGCCCACACCGTAGCGGTGCGAAACCAACGCTCAGCCGTTCTCCGGTCCGGCGGTAGCGTCATGGCCCGTGAGCAGCACCCGAGTCCTCTCCTGCATCCAGCCCACCGGCGACGTTCACCTCGGCGGTTACCTCGGGGCGCTGCGGAACTGGGCGGCCGGTCAGCACGAGTGCGACGCCTTCCACGGCATCGTCGATCTCCACGCGCTCACGGTCACCGAGACCCCAGGCGTCGTCGGCGAAGCCACGCTGGAGCTCGCCGCGATGCTGTTCGCCGTCGGCCTCGACCCCGAGGTGGCGACCGTGTTCGTCCAGAGTCACGTGCCCGAACACAGCCAGCTCGGCTGGATCATGGAGTGCACGATCTCCTACGGCGAGCTGTCACGCATGACCCAGTTCAAGGACAAGAGCGCCAAGCGTGAGCAGCAGTTCATCTCAGCCGGGCTGTTCACCTATCCGGCGCTGCAGGCCGCCGACATCGTGCTGTACGACGCCAACCAGGTGCCGGTGGGTGACGACCAGCGCCAGCACGTCGAGATCACCCGCGACGCTGCGATCCGGTTCAATCACCGCTTCGGCACCGAGGACTCCCCCGTGCTCGTGGTGCCCGAGGCAGTCACCCCCGCCGTCGGCGCTCGGGTGATGTCGCTGCAAGACCCGACGTCGAAGATGTCGAAGTCCGACGACTCGGCTGCGGGCTGCGTGTACCTCGCCGATGAGCCGGCAGCGGTCATGAAGAAGTTCAAGCGGGCGGTCACCGACTCCGACACCGGCCCCGACGCCGTCCGCTTCGACCGTGAGGCGAAGCCCGGCGTGGCGAACCTGCTCGAGATCAACGCAGCGGTCACCGACCGCACCCCGCAGCAGGTGGCCGACGAGTACGAGCAGTACGGCAAGCTCAAGGTCGACACCGGCGAGGCGGTCGTGGCCGAGCTCGACCCGATCCGCGAGCGGTACAACGAGCTCATGACCGATCGCGCCGAACTCCAACGCCTGCTGCGCGTCGGCGCCGACAAGGCCCGCGAGGTCGCGTCGGCCACGCTCGATCGCGTCCACACCGCGATCGGCATGGTCCCCCGCTGACGCTCCTGGCGCCCACCGGGACCGACCGGCGGATCCTCCGGCTCGCCTGGCCCGCCCTCGGCGCGCTCGCCGCCGAACCTGCCTATCGCCTCGTCGACACGGCGATCGTCGGCCGCATCGGCACCGACGAACTCGGCGGCCTCGCCGTCGCCACCTCGGTGCTCGCGCTCGTTCTGGTCGGCTCGAACTTCCTCGCCTACGGCACCACCGAGCGGGTGGCCCGCCGCTGGGGCGCCGACGATCGTGGCGCCGCAGGCACCGTTGCGGTCCAGGCCCAGTGGGTGGCGGTCTTCATCGGTGCCGCGGCCGTCCCGTTGCTCCTCGCGTTCGCCCCCCAGCTGTGTGGTCTGCTCGGCGCCGACGACGGGGTCCTCGACGTGGCCGTGCTGTACCTCCGTATCTCAGCAGTCGGGGTGCCGTTCGTGATCGTTGGTCTGGCGGCACAGGGCGCGCTCCGCGGTGTGAGCGACTATCGGTCGCCGCTGATCGTCGCAGTCGCCGCCAACGCGATCAACGTGGTCGTCGAGCTGGTGTTCGTGTTCGGCGTCGACCTCGGTGTCGCAGGCGCTGCCTGGTCGACTGTCATCGCGCAGGTGCTCGCCGGCTTGGCGCTCTGGTGGCGAAGCCGATCGCTCGCCCGACGCTCCGCCGACCGGCGACCCCGCTGGGCCGAGATCCGGCCCCTGCTCAACGCCGGCCGCCACCTGCTGCTCCGGGTGACGGCGATGCTGATCGTGTTCACCGGCGCCACTTCGCTCGCCGCCCGAGTCGACGAGCCGACACTCGCCGCACACCAGATCGCCATCACCGTGTTCCTGTTCCTGGCGCTCACCCTCGATGCGCTTGCCGTACCGAGCCAGACCCTCGTCGCCGAAGAACTCGGACGTGACGACTCGTCCTCAGCCACCGACGTCGCCGATCGAGCGCTCCGCATGTCGCTCCTCCTCGGCGGTGGACTCGCCGTGCTGCTGGCAGCGTTCACACCGTTGATCGCCCGCGGGTTCACCACCGACGCCGCTGTGATCGATCGGGCACAGGTCGCACTGTGGTTCCTCGCCGTGGTGTTGCTCCCGGCATCGGCAGCCTTCGCCACCGACGGCTCACTGATCGGCGCCGCCGACTACCGCTTTCTCGGCCGTGCTGCCGTCGGTTACCTGCTCCTCGTGGTCCCGATCGCGGCTGCCGTCCTCATCGCCGATCTCGGAATCGCCGGGATCTGGACCGGCCTCCTCGTGTGGATGATCGCACGCGCCGTCGTGAACCGCCGACGCTCGAATCACGTCCTCGGCCGAGCAAGATGATCGACGTCACCTCGATCGGCCGCTCCCCGACTCCCTGACCGCCGTCGACCTCGCGCGGCTGGCCGCGCCGCTCCAGCGGTGCCCGATCGATTTCAGGCCGACCACGGCGACGACATCGACGCCGAGATCAAGGAGATGCCCGACTCACACCGCACAGGAAAGCAGCTCCCCACGAACGCGGGAGACGCCGTCGTCCTCATCGCCATCGACTCCACCAGCGGCGTGCTGGCCGGCGACGTCCGCGCCGAATTCCAGGCCAGCGGCGAGGGCTACCTCGACTTCCTCGGCGTCGACGAGCACGTACGCAGCCGAGGCATCGGCGGCCAACTCCCCGCCGCCGCAGGCGCCGAATTCGTCGAGCGCGGCGCATCGTCGATGTCGCTCACCGTTCGAGAAGACAACGCCCCCGCCCGCACGCTCTACGGCCGCCTCGGGTTCACCGCGACCGCGTCCTCATCCCCCTCCGCCGCGGCTTCGGAGATCAGTAGTCGGCGGCGCTGAGGGCTGGGTAAGCCGGGCCCTCTTCGGCAACCAACTCGACCGTGGCCTCATCGGAGCCAGCCGCAGCGAGCATCCGGGCGCCGATCATCTCGTGGTCGTGGTACGACCGGAAGCGGTCGCTGAACCGTGGCCCGACGATGGTCGCAACGACCCGACCGAAGGTTCCGAGCCCACACTCGATCTTGCCGACGTCGTGGAGTAGCGCACCGGCGATCTCCGCCCGGGTGGCTTCGGGACGAGCCTCGGTGAACCGGCGAGCCACCCCGACCGAGTGGCGGCGGTCTTGGTTGCTCATCTCGTCCCAGAACACCCGCTCGTCGGGCAGCAGATGGTCGGTCGCCCAACGCTCGTCGTCGGCCGACGGCGGCGCGGTCGACAGCGACCTGAAGAACCGCGCCGCCAAGTGCCCCGGTTCGGTGATGATCTTCTTCGCCGTCGCCATCAGCTCGCCTCGCTCCCCGACGGTACCGACGCCCGTGGGTGGGCCGACCGGTACACGTCGAACAGCCGCTCCTGGCTGACTCGTGTGTACACCTGCGTGGTCGAGATCGATGCGTGACCGAGCATCTCCTGCACCACCCGCAGGTCGGCCCCGTGATCGAGGAGGTGAGTCGCACACGAGTGGCGCAGCACGTGGGGCGAGATGTCGCCCTTGATCCCCGCCCGCTCGCCGTACTTCTTCACCACCAACCACGCGGCCTGCCGGGTGAGCCGACCGCCGCGCAGGTTGAGGAACACCGCCTCGGCGTCGCCACGCCGCTGCCACTTCGCCGGCACCAGACGCACGCGCCCGCGGGGCGAGAACCAGTTGTCGAGCGCCCCGGCAGCAGCGGTTCCGAACGGCACGATGCGTTCCTTCGCCCCCTTGCCATAGAGCCGGACGAGGCGCGCGTCGAGGTCGAGGTCGCCGATCGACAGCCCACACGCCTCCGAGATCCGAGCACCGGTCGCATACAGCAGTTCGAGCAGCGCTCGATCTCGATGATGGATCGGATCGTTGCCGGTGACCGCATCGAGCAAGCTGGTCACCTGGAGCTCGGTGAGCGGCTTCGGGATGCCCGACGGCACCTTCACCCCCTCGACGTCGGCCGTCGGATCGTCACCGCGGTGCCCCTCGACGGCCAGGTACCGATGGAACATGCGGATCGCCGCCAGCTGGCGGGCGACCGACGAATTGGCGGCGCCCCCGGCACGCCGCTCGTTGACGAACCGATCGACTGCGGGCCGGTCGACGCTGTCGATCGAGAACCCCTGCTCCCCCAGCCATAGCACGTACCCGGCGAGGTCCCGCCGATAGGCAGCGAGCGTGTTCGCCGATCGACCCTTCTCGGCCAGCATCCAGGCGAGGAACTCCTCGGCCTCGATCGGGAGCTCGACCTTCGTCATGGCCGACCCGAATCAGGCGCCGTCGGCCGTGCGGAGGCGTCGTTCCGTGAGAAGCAGACCGGTGACGGTCTTCGAGTCGCAGATGCGCTGATCGAGCACCATCTCGATCGCGTCACCGAGCGGCACGTGCAGGACCTCCATGAAGTCCTCCTCGGGGCCCTGACGATCGTGGTCGGTCGGCGTGCAGCCGGTCGCCAGGTAGATCGACGTGATCGAGTTGGTCATACCCGGGCTCGGGTAGATCTCGGTGAGGTACACGAGCTCGCCTGCGACGAGGCCCGCCTCCTCGATCAGCTCACGCCTCGCGACCTCGGCGGCGTCTTCGCCCTCGATGTCGCGCATGCCGGCCGGGATCTCGATGACCATGTCGTCGTACGGCGGGCGGTACTGCTTCACCAGCACCACCGAGGGATTGCCCTCGGCGTCGAACACGAGCGGCACCACGCCCACCGCACCCGGGGAGCGGACGATGTCACGCTCGAAGCGGCGCCCGTCGGGCGCCTCGAACTCAGCGGTGGCCAGGTGCCAGACGTAGCCCTGGTGGACCAGCCGCTCGTCGACCCGCCGGAACCCGGTCACGCCTGCGCCGACACGCTCGCGTCAGGTGCCGGCAGCTCGGTGTACTCGGTGCCCTCGCCAGCACCATCCGACTCGCCTCGGTGATGCAGCGCAGCTGCGATCAGCTCGCGGAACAGCGGATGGGGTCGGTCGGGGCGGCTCTTGAACTCGGGGTGCGCCTGCGTGGCAACCCAATACGGGTGCCCCGGCAGCTCGATGAATTCGACCAGCTTCTTGTCGGGCGACGTCCCCGAGCACCAGAGGCCCGCCTCTTCGAGCGGCGCCCGGTAGCGCTCGTTGAACTCATAGCGATGACGGTGGCGTTCGGACACGACCCGTTCGCCGTACGCCTCCGCCACCTGCGAGCCCTCGGCCAGCTCGGCATAGTACGCACCGAGCCGCATCGTGCCGCCCTTGTCTTCGATGCCACGCTGCTCGATCATCAGGTCGATGACCGGGTGCTTCGACGACGGATCGAACTCGGTCGAGTTGGCCCCATCGAGGTCGGCGACGTTGCGGGCGTAGTCGATCACCATCGCCTGCAGACCGAGGCAGATGCCGAGGCACGGCATCTTCGCTTCGCGAGCGAACTTGGCCGCAGCGATCTTGCCCTCGACACCTCGGTAGCCGAAGCCGCCGGGAATGATGATGCCGTCGAGGTGGCCGAGCTGACCTTCGGCGAGCATGCCCTCGACGATCTCGGACTGGATCCACTCGATCTCAACGGCAGCCCCGTGGTGGAACCCGGCGTGCTTGAGGCTCTCGACCACCGACAGGTAGGCGTCGGGCAGTTCGACGTACTTGCCGATCAGGCCGATCTTGACCGGCTTGGTCGCAGCGTCGACCTTGTCGACAACCGCCTGCCACGACGACAGGTCGATCTGATGCTCGGGATCGTCGAGGCGCAACACGTTGCAGACGTACCCGTCGAGGCCTTCGTCGTGGAGGATCAGCGGCAACTCGTAGATGTTGCGTGCGTCGGCGGCGTTGATGACCGCCTTCTCTTCGACGTCGCACATCGCCGAGATCTTCCGCTTGAGGTCGTCGCTGAGCGGCTCCTCGCTGCGGCACACGATGACGTCGGGGGCGATGCCCCGGCTGCGCAGCTCCGACACCGAGTGCTGGGTCGGCTTGGTCTTCTGCTCACCCGACGGACCGATGAACGGCACCAGAGTGACATGGATGTAGCAGACGTTGTCGCGCCCGACGATGTTGCGGAACTGGCGAATCGACTCGAGGAACGGGAGGATCTCGATGTCGCCGACCGTGCCGCCGACCTCGGTGATGACCACGTCGACGTCTTGGTTCGCGACGCGGTGGATGCGGTTCTTGATCTCGTCGGTGACGTGCGGGATGACCTGGACCGTCTTGCCGAGGTAGTCGCCACGTCGTTCGGCGTTGAGCACCGACTGATAGATCGAACCGGTGGTGGCGTTCGAGTTGCGCGACAGCGGCTCGTCGATGAAGCGCTCGTAGTGGCCGAGGTCGAGGTCGGTCTCGCCGCCGTCGTCGGTGACGAACACCTCGCCGTGCTCGTACGGATTCATCGTCCCCGGATCGATGTTGATGTAGGGATCGAGCTTCTGGAGCGTGACCCGCAGACCCCGCAACTTGAGGAGTCGACCGAGCGACGAGGCGGTGAGCCCCTTGCCGAGGGAGCTGGCGACCCCACCCGTCACGAAGATGTGCTTGGTCATCGGGGCCTCCGTCGGTGGCTTGCTGCATTCATCACGACGGGAGTTCATCCTACCGCGGCGACAGACGCTGTGGAATGGGCGCCCGAAAGAAATCTCATCGGTGTGATTCGGCGAGCAGTTCGGATGCGTGTTGCCGGGCCGAGTCGGTGGGCTCCCCCGACAGCATTCGCGCCACCTCGTCGACCCGCTCGTCGGCAGAGAGCGATCGGGCTGCGGCATAGGTGGCATCGCCGACGACCGACTTCGACACGTGCACCTGGGCATCGGCCGCGGCGGCCACCTGGGGCAGGTGGGTCACCACCAACACCTGATGATGCCGGCCGAGATCGGCCAGCGCCTGGGCCACAGCCTGCGCTGCTGCGCCACCGATACCGGCGTCGACCTCGTCGAACACGAGCGACTCGGCGCCCTGTTCGGCGGGCGCATCGACCCTCGAGAGCACAAGCCGAAGCGCCAACATGGCGCGCGCCAACTCACCGCCCGACGCCACCCGCTGCAACGGCGCCAGCGGCGCCCCTGGGTTTGCGGCGAGCAGGAACTGCACCCGATCGCCCGGATGGTCGTCGGGATGCTCCCCCACCGACACCCCGACCTCGGCGTGGGGCATCGCCAGCTTGCGCAGCCGCTCTTGTACCGACTCGGCCAGCGGCTCGGCTGCAGCACGGCGGTCTCGACCCACCGCTTCGGCGGCGGCTCGTTCGGCGGCGAGCGCCTCGGCTCGTTGCGCGTCGAGCTCGGCGGCACGCTCGTCGTACGACTCGAGTTCGGCGAGGCGTTCGGCCGCTTGTCGGTGGAACTCCATGACGTCGGCGAGATCGTGGCCGTACTTGCGGCGGAGATCGACCAGCAGCTGACGCCGATCCCGGATTTCGTCGAGCCGCTCGGGCGACTCCTCGATCTGATCGGCGTTGTCGCGGACAATGACGACGAGATCGTCGAGTTCGGCGAGCACGGTGTGGAGTCGCTCGGCCACGGCGGCGTAGGGAGCCCGACCTTCGATCGCCGACAGCGCAGCTCCCACTGCGTCACGCGCACCACCGTCGCCACCCAGCGCTTCGTGTGCCGAGGCACCCGCTTCACGATGGGCCTGCGCATCGGCCAGCACCGACTCCTCGGTATCGAGCTGGGCGTCTTCGCCGGCATCGCCGACGTCGGCCGCGTCGAGTTCGTCGACTTGGAAGCGCAGCAGGTCGATCTCGCGCGCCCGGGCCCGGGCGTCGCCTCCCAACGTGGCGAGTGCGGCATCAATCTCGGTGATGCGGGCGCGGGCCGTACGCAGCGGTTCGAGGTCGATGTTGCCGAACGAGTCGAGCGCGGCTCGCTGGGTGGCGGCACCCAGAAGGCTCTGGTGCGCGTGCTGGCCGTGGAGGTCGACCATGCGTCCGGCGATGTCGGCGAGTGAGGCCGCCGTGGCCAGCCGACCATCGACATAAGCGCGTGACCGACCGTCGGCAGGAACCACCCGGCTCAGCACGGTTTCGTCTCCGTCAGCGGTGACGAAACGACCGTCGACGCGCGCCTCGGTCGCACCGTGCCGGACGATCGATGCGTCGGCGCGCCCGCCGGTGAGCAGCTCGATCGCCTCGACCAGCATGGTCTTCCCGGCGCCGGTTTCGCCCGTGAGCGCGGTGAGGCCCGAGCCGAGAACGAGATCGAGCCGTTCGATCACGCCGAGGTTCTCGATGTGGAGCTCGCTGAGCACGACCACCATCCAAGCAGATGGGTGTCGCAATCGCACACACGTTCGGTGTGTGCTGGGCCCGAGAACTGAGGCGGTCTCAGCGGTCGCGGAGACCGAACTTCTCGCGCAACACCTGGTGATGGCGTGCTTCACCGAACCGGACGAACCGGGCGGTGGCTGCCGAGGGTTCGCAGCCGACGACCGAGCCGGGCTCGAGCACACCGACGGGTTGACCATCGATGGCGACCTCGGCGCGCCGATGCCCAGCGACCTCGATCTCGACACGCTCGTCAGGACTCAGCACGAGCGACCGATCGAACAGCGTGTGCGGAGATACCGGTGTGAGCAGGATCGCCCGGTGCTGCGGCGACACGATCGGGCCGCGCGCCGAGAGCGAATACGCCGTCGATCCGGTCGGTGTGGCCACGATCAACCCGTCGGCCTCGTATGTGGTGAAGGGCGCATCGTCGATCCGGGCCAGCAGCCGAACGGTGTGGCCGGACTGGTGCTTCTCGACCACGACTTCGTTCAGCGCTCGGCCCACGACCGCGCCGTCGACCGACACGTCGAGCAACATCCGCTCGTCGATGCGCCATCGACCGGCCTCGCTGCCCTGCACCAGCCGATCGAGCGCTGCGTCGAGATCGTCGGGGTCGACCTCGGTGAGATATCCGAGCGAACCGAGGTTGGCTCCGAGCAGCAACACGTCGGCTCCGGCCACCGCATGCACGCTGCGGAGCATGGTCCCGTCGCCTCCCAGGCTGATGACCAGATCGGCCTCGGCCGCCGGCCGCTCCGAGGCATATTCGACGACGCCTTGCTCCGCTGCGTCGGCCGGCGGCATCCAGAACTCGGCCCCGTGAGCGGCGCACCAAGCTGCGGTGGCGGCGATGTATCCACCTGCGTCGTTGCGGTCGTGGTGCGAGAGCAGCGCCACGCGCGAGATGGCGAAGCTCACGACCTCGCCGACCCGTCGGGTGCTGCGGCGTGCACGAGGAACTCGATGTTGCCGTCGGCACCGGTGATCGGTGACGTGGTCCATCCCCGCAGGGTGCAGTCAGCTGCGGCGAGTGCGGTTTCGATCTCGCCTCGGACCCGTTCGTGAACGGCAGGGTCGGTGATGATCCCGCGGCCTTTCGACACCTCCTGGCGCCCGGCTTCGAACTGTGGTTTGACGAGCAACACCATCGGGGCGCCAGGTTTGCACACGCCGACCAGTGCGGGGATGACCAGGCGAAGCGAGATGAACGACAGGTCACCAACGACCAGGTCGACCGGCTCACCGAACAGGTCGACGTCGACCGATCGGATGTTGGTGCGTTCGAGGTTGGTCACCCGTTCATCGACGCGAAGACGTTCGTGGAGCTGCCCGTGGCCGACATCGACGGCGAACACGTGTGCCGCCCCTCGCTGCAGCACCGAGTCGGTGAAACCACCCGTCGACGCACCCGCGTCGAGCACGGTCAATCCGCCACAGTCGACGCCGAACTCGTCGAGGGCGTGCTCGAGCTTGTCGGCACCTCGCCCGACGAACCGGGCGGGCGGCCCGACGACCTCGATGGCGTCAGACGCGGCGACTTGGCGCGCAGCTTTGGCAGCGATCGCCCCGTTCACCGTGACTCGGTCGGCCTCGATCAGTTCGAGGGCGGCAGAGCGGCTGGGGGCGAGTTCCCGCCGGACGAGTTCGGCGTCGAGCCGACGCCGACCGCTCACCCGTCGCGTTCGGCGCGAGTCTTGGCGACCGGAGCAACTCCCGAGGAGCCAGCTGCCTTCTTGGCGGCGGGTTTTTTCTTGGCTGGCGCCTTCTTCTTCGCTGCAGCCTTCTTCTTGGCCGGCGCCTTCTTCTTCGCTGCAGCCTTCTTCTTGGCCGGCGCCTTCTTCTTCGCTGCAGCCTTCTTCTTGGCCGGCGCCTTCTTCTTGGCCGGCGTTGCGGCGGCATCGCCGTCGTCACCACCGTTCACGCGGTCGGTGATCTGCTCTGCGAGCTCTTCGAAGCGGTCTTCGAGATCGTCGAATCGCTCAGACAGCCACGTGACCTGCTTCGACACCTCGCGCTGCACCGTTTCGGCGATCTGCTCGGAGGTCTCACGCCCACGGGCGACGATGGCGTTGATCGTCTTCTCGGCATCCTTCTTCTGGACGTCGCCGATCTTGACGAGCTGTTTGACGAGCTGTTCTGCCTGCTGCTTGCTCATCTCGCCGAACTGGAGCCCGGAGTCGATGAGACGCTGAATCGTCGATGTGGCCATGGTCTGAGGTTACTGGCCAGCCGGTGAAGCTGCGTCGGCGAACTCGTCGGCGAACGATGCGAGGTTCGTCACATCGGTGGCCGGTTCCGAGAGCCCGAACCGGTCGAGATCGAGTGGCTGGCCGGGAGCTGTAACCCCGCTCCGTACCAGTGCGAACGGGCAGCCGATCGTCGCGGCGAACGCGCCGTCGGTGTCGAGCCGATCGCCCACCATGACGAGTCGGTCCGGGTCACCGGCGATGTCGATGATCAACAACGCCATCGGCCGATTCGGCTTGCCGCCGATCACCGGGTCGACGCCCGCCACCGCAGCCACCGCTGCGACCAGCGAACCGCCTCCGGGCAGCTGCCCGTCCGGCGTGGGAAACGTCGAGTCGCCATTGGTGCCGATCAGTCTCGCTCCGGCCATCACCGCTGTCGACGCCACGGCGAGGCGCCAATAGTCGAAGTCACGATGGAGCCCGACGACCACCGCAGCGAACGCTCCAGCAGCAGCCTCGGCTCGGAGACCACTCGAACCGTCGTTGAGCACCGGGGTCGCACCGCGCCGCTCGACGGCTTCGACCACGCCGCGTCCACCAGCGACGAGCACCCGCTCTCCGGCCTCGACCAGTGACGCGCCGGCCATCGCCGACGTGACCACGTCACCGGCGGCGGGAATGCCGATGCGTTCGAGCGCGGCCTCCTGATCAGCGACCGGCGACATCGAGTTGTTGGTCACGAACAGCACGCGGCGTCCCGAGGCTCGAAGCCGAGCGACGGCGTCGACGCTGCCCTCGATCGGCTCATGCGCCAGCCAGACCACGCCATCGAGGTCACACAGCACCGTGGTGACATCACCCGGGTCGAACCGGGCCGGGTCGTTCTGCGCGTTCACTCACTCATCCTGGCATCCTGGGGTCGTGCCCCGGTTCACCCCGTTTCCCGCTCTTCGTTACCGGTCGAACGACCTCACCGATCTGATCGCACCGCCGTACGACGTGCTGTCGGAGGCCGAGCTCGACGAGCTCAACGCGAGGAGCCCACACAACATCACCCACGTCGACGTACCTCGCGAGCGCGACGGTGCCGGGCGGTACGGCCAGGCGGCCGCCACGCTGCGGACGTGGATCGACGAGCAAGTCATGGTCGCCGACCCCACCCCGACCTTCACGATCTACCGCCTCTCGTTCACCGACGCCACGGGCGCCGATCGCGAGATCGTCGGCGTGCTCGGTGGCTGCGAGGTCGGCCCCTACGGCCCCTCGGGCGTACACGCCCACGAGCGCATCACCCCGAAGGCATCGACCGACCGCCTCGACCTGACCCGCGCGACCGACGCGAACCTCTCGCCGGTGTGGGGCCTCTCGCTCGCAGCAGGCTTGACCGAACTCCTCCTCGAGCCTGGCGAGGCCGTCGCCTCGATCACCATCGACGGCGTCACCCACTCGGTCGAGCGCGTGACCGACCCCGACCGGATCGCAGCAATCTCGGAGCGCATCGCATCTGACGACGTGCTGATCGCCGACGGCCACCACCGTTACGGCGTCGCCCAGCAGCACCGCGACGACGTGCGAGCCGATGGCGACTCCGAGTCAGCCGCCGAAGAGACCCTGATGTTCGTGTCGGAGCTGATCGACGAGCAGCTGAGTGTCGAGGCCATTCACCGTCTCTACCACGGCATCTCGTTCGACGACCTGGTCGCCGCGCTGAGCATCGGGTTCGACACCGAGCCAGCTGGGCCGGTCGACGACGCCACGCTCGCTCAGATGGCCGACCGGGTCGCGCTGTGCCTGGTCGATGCCGAGGGCAACGGCACGTGGCTGACCCCGAAGCCCGACGCGTTCGACGACGTGCGGTCGCTCGACGGCGTGTGGCTCGAGCATCTGCTCGCCGACGTCGACCATGACGTGACCTACCAGCACGGCGTCGATCGCGTGGTCGATGCGGTCGGCTCGGGCGCTGCAGCAGCAGCGGTGTTGATCCGTCCGGTGAGCGTCGACGAGATCGAGCGCACCGCCCGCGAGGGCGTCGTGATGCCACCGAAGTCGACCTTCTTCACACCGAAGCTGCTCACCGGGCTGGTCGTTCGCCAACTCCACTGATCTGTTCGGCCGCCGCGGCCACGGCCTTCGCGACCGCAGCGCGCCGCCGGAGCGGAATCACCCGGTCGGGAATCACCTCGGTCCGGCTCACCGTGCGGCCGCCGGTGCGGAAGAACCGACGCCTGACGGTTCCGATCACCACCACCTCGGCGCCGGCGACGACGACAGCGATCTCTGCGTCGGACGGCTGCGACCAGTTGACCGGGACGACACACCGGGCGCTCGGTTCCGCCCGGCCGCCGACGATGGCGGCGATGTCGAACTGCCACGCGACGCCGGCTGCGAGCTCGCGCGGTTCGGGATCGTGGGTGACCTCGCCGGCGAGGACGACGAGGTTGCAGCTGCCGGGATGAAGTGAGTGCTCGGACATGAGACCTCCTGGTTGAGGAGGTCGGGCGAGTCGGCGCCAGCACCGTAGCGGCGAGCAGGGTCCCGGCCGCCGAGAACGGGATGCGCGCGAAACGGTGACCAATCACGAAACGCGCTCGACATGCGGATGGCGCGGACCTGTGCCACGGTTGTCTGCACCGATGCTCGATTCGACCTTACGACCGGTGAAGGACCGGCTGCTCGCCCCGGTGGCCAGCGGCCCGGTCGGTCGGGTCCCGGTCGCCATCATCACCCTGATCGGCCTCGCGTTCACCCTTGCGGCTGCGGTGTCGGCGTGGCAGGGCGCAGTGGCACTGGCCGTCAGCTTCTGGCTCCTCGGACGCGTCCTCGACGGGCTCGACGGCGCCGTCGCACGCGCCACCGGACAGCAGAGCGACGCCGGCGGCCTCTTCGACTTCGTCGCCGACTCGGTCGGCTACGCCGCCGTGCCGCTCGGCATCGCCGCAGGAGTCGACGACCGCGCGCTCTGGATCGCCACCGCCGTCGTCATCGCGACCTTCTACGTGAACGCCGTGTCGCTCGGTCAGGTGGCTGCCCTCTTGGAGAAGCGCTCGACCGTCGACCGTGGCACGACAAGCGTCGTCATGCCGAGAGGCCTCGTCGAGGGCACCGAGACGATCGTCGCGTTCACCCTCGCACTCGCCTTCCCCAGCTCGGCGGCGACGATCTGGTGGATCTTCGCCGCCGCCGTGGCCGTCACGATCGTCGAGCGCCTCCGCTGGGCCTCGGTGCTGCTCCGAGAAGGCCCGCAGCCGTGAGCTCGATCGCCATCCGGCGGCTCGCCATCATCGTGGTGTGGTGCGCCGTGCTGATCGGCTGGTTCTCCTACCGGAACGCCAACGATCTCGGCACGATCGATGCGGCACAGGGCCTCGTCGAGCAGGTCGACATGCTTACATGGGCTCCCGTCGTGTTCGTTGCCGCCTACCTGCTCCGGCCGCTGCTCTTCGTGCCGGCGAGCCTGATGACCGTTGCCGCTGGGCTGCTGTTCGGCGCCACGTTCGGCACCGTGCTCGTCATCATCGCCGCCAACGGCTCTGCGATGGTCGCCTACAACGTCGGCCGGTCGCTGGCCGGCGAGCAAGCAGAGCACGACGACGAACGCGCCGGGCTCGTTCACCGATGGGGCCAGCGGTTGCGCACCCGAAGCTTCGAGACCGTGTTCGTGATGCGTCTGCTGTTCCTGCCCTACGACCTCGTCAACTATACGAGTGGGGCACTCCGCGTCCATCGCCCGGCGTTCCTCACCGCCACCGTACTCGGCACGCTGCCGGGCACCCTCTCCTTTGTCCTGCTCGGCGCATCGCTCGAACGGCTCGACGACGGACTCGGAGGGATCGATCCGTGGGCGGTCGGCGCGAGCGTTGCGATCTTCGTGATCAGCATGGTCGTCGCTGCGCTGCTGCGGCGATCGTCGGCCGCTGCCGACGCCCCCAACGAACCCCTCCCCTCCCCAACAGAAACCAGTGCACGACATGGCTGACTTCGACTCCTCCCACGTCTACAAGGCCGCGGTGATCGGTTCCGGCTCGGGTGGGCTCACCGCCGCCATCGGGCTCGCCGGCTTCGATCACGACGTCGTGCTCGTCGAAGGCGATCGTGTCGGCGGTGACTGCACGAACGTGGGCTGCATCCCTTCCAAGGCGCTGCTCCACGCCGCCGAGGCCGGCCTCGACGATCCCCTGGCCTGGACGAGATCTCGGCGAGATCAACTCCACGACGAGGAAGACCACGAGATGGTGGAACACGAGCAGATCGTGTTCCTCCGCGGCTGGGGACGCCTCACCCCACCCGATCATGACCGGGGCCACCACGTCGTCGCGGTCACCGCTGCCGATGGCGCCGAGCACGAGGTCAGGGCCGAACACGTGATCATCTCGACCGGCTCCTCGCCGGTCAGGGTCGACATCGCTGGCCTCCCCGAGGAGCGGTTGGTGACCAACGAGGAGCTGTTCGATCGAGTCGACGAGGTCCCCGGTCGCCTCGTCTTGGTCGGCGGTGGTGCGATCTCGCTCGAGATGGCAACGGCGTTCAACGATCTCGGCGCAGCCGTCGCCATCGTCGAGTTGTCCGATCGCGTCCTCCCCGATCAGGATCCCGAGGTGTCCGCGACGATCACCGAGGCGCTGACCACACGCGGGGTCGACATCCACACCGGTGTCTCGGCGCAGTCATTCGACGCAGCGACCGACACGCTCCGACTCTCGTCGGGTGACGAGATCTCCGACGTCGACCTCGTCATGTCGGCCGTCGGTCGGCGCCCGCGAATCGAGCAACTCGGGCTCGACGACGCAGGCGTGTCGCACGGCCGAGCAGGCATCGGTGTCGACAGTTGGGGACGCACCGACGTCGATCACATCTGGGCGATCGGCGACGTGACCGGCATGACCCACACGACACACGGCGCGAACGCGATCGGCCGGCGAACCGTTCGAGCGATCGCGCTCCCTCGCGTCCTCGCCACCGGGCAGCCGAGGACGATGCCTGCCGCGATCTATACACGACCACAGGTCGCATCGGTCGGGCTCTCGGTGAGCGAGGTCGAAGCGATCCCGCCCTCCTCCCGCTGGCGTCACCGCGTCGAGCTGGCCGACCTCGACCGTGGCCACACCGACGACATCGAGCACGGCGTCGTGATCGTCGACGCCGAGCGCTTCACCGGACGCATCTTCCGCGCCTCGATCGTCGGTCCACACGCCGCCGACTGGATCGGCATCTTCACGCTCGCGATCGATCACGGCATCGGACTCCGGAAGATCTTCGGGATGGTGCATCCGTACCCGGCCCACGCCGAGGCGGTCGGGCGGATCGCTGACCAGTTCGCTCGCGACACCTACCCCAATTTGGCAGGCGCGTGGTGGCAGATGGCTCGCGGTCGGCTCTCGCGGCGCCGGGTGCCATGATCGGCGGGTGCCCGACGAGGCGAAATCCATCGCAGCCACCGACCGCCCAGCGACGATCAGCTCCCTGATCGCCGATCTGGCGGCACTCGGCGTGCGCTCAGGGAGCACGATCATCGTCCACTCGTCGCTCTCAGCCATCGGCTGGGTCGCTGGCGGCCCTCAAGCCGTCGTCGAAGCGCTGCTGGCCGCCGTGGGCCCGGAGGGAACGATCGTGATGCCGACCCAGTCGGGCCAGCTCACCGACCCCGCCGCCTGGGAGGCACCGCCCGTCCCCGCGGACTGGATCGCTGTCATCCGCTCCGAGACGCCCGCTTTCGACCCGATGCTCACGCCCACACGAGGTATGGGCGCCATCGTCGAGTGCTTCCGCCACGTCCCCGGCGTACGTCGAAGTGCCCATCCTCACGTGTCGTTCGCCGCCGTCGGCCCCCTCGCCGAACACGTCCTCGAGCCCCACGACCTCTCCCCCGAGTTCGGCGAGACGTCACCACTCGGACGCCTGTACGAACTCGACGCCGACGTCCTCATGCTCGGCGTGGGCCACGCCAACAACACGTCCCTCCATCTGGCCGAGCACCGGGCCGACTGGCCGTCGAAGACGTCGGGCGAGCGCGGCGGTCCGGTTCTGGTCGATGGCACACGCCAGTGGGCCACCTGGACCGACCTCGAACACGACGAAGACGACTTCGAGGTGGTCGGCAACCACCTGGCAGACCTCGGGCTCGAGCAGACCGGCCCGATCGGCACCGGTGTGGGACGACACTGCTCGATGCCGGCCATCGTCGACGCTGCGGCTGTGTGGATGACCGCGAATCGCCGCTGACCGGCTTCGGGCCACCTGCGAGACTGCCGGCGTGTACCTCCCCGACCACCTCGCCGAAACCGACCCAGCCGAGGCGCTCGAGCTCGTTCGAACTACTGGGTACGGCCACCTGATCGCGTCGATCGACGGGCGGATCGAGTCGAGCCCGCTTCCCTTCCTGGTCGACAACGACCTCGAGGTCATCACCGGCCATCTCGCACGCCGCAACCCCCTCACCGATGCCGACGGACTCGATGCGCTCCTCGTCATCCCGGTCACCGACGCCTACGTGTCGCCCAGCTGGTACCCGTCGAAGGCCGACGACGGCCGGGTCGTTCCGACCTGGAACTATGAGGTGGTCCACCTCCGGGGAACGCTCCGCCTCCACGCCGATCCTGCGTGGAAGCTCGCGCTGGTGACCCGCCTGACCGACCGCCACGAGTCAACGATGCCAACGCCGTGGAGGGTGAGCGACGCACCCGACGACTTCATCGACAAGCAGCTCCGCGCCATCGTCGGTATCGAGCTCGAGGTCACCGAGGTCACCGCCAAGCGCAAGCTGAGCCAGAACCTCTCCGAGGCCGACCGCCTCGGTGCCCAGGCCAGCCTGGCGGCTGGCGGTCCGAGGTCGGAGGCCGTGGCCCAGGCCATGGAGCGATGACCGAGGAGCGCTCCGATGTCGCAACGGCCTACGGCCGGATGGCCGACCGCTACATCGAGCTGTTCGTCCACACCTACTCGATCCACCCCGACGACGTCGCCTTCATCGAACGACATCTCGGCGGCGCCAACGGACGCGTCATCGACGTTGGATGCGGCCCGGGCCACCTCACTGAGTACCTGCGCTCGATCGGCGTCGACGCCCTGGGCATCGACCCCGTACCCGAGTTCATCGAGCACGCGCGGGTCGCTCATCCCGACGTCGGGTTCGAGGTCGGCACGCTCGCGGATCTCGCCGGGCAGGGCACCAGTGCCGCAGCGGTGCTCGCCTGGTACTCCCTGATCCACCTCCCACCGGAGAAGATCGACGAGGCCCTCGCGATGATCGCCCAGCTCGTCGAGCTCGGCGGTTCGGTCGTGATCGGCTGCTTCGATGGCGCCGACGCAGCACCGTTCGAGCACAAGGTGACGACCGCCTTCACCTGGTCGGCCGACGGGCTCGCCGAGCGGCTCCGATCGGTCGGCCTGCAGGAGATCGACCGACTCCAGCGACCCGCCGATGGCGACAACCGCGCCCACCTCGCACTCGCGGCTCGCCGCAGCACGTGACCACGAGACCCCAGGTCAGCGGCCTGCGAGCCCACTGTGACACCCCTTTGTCAAGATGCTCACATGGCGTTGGAGGTGCTGGAGCCGGCACACATCGAGGAGTTGTTCAACGACGGGGTCGACCTGTGCGACCCGTTCACCGTGCTCGCCCTCGCCAACCTGTCGGTCGAGCGGCTCCGCAACGCCAACACGTCGGGCCTGAGCGTCGAGGAGCGCCGCTACTTCAACCAAGGAGTCGAGGCGCTCCGGAACCAGGCCGACGCCGCAGCGGTCGATGCCGTGCGCGACCTGGTCGCCGAGGGCCACGAGGCCGATGCCGGCTACACCACACCGGCGGCGTGGATGCGACACCACCTGCAACTGCCGAAGGTCGAAGCACGGGCCCGGGTGCAGATCGTGCGGCTGCTCGACGCCCACCCGAACTGGGAGCGTCAAGTCCGCAACGGCCAGGTCGGCATCGATCACCTCCGGGCTGCCGCCCGCACCCACTCGCTCACCAACGTGCGCGAGGCATTCGACGAACAGGCCGATCAGTTGCTCGACGATGCGATGAACGTGTCGTTCGAGCGGTTCGAGGAACTGCTCGCCAACCTCCGCCGCCTCGCCGACGCCGATGCTGCCGCCCGAGCCGCCGACCGGCGACGTGATGGGCGTCAGCTCACCATGCGCCAACAGACCGATGGGTCATGGCGGCTCACCGCTCGATTCGGTGATGTGGAGGGGTCCGAGATCAACCACGTGCTCGCCCACTTCATCGACGCGGAGTGGCGCGTCGACTGGAACGATGCGAAGGAGCAACTCGGGCCCGACGCTGCGATCAGGCTGTCCGATCTCGCCCGCGCCGAACCGCAGCGCCGAGCCGACGCACTCCACAACGCCTTGCTCGCCGCATCGGCCCACCCGGGCGAGGGGCAGGGTCCGCTCCCCGTGCTCAACATCCTGATCGATCGCGACACGTTCGAGACCGAGCTCACCGGTGGCGATCACGACCCCACTCGCTACCGCGACATGACCTGCCGGACCCAGCACGGCGATCCGCTGCCGATCGCCGAGGCGAGTGCGATGGCGCTCCTCTCCCACATCCGCCGCGTCGTGTACGACGCCACCAGCACGGTCATCGACCTCGGCCGCAAGCAGCGGCTGTTCACCGGCGCCGCACGAGAGGCGGTCATGCTGATGCACACCACCTGCATCTGGCACGGCTGCGAAGCTCCCATCAGGCGCTGCCAGGCCGACCACAACACCGAGTGGGGCCACCAGAGCGGCGTCACGTGCCCGCACAACGGCGCCCCGCTGTGCGGCGTCCACAATCGCCTCAAGCACCGCATGCGCTACCGAATCGTCCGCAACGACGACGGATCGTTCAGCATCCTCCACCCCGACGGCACACCCCTCGGCTGATCCCGACTGCCCACCCGCCGGCCGGACCAATAGCGTTGGGCCGATGAGTGACGCCTGGTGGAAAACGCAGCACGGCGACCTCACCATCGCGGTGCGGGTGCAACCGAACGCGCGTCGCAACGAGGTCGTCGGGGTGGTCGACGGGTCGCTGAAGCTGAAGATCGCCGCGCCTCCGGTCGCCGGGAAGGCGAACGAGGAATTGCGGGCCTACGTCTGCGCGCTGTTCGGTGTGCGCCGGTCGGCGGTGCGGGTGAAAGTTGGCGCCTCGAGCCGCAACAAGGTGGTGGCCATCACCGGAGTCGCCCAGCCGCCCGCGGCGCTCCGAGACCTCTGATCAGTTCGGCGGAGCCGCTGGGTAGTCGGGGAAGCTCGCCTTGAACACGCCCTGGTGGAGGAGCACCGTCGCCGCATGCGCACCGGTGTCGGCGTCTCGCACCACTGCTTCGGTCCACCACGACTCGACGGCTCGGCTCTGGCCGACCTGCAGCACGGTGTGCCTCACGTCGTAGGAACGCCCGACGAACACGGGTCCATCGACGTAGCGGACCTCGAGGTCGATGAACAGCCCGATCGAGGGTCGACGGATCGGCAGTGGCGGAGTCCGCTGGAACGCGAGCACCGACAGCATCTCGGTCGGCAACACGGGGCCTCCCCACGGCGACTCCTGATCGAACCAAGGTGAGCGTTCGGTGATCGCCTCGAGCTTCTCGACCAGCGAGAACGGATAGAGCGGACCATTCCGGGTGTCGAGGTCGACCGTCACATGAACCGGCTGCTGAGCGACGCCCACGTAATCGGCAGCGACTTGGTCGATGATGAAGAGGTCGCCGACCGGACGCTCGGCCAGGCGGGCACGACGCTCATCGAGTTCGGTCGTGGCGCCGGCGCCGATCGTTGCGGTGCCGGTGAGTACCGGGGTGCCGTCGGCCTTTGCGGCATCGATCCGGGCCGAGCCAGCAGCCGTCTTGATCTCCGACAGCTGGGCCACCACTTGGTCGCCCTCGACCACCATGTTCTGGAAGTGAGCGCTGATGCAGCCCCGCGTGAACCACTCGGCGCCGAACGCCTCGACGCACAGCGGGTCGAACTGGCTGAAGTGGGTCGGGCCCTCGATCGGCGCACCGGTCAACCCGAGTCCGGCGGCCTGATCGCCGTCGTGAACACTGGTCTGGCCGCCGATGTCCTGCTCGGCCAGCATCTGGACGGGCCGGCGCGCTGGACCGACCAGACGGCCGTCGCTGGCGTGGATCGGTGTCGAGAACGTCACCGGCCCATCGTGGCAGGTCAGTCGACTTGCGGGATGATCCGCAGCCCGAGCTCCTCGAGGACCTTCGGGTCGCCGGGGATGGGGCTGTTGGTCATCGGGTCAGCACCCGACTGAGTCTTCGGGTAGGCGATGACCTCACGGATGTTCTCCTCGCCGGCGAGGATCGCCACGAGGCGGTCGAGGCCGAACGCGAAGCCACCGTGCGGCGGAGCGCCGTAGTCGAACGGGTTCAGGAAGAACCCGAACTTCTTGTCGGCTTCCTCCTCGCTGATGCCGAGGGCGGTGAACACCTTTCGCTGCAGCTCGGGCTCGTGGATACGGATCGAGCCGGAGCCGAGCTCCCAGCCGTTGAGCACGAGGTCGTAGGCGATGGAGCGGACGGCCATCGGGTCGGTCTCGAATTTGTCGATGTCGTCGGGATGCGGCATCGTGAACGGATGGTGGCCCGGTTTGGGTCGCCCGGTCTCCTTGTCGACGCCGACGAACAGCGGGAACTCGACGACCCACACGTACCGGTACGGGCCCTCGTGGACCGGCGGGCGGCCGATCTCGTTGCGGAGCATGCCGAGCACCTCGCAGGTGGTCATCCATTCGTCGGCCACGATGAGCACGAGGTCACCAGCGGCGACTTCCATGCGCTCCTTGATCGCGGCGACCTCGGCGTCGGACAGGAACTTCGCGACGGGCGAATCGAAGCCCTCGTCGGTCGCCTTGAGCCAGACGAGGCCCTTGGCGCCAGCCGACTTGGCGCGATCGGTCATCTTGTCGAGCTGGTTGCGGCCGTACTCGTCGGAGGCGCCGTCGACCTTGATGCCCTTGATCGAGGGGGCAGCCGAGAACGCCTTGAACTCGGTGGCGGCGAACACGTCGGTGAGCTCCTGGAGCTCCATCCCGAAGCGCAGGTCGGGCTTGTCGATGCCGAAGCGGTTCATGGCGTCGTGCCAGGTGATCCGTTCGATGGCCGGCGGGCGCTCCCCCGTGACCGCCTCGGCGGCAGCGAGTACCGACTCCGACACCGCGTCGAGCACGTCGTCTTGGCTGACGAAGCTCATCTCCATGTCGAGCTGCATGAACTCGTACTGGCGGTCGGCACGAAGATCCTCGTCACGGAGGCAGCGGGCGATCTGGTAGTAGCGATCGACGCCGCCGACCATGAGCAGCTGCTTGAACAACTGCGGCGACTGCGGCAGCGCGTAGAACGAGCCCGGCTCCTTGCGTGACGGCACGAGGAACTCACGAGCGCCCTCGGGCGTCGACGGCACGAGCATCGGCGTCTCGACCTCGACGAAGCCCTGGTCGTCCATCGAGTTGCGCACCGCAGCGTTGACCGCTGACCGAACCCGCAGGTTCTTCTGCATGCGCTCGCGGCGCAGGTCGAGGTAGCGGTACTTCAGGCGGATGTTCTCGTCGACCTGATCGGCGCGCTCGTCGATCGGAAACGGTGGCGGTGTGGCCACACGGAGGATCTCGACATCGCAGTCGCCCACCTCGACCTCACCGGTCGGCAGGTTCGGGTTGATCGTGCCTTCGGGGCGCTCACGCACCACGCCGGTGATCTTCACCACGTACTCGCTACGAACGTCGACGTCTTCGTTGATGACGCACTGCACGATGCCCGAGTGATCGCGGAGGTCGACGAAGGCCAGCTTCTCGCCGTGTTCACGGCGACGGCCGACCCAGCCGCACACGCTGACGGTCTGGCCGATGTGCTCGGCGCGGAGATCGCCGCACAGGTGGGTGCGCATCGAGGTGCTGCTCATTGGTCCTTCAGTTCGTTGAGATGGGGAATCAGGTCGTTGCGGAGGATGGTCTGCTGATCGACGCCGGGCGCCATCGGCTTGACCACGACGGTGCCGGCCTCGACCTCGTCGGTGCCGACGATGACGGCGACTGCGGCGCCTGACCGGTTGGCGAGCTTCATCTGGGCCTTCATGCTGCGGCCATCGAACGCTCGGTCGGCGGCGAAACCGTCGGCACGGAGTTCGGCGGTGAGCGCCACTGCCTCGGTGCCGCCGGTGGTGTCGACGACGAAGACGTCGAGCTGGCGCGGCTCCGACGGAAACACGCCCTCGTCGTCGCAGGCCAGGAGCGTCCGGTCGACACCGAGGGCGAAACCGATGCCCGGCGTGGCCGGGCCACCGAGCGCCTCGACGAGGCCGTCGTACCGGCCGCCTCCGCCGAGGGCGTTCTGCGCCGAGTCGAGCGTGCCGCCCTGGAACTCGAAGATCGTGCGCCGGTAGTAGTCGAGGCCACGAACGAGCTTGGGCTCGACCGTGAACGGGATACCGAGAGCTGTGAGACCCGCCTGCACCCGAGCGAAGTGCTCGGCGGCCTCGCCGGAGTAGAAGTCGGCGATCTGGGGCGCCGAAGCAATGAACGGCGCATCCGGCTCGCGCTTCGAGTCGAGCACCCGGAGCGGGTTCTTCTGCAGTGTCTCTCGGCTCTGCTCGGTGAGACCATCACCAGCCGCCTCGAAGTGCTCTCGGAGGGCGTCGACGTAACGAGCGCGATCGTCGGGTTCGCCGAGCGAGTTGACGATGAGGTCGACCTGCGTCAACCCGAGCCGGCGGTAGAACTCCCAGCCGAGGGCGATCACCTCGACGTCGAGATCGGCATCGTCGACACCGAGCACCTCGATACCCACCTGATCGAACTGGCGGTAGCGGCCGCGCTGGGGCTTCTCGTAGCGGAAGTTCGACCCGGCGTACCAGACCTTCCAGGGCGGGGTCGGTCGGTGTTGTGCGAACGAGCGGCAGACACTCGCCGTCAGCTCCGGACGCAGCGCGACGTGACGTTCGCCCTTGTCGTGGAAGTCGTACATCTCCTTGGTGACCACGTCGGTGGCGTCGCCGATGCGGACGAACACACCGAGGTCTTCGATCAGCGGCGTCTTGATCTCGCCGTATCCGGCAGCCTCGACCACGTCGGCGAAGGTGTTGTGGAGCGTGCGCCACCGAGCGGAGTCGGGCGGCAGGATGTCGCGCATCCCGGGGCTCGTCTGAAAGGTCACAGGCACGGCCGATCAGGCTATCGACCAGCGCCCGTGGGGAGCGGGAAGGATTCGCCTCAGCCGTCGCCGGCGCCCGGAACGGTCCGGTACGCGTCATAGACCGAGTCGATGGTCTTGATCTTGCGAATGACGGTGTCGAGATGGCCCGGGTTGGCCAACTCGAACTCGAAGCGCATCTTGGCCACCCGGTCAGCGCCGGTGACCGTGTCGCACGACACGATGTTGACCCGGTGCTCGGCCATCGCCTGGGCGACATCGACCAGCAACCGTGAACGGTCGAGCGCCACCACCTCGACGGCGGCCGAGAAGGTACTGGCCTGGCGCTCGGCGCCGTCCCAGTCGACCTCGATCATCCGGGTCGACTCCTCGTTCATCAGCCCGACCGCGTTGGCGCAGTCGGTGCGATGCACGCTCACGCCGCGGCCGCGCGTGACGTACCCGACGATGTCGTCGCCCGGAATCGGCGTGCAGCAGTTGGCGAGCCGCACGAGCATGTCGTCGAGCCCCTCGACGTGCACGCCGACATCACGGCGCCCGTCGCTGGTACCAGGCCGGGGCCGGTCGACCGTGGCCGGCACCTGCTCGTGCTCGTCACCGTCGCGCAGCGACCGGGCGATCCGCTGTGCGATGCCCTGCGCCGACACGTGGTGCTCGCCGATCGCCGCGAGCAACGCGTCGAGGTCGACATAGCCGAGGTCGGTGACGACCTGTTCGAGCACGTCGGACTTCCAGATCTGCTGCACGGGCAGGTTCTCACGACGCAGGGCGTCGGTGAGATCGTCACGCCCCGTTTCGATCATGTCGAGCCGTCGCTCACGGCTGAACCACTGCCGGATCTTGTTGCGCGCCCGCGGCGACGCCACGAACGACAGCCAGTCTTGCGACGGCCCCGCGGTTTCGACCTTCGAGGTGAAGATCTCGCAGTTGTCGCCGCTGGCCAGCACGTGATCGAGCGACACCAATCGACCGTTGACCTTGGCGCCGATGGTCGAGTGACCGACCTCGGTGTGCACGGCGTAGGCGAAGTCGACGCAGCTCGAACCGACCGGGAGTGAGATGACCCGCCCCTTCGGGGTGAAGACGTACACCTCGTCTTGCTCGAGGTCGGTCTTCAGACTCTGCATGAACTGGGCGGGATCGGAGACCTCTTCCTGCCAGTCGATGATCCGCTTCAGCCAGTCGGGATCGGACGTGGGGTCGGGGCGCTGCACCGCCTCACGACCGGTGCGACGATCGTCTTTGTACGCCCAGTGCGCCGCCACACCCCACTCGGCCCGCTCGTGCATCTCACGGGTGCGAATCTGCACCTCGATCGGCTTGCCAGCCGGCCCGATGACCGTCGTGTGCAAGCTCTGATAGAGGTTGAACTTGGGCATCGCGATGTAGTCCTTGAACCGGCCCACCACCGGCCGCCAACGCCCGTGGATGCTCCCCAGCGCGGCGTAGCAGTCCTTCATCGACGGCACGATCACCCGCACCGCCACGAGGTCGAAGATCTCATCGAACTCGAGCCCTCGAACCACCATCTTCTCGTAGATCGACCACAGGTGCTTTCCTCGCCCCGTGACCTCGGCGTCGATCTTCAACTCGCTCAGCCGCGCCCGCACCTCGGCGACCGCCTTGGCCAGGTACACGTCACGCTCGGGGGTGCGGATCCGCACGAGGTGATCGAGTTCGGCGAAGCGCTTGGGGTGCAGCGACGCAAACGCGAGATCCTCGAGCTGCTGCTTGATCTCCTGCATGCCGAGGCGGTGAGCCAGCGGCGCGTAGATGTCGAGCGTCTCCTGGGCGATTCGCTGCTGTTTCTCGAGCGGCATCGCCGCGATCGTGCGCATGTTGTGGAGCCGGTCGGCCAGCTTGATGACGAGAACCCGCAGATCCTTCGCCATGGCGACGAGCATCTTGCGCATCGTCGCCGCCTGCTGCTCCTCACGCGAGTCGAAGCGGATGCGTTCGAGCTTGGTGACGCCGTCGACGATCCAGGCGACATCGGACCCGAAGTCGCGCTCGACGTCGGCAACGGTGATCTCGGTGTCTTCGACCGCATCGTGCAGCAGCGCCGCGGCGATCGACGTTTCGTCGAGGCCGATCTCGGCGACGATCTGGGCGACGGCGACCGGATGGTTGATGTAGCTCTCGCCGCTCTTGCGCATCTGGGAGTGATGCGCCTCGGCAGCCGTGCGGTAGGCCCGGTTGATCGCGCTGATCGACGACTTCGGGTGCCGCTTGCGGAACGTCTGGATGAGCGGCGACACCTCGGCACCATCGACTCCGGGCGTGGCGAACGCCGCTTGCCGACGCCACGGGAGAACTCGATCGACGGTGCTCATGGTGTGCTCAGTACGTGAGGAGTGAGCTCACCTGCCGCTCCCCCAGCTTGGAACGTCCGTTCAGACCCTCGATCTCGAGCAGGAACGCGAACCCTGCGGTGACGCCTCCGAGCGTTTCGACCAGCGTGGCCGTGGCCAGTGCCGTGCCACCGGTGGCGAGCACGTCGTCGACGATCAGGATCCGTTCGTCGGGATGGATCGCATCGCGGTGGATCTCGAGCTTGTCGGTGCCGTACTCGAGTTCGTACTCCTCGCGCACGACCGCCCACGGGAGCTTGCCCGCTTTCCGGACCGGGACGAACCCGGCACCGAGCCGCAACGCGACGGCGGCTCCGAACACGAACCCTCGGGCCTCGACGCCGACGACCCGATCGACAGTGACTCCTGAGTAGGCGGCGACGAGACCGTCGATGGTCGACGAGAAGGCTGCAGCGTCACCCAGCAGCGGCGTGATGTCACGAAACGTGATGCCCGGGCTCGGATAGTCGACGATGTCGCGAACGCGCGAGCGGAGAAGGTCGAGGTCGAGGTGATCCACCGCTGCCATGAACGAAGGATACCGGCTCGGCCCGCTCTGGCTCGGCGAAGCGCTCAGCGACGCTTCTTCTTGCGCGGCCGCGGTGGGTGGGTGAGCACCCGGTCGGCACTGGAGTGCACCGCTGCGTTCTTGTCGACGTCGACGTCGTCGGAGCGATCATCGTGATCGACGTCGTCGCCGACGCCGCGGGCCGACACGACACGACCCGACACGCCAGCGCCCACGACGGCGGCACGCAACTCGTCGCCGGTGAGGCGATGACGACGCTGCGATCGACCGGACTTCTGCTTGAGGCGAGCGAGCAGCGGCGACGCCACCATGATCGACGAGTAGACACCGGCGATCATGCCGACGAACAGGGCCACACCGAACTCGCGCAGCGCGTCAGCGCCGAGGAGGCCGGAGCCGATGAACAGGATCGACAAGACCGGCAGGATCGACGAGATGCTCGTGTTGATCGAGCGCATGAGCACCTGGTTCATCGAGATGTTCACGATGTCGGGGTAGAGCATCTTGACGCTGGCGAAGCGGCCCTCGTTCTCCTTGACCCGGTCGAACACGACGATCGTGTCGTAGAGCGAGTAGCCGAGGATGGTGAGGAACGCGATGACGGTGGCTGGCGTGACCTCGAACTGGAAGAGCGTGTACACGCCGACGGTGAACAACACGTCGTGCACCATCGCCACCATGCCGGCGACGGCCATGCGCCATTCGAATCTGATCGAGATGAACACCACGACCACGGCGAGGAAGATGATGAGGGCCCGGACGGCCTTCTCGGTGATGTCGGCGCCCCACGAGGCACTGGTGAAGGAGAAGGTCACCTCGTTCGCCTCGACACCTGCGGCCTCGGCGAACTCAGCCGACAAGGTCGCCGCCGTTTCGGTCGGCACGACCTCGATCTCGATGCGGATGATGTCGTCGTCGCTGCCCTGGGGTGAACGACGCTGGATCTTCGAACCGGTGGTGCTGACCCCGTTGTCGTCGAGGATCGCCTCGGCCTCGTCGACGTCGAACCCGTTGGTGGCCGGCACGTCCCACGCCTGGCCACCCTCGAAGTCGAGCCCGAGGTTGAGGCCACGAGTGAAGAGCGAGCCGAGGGTGACCACGACGACCACGATCGCCACGATGACGCCGATCTTGCGTTTGCCGTAGAAGTCGATGGCGGTCTGGCCACGGTAGAGCCGGCCGAGCGGCGAGGCCGCGATCTGGTCGCCACGGGGGCTCATTGCGCCACCTCCAGGCCGAAGGCTCGTTTCCCGACCATGAAGTTGCTCCGAGCGAGCAGCACGACGGCCGGGCGGGTGAAGAAGAAGCACACGAACAGGTCGCAGAGCGTCGTGATGCCGAGGAACAGGGCAAAGCCCCGCACGTTGCCGACCGACAGCGCGAACAGGATCGCCGCACCGATGACCGACACGATGTCGGCGGTCCAGATCGTCCGCCAGGTGGCGGCGAAACTGCGGGGTGCGGCGTTCTTGAGGGTGCGTCCGTTGCGGATCTCGTCTTTCATCCGCTCGAAGAAGACGACGTAGGAGTCGACGGTGACACCGACCGCCACGATGATGCCCGTGACGCCAGCGAGACTCAGTGAGAAGTTGGTCCACTCCGACACGAGCGTGGCCACGACGTACACCGTCGAGGCCCAGACCGTGAGCCCGGTGAGGATGACCAGCGCCAGCCAGCGGTAGTACGCGAGCAGGAAGGTCAGCACGAGCGCCACACCGATCAAGCCGGCGATGACCGCCGCGTCGAGCGCCCGGCTACCCGCCGATGCCGAGATGACCTCGACCTCCTGGGCCTCGACCTCGACCGGGAACGCACCGCGGTTGAGGATGCGGGCGAGGTCACGGGCTTCGTCTTGGGTGAAGCTGCCGGTGATGGCGACCGAGTCGCCGAAGTTGGTCGTGTTCACCGAGGGCGCCGACTGGACGACGCTGTCGAGCACGATCGCGATCTGGCCGTTGCTGTTCGGGTTGGTGCGGGGGCAGGTGGGCGCACCGTTGAAACATTGGTTGGCGAGGTTGTTCCACACCGCTCGACCGTCGCCGCCACGCAGGCCGACGGCGACACCCCAGCCCTGCTGGTCGAGGGTTGCTTCGGCGCTCTGGCGCTCGAACACCTCACCGGTGCCCTGGGCGGCACCGACGCAGAGGATGGTGCCGTCACGGGTCGGGAGCAGCTCGGCACCCGGTGTCGCGGTGTCGTCGATGCTGACCGTCGCCCCGTCGGTGTCGGGGTCGAGATTGGAGCCGTCGAGTGGCTGGCACTCGGCCGTGAACAGCACGGGGCGAAGCGCCACCACACCCGACACGTCGACTCGTGACAGTGCCTCTTCGGTGTCACGCACACCCGGCAGGTCGACCACGATCGTGCTGCCCTGGGTGCGAACGTCGGGTTCCGCGATGCCGGTTCGCTCCAGCTCGTCGCGGATCAGATCGCGGATGACGATGAGATCGTCTTGAGTTGCAGGCTCGGTCGGTTCGAGGATGACCGACACACCACCCTGCAGGTCGATGCCCAACTGCGGGCTGTTGCCGGCCGCCACGTTGCCGACGAGCAACGCACCGACGATCAGAACCGTGCCGAGCAGCGACGCCCAGAGCCGTGTCTTCATCAGTCGGAGGAGGACGCCGAGTCGGCGTCGTCGAGCTGATCGTCGTCGCTGGCGCCGCTCGGCTCGTCGGTGGTCACGAGCTTCTGGATGGCGGCGCGGGCGATGCGGATCTGCACGTCGTCGTCGATCTCAAGCCAGAGGATGTCGTCGCCGTCTTCGCCGGTGATGGTGCCGTAGATGCCCGACACGGTGACGACCTCGGAACCGATCCCGATGGCGGCCTGCAGCTGCGCAGTCGCCTCTGCCTGCTCGCGCATCCGCTTGCGTTGCGGCCGGATCATGATGAAGTACAGCAGCAGCAGGATGCCGGGGAGGAAGAGGAACGAGAGGATGCTCCCGCCGGTGCTCTCTTCGGACTGGGCGAGGATGGAGACGAATGTCGTACTCATGAGCGGCAGACGATGCTATCCCCAGACGTCGAGGACCTGGCGTCGCATGGTGGCAAAGGTCCCTGCCACGATCGCTGCCCGCATCCGGTTCATCAGATCGATCGTCCAGGCCACGTTGTGGATCGACAGCAGTCGTGAGGCGGACGGCTCTCCCACCTGGAGCAGATGGCGGATGTAGCCGCGGCTGTGGCGAGCACACACCTCGCAGGGGCACGAGGGATCGAGCGGCTCGTCGACTTCGGCGTTGCGGGCGGCCTTCGCCTGGAACCTGCCGGTCGAGGTGAGTGCGGTGCCGTGCCGGCCGAGCCGGGTCTGCATCACGCAGTCGAACTGGTCAACGCCGAGCCCGACGGCCTCGACGAGCGACGCCGGGTCACCGACGCCCATGAGGTAGCGCGGTCGATCGGTCGGCAGGTGCTCGAGCGCTGCGGCCAGCGCCGGCAGCATCTCCTCGCGGGTCTCGCCGACCGACAACCCGCCGATGCCGTAGCCATCGAAGCCGATCTCGGCGATTCGCTGGGCGCTCTCGGCGCGCATCGTCTCGCTGATCCCGCCCTGGACGATGCCGAACAGCGCCTGGTCGGGCCGGGTGTGCGCCGCCTTGGCCCGAACGACCCACGCGTGGGTTCGCTCCATCGCAGTGCGGACGACGTCGGGTGATGAGGGCAGGGGTGGACACTGATCGAGCACCATCTGGATGTCGGCGCCGAGCTGCTGCTGCACCCGCACGGCGTCCTCAGGCGTGAACCTGACGGTCGACCCGTCGTAGGTGCTCTTGAAGGTGACGCCGTCGTCGTCGACCTTCGGGGCGAGTGAGAACACCTGGAATCCGCCCGAGTCGGTGAGCGTGAGGCCGTCCCACCCGGCGAACGACGCCAGGCCGCCGAAGCGCTCGACGAGGTCGGGACCCGGCCGGAGCATCAGGTGATACGTGTTACCGAGCACGATCTGGGCGCCGATGCGGTCGTAGTCGCTCGCGCTGAGGTACTTGATGGCGCCCCGGGTACCGACCGGCATGAACAGCGGTGTCGTGTACGAGCCCCGCGCAGTGGTCGCAGTTCCAGCCCGAGCGGTGGCGTCCTGACCGTCGACCGCGAAGGTGACCGCGTGCATCAGCCAGCACTCCGGTCGAGGAGCATGGCGTCGCCGAAGCTCAAGAATCGGTAGTCGGTGGTGAGGGCTGACTCGTAGAGGCGACGCCACCGGGCGCCGACGAAGGCATCGATCATCATCAACAGTGTGGTCTTCGGCAGGTGGAAGTTGGTCATCATCGCGTCGACGACTCGCCATTCGAAGCCCCGGTGGATGAACAGATCGGTGCGGCCGGCCAGCTCACCTCGAGCCGCTGCCGACTCGAGCGCACGAACCGCTGTGGTGCCGACGGCAACGACGCGTCGCCCCTCGACGCTCGCTGCCGTGCACGCCGTCATGGTCGCCTCAGGGACTCGGTAGCGCTCGGTGTGCATCGGATGATCGAGCGGATCGTCGGTGGAGATCGGCTGGAAGGTGTCGAGGCCGACCACCAGCTCGACGGCGTGACGCTCGATACCGAGCGCATCGAGCCGGGCGAGGAGTTCCGGCGTGAAGTGCAGCCCTGCGGTGGGAGCTGCGGCCGAACCCGGTTCGTTGGCGTAGACGGTCTGGTAGCGGTCACGATCGTCGAGGCGCTCGCCGATGTACGGCGGGAGCGGCATCTCACCCACGTCGTCGAGCAGCGCGAGCACATCGTCGGCCGAGCCCACGATGTCGACCTCGAAGGTGTCGCCCGCTGCGGTTCGCTCCCCCATCGAGACGACAGGTCGGCCATCGTCGGTGGTGAGCACCTCGCCGGGCTTCAGCTTCTTGCCCGGCTTCGCCAACGCCTCCCAGCGCCGGCGGTTCGGTTCGAGCGCCTCGAGCAGCAGCACCTCGGCCGCTCCGCCGGTCGGCCGTCGGAGCCGGAGGCGGGCAGGAATGACCTTGGTTTCGTTGACGACGAGGAGATCGCCCGGGCGAAGAATCTCGGGTAGGTCACGAACGTGCCGGTGCTCGGGTGTGACCTCACCTCGATCGACGAGCAGCTTGGCCGAGTCTCGGGGCTCGATCGGGACCTGCGCGATCCGCTGCTCGGGCAGCTCGTAGTCGAAGTCGGCGAGGCGCATCGCCTGCCAGTCAACCGTCGAACAGCGATGGACCCTGACCTGGCGCTCCGGGCAAGGCCGGACGGTCGAGGCCGAGGTGATCGTAGGCAGCACCGAGCGCCACGCGGCCGCGCGGGGTGCGGGCGATCATGCCCTGGGTGATGAGGAACGGCTCGTAGACGTCTTCGACCGTTTCGGGCTGCTCGCCGACGCTGATCGCGAGCGTCGAGAGCCCGACGGGGCCACCACCGAACTGTCCGCACAGGTTGCCGAGGATCGCTCGGTCGACCTTGTCGAGACCGCGGTCGTCGACGCCGAAGAGTGCGAGGCCGTCGGCGGCCACCGAGCCGGTGATGGCGCCATCGGCGCGCACCTCGGCGTAGTCACGCACTCGCCGTAACAGCCGGTTGGCGATGCGCGGCGTGCCTCGGGACCGACGAGCGATCTGGGCAGCGCCGTCGGCGTCGATGTCGACCTCGAGGATGCCAGCCGCACGCTCGACGATCTGCTGCAGCTCGGCGTCGTCGTAATAGTCGAGACGAGCGACGAGACCGAAGCGATCACGCAGCGGGCCAGTGATCATGCCCGTGCGGGTGGTGGCGCCGACCAGCGTGAACGGCGGCATCGTGAGCCGGATGCTCGACGCTGCGGGCCCCTTGCCGACGACGATGTCGAGCTGGAAGTCCTCCATCGCCGGATACAGGATTTCCTCCACCGCTCGAGACAGGCGGTGGATCTCGTCGATGAACAGGACGTCGCCGTCTTCGAGCTTGGTGAGGATGGCGGCCAGGTCGCCCGCTCGTTCGAGCGCCGGACCCGACGTGACGTGGAGCTGCACCCCCATCTCGGCGGCCACGATGCCGGCGAGCGTCGTCTTGCCGAGCCCCGGCGGGCCGGCGAACAGGAGGTGATCGACTGCCTGTGACCGCTGCTTGGCGGCGCCGAGGACGATGGCCAGGTGTTCTTTCAGCTCCCGCTGGCCGACGAACTCGTCGAGGATATGGGGCCGCAGGCCGGCCTCGACGTCGAACTCTGCAGGCTCGGCCGCAGCGGGAACGTCGCCCTCGCGGATGTTCGGGTCGAGGAACTCGTCACGCACGTTTGGCTCCCAGCAGCTTCAGCGCATCGCGCAGCAGCGATGCGGCGTCGGCATCGCCCGGCAGCTCGCGGAGTGTGTCGCGGATCTCCTCGGTGCCGTAGCCCAGCCCAGCGAGCGCTTCACGGACTTCACCGACCGACGAGCCGCCCGAACCGCCGTCGTCGCCACCGGTGCCATCGAGGGAGGGCAGTGAGAAGCTGCCGCGCAGGTCGACGAGCAGGCGTTCGGCAGTCTTCTTGCCGATGCCGGGAACCAACGACAGCGCCCCCGCATCGTTGGCCGCCACGATGTCGACCAGCGCCGACGGCGTGTGGGTGCCGAGCACGGCCATGGCCAACGCCGGGCCGACCTTGTTGACCTTGATGAGCGACTGGAAGGTGAGCCGCTCATCGCGCTGGAGGAACCCGTAGAGCGTTTCGGCGGTTTCGGTGACGTGATGGTGGACGTGCAGAAACACCTGCGCACCCGGTTCGAGCTCGGCAAGGGTGCGCTCGGTGACGTTGACGAAGTAGCCGACACCGGCCACCTCGACCAACGCCGACCCGTTGAGATCGCGTTCGAGCACCTCGCCCCGCAGCGAGCCGATCATCGTGCGCCTCCATGGCTGGCGGTCTGACGGGCCTGACGGCCGATCGGCGACATGGCGAGGTGGGTCAGGGCCAGCGCTGCGGCGTCGGCGGCGTCGGCGGGCTTCGGGAGCGTCGAGAGGTTGAGGCGGTGCTGGACCATCTTCTGGATCTGCTGCTTGTCGGCGCCGCCCCATCCGGCGACGGCGTCTTTGACCTGGTTGGGGGTGTACTGGATGACCTCGCAGCCGGCAGCTGCCGCCTCGGCCAACGCCAACCCACTCGCCTGGGCAGTGGCCATGGCGGTGCGCACGTTGACCTGGAAGAACACCTGCTCGACCGCGACCGAATCGGGGCGAAACTCGGAGATGAGATCGGCGAACTCGGCCCGCAGTTCGGCGAGGCGTTGTGGGAGCGGATCGGACGACGAGGTGCGGATGACCCCCATCGACACGGCACGTGCCGAGGAGCCGCGGCCCTCGACCACGGCGTAGCCACAGCGGGTCAGCCCTGGGTCGATCCCCAGTACTCGTGGAGCTCCGGCAGCGAACACAGGTTCGTACCGTAGTCGACCGAGATGTTCAGGACATGGCTTCTTCCATCAGCTCGTCGCTGATGTCGAAGTTCGAGAACACGTCTTGGACGTCGTCGTTGTCTTCGAGTGCTTCCATGATCCGCAGGATCGCTTTCGCATCACCCGAATCGGTGACCGGCACGAGGTTCTCCGACACCAGCGGGGAATCGGCCGAGATCGTTTCGATCCCCGCCTCATCGAGCGCTTGCTTCACCTCGTACACGACCGACGGGTCGGTGGTGATCCGCCAGCCACCACCCTCGGCGGTGATGTCGTCGGCGCCGGCCTCGAGCGCCGCCATCATCACGTCGTCTTCCTCGATGCCTTCGACGGTGACGATCTGCCCCTTGCGAGCGAACTGCCAGCCAACGGCTCCGGGTTCGGCCATGGAGCCGCCGAGCTTGGTGAAGATCTGCCGAACCTCAGCCGAGATTCGGTTGCGGTTGTCGGTGAGCACGTCGATCATCAGCGCCGCGCCGCCGGGTGCGTACCCCTCGTACATGATCGTTTCGTAGTTGACGCCGTCGCCGCCCTCACCGGTCCCGCGCTTGATCGCGCGGTCGATCGCGTCGTTGGTCATCCGCGCTGCCTTGGCCTTCTGCACGGCGGTGCGCAGGGTGGGGTTCGAATCGATGTCGCCACCCGACTTGGCCGACACCTCGATCTGACGGGCGAGCTTGGCGAAGAGCTTGCCGCGAGCCTTGTCGGCAGCGCCCTTCTTGTGCTTGATGGTCGCCCATTTGGAATGGCCGGACATGCGAGCCCTCTTTCGCTATCGGAATCAGATCGTGTCGACGAACTGTCGGTGGAGCCGACCGTCGTCGGTGAGTTCGGGATGGAACGATGCCACCGTACAGCGTCCCGACCGCACCAGGACCGGACGATCATCGTGCTCGGCGAGCACCTCGACGCCCTCCCCCACTCGCTCGACCACCGGTGCACGAATGAACACCGCTCGGAACGCCTCGTCGAGACCTGACACGTCGAGATCGGTCTCGAAGCTGTCGAGCTGGCGGCCGTATCCGTTGCGGCGCACCGTGACATCGATCAGACCGAAACTCCGTTGATCGTCACGCCCGTCGAGCACATCGGATGCGCACAGGATCATCCCGGCACAGGTCCCCATGACGGGGAGACCCGCCGAGAATCGCTCGGCCAGGGGTTCGAACAGCTCATTCGTTCGCAGCAGGTGCGACATCGTCGTACTCTCGCCCCCGGGCATGATCAACGCGTCGATGCCGTCGAGCTGTGCCTCGGTGCGAACGGCGGGCGCGTCGTGGCCGAGGCTGGTGAGTCGTTCCTGATGGGCTGCGAACGCGCCCTGGAGCGCGAGGACGCCGATACGGCGCCGCGGCGGCTGCTTGGTCACCAGCCCCGCTCGGCGTATCGCTGGTTGATCTCGTCCATCTCGATTCCGGTCATCGGGGCACCGAGTCCGCGGCTGACCTTGGCGAGGATGGCCGGATCTTCGAAGTGGGTGGTCGCCTCGACGATGGCCTTCGCCCTCGGCGAGGGGTCGTCGGACTTGAAGATGCCCGAGCCGACGAAGACAGCTTCGGCGCCGAGCTGCATGGCGAGCGCTGCGTCGGCCGGTGTGGCGATGCCGCCAGCGCAGAACAACGGGACGGGGAGCGTGCCGGTTTCGGCGACTTCCTGCACGAGCGGCAGCGGGGCCTGGAGCTGTTTGGCCCACTCGAACAGCTCGGCCGAATCGGCCTGACCGATCTTCTTGATGTCGCCGATGATCGAACGGAGGTGACGAACCGCCTCGACGACGTTGCCCGTGCCGGCTTCGCCCTTCGAGCGGATCATCGCTGCGCCCTCGGCGATGCGACGAAGCGCCTCGCCCAGGTTGGTGGCGCCACACACGAACGGGACGTCGAAGGCGAACTTGTCGACGTGGTGGGTCTCATCGGCCGGGGTCAGCACCTCGGACTCGTCGATGAAGTCGACCTGCATCGACTGCAGGATCTGGGCCTCGACGAAGTGGCCGATGCGAACCTTCGCCATGACGGGGATCGAGACGGCTGCCTGGATGCCTTCGATCATCTCGGGGTCGCTCATGCGGGCAACGCCACCATCGACGCGGATGTCGGCGGGGACGCGCTCGAGTGCCATGACGGCGACGGCGCCGGCATCTTCGGCGACCTTCGCCTGTTCGGGGGTGACGACGTCCATGATGACGCCACCCTTCATCATCTCGGCCAGACCGCGCTTGACAGGGAACGTGCTCATGACCTGCAGCGTACTTTCGACCGACCCCGACGAGTCAGGTCCGATTCGAAGCTCAGACAGGTGTCACGGGTGCCCGGCTCAGCCGGGTGTGACGGTGAGCGAGAGCGGCCAGGCGTCGGTCGGGGCACCGTTGACCGCCTCGGCCAGCTCGACCCAGGTGTTGCCGGGGGTCAGGTGGATCCGGTCACCGTCGTCGGTGAAGAGTTCGATCGGGAACTCCGGTACGTCACGACGCCAGTTGCCGTACACCGCCTGACCGTTGCTGAACACGAAGGCTCGCCCTTCCCCGATGGTCTGGGCCTCGGGTGACCGCACGTCGACCTGACTCGGGCGGTAGTCGAGGGCCAGGACCACGACGTTGTCGGCGTAGATCTGCCCGTACGTCGCATCGACGTGGAGGTCGCCCTCCTGCGAGCGTTCGTACCGACCGACCTCGGGGTCCCAGCGCCACTCGATGGGCACACTGCGCATCTGCAGCTCGATGAGTTCTGCATCGACAGCACCGACGAACGCCTCACCCGGAGACACGTACAGGAAGTACTGGGCGGGAGCGCCCGGGTGGTCCTCGGGCGTCTGCGCGTACAGGTCGGCCGTGGTGTTGAACAGGTTGTGGGGGGCGTTCCCCGGGCCGCGGTAGTAGCCGCCTGCGTTGCTGCTCGCCGACAGGTTGACCAGCGTGGACTCGTTGACGAGCCGTGTCACGCCAGCGTTGCCGCCGCTCCATCCGAAGAGCGGCTCGTTGAAGGGCAGCAGCAGATCGATGTCTTGTGAGCGGCCCGACCGGATCGGACCGACCGGATCGGCATCCTCGGAATGGAACACCGCAGCAAAGCGGGTGTCTTGATTCTCGACGATCTCCTCGAACACGATGTCGGCGACCGCCAGACCCGAGTGGTTCGGTTGAGCGTTCGGGTTGTTGTCGATCTTGATCGCGAGCGCAGGGCGACTGAGAGCGGTGAACTCAGCGTCGACCCGTTCACCCGTGAGGGGCAGCGGAACCCCTTCGAACTCGGGCAGCGTCTCGACCGGCGGCGGCGTGGTGGGCGGTGCCGTGGAGGGGACTGTGGTCTCCTCCACGAACAGTTCAGCCGTGGTGGTGACGTCGACCTCGGTGGTCGTGGTGTCGGCGGAGTCGTCACCTCCGCCGCCGCAGGCGACGACGACGAGCGACGAGACGGCGATGAGTGCGATCGGGCGCATGGAAGGCAACTCCTGAGACTCCTAGAGCTCGCGGAGCAGCGCGATGCGCTCTTCGAGCGGGGGATGGGTCCGGAACAGCTCGTGGACGCCACGCAGCTTGCCAGCGTCGCCGACGCCGCTCATCGGCTGTTCGATCCAGAGGTGGGCGGTGGCCGTTGAGGCCGAGTGGGTGACCGTCGTGTCAGCCTGCAACTTCTCGAGCGCCGAGATCAGCCCGGGCGGATACCGGGTGAGCTGACAGGCGGTCACGTCGGCGAGCGTTTCGCGTTGGCGCGAGATGGTCGCTTGCATGGCCTTGGCGATGATCGGCGCAACGATGAGCAGGACGAAGCCGACGAACGCGAGCGGGTTGTTGGAGTTCCCGTGGTCGCCAGCCCGGGGCACCCGGCCGCCGTTCCACCACATCATCCTGATGGCGAGGTCGGTCACGAGGGCGACGGCACCGACCATCGTGACCGCGAGGGTCGACACGAGGATGTCGTAGTTCTTGATGTGGCTCAGCTCGTGGGCGACCACGCCCTCGAGCTCGACCCGGTTCATCTGATCGAGCAGCCCCGTGGTGACGGCGATGGCTGCATGGTTCGGGTTCCGACCGGTGGCGAAGGCATTGGGGGCCGGGTCGTCGACCACGTACACCTCGGGCTTGGGCAGCCCGCCGGCGATGCACAGTCCCTCGACGAGGTTGTGGAGCCGCTGGTACTCGCCGGGGTCGGCGGGATGCGCACGACTCACCGCCAGCGCGATCTTGTCGGCCTTCCAGTAGGAGGTGAAGGCGATGCTGCCCGAGATGACCAGGGCCACGAGCGTGAACGCAGGGCCGTTGCCCACCAGGAACCCGATGGCGGCGCCGACGAGGGCGACCACGAACACGAATCCGGCGACGAGGAGATAGCTGCGCCGCTTGTTGGCGCGAATGAGGTCGAACACGATGGGTGACGGAGAGTCAGAACTCGATGGTGGGGGCGTTCCGGGCTGCTTCGTCAGCCTCGAAGTACTCACGCTGGGAGTAGCTGAGCGCCTTGGCGACGAACACGCTGGGGACCGACTCGATTCTGTTGTTGTACGACAGAACGCTGTCGTTGTAGAACTGCCGAGCGTAAGCAACACGGTCTTCGGTGGCCGTGACCTGCTCCTGCAGCTCGAGAAAGTTCTCGTTGGCCTTGAGATCGGGGTACGCCTCGCCGAGAGCGAACAGTTGGCGCAGTGCACCGGTGAGCACGCCGTCGGCCGCCGCTTGGTCATGCGGGGTGTCGGGGGCCTCGATCGCAGCGTTCCGCGCCAGCACCACCCGCTCGAGGGTCTCCCGCTCGTGGGCCGCATATCCCTTGACGGTCTCGACCAGGTTCGGGATGAGGTCGAGGCGACGCTTGAGCTGGACGTCGATCTGCGACCACGCGTTCTCCACCTGGTTCTTCGAACGGATGAGGCCGTTGTACACGGCGATGCCACCGAGCACGAGAACGACCACGATCACGATGAGCACGATGACCAGCACCATGGCGACAGTCTACGGGTGGAAGGTGCCCTGGTCGGGTCATCGTCCGACCAGCACCTGGTCGCCGACGACCTGCTCGTACAGCTTGAGATACCGGTCGACGAGCGTCGACATGGCGAACTCCCCCGCCCGTTCGGTGCCCGCAGCGCAGAGTCGCTCGCTGAGGGCCGAGTCGGTGAGGGCACGCTCGAGCGCGCGAGCGAGCGCACCAGCGTCGCCAGGGGGCGGCAACAACGCGTCGACGTCGTCGGTCGCGACGTTCTGGTAGCCGTCGAGTGAGCTCGCGACCACGGTGGTGTCGGCGGCCATCGCTTCGAGGAGCACGATGCCGAACGACTCGCCTCCCAGCGACGGCGCACAGAAGACGTCGGCGGTTCGCAGCCGCCCGTACTTCTCGTCGTCGTCGATTCGACCGAGCCAGCGGAAACGATCGTCGCCCGCCGTGCGTTGCATCAGCGCGTCGGTGTCGGGGCCGTCGCTGGCGATCCACAACTCGGCGTCGACGCCGAGTTGGTCGAACGCATCGATCAACACACGCAGCCCCTTCCGCTCCTCGTGCCGGCCACAGAAGAAGACCACCGGACGCCCCGATGCCGACGGCGGATACTTCGGCATCGACCGGATCTGTGCCACCTCGATGCCGTTGAAGAGCATCTCGTACTCGCCTCCCAGGTGACCCTGCACCAGCGCGAGTGCGTCTTTGGAGACGACCACCCGTCGGTCGATCCGGCGGGCGAGTCGGGTGAGCGATGGTCCGAGCAACCGGTAGCTCGCACTCGTCCCGGCGGCGTGGAATGTTCCGACGATCGGCCGCGGCCGAGTGACCACGGCCGTGACCGTCGGGCCAGGGGCCAGGGGCTCGTGAACGTGGAGGACGTCGAAGTCTCCGTCGCGGATCGCTCGCATGGTCCGCAGCACGGCGGCCGGATCGGGAGCGATCGGAGCGATCGATCCGTTGGCTGCGGTGGGCAACGAGTCGCCGAGCGGCGTGACATATGGAGCCGGCGGTGGTCCGTCGCAGGGGCCGAGCACCCGGGTCTCGTGGCCACGACGACGGAGCTCGCGAGCCATTCCGAGGACCTGCATCTGGACGCCACCCGGCACCGAGAGGCTGTACGGGCAGATGAGGCCGACGCGCATGCGCCACGCAGACTAGGGGCTGGCGAGACTGACCGGGTCGCCCTGAGGCGGGCCGGCCACGAGATGTCCCGTCGGCTCGGCGACCCCGAATCGCTCGCGGGTGACGTCTGCTTCGAGCGGACGTGACAGCAGATACCCCTGCCCGACGTCGCAGCCGAGCTGGCGCAGGGCCTGCAGCTGAGTCGGCCTTTCGATGCCTTCACCGACGCTGGCGACCCCGAGCGCGGCGCTCATCTGGAGGATCATCCGCGCCAGGCTCGATTGACGGTGGTCGCCATCGACTTCGTTGACGAACTGGCGGTCGATCTTCAGCACGTCGACCGGGAACTTCTGGAGGTACGACAACGAGCAGTAGCCCGTGCCGAAGTCGTCGATGGCGATCTGAACACCCAGCGATCGAAGCTCCTCGAGGACCTCGACCGCATCTTCGACCTGCTCGACGAGGACGGTCTCGGTCACTTCGAGGGTCACGACCCGCGGGTCGAGCCCCGACTCGCGCAGCGCGTCGCGAACCTGGTTGACCAGCTGCCCGGACCGCATCTGCGAACCCGACACGTTGATGCTGATCCGACGCTGTCCGCCGCGTCGGCCACGATGCTGCCAGCGCTGCGCCTCGGTCATCGCCTCGTGGAGGACCCACTCGCCGATCGGAACGATCAGACCAGCGCGCTCGGCGACCGGGATGAACTCACCGGGTGACACCTCTCCACGGTCGGGATGGGCCCAACGGAGCAACGCTTCCGCCCCGACGACTTCACCGGTGTGCAACGACACGAGCGGCTGGTACACGAGCCGGAACTGCTGTTGTTCGAGGGCGACCGCGAGCTCGTGGCGGAACTCAAGTTGCGTCGTCGCGCCGAGACGCATCGCAGGGTCGAAGATCTTGATCTGCCCCTTGCCGGCACGTTTCGCCTCGTACATGGCGATGTCGGCATCGCGCAGCAGGCTCGACGTCGTCATACCGGGAGCGGCGACCGCCACACCGACGCTCGCCAACACCGACAGGTCGTAGCCCGACAACTTGGCCGGTTGGCTCATCGCCGACAGCAAGGACTCGGCGACGTCGAGCGCCCGCTCGACACCACCCTGGTCCTCGAGCAGCAGGGCGAACTCGTCGCCACCGAGGCGAGCCGGCGTGTCGCCCGGCCCAGCGACGACACGGATGCGGTCGCTGATCGTGCGGAGCAGTTGGTCTCCGACGCCGTGTCCGAGTGCGTCGTTCACCGACTTGAAGTCGTCGAGGTCGACGAAGAGCACGACCACCGGGTCGTCGTCGGACCGCGCCATCCGGAGTGCATGATCCATCCGATCGAGGAACAGCGCTCGGTTGGCCAGGCCCGTCAGCTCGTCGTGGAACGCGCGATGGCTGAGTTGACGCTCGAGGTTGCGCTGCTCGGTGACATCGCGGAACGTAGCGACGATGCCGTCGACCGCATCCCCTCCGAGCAGGTTGGCGATGGTCGCTTCCATACGCCGCCGCTGACCGTCGACGCGTACGAGCGTCGTCTCGAACTTCACCGTGGCGTCGGCGCCTGCGGCGAGGACATCAGCGACGTGCCCAGTCGCCTCGAGACGGGCTTCCTCGGCGACCAGGTCGATCATCGCTCGGCCGACCCAGTCGGTGGTGCGATGACCCAGCGTCCCCGACAGGCCCGGACTCGCGTAGCTCATACGACCCTGCTCGTTCATCAGCACCACCACGTCGCTGGAGTGCTCGACCATCGCAGCGAGACGGTCCTGACCTCGGCGCTCGGTGAGACGGCGTACCGCGTCGAGCAGGCCCCACATGCGAGCGAGGGCCAGGCCGACCGACACTACGGCAGCTGCCGCGATCACGAAGCGCGTGGTGGAGGAGCCGAGGTCGGCGATCATCAACGCGAGCAACACGGTGAGCGGGGCGAGCACTGCGACGCTGAGTCCGATGGTGCGACCGACCGACACAACGGGCGCCGCTGGTTCACCCCAGCCGATCACCTGTGCCGGGAACAGTGCGGGAGCCACGAGCATGAGCGGTGCGACCAGGCCAACCGCCTGAGCGACGCCGCCGAGCCCCTCCGGGCCGAGTCGACCGTCGAGCAACATGACGCCGCGGGCCGTCTGATCGATCAGGACGAACACCGTGCCGACAGCGAGGGTCACCAACGGCACCGACAACCCCCGCTGCCCGATCGCCCGGAACGCAGCGGCCACGGCCACGCTGGTGACGAGGGGTGCGCTCACCGCGGCCACGAGCTGCCGAACGACCACGTCACCATCGGAGAACACCGGTTCGGCGACGAGCAACCAGACCCCGACCATGATGGCGATGGCGAGCGTGCCGACTTCGAAGCTGCCAAGAGCGTCGGTGTCGCGCCGCTGACTCCGCGTGCTGGCAACGACGCCGACGACGAGGCAGATCGCGCCGACGACGTGCAGAATGTCGACGAACGAGGGGAACGAACGTCCGTCGCCGAAGACCTGGATGGCCGTCCACAACGTCGCAACCGACGACACGACGGCGAAGAGCGCCAGACCGAGCCAGAGCGCCGCACGATCGTCGGCGGAACGGCGCCACGCGAGCAGCGCGATCACGGCCGCAGCGAGTGAGGCACCGACGCGCAGCATCTCGGCACCGAACGAGGCAGGCAAGGCGACATACGCCACGGCAGCCACGAGCGCAGCAACGACCACGGCGCGCGCACGATTCGACTCGAGGATGGTGGCGTGTTCAGACATCTTCAGGTCTGTTTCGGCAGATCAGCGGCACCGGTTGAGCGCTCGCCCGCCATGCGTCGAGATTCTACTCCGACGCCACTTCGGGTCCCTGCTGACCGGCTGGCTACCCCGGCGAGGACGAGCGGCATCACGATCCGGGTGGGATCTGGACACGCCGGCGGGCGGCCGAACGGCCGGTGCTCGAGAACGGGCTAGACCAGCGTCGTGGGTGCGTATCCAGGATCGGACGGCCAGTTGGGCTGAAACATGTGCCACTGGGCTGGCGCCCGCCGGATGAGCCGTTCGAGTTCGTGAGCGAGATCTTGCGTCACGCGCTGCACGTCGTCGCGAAGCCGCTTCTCACGGCGCTGGACGGGCAACGGCGGACGAACCCAGGCCTGATGACGATCCGTTCCCTCGACGAAGTACACCGCCGTCGGCAAGATCGGGGCCCCGGTCCGGAGCGCCACGGTGGCCGCCCCGCCGGGCAGCGTGGTCGCTTCGCCGAAGAACTCGACCGTCGGCCCCGATCGCTGGATGTCACGATCGGACAGCAGACACACGATCTCGTTGCGCTTGAGGGCAGCGACCACTTCACCGCCCGCCTTCGGCCCGAGCGGCACGACATTCATCCCCAGATCGGACCGCAGCTTGACGAACCACTCGAACAACTCGGGCGGCTCGATCCGCTCGACGATCACGGTGATCGGGTGCCCCTGGTCGGCGATCCAACGGCCTGCCCACTCCCAGCCGCCCAGGTGCGGCAAGGCGAGGATGCAGCCGGTCCCCGCATCGAGTGCACCAGTGATGTGAGGGTCGTAGTCGCCCTCGTCGAAGCCTCGATCGACCGCGCGGGCGCTCAGCGTCGGGAGCCGAAACGACTCCAGCCAGTACTGCGCGTAGTAGTCGAACGCGTCCTGCACGGCTCGCCGTAACCGAAGACCGCGCAGCGTGGGGTCGGCTCGCTGCAACTGACGAGCGATCATCGATCGACGCTCGGGGCTGGAGAAGTTCGCTCCGGCGCCGATCGGAGCACTGAGGCCCGCGGCCACGAAGCCGGGGGTCAGTCGAGCGGCCAACGCACCGAGACGGTATGAGCCGGTGGTGAGGGCGTCGATGCCCGCCCCCAGCCCGGGGATCGGGGGCACCGGAAGGGGCAGGGGGTTCGCGCGCTCGGCCATCGGCCGCCCGTTCAGCTCCGACGACGCGGCACGCGGGTGCGCCGACGCTCGACCCGTGCGACCCGACGGCTCTGGCGTCGGGACCGGCGCATCTCGATCCGAGCTTGCGTCACCGGAGCGACGGCTGCCTGCTTCCACACCTTGACGAATCGTTGGATGGCGGTGATCGACGTGAGCACCAGCATGATCCAGAGGATCGGGATGAGCACGACCGGGAAGGCCAACCCGATGCAGATCGCGATGATCCGCTCGGCCCGCTCCATGAGCCCACCCTTTGCGTCGATACCGAGCGACTCGGCCTTGGCCCGCTGATAGCTGATGAGCGACGACACGCCAGCGATGGCGAACGGCAGCATGGCGAGCTGTCCTGAGAACTGGTCGTCGGTGGCGAAGTACCAGGCGATGCCACCGAGGAGAAACGTGTCGGTGACGCGGTCGACCGTGGAGTCGAAAAACGCGCCGCGCTGGCTCGCCGCTCCGGACGCCTTCGCGACGGCACCGTCGAGCAGGTCGGGCAGCGCTGCGAGGATCACGAGGAACAGGCCCAGGAGCAGCCGACCGCTCCCGACCGCAACGGCTGCGGCGATGCCCACCACGAGGCCGATGGCCGTGAGCACGTCGGGTGTGACGCCGGTCTTCCGGAGCGCCGCCCCGATCGGGCGAACCGCTGCGTCGACCGGCTTCCGGAAGGTGCCGTCGAACATGAGGGAGAGGCTACTCCCCCGCCCGCTCGGCGAGGGTGACGTCGGGCGCGTCGGGCATCGCCTCGGCAGGTACGTCGGCTTCGGGGTTCTCCTGGACCAGTTGCTCGACGATCGACCCATCGACCGCGTCGACGAGCACCAGGCCACGCTGGCGAGGCGGTTCCTCGGCCGAGTAGCAGAGCACCCGCCAGGTCGGACGGCTCCGGAGTCCGCGCCACACCTGCTGCGCCGACGCGTGCCCGACCGCGAATCCGACGGCCTGCTGGGCTGCGACCAGCGCGTCCCTCTCGTCGACGCGCATCCGCCAGCCGGATGTGATCGAGATCAGGCTCATCACGCCCAACAGTGCCGCTGCGAGGATCCAACCGCCGTTGACGATCGGCGAGTCGGGGAACCCGGTGTACACGCCGACACACCCGGCGGCGAGCACCGCATAGATCACCCCGGGCCAGCGGCGCCGGCTGTTGTCGGGAAACTGGTACGCGCCGACGAACCCCGACGGGTCGAGGTCGTCGGGGAGTTCGTCTCGGATGTCGTCGGGGGCGTCACTCATGACCGGACAGAGTGTACGAGTCAGTCCCCCGCCGTGGGCCACGCTGCCCGGAGACGTGCGGCACTCCCAGCGAGCGACTCGGGCAGGGTCTGGGTGTTCGCGATCGCCGACATGAAGTTGCTGTCGCCGGTCCACCGCGGAACGACGTGGACGTGCAGGTGCGTCGGGATCGAACCACCCGCGGGCCGGCCAAGGTTGAGGCCCACGTTCATGCCGTCGGGTGAGTAGGCCGACCGGACCGCCGCCACGGCATCGGTCGTCGTCGACCAGAGCTCGCCGGTCTCCGACGAGGTCAGATCGGCGAGATCGGCGACCTCGCGATACGGGAGCACCAACAGGTGGCCCGTGGTGTAGGGATGGATGTTCAAGATGGCGAACACCTCGGCACCCCGGTGAAGGATGTGGGACTCCTCGTCGGGGGCACCCGATGCGAGAATCCGCGTGAACACGCTGCCCTCGGCCGGATCGGAGTCGACACGCGCCGGCGCCTGACCCACGTAGCTGGCTCGCCAGCCGGACCAGATCCGTTCGAGCACGGGATCAGGCGCTGAGCGCTGCGGCCTCGGCCTGGTCGACCTCGGCACGGAATCGCTCGATGAACGCGGCGAGCGGAACATCGCGCTCGACGTCGGGACCGTCATCTGGGACGAGGTCGTTGCGAGGGTTCACCCCGACGGTGTCGGCGGCGACGTCGTCGTCACCGACCACCAGGGTGTACGGCAGCTTCTCGAGCTTGGCGGCGCGGATGCGTTTGCCCAGCCCGACGTCGGCGTTGACCACGTCGACGCGGGCTCCCGCCGCCTCGAGCTTCGCCGCGACGTCGGCGGCGTGCGCCTCGTGCGCCTCGGCCACCGGCAGCACCCGCACCTGAGTCGGAGCCAGCCAGGTCGGGAACGCCCCGGCGTAGTGCTCGACGAGCACCCCGAAGAAGCGTTCGATCGAGCCGAACAGCGCGCGGTGCAACATGATCGGCCGGTGGCGCTCGTTGTCGGCGCCGACGTACTCCAGGTCGAACCGCTCGGGGAGCTGGAAATCGGCCTGGATGGTCGAGAGCTGCCACGACCGCCCGATGGCGTCACGAACGTCGATGTCGATCTTCGGGCCGTAGAAGGCGGCGTCGCCGTCTTTCACGGCGTACTCGAGTCCGTGACGTTCGAGCGCCTCGCGCAGTGCCTCGGTCGCCTCGCCCCAGATCTCGTCGGAGCCGACGTACTTGTTCGGATCCTTCGTCGAGAGATTGAAGGTGAAGTCGTCGAAGCCGAAGGCTCGCAACACCGACAGGACGAAGTCGAGCAGCCCGGCGATCTCGTCGGCCAGCTGATCTTTGGTGACGAAGATGTGGCTGTCGTCCTGGGTGAAGCCGCGGATCCGCAGTAGGCCGTGGAGGGTGCCGGCGCGCTCGTAGCGGTACACGTTGCCGAGCTCGAACAGCCGGAGCGGGAGCTCCCGATACGACCGCTGCCGACTCTTGTAGATCAAGCAGTGGATCGGGCAGTTCATCGGCTTCATGTAGTACGTGCCGTTGTCCATCTCCATCGGCGGGTACATGCCGTCCTCGTACCAGCCGAGGTGCCCGGAGGTCTCGAAGACGTTGCTCTTGGCCAGATGCGGGGTGTAGACGAACTCGTAGCCACCCTGCTCGTGGCGAAGACGTGAGTAGTCCTCCATGAGCTTGCGGACGATGGCGCCCTTCGGGTGCCACACGGCGAGACCCCCACCCAGTTCGGATGGAAAGCTGAGCAGGTCGAGTTCGGTCGCGAGTTTGCGGTGGTCACGCTTCGCCGCCTCCTCGAGCTGGTGGAGGTGCTCGGCCAACGCCTGCTTCGACTCCCAGGCGGTGCCGTACAGCCGCTGAAGCATCTTGCCCGACTCATTGCCACGCCAGTGGGCGCCCGCGACCTTCTGCAGCCTGAAGAATCCGAGCTTGCCCGTGGACGGCACGTGGGGGCCGACACACATGTCGATGAACTCGTCGGTGTTCCGATACGCACTGATGACACCGTCGGCCGACACCTCACCGGCATCGAGATCGTCGCCAGCCGCGGACTCGACGCGCTCGATGATCTCAACCTTGTACGGCTGGTCGGCGAAGATCTCCTTGGCTTCGGCCATGGTGTGTTCGGTCCGGACGAACGGCTGGTTCTCCTTGACGATCGACTTCATCTCAGCCTCGATCTTCGCCAAGTCTTCCTCGGAGAAGGTCTGGCCATCGGGCAGGTCGAAGTCGTAATAGAAGCCGTGTTCGATGGCGGGTCCGATCGAGAACTTTGCGCCCGGGTAGAGCCGGGTGACGGCTTGTGCGAGCACGTGCGCGGTCGAATGCCGCAGGACGTGGCGGCCCTCGTCGGTGTTGTTGGTGATGATGGCGACCGAGTCGCCGTCGGCGAGCTCGGAGGTCAGGTCGGTGTCGACTCCGTTGACCGTTGCAGCGACGGCGGCCTTCTTCAACCCGGACCCGATCGAGGCGGCCAGGTCGAGCGTCGTGGAACCGGCAGGAAGCTCCCGCTCGGATCCATCGGGCAACGACACGGTGATCGACGACATGACGCCGAGGATACGGGCGCGTCGGGCCCGCGCCGTGGACGGTTTCGAGAGGTTCCTGACTCAGCCGCCGACGATGGCGAGGTGGCGCTCGGGGGATGCTGAGTCGTTGAGAATCTCAGAGACCGAGGCGACGCGACCGGTGACCTCGGGTTCGGCCTCGCTCTGGCCGGCGTATTGGTGGACGTACTCCTGGCCGGTCATCTGAGCGATCTCGTACATGACCTCGTCCATCATCGAACGCCACCCGAGATGCTCGGGGCCCCGGTTGCGGTACCGAGACGGCTTGATCGGCCGACCGATGGTGATCGAGCAGCCCTTGCCGAGCTTGGGAGCCTTGGCGTCGGGCGGCTGGATGTCGTCGGTGCCGATGATGCCGACCGGGTAGATCGGAACGTCGAGCTCCATTGCGAGACGGGCGGCACCGGTGCGACCCTTGTGGAGCTTGCCGTTGCGGCTGCGGGTGCCCTCGGGGAAAATGCCGAAGAACTCGCCGCGCTCGAGGACCTGACGGGCCGCATCGAGCGCTGCTGCACTCTTCTCGCCGCCCGACCGGTCGATCGGGATCATGCCGAGTGCGGGGAAGATGAACTTGGTCTTCCACGAGTCCATGTACTCAGCCTTGCCGACGAAACTGATGTTGCGCGAGAGAGTGAACATCAGAAAAGCCGAGTCGAGGAAGCTGATGTGGTTGGGGCACAGGATCGCCGGGCCTTCGGCGGGGAGCCGCTCGTAGCCCTCGACCTCGATGTCCCAGAGCTTGTTGACGACCGGCTTGACGGCGGCGCGCGTCCGCCGCTGTAATGCACCAGCGCCGGGATCCTCAGCCACGACCGAGATAGTACGCGCCACAACAGCGACTTGCTGGTGTCGGAAGTGAATTTCAGGTTTCGTGACCGAAAACGGAGGCTGATCAGCCCGCGAGTTCGACACCGAGCAGCGCTGCTGCCTCGGCCACGCCCCCGCCCGACGCCGCCGCCTCGTCGATCGCCGCGACCGCTCCTGGGGTGTCGAGATCGTCGTCGAGCCGTCGACGAACTTCGTCGAGCAGATCGGGATTCGAGCGGTCGGCCACCCGCCACCGACGGAGACGTTCGGTGCTGCGGGTCATGAGCCCGTCGTCCCACTCCCATTCGGTGCGGTAGTGATGCTCGATGATGCCGAGCCGGATCGCCGCCGGATCCCATTCTTCGCGGAGCGCGTCGATGAAGACGAGGTTGCCGAGGCTCTTCGACATCTTCTGGCCGTCCATGCTGATGAGGGCCGTGTGCATCCAGTGCTTCACGAACGGCTCGCCGGTCGCGGCTTCGGACTGCGCCCGCTCACATTCGTGGTGTGGGAAGATCAGGTCGGCGCCGCCACCGTGGAGGTCGATCGTGGTACCCAGCTCGCGCAGGGCCAGCGCCGAGCACTCGATGTGCCAACCGGGTCGGCCCGAGCCCCACAGCGTGTCCCAGGCCGGTTCGTCGGGCGCCGACGGGTGCCAGAGCACGAAGTCGAGCTGGTTGCGCTTGTTCGGGTCGTCGACCTTGCCGCCGCGCTGGGCTGCGTAGTCGAGCATCTCGGCCTCGGAATAGCCGCTCATCGAGCCGAACGAGTCGAACTTCGAGACGTCGAAGTAGACCGAGCCGCCCGCCTCGTAGGCGTACCCGCGATCGATAACCATGCCGATGAAGCCACGGATGTCGGGAATCGCCGAGCTCGCCCGCGGTGTCGAAGCGACCGGCAGCGCGTTGAGCGCCTCCATGTCACGGTTGAACCGGGCCTCTTCCCCAGCTGCCAGGTCGAGGTAGTGCACTCCCAATTCACGGGCCTTGGCGAACAGCGGGTCATCGACGTCGGTCACGTTGCGCACGCAGGTGACGGCGTGACCCTTGTCCATGAGATGCCGCATGAGCACGTCGTAGGCGAGGAAGGTCGCCGCATGCCCGAGGTGGGTCGCGTCGTACGGTGTGATGCCGCAGGTGTACATCAGCACCTCGTCGCCGGGCTCGAACGGGACGACGGCGCGGCGGGCGGTGTCGTGGAGTTGGAGGGTGCCGCTCATGTCGAGCTGCATCGTAGGTACGGTTGCGCCCCATGGGACTGCTCGAAGGAAAGAACATCGTCATCACCGGGGTGCTCACCGATGCCTCGTTGGCCTTCCGGTCGGCGCAGCTGGCGATCGACGAGGGTGCCGACGTCGTGCTCACCGGTGCTGGCCGAGCGTTGCGCCTGACCGAGCGGACCGCCCGCAAGCTCGTCGTGCCCGAAGGGCATCCGGCCGCTGACGGCATCGACGTGTTCGAACTCGACGTCACGGTTCCCGAGCACGGCGACAACGTCCGTGAGGTACTCACCGGCAAGTGGGGTCGCGTCGACGGCGTGCTCCACGCCATCGGCTTCGCACCCGAGGCGTGCCTCGGCGACGACTTCATGGCCGCCCAGTGGGACGACGTGGCGACCGCCATGCACATCTCGACCTACTCGCTCAAGATGCTCGCCGATGCCTTCAGCCCGCTGATGATGGCACCGCACGGTTCGGGCGGATCATTCGTGGGCCTCGACTTCGACAACAGCCAGGCCTGGCCGGCTTACAACTGGATGGGCGTCGCCAAGTCGGCGCTGCAGTCGGTGTCGCGCTATCTCGCCAAGGAGCTCGGCCCGCACGGCATCCGTTCGAACCTCGTGGCGGCCGGACCGATCAAGACCATGGCGGCCAAGTCGATCCCCGGCTTCGCCCTGTTCGAAGACACCTGGGATGGCCGGGCCCCACTCGGCTGGGACGTCCAAGACCCCGAGCCGGTCGCCCGTGCGGTCGTGGCACTCCTCAGCGACTGGTTCCCGGCGACCACGGGCGACATCATCCACGTCGACGGCGGGTATCACGCCGTCGGCGCCTGAACGCTCCGTTACCCTGCCCGGCGTGAATCGCCTCGCCGACGAGACCTCCCCGTACCTGCGTCAGCACGCCGACAACCCGGTCGACTGGTGGCCGTGGTGTGACGAGGCGTTCGACGAGGCTCGTGAGCGCGACGTCCCGGTCCTCGTGTCGATCGGATACTCGGCGTGCCACTGGTGCCACGTCATGGCTCGGGAGTGTTTCGAAGATGCGGACGTCGCCGAGCGACTCAACGCGGGCTTCGTGTCGATCAAGGTCGACCGCGAGGAGCGCCCCGACGTCGATCAGATCTACATGGACGCCCTCCAGGCCATCACCGGTCGGGGCGGCTGGCCGCTCACGATGTTCGTGTCCCCGAACGGCGAGCCCTTCTTCGGTGGCACGTACTACCCGAAGGATCGCTTCCTCGAGGCGCTCGACGCGATCAGCGCCGGATGGGCCGAGCGGCGCGGCGACATCAACAAGAACATCGACACCATCCACGACAAGATCGATGCCTCGTCCGAGCTCGACCCCGCCGACGACATCCCGACGATCGAGCAGCTCAACCAGGCCATCCGAGCCCTGAGCCGCACCTTCGACCCCGAATGGGGCGGGTTCGGCCTCCCACCGAAGTTCCCGACCACCTCGAACGTGCAGCTCATGATGCGCGCGTACATGTCGAGCGGTGCCGAGGCGGCACAGAAGATCGTCACCCAGACACTCGACGCCATGTGCTCGGGCGGCATGTACGACCACATCGGCGGTGGCTTCGCCCGCTACTCGACCGATCGCCAGTGGAACGTGCCTCACTTCGAGAAGATGCTCAACGACCAGGCGATGGTCACCGAGCTGTTCCTCCAGTGCGTCATGGTCTTCCGCCACCCGCACTGGCGTATGGTCGTCCAGGAGACCATCGAATTCGTCCTCCGCGAACTGCGCCACACCGACGGTGGCTTCCACTCGGCGCTCGACGCCGACTCCGAGGGCCCCGACGGCGAGAAGATCGAAGGCGCGTTCTACACGTGGACCGAAGACGAAGTCCGAACGGCGTTCCACGACGTCAAGCCCGAGTTCATCGAAGAGACGCTGCAGTGGTGGGGCATCGGCACCAAACGCGCAGACGACACCACCCACATCACCCGGCGAGCGAACCCCGACTTCGACGCATCGAAGCCCCCGACCGACGGCACCGAGCAGGCCGGCGAGAACGACCGATTCCTCGTCGACACCACCGACGCGAAGCTCGGTGAGTTCGAGGGCCGCTGGATTCCCAACCGTGCCGCTCACCGAGGCGAGTTGCTCCGCTCCGACCCGATGAACTTCACACGGGGACGCCTCTTCGAGGCCCGCTCGAAGCGACCTCGACCTGCGCTCGACGACAAGGTGCTACTCGAGTGGAACGCGCTGTTCCTGTCGACGCTCTCGCAGGCGGCAGCGGTGTTCCATCACCAGCCCTGGATCGATGCGGCGATCGCCAACGCCGAATTCCTGCTCCGCGAGATGCGCACCGACGAGGGCCGCTGGTTGCGGAGCTGGCAGGCCGACGGTGAGCCCAAGGCGCGCATCATGGCGCTCGCTGCCGACCACGCCGCACTCATCGACGCCTTCATCCGCCTCGGCGAGGCGTCGGGCCAGGCGCGCTGGCTCGACGAAGCGCGCGCGGTGGCCGACACGATGCTCGACCACTTCTTCGATCCGGCGGCCGGCGGCTTGTTCACCACCGCCGACGACGGCGACCAGCTCGTCGTGCGTCAGAAGGACGTGCTCGACAACGCCACCCCGTCGGCGAACTCTGCCGCAGCGCACGCGCTCATCCGACTCGCCGCACTCACCGACGACGTGCGGTATCTCAACCACGCCGACCGCATCCTCAAGCTGCTGGCGACGATCGTCGATGAAGGCATCGGCCAGCACTCGGGCGCGCTGGTCGCTGCCGACCTCCGACGTCGCGGCGTCCGCCAGCTCGTCATCCCCACCGAGGTGACCGACGACGGCCCCGAGCACACCCCGCTCGTCCGGCTCGCTCACTCGGTGCACCGACCCGACGTGGTCATCGCCTGGGGCGAACCACACGACACGCCGATCTGGGAGGGCAAGGAGATCGGCAAGGCCTACTTCTGCCGAGAGGGAACCTGTGAGGCGCCGGTCGATGCCGTCGACGACTTGGCGGAGCAGCTGTTCGGCCAGAAGGTCAAGGTGCTCGACCCCAGTGAGGAACGGGCCAACCAGGCCAGCACCGGCGACGGCGTACCGGCCGACGGCTGATCACCAGCCGTTGCGGTGGATGATCTCGCCGGGTGACCGGCGGACGCGACCCGCACTTCTCCCATCGGCGTCCGACGACTCGAGCGGCCAACCCAGGGCGATGGCGCCCAGCAGCTGGGGGCCCTCGGGCACTCCGAATGCCTCTCGAACGGCTGCCTCGTGGTCGAACACACCGAAGAACAACGCGCCGAGACCGGAGTCTTCTGCGGCGAGCAGCAGGGTCATCACGGCCATCGAGCCGTCGATGGTCCAGTAGGGCGTGCTCCAAGCGTCGGCACCCTTGCCGAGGCCGGTCCGAGCCTTGTCGGGCTCGGCGTAGCGGTCGACATACGCCTGCGGGTCGGCGAAGGGCAGCGCGACCACGGGTGCGTCGAGCAGATGCGTCCAGCGGAACGTGCTGCGCCGCTCGGCCGGCAGGGTGATGTCCCAGTAGCGCTGCACGGCGTCGCCGGTGAGCACGAGCAGATCCCACCCCTGCGTCTTGCCGGCGCTCGGCGCACGCGATGCGAGATCGACGAGTTCATCGAGGAGATGGTCGGGGACCGGATCGGGCCGGAAGGCCCGGGTCATCCGCCGGCGTCGGACGACGCTGCGGAACGGATGGGAAGGCGTGTCGCTCAGCGCTTGCCCAGCTTGACGAGATCTTCGGCCATCGTCCAGCCGTACACGACCTTGGCGCCGCCGTCAGGCACGTCGCTCATCATCTCGACCAGATCGACATCCAGGTCGTCGGGCTTGGTCGACTCGAAGTCGATGAAGCCGTCGGCGGCACCGGTGGAAGACACGAACGAGTTGGCCTCGTAGTCACGATCGATCGAGAACCGCTTCGCAAGGCGGCGGCCCCAGGCTCGCTCCTCGCCCACTGCCCGCTCGCCGGGCGCCGGCGTGCGATCGTCGAGCTCCTTGAACGCCTCGAGTGCGTCGGCGTTGACGAATCGTGCTCCGACGACGACGTCTTCGTCGGGGAAGGCCATGAGCGCACGATGGTAGGCCTCTTGCATGAGGCCACGAAGCACCTGGTCACGCTTGCTCGACCGCTTGACGCTCATGAGCCCGATGAGCACACACGGCGTGCCGCCGATGCGCTCCAGGGTGGAGAACGTGAAGCCGTGGAGGGCGTTGCCGAAGCGAGCCGTGGTGATGAGGACCCAGTCCTCCTTGGCCTTCGAGAGCTGCCCGGCGCTGAACGCCTCGTCCATCGACGCCAGTTCGTCGAGGTCGGAGTCGTCGAGGGCAGATGCGTCGTTGGTCAGAACGTCGAGAGCCACCTCGACGATTCTATCGGAGGTTGCCTGTTACAACAGAACGGCCCGACAACAGCACTGCCCTACAACAGCACTGCATCGTGGCCGAATGCCATCCTGAGCTCACCCACCGCACGGTCGACGTCGACTCGGTAATCGTCGGCGAGCTTGAGCACCTTGTCGGTGCCAGCGGTCGGCCCGAGGTCGATCATGACCACCGATTCTCCCGGGTGCTCCTTGATGATCCGTTTCAGCCGCTGGACCTTCAGCTCGTCGAGTGAGGTCGCCGGCAAACGGAGGCGGAGCGGGACGGCAGGGCCGTCGTCGAGGCCGTGGAGCACGTTGATCGTCTGGCCGATCAGCCCGAACCGCGACTCGTCACGGCGGTCGAGCCGCCCCTTGACCGAGACGATGAGGTCGTCGTCGAGCTTGTGGCCCTGCTCGGCCAGGGTGCGAGGGAAGATCGTGACCTCGATCGAGGCGTCGAGGTCTTCGAGGACGAACACCGCCATCTGGTCGCCCTTCTTGGTGAACTTCCGAGCGAGGTTGGTGATGATGCCGCCGACCACGACCGGCGCACCGTCTTCCATGGTCTGAAGATCGAGCAGGCTGTGTTCGACCTTGCGCTTGAGCGCCCCCTCGACGCCGAGCAGTGGGTGGTCAGACACATAGAGCCCGAGCATCTCCTTCTCGTAGCGGAGCTTCTCGGATTTGTCGAACTCGATGCCGGTCGGGATGGGCGTACGGTCGTCGAAACCGGCACCAGTTCCCCCACCTGCACCGCCATCGTCGGAGTAGTCGCCGAACAACGACATGACGCCCTTGGCCTCTTCGCGGCGACGCTTGACCGTCGTGTCGATGATGTGTTCGAACACGGTGAGGAGCGCGCGACGCTCGTGACCGAGGTTGTCGAAGCCTCCGCCCTTGATGAGTGACTCGATGGTTCGCTTGTTGAGCACGGTTTCGGGCACCCGCTCGACGAAGTCGTGGAAACTCTCGAAGTCGCCGTTCTCACGGCGTTCTTCGAGGAGCTGCTCGACGAGTGCATCGCCCACGTTGCGCACCGCCGACAGGCCGAACGTGATCGCGCCTGGGCTCCCCACGGGCAGGGTGACGCCGGGCGGTAGCTCGTCGGGCGACAGCGCACCGAAGTTGAGGCCCGATCGGTTGACGTCGGGCGGCAGCACCTTGATGCCGAGCGCACGGCAGTCGGCGAGATAGACGGCTGCCTTCTCCAGGTTGTTCTTGACGCTGGTGAGCAGCGATGCGATGTACTCGACCGGATAGTGGGCCTTCAGGTAGGCGGTCTGGTAGGTGACGAGGCCGTACCCGAACGTGTGGCTCTTGTTGAACGCGTAGTCGGCGAACTTCTCGATGATGTCGAACAGCTGCGGACCGAGCTCGGTTCCGTAACCGGTGTTCTCGACACCCGCTTCGAACGCATCGCGCTCCTTGGCCATGAGCTCGCGGATCTTCTTGCCGCAGGCCTTGCGGAGGTTGTCGGCTTCGGCGAGGGAGTAGCCGGCGAACTTCTGAGCGACTCGCATCACCGACTCCTGATAGATCATCAGGCCGAAGGTGTCGTCGAGGACCTCCTTCGCGTCGGGGTGGAAGTACTCGACCTCTTGACGACCGTTCTTGCGGTCGGCGTAGTCGTAGTGCATGTTGACGCTCATCGGCCCGGGCCGATACAGCGCCAGCACCGCCGACACGTCCTCGAAGCTGTTGGGCTCCATCGCCTTGAGCAACTGCCGCATGGGCGGTGATTCGAGCTGGAACACACCGATCGTGTTGCCAGCGGACAGCAAGTCGTACGTCGCTCGATCCTCGAGGCTGACCTGTTCGATGTCGAAGTCGGGATCGTGGCGCTCGCGGATCATGGCTTGGGCGTCGGAGATGACGTCGAGGTTCCGCAGCCCGAGGAAGTCCATCTTCAGGAGGCCGAGATCCTCGACTCCGTGCATCTCGTACTGGGTGACGACTGGAGCGTCGTCGGGATCCTGACCCGACTCGGGCTTGCGTTGGATCGGGACGTACTCGGTGACCGGATCCTTGGTGATGACCACGGCGGCGGCGTGGATGCCGTCGGAGCGCTTCAGGCCCTCGAGGCCTTTCGCGACGTCGACGACGCGCTTCACCTCGTCGTCTGCGTCGTACATCGCCCGCAGATCGGACGCCGCCTTGTATCCATCGGCGTACTTCGGATGCTGCTCGAAGCAGTACTTGAGCGGGGTGTCACGACCCATGACCAGGGGCGGCATCGCCTTGGCGACCTTGTCGCCGACTCCGTAGGGATAGCCGAGCACGCGGGCCGCGTCACGCACGGCGTTGCGGGCCTTGATCGAACCGAAGGTGATGATCTGAGCGACGTGATCGCGGCCGTACCGCTCGGCCGCGTAGCGGATCATCTCGTCTCGGTAACGAGTCTCGAAGTCCATGTCGATGTCGGGCATCGATACACGGCTCGGGTTGAGGAACCGCTCGAACAGGAGGTCGTACTTGATCGGATCGAGGTCGGTGATCCACAGGCAGAACGCCACCGCACAGCCCGCCGCCGAGCCACGTCCGGGGCCGACTCGAATGTCGTTGTCGCGGGCGTGCTTGATGAGATCCCAGGTGATGAGGAAGTACGAGGCGAACCCCATGTCGCAGATGACCTTCAGCTCGTAGCTGATGCGGTCGATCACGTCGGGCGGCAGGTTGTCGCCCCAGCGCTTCTTCGCGCCCTCCATGGTGAGGTGACGGAGGTAGTCGGCGTCGTCGTCGAAGCCCTCGGGCAGGGGGAAGTCGGGGAGCAGTGGCTTGCCGAACTCGATCTCGAGGTTGGCCCGCTCGGCGATCCAGAGCGAGTTGTCGCACGCCGTGGGGATCTCGCGGAACAGGTACCGCATCTCGGCGGCGGTCTTGAGGTAGTGGTCGCTGCCCTGGAACTTGAATCGCTTGGGGTCGGACAGCTGAGCGCCGGTCTGCACACAGAGCAGCGCGTCGTGGCTGTCGTGATCGTGCTCGTGGGTGTAGTGGCTGTCGTTGGTGGCCAGCAGCGGCGCCTTGATCTTCTTGGCGATCTCGATCAGCTTCGGGTTCGTCTCGTGCTGGGCCGGGATGCCGTGATCTTGGATCTCGATGAAGAAGTTGTCGCGGCCGAAGATGTCTTGCAGCCGACCGGCCTTCTCGAGGGCGCCCTGCTCGTCGCCGTTGAGGAGTGATTGCAGCACGTGGCCACCGAGGCAACCCGACGTGGCGATGATGCCTTCTGAGTACCGCTCGAGCAGGTCCCAGTCGAGGCGGGGCTTGTAGTAATAGCCCTCCATGAACGCCAGCGACGAGAGCTGGATCAGGTTCTTGTATCCGACCTCGTTCTCGGCGAGCAGGATCAGGTGGTAGTAGAGCTTCTTGCCGCCCTCGGTCTCGCCTCCCGAGTCGTCGACCCGGCCACGTCTGGACGGCCGTTCGCTGCGGTGATCGTGGGCCATGTAGGCCTCGGTCCCGATGATCGGCTTGATCCCCGCCTTGTTGCACTCGCGATAGAAGTCGAGCGTGCCGTACATGTTGCCGTGATCGGTCATGCCAATCGCGGGCTGGCCGTCTTGTACGGCTTTGGCCACGAGCTCGTCGAGGCGTGACGCTCCGTCGAGCATCGAGAACTCGGTGTGGACGTGGAGGTGGGCGAAGGAGTCGGACACGGCCCCTCGAAACTACACGCCTGTAGCGGGCGCTTCTACAGGGCCTTACAGGTACGTGCCGGTCTGCGGCGGTTGGCCAGGCCGACCGCGCTCGTCGGTGCCCGGCCCGGGGGGCTGGCCGGGCAGCTCACGCATCTGCTGGAGCTGCTGCTGGGCGGCGAACTGCTGCGCCATGAGGCTCGCCTGGATGCCGTGGAACAACCCCTCGAGCCAGCCGACGAGCTGTGCCTTGGCAACACGCAGCTCGGCCTCGGAGGGCACCTCGTCGTCACCGAACGGCAGGGCCAGGCCGTGCAACTCCGACTGGAGATCGGACGACAGCGCTGAGCCCAACTCGGTGACTGAGCGCTCGTAGACCTCGGCGAGCCGCTCGCGGCTGCGCTCGTCGAGTTCGGCATCGCGTACCTCTTCGAGCAGCTGCTTCACCATCGAACCGATCCGCATGACCTTGCCCGGCTCGGAGATCGCCTGATCGGAGCCCGGCGGCGAGGCCTCGGCACTCACCTCGCCACTCACCTCGGCGTCGAGCGCCGTGCTCGTGGCAACGTCGTCGGGAGTGAGCAGCTCGTCCTGGTCGGTCTCGGGATCGCTCATGGCGTCGGTTCTAGCAGCGATGGGCGACGTTCAGGTGAGCGTGCCGACGAAGGGAACCTCGACCTCGTCCGCGGTGAGCGATCCGTGCCGACACACCAGCTCGTATGGCCCGCTGTCGGCCGCTTCGTGGAAGCTCACCGGCTCGAACGGCACGAGTGCGACATCACCGAGACGGCGACGGACCGGCGGCGCCACGACGGGTCCGAACCAGGCCTCGTCGAGCATCTGCTCCCGGCTGGCGACCCAGGCCACGTCGCCGTGGGCGTCGGTGGCAGCGTCGACCAGAGCGTCGACGTCGGCGTCGTTGCAGTGCAACCACCGGAACCTGCCCTCGCCCGACTGCATCGTGACGGGACGAAGCAGCTCGGGGGATGGTTCGATCACGTTGTCGGCGACGTGCACCTGGCCGTGGTCGGCGGTGACGAGCACGGCGGTGCCGGCCGGTACGGCGGCGACCACGTCGGCCACCAGTGCGTCGGCGAAGCGCAGTTCGGCGTCGTAGAAGTCGCCGAAGCCACGCTCGTGGGCGATCTTGTCGACGCCGTTGTAGTAGCAGTACACGAACTGCTCTCCGGCCTCGATCTGGTGCTTGGTCTCGACGGCGATCGACGACGGCGCACGCCAGCCGACCGGGCGGCTGCCACGCAGGTGGGCCTCGGAGAACGCCGAACGTTCGAGCTCACCCTGGGCCACCACGGGAACCTCGACGCCGAGGAACGGGTCGAACCCCTGCACGTCGGCGGGCGGATGGGAGCGGCGGACGCCCTGCTCGTTGGCCTGCCAGCGCAAGGTGTTGACCACGTCGCCGCCCAACACCATGCGGTAGCCGACGATGCCGTGCTCGCCCGGGGTGAGTCCGGTGGTGATCGAGGTGAGCGCCGTGGCGGTGGTGGTCGGAGCGACCGTGTGGATCGATCGCCCACTCATGGCGGCGAGCGTCGGAGCGAGATGTTCTCGCTGGCGGAGCTGGCCCCAGCCGAGCCCGTCCAGGACGATGAGCACGACCGCATCGGCGCCGGCGACGAACGACGGGAACCACTCGGGCAGCTGCCCCCGGTGTCGATCGGGGCCGAGCAGCGCCGGGATGATGCCCCGCACACACGCCCCGCCGTAGTCCGGCACGATCGGACGAATCACGTCGGGCAGTCTAGGGACAGGACGCTGAAGCACGCCGACACGCCCTACAGTGCAGTTCGTGCGCATCTCGACTCGAGGGGACTACGCCAGCCGGGCGCTGCTGTCGCTCGCACTGCACGCCGACTCCCCCGACGGGGGCGGGCCCACGTCGGTGCGTGACATCGCCGAGCGAACCGGCCTCCCACAGCCCTACCTCGAACAGATCCTCCTCGCCCTCAAGGGCGCCGGACTCGTGCGCTCGAAGCGCGGCGTCGGCGGGGGCTACGTGCTCAATCGACCGGCCGAGGAGATCAAGCTCTCCGAGATCGTCTCAGCGGTCGACGGCCCGATCACCCTCGGCGACTTCGGCCAGCCCCACCAGGACGGCGCTTGTGACCACGAGGGCCAGTGCGTCTTGCTCGCCATCTGGGACCTCGCCGGGGCACACATGCGTGATCATCTCGACGGTTACACGCTGGCGAGCATCGCTGCGATCGCCCGTGGCGAGCGGCCGTGGCCCGAGCTCAGCGATCACGCACACTGACGCGCCGTCACACCTCAGCACGATCCAGCCAGGCCTGCAGATCGGGAGCGAGTGGGGTCTCGAAGGTGACCCGCTCCCCTGTCGCTGGGTGATCGAATGCCAGCTGCGAGGCGTGCAGGAAGGGCCGTTGCAGCCCGAGGTTCGGGCGGCGTTGACCGTAGACCGGGTCGCCGACCAGCGGATGGTTGATCGACGACAGGTGAACCCGGATCTGGTGGGTTCGGCCGGTCTCGAGACGGCACTCGAGGAGCGACACGGGCGCCGGCGAGTTGTACGACCCGATCACCCGATAGTCGGTGCGTGACGGACGTCCGTCTGCCACGACCGCCATGCGGAGTGGGTCGCTCTTGCTGCGCCCGAGCGGCGCATCGATGATGCCGTGTGGTGCGTCGGGCGCGCCCCACACCACTGCGGTGTAGACCCGTGTGGCGCTGTGGTCGGAGAACTGGGCGATGAGCGCGTCGATGGCCTCCTCGTGGCGGGCGACGACCAGCAGGCCCGACGAGCCGGCATCGAGGCGGTGAACGATGCCGGGGCGGATCGGATCGCCCACGCCATCGAGGTCGGGAAAGCGGGCGAGCAGCCCGTGAGCGAGGGTCGCCTCGGTGTTGCCGGCGCCCGGATGAACCACGAGCCCGGCGGGCTTGTCGACCACGATCACGTCGTTGTCGGCGTAGACGATCCCGAACTCGACAGCGGGGTCTGGCCCCGGGAGCGGTGCCACGGGCGTGGCGTCGAGGTCGACCTCGACGATCTGCCCCTCGTCGAGACGTACCTTGCCGGAGTTCGCAGCCTCACCATCGACGCGAACGCCGCCGGCATCGATCGTCTTGGCCGCCTCGGACCGGCTGAGGTCGCCGACGAAGGCGACGATCCGGTCGAGGCGCTCCCCCGCCAGCGCAGCCGGCACCGTCTCGATGACCCTGCGATCGCTCACGCCGATTCCGCCTCGGGTTCGTCGGACTCGGATTCCGCTGGTGCGCGTCGGCTCTGCAGGAAGGCGTTGAGGATCAGGAGGCCGGCGCCGACGTTGATCGCGATGTCGGCGACATTGAAGATCGGGAACCACTGGAAGTCGATGAAGTCGACCACGGCACCCCGCAACCACGCGTCGCCGCGGAACAACCGGTCGATGAGGTTGCCGGCAGCACCACCGATCACCAGACCCATCCCGGCGATGCTCATCTTCGTGGCGTCTCGATTGAGCGACAGAAGCAACCAGACGATCACCAGCGTCGCTGCGACGGCGATGAGCGGCCCGAGGCCCTCACCTCGGCTGAACGCCATCCCCGAGTTGAACGTGAGGTTCCACTGCAGGGTCCAGATGACGTGGATGTCACGCCCGTCACCGAGTGCTGACAACGCCCACTGCTTGGTGAGCTGGTCGAAGACGACGATGCCGAGCGCGATGAGCAGCGGGATCCGCCACGCTGCGAGATCGAAGCGAGGCCGAGACTCCTTCTGGTCCTCGATGTCGGACACGGCCCGAGTGGTGTGATCGCTCGGAGTCAGCGTCCGCCGATGCCGCTGACCTTCTCGGTCGCGAGCATCGTGGTCTCGGGCAGCGCCTCGAGACGCTCCCGCGGGATGGGCTGACCGGACACCACCGAGTAGCCATAGGTCCCGTCGGCGATGCGCTGCAGTGCTGCGTCGATCTCCTCGATCGCCTGGCGGGCCTGGCTCGACAACACACGGTCGAGGTCGCGCTGAACGACCATGGTGTCGCCCTCGCCACCCTCGTCGTCGAACTGGACGTCGCCCATCTCGCCGTTCTCGACGAGGCTCTCGGCTTCGTCTTCGAGGCGAGTCGCTCGACGCAACTCTGAGGCCCGTCGGGCTTCGAGCTCGTCACGCTGCGCCTTCAGGAACTTCACGTCGAAGTCCTTGGTGTAGGCGATCCCGTCTTTGGTGGTGCCCCGGGGCTTGGGGATCTCGACGACGTCAGGCTGATCGTTCGACAGCAGCGACGAACGAGTGGAACTTGTGGAGGTTCGGGAGGTGGACACGCTCGACTTCGATGGGGAGGTCTTGGGGGTGGACTTCTTGGCCGCTGGCTTCTTCGCCGCAGCCTTCTTGGCGGTCGCCTTCTTGGCCGCCGGCTTCTTGACTGCCGGCTTCTTCGCCGCCGGCTTCTTGGCCGCCGGCTTCTTGACTGCCGGCTTCTTCGCCGCAGACTTCTTGGCCGCCGGCTTCTTGACTGCCGGCTTCTTCGCCGCCGCCTTCTTGGCCGCCGGCTTCTTCGCCGCAGCCTTCTTCGCCGCAGACTTCTTGGCCGCCGGCTTCTTGACTGCCGGCTTCTTCGCTGCAGCCTTCTTGGCGGTCGTCTTCTTCTTCGCAGCCTTCTTGGCGGCGGGCTTCTTCTTGGCGGCGGCCATCGACATCCTCCTTCGGATGAGCGCCGGACTCTACCGGACCAGATCGGCGTGCGGCCAGATCCTCAACACACCCGGTCAGAGATGTGACACCGGTCTCAGCCGGCGACCGCGACGGCGACCACCGGTTCGGCGGCATCGTCGTCGACGGTCGAGTCGACCGACGTCGCCAGCACCTCAGCCGACACCAACTCCTGGTGTTCGGCCAGCGCCTCGATCCAGGGCGAGGCTGCCGTGACCGACAGAGCGATGCGGTCAGACACGTGGAAATCGGCGTCACGGCGGGCCTGCTGCACCAAGCGGATCAGATCACGCGCTCGTCCCTCGACTTCGAGCGCCTCGGTGATCTCGGTGTCGAGGGCGATGACGCCGGAGTGTTGCGAGAGGCCCGTGCTGGCCTGGTCGTCGGAAGCGACCTGCTCGAGGGTGTACTCCCCCTCCTGCAACTCGATGCCGCCGACCATCACTGCGTCGCCATCGACCGACCAGTCGCCGGCCTTGTGTGCCTTGATGACCTGTTGAACGTCTTTACCGAGGCGAGGGCCCAGCTTCGCCGGCACGAGCTTCAGCTCCTCCTGTGCCACCGAGCCGACGTCATCGGTGAGTGTGATCGACTTGACGTTGACCTCGTCGGCGATCAGATCGGTGAACGCCGCGAGTCGCGAAGCGTCAGGGCTCGCCACCGTGAGTTCGGCGAGCGGCAGCCGCACGCGACGCTTCTGAGCCTTGCGGACCGACAGCGTGGCGCTGCACACGTCACGGGCGAGGTCCATCGATCCGACGAGTTCGTCGTCGGCGGGCAACTCGTCGACCGTCGGCCAGTCGGTGAGGTGAACGCTGCCACCGGTGCCGGAGAGACCGGCGTAGATCGACTCCGACACGAATGGCAGGAGCGGCGCAGTGAGACGGGTGAAGATCGTGAGCACGGTGTGGAGGGTGTCGATCGCGTCGACGTCGCCCTCCCAGAACCGGGAACGACTGCGACGCACGTACCAGTTGGTGAGTACGTCGAGGTAGTCACGCACCTGCTGACACGCGGCGAACAGGTCGTAGGCGTCCATCGACTCGGTCATGTCGGCCACGAGATCTCGGGTCTTCGCAAGCACGTACTGGTCGAGCACGTTGTCGGAGTCGGTCCGGACCGTGCCCTGATGCCCCGCTGCGTTGGCGTACAGCGTCAGGAAGTACCACGAGTTCCAGAGCGGGAGCAGCACCTGCCGCACCGTTTCGCGCATGCCGGCCTCGGTGACCATGCCGTCGCTGCCACGCAGGATCGGGGACGACAAGAGGTGCCACCGCATCGCGTCGGCGCCATGGCTGTCGTACATCTCGACCGGGTCGGGATAGTTGTTGAGCGACTTCGACATCTTCTGGCCGTCGTCGCCGAGCACGATGCCGTGACTCACGCAGGTCTTGAACGCGGGCCGATCGAACAGTGCGGTGGCGAGGACGTGCAGCGTGTAGAACCAGCCGCGGGTCTGGCCGATGTACTCGACGATGAAGTCGCCCGGGTAGTGATGTTCGAACCACTCGGTGTTCTCGAACGGGTAGTGCACCTGGGCGAACGGCATCGAGCCCGACTCGAACCAGCAGTCGAGCACCTCGGGGACCCGCCGCATCATCGACTCGCCAGACGGGTCGTCGGGGTTCGGGCGGACGAGGTCGTCGACCATCGGCCGGTGCAGGTCGGTGACCTCGACGCTGAAGTCACGCTGCAGATCCTCGATCGAGCCGTACACGTCGACGCGCGGGAACTCGGGGTTGTCGCTCTTCCATACGGGGATCGGCGAACCCCAGAAGCGGTTCCGGCTGATCGACCAATCGCGGGCGTTCGAGATCCACTTGCCGAAGCTGCCGTCCTTGATGTGGGCGGGCTGCCAGGTGATCTGCTCGTTCAGCTCCACCATGCGGTCACGGAACTTGGTGACCTCGACGAACCACGACGAGATCGCTCGATACACCAGTGGCTGAGCGCATCGCCAGCAGTGCGGGTACGAGTGGTCGTACGTGGCGTGGCGTACCACGACGCCGCCCTCGGTGAGCGCGCCACGCCCCTTGAGCGAGCGGATCACCTCGGGGTTCGCATCGAACACGTGCATGCCTGCCCAGTCGCGGATCTCCGACGTGTAGCGCCCGTGCTCGTCCATCGGACAGATGGTGGGGATGCCGACCGCGTTGGACGCGTTCTGGTCGTCTTCACCGAAGCCAGGCGCCATGTGGACGATGCCCGTGCCGTCCTCGACCGACACGAAGTCGGCCCCGAGGACCTGAAAGGCATTGGGGGTGTCAGCGAGGAAGTCGAACAGCGGGGTGTAGCGCTGGCCGACGAGCTCAGCGCCGGTCACCTGACCGACGAGGGTGCCCTCGCCCAACTCGCCCTCGTAGTTGCTGCGCAACGCCGAGGCGATGACATACACACGACCGTCGAGCTCGATGCGGTCGTAGGTGATGTCGGGACCGACGGCGAGCGCAAGGTTCGACGGCAGCGTCCACGGCGTGGTCGTCCACGCCAGCAGGTGGTCGCCGCTGTCGAGCTCGAACGCGACGGTGAGGGCCGGGTCTTGGCGGTCACGGTACGTGTCGTCCATCCGGGTCTCGGTGTTCGACAGCGGCGTCTCGCAGCGCCAGCAGTAGGCCAGCACACGGAAGCCCTCGTAGATGAGCCCCTTGTCGTACAGCGTCTTGAACGCCCACATGACGCTCTCCATGTACGACGTGTCGAGCGTCTTGTAGTCGTTCTCGAAGTCGACCCAGCGAGCTTGGCGCGTGACATAGGCACGCCAGTCGTCGGTGTACTGCAGCACGCTCCGGCGGCACTCGTCGTTGAACTTGTCGATGCCGAACTCGATGATCTCGGGGTGGCCGGAGATCCCGAGTTCTTCCTCGGCCTTCACCTCGGCAGGCAGGCCATGGCAGTCCCAGCCGAAACGCCGCTCGACCCGGCGGCCCTTCATCGTCTGGTAGCGCGGGATGGCGTCTTTGACGTAGCCGGTCAACAGGTGCCCGTAGTGCGGCAACCCGTTGGCGAAGGGCGGGCCGTCGTAGAAGACGAACTCGTTCGAGCCGTTCTCGCCAGCGTCGCGCTGGCGAATCGATGCGCCGAACGCGTCCTCTGCCTCCCACCGCTCGAGCGTGGCGCGCTCGAGGGCCGGAAAGTCGGGCTGCGGATCGACGTTCGGGTACGACACGCCGGAAAGGCTACCGACGCGTCACGAATTGATTCAGCGTTCGAGATCGTCGGCGATGTCGGCCTGGACGAACAGATCGGGCCCGGGGGAAGCGGTCTCCTGCTCGCCGGTGTCGTCGGCGCTGGTGCCGTCGCCGAACATCGATCGGGTCGGTTCGGTGTCGTCGGTCGTGTCGGCACCGTCGGCGACCTCGATGCCGCCGGGGGTGTCGTCGTCGGACGCGGAGAGCAGCGGCGCACGAACCTCGGCCAGACCACCCGGAACACGTTCGGTGATGTCGACGAGCGCCGACGCCGCCTCGCGCAGACGTGACCGCTGATCGGCGAGGAAGACCTCGAGGTGCTCCACATCGGAGGCGAGGAACTCACGGCGCGCCTTGAGCGAGTTGACCTCGCCCTCGACCTGCATGCGCTCGCTCTCGCCGGCGCGGCGGGCTTCGTCGCGCGCCTCGTCGAGCAGCCGTGACGTCGCTTCGCGGGCTGACGCGACCGTCGACGTGGCCTCGGCCTCGGCCTCGGCTCGAATCCGTACCGCCTCGGCATCGGCCTCGGCGACGGTGGTGTCAGCGGTGCGCTGGGCCAGCAGGAGTGTGCGGCTGATGGTTTCGGCCTCGTCGGGTGACGCCGTGACCTGCGCGGGTGCGGGTTCGGCGGCGGGCTCGACAGCGGGAGCCTCCACTGGTTCGACGGTGGGTGCCTGAGCAGCCGCACCCTCGGAGAGCTCCTGGAGCCGAGCGACCGCGGCACGGGCACGCGCCTCCATGGCAGTCGACTGGTTCTGGGCTCGCTCGAGCTCGACAGCGACGCGCTCGAGGAACGCACGCACCTCGTCGGGGTCGAGGCCCTTGCGAGCGGCCGAGAACTCGGCGGTCCTGATCTGCTGCGGGCTGATGTCCATGGTGGCTCCTGGTGCGTCGGGCGGCGTCAGTCGTCGTAACCGTCGCTCCGGCGAGCGGCGGGCTTGAGCAGATAGACGCCCGTGGCGACCTTCTCCATCGTGCCGTCGAGGGCGTAGCAGATGCCGCTCGCGAAGTCGATGAGCCGACGAGCAACCTCGCGCTCAGTGCCTTCGAGGTTCATGATGACCGGCGTGCCGGTCTTGAACACGTCGGCCACCTCCTGGGCCTGATCGAAACGGCGGGGTCGAACGGTATGCGGCTCCATGGCGCCTCCGGGGATGCTGCGAAGCTGGGGCGGGTTGGGGGTTGGCTCGGGTGCGGCAGGGCGGACCTGCACACCGGAATCGTCGTTGCCCCGAGACGACGGACCGGTCGGGCGACGAGTCGCCGACGACGCATCGAAGTCCTTCGACGGGAAGCTCGGTCGGGCGACGGTCTTGACAGCTGGTTCGTCGTCGGGCTCCCACCCGACCTGTGGTGGACGAGCCCGCTCGGGTTCACGCTGACGGGCCGCACGAGCGGGCGCGGCAGGTTCGTCGTACGCGTCATAGTCGTCGTACGCCTCGTCGGGCCCCAGCCCCAAGAACTCCATCGAGCGCTTCCAGAGTGACATGCATTCCTCCTGGTCGCGGGAGGCTAGCCGAGCCTCGTCCCGCATCGGTGGACAGGCGCCAGGTTGCGACAGATCACGTGCGCCAGATCAGCGACGTGGGCGGGCGCCGAACAGTGCGGTGCCGACACGCACCTGCGTCGACCCGGCAGCCACGGCCACTTCGAGGTCGCCGCTCATACCGAGCGAGACCACGTCGAGTCCGTGCTCGTCGGCGATCCCGCGAGCGACTTCGAACGCTGCGCGAGTCGCCGACGCGTCCCCGTCGGTCGGGCCCATGGCGAGCACCCCCTCGACCACCAGGCCGACCTCGCCACACCGATCGATCAGGGCTGCTGCGTCATCGGGCGCACAGCCGCTCTTCTGCGCTTCCCCGGTCGCGTTGAGTTGCACCAACACGCGCGCAGCCGGTGCCCGCTTCGCGATCTCACAGGCCAGCGATGCGCGATCGACGGTGGCCCACACGTCGACGATGCCAGCGAGCTGACGCACCTTGTTCGACTGGAGGTGGCCGATGAAGTACACGGTGGGGCGCCGGTCGCCGAGCCGATCGAGGACGGGAACTCTCGTCAGGAGCTCCTGGGCGTAGTTCTCGCCGATCGCCGAACATCCCGCATCGACCGCGAGCCCGACGACATCGGGGGCGAATCCCTTCGTGACGGCGAGGACCTCGACCTGATGATTCCAGGGACGGTCGACGGCGTCGATCCGCTGGCCGAGCGCTGCGAGTTCTCTCCTGACGTCGTCGGCCGATCGTGTCGGCATCAACTCACTCACGCGAACCATCCCACCAAGGCGTGACGCTCGACGTCGACCCGAGCGCGATGGGAGAACCAGCGTCGACCCTCACCAGCACAACCGGTGCAGCCCGCCACGACGATGTCTGGGACGACGCCGGCATCGGCGAAAGCGGCTCGCGTCGCTGCGCCGACGTCGAGTGCCGGAGCCCCCCACGTGGTGACCCCGCGTAGCTTTGATACGTCGACCCGTGTGCCCTCAGCGACCACCCGGAGGTCGACCTCGGAGAACTCGTAGCAGCAGGATCCGATCACGGGCCCGACGACAACCGACTCGACATCGCCGCGTTCGGCGGCGACCGCCGCGGCCTTCTGGATCACCCCGGCCGCCAAACCACGCCATCCGGCATGCACCCCGACCAGCGCCCGCTCGGTGACGAACACTGCGGTCGCACAGTCGGCAGCCCACATCGCGAGTGCCGACGGTCGGGTGGCAGCACGCTGCCGTCTGAGCACGACGATGTCGGCCACGGCGAGCCGGTCGGGCGACCGGATCTGATCGACCTCCCAGACATCGGCGCGGTGGACCTGCGACGCCATGGCCCATCGCTGCCCGGTGAGGTCACGTTGCCGGGCGGCCAGCTCTGCAGCGTCGACCCGGGTCGGATGGACGTCGCCGTCGTCGGCCTCGGTGACAGCGATACGTACGCCGAACTCACCGCGTTCGAGCAGCAGTTCCATGGCGGGCCGAGCCCGGCGACCTCGAGACGAGGTGCCGGTTACTTGAGGAACGACGGGACGTCGAAGTCGTCGTCGTCGGGGTCGAGCGGGTCGTCGTCGGGCTCGTCGTCGCCGAACAACTCGGTGATGCGAGTGGGAGAGGTGCGTGGCTGGTCGACCGTCGACGATGTCGACACCGACGAGGCCCCTCGACCACCACCGACCGAGCCACCGATCGGCGAACCGTCGGACCGATCGAATCCTGCGGCGATGACCGTGACGCGGACCTCATCGCCCATCTCGTCGTCGACGACGGTACCGAAGATGATGAGCGCGTCTTGGTGAGCGACGCCGTGGATGATCTCGGCCGCTGCGTTCATCTCGAACAGCCCCATGCTCGACGGACCGGTGATGTTGAGCAGGACCCCGCGAGCGCCGTCGATGGCCGACTCGAGCAGCGGGCTCGAGATGGCGGCCTTCGCTGCCGACACCGCTCGCTCGTCGCCGCTGGCCTGGCCGATCCCCATGAGGGCGGTGCCAGCGTCTTGCAGCACGGCCTTGACGTCGGCGAAGTCAGTGTTGATGAGGCCCGGTGTCGTGATGAGACCGGTGATGCCCGACACACCTTGCAGGAGTACCTCGTCGGCCATCTTGAACGCGTTGAGGACGCTGGTCTTGTCGTTGGCGACGCTGAGCAAGCGATCGTTCGGGATGACGATCAGTGTGTCGACCTTCTCCTTCAGCCGCTGCACGCCGTTGTCGGCCTGAACGGCGCGACGGCGGCCCTCGAACGAGAACGGCCGCGTGACGACACCGATCGTGAGCGCACCCGACTCGCGGGCGATCTCAGCGATGACCGGCGCAGCGCCGGTGCCAGTGCCGCCGCCCTCGCCGGCGGTGATGAACACCATGTCGGCACCCCGGACCATCTCTTCGATCTCGTCACGGTGCGACTCGGCAGCCTCGCGACCCACCTCGGGATCGCTGCCAGCACCGAGGCCGCGGGTGAGGTCGCGGCCGATGTCGAGCTTGACATCGGCATCGCTCATGATGAGCGCCTGCGCGTCGGTATTCACTGCGATGAACTCGACGCCCTTCAGTCCTGCGTCGATCATGCGGTTGACGGCGTTGACGCCACCGCCACCGACGCCGACGACCTTGATCACGGCGAGATAGTTCTGCGGGCTGCCGACCATCAGCAAGGCCTCCAACTCAGGGGTGTCACGAACAACGGAAACACGGGACGAATGATGTCAGGTCTGGTCACCTGATGCGGGGACGCTAGCGCGCGGAAGCGCGAACGCCCGGGACCCACGGTGACTCGACCACTCGCGCGTGAGGCTCATCGTTGGGTCGTCTCAGCGGTCGAGACGTCGATCTGCGTCGCCCCGGCGCCGTCTGCGTCGTCGAGCACCCGTTCGAGACGGACCAGCTTCTCGATCTGGTCGTTGTCGCCGATCGCCGATCCGAGCCGCACCACGATGTCGGGTCCCTCCCCGTCGGCCGATCGCAGGACCAGTGCCATCTCGGCGCCGTCGGCGGTCGTCTGGATGGCGACGATGCGGGCGCGCACGTCGGGGGTGAGCTTGGTGACGAGCGCCGCTGCAGCGGCGTGGCCGACGTCGGTGAACTGTCCTGCGAGCAGGTCGACCGGGTCGGGACCGGTGATGAGGACGACCGCTGCCGCCTGACCGTCGATCACGTCGAGCACCCTCCCGTCTCGGTCGAGCACTCGAAACCGTGCATCGGTGCCCTGCACCGTTGCGACCGGTTCGCGTTCGCGCAACTCGATCGTGGCGGCGTCGGGGAAATCGGTGGTGATCCGTGCGCTCTCGACCCACGGGATCTGCTCGAGCCGTTCTTCGAGCTCCGTCGCGTCGACGAGGACCACCGGGGTCCCCTCGAGGTCGGCGACCACCTCGTCGACCGCAACCTGATCGGCGTACACCTGACCGAGAACGGTGACGTCCTTGACGGCGAACCAACCGGAGCCGAGCGCGGCCAGAGCACCGACGACGACGATGAATGCCGCACTGATGCCGACCACCCACCAGAGACGCCGACGGCTCCGGGCTCGGCGGACACCGATCCGCCGTTGGCGCATCCGAGCATCAACCGTCGAGACACCAGCAGCGCTGGCCTGCATGGCATCGGATCGACCTTCGTCGTCGATGAAGACCGTACCGCTGTCGTCGTCGCCGGCGACCATCTCGTCGAGATACGCGATGTCGCCCATCTCGTCGTCACCACCGATGGCGATCGTCGCTCGATCAGCGAGCGATGCGTCGACCGCTTCGAGGTCGGACTCGACATCGGACTCGACGCCAGCGTCGGCCTCGGGTTCGGTGTCGGTCGGGATCTCGTTGTCGGTGAGGATGTCGGTGTCGGCGAACGCTTCGGAAAGTTCGGCGAGCAGCGCTCCGTCGGGCTCATCGAGTTGGCCCGTTTCGTCCGCTGCTGCGGCGTCGACCTTGATGATGCGGACGTCGGAGGTCTGGTACGGATCCCCCAACACGTCCGGTGTGTCACCACCGCCGGCCGCCTTCTTCGCCTCTCGTCTCGTACGCCAACCCATCACCAGGGCTCCTCGAAGCCGATCAGGCGGATCTCGCTCCGCATCGCGTAGCCGGTCTGTTCGAGGACGGTCGCACGCACGTGCTGCATGAGCCGTACCACATCATCGGCCGATCCTCCGTCGTCGGCCTGGATGAAGTTCGCGTGCACGTCGGACACGGTCGCCGAGCCCATACGAAGACCACGGAGACCACATCGGTCGATCAGCAGGCCCGCGCTGATCTCGCCGGGCACCGGGTTGACGAACACCGAGCCGGCGTTCTGCCCGCCCGGTTGGTTCGCACGACGCCAGCTGACGATCTCCTTGATCTCGGCCTCGGCGACTGCGATCTCGCCGGGCGCGAGCTGGAGACGGGCCGACAGGGCGACGTCAGGCGGCCCGAGGCCACTGCCACGAAAGCGGAGACCCAGTTCGTCGGCCGACCGGCGCTGGACCGCTCCCCCGGCTTCCGCGTCGGCGAGATCGACGACGTCGACGTCGAGCAGCGAGGCCGACATGTCGGAGCCGTGACCACCGGCGTTCATGCGGATGGCGCCACCGATCGAGCCGGGAACGCCGACTGCCCATTCGAACCCGGTCAGGCCGGCGGCAGCGGTCTGACGGGCCAAGACCGGCAGCCGCACGGCACTCCCCGCCGTGACGACCGATCGCTCGCTGTCGATCGAGATCTGCTCGGAGAACTCGCCGAGCGAGATCGCGATGCCGTCGAATCCGGCGTCGGCGATCAGGAGGTTGGACCCGCGTCCGACGACGAGCGGCGGGAGCGCCGAGTTCTGGACGGCCTGGGCGACCGCTTCGAGGCCCGCTGGCTCGTTCACCCGGACGAACACGGCGGCGGGACCACCGACCCGGTACGTCGTGAGCGGGCCGAGCGGCACGCCGGTCGACACCTCGTTCGCCGGATGATCGAGCGCGGCGACGACTGCGCTGATCCGTTCGTCGTGCGAGGCGTCAGCTGGTGCGGCGGGCATCGAGCACCTCCGAAGGCAGCGTGGCGATGTCGCCGCACCCCATCGAGATCACGACGTCGCCAGCGCGCGCTTCGCGAGCCACGAAGTCGATGAGGTCGTTGCGGTGGGGCATCCACACCACCCTGGCACCCGGCGAGGCCTCAGCGACCGCGTTGAGCACCAATTTGCCGGTGACTCCGGGAATGGGGGTGGTTCCCGAGCCATAGATCTCGGTGAGCACGATCACATCGGCATCGTGGAACGCATCGCCGTACTCCCTCCACATCTCAGCGATCCGGTGGTACCGGTTGGGCTGGAACACTGCGATGACGCGCTGCCACCCGTCGCCGCTGTGCCGGGCTCCTGCGAGAACGGCCTTGATCTCGGTGGGCAGGTGGGCATAGTCGTCGACGAACGTGGCCCCACCGTCTTCACCGCGCACGTCGAACCTGCGGGCGACCCCACCGAATCGAGCGAGCGCGGCGGCGGCGTCGTCGAACCGGACGCCGATCTCGACCGCCATGGCGATCGCCGCTGTTGCGTTGAGGACGTTGTGGAGACCGCGCAACGGCAGGTCGACCTGGCCGAGCAGTTCCCCGTGGCGCTCGACACCGAAGCGGAACGATCCGTCGATCGGGGTGACCTCGACCGCACGTACGTCGAGATCGGGACCCTCGATCCCGTAGACGACCGTGCCATCGAGTCGGTCCCGACGCTCGGCGATCAGCCGCTCGGCGACGACGGGGTCGTCGCCGCAGAGGACCTTCGGGCCCGGGATCTGGTCGAGGTACCGCTCGAACGAGTCGATGATGCCCTCGAAGGAGCCGAAGTGATCGAGATGATCGGCTTCGACGTTGGTGAGGATCGTGCCGTGGAGCGGGAGCTGTTCGTGGGTGCCGTCGCTCTCGTCGGCCTCGACGACGAGCCAGTCGCCACCGGTCCACTGCGCGCCAGTGCCCACGTCGGTGACGTCGCCGCCCACCACGAAACTCGGGCGGAGCCCGGCCTCGGCGAGGATCAGCATCAACATCGAAGTCGTCGTGGTCTTGCCGTGCGTGCCAGCCACTGCGAGCGACTTCGCCCGAGCACAGATCGAGGCCAGCATCCCCGCCCGGCGGAGCACCGGCACGCCAAGTGTCCGAGCTTCGTCGAGTTCGATGTTGCGGTCGGGAATGATCGACGACGCAGTGACGGCATCGACGCCGTGAACCAACGCGCGGTCGTGGCCGATCGACACGTCGACCCGCGCCGCGCGAACGCGTTCGAGCACCGGCTGCTCACGCAGGTCGGAGCCACTGACGTCATGACCCATCTCCGCCAGAGCGATGGCGATCGCGCTCATGCCAGGGCCGCCGACACCGACCACGTGGAGACGGTGGGGAATCGACAGGTCGAGGGGTGCCGCAGGAACGTTGTTCACGATGCCCGAGAGGCTACGGCGGCGGAGTCGTTCACTGGGCGACCGTCTCGCCCTCGACATCCCCGACGGATTCGATCAATCGGGCGAGCGCTCCTGAGCGGTGCACCGCTCCTCGCTCGGCTGCGGCCGCCGACAGTGCGTCGCGGGCCGCGGCGTCGTTGCGAAGCCGTTCGATCTCGGAGCCGAGATGGTCGATCTGGTCCTCACGGAGCATCACGGCGGCGCCCACGTCGGAGAGCCACGCGACGTTCTGTTCCTGGTGGTTCTCAGCCGATCCGGCCCACGGCACGAGGATCGCAGGCGTTCCGGTGACGGCCACCTCGTGGACGGTGCTGGCGCCACCCCGCCCGATGAGCAGGTCAGCGGCCGCGTACACCGCAGGCATGTCGTCTTCGTAGCCGACGACCTGGTGGACGATGCCGGCCGAATCGGCGGACGAGATGACCTCGATGTCGTCGACCCATCGCTCGCCCGCCACCTGCCGGACAGCGAGGTGTGCGTCGTCACGGTGGGCGGCGACGTAGTCGGCGATCGCGTCGTTGAGCACACCCGACCCGAGGGAGCCGCCCATGACCGCCACGAGGAACCGATCGTCGTCGATGCCGAGTGCGGAGCGGGCGTCGGCACGGCGGGCGGATCGATCGAGATCGAGGATCGCCTGGCGGACCGGCGCACCGGTCATCGTCGCCCGCGGGAGTGGCGAGTCCTCGAACGCGACCGCGCAGGCGGCCGCCCGCCTGGCCGAGAGCTGACTCGCCCGACCGGGCAGAAGATCGTACGAGACGACCACGACGGGGATCTTCAGGCGATGGGCGGCGAAGACGGCCGGCATCGAGGCGTACCCGCCGACCGAGACGACCACCGACGGCTGGAGCCGACCGAGCAGCTCGATGGCTCGCCGACGTGCTCGCCACATCTTCGGAACGAAGCCGAGGTTGCGCTTCGACAGGCTGCGTTGAAAGCCAACCACGTCGAAGAAGGTCGAGCCGTAGGGCGTCTCGGAGAGCAGGCGCGTCTCGATGCCGCGTTCGCAGCCGACATAGTGGATCTCGTCGGCCGAGCGACCACCTGCGACGAGCGCGTCGGCGACGGCCAGGGCGGGAAGGACGTGTCCGGACGTACCGCCACCGGTGACGACCGCGAACGTGGAACTCGGTTCATTCATGTCAGACGCGTCGGGTCTCGACTCGTCGGCGGGAACCGGTGGTGTTGATGCGCCGCGCCACCGACAGGAGCAGTCCGGCGGCGACCATCGAGACGAAGAGCGAGCTGCCGCCTGCTGAGAAGAAGGGCAGGGTGAGCCCGGTCACCGGCATCATGCCGGTGACGCCACCGAGGTTGACGAGCGTCTGCACGCCGAACCAGGCAGCGACACCGCCGGCGACCAACATCCCGAAACGGTCGGGTGCTGCGAGTGCGGTCTGGATACCGAACCACACCAGCAGGACGAAGCCGACGATGATCGTGGCGGCACCGATGAAGCCGAGTTCGTCGGCGACGATCGCGAAGATGAAGTCGCTGTGCGCATAGGGCAGGTAGCCGAGCTTGCCTCGGCTACCGCCGATCCCCGAGCCGGTGAGGCCGCCCGACGCCATGCTCACGAAGCCTTGATACATCTGGTACCCGAGGTGATCCCGGTTCCCCTCGGGGTCGAGGAACGCTGTGAAGCGGTCGACGCGACGCTGACTGGTCACGATGAACGCGATTCCGGCGAGCACCGACAGCGAGGTGAGCGCCGCGAGCGGACGGAACGGCATGCCCGCCATCCAGGCGATGGCCAACACGATCGAGCCGAGCACGATCGCCGAGCCGAGATCCTTCTGGGCGAGGCAGAGCCCTGCGCCGACCGCAGCGATCAGCGCCAACGGATAGATCGTCATCCTCCGATGGTTCATCACGGTACGACGTCGGGTGAGGAAGTCAGCGGTGACGATGACGATGACGAGCTTGAGGAACTCCGACGGCTGCGCCCCGAAGCTGCCGACGCGGATCCAGGCTCGGGCACCGTTCACCGTCGAGCCGATGCCGGGAGCGAAGGGACCGAGCATGGCCAGCACCCCGAGCACGCCCAGTGGGATGACGAATCGGCGCCAGGCCTCGTAGGGCACCCGGGCGACGATCGCCATGGCGACGAGGCCGAGCCCGGCCCACATCGACTGGCGCAGGAACACGTGGTACGGCGAGTTGCCGAGGTTGGCCTGCGTCACCGCTGAGGCCGACAACACCATGACCAGGCCGAGCGTGACGAACACGATGACGACGCCGACGATGCCGTACCAGGTGCCAGTCGGCGGACCGAGGGCGTCACGGCGAGCCGCTCGCTGCTGGCTGGGCTGACGGGCTTCGTGACGGCGTTCGCGGCTGCCGACTCGGTCGAGCGTGGCGAGCTTGCGGTCCTTGACGGAGAGGGTCGAGGTCATGAGGATGCTCCTGTCGGGGCCGTCAGGTACGAGGCAGCGAGGTCGCGAAAGCGGTCACCGCGGGCTTCGAACGAAGGGAACTGGTCGAGGCTGGCGCAGCCGGGCGACAGCAGGACGGTGTCGCCCGGCTGTGCGAGCGACGCGGCCAGCGGGACCGCTTCGTCGAGGGACTCGACCACCTCGACGGTGGCCACGCGACCGAATGCCGCCGCAACGGCATGGCGGGTCTCACCCAGTGCGACGACCGCCTTCACGCGGTGCTGCTCGGCCGCCATGTCGGCCAGGTCGACGTGCTTGTCCTTGCCGCCGGCGATCAGCACGATCCGGTCGAACCCGGAGATCGCCGCATTGGCGGCGTGGGGCGTCGTTGCCTTCGAGTCGTTGAACCAACGGACGCCACCCGAGGTACCGAGCGGTTCCAGCCGGTGAGGGGGCCCGACGAAGGTGTGCAGGGCGCGCTCGACGTGGCTGGGAGTGGCGAGCCCGCTCTCGAGGACGAGCGCTGCGGCTGCGAGCGCGTTGTCGAGGTCGTGAGGCAGTTGGCGCCACATCTGGTCGACCGATGCGAAGGCGCCGTCCGGGCCACGGAGTTCGCCATCGCCGACGTGATAGTCGGCGCTCCCCTCGCCCGGCCGGGCTCCGTACGTGAGCCGACGGCCGGGAGCCTCACCGAGGCATCGCTGCACCGCCGCATCGCGCTGCAGCCCGATCGCTGTATCGTCGCTGCGCTGGTTCGCCCACAGCTGAGCCTTCGCCGCCACGTACGAGTCGAGCGAGCGATGCCAGTTGAGGTGATCGGGCGCAAGGTTGAGCCACGCGCCGGCGTCGGGCCGGAATGTCGGCGTGAACGCGAGACGGAAGCTGCTGCACTCGACGACGAAGGCGTCATAGGCGTCGTCGATGGCCTCGACCAGCGGCGTCTCGGTGTTGCCGGCGTCGACGGTCGAATGGCCCGCTTCGCGCAGCATGTGCGCAGCGAGCAGCGTGGTGGTCGTCTTGCCGTCGGTGCCGGTGACGGCGAGCATCGGACGGGGGCCGCCAGGCCGCTCCTGCTCCCACCGGTAGGCCAGCTCGAGCTCGGTGACGAGGTCGGCCCCGGCGGCGACGGCACGCTCGACGAGCCGGTGAGTCTCGGGGACGCCCGGCGCAGGACACACCAGATCGACATCATCGACGAGGGCGTCGACCTGTGCATCGGCGACGCCGTCGATCAGCTCGACGTCGAGCTCGGACGCGAGCGATCGCTTCGAGTCGGTGACCGCATCGTCGGCCACGATCACCTCGACGCCGCGTCGCTGCAACGCTCGGACCATCGATGCACCAGCGACGGCCAGTCCCCAAACGAGTGCACGCGTCACGTCGGGGTCACCCGCCCAGTCCATCGGCCGACAGGCTCGAGAAGTCCGCGATGAAGATGCCCAGCGCGAGGCCCACGCAGATCGCAGCGATCAGCCAAAAGCGAATGATCACAGTGGTCTCGGGCCAGCCGAGCAGCTCGAAATGATGATGGATCGGCGACATGCGGAACAACCGCTTCTTACGTCCTGAGGCCTTGAAGACACCCATCTGCAGCGCCACCGATCCGGCCTCCATCACGTTGATGGCGCACAGCAGGATCAGCAGTAGGTGGGTGTTCGTGGTGAGTGCCAGGAAGGCCAACGCGGCGCCGATGGCGAGCGCGCCAACGTCGCCCATGAAGATCCGGGCGGGTGCGGCGTTCCACCAGAGGAATCCGAGGCAGCCGCCGGCGAACGAGGCGGCGAAGACACCGAGGTCGAGCGGGTTCACCACCGACGGGTACAGCGACTCGTTGCGGAAGGCCAGGTAGGCGATGATGACGAACGCACCGAAGCCCATGAGCGCCGAGCCTGCGGCGAGGCCGTCGAGACCGTCGGTGACATTGACGGCGTTGGTGGTGGCCCAGATGATCAGTCCGGCCCAGATGACCCAGACGGCGGTCGGCACCTCGAACCCGAATTCCTCGGCGCGGGTGATGGAGATGGTCTCGGAGATGCCGGTGCCGACCACGAGCCACCACGCCATGCCGAAGCTGGCGAGCATCGTGATGTAGTTCTTCTGCTTCCAGAAGATGCCGCGATTGTGGCGCTTGCGGACCTTGATGAAGTCGTCGAGGAAGCCCATCAGCGCCATGAACAGGACGCCGATCCACACGATCATCGTCTGCGTCGAGAAGGGCAGGACGGGGCCGATGTGGGCGATGAGCCACCCGACGAGTGCTGCACCGACGATGGCCAGGCCGCCCATGGTCGGGGTGCCCTGCTTGGCCATGTGGTGTTCGGGGCCGTGGTCCTCCTTGCCGAGGATCGGCTGTCCCTGCCCGCGGGTCTGGAAGAACTGGATGAGGAAGCGCGTGCCGAACAGCGACACGAGGGTCGACACGCCGGCAGCGACGATGATCGCGATCACGAGGGGTTCTCCATGAGCGAGAGGAGGTGTCGGGTGACGGCGCGATCGTCGAAGTCGATGCGCCGGTCGCCGAGGTCTTGGACTGGTTCGTGTCCACGACCGGCGATCACCACGAGGTCGCCCGACCGCGCATCACGGAGCGCTCGATCGATCGCCTCCCGTCGATCGACGACCGGATGGACACGACGACGGTAGTCCTCGAGAACCCCCGCCGACATGTCATCGATGATCGATGCCGGATCCTCCGTTCGCGGATTGTCGGACGTGAAGAACGCGATGTCGCACAGCTCAGCACCGATCTGACCCATCGCCGGCCGCTTCTCGCGGTCACGGTCGCCGCCACAGCCGTACACGCCGATGAGACGCCCGTCGCCGACGATCGCCCGGGCCGTCGAGAACAGCTGCTCGAGGCCATCTGGCGTGTGGGCGTAATCGACGACCACGCCGAAGCCCCGCTGAGACGCAACCTCGTGATCGACGGTTTCGAAGCGGCCGGGAATCGCGAGCGAGGGGGCCATGGCCAACGCGCTCGCCGCCTCCGCAGGCTCATGGCCGAGCGCCACCAAGATCTCGAGAGCGAGGTGAGAGTTGTCGACGTTGAAACCGCCGCCGATGCCGACTCGAACATCGACGCCACGCCAGCGGTAGCGGTGTTCGCCGGCCGACACGACGATGTCGCTCAGCGCGTCGCGACTCACGCGGAGAACATCGAGTGAGTCGTCACCGCGAGCAGACGTCTCGTCGGCGATGAGGCGTCCGTACACGTCGTCGACGTTGACCACTGCGACACCCCCGAACGACCCGTCGAACAGGCGCGACTTCGCTCGGAAGTAGGCCTCCTGGGTTCCGTGGAGGTCGAGATGATCGCGCCCGAGGTTGCTGAAGGCCACCACGTCGAAGGTCGTCCCATCGACCCGGTGGAGTTCGAGCGCATGCGACGACACCTCCATGACCGCAGCGGTCGCTCCCCCGTCGACGAAGTCGGCGAGACGCGCTTGCAACTCGGTGGCCTCAGGAGTGGTCCGCGCCCCGTGCAGCGTGCCGATGCGTTCGACCCGCTCGCCCATCGCCCCCAGCGCCGCACCGAGCATCTCGGTGATCGTCGTCTTGCCGTTGGTACCGGTGACCCCGACGGTCGTGAGCGTCGCACTCGGCCGACCGCACACCGCTGCAGCGAGCGGCCCGGCGGCGGCGCGGGTGTCGGTGACGACCAGCTGCGGCACGCCGACTCCGGCCACGTCGACGCGGTGGTCGACGAGCAACATCGAGGCTCCGGCGGCCACCGCCTGCTCGGCGAACTCGTGGCCATCGAAGGACGCCCCGCGCAGACACATGAACACATCACCATCGCCGACCGTCCGCGAATCGTGTGTCGCCCCGGTCGCCGTCACGTCGAAGGCCTGCTGTCCACCGCCGACCACAGCGACCGAGAGGCCCGCCTCGAGCACAGCCTCGGCCAGCTCGCCGAGCGTCGTCGGCGGTCGGGTACGGCGCATATGCGACGGGGCGTCGGTCACGACGGCTCGCACCCGACGGAGTTCTCGGGCGGGGTGATGCCACGCTCGTGGATGAGGGTCGGAACGAGCTCGGCGAATGCCGGCGCCGCCGCCGTGCCACCGAATCGATCGCCGGTGCCAGCCGGGGGCTGGTCGACGGCGATGAGCACGGTCATCTGCGGATCTTCGGCCGGGAAGAACCCGACGAAGCTCGCGTAGTACACACGGTTGCCGTTCTCGTCGTAGTAGGTGCCGTTCTCGTGCGCCTTGAACGCAGTGCCGGTCTTGCCGGCCACGGTGATGCCGTCGACCTGTGCTCGAGTCGCGGTGCCGAAGCAGACGACTTGGCGCATCATGTCGGTGGTCTGGGCGGCGGCGGTCTCCGACACGACTCGACGCGTTCCCGATGCCTCGACCTCGGTGGTGTTCCCCTCGGGGCCGACCGTGCCCAGCACGAGCTTCGGTTCGGCATACACGCCGTCGTTGGCGATGACGTTGACGGCGGCGGCCATCTGGATCGGCGTGACGGAGAGACCCTGTCCGTACGACACCGTGACCCGTTCCGAACCCCAGAGCTCATCGGCGTCCTTGAAGATGCCGGCGCTCTCTCCCGGGAAGTCCAGCGCGGTCTTCGACCCGAGGCCGAACGCCGTCATGTAGTCGTGGTGGACGAAACGACCCATCTCTTCCTGGATCGTGATCGTGCCGATGTTCGACGACTCAATCAGGATGTCGGCCACCGACATCGGCTCGGTCGGGTGCTGATGGCTGTCCTTCAGGAGGTCGTCGTAGTACTGCTTCCGCCACGGCACTTCGAACCAGGTGTCGGGAGTGACGACGCCCTGGTCGAGCGCTCCGGCGACAGTGATCACCTTGGCGACCGAGCCGGGCTCGTAGCTGTCGACCGCGACGAAGTTGCCGCTCGTGACGGTGGGCTCTCCGGTGGTGGTGTCGCGGCGCACCGACGCATTGGCCAGAATCTCGCCGGTGGCGGTGTCCATCACGACGGCGAGCCCGCCGCGAGCGTTGATGGCCTCCACCTGCGCGAGCATCACCTGCTCCGTCGCGAACTGCATCGAGCGGTCGAGGGTGAGCACCAGGTCGTCACCGGGCACCGGGGCGGCGGCGACCTCCTCGCTCCCCGGAATCGTCCGGCCACCCGGGGCGATCTCGCGCGTCATCTCTCCGCCGGTGCCGGTGAGCACGTCGTCGTACTGGAGCTCGAGCCCTGAGATGCCGACGCCGTCGATGTCGGTTCGGCCGATCACGGTCCGAGCCGTGCGACCTCCCGGCATCTCGCGTCGAGTGGTCTCGTCGACGTTCACGCCGGCGAGCCGGAGAGCGGCGATCTGCTCACCGGTGTCGGCCGATGCCTGGCGGGCGACGTACACGAAGCCTCGATCGGCGGCGGCGACCTCGCCCAGCAGGTCGGCCACCTTGTCGTCGTCGAGACCGAGCAGATCGTCGAGCATCTGCACGACGGCGGGCCCGTTCTCGATGAGTTTCGGGTTGATCGAGATGTCGACGGCCGGAATCGACATGGCGAGTTCGTGGCCGTTGCGATCGAAGATCGTCCCGCGCTGGGCAGGCAGCTCGACCGTGCGAGTCCACTGCTGCACACCGGCCGAGCGGAACTCGTCAGCGTTGGTCGTCTGCAGCATCGCGAGGCGAGCGATCACGGCGCCGAGCAGGAGGGTGAGCACGATCAGGGCTGCGATCAGTCGGCGACGGGGCGAACCCGACCGTTGGTCCTGCGCTCGGACCTTCGGGGTCGGAGCGCTGATCCGCCGGCGATGGCGGACGGCCTCTGAGCGTTCAGACCGGCTTCGAGCCTGCTTGCGCATTCCATGAGGTGGAGTCCCACGCCGACGATCAGACTGCTTCGTCCGCGACGGTTTGCCACGCCCGGTCGAGTTCCGGCTGCTTGAGCTCACACGTCCCGCACGGCCGCCCGCAGTGCGCTTGGAGGCCGTCGTCGTCCGACGCTGGCGGTCCTTCACCATCGGCGTCGCGTGGCGCCGAGCGCGGGACGACGTTCGACTGCTCACGGCTGCACCGCCGACACGGCCTTCACGTCACGGAACTGCGCGAGGGGATCGTCGGCGTGGACGACCAATTCGGCATCGTCGATCACGCCGGCCGCTGCGATCTGACGTGCGAGCGTCCACGGGTCGACGTCGACGAACTGCCCGGTCTGTCCGGGCCGCATCCCGAGCGTCCACGCCACGTCGGCGACACGCTGGGGCGCTCGGAGCTGGGCGCGTTCGTTGCGGAGTTCGTCGAACCGGGCTCGTTCCTCGGCGACGCCCCGCTCGAGACGGTCGATCTCGAACTGTCGCTCGGCGAGCTGGGTGTGGAACACCGCAGCCGCCAGCATGCCGACGATCAGGATCGTGAACGCGATGCCACCGAGCAGCGCTGGCCAGCGCCGGCGACGTGTGACCACGCGCAGCGCCGGTCGGCGCTTCGGGGCCGACGCCTGGCTCGGCGCCGCTCGCTTCGCAGAACGAACCGCTTGGGCCATCAGACCGGGGCTCCGTCGGACTTGCGGCGTGGCTCGATCTTCTCCACGACGCGAAGGCGTGCGCTGGTGGCGCGCCGATTCTCGGTCTGCTCCATCGCACTCGGCTTCTTGGGCACGCGCCGGACGATGCGAACGGTCTCGATCGCTCCGCACACGCACGGCAGGTCGTGGGGGCAGTCGCAGGCGCCTGCTGCGTCGGCGAATCGCTCCTTGGTGATGCGGTCTTCGCCAGAGTGATACGACAACACGGCGATGCGGCCGCCTGGCCGGGTGGCCGCGATCGCCTGGTCGAGCGCGCTGGGCAGCACATCGATCTCGCCGTTGACGACGATGCGGATCGCCTGGAAGGTTCGCTTGGCAGGATGACCGCCGGTGCGGCGCGAGCGAGCCGGAATCGCCGCGGTCACGATCTCGGCGAGTTCAACCGTCGACTCGACGGGCCGTGCCGCCACGATCGCATCGGCGATACGGTCGGCGAATCGTTCGTCACCGTGGCGCCGGATGAGACGCGCCAGCTCATCGCCTTCGTAGCCGTTGACGACATCGTTGGCCGACCAGGTCTGGTCGGGGTCCATCCGCATGTCGAGCGGGCCCTCACCGCGGTAGGAGAAGCCGCGTTCGGCCCGGTCGAGCTGGGGCGATGATACGCCGAGATCGAACAGCGCTCCGCTGATCTCCTCGATGCCATGATCAGCGAGCGCTTCGTCGAACTGGTCGAAGCGACGACGGCTGGTGCGAACCCGGTCGGCGTAGGCGCTGAGCCGTTCGATTGCTGCCTCGATCGCGTCGGGATCCTGATCGATGCCGAGAATCGTGAGGTCGGGCCGGCTGGCGAGCAGGGCTTCGCTGTGGCCGCCACCGCCCAACGTCGCGTCGACGATCGTGCCCGACGGCACCGACTGGAAGACCTCGGTGATCTCGTCGACCATCACGGGGTCATGGGCGAAGGCTGCGGTCATGGCGGATCCGTTTCCTGTCTGGCGGGCGGTTCGGGTCGGTCAATGGGACGATCGGGCGGGGGTCTTGGGTGCGAACTCATCGGAGCCAGCACCGGTCTCGTCGGCGTAGCGACCGGGCTCCCACAACTCGACGCGGTCGAGGTTGCCGAGGACCGTCACGGGGGCCTGCGGGTCGAGGCCGGCGTGTTCACGCAGTCGGGCATCGAGCGTCACGCGCCCCTGCTTGTCGACCTTGACGCGCACTGCGGAGGCCGAGAACGCACGCGCCCGCTGGCGGGTGATGCTCCCGCTCTTGACGCCAGCGATCATCTCGTCGGCGTCGGACTGGAACTGGTCGGCCGAGAGCACCTGGACACAACCGTCGGGGCCGAGGGCGAGGTAGGGCTCGGACCCGATCATCGACCGGAACGCCGAGGGGAGGGCCACACGCCCTCGCTCATCGAGCTGTCGCTCGAATGCCCCCACGAACACCGGATCGGTTCTCCTCGTCTCGGGCCCGTGTTCCTGCCTCGGTGTGAGAACGACGGGCTCGCTCCCCCACGGGCTCCATTCTTCCCCCCATATTCCCCATCGTCAACCATTTACCCCCATTTCTCCCCCGTAGTGCCCCACGGGTCCCCATCAGCGCCCACGGGGCGCCACATCGTCAGGAAGCCAGCGGCAGGTATGGCCGCCACGCGTCGGGGACCGACGTGACGGCGATGACGACCCACGCGGTCGCCTTCGGAGCGCGGCAGGGACGCGCCAGCCGGAGGCCCGCCTCTTCGGGTGTTCGATCGCGTTTGCCGAGGTTGCACGGACGACAGGCTGCGACGACGTTCTCCCACGTGTGCTGGCCACCTCGGGAGCGAGGCATCACGTGGTCGATCGAGTCCGCGCGCTCGCCACAGTACTGACAGCGGTGATCGTCGCGAGCGAAGACAGCGCGACGCGAGAGCGCCGCAGCACGCAGGAACGGCACCTTCACCATGTAGCGGAGTCGGATCACCGACGGGCGAGGCATCGTCCGACTGACGGAGCAAACCGGCGCACCTGACGCCTCGACGACCTCGGCCTTGTCGGCCAACACCAGGCAGAGCGCGCGGCGTGACGACACCACCGACAGCGGTTCGTAGCTGGCATTGAGTACCAGCGCGCGTTCCATGGACGCACGCTATTCGATGGGCGAGCCCTGCTCGAACGGGTTGTCGCTGCGTTCAGCCCTCGGCGCGGCACCACTCGAGGTAGCCGACGACGTCGTCGGGATCCCACGAGTGGTCGGGATCGCCGTACTGCGTCTGCAACCGGAACGCGAGGTACTCCCCCGACGGCACCGGCAGGAACGGCCGACGCTTCCACCAGCCCGGCGGTGCGAGTCGGCGCATCTGGCGGACGGCGGTGGACCACAACGACGGCCGCCGGGCGACGGCCGCAGCCGCCTTGATCACTGCGGCTTGGGCTCGGGGCGAGGCTCCTTGGGCAACCCGAGGATCATCTCGCCGATGATGTTGCGCTGCACCTGGCTCGACCCGGCGTAGATGGTGCCGGCTCGGGCGTTGAAGAAGGTGTTGACCCACGACGCCGAGTCGTTCGGAGCACCCGGATCGTCGGTCGAGAACGACGACGACGGGTGACGACCCGAGATCTCGAGGGCGTCGGCACCCATGATGTCGACCGCCAACTCGGTGATGAGCTTGTGGTACTCGGACCAGTAGAGCTTCGAGATGGCTGCGTCGGGACCGGGGTGATGGCCGGCGAGGAACTGGGTGAGCGTGCGCATGCCGTTGAACCGCATGATCTGCACCTTCGAGTGGCACCAGGCCAGCTTCTGGCGGATGACCGGATCGTCGGCCTTGCCGTAGTCCTTCGCCAACTGGAGCAGACGATCGAGTTCGGCCTGGAACGAGATCGGCGCCGTCGCAGCGGCCTCGCCGCGCTCGAAGCCCAGCAGGCCCATGGCCACGCGCCAGCCGTCGTTCACGCCGCCGATGACGTTCTCCTTCGGCACACGGGCATCGGTGTAGAACACCTCGTTGAACTCGGAGTCGCCGGAGATCATCTTGATCGGACGGACCTCGATGCCCGGCTGATCCATCGGGACGAGCAGGAACGAGATGCCCTTGTGCTTCGGCGCATCGGGATCGGTGCGGGCGAGGGTGAAGATGTGGTCGGCGAGGTGGCCGGCCGAGGTCCAGATCTTCTGGCCGTTGAGCACCCACTCGTCGCCGTCGAGTTCGGCCTTGAGGCCGACGTTGCCGAGGTCGGAGCCGGCGTTCGGCTCGGAATAGCCCTGACACCAGACGTCTTCACCGCTCAGGATCCGGGGCAGGTAGTGCTTCTTCTGCTCCTCGGTGCCGAACATCAGGATCGTGTTGCCGAGCATCTGGATGCCGAACACGTCGTTCGGGCCACCGGAGGGCACGCCGGCGCGAGTGAACTCCTCGGCGAGGATGACCTGCTCGGTCGCCGTGAGGCCGCCACCGCCGTACTCGGCTGGCCAGCCAGGAGCGAGGTAGTTCGCTTCGTAGAGCACCTGGCGCCACTCGGCGACGAACTGCTCGAGCTCGTCACCCTCGAGCGCCCCGGTTCCCTGCCAGTTGGAGGGGAGCTTCTCGGCGAGGAACGCCTGGACCTTCTCGCGGTAGGCCTCGGCTTCTGCGGTATACGTCGGCTGCATGGTCGCACACCGTACAAGGAGCAGGTTACTGACGAGTAGTCAGAGGGTGGCCGAATTCGACACCCAGCGTGAGATGGATCAGCGCGCGAGCGCGAGGGCGGCCGACGCGACGATGGAGGAGGAGTGCTCGACCGGTTCGATCACCTGGAGCCCGGCGAGATAGCCCATCTTCGAGCGCAGCCGGATCTCGTTCCGACACACGTCGAGCATCTGGTCGCCGAAGACGTCGACAACTCCACCTGAGACGTAGAACCGGTCGACGTCCGCCATCGCCGCAAGGGTGGCGATGGCACGACCGAGCATGATGCCGGAGCGCTCGATGACCGAGGGCGTGGCCTGGCGGATCGAACGGCCGATCTCGGCCTCGATCGCGATCGACGACAGGTACGGATCGAGACAGCCGCTTGCGCCGCACCAGCACGGTCGACCGCCCGGGTCGACGTTGATGTGGGCGACCGAACCAGCGTTGCCGAAGGCTCCCGACACTCGGATACCGCCCAAGACCACGGCGGAATCGACGACCGCGTCGGCGACGATGGCGGCGTAGCTCGACACGCCTCGCGCTTCGCCGAGCCAGCGCTCGTACTCAGCGGCTGCAGCGCCGGCACTGTCGATGAGCACTCGTCGCCCGGTCGCTGACTCGACGTGCTCGCGGAGCGTGAAGCCGTCCCACGACGGCACGTGAGGCGGCGAGACGGTGCCCGCATCGGCGTCGATCGGACCGACGACGCTCACGGTGGCGATGTCGGCGACCTCGACCCCCACCGGGGCAGCGGCGAGCACTCGCCCGATCAATCGATCGAGCCCTCGCCAGACGTCGCGGGCCGGCGTGGTGACGCGATCGCGCACGAGCACCGTGCCGGAGTCGGCGACGAGCCCGGCCGACAGGCGGCCGCTCTCGACACTGATGGCGAGCACGGCCGATTCCGAGACGGGCACGGCGATGACGTTAGCGACCACACCGGCGAACCACGTCGACTCACGGCGAACCACGTCGGCTCACGGCGAACCACGTCGAACCGTTGGGAGCGCCGCACGACAAATTGTCACGTCGTCTACCCTGCGCTCCGTGACGGCCGAATTCGGACAGGACGTACCCGACCTCCACCCCCCGGACAGCGGGGCAACGACGGCGCCGGTGGCACCCGTCGCACCGGCCGACTTCGCTGCGGCATCGAGGACCTTCGCCGACCTCTTCGGGGCGATCACGTCGAACATCGCCGAGGTGATCCACGGGAAGGAAGCGTCGATCGAACTGGCCGTGGTCGCGCTCCTGGCCGAGGGCCATCTCCTGGTCGAAGACGTGCCCGGGGTCGGCAAGACCAGCCTGGCCAAGGCACTTGCAGCTTCGGTCGACTGCTCGTGGCGGCGGGTCCAGTTCACGCCCGACCTGCTCCCTGCCGACCTGATCGGCGTATCGGTCTACCAGCGGTCGAACGAGTCGTTTCGGTTCGAGCCGGGGCCGGTGTTCACCAACATCCTGCTGGCCGACGAGATCAACCGAGCATCACCGAAGACCCAGTCGGCACTCCTCGAGGCGATGGAAGAACGCCAGGTGTCGGCCGACGGTGTCTCGAGGCCACTGCCCCCTCCGTTCATGGTGATCGCCACGCAGAACCCCGTCGAGCAGGAGGGCACCTACCGACTGCCCGAGTCGCAGCTCGACCGCTTCCTGCTCCGGATCTCGCTCGGCTACCCGGGGCGCACCGCCGAGATCCAGATGCTCGACAACCACGGCGGCGCCACCCGGCGCACCGAACTCGAGCCCGTCATCAGCGCCCAAGAAGTCCTCGATCTGGTCGAGGCGGTACGAGGGGTGTACATGGCGAGCGCACTCAAGTCGTACCTGGTCGATCTCGCTGATGCGAGCCGTCGTCACCCTCGCGTCGAGCTCGGGCTCTCGCCTCGAGCGACCTTGCAGCTCGCCGCTGCAGCCCGGTCGTTCGCCGCGTCTCGCGGCAGGAACTACGCCACCCCCGACGACGTCCAGGCCGTCGGCGTCGCAGCTCTCGCCCACCGCATCGTGCTCCGGCCCGATGCGAGCGGCCTCAGCAACGACGACGCGATCCGCGAGGTGTTCGAGGCCGTTCCGGTCCCGGTCGCCCGTTCCTAACCGGATACGTCCTCACGACACGCTCCATCATGCCCACCCGCCAAGGACTCGTCGCAGCCGGTGCTGGCATCGTCGCGATCGTCGTCGGGCGGGTCTTCGCGATCCTCGAGCTGTTCGTGATCGGCGCCGCCCTGATCGTGACCGTCGTGTTCGGTGTTGCCTACGTGGCGGTGCGCTCACCCCGACTCACCGCCGGTCGATGGGCCCATCCGGCCATGCTCTCGGCCGGCGAGGCCGGAACGGTCGACATCGACCTCGTCCACACCGGAACGTTGCGTTCGCCCCGGTTCTTGCTCGAAGAGTCGATTCAGCGACCCGGGGACCCTCCCCAGATCGCTCCCCTGGGCATCGAGCCCCTCCGCCCGGGTGCCAAGGTCCGGACCGGCTACGGACTCCCGACCTCGCGCCGGGGCCGAATCGATCTCGGTCCGCTCGTCTCGGTCGTGACCGACCCCCTCGGGGTTGCCCGCGCCACCCGCACCGTCACCGGCAGCGACCAGGTCGTCGTCGCACCGCGGGCGTATCAGGTGCCGATGCCGGTACTGGGTTCGGGTCCACTCGGACAGCAATTGCTGGCCCAGGCACGACGGCTCGGTTTCGGCGAGTTCCACAGTCTCCGCGAGTACGTCGACGGCGACGAACCCCGATCGATCCACTGGCGTGCATCGGCTCGCTCCGACGACCTCCTCGTCAAGCAGCACACCCTCGAGGGACTCAAGCGAGCGATCGTGGTCCTCGACCCCGATCCCAACAGCTACGCCGACCGCGCCTCGTTCGAGCGGGCGGTGACCGTCGCCGCAAGCCTCGTCACCAGCGCCTTCCATCACGATCTGGCGACCCGCTTCGTCACCGGAGGCGGCATCGATCTCCGCGGCCCCGATGTCACCGCCGTCACGCTCGACGTACTGGCGTCGATCGAGCCATCGACCGCTCCGCTGCCCACACTCGATCGCGACCCTGGCGAGGGCATCGGTCTGGCGATCCTCGTCACCGGAGCGCCCGGCTCGACGGGATGGTCGGCGGTCGGATCGATCGTCGACCCGACGATCACGGTGGTGCCGGTCACCACCGATGTGGCGCCGCGAACGAAACTCGGCGCCGCCGCCCGCACCGACGACGAGTTCGTCAGGTCATGGCGAGCGCTGGCCGGCAGCCACCGCACCCGATCGAGCAGCGCCCAGAGGTCGGCGTGAGTTCGAGAACCAGCGCTCCCGCGGTCTCGTCGGCCCGCATTCACAACCGGGTGGTCACCGAAGCCCTGGCGACACTGGCCCTGACCGCCTACACGGTGGTGGTCGCGCTCGGCTTCGCTCGCGTGTTCGACGGGTGGGACTTCGCACCGACGTTGGTGTTGATCGCCGTCGTCGCTCACGCGACCGGGGCCTTGCTCAGGATCGCCCGCGTGCCCTTCGTGATCGCCTTGCCGCTCACGATTGCGATCGTCACGTGGACGATCGGCTGGATTTTCTACCGCGACACGTACGCCTTCGGCCTCCCAAGTGGCGACACCTGGGACCGCTTCCAGCTCGACCTCTCGCTCGTCGGCGACCGATTCCGCACGGAGGTCGCACCAGTCCCCTTCCTTCAGGGCTGGGACGTGCTCGCTGCGATCGGGATCGGCGCCGTCGCGATCCTCGCCGACACCTTCGCCTTCCGCGCCTATGCCCGGGCCGAATCGCTGGTCCCGGGCGGTGTGCTCTTCGTGTTCATCTCGGCGCTCGGCAGCGACCGAGCGCGGGTGGCTGCAACCGTCGCACTCGTGGCAGCGGGCGTGGTCGCCACGATCGCATTGCGGGTCCACCACGCCCCCAACAACGTGCCGACCATCGGGCGTGCGCCCGGCAACGCAGCCCGAGTCGCCGTGCCCGGAGCTCTCTGCGCCGTGGTGGCGATCGCGGCCGGAGCCGCCTGGGTCGGCCCGCGTCTCCCAGGCGCCGACGCCGAGCCGCTCTACGACACCACCAACCGCCGTGGCGGTGTCACCACGGTGGTCAGCCCGCTCGTCGACATCCGGTCCCGGCTCACCAATCGCAGCGGCACCGAGCTGTTCGTGATGGAGGCCGACAGCGCTGCGTACTGGCGATCGTCGACGCTCGCTGCGTTCAACGGGCAGACCTGGGAGCTTCCCGAGCGTCCGCTGCAGAGCGCTGGCGACGGGCTCGACGTCGGGGTGACCGGGGCGCTGGAGATCCGTCAGCGGGTCACCGTCTCCGCGCTGGGTGGCGCACTCGTCCCGGCCGCCGCCGATCCGATCGCCGCCAACCCGATCGACGGCGACGCTGCCCGGCTGCGCTACAACGCCGACTCCGCCACGCTCGTCCAGACGGGCGACGGACTCCAGCGGGGCGACTCGTTCCAGATCGTGTCGGCGGCCCCGCGCTTCAGCACCGACGTGCTGCGAGCGACCACCTCGACCGATGCCGGCGATCCCATCTACCTCGAGCTGCCCGACGACTTCCCGACGCTCGCCGACGAGCTCGCCCGCGAGGTCACGGCCGGTGCCAGCACCGCCTACGACCGAGCACGAGTGCTGCAGGACTGGATGCGCAACGAGTTCGACTACAGCCTCGAGATCCAAGGGGGTCACGGGAACAACGCCATCGAGTCCTTCCTCATCAACCGGGTGGGCTACTGCGAGCAGTTCGCTGGCACCTATGCGGCGATGATGCGGTCGCTCGGTCATCCGGCGCGCGTCGCCGTCGGGTTCACGCCAGGGCTCACCGACGGTGGTGGCCGCTATTCGGTGCTCGGCCAGAACGCTCACGCCTGGCCCGAGGTGTGGTTCGACGGGCTCGGTTGGGTGCCCTTCGAGCCGACGCCCGGCCGTGGAGCACCCGGCGCCGAGGGGTACACCGGTCTGGCCCCCGAGCAAGACGACACACCACCCGATCCTGACGGTGCAGGTGGAGTAGCCGAGGGCGACGACAACACATCGACACCGGCCACACCGACCACGGTGCCCTCACCGACGACGCCGGAGTTCACCCCCGGAACCACGGTGCCGAGCGATGCGATCCCCGATCTGAGCGATCTCGCGCCCGATGGCGGCACCAATGTGCCGGTCGCCGCTGAACCGACGACATCCGAGAGCACCTCCATCCCCTGGCGACCGCTGATCATCGTGCTCCTCCTCGCCGCCGCGGCGAGCGCACCCGCACTGGTTCGCCGCGTCCGGCGGCGCCCGAGCGGCACGTCGGCGCAGCAACTTGGTCGTCTCTGGGAGCGAACGCTCGTCGCCCTGGACAGCGTCGGGGTCGCGTCACGGCGAGGTGACACACCCGCCGACGTCGCCCGCCGAGTCGCCGGCGACTTTCCGACCGCCGCACGACCGACCGAGGCGCTGGCAGCGGTCGTGACCGAAGCGACCTACGGCCCTGCCGGCGATGCTCGCCTCGACGACGACGGTACGTACGGCCTGACGGTGCTCGGCAACTGCAATGTCTGGACCCGGCAGATCGAGAAGACGGTCACCGATTCGATGAGCCCGCCGGCCCGGCTTCGGCGCTACATCACCAGCTGGCGGTGAAGCGGTCGCAAGTCAGCAGCAGCTCGCGATGTCGGGGTGGGTGGTGGCCGGTCAGTCGGACTGGTCGCTGCGCTGGCTCGGCCGGTTGGCGTTGATCCACGCCGAGATCGGAAGCGCACCGAGGCGGTCGCGTCCGATGAGGCGAACCTCGGACTCGAGCTTGACTGCGGCCACCAACACCGTGATGAACCCCACGAACGACACCACGAAGTTGACGGCGAGTCCGCCGATCGTGATGACGAGTCCGACGATCAATGCGGCGATCAGCAGAGCCGACCGTCGACGAGACACTCGATAGCCACCCGACGCGAACGACGGGTCTTGCTCGAGCTCCTCTTCGATCTGACGAAGGATGCGCTGTTCGTCCTCGGACAGGGGCACGTCAATATCATCGCACGTACGAACCCCGTCCTCAACGCGCAACGCATCAGATTTTGCGGAGTTCTGTCAGTCTTCATCAGACCGGCTGCCCGCCGGATCGGCTGCCGGGGCCCGCTCGAGATCCGGCCCCCATTGCTGCTGGCCTCGTTCGACGTTGCGGACCGCACCCCCGCGCACGGCGCTCGCCGGGCCGATCGCGCTCGATCCGAAGCGCCGACGGATCTCGTCGACGGCCGCTTCTCGAGCACCGTGTTCGGGACCCGTGAGCTCCTCGAAGCTGAGCTGATGGTGGATGGCGCCGAGGTTCGAGCCGCTCACACCGAGCAGACGGATCCCCGGCGAGGGATCGATGCCGTCGAGGATGGGCCCGAGCAGATCGACGATCGTCGCCGCCTGGTCAGTGGCCTCGCCTGCGGTCGTCGACCGCGTGATCGTGTGGAAGCCGTCGGAGAACCTGACCTTGAGGGTCAGCGTGCGTGCCCCGACGTCAGCGCGCCTCAGCCGCCCGGCGACCGCATCGGCCAGCCGCACGAGTTCGGTGCGGACCTCGGCAGCCGTCGTCCGGTCCGAACCGTAGGTCTCCTCGTGACCGATCGACTTGGCGTCGCGCTCGGGTTCGACGTCACGGTCGTCACGACCCGTTGCGAGCGCTCGGAGATGGGCCGCCTGGTTGGCGCCCAGCGCGCTCGTGAGCACCGCTGCGTCGAGGCGTCGGAGGTCGGCGACGGTGCGGACAGCGATCCGCTCGAGCTTCGCGAGAGTCTTCGGCCCGACCCCCCACAGCCGACTGACCGGCAACGGGTCGAGGAACGCCTGCTCACCACCCGACTCGATCACGGTCACACCGGGCCCAGGGTCGATTCGGTCGGGGCGCGCTCGCGGCTTCGCCTCGACAGATGCGAGCTTCGCCAGCGACTTGTTCGGCGCCACGCCGACGCTACATCCGAGATCGAGTTCGGCCCGGATGTCGCGGCGGAGCCGCACGGCGATCTCGCGGCCGTCGCCGAACAGTCGGCGGGCACCGGTCACGTCGAGGAACGCCTCGTCGAGCGACAACGGCTCGACGAGCGGGGTGTAGCGGCCGAAGATCTCGATCACCTGTGCGCTCACCTCCCCGTAGTGCCGGTGGTCTCCGGGCAGGAACACGGCGTGGGGGCAACGGCGACGGGCGATCGACGATGGCAATGCGCTGTGAACGCCGAACCGACGCGCCTCGTACGAGGCTGCGGCCACGACCCCTCGATTCCCGGTTCCACCGACCACCACCGGCTGGCCCACCAACTCGGGCCGACGTCGCAACTCCACCGACACGAAGAACGCGTCCATGTCGGCGTGGAGGATCGTCCGGCGACGGGCCGGGTCGGAACTGGGCGACGGGTCGCCGACCGCGTTGGGCACAGCGTGATCGTACGGTGCCCTCGTAGGCTCTGAGTCGTGGACATCCCTTCCGCACCCGACCCGGTCCCCGGCTCCGTCGGCCTCGGCGACGATGCCGACGATCGTCCGCTGTCGGCACTGCCGTCGGTGGGTGTGCGCATCGCCGCCTTCGCCGCCATCTGCCTCAGCGGGCTCGCCGGCGCACTGATCGGCTACTCACTGGTGTCGTTGCAGTGCGACGGCGACTGTGCGGTCCCGAAGGGCATCGGCATCCTCGTCGGCGGCCTGATCGCCGCGATCGGCATGGCGGTCGTGGCGGTGCTGGTCATGCGAGCACTCGGTGAGTGGCGAGAAGTTCAAGACCGCGAACGCGCCGGCCACGCTCCCACCGATCCGTTCTGAGCCCCGACCGATCCTGTGATCTGCCCGAACCCGTGATCTCGAACGAACAGCTCCGCCAGCTCTGCATCGACATCGCCTGCGAGGCAGGCGACTTCGCCCATCGCTCCCGACTCGGCCTCGGGCCGGGTGCCCGTGCGGCACACGACACCAAGTCGAGCGCAGTCGACCCAGTCACCGAGTTCGACCGCGCCACCGAGATGCTCGTGTTCGATCGGCTCCGGGCCTCACGGCCCGACGACTCGATCGTCGGCGAAGAGGGGTCGAACCATCGCGGGTCGACCGACCTGACGTGGCACATCGACCCGATCGACGGCACGGTCAACTTCGTCTACGACCTCCCACTCTGGTCCACCTCGATCGGCGTCCTGCAGCACGGCGAGCCGATCGCAGGGGCGATCTACGTCCCTGTGATCGGCGACATGTACTCGGCTGCGTCGGGGGTCGGCGCGTTCGTGAACGGCACGCCGATCTCGGCGTCGTCGGCGACCGACACCACCACCTCGCTCCTCGCCACCGGGTTCAGCTACCACATCGGCGATGAGCGCCAGCTGCAGGCCGACCGCATCGCCCGAGTCCTCCCCGCCGTCCGCGACATCAGACGATCCGGGTCGGCAGCCGTCGACCTCGCCGCCGTGGCGGCAGGCCGCGTCGACGCCTACTTCGAACCCCACATCAACTCCTGGGACATCGCAGCCGGTGTGGTGCTCGTGCGCGAGGCGGGTGGCGTGATCACCGCGTTCGACGGATCGATGCTCGACGTCCCTGCTCCGAAGGGCGTCGTGGCAGCTGGCCGAGGGCTCCACCGAACGGTCGTACATCTCGTCGGCGATTGACGATCTGTCACCATGCTCGCCGCGACCGGGTCGGATGCGGCATCATGGAGCCGTGGGTACGCGCATTCTCGCGGTCGAAGACGACGAACGAATCCGATCTGCGGTCAAGCTCGCACTCGAAGACGAGGGATGGATCGTCGACGAGGCCGAGTCGGGCGAAGAGGCGATCGACCTCTTCCAGCGGTCGCAGCCCGACGTCGTCCTGATCGACATCATGCTGCCCGGCATCGACGGCTTCGAGCTCTGCCGAACGCTTCGTCGCACCAGCGACGTTCCCGTCGTCATGGTCACCGCCCGCAACGACACCCACGACGTGGTCGCCGGGCTCGAGGCTGGCGCCGACGACTACCTCACCAAGCCGTTCGCACCGAAGGAACTGTCGGCCCGTATCCGGGCGCTGCTCCGCCGCATCCGCCCCGGCGCCCCATCGCATGCGCGGCTCGTGTTCGGTGACCTCGAGCTCATCCCCGACGAGGGCAAGGTCCTGCGCGACGGGAGCGAGGTCCACCTGACAAAGACCGAGTTCCGACTCCTGTGCGAACTCGCCGAGAGCCCCGGCAAGGTGCTCAGCCGCGAGGCACTGCTCGACAAGGTGTGGGGGTACGACTACTTCGGCGATGGCCGCCTGGTCGACGTGCACATCCGTCGACTGCGCACCAAGGTCGAGGCCGATCCAGCCAACCCGCGCCACGTCGTCACCGTGCGTGGCCTCGGCTACCGCCTCCAGACCTGACCGAGGGTCCACCGCTCGTGGGCCCGTTCCGTCGCCGCTCCGGTTTCTCCCGAACCCGACGCCCGGGCGCGCTCGGACTGCGCGGTCGCATCCTGATGATCATGTCGGCCGGGTCGATCGTCCTGTCGCTGTTCCTCGCGTTCACCACCTACGGCCTGGTCCGGTCGAACCTCGTCAACGACGCCGACGACGCAGCGATCGCCGAGTCCCGCCGCAACGGCGACGAGGTGCTCCGCAGCCTGGGCAGCACGGCTCCCGAGGAACCCCGAGCAGCCCAGCAGGCGCTCGCCCGCAGCGGAGTCCAGAGCTATGTGCTCTGGTACCGAGACACCTACTGGGGTGCCACGTCGCCGTTCGCCAACGAGGATCTGCCCGGTGAGCTCCTCGTCAGGGTCAACGAGGAACGTGTGTCGTCGCGACAGCTCGTACGCGTCGACGGCGAGCTGTTCCTGGTGGTCGGCATCGCGGTACCGACCGAGGACGTCCCGACGTCGTACTTCGAGTTCCACTCCTTCGCCGACCTCGATGCCACGCTGTCGAACCTGCGGCTGGCGTTGATCCTCGCCACGGTCATCACCACCGCGTTTGGCGTGCTGTTCGGCGCCTTCGCTGCCCGTCGCGCCGCGCGTCCGTTGGCCACCGCATCACAGGCGGCCTCGGCCATCGCCGGTGGACGCCTCGACACACGGCTGGCACCAAGTGACGACCCTGACCTCCAGGTCCTCACCGACTCGTTCAACGGCATGGCCGAGGCACTCGAACGCCGAGTCGAGCGCGACGCACGATTCGCCTCCGATGTGAGCCACGAGCTCCGCTCACCGCTCATGACCCTGTCGGCCTCGGTCGAGGTGATGGAGGCCCGCCGTGACGACCTGCCCGAACGGGCCCAGGCAGCGCTCGACCTGCTCTCGTCCGACGTCGTCCGGTTCCAAGGGCTGGTCGAGGACCTCCTCGAGATCTCGCGTTTCGACGCCGGAGCCATCCGGCTCCACCTCGAAGAGCTCCTCGCCGCCGAGTTCGTCCGCCAGGCGGTGGCGGTCAGTTCGGCCCCGGACACCCCGATCGCCGTCGACGAACGCGCTGATCTCGCCCTCATCCGAGGTGATCGTCGACGGCTCGCCCGCGTGATCGCCAACCTCATCGACAACGCCAATGCATATGGCGGCGGCGCCCCCACGGTGTCGATCACCGTTCCCGACGCAGACGACGAGCCGATGTCCACCATCGTGATCGCCGTCGAAGACAACGGGCCGGGCGTCGCCCCCGACGAACGCGAGCTGATCTTCGAGCGCTTCGCTCGCGGCGGTGCCGCGGGCCGCCGTAAGGGAAGCGAGGGAGCCGGTCTCGGGCTTGCGCTCGTCGACGAGCACGTCCGCATGCATGGCGGACGTGTCTGGGTCGAAGACCGGACCGACGGCGAGGAGGGAGCCCGATTCGTGATCGAGCTTCCCGCAGAGGAGCTCGATGACTGATGACGGAGCGAGCGGACCGATGACGGAGCGTGACGCCTGATGTTGCGATCAGCGGTCGCCCGCCTGGTGCTCGCTGCGACGTGTCTCGTCGCCGTGGGCTGCGGTGTGAGCGAAGATGCCGAGCCGCGCGATCTTCCGATCGAGAACGTGGCCCAGCGAACCGAGGTGTCGGGTGACGAGGCGACCGGCGTCAACCGGATCTACCTCATCGCCCAGAGCGACGAGCAGACGCTGTTGCGCTCGGTCGCCCGGGGCGCCGAAACGACGCCGCGGGCGCTGCTCGACTCATTGCTCGCTGGCCCGAACGCCGACGAGCTCGATGAAGGGCTCTTCTCGGCGATTCCGCCCGAGCTCGAGGTGCTGTCGGATCAGACCGTCGGGTCGGTGCTCACCATCGACATCAACGACGCACTGTCGGTCCTCACGTCGGAGACCCTGACCGACGCGCTGGCGCAGATCGTCGCGACCACGACCGAACTCGACTCGGTGCAGCGAGTTCGGCTCCGGGTCAACGGTGAGAACCGAGCGTGGCCGACGGGCGACGGTCGACTCTCGGCCGATCCGCTCAGCCTCTACGACTACCCAAACCTGATCGAGACCACCCAGCCGGCGCTGCCGAGCCTGCCCTCGACCTAGCCCGCACCGACCCGTGGTCAGGCGAAGAAGTACGACGCGACGTCGTCGAACAGCGAGATGTCGACGGTGCGGGTCTTGCCGACGGCCACGGTGAGGTCTTCGTACTCGATCTGCTCCCCGCGCAGGACGCTCATCTTGCCCCACTGCTGTTGGTGGACCGCGTCGATCGCGGCGACACCGAACCGGGTCGACAGCACTCGGTCGTAGGCCGTCGGGGTGCCGCCGCGTTGAACATGGCCGAGCTGAACGACGCGGGTCTCGAATCCCGTCCTGCCAGCGATCGCATGCGCGATGCGGTTGGCGACGCCTCCGAGCACCACGTGACCGAACCGGTCGTAGGTCTTCTCCTCCATCTCGAGGGTGCCGGGCTTGGGCTCGGCGCCCTCGGCGACCACGACGATCGAGGCGTACCGGCCGCGGCTGTGGCGACGCGACAACCGTTCGCAGAGCTCATCGATGTCGAAGGGACGCTCGGGGATCAGGACGGCGGTGGCACCGCCGGCGATACCGGCGTGAGTGGCGATCCAGCCGGTGTGACGACCCATCACCTCGACGACCATGACGCGGTTGTGGCTCTCGGCGGTGGTGTGCAACCGGTCGATCGCATCGGTGGCGATCTGGACGGCGGTGTTGAAGCCGAAGGTGACGTCGGTGCCTTCGATGTCGTTGTCGATCGTCTTGGGAACGCCGACGATCGGGAGGCCGTGGTCGGTCCAGAGTCGGCAGGCGATCGAGAGGCTGCCGTTGCCGCCGATGACGATCATCGCGTCGAGTCCGAGGTCGGAGATCGTCTGTTCGACCCGAGCGACGCCATCGGGCGTGTCGAAGGGGCTCCCCCGACGTGTGCCGAGCACCGTGCCGCCTCGCGGCAGCGACCCGCGCATCGTTTCGATCGTGAGCGGCACGGTGCGCCGATCGCGCACGCCGTCCCACGCATCGAGAAACCCGATCAGCTCGTCGCCGTAGTGACGTTCACCCTTGCGGACGGCCGCTCGGATGACGGCGTTCAGGCCAGGACAGTCGCCTCCACCTGTGAGAACCCCGACGCGCACGTGTCTGAACGCTACGGCCACGAGGGGCCGACCGCACCCGGCCAGAACGCCGATTGACTGGTTCCCATGGCGTGGGACAGCTCTCGACCGGTTCCGTGGCAGCGACTCGTGCGCGAGTGGCTGATCTACGTGGGCGTGATGGCCGCGATCTTCCTGTTGATCGCGCGCAACAACTACGCCGGCGTCATGGCCGGGCTGCTCATCAGCGGTCCGCTGTACCTCGGCTTCGGCTACATCCTGGCCAAGTTCGGCTACACCCGAAAGACGATGAAGGAGCTCCGGGCCGAGCGCACCCCCAGCTCGTCGTCATCCGACTCATCGTCGTCGAGTTCATCGTCGAACGACGAACGGCCTCGCAACCGGCCGGCGGCCACGAGCCGCACCTCGACGGGCCGCGGTCGGCCGGGAACCAAGCCCAACCGCCGCAAGCGTTGACCCGACTCGCCTGACAGGCGCGGTCTACGATCCCGGCCGTGACGTCTTCCGCAGCCACTGACAACTCGGCCCCCTGTGTGATCGCTATCGACGCCGGCACGACCGGCGTGCGGAGCCGAGCGGTGTTCACCGACGACTCCCCCGTCGTCGCGTCGTACCGAGAGTTCACCCAGTTCTACCCCGAGCCGGGTTGGGTCGAACACGACGCCAACGAGATCTGGGATGCGGCCGTCGCCACCCTCGACGAGGTCATCGCAAAGGTGGGCCGCGAACGGGTCCGTGCGATCGGCATCACCAACCAGCGCGAAACCGTGCTCGCGTGGAATCGCTCGACCGGCGAGCCCTACGGCACGGCGATCGTGTGGCAAGACCGACGCACCGCCAGCATCTGCGATCAACTCGACGCCGACGGTCACCTCCCGCTGGTGCGCGAGCGCACCGGCCTCGTGCTCGACCCGTATTTCTCGGGCACCAAGTTCGGCTGGCTCTTGGCGAACCGTGACATCCCCGTCGACGACGATCTCGCGCTCGGCACGATCGACACATGGCTCATCTGGAACCTGACCGGCGGCGAGCGGTTCGCCACCGATGTCACCAACGCCAGCCGCACGATGCTGTGCGACATCCGCACCCGAACCTGGGACCCCGACCTCGGGGCGTTGCTCGGCGTTCCGATCGACAAGCTGCCCGAGATCGTTCCGTCGAGCGGCCGGATCGGCATGACGTCCTCCGAGTGCGGCGTGCCTGCCGACATCCCGATCAGCGGTGTCGCAGGCGACCAGCAGGCGGCGCTGTTCGGTCAGGCGTGCGTCGAGCCGGGGATGGCGAAGAACACCTACGGCACCGGGTCGTTCATCCTCCTCAACGTCGGCGAGGAGTGCCCCGAGCCGACCGAGGGGATGCTGACCACGGTCGCCTGGACCCTGGCCGACGGAACGACGCACTACGCCTACGAGGGCGCCGTGTTCATCACGGGTGCTGCGATCCAGTGGCTGCGCGATGGCCTGCAGATCATCGACGACGCCGCCGAAACCGGGCCGCTCGCCGAATCGGTCGACGACACCGGCGGGGTGTACGTGGTGCCGGCCTTCGCCGGGTTGGGCGCGCCCAACTGGGACCCGTACGCCCGCGGCACCATCGTCGGGCTCACCCGCGGCACCACTCGGGCCCATATCGCCCGTGCGGTCGTCGAGTCGATGGCGTACCAGGTGCGCGACGTGATCGACACGATGGTGTCGGCCAGTGGCACGCCGATCACCGACCTGCGAGTGGACGGCGGTGCTTCGGTGATGAACGTGCTCTGCCAGTTCCAAGCCGACCAGCTCGGTGCCGTCGTCGACCGACCTGTCGATCAGGAGACCACCGCACTCGGCGCAGCATTCCTGGCCGGGTTGGCCGAGGGTGTGTGGGACTCGACCGACGCCATCGCCGACGCCTGGACGCTCGACGCGAGCTTCTCCCCCACCGACGATCGCACCGCCGCCGATGCCGGTCACGCCGACTGGCTGCGCGCTGTCGAACGCTCGAAGGGTTGGGCGACCAGCTAACGCGTCAGATCAACGCGTCGGCCAGACGGGCGAGCAGATCGAGGCGCTCACGTTCGCGGGCGTGGATCGGTCGGCCGTTGCGGCCTGCGAGGAGCGTGAGTCCGCGGCCGTGCAGGCGCGACCACACGAGGTCGCTTGGTCCATCGACGTTGCGTCCGTCGAGGTGATCGCTACCAGCGACGAAGGCAGCGATCCAGGAGCTGTCGATGCGCTCGACGTCGTCGTCGACCGAGCGCTGTTCGAGCACCTGTTCCCCGTCGTGCAGCACCGCCCAGTCAGCCTCGAGTGCCGCCATGGCGGCGTTGACGAGTGCCGCGGCGCGGGCGTCGGCAACGGTTTCTGCGATCGCCGTGGCGGCGGCGAGCGTGGCGAGGCTCGGATCGACCCGCGTCGGCTCGATCACGCGCACGTGCTCGACCGACACACCATCGACGGCCGCGATCTCGCCGACCATCAGATCCATCAGGCTCGAGTCGGGCAGCACGACGGTGAGCTCGTCGACGACACGGTCGGCACCGCGCTCGAGCACGTCGATACCGATCACGTCGCCGCGAGCGGCTCCGATCCGGCTGGCAACCAGTCCGAGAGCGCCGGGGCGATCGGGCAGCCACAGCCGAACGACCACCTGCGCTGCCGGTGCACCCTCACCATCGGGGGTGTCGGGCGTCTCGGTCTCAGCGGCGGCCATCACAGACCCGGAGGGTAAAAGCTGACTGTGACCGTCGAGTTTCTGACGTGTGAACTCAGCCGAGCTTCGGCAGGCCGCGCTTCAGATTGCGAATCGCCTGGTTGGTGCGCATCTCGTTCTCGATGAGCGCAAACCGGCAGAACCCCTCGCCGCCGGGACCGAAACCGACACCGGGCGACAGCGCCACGTCTGCCTCACGAACCACATGCGAGCAGAACTCGACCGAGTCCATCTCGGCGTACGGCTCGGGGATCGGCGCCCACACGAACATCGAGCCGCCGGGCTTCGGGATGTCCCACCCGATCCGGTGGAGTCCGTCGATGAGGGTGTCGCAGCGAGACTCATAGACCTCACGGACCTGATCGGGGAACTCGGGCGCCTCGTTGATCGTGACCGTGGCGGCGATCTGGACCGGCTGGAACATGCCGTAATCGAGGTAGCTCTTGATCTTGACCAGCGCCTGAACGACCTCGGTGTTGCCGAGCAGGAACGCTGAGCGCCAGCCAGCCATCTGGAACGACTTGGTCATCGAGTACAGCTCGACTGCGCACTCCATGGCGCCCTCGGCCTGGAGGATGCTCGGCGGCTGGTGACCGTCGAAGCCGATGTCGGCGTAGGCGAAGTCGTTGACGACGATCATGTCGCGCTCACGGCAGAAGTCGACGACCTGCTGCATGAAGTCGAGGTCGACGGTCGCCCCGGTCGGGTTGTGCGGGAACGACATGACGAGCACGCGAGGCTTCGGCCAGCCGACGTCGTACGCAGTGTGCAGCGAGTCCATGAAGTCGTCGGTGAACGTGTCACGCGCGGTGGGGTCGGCCAGGAACTTCATCGGGACCTGACGGAGGTCGGCGCCGGCGAACAGCGGGCCGTAGATGTGGATCGGGTAGCTCGGAGTCGGCACGATGGCTGCATCGCCACGCTCGAGCAGCACCCACATGAGGTGGCTGAAGCCCTCTTTGGCACCGATCGTGTTGGTGATCTGGAGCTCGGGATCGAGGGTGACGCCCCACTTGTTCTCGTAGTAGCCCGCGATGGCTTCACGCAGCTTGGGGAGGCCGCGGCTGAGCGAATAGCGATGGTTGCGCGAGTTGTGGGCGGCTTCGGTGAGCTTGTCGACGGCGATCTGCGGCGACGGCATGTCGGGGTTGCCGAACCCCAGGTCGATCACATCTGCGCCTGCCTGACGTGCCTCGATCTTCAGGTTGTTGATGATCGAGAACACGTACGGGGGCAGGTTGTTGATGCGCCGGAAATCCATATGGCACCACGGTACCCAGGTGGGACGCCGGAGCGGGGACGCGTATCGTCTCTTTCATGGCACCCCCACTGGCCGACGACTGCATCTTCGTGACGATCGAGATCCCCCGCGGCAGCAGGAACAAGTACGAGATCGACCACGAAGACGGGCGGGTGTACCTCGACCGCCGCTTGTTCACTGCGATGACCTACCCGGCCGACTACGGCTACGTCGAGAACACCTTGGCCGGCGACGGCGACCCGCTCGATGCACTCGTGCTGAACGAGGAGCCGGTGTACCCCGGCGTGCTCTGCCAGGCTCGCCCGGTAGCGGTGCTCTACATGCGTGACGAGGCGGGCGAAGACGCCAAGCTCATCTGCGTGCCACCCCAGGAGCCCCGCTTCCGCGACGTGTTCGATGTTGGCGACCTGCCCCAGAACCTCGTCGCCGAGGTCGAGCACTTCTTCGAGGTCTACAAGGCCCTCGAGCCGCACAAGCACTCATCGGCCACCGGCATCGGCGGCCGTGACGAAGCGTGGGCCGAGATCCGCGCCGCCCGCGACGCATTCCCCGGCCACTGACCTGGCCTCGGCCCCAATCCCGCTCCCGATCGCGTCGGAGATCCCGCTCGGGGAGATCCTGTGGGTGGCTGCGAGCAGCTGGTGAGGCTCAGTCTTCGGGTGGCCTCACGACCGGAATCAGCCAGACGACGCAGGCCGCGATCCACACGACGCTTCCGATGATGGTCAATGCGTCGCCGAGTCGGATCCCAACCACCACGAAGAGCAGGCCAGCGATGATGAAGCCGATCAGTCCGACCAACTGATACTGCCGTTCTTCCATTGCAGAGTGCCCTCGATTGGCGTCGTTCGAAGTTCCGTCGGTGCCGAGCCGCCCGCCCGGCTCAGTTGCCGCCGGCGTGGATCGCTGGGAGCAGCGCTGCGCCCACGGCGCCGGCGAGGGGACCCCACTCGGCGAACTCGATGCGGGGCAACGGGCGCAGGTGGGGCTGGTACAGCAGCTCGCGGTACCAGCGGGTGATCGGCTCGAGGTAGAGCTCAGACCCGGCGGCCAGACCGCCACCGAGCACGAACATCTCGGGATCGAACGCATTCGTGAGGTTCGACAGGCCGAGCGCCACCCAGCGGCCGAAGTCGTCGATGACGGCGACTGCCTCGGTGTCACCCTCGAGCGCGGCGGCCATGACGTGCTCGCCACGAACGTTCTGGGGGTCGCCGCCTGCGTGCTCGACCACCTGGTGGAGCCGATGACCGGTCGCCGCTTCGCGGGCGAGCATCGCCAGCCCTGACCCGCTCGCATATCGCTCCCAGCACCCGCGTCGCCCGCAGGGGCACCGGGGACCGTTTGGGTCGACGACCATGTGGCCGAACTCGCCGGCGAACCCGTTGAGGCCGCGCCGCACGGCGCCGTTGGCGACCAGCCCGCCACCGATGCCCGTGCCGAGCGTGACGAGGAGCATGTTGTCAGTACCGGCGGCGGCGCCGAGCTGCCACTCGGCAACGGTGGCACAGGTGCCGTCGTTGTCGACCGACACCCGGAACCCCACGCGTTCGCTCAGGATGGGGCCGACGGCGAAGTCGGCGACGCCATCGAGGTTGGGCGCGGCTCGCAGCACCCCATCGTGGGTGACGAGGCCCGGCACGCCGACGCCGAGACTGCCATCGACCCCGAGCGACTCGGCAAGCTCGACGAGGGTCTCGATGAGCGGTTCGAGGCTGTTGTCGCCGCGTGGCGTGGGGCGACGATCTTCGGCCAACACCCGACCGTCGGCGTCGAGCGCGACACCGAGCGCCTTGGTGCCACCGACGTCGATGCCGACGCGACGACCGGTCACGCTTCGGCGCGAACCTTCAGTTCGCGGACCGTGTTGAGGATGCGGACCTCAGCGCGGCGCTTGACGAAGCCAGGCAGCGGCACGACCAGGTCGATCGCCAAGTCGTAGCGGACCTCGGTCTTCCGGTCGCCCATCGGCACGAAGGTGAACGCTCCGTCGATCGAACGCTGGATGTCGCCGCGGATCATCGACCAGCCCAGCACCTTGGGATCGTCGCCGTATCGGTACTGCAGGGTGTAGTGGGTGCTTCGTCCGAGGGCCGAGGCACGGAACTCGACCTCGCTCGGGCGGCCGTCGTCGTCACGGGCGTGGATCGCGACGGCCTTGATGTCACGCGCCCACTCGGGGTACCGCTCGAGGTCGAGCGCGACGCTCCACACGTCGTCGAGCGATGCATCGATGGTGATCGTCTCGGTCGCGGTCTCAGCCATGGTCCTCATTCTTGCTGATCGTGGAGCGTTTCGGCGGTGCATCGCCAGACTCCGCTCCTGTTGACGTAGATGGTTCGGATGGAGCGGGTCGCGCCGCTGGCTCGTCGACCCGTTCGGCGAACGTACCGTGGAATGCGGCCCACAGGCCGTTCAGCCCGAATCCGAACACCGGGACGAGCACGCCGAGTGCCAGGGAGGTGCCTGGCGACCCGTCGGGTTGGTTCGGACGGGACAGCGCCGTGGCCAGGCCAACGACGATCTGGACGGCGAGCAGGCTCAGCATCAGCCGCTTGACCGGAGATGGCGCCACACCACCCGACAGGAGGTAGAGCTGGGTGACGGCCACCTGTTCACCTCGACTGCGCTGTACGGCGTTCCAGAACGACCAGACGAAGGCGGCGATGCCGAGCAGGAACAGGCTGAGCGAGGTGATGGCGGCGACCCACTGGATGCCGCTCGTGAACAGCATGGCGGCGGCGATCGAGGTGCCGACGAACACCATGGTGCCAGTGATGTTCAGGCGAACGATGACGTCGCCACCATCGGGTGCGGCTCGCTTCGTCGGCCGTTCTGCCACAGGCGCGAACCTACCGGGTCCCACACAGAGGCACGCCAGTCAGTCGTAGACGCCGAGCGATTCGCCCAGGCGGCGGGCGAGCACGTCGTAGGCGAACTCGGTCAGGGCCCGCTCCCGTGACCGCTCCGCCATCGAGGCGCGCAGCTGATCGTCGTCGAGGAGTTGCTCGAAGGCGTCGGCGACCGCCTGCACGTTCTCGGGTTCGGCGACCACCAGCCCCGACTCGCCGTCGGCAACCGCCTCGGCGGCACCACCGGAATCGCCAGCCACTTGGGGCACCCCGCACGCGGCCGCCTCGAGGAACACGATGCCGAAACCCTCCTGCTCGAGTCCACCCCAGCGATTGCGGCACAGCATGGTGAACACGTCGCCGAGCCCGAAAAGCAACGGGAGTTCGTCGTTGGTGACCCGCCCGGTGAAGTGCACCGGTGCATCGAGTTCGTCGGCGAGGCGGCGAAGTCGTTCGTCTTCGCGCCCACCCCCACCGATCACGAGCAGCAGGTCGGGATGGCGATGCTTGATGCGGTTGACCGCACGGATCGCGGTGTCGAAGCCCTTGCGAGGCACGAGCCGCGACACGGCGGTGATGATCTGGGCGTCGACGGGGAGACCGAAGTGCTCGCGAGCTGATGCCCGCTCAGACGGGTCGAGCGGCACGAACCGGTCGGGATCGACGCCGCAGGGCACCAGCGTGGTCGGCAACTCGCGACCCGCGGCGTGTTCGGCCTCGGCAGCGGGATAGCCCCCGGCAGCGATCACCTGGCGAGCGCGCCGAAGGGTGTAGCCGAGCGCCTGCTTGCTGAACGGGAGTCGACCGGGGATCGTGACCTCGGCACCATGGAGCACCAAGTCGTACGGCAACGACAGCGACGGGCCGACCAACCCGAGCGGCACGGCCGGATCGAGCACCACCAGGTCGGCGCCGAAGTCGTCGGCCAAGTCGTTGATCCGCTTGACCATCAGCGGATGCGGCAGGAGCGCTGGTTCTCGCACTCGCTCGATGCGATAGGGCTCGCCCGCATCGAACTCCTCGCTCCCCTCGTACGGGCTGGTGAGCACGGCGAAGCGATCGCTCGGCAGCCGACGCCACCACTCCCAGAGCAGGGTCTGGATGCCACCGATCTTCGGGGGATAGTCGTTGGTGACGAGGAGGTGTTTCATGAGCGGGAGACGAGACGATCGGCCCCCCAGGCCGCGTGTTCGGCGAGGATCGGATCGTCACCCGAACGGTATCGGGCGATCAATTCGGCGGCGGTGACGCTGCTCGGGTCGGCGACGTTGCCGAGCACGACGAGCGCATTGCGTCGAAGCCATCGCATGTCACGGTCGGCGATGTACCAGCGACCGTGTCGTGCTTCGATCTCGGCATCGGAAGCGGTGAGGAGCCAGTGGACGTCGGCCCACGCCACGGCGTCGGCCGGGAGCGGGATGGTCGATCGTGGGCCGAGCCGCACGGTGATCGGGCACACGTCTTGGCAGTCGTCGCATCCGTAGATGCGGTCGTGGATGGCCTCTCGGAAGACCGGATCGATGGTGCCCGGCTTCTGCAGCACCCACGACAGGCACTTGGTCGCGTCGATCACCCCCGGCTCGATGATCGCCCCGGTCGGACAGCCATCGAGGCAGCGGGTACAGGTGCCGCAGCCATCGGCGACCGGGCCACCGCTGGGCTCGTAGGGCGCCGTGGTGACCAGCGACCCGAGCACGAAGAAGCTTCCCGACCCCGGCACGAGCAGGTTCGCGTTCTTGCCGAACCAGCCGATGCCTGCCCGGTGAGCGATCGCTCGGTCGACCATCGAGTTGTCGTCGGCGAAGGCGACCACCCGGTACCCGGCTGCCCTGATCTTCCGACCGACCTGGCGCAGCCCGGTTCGCAACGGTTCGTAGTGGTCGACCCAGGCGTACCGACCGATGCGCGCGTGCGGACCGTCGGGCTGCTCGGGGTCGACGTCGGTCAGATACGGGCGGGCGGCGACGATGACCGACGTCGCCCCCGGCATCGATGCGGTCGGATCGGTGGAGCGCTCGGGGTTCTTGAACGTGAACTGCATCGAGTCGGTGAGATCGCGATCGATCCGGTCGTTCAGCTCGATGCGTGCTCGTTCGAGTACCTCCGCCGACGCCACCCCGACGTGGCTGATGCCGAGGTCGGTGAGCTCGCGGGTGATCTGCTCGATCGACGGCAGAGCTGGTCGGGAGGTGTCGCCCACGCCTGCGATCGTACGAGCGCCAGGAGCTCCGCCGTGACTCAGCTGACCGGCACCAGCCCTGGCCGCTCGACCGTCGCCTCGAAGACCGACCGTTCGACCCACACCGGTTCAGCATCGAGCAAGCCAGCCTTGGCGAGGAGATCGACCGCCCGCTCGATGGGCGTGTCGGAGGCTGGTTGCGGCGGGACGATGGTGAGCCCGGTGGAGACGAGCTCGATTGGGCCATCGTCGTTGGCGAGCACGTGGGCGACGATGCAGTCGCCACACGCCGTGGTGTTGGCGGCGAGGCAGGTCTGACAGTCGAGTTGGAGGGCGGAGTCGTCTCGTTCGGTCATGCGCAGATCATGCGCACAGGGGTGTCACAGCGACGTCAGACCGCTGCGATCAGGCACAGTCGGGCGCCCCGGAGGTGTCAACGTCGAAGGTCAGATCACGTGACAACGTGCCGTCGGTGACCAGGCCCGAGTAGCCGAACCGGTCGCCGTCGACGAACAGCTCACCGGCCTCGTCGACCAGGTCGAGTCCCTCGGTGAGCGGCGTCGCCGCCACCACCAGCCGCAGGGTGTGTGAACCGTCGTCGTTGGCCGTGGCGAACATCCGAGCGCCTTCGCTCAGCACAGCGTCGACGCCACCGTCGATCGCAGGGTCGCCGCTCCGGCACACGGTGATGACCGGTCGCGTATACGGGAATGCAAACTGAGCGGGCTCGTTGGTGACCACTCCATCGGCGCAAGCGAGACGCTCGTCACCCTCAGCAGGTGGGTTGACCGCGAGGTCGACCGTCGTACCGTCGGCCAACTCGATCTGACCAGCGAAGGCACCGTTCGGGCCGTCGAACACCTCGGCGACGACGTCACCGGCATCGGCGTCGAGCTCACCCCCGAGGAAGTCGACCCGCACGCCGTCGACACCGTCGGCGGTGAACCACCGCTCGACGATCGGGACGACCGGCTCCACGCCACCGGCATCGCCGATCAAGTGGGTCGACACCAGATCGGTCGTGCTCGCGGGAGCGAGTGGTGCAACGGCGACGCAACTGTGAACGATCGGATGATCGACCCCGTCGAATCGCACCACACCGGCCTCGGGCAGGTCGAGGTCGGTCGCCTCGACGGCCGGGTCAGCGGCGGCCTGGGCGTCTTCGGCATCACCGATCGGGTCGACCACGCCAGCTTCGACGTCGACGCTGCCACCCACTCCTTCGTTCGGTCCGTCGATCGCTGCCTCGCCGGTCGCCGCCAGAGCTGACTCGTCGGCGGTGACACCCGCCGCACTCGTGTCGTCGGTGACGACGTCGTCGCCGGCGGCGGTCGCCGAGGAGCTCGACGGGTCGGCGATCGGGTCGTCGGAGGTCGGCCCGAAGATCGCCAGCCAGGCGATGAGCGCAGCGAACGAGACGACCAGGACCGGCCACAGCCAGTCAGGCTGATCACAACCTGGCAGCACAACGACCCCATCGTCGGCATCGATGGCAGTTTCAGGATCGAGCAGCGGATCGAGCGGGGCGTTCATCGGTGGACACAGCGGCCGATCAGAACAGGGCGACCAGCGCGTTGCTGGGCAGCGGATTCGCACCCCACGAGCGCACGTCACGGACGATCTCCTGATCGTTCGTGACCACGACGACGTTGCGACCGCTCGGCAAGCGCCGCACCTCGTCACGAATCACGTCGTCGGCGGTGACGCCTGCGGGCGAATAGGTGACCCGCACCAGGCGACGCCGGGCGGCGTGAGCGCCGACCACGTCGGCACCGTCGAATACGACGGTGAGGTCGGTGCCGTATCGGCGGGCGAGGTTCTCGACGGCGTCGAGCAGTGCCGTGCGCTGTTGTTCGAGGGTTCGGCTCGGCCAGGTGAGCTTGGCGACGTTGTATCCATCGACGATCAGAGCCGCATCGCTCCGTGCGAAGTACTCGGCTGCTGCGGCCGACGTCGAGATGACACCGCCGGGCAGCGCCATCGGCGACCGCTCCTCGCGACGATCGGCCTGGGGCTGACTCGTCGGCACCAGCGAGCGCAGCTGATCGGCCAGTCGTTCTGCCGCCTCGGCGGCGGCCACGACCTCGGTCAGGCTGGCGACGGCATCGACCCGGTCGGCGAGCACATCGTCACGAACCTGTTCGGTGGATCGCCTCGACTGCTCCGCTTCGTCGCGATCGCGCTGAGCGGTCGCGAGCCGCTCGAGTGCTGCCCGCTCGCGATCTCGTGCGTGGCGGAGTTCAAGACGCGCATCGTTGAGTTCGACCCGCTGTTCGGCCCCCTCCTCGATCGCCTTGGCGAGGTCAGCTCGCAGGTCGTCGAGTTCGGCGTGCAGCCGCCCGATGCGCTCGTCACGTTCGCGGAGATCGGTTTCGACACGCTCGCGAGCAGCCTCGGCCGCCAGTCGACGCTTCTCCTCCTTACGCGCCTGGCGCTCCTCGCCGTCACGCCGTTGCGCCACGGCACGACGTTCGAGTTCGGCATCGATGGTGGCCTGCCACCCGTCGGGCCGAACGAGCCACAGCCGGCCGACGTCGTCGACGAGTTCGGCGGCCTCTGGCACCTTGAGCGTCGCCGCGAGCCGCCGCCGGAAGTCGGCGTCGGCGTCGATCGCACGGCGCAGCTTTCCGAGGGATCGGCGCGACAAGTGTTGCCCGTCGAGAAAGGGCTTCAGCTCGTCGGGAAAGCCCAATGGTGGGCGGCGACGACGACCTTCGGCGGCGAGCAGGACGGCGTACTCGATCGCCGAGCGAAGCTCGCCGTGATCGAGCGACGGGTGATCGCTGCCTGCCATGGCCCGACCATACCCCCGGTGCACTCGCCGAAGCCGGTTCGTATTTGACCGAACGATACTCCGACCAATGCTTGACAATCGTACGTCCGTTCGTGTTCACTCCCCTCGTGCCAGCCGACGTCCCCACACAGCGATCGCTCGACGAACTGGGCACGCCGTTGGCCGACGCCACGTTCTGCGTGCTCGATCTCGAGACGACCGGCACGAACCGGCACGAGGACCTCATCACCGAGATCGGGGCGGTCAAGGTGCGATGTGGTGAGGTGCTCGGCACCTTCCAGACGCTCGTCAATCCCGGTCGCGCGATCCCGCCTCAGGTATCGCTCCTCACCGGGCTCACCGATTCGATCGTGGCTGATGCGCCACGCATCGAGAGCGTGCTGCCCTCGCTCCTGAGCTTCCTGGGTGACTCCGTATTCGTCGGCCACAACGTCCGCTTCGACCTCGGGTTCGTCCAGGCAGCACTGGAGCGGTCGGGCCGCAGCTGCTGGCAGGGCACCGTGGTCGACACGGTGGCCCTCGCTCGTCGGCTTGTGCGTGACGAGGTGCCCAACTGCCGGCTCGGCACCCTCGCCCGCCAGTTCCGGTTTCCCCACCAGCCGACGCACCGGGCGCTCGACGACGCGCTCGCCACCGCCGACCTGCTCCACCTGCTCATCGAGCGAGCGTCCGGACTCGGTGTCATGGGTCTCGACGACCTGATCGCCTTCGCCAAGCTCGGCGGCCACCCCCAGTCGGCGAAGCTCAGGCTCACCGCCGATCTCCCCCGCCGACCCGGTGTCTACCTCTTCACCGGTCACGGTGGGTCGATCCTCTACGCAGGCAAGGCGACGAACCTGCGTCAGCGGGTGCGGAGTTACTTCGGCTCCGACGACCGCCGCAAGGTCGGCCCGATGTTGCGTGAGACGCAGGGCATCGAGCACATCGAACTCCCCGATCCGCTCACGGCCGAGGTCGTCGAGACGCGCATCATCGCCCGATCACGACCTCGTTACAACCGCCGCGGCACCACGGCGAACAAGTACTGCTACGTCCGACTCGACGTGGAACAGCCTTGGCCTCGCCTCTCGATCGCCAACAAACCGGCCAAGGCGTCGCTGCACCTCGGTCCGCTGCCCTCCAGGCGCATGGCTGCACTCGTCGTCGAGGCCGTGCAGACTGCGATCCCGCTGCGTCGGTGCACCCAGCGCCTCTCGCGCAACCACCGCCCGGCGCCCGATGCACCCATCTGCTCGGCCGCTCAACTCGGCGTGGCCCGGTGTCCGTGCTCGGGCACGGCCGACCCAGTCGAGTACGCCGCACTCGTCGTCGACGCAGCCCGTGTCTTCGCAGGCGATCCCGAGGTCGTCACGACCCGACTCCGGCGGAGGATGACCACGCTCGCCGCCGCTCAGCGATTCGAGGAGGCGGCCATGACCCGCGACCGGCTGTCGGCACTGCTCGGCGCAATTCGCCGAACCGAGCTGATGCATCGATTGGTCGAGGCCGCCCACGCCGAGGTCACGATGGACGACACGACGTGGATCATCGAGAGCGGTCGCCTGCTCGACACGCGCAGTGCAGGGCGACTCACCGCTTCGATCAGCGTGTCGCCAGGCGACCCGATCGAGCCCGGCCAGCCAGCACCGACCGAGGCCGCCGACGAGCTCCTCGTCCTCGCCCGCCACTTCGACCGGCACGCTGAGCTGCTTCGTGTCGAGTCGACCGGACCCTGGCGATTCCCCGTCGAACTCTCGACCGACATCGAACCGATTCCGCGCGCTGCCTGAGGCCTCCGACCACTCAGCTCGGGCGCATCCCGACGCGGTCGATGGCGAGCCGTTTGACGTGGCCACCATTCGGCAAAGCGGCCGCCACCTCGTCGGCCAGACCGGTCGAACACAGCAATGCGACCGTCGGCCCGCTGCCCGACAGCCACCCGCACCAGGCACCCGAGGCCACCCCCTCGCCGAGCACCTCGGCGGCGCCTGGCACGTCCGGTATCCGCCAGGCCTGGTGCAGTGCGTCGTGGGTAGATCCGGCCAGCAACTCGGGATCATCGTGGGCGAAGGCCAGAGCGAACTGCGTCGCACGACCGATGTTGGCCACGGCGGCGGAACGCGGCACGTCGGCCGGCAACGACTTGCGACTCTGATCGGTCTTGGTGGTCACGTCGGGCACCCAGGCCAACACCACCGCATCCGCCAACACGGGACCGAAACGGAACGGCACGATCCGACCGTCGACGAACGCCACCACTCCCCCGGCAACCGATGCCGCAACATTGTCGCCGTGACCCTCGAGCTCAGCCGACACCTCGAGGATCTCGTGGCGTCGACCGTCGAGCACCGCCGCGTCGCCCTCGGCAGCCGACACCGCACCCATGCCGGCGGCGGCAACGCGCACGGCCCCGCTGAACCCGAGGCCCCGCGCCATGGGGATGTTGGTTCGCAACCACATGGGGCCGGCCCCACCGAGCCGTGCGAACGGGACGCGTGCCGGGTGTGCCTCGTCGACCTCGATCGCACCGTCGGGTGCTGGTCCGACACCGACCTCGGCGAACAGATCGAGCGCCATGCCGAACACGTCGAACCCCGCGCCGAGGTTGGCCGAGGAGGCCGGCGCCGTGACGGACGTGGTGGGTGTGTCGCTCATCCGGCCGTTTCGTTGGAGACGGCGACGAATCGTTCGAGCGTGGAGGCGGCCCGACCGTCGTCGATCGCGGCCGCGGCCTGCGTCAGACCATCGGTGAGATCGTTGGCCTGGCCGGCGACGACGAGTGCAGCCGCAGCGTTGAGGATCACCACGTCGCGGTGGGGCCCTCGGGTGCCGGCGAACACTCGGTGCACCGCCTCGGCGTTCTCGTCAGGGGTGCCGCCGCGGAGGTCGTCGGTGGTCGCCGGAGCCAACCCGAGCGCAGCGGGGTCGACGGTGAGCTGTTCGGTGGCGCCGTTGCGGAGGACGTGGGCGGTCGACATCGTGGTCGTCGACAGCTCGTCGAGCCCACCGCCGTGCACCACCCAGGCATCGGTGACGCCCTGCGCCTCGAGCGCCCCGAGCATCGCAGTGGCGAACGACGGGTCGGCGACGCCGATCAACTGCTTGCGAACGCAGCCCGGATTCGCCATCGGACCCAGCAGGTTGAAGGCCGTCGGCACACCGAGCTGGCGGCGAGGCGGGCCGGCGAACCGGAAAGCGGGGTGAAACGCAGTGGCGAGGCAGAACCCGATCCCGGCCGTGCGGACACAATGTGCGACACCCTCGGGCGTCTGGTCGATGCGGACCCCGAGCAGCTCGAGCACGTCGGCCGTCCCACACTTCGACGATGCCGATCGATTGCCGTGCTTACAGACCGGCACACCGGCAGCAGCCGTGACGATGGCCGCCATGGTGGACACGTTGATGGAATGCGAGCCGTCGCCACCCGTACCGACGACGTCGACGGCGGTCGAACGCTCCTCGTCGGTCAATGGCACGATCGCCGCCTCGGCCATGGTCGCCCGCAGCATCGCAGCGAGTTCGTCGGTGGTCTCGCCCTTCGCCCGCAGGGCGACGACGAAGCCAGCGATCTGGGCGGGTTCGGCTCGACCCTCCAGGATCTCGGCCATCGATGCCTCGGCTTGCTCGGCCGAGAGGTCGTGCCCAGCGAGCAACGCTCCGACGATCGTCGGCCATCCCCCAGCGTCGACGAAGGCGCGCGGAAGGGCTCCGGCCGCGTCGGCTGTGGAGTCGGACGGGGGTTGGTCGGCGGTCATCCGCCGGATCGTAGGCGACCGACCCGAGTGGTCGTAACGGCGTTGTTAGGCGCTGCGGCGCCGCTGGCGGATGATGCGACGGCGATCGCGCTCGCTCGCGCCGCCCCAGACGCCAGCTTTCTCACGCACCGACAAGGCGTACTCGAGGCAGACCTCTTGCACGTTGCAGGTGGAGCACACTGCCTTGGCAGACTCCGCCTGTTCGTCGTCTTCCGGATAGAAGATCTCCGAGTCGAGACCTCGGCACGCTCCGAAGTCCCACCATTTCGCTTCCTGAACCGACACTGGTTCCCCCACGGGTCGCTCTGCGGCGACCCCATCTCTAGGCATGTTCTGGTGCCGCCACCTGTCCCCACTGGCTGCGACGAGACCGAACCTAGTGGCAGCCGAACCGGAGCGCCAGAGGTCATCCGGTGGATTTCACGAACACGAAACCTGCCATTCGCACGCCCGACGATCTGAGGGTTTGACGCGGGTGTGCTGGGTGGATCAGAGATGATCGGAGATGCCATAGGCCCGGGCGAGGACCTGGATGGGATGCGCGACGGACCGCTCGGCATCGGGCACTGAGTGCTCGCTGATCGACAGGTTGGCCCGGTGGCACTCGCTCACGACGACGGTTGCACCGTCTCGGTCGAGCCGATCGACCAGCAGCGCTGCCCGCGACGACACGGCGTCGGCATGAGCCGGACGAAGCCCCCAGGTCTCGCCGGGGCCCGCGCACTGCTGAACCAGGTCGACTCGCGCTCCTGTGAGGCGCAGCAGATCGCGGGCTGCGTATCGGTCGGCGTCGACCCGCTGGTGACATGCGGCGTGATAGGTGATCGAGTCCGGCAGTTCACCGGCGAAGTCGGTGTCGAGACGGGCATCGCCGCTCTGATGCAGCTCGAGGAGGTACTCGGCCGCATCTCGGACGTGCTGTGCGACGAGTTCGGCGTCGCCACGCTGGTCAGGCGACACGTGCTCGGGATACGCCCGGCGCAACACCGACGCGCATGCCGCCTGCGGCACGATCAGGTCGACACCGTCGGCGACCTCGGACGAGAAGCGTTCGACGTTCCGCTTCGCAATGGCACGGAACCGATCGAGATCACCTCCGTGGAGCGAGGGTGCGCCGCAGCATCCCGACGTAGAGATCGTGCACTCGATCCCGTTGCGCTCGTACACCGCAACGAGGTCCTTCCCGATGCCGACCTCGTGGTACTCGACGAGGCACGTCGGGTAGACCGTGACCCTGCTCCGCCGTTTGCGCAGCGTGACCCGCGGCCGACGCCGAAACCAGGTCGAGAACCGCTCCCGTGCGTATGGCGCGAGCAGGCGTATGGCCGACACTCCGGTGACTCGCTCGGTGATCCGGCGGCTGCGTGAGCCCGGCTCTGCGCTGACGACGCGGTTGGCGGCGGTGTCGAACCGCACGCCGAGCGATCCCAGCCGGTCGACGGCGCCGAGTGTGCGGGTCGCTCGCCGATCAGACGGCGATGCGTGGCCTGCGACGACGTTCATCGCCCGCGCCCGCAGCATCAGTCGGGGGACGTCGACGGGCTGAGCCTCGTCGCCAGCTGCGCGAGCAACCCCGGGGGCGTACGGGCACGCCATCACGCAGAGCCCGCAGTGGTGGCACGAGCCGACGACGCGATCCTGTTCGAAGGGGGTGAGGTCGCCGGCCTCGTCACGCTGATCGAGCAGGTCGAAGAGGGTCGGGAACGCATCGCAACGGTCGACACACCGTCGACAGCCGTTGCACACGTCGAAGGTGCGCGTGAGTTCGGTGCGTGTCGCTTCCTCGTCGAGGTAGTCGGGGTGGTGCGGATCGCCGCAGCGCAGAACGTCGGTCATCGGGGGCCGCTCGCTGTCGGCGAGGAGGACGACGCACACCGTAGTCACCCACTCGACCGTCGGGCCCTGGATTCGACGAGAGAGTGACACCGAACGCTGGGCGGAGCCCGCACCCGATCGCTGTGGCATGCTCCCGAGCCGCATGACTCACGACGACCGAGACCCTGATGCCGCACGTCTGGCAGCGATCGAGGCCACGCTTCCCGGTCGCTGGGATCGAGAGGCGATCGTCGCTGGCGCCTCGGTGTGTCTCGTCCTCGCTGTGCCGTTCCGGGTGCTCGCCGCTGCCGTCGGCGACTCGGGCGGACTCAACGCCTTCTTCTTCCTCATCTTCCTCGTGTTCTTCGTCATCGGCGCCGGGTGCGCTGCGTGGGTGCAGCGCAGCGGGACCCCCATGTCTCACGCGCTCGTGACGGCGATCGGCACCTATCTGGCAGCCGAGACCGTGTTCGTCATCGTCCGGCTCGTCCGTGGCACCGAGGTGCCGTGGGGCGCCGTGCTCTTCACGCTGTCGATCATCAGCGTCTGCGGCGTGATCGGCGGGTTCCTCGGCAACCGTCTGCAGGCATCGGGAATCAGACCTTCGGCGCACCGACGGTCCGGGCAGTGACGATTCACGTGACGCCCGGTCGGGTCGGTGACGAACCACGAATCGGGCAGCGGCGCGGCTTAGAATTGCACGCCGGCCCTCCGAACAGGAAGGCTGTTCGCAGCATGAACTCGAAAGGACCCTCCTCCGTGGACCGACTTCCCGCCGAAGCCCCCGATTCGGCACCGGTAGCCGCCGAGTCCGCCGCCGACGCGGTTGCGACTCGCCGTCGACTCATCGGCGCCGCCGGACTCGCCGGCCTCGCCAGCGCGGCCACGGCGCTCGTCTCGCAGACGGCGTCGGCTTCGACCAACCTGCCCACCGAGGAAGACACCGTGCTCCTCACTGCGGCGATGCAGCTCGAGCTGACTGCTCGTGACCTGTACCGCCACCGCCTCGACAGCGCCGACGACGGCGATCTCGGCCCGGTCGTGTCGGTCATGGCCGAGAACCACGAGGCCTATGCCCAGGCCATCGCCGGCCACATCGGAGTGTCGGCCGACACCCGCAACGACGACGTCTACGAGTCGCTCGAGGCGGCGTTCGGAGGAAGCGCTGACGAGTTTCTCGCCGCCGCACGCGGCCTCGAAGAGACGGCTGTCGCCACCCACACCGCCCTGCTCGAGGAGTACGAGAGCGACGATGCGGTCGTGCTCACCGCGTCGATCCTCGTCATCGAAGCCCGCCACTCGACCGTGCTGGCCGACGTCATGAACCTCCCCCTCGAAGAACGCTTGGTCAATTCCGGCGAAGCTCTCAGCCTCGGAGGTGCAGCCTGATGAACCGCTTCGACAAGCTCTCCGCCCCGCTCACCGCTGTCAACTCGCGCACGTCGCGCCGCGACGCGATCAAGATCGGCGGCCTCACGGTCACGCTGGGCGCCCTCGTCGCTGCGTGCGGCAATGACCGTGGCGGCAGCGACGACGCTGGCCGTGTCGGCAACGCTCCCGAAACGACGGCTCTCGAGAACTACCCGGTCGACGACGCTGTATTGCTCCGCACCGCTGCCTCCCTCGAGTGGACCGCCGTCGAGGTGTACGAAACCGCCAAGGCCGGGGGCTACATCCCCGACGACTTCGCCCCGTCGACCACGATCTTCCTCGCGAATCACCGCATGCTGGCCGAGGAGATGGACGCACTGGCCGTCGCCGCAGGCGGCGAGGCCTGGGGCTGCGCCAACCCGTGGCTCATGGACCGCCTGGTCAACCCGGTGCTCACCGCCATCACCACCGAGCGGGTCGTCGACCTGGGCGGCGGCGAGGAGTTCCGCAACGAGCTCTCCGAGCAGGAGAAGGTCGACGACGTGCTCAACTTCGCCGAGTCGCTCGAGAACCTCGCGGTTGCGTCGCACCAGACCCTCGTGAGCCTCACCGGCATCCCCGAGGCTCGCCTCGCCCACGCCAATGCGGCATCGCTCGAGGCCCGTCAAGCCGCCGAGCTGGCGATCGAGATCGGTGGCCCCGAGGCCTACGTGTCGTACGACCTGCTCGGTGAGGAGCCGCCCGAGGGCGCGCCCACCCAGTTCGCGATCCCGTCGCAGTTCGGCCAGACCTCGCAGATCGAGATCAAGGCCGGCCCCGGCGATCAGAACGGTGTCATCCAGGGATTCACCCTGCAGACGCCAGCGGCGAACAGCCTCGTCTACAACGAGCTCGTCTGCGACGCCTGAGTCGCTGCTCGTACTGCACTCGCACTCCCCTAGGCTCACCAACGCAACGGTGAGGTGACCGGGTGGTCGCGGCTCGGTTTCGGTCGGGTCGAGGAAAGTCGGGACTCCTCCGGGCAACGTGCTGGCGAGAGCCAGGTCGGGGTGACCTGACGGACGTGCAACAGAGAGAGACCGCCGATGGACGTGAGAGCGTCACAGGCAAGGCTGAAACGGTGCGGTAAGAGCGCACCAGCGGCGTCGGTGACGGCGTCGGCTCGGTAAACCCCACGTGGAGCAAGGTCGAGCAGAGCGAGGACGGCCCGTCCGATTCGCTCGGGTAGACCGCACAGATGGATGGCCACCGGGCGCTGCCTCAGGCAGCGCTCACAGAATCCCGCTTACAGGCCACCTCACCGTTGCTCGACCAGACCGTCGTCATGCACGGCGGACCGGCCTTCCACTGGGCTGGCGACGACGTCATTGCGTCGTTCGACGCCGTTGCACCGGCCCTGTGTGCTGCGGTCGCGATCCAGCACGGGTTACTTGCTGCCGACTGGGCCCCGCTCGATGAGCTCAGGGTGCGCCTGGGTGTGCACCGCGACCTCGTCGTGCTCCGGGACGGCGAACTACACGGCTCATCTTCCAACGGCTCACCGTCGGTGCAGCTCATCGAGAACACCCGGAGTGCCGTCGCAGAAGTCACGATCACACTCCGTCGACCAGTTCCTCGAGGGTGCATCTGGCCAAACAACTGCGCCGTCTTCGGCGGCGCCGCTGCGTCGGCGGGGTGAGCGAGTCCGCTCATCGGACCAACTGATGTCAGGCGCTCGATGAGACGGTGACGGTTTCGTTGAAGGTGCTGAGGACGGGGCGGATGCCCCGGAAGGCGACCTTGCAGATGCTGGCGTGGTCGAGGTGGCAGCGCCACGAGATGCCGATGTCGACCCCGAGTGCCCAGGCGACGGCGGCCTTCATGGGTGACACGTGGCTGACCACAACGATGTGTTCGTCACGAGCACGCTCGACGAGGTCGGCGCAGGCGGCTCGGACGCGGTCGTCGAGGGTGTTGAGTGACTCGCCGCCGTCGGGCACGAAGTCGTGGTCGCGCTGCCACTCCTGCCAAACCTCGCTCGGCACGTCGGCCTGCGGCACGCCCTCGTAGACGCCGTAGCTGAGCTCGATCCAGCGTTCGTCGGTCTCGACCGGCCGCCCGAACGCCGCGGCTGTCTGCTGCGCGCGTTCGAGCGGGCTGGCGATGACGTGGGCGATGTCGAGGTCGCCGCCGACCGCCTCAGCCACCGCCTGGGCCTGGCGCTCACCGAACTCGTCGAGCGGCAGGTCGATGCGGCCCTGCAGACGCCCTTCTCGGTTGGCGGTGGTACGGCCGTGACGAACGAGAACGAGCACCGGCCGAGTGTGCCACAGCTAGGCGAAACGGTCAGGAACGGTGATGAGGGTCCCCGACTGGAAGAACTGCTGCCGGCCTTCGGTACTCGTGAGGCGGTTGAAGCGCACCAGCCAGACACAGATCGCGACGCCGGTCGCCTCGAGCACGAGGCTCCACACGCCTCGATCGACGACCGGAGCGCCCTCGTCGCTGAACTCCCAACCGGTGAACGGCCACCAGAAGGTGTCGGTGTCGTTCCACGCTCCGTCGAACACGAGGTGCAGGAACATGCCGATCGGGAGCCCCAGCAGCATCTTGCGAATCGGCTTGCGGCCCGACGTGGCGAGCATGATCACTGCGAGGAGCACGATGCTCGTCGTGATCGAGTGAAGAGCGCGCGCACCGCCGAAGATGCCGTCGACGAGCGGCAGCACCGACCCGACGACGAGCAGGCGGTAGTCGAACCGCGGGTCACGGAACACGAACCCGACGGCCAGGCAGGCGGTGCCGATGAACCAGAAGAACACGTGATCAGATGACGAGCATCCGCCCGCACTGGGGGCAGTCGGCGACGCCACCCGAGGCAGCGGCTTCGTCTTTGGCGTCGTCGATCTCGGCGGCCGACAGGTCGAGGTGGCAGCCGGTGCACTGCTTGCCGGCCAGTTTCGACACCGCCACGAGGTGGTGCTTGCGGAGCCGGTCGTAGCGGCCCAGCAGCGCAGCGGGCACGAGCGCCTGCTCCCCGTCGCGAGCGGTGAGCAACTCCCCCACCTGGGCGTCGATCTGGGTGAACACCTCGGCAGCCTCTGATTCGGCGGCGGTCAGTGCGGCGCGCACCGTGTCCTCGCCAGCTTGGTGCTTCTCGAGCTGCTGTTCGGTGTCGGCCTGTGCTTCGAGCGCCTCGAGTTCGGCCGTTTCGATCTCGTCTCGCTGGCCATCGATCGTCGCGATCTCGTGCATCAGCGCCTCGGCCTCCCGAGGAGCGATGACGGTCTTCATCTGAGCTTCGAGCCGTTCCTTGTCGGCGCCGAGGTCGGCGCTCTTCGACTCGGCATCGACGATCACTCGGCCCAGCTCGTCGATTCGTGCCGTGAGCGCGTCGTGTTGCTGCTGCCACATGACCACCGCCGACTCCGCCTCGGCCCGCGCTGCTTCCTCGGGGAGGTTGGCCTTGCGATGGGTGAACTGGTCGATCTCGGTGTCGAGCCGCTGGAGCTCGACGAGATGATCAGTCGGGGTGGGCTCGGCGTCGGAGTCTGCCATCGCCCTCATCATGCCAGTCTCAACTGGGGTCTGACCCCAGTTGAGATCAGATGCAGGTCGAGACCTCGGTCTCGAGCTCGACGGTGGGGAGCGGGTAGGTCGGGTCGACCACGTCGAACGGCACCGTGGTGCCCAGATCGTCCTGGATCGTGATCGGCACCGGCTCGGTGGTCGTCGTCGGAGGCAACGCGGGATCGACAGTCGTCGTGGGTGCCTCGGGGTCGACCTCCTCGACCTCTGGCTCCTCGAATCCGATCACGGTGATCTTGCACTCGACGCCGGGAAGCACGAGGCGGACGTTTCGACGTTCTGGCGCCGGTGGTGCGTCCCAGTCCTGCTGTGGCTCGCCGATGAGAGCAGCGTCCATGTACGCCTTCCAGATTCCCGCCGGGAAGGTGCCGCCCTGCACCCGCGGCACGCCGGCGGCCTGGAACTCGGGGATCGCCACCATCGGGGTGTAGGCATCGGGGTCGCCGACCCACACCGCGGTCGAGAGTTCGCGGGTCGCGCCGACGAACCAGGCGTTGGTGTTGTCCTGCTGGGTACCGGTCTTGCCGAAGGCCGGCCGGCCCTCGTCGAGACCGCTCCGTCGGGCGGTGCCGTAGGTGAGCGTGCCCTTCATGATGTCGATGACCTCGAGTGCCACCTCGGGGTCGAGTTCCTGAGAGCCTGGATCGAAGTGGGTGTACAGCCGGTCACCCGCAGCGTCATCGATGTAGTCGACGAAGTACGGCGCACGGTGGACGCCCTCGTTGGCGATGGTCTGGATCCCCGCCGCCATGTCGAGCGGGCTCATTTCGTTCGCGCCGGTGGCGAAGCTGGCGAACGGCTCGATCTTCGCCCGCACACTCTCAGGCTGGCCCTGGTACAGGTAGGGCGACTTGGCGAGGCGGTACGTGGTGTCGACCACGCGGTTGAGGCCGACGATCTGCGAGAGGCGGGCGAAGCCACAGTTGATGGACCGAGCGGTCATGTCGTACAGGTTCCCGACGAAGCCGGAGACGCCGCCGTTGATCTGGAAGATCGGCTCGTTCGGATCGTTGCTCGGCAGTCGACAACCGCGGATGCCGTCGATCTCGTCGCCGCCCTGCGCTCCCGCCTGGATGGCGGCCGCCAGGATGAAGAACTTGATGCTCGACCCGGTCTGCCGCGGGCTGAGCGCCATGTTGATCTCGCGCTCGTTCGGCACGAAACCGGCGCCTCCGACCATGGCCCGAACGGCACCGGTCGACGAGTCGAGCGACACGAGCGCAGCGTCGAACCCTTCGGTCGTACCCGGCAGCACATCGCGGGCGGTCTCTGCTGCGCGTTGCGCCTCAGCGTCGAGCGTGGTGTAGATCCGCAGGCCACCACGGAAGAGCTGGTTGTACCGCTCCTGATAGGTCTCGCCGAGGATCGGCGAGACGTTGAGCAGATAGTCGCGGACCGCTTCGGTGAAGTACGTGCGGGTGCGCGATCGGGTCGGCAACGACTTCACGCGCTCGGGGAGCACGAACTCCTCGGCGAGCACGTCGGCATCGGCCTCGGTGATCAGTTCTTCGCCCACCAGACGATCGAGCACCTGGACCCAGCGGGCACGACTGCGCTCGGGTTCGTTGATCGGGTCGAACCCCGAGGGCGACCGCACCAGCCCGGCGAGGAATACCGCCTCGTAGAAGTCGAGCTGCGCAGCGGTCTTGCCGAAGTAGGTCTCGGCCGCAGCCTGGATGCCGTACGCGTTGTTCCCGAAGAACACTGTGTTGAGGTAGCGCTCGATGATCTCTTCCTTGCTCTTCTCCTTCTCGAGCATGCGGGCGTAGTGCATCTGGAGGAGCTTGTAGCGACCGTCGCGTTCGAGGCCGGCGAGGAAGTCGTTCTTGACCACCTGCATCGTGATCGTTGAGGCGCCCTGCTGAGGGGCGTCGGAGGCGAAGTTCGAGAGCGTCGCTCTGAACAGCGACCGGACGTTGAAGCCGTCGTGGCTGAAGAACGCCTCGTCTTCGACGATGAGGAACGCCTGGATGACGTGGGGCGGGATGTCGGCGTAGTCGATCGGCTGGGAGTTCTCGAGCTCGAAAATCGCGATCTCGTTACCGTTCTGGTCGTAGACGTAGGTGCGCTGCGCCAACGGCTCGAATTCGGGCAGCGTGACCGGCACCTCCTGGTGCGCGTTGGCGATGTGCCACAGGCGGGGCGCGATCGCCACCACGATCGACACGATGAGCAGTGCTCCGGCGGCGATCGTGAGCAGCAGTCGAGGAACCCAGTGAAATCGCTGCACAGTGGCTTCGACGCTACTGCCACGACCACGGCCAGTGGTGGCAGCTACGGTCCCTCGACGTGACCGACAGCCCTGCCTCTTCTCCATCCGTCCGCAGCCCGTTCCCCCACCGCCCGTTCCGGTTCGGCGTGCAGCTCCGACAGCCGATCGCCGGCACCGACCTCGCCGAAACCGCTCGCAAGATCGAGAGCTGGGGTTATTCGACCATCACGATGCCCGACCACTTCGACGACCAGCTCGCGCCGGTCCCCGCACTGCAGGCTGCGCTGTCGGCCACCACGACGCTGCGGGCAGGTGCGCTCGTGTTCGACAACGACTACAAGCACCCCCTCGTGCTGGCGAAGGAACTCGCCACGATGGACGTCCTGTCAGGCGGCCGCGTCGAGATCGGGCTCGGCGCCGGCTGGATGCGCTCCGACTACGACCAGGCCGGCATGCAGTATGACCCCCCGGGCGTCCGTATCGACCGGTTCGTCGAGGGTCTCGACGTGATCGAGGGGCTCATGGCTGACGGGCCCTTCTCGTACGAAGGCGAGCATTACACGATCACCGACCACCACGGCTCGCCGATGCCGGTCCAGCGGCCCCGCCCACCGATCTTGATCGGTGGCGGCGGCAAGCGAGTCCTCACCATCGCAGCCCAACGAGCCGACATCATCGGCGTCAACGGCAATCTTCGCGCCGGGGTGATCGGGCCCGATGCGATCTCGACCATGACCGCCGAGTCCGTGGTCGAGAAGATCGACATCGTCGCCGCCGCGGCCGAGGCTGCCGGACGCCTCGATCACGTCGAGATGAACATCCGCACGTTCCTCGTCAACATCACCGACGATCGTCAGGCGGGAGTGGAGGGGATCGCCGGGATGATCTCGGTCGAGCCGGAGATGATCGAGGCATCGCCGTTCGCCCTGGTCGGCAACACCGACGAACTGAGCGAACTGATCCAGCAACGCCGAGAGCGCTACGGGTTCAGCTACATCATCGTCGGAGCCGACGAGGCCGAGGCCTTCGCCCCGGTCGTCGCCGAGCTCTCCGGCACGTGATCACACCCCGCAACTCCTGCCCCTCCCTCGCCGACGGGGTTGGCAGCATCTTGTCGATCAATGGCAGCTGTCTCAACTCGGCGTCGAAGGATGCCGATGAACTCAGCGGAGCTCTCTGATCGATGCTGCGCCGACCTCGCCTCCTCGCCGCCGTCCTGGCGACCACGATCGGACTCACCGCAGCCGCCTCGACGTCATCGACTCAGGCCTCCGAACGATCGGTCACCTCGATGTTTCGAGCGGCGCCGACCACCGGAGTCCAGGTGGCGCAACGAATCCAGCTCCCCGATAACCCGAGGCGACCCGACGTCTACCTGGCGTACCACGGCAGTGAACAACTGCTCGGCAATCGCGATCATCTCTGGCCCTACGTGCGCGCCAACCTCGATGGCCTCTGGGGGAACCCCTTCGTCCCGAACCCGAGCACCCTCACCTCGCTCAACCGAGCCATCGAGCTCACCCGCAAGGTCCAGACCCGGAACCTGATCGTCGAGCACCCGATCGCCAACGGACCTCACTGCGAGAGCTTCCGCGACGACTGGTATCAGACCGAAGTCGAGAAGCTCGCTCCCGACATCCGCTACGAACGTGTCGCAGCGGCGATCTATGCCGGCACCAACCCGAACTGCTGGGGGGCCGTCGGCGGAATCGGACACGGGCTCAACGTCTATCGCTCGCAGGGCTACGACACCGTCTACACGCTGTATCAGCCCCAGAACCTGAGCACGATCGTCAATGCCACATCGTTCCCGACCATCACCGCTGGCTCGCCGGGCGACGTCGCGTACCGCAACTCCGGCGGCGTCGTGCTCGAGTGTCCGATCGATGCCTGCACCGACCCGATATTCGGGGCACCGTTCTGGCAGGCCATGCAGGAGGCTCACGCTCGTGACGTTCCGTTCGTGTGGTTCACCGGACCACCCACGTCGTACGGCCGAGGCACGAGCGGCTGGCTCGCTCAGGTGCAGGCGACCTACAACGCCGGCGCCTTCTTCGGGCTCTGGCGGTCAGGCGACAAGGTCGTCCTGATCAACTATCACGGCGCGTATCCGTCACTCCCCGAGTCGAACCCCGACGGATCACCCGCCGACACGACGACCGGCGTTCTCAAGTGGCTGCTGATGCAGCAGCCGGTTCAGACCCTGTGCACCAGCTCGTGCTGAGCGACGGTCAGCCTCAGCTGAACGAGTAACCCTTCGGCAGGACCACGACACCTTCATCGCTGACCGTGAAGCGATTGCGGTCGATGTCGGGTTCGAGACCCACTCGGGTGTAGTCGGGGATGATCACGTTCTTGTCGACGATGCATCGATGCAAGCGAGCTCCTGCGCCGATACGAACGCCGGGGAAGATGATCGAGTCGGTCACATGAGCGTCGTGGTCGACGTACGCCTGCGGCCCGATGATCGACCGCTCGACGTGGGAACCCGACACGATCGAACCCTGACAGAGCAAGCTGCCGTCGACGAACGCAGGCTCGCCACCGCGGCCCCGTGAGACCTTGGCCGGCGGGAGCGCCTTGCGGGTCGTGTACACCGGCCAGCGATCGTTGTAGAGGTTGAACATCGGGACCGGCGAGATGAGGTCCATGTTCGCGTGGAAGTACGAGTCGATGCTCCCGACATCCCTCCAGTAGCCCTGCTCCCGGTCGGTCTGGCCGGGGATGACGTTCGTCGAGAAGTCGTAGACGCGGGCCACGCCTTGTTCGGTGAGCGCCGGGATCACATCGCCGCCGATGTCGGTGTATTGGTTCTCACGCGGGGTGACCACGTCGATCAGCGTCTGGGTGTCGAACACGTAGTTCCCCATGCTGGCCAGGCAGCGGGTGTCGTCGCCCGGCATGGTCGGCGGGGTCGGCGACTTCTCGTGGAACGCGAGGATCTCCCCGTCGTCGGCCGACTCGATCACCCCGAACTCGACCGCCTCGTGCTTCGGCACCGGAATAGCAGCCACGGTGACGCCGGCCCCGGACGCGACGTGCTCGTCGACCATCTGGCGAGGATCCATCCGATAGATGTGATCGGCGCCGAACACGCACACGATGTCGGGCTGCTCGTCGTGGATCAGGTTGAGGTTCTGGTAGATCGCGTCGGCCGAGCCCTGGAACCAGTACGGACCGCGTCGCATCTGCGCTGGCACCGGCGTGACGTAGTTGTCGAGCATCGCCGAGAACCGCCAGGTCTGGGTGACGTGACGGTCGAGGCTGTGGCTCTTGTACTGCGTGAGGACGACGATCTTGAGATAGCCAGCGTTCGCGAAGTTCGACAGTGCGAAGTCGATGAGGCGGTAGGTGCCGGCGAACGGAACGGCAGGCTTCGCACGATCTTGGGTGAGCGGCATGAGCCGCTTTCCTTCTCCACCGGCGAGGACGATGACGAGGACCTTCGGATCTACAGCCACGCCGTCGACCGTACCTGCTGGGGCAGCCCCGAGGAGGATGCCGAAGATCAGCTCAGTGATCGATAGAGCGCGTCGTAGCGGCGAGCAGGCGCCGCCCACGACCAGTCGATCTTCATCATGCGCTTCTGCACCGTCTGTCGACGCCGCTTGGTCGACAACACCCGACCGGCTCGGAAGCTTGCGGCCAGGAGATGACTCGGCTCGACCCGTTCGGCGACGACACCGACGCCCGCCTTGTCGCGGTCGACGTCGGGAACGGTGTCGACCAGCCCTCCCACTGCGGTGACCACGGGAAGGGTGCCGTATCGCATCGCCTGCATCTGCGTGAGGCCACAGGGCTCGAAACGACTCGGCATGAGGAACGCATCGGAACCGGCGAACATGAGGTGACTGAGCGCCTCGTCGTAGCCCTCGACGAACGCGAACCGGTCGGGGTACTCCCCCGCGAGACGGTGCAGTTCTGCGGCTTGAACAGCGTCGCCCGAACCGAGCACGCCGACGCGAATCGGTATCTGGTCGAGCAACTCGACGATCGGAAACAGCAGATCGACACCCTTCTGTTCCGTGAGGCGCGTGACAACGGTGGCCAAGGGGATGTCGTCGTCGTCGAACCCCAACCGCTTCGACAGGGTCGTTCGGCAGACCGCCTTGCCGTCGAGATCCTTGCGCTCGAAGTTCGCGGGCAGGTGCGGATCGGTTGCTGGATTCCACACATCGGTGTCGATCCCGTTGAGGATCCCGATGAGCGCATCGCCGCGCGCTCGCAGCGCATCATGGAGTCCGAAGCCACCCTCGGGCGTGACGATCTCGGTCGCGTAGTGCGGCGACACGGCGACGATCCGGTCGGCGAGCGCCAACGCGCCCGACAGCGGGTTGGTGGCACCCCACCACTCGAAGTGTGAGGCGTTCGGACCGATCACGTCGAGCCACGACCCGTCGGTCACGCCCTGATACGCCAGGTTGTGGATCGACACCACGGTGGGCGGAGGTGACTCGAGCGCGGCGAGCACTGGCCCGGTGTGCCAGTCGTTGAGGTGCAGTACATCGGGATCGGTGCGCTCAGACCAGGCAGCGACAGCAGCGGCGAAGCGGAAGAAGCGCACGCTGTTGTCGGACCATCCCTGACCGTCGGGTTGGAGATACGGGTGAGATCGAGCCATGCCGGGCACCGAGATGACCGTCAGTTCGCCGACCTCGGGGTGACGCCCGGAGCGTGCCGACGCAGCACCCACCCACTCGGGAACGTCGAGCGACACGACCGTTTCGTCGATCAACGCGATCCCGCCATAGTCGGGCATCACGAGGTCGACGTCGACGCCAGCAGCGCGCAGCTCACGAGCGAGGCCTGCGGCGGCCGCGGCGAGCCCGCCAACGGTGGCGATCGGTGACAGCTCGGCAGTCGCGAAGAGGATGCGCACGCTCCCATCATGGCGCGCCGCGCTCTGGAATGATGGCCGACGATGACGGAGACGACCGATCGAGCCGCCGCTCCGAACGGACCTGAGCAACTCGTTGCAGCGATGCAGGCGCAACTCGAGGCCGGCACGCTGCTGCGCGGGGCGCACGACGCTGCAGTCGAGTACCTCCAGACCGTCGATCATCGGCCGGTTGCCCCGGTCGAGCACGAGGTCGACGCACTCGCTGGCCTCGGCGGGCCGCTCGACGAGCGCGTGGGCGACCCCGATGAGGTCCTCGACCTGCTCCGCCGGCTGGGCTCCCCCGCCACGGCCGGGCAGGCGAGCGGACGCTTCTTCGGACTCGTGAACGGTGGGGTCCTTCCCGTCACACTCGCTGCTCGAGTGCTCGCCGATGCGTGGGATCAGAACGCGGCCATCCATGCCGTTTCGCCCGTTGCATCGGTGCTTGAGGACGTCTGCGAAGACTGGCTCCGAACGTTGTTCGGCCTCCCGGTCCAGACCGTGGCGGGGTTCGTGAGTGGCTCCTCGATGGCAACGGTCTGCGGGCTCGCGGCTGCCCGCTGGCGCCTGTGCGAACGGCTCGGACACGACGTCAACGTCGACGGGCTCGCGAGCGGGCCACCCCTGCGCATCGTCACCAGCTGGCACACCCACAGCACGGTCGTGAAGTCGGTTGCGCTACTCGGGTTCGGTACAGCGTCGATCGACTGGGTCGACGTCGACGACCAGGGGCGCCTGGTCGAGGATGTGCTCCCCGAGCTCGACGACCGATCGATCGTCGTGCTCCAGGCGGGCAACGTGAACTCGGGGTCCTTCGATCCGATCCGATCCGTGTGCGAACGGGCCCACGACCAGGGAGCGTGGGTCCACGTCGATGGGGCCTTCGGACTCTGGGCTGCAGCGTGTGGCGAGCTGGCTCATCACACCGACGGAGTGGAACTCGCCGATTCGTGGAGCGTCGACGCCCACAAGACCCTCAACACCCCATACGATTCGGGAGTCGTGCTCAGCGCCGACCCCGAGGCGTTGGTCGCCGCTCTGCAGAACTCGGCGCCGTATCTCCCGACGTCGTCGGGCGGCCGCGATGGCAGCACCCGCACCCCCGAACTGTCGCGCCGCGCCCGGGCGGTCGAGCTGTGGGCGGCGCTGCGATACCTCGGCCGCGAGGGAGTCGACCAACTGGTGCTGCACCTCCACCGGCGCGCGCTCCAGTTCGGCGCCGAGCTCCGCTCTGCTGGCTTCCACGTCGTGAACGACGTGGTGTTCAACCAGATCATGATCTCGGTCGGAGATCAGGAGACGACCGACGGATTTGCCGGCAGGGTCCGTGCCTCCGGGGAGGCCTGGGTCGCAGCGTCGCAGTGGTTTGACGCCCCCGTCATCCGCATCAGCGTGTGCTCGTGGCGAACGACTGCCGCCGACGTGACGCGCACCGTGGCGGCGTTCATCGCTGCTCGCGACGCCACCGCACCGAGCTGAACGCATACGGTCGACACCGCGCGACGCGCCCCGCCGTGTTCACGACCTCGGCCCTGCTGGCGCTCGGCGCGATCGGTGCCGCCCCCAGAAGCGACGACACCGCCGAGCCAGCAAACACCGATCCCGAAGCCGAGGTCGCGAAAGAGGTACAGCGGTTCCCGACCTGATCGGGGCGACGGCGAGCTTCGACGGCGAGAACTGGACGATCGCAGCGACCTTGTCGTCGCCGTACGACACGCCCGAGCGCGACGCCGACTCGTGGCGGGTGATCGGCCCAGACCGCACCGTCTATGGCGAGCGATTCCTGACCCACGACCACGCGAACGAGCAGCCGTTCACCCGCAGCCAGGCGGGCATCGCGATCCCCGACGACGTCGATGTGGTCACCCTCGAGGGCTGCGATCAGCAGTTCGGATGGGGCGGCGGGACCTTCGAGCTGCGACCCGACCGGTCGTAGAACCGCACGCGTCGCCCGACGTGGTTGACTGACGCAGTGACCGACGCACCCCCCTCCGCCGGCTCGAACGATCAACTGAGCGCCGACATCCGTCTGCTGGGACGCCTCCTCGGTGACGTGGTTCGCCACCAGGCCGGCGACGACGCTTTCGAGCTCGTCGAGCAGGTGCGGCGTGTGGCGGTGAGCGCCCGGCGCGACGGCACCTCGTCGGTCGACGAGTTGCGCGAGGTACTGAGCCACCACTCGATCGAGCAGCAGCTCCACGTCATCCGCGCCTTCGACTGGCTCTCGCTGCTGGCCAACACCGCCGAAGACGTCAATGTCGAGCGGCGTCGACGCCACCATCGCACCGCCGGCAGCACCGCTCAGCCCGGCAGCCTGGCAGCCACGTTCGACGACCTCGATGCCGCTGGCGTCGACCACGAACACATCACCACGGCGCTCGATGGCCTCCAGGTGAGCCCGGTCATCACCGCTCACCCGACCGAGGTCCGACGCAAGACCATTCTCGACGTGCTGACCGAGGTCGCTCGCCTCCTCGACGAGCGGGGGCAGCTTCCCGAGGGCCATCCCGACCAGGCCGAGATCGAGGCCAAGCTCGACGTCCACGTTCTCACACTGTGGCAGACCGCACTCCTGCGACTCTCGAAGCTCCGGGTGCGCGACGAGATCAACGAAGCACTGCGCTACTACGAGGCGAGCCTGTTCGAGACGGTGCCGATGCTGGGGCGTGACCTCGAAGCCATGGCCGAGCAGCGCTACGGAACGAGCCGGCTCGACACCACCAAGGCGATCAGCATGGGGTCGTGGATCGGCGGCGACCGTGACGGCAATCCGTTCGTCACCGCCGACGTCATGCGACTGGCACTCTCCCGCCAGGCGAAGATCGCGTTCGACCATCACCTCGATTCGATCCGCCACCTGGCGATCGATCTGTCGATGTCGGCCCGGTTGGTCACCCCGACACCTGAGCTCGACGCGCTCGCCGAGTCGTCGGGTGACGACTCACCGTTCCGCGCCGACGAGCCGTACCGGCGTGCGCTGCGAGCGATGTATGCCCGACTGCACGGGTTCGCCGAACAGGTCCTGGTCGGCACCGACGCCGAGCTGAGCGGGCCCCGGCCCGGACTCGTCCAGCCGCCATACGAGTCGCTCGACGACCTGTTGCGCGACCTCGACGTGGTCGACACCTCGTTGCGCAGTCACGGCGCAGGTGACCTCGCCGATGCCCGGATCGAGCCGGTCATGCGGGCGGTCGCCGTGTTCGGCGCCCATCTCTGCGGCCTCGACATGCGTCAGAACTCGGCCGTCCACGAGTTGGTCGTCGCCGACCTGCTGCTCGGTGCCGGTGTGACCGACCGCTACCTCGAACTCGATGAAGCCGATCGGGTCGCCGTGCTCTCGACCGAACTCCAGTCGCCACGGCTCCTCCGCCACCCGACCGCCGAGTACGACGAGCTCACCGCCAAAGAACTCGCCATTCTCGACGCTGCGGCCGACGCCGTCGGCCGCCTCGGTCGACGTGCGATCCCCCACTACGTGATCTCGATGGCCACCGCAGTGTCCGACGTGCTCGAGGTCGCCGTACTGCTGAAAGAGGTCGGCCTCGTCACGGCGCCGAATGGCGATGAGCGGGCCACGTCTCAACTCGACATCGTGCCGCTCTTCGAGACCATCGGCGACCTCGCGGGGGCCGCTGACACGCTCACCGCGCTCCTCGAGCACCCGGTGTATCGCCAGCTGATCGAGTCGCGCGAACGTCGCCAAGAGGTGATGGTCGGTTACTCCGACTCGAACAAGGACGGCGGGTATCTGTCATCGCAGTGGAACCTGTTCAGCGCCCAGGCATCGCTCGTCGACGCCGCCCACGAGGCCGGCGTCGCTCTGCGCCTGTTCCACGGCCGCGGCGGCACCGTCGGCCGCGGTGGTGGCCCCGCTTACCAGGCGATCCTCGCCCAGCCGCCCGGGTCGGTCGATCGCACGATCCGCGTCACCGAGCAGGGCGAGATGGTGGCAGCCAAGTACGCCCAGCCCGCGCTCGCCCGCCGCAACCTCGAGACGTTGCTGGCTGCCACGGTCAAGGCCTCGTGTTCGTCGTCGGCCGACGATCGTCGACCGGGCGATGAAGCCACCATGGCCACCATCGCCGACACGGCGTTCGCCGCCTATCGCGACCTCGTCTACGGCGACGATCGCTTCGTCGACTTCTTCCGCCAGATCACGCCGACGAACGAGATCGCCACGCTCAACGTGGGTAGCCGTCCGGCATCGCGCAAGAAGTCGACGGCGATCGAAGATCTGCGTGCGATCCCCTGGGTGTTCGGGTGGACACAATGCCGTCTGATGATTCCTGCGTGGTACGGCGCTGGCAGCGCATTCGAAGCCTTCGGCGACGTCGAACGGCTCCAGGCGATGTATCGCGACTGGCCGTTCTTCACGACCATCGTCAACAACATGGGGATGGTGCTCGCCAAGGCCGACATCGACATCGGGCGGCGCTACGCAGATGCCCTGGTCGACGTCGCTGAGATGCGCAACGACATCTTCGGTCGCATCGAGGCTGAGCACACCCTCGTCCGCCGCTGGCACGCCGAAATCACGGGCTCGAACGATCCGCTCGCCGACAACCCGCTGTTGGCTCGTTCACTCCGGAACCGGTATCCGTATCTCGACCCGCTCCACGTGATGCAGGTCGACCTCCTCCGCCGGTTCCGGGACGGTGTCGACGACGACGATGCCGAGCTCGTCCAGCGTGGGATCCAGTTGACGATCAACGCCATCGCGACCGGCATCCGCAACAGCGGCTGAGGCGTCGGCCGTCTCGCAGGGCTGAGCGAGCCAACGGGACCCATCGGTAGCCTCGGCCTCATGAGCGACGCGAAACACGTCATCTCCATCGAATACTGCGTTCCTTGAGACTATTCGTCCCGCGCCGTGAGCGCGGTCAACGACCTCCTCTCGAACTATCAGCACGTCATCGAACGGCTCGAACTCGTCACCGGTGGTGCGGGCGTCTACGACGTCGTCGTCGACGGTGAGTTGCTCTACTCCAAGAAGCGGACCGGCCGTCACGCCAACCCCGGCGAAGTCCTCGAGTTGTTCAGCGAGCGCCACGCCCAGGGTGTCGCTCGCTACGGCACCTGACCAGGCATTTTCCACCACTTTCGATTCCGAGTTGCCGTCGCCAGAACGACGTCGCTAGATTTCCGACCGGTTTCGTCGGGAATTGAGCCCGGCGTGTGGATTCATTCGGAAACGGAGTCGCCCGTGGCGATCGTCGAACACTCAGAGCTGCCCCCGCTCGACGGCGTCATGCAGCCGCGCTGGTGGACCGGTACCGCCGCCACCTCGGCCGACCAGTACGTCATCGATGCCGCCGGATTCACTCGATCGACACTGCTCGACCCCGAAGGCACGCTCGCCGAGCAGATGCGGGACATCTACGACGAGGTCGGACTCGTGCACGTCGTCAACACCGGCCTGACCGACCTGGTCGATCAGCGCACGGTAGCAAAGCACATCATCGACGCCGAGATGCCATACGACGGCGGCGCCAACCCACGTGACGACATCGCTCCGAACGTCTACGAGATCGGCGCCCCGCTCGCAGCGTGGCTCCACTATCACCACGAGATGGCGTACGTGGGCCGGAGCACCAAGGTGATCTCGTTCCTCGCTCAGCGCACGCTGCCCGTGCCCACTGACGGGTCGGCCTCACGTGGTGCAACGTTCGTGTCCGATTCGATCGCTGTCACCGATGCGCTGCTCCAGACCGAACTGGGTCGCAAACTACGCGACCTCGGCGTGTGCTACCACCGCAACCTGACCGATCGAGATGCGTTCGCCGACCGGGTCGAGTACGGGGTCTACAACCACTGGCAGAAGTCGTTCGGCACCGACGACGCCGCCCATGCCGAGCTCCAGGCGATCAGTCAGGGCCTCCAGGTCGAGTGGGGTGACGACCGCCAGATGCTCACTCGCTACTACTGCGACGCATTCGAGTACGACCCGCGGCTCGATCGCAACGTGCTCTACTCCAGCCTGGCCGACCACGGCATGTGGTTCGACACCTGGCCACTCGTGCAACACCTGCCCTACGCCGAGCGCCCGCTCCACATGACCTTTGGCGACGACAGCGAGTTCACCGACGCCGAGCGCCGCCAGTGGCTCGACCTCTACGGCGAGTTCAGCACTCCGATCAACTGGCGCCCCGGCGACGTCGGCGTGATCTGCAACTACCGCTTCGCCCACGGCCGCCCCGGCATCACGCTCGGTCCCGGCGAGGAGCGACTGCTCGGCGTGGTGCTGGGCGACCAGTACGAGCGGGTCGGCGCCCGCCCCGACGCCTGGTGACCATTCCGCATCCGACATGCACGCTGCGCGTCGGATGCCCGATGTGGGCGTACCAGCCCTGGGTCGGACGCTTCCTCTCACCTCAGCGGCGAGGGCGGGAGCTCGAGGAGTACTCGACCTGGTGCAACTCGGTCGAGGGCAACACCACCTTCTATGCCGAGCCGAGTGAGGCGACGATCGCCCGCTGGGTCGACCAGGCTCCGGTCGACTTCCGCTTCGCCTTCAAGCTTCCCCGCACCGTCACTCACGAGCACCGACTGGTCGGCGCCGACGCACTGATTTCCTCGTTCCTCCGGCGCATCGAGCCGCTCGGCGAGCGAATCGGGCCCGTCCAGATCCAGCTGCCGCCCTCGTTCGCTCCCACCTCGATCGCCACCCTCGAGCGAACGCTTCGTGTACTCCCCCGCGAGTTCACATGGGCGATCGAGTTCCGCCACATCGGATTCTTCGACGGACTCGCTGCCGATCGGATCGACGACGTACTCGGCGAACTCGGCCTCGGCCGGGTGGTGCTCGACACCCGTCCGCTCTACTCGGTTCCTCCTCGATCCGACGCGTCACTCGACGAACGCCGCACCAAGCCCCGGCTGCCGCTCCGTCTCGGCCCGCCAAGCCCACATCCGATCATTCGGGTGATCGGCGCCGACGACCGCGAGGTGACCCTCGGTGGCCTCACGACCTGGTCAGAGCGGATCGTCGACTGGCTCGGCGAGAACCGCGAGCCGTATCTGTTCGTTCACCAACCGGAGAACCTCGACTCACCAGCGCTCGCACGCGAGGCCCACGATCACGTCGCCAGCCAGGTCGAGGGTGAGCGTGACTGGCGGCTGGCGCCCCTCCCGGAGCCACCGCCCGTCGCACCACCCTCCGAGGTCGCTGGCCAAGACCGTCTCTTCTGACCGCCGAGATCTGGCTGAACGTCGCCAGAAGCTGGTCTAGCATCACGTTCGTTCACCTCGGGGGTGGTGAGATGTGTGCTCAACAGCCGAGCCGACGAGTCCATGCGTTCGTCACATGGCACTGGTTCTGGTTCTTCTCGTTCGCCGGAGCACTCGCAGTGCTCGGGGGCCTCTTGCTCCGATACGCGGCGCTCGAGTCGGGCCCACTCCGGGCGCTGTTCGGAGCGTCGCTCGCCACCACCGCCACGTGGATGACCAGCGAGTACATCGACGAGCGCTGGTGGGCAGACCGCGTCGACGACAGGCCCATCACATCGCACCGTGACGTCTGGAGGGCTATCACGGTGGTCTGCGCCGCGACGGCGATCCTGCTCCTGGTCGGCGCCGAGATCCAGTCATCCCCCGAGATGGCATTCGCTGGGCTGATGTTGCTCGCGATCGGCGCCGGACCACTCGTCGCACTCGCCCGTGGTCGAGGCGCCGACACCCTGAAGCATCCCGGGCGATGGATGCTCGCCGGGCTGATCGTCGGCTCCGCTGCCGTAGCCGCTCTGATACTGGGCCACTCGTCCTGGCTCATCTTCGTCACGTTGGTCGTCGGGGCCTGCTGCTACGGGCGAGGGCTGGAGCATCACTTCCGTGCAGCCGACGACCCGCCCAAGACCTCGATCCTCCGCTGGTTTCCAGGGACGACGGGTCGCACCCCGGTGGTGTCGGGCATCGTCGCCGCTGCAGTGATCGCGATCAGCCTGATCTTCGAACTCTCATGGCTCACCTCGATTGCGGTCTGGGTCATGCTCGTGTCGATGATGGCGATCGGCGCCGCACGCCGTCGAATCGATCTCGGCGCGGCGGCCGAACTCGGAGCGCTCATCGGCGGTGCCTGGCTCGCCGCGCTGGCCAGCTGGTTCGTGTGGAGCACGGGCGTCGCTGGCGACTCGCAGCGCTTCTTGATCTTCATCGCCGCGATCACTGCCGCAGCGGGAGCCACGCTGATCTGGCGACTCGAGCTGATCTTCGTCGCCGTGATCGTCGGCTTCATGTTCGTGTGGGGCCATGCGTCGTTTATCGACGGGAACGACGACGTCGTAAGTGCGAGCGAGGCCGAGTTCTCGATCGTGGCATTCGGCGACTCGTACATCTCCGGCGAAGGCGCAGCGCGCTTCTACCCCGGCACCGATCAGCGTGGCGACGACCGCAACGAATGTCGACGGGCCCCGACCGCGTACCCGGTGCTCCTCGCCGAGCGGCTCGACGCCTCACTCGAGTTCCTCTCGTGCTCCGGTGCGAAGCTCCGCCACATCGTCGACCTCACTCCCGAGCCGACCGAGTTCGAGACGCGAGCAGCGGCAGATGAGGCCGCCGAAGCGGCCGAAGAGCGCAAGGCGGACCGGCTCGAGAAGCTGCCATGTGTTCCTGACGACGACCGGCTCTACGCCCAGTATCCGTGCGGGCCCGACGACGTGTACGGCAACGACCTCCAACTCACCCACGTGCAGACCGCAGGCCTCGACCTCGGTGCCACCGACCTCGTGCTGTTGAGCATCGGTGGCAACGACGCCCGATTCGGCGAGGTGGTGACCGGATGCCTGCTCCCAGGGTCGTGCGCCGAGCGCCGGGAGACCTGGCTCGACGGTCTCGAGGCGTTGGGACTCGAGCTCCAGGCTGGCTACGAGGCGCTGCGAGTCGCCTTCGGCGACGGCCAGGTTCCGATCGTGGTCATGCCCTACCCGATCGTCATGACCGAGTCGAGTTGCTCGTCGTCACCGCTCGACACGACCGAGCACGAGTTCGTCGTCGAGTTCACCGCAGCCCTCAACCAGCAGATCGAAGCGGCGACGACGCGTGCCGGCGTCCACTTCTTCGACGACGGCATTTTCTCGTTCGAGCGGCACCGCGTGTGCGAACCCGAACGGGCGGCCTTGAACCTCATCAAGCTCCAGCCGACCGATGGCCCGCTCTCGTCGCGCATGGATCCCGGGAGCTGGACCCACAACAGCATGCACCCCAACGAGTTCGGGCACACGCTCATCGAGGAGCGGCTGTTCGCGTGGCTTGCGGCCGAGGGCCTGCTCGACGGCGCCACGAATCCTGAGCCCGGCCCCGATGCGGTCAGCGAGGTACTCGACCTCCGCTCGACCCGCCCGTTCGTCATCGACCCGACGACGGCAGCCGACCTGATCGCCGAGCCTCCGCCGGGGTCGGCGTGCGACTTCGACACCGTCGAGGTCTTCGCCACCCGCACCGAGGTCTTCGACGAGGAACAGACCGATGGATCGAGCCTGGCACCCCGTATCCCGATCGATGGAGCCGACCCGAGGGCGACCATCTGCATCACGAACTCCGTCGGCGAATGGCGAGTGTCGAGTCCGGCCCCCGCCGACAACGCCAAACCGTCGCCGGTCGAGAACGACGAACGACCGGCTGTCACGCTGGAAGACGCCGGCCGCGTGTTCGTGCAGGGCGGTCGACCAGCCGGCAGCTGCACCGCCAGCGATGGGAGCGCCTTCTGCGACTTCCAATGGGTGATGTACAGCCCGCCGCTCCCGCCGACGCCTGCCACCGACGACACGACCGGCGACGGCAGCGACGACGGCGACACGCCCGCTGCCCCACCAGTTCGCGAGTGGCGTCTCCAGGCGATCAACTACTGCACGGTCGACCCTGACTGCCCCGATTCGATCAGTGACTGGACCGAGGAGCAGATCGACGAGGCGCGCAATGAGGTACTCCCTGCACTCGGGTTGGTCTTCGTCGGCGGGTGGCTGTTCGCCCTCGGCGTCGAGGTCAACCGCCGGCGGGCCCGTCGACTGGCAGAACGAGTCGCCCGATGGCTCGGCTTCGACCGAATAGAGTCGACCAGGTGAACTCCGAACGACCTCCCCTCGAGCTGCTCGCGCCCGCCCTCTGCACCGTCGGCAGTCTGATCGCGCTGCTCGCGGCGCTGTTCGGTTCGGGCCGCACCAAGTCGGGCGTGCTCTCGGCGTTGCTCGGCACCGTGGGTTCGGCCGCCTGGCTCGCCACAGCGCTCGAAGAGGCCAACGCGGGCGACGACGCCGTCACCGTCTGATCGAACGGTCGACCGCATCGCTGGCGTGTTCCCGGCGGGAGCGCCGCGCCAACCGTCGCATCGGTTCGATCCCCGCACACACCACCACCAGCGCCACCACGCTCGCCGCGGCGAACCCGGCACGCACTGCGTCGGCGATCGCCGCCGAATCGGCCAGATCACCCGTTGCATCGTCGCCAGCGAGCAGGTCTCGCACGGCCTCGACCGAGCCGAGCTGACGGTCGACCACGAAGAGCAGCACTGCACCGCCAGCGGCTGCGCCGACGGCGAAGCCCTGGCTCCGGGCGAACTGGTTCGCAGCACTGGCCCGCCCGATCGACGACTTCGGCGTGGCCGAGCGGAGCTCGGTCACACTGGCGTTGGTGGCTAACCCGACACCGACACCGACGAGGGTGAGCCCGGTGAACACGACCCAGATCGGGGCGTCGAACACGGCACCGACCGCCGTGAGCGCGAACCCGATGATCGAGGTGCCCAGTCCGAACGCCATGACGAACACGGCCGACCGCCGGTCGAGCATCCGGCTCGACACGTTCGCACCGATCGTCCAGCCGATCGTGAAGAACAGGACGCTCCACGCAGCGGCTCCGATGCTCCAGCCTCGTCCGGCCGACGTGTAGAGCGTCACGTACACGTTGACGCAGAACGCCGCCGCCAGCATCGCCGACGGGACGAGCGCAAGGCTCAGGTACGGCTGGTCGGCGATGTGTTCGAGCCGCACGAGCGGGCGGGCCACCCGCTTCGCATGGCGGGCGTAAGCGACCACCGCGACGGCCGCCACGGCGGCGTATACGAGTGACGCGGGCCCGAGTTCGTCGACCGCCAGGATCGTCGTGATCGTGAACATCCCGGCGAGCACGGCACCAACCGCGTCGATGTGGAGGGGTTCAGCGTCGGGGAGCCGCTCGGGCATCGTCGTCCGACCGGCGACGAACGCAATCGCTCCGAGCGGAGCGTTGATGAAGAAGATCCACCGCCAACTCGCAACCTCGAGCAGGAGCGCTGCGATTCCCGGTGCGGCGGCGCCCATGATGCCCCAGATCGTCGAGTTGGCGGCGAAGGCTCGCCCGGTGAGCGAACCGGGGTAGCCGAGGTTCACCGCCGCGATCGCCGAGGCGAAGAGGAACCCTGACGCCGACCCCTGCAGCAGCCGGATCACGACGAGCGACCACACGTCACCGACCAGTCCTGCCGCCACCCCCGTGGCTGCGAAGCCCACGACGGAGTAGTTGAACAGGCGTCGCGAACCGATTGCGTCGACGACCGGCCCGGCCAACACGGTGCTCAGACCCAGCGACACGAGAAAGCCCGTGATCACCCACGGCAGCACGGCCACGTCGCCGAGATCGGCAGCGATCTCGGGCAGTGCCGCAGCAACCGAGGTGCCCTCGAAGGCGATGAGCGCGATCGTGAGGTACACCGCGATCGACAGCTGCCGGTGCGCTGCCGACAGGAGCCCTCCGCCATCGTGTGCCACGACTGGCAGGCTATGGCGCCCACCGCGGTGCGCCGCTGCGATGCCGGCTGGCGACGACCGCTACGGTCCGGCCATGACCGGAAGACTGGCAGGCAAGCGGGTGGTGGTGACGAGCTGTGAGTCCTTCATGGGGCCACCGATCGTCGAGCTGTTCGAGGCCGAGGGTGCCGAGGTCGTCGCCGACTCGAGCGATCTGGTCGGCACCGACGAACCCGCCGAGCTCATCGAGCGTGCCGGTGAAGTCGACGTGCTCATCGCCAACCTCGACGTGGCTGCCTACGGCGCCCGGGTTCGCGACATCGAAGACGACCTGTGGCTCGCCGGGTTCGATGCGATGGTGCATCCGCTGATGCGACTCGTGCGAGCGGTGGCACCCCAGATGGTCGAGCGTGGATCGGGTTCGATCGTGATGATGGGCTCGTCCTCACCGCTCCGACGGATGCGACCGAACACCACCAGCTACGTCACCGCACGGGCCGCCCAAAACGCCTTCGTGCGGTCGGCCGGACACGAGTTGGCCGCTCACGGGGTGCGCCTCAACGGCATCGCCCAGAACTTCGTCGCCAACGACACCTACTACCCGCCGTCGATCATGGAGAACCCGAAGTTCCTCGACCGACTCCGGACCGAGGTGCCGGTGCAGCGGCTGGGTCAGCCGTCCGAAACCGCCGAGCTCGCACTGTTCCTCGCGAGCGATGCGTCGAGCTTCATCGCCGGTCAGATCATCTCGAACGACGGCGGCTGGTCCTGAGGCTGCCCGGCCACTGGCGGGATGTGGCCGGGCAGCAGTTTCAGGATCGAGCTGACGACGCAGCGATCAGGCGGAGCCGACCTCACCGAGGTACGACGCCCGCAGATCGGGGTTGGCCAGCAGCGCATCAGCCGAGTCGTCGAGCACCACACGACCGGTCTGGAGCACCCAGCCTCGGTCGGCGATCGACAACGCCATGTTGGCGTTCTGCTCCACCATGAAGATCGCGATGCCCTCCTGGTGGATCTGCTGGATCAACTCGAAGTTGGTCTGCACCAACGCCGGGGCGAGGCCCATCGATGGCTCGTCCATGAGCAGCACTCGTGGCGATGCCATGAGCGCACGGCCCATGGCCACCATCTGCTGCTCACCACCTGAGAGCGTGCCGGAACGCTGGTTGAGGCGCTCCTTCACACGGGGGAACATGGTGAAGATCCGCTCGAGGTCGGCCTCGATCTGATCCTTGTCGTTGCGAAGGTACGCACCGAGCTGCAGGTTCTCGAGCACCGTCAGCCGCTTGAACAGCCGCCGGTTCTCGGGGACCATCGTGACCCCCCGCTCGACCCGGTACGACGTGGGCTTGTCGTTGACGACTTCGCCGTCGAGCACAACGTCTCCCGTGGTGGGCGTGACCATGCCGAGGAGGGTCTTCAGCGTGGTCGACTTACCCGACGCGTTGCCGCCGAGCAGGCAGACCAGCTCACCCGGATAGATCGCCAGGTTGACGTCCTTCAGGATGTGGACAGCACCGTAGTGGGTGTTGATGTTGCGGAATTCGAGGAGTGGCTTGTCGCTCATGCGCGCTTCTCCAGCGGACGGCCGAGGTAGGCCTCGATGACCTCGGGGTTGGTGGACACTTCCTCGAAGCTGCCTTGGGCAAGAGTTTCACCGTGGTCGAGACAGACCACACGATCAGACACATCGCGTACGACACCCATGTCGTGCTCGATCATGACGATGGTGAAGCCCCACTCGCTACGCAGGCGTCCGATGAGACCCGTCAATTCGGCGGACTCCTTCGGGTTCATGCCGGCGACGGGCTCGTCGAGCAGGATCAGCTTGGGCTGGGTCGCCATGGCACGGGCGATCTCGAGTCGACGCCGGTTGGCGTACGAGAGCACCGAGGCCGGCTGGTCGAGTCGGTAGCCGACCAGACGACTGCCGAAGAAGCTGAGGATCTCGATCGCTCGTTCGCGGATCTCCTTCTCTTCCGATCGGAACCCCGCGGTGTTCAGCAGCGTCGAGAACACATTGGCCTTCGACCGGCAGTGTTGGCTGACCATGACGTTCTCGAGGATCGTCATGTTGGCGAACAGCCGGACATTCTGGAACGTCCGGGAGATGCCACGCTGGGTGACCTGGTTCGGGTCGAGACCGATCAGCGACTCTCCCTCGAAGTTGATCTCGCCGCTGGTCGGAGCGACCATGCCCGAGATCATGTTGAAGAACGTCGTCTTACCGGCACCGTTGGGGCCGATCACCCCGACGATCTCCCCTTCGTCGACGTGGAAGTCGAGATCCTTCAGCGCGTGTAGACCACCGAAGGTCACGCTGAGCTTGCTGATGTCGAGCAAGCGGGTCATGACGCACCTCCCGTGGTCGGCGCCGGCCCACCGGCGGCTTGCGCCTCCGATGCTTCTTCGTCTTTGTCGACCTCGCCGCGCAGCCAGGCATCTTGCAGGAACTCCTCTTGGTGGAGCTCGCGGCTTCGCCGGACGTTGGGGATGAGGCCCTCGGGTCGCTTCAGCATCATCCAGACGAGCAGCGCTCCGTAGATGAGCAGCTTGTACTCGGAGAACTCCTGGAGCAGACCGGGCTGCTTCGGCCCGCCGAGCACGCCGACGAGCACCACCGAACCGGCCATGACACCGAGGATGCTGCCCATGCCGCCGACGATCACGATCACGAGGATGATGATCGACACGAGGATGAGGAACGACGTCGGGAAGATCGAGCCGACCTTGGCAGCGAACACCGAACCGGCGAACGAGGCGAGCACGGCGCCCACCACGAATGCCATCAGCTTGACGTTCACCGTGTTGATACCCATCGCCTCAGCGACGCTCTCGTCTTCACGGATCGCCATCCAGGCACGGCCGAGACGGCTGCGTTCGAGGCGCCACGACACATAGATCGAGATCGCTGCGAGCACGAGCACCAGGTAGAAGACCGATCGAGGATCGGTGCCCTTGGCCTGGGCGAAACCGAAGTCGGCCGGCGGGATGTTCGTGATGCCCTGTGCACCGTTGAACCAGCCGTTGAGCCAGTCGGACAGAAACAGCAATCGGATGATCTCACCGAAGCCGAGCGTGACGATCGCGAGATAGTCGCCTCGCATACGGATGACCGGTGCACCGATGAACAAGCCGGCGAGGGCTGCCATCAGGATGCTGATGCCGAGCGCGATCAACCAGCCGAACGTGCCGTCGAGCACCGGCAGGAAGTCGAAGTTCGGCCCGCGGTTCGGCGAGGTGAGCACCGCCGTGGTGTAGCCACCGACGGCAAAGAACGCCACGTACCCGAGGTCGAGGATGCCGGCCAGACCGACCACGATGTTGAGACCGAGCGCCAGCAACAGGAAGATGCCGATGTTGGCCAGCAGCTCCTGGGTGATCTTGCCGGTGACCATCGGGAGGATGATCAGGAACGCAGCGGAGCCACCGATGAGCAGCGCGGTCTGACGCGAATGCGTGGCGCCGGTGCTCTGTTGGTACGACGTGCGGACCTTGCGGACCTGTTTGCCGGCGCCAGCCGCCGACAGACCTGCTGAGAGCACAGCCAGCACGATGGCCGCAGTGATCGTCAGGCCGCCGGTGTTGGCGTACAGGTTCTCGAGGGGCTCGAGGACGTCGACGATGAAGGTCTCGAAGGTGGCGAAGCCGAGCACGGTCAGCGTGGCGGTCATCAACGGCTTCTTGACCTTCGACGGCAGGAGGCGCGTCGCCGCACCGAACGCTCCGAGACCCGCTCCGATGACGGGCCACAGGACGATACCGACGCCGATGCCCTTCCCGAAGGACAGGAACTCGACGAGTTGGGGCGACCAGTTGACGAGCGGATCACGCAGGTCGAAGTTGTCGACCAGCAACACCAGCAGCGACAGGCCGAGGCCGCCGAGCAGACCGACGAGGCCGCCAGCAACCACGTCGCCGACACCCCCACCCTCAGACTCGACGCCTTCGAGCTCGACGTGCTGGCTCATCAGCCCGCCCATGACGAGCGGGATCCAGAGGAGCGACAGGTAGCCGAGCGAGAAGATCGGATCGATCAGCATCCGCGGATCGAGGCCGACGGGCATGCCAGCGAGGGCGAGAAAGACCAGCCCGATGGCGGTGACGCCACCGCGGCTGGCGATGAGTTTCGTGTCGAGGTTCATGCCCGATCCTCCGACGAGAGTCGCTCACCGAACAGGCCGGTCGGTTTCACCAACAGTACGAGGATGAGGAGGGTGAACGCCACGGCATCGCGGAGCTGCGACACGCCCTCGACGCCGAGCGGTTCGAGGATCATGAGCGGGCCGAGCGCCTCGGCGCCGCCGAGCGACACACCGCCGGCCATGGCCCCGGCGAGGTTGCCGACACCGCCGACGACCGCAGCGGTGAACGCCTTGATGCCCGGGAGGAAGCCCGTGGTCGCGATGACCGAGCGGAACAGAATCCCCCAGAGGATGCCGGCGATACCGGCCATCGCGCCACCAACGGCGAACGTCGTGACGATGGTCTTGTTGACGTTGATGCCCATCAGCGAGGCGATCTCTTTGTCTTCGGCGACCGCACGCATGGCCTTGCCGGTCTTGGTGCGCTCGACGAAGTACCAGAGGCCGGCCATCGACACGGCCGCCACGATGATGACGAGCAGACGCTTGACCTCGATGTTGAGGAACGGGATGCGCTCCTCGAGCCAGTCGGGGTTGGACGGATAGCCCTTGGCGCCGGGGCCGAAGAGCAGGATCACGGCGTTCTGGATGACGAACGAGACACCGATCGAGGTGATGAGCGGAATCAGGCGGGGACTGTTCCGGAGGGGGCGATACGCGACGCGCTCCATCACGATGGCAGCGATCGTCGAGACGATCGTGCAGACGACGACGGTGAACAACAGCGCAGGGATGAAGGCTCCTCCTTCCCACCAGCCGTTGTCATCCATCTTGGTCGAGACGATGAATCCGGTGAACGCCCCGAGCATGAACACTTCGCCGTGGGCGAAGTTGATGAACCCGAGGACGCCATAGACCATCGAGTACCCGAGGGCGATGAGTCCGTACATCGCCCCCTGACTCAGGCCGGCGACCACGAGGTCGCGATATTGGGCACCGGTGAGGCGCGTGGCGCCTTCACCTCCGTGCGCCCATTCGGCGAACGGATTGTTGGGTGCGATCTGTTGGGCGACGAAGGCCACCAGGCCGACGGCGATGAGGCCGATGAGACCCCACTTGAGTACAGCCAGAAAGCGATCGACGTTGGTTTTGCCCGCGCCCTTGACGCGGACGGCAGCAGTCACGGTGAATGAACCCCCTGCAGGTCCTTCGGCGACGTCGATGTCGCCGAAGGAGGAACGAATGTGTCGTGGGTGGGCCGGTCCCCATCGGCCCACAGGGAGGCCTCCCGCCGATGTCGACGGGAGGCCTCCTCAGTGGTGATTACTGAACGTTGAGAGCAGCGCTGGCGATCAGGCCGGCGCGTACTCGAAGACGACGTTGGCCTTGGAGGCCTCGATGTCGTCGGCGCTCAGGTGCTCGATGACGGTGATCTTCTGCGAACCGCAGTCGCCGAATTCGTCACAGCTGATCGAGCCGATGAGGCCGCTGTAGCCGCTGATGCCGTTGAGGTAGTCGCGGACGCCGGCCCGGCTGATGACGAGGTTGTCACCGTCGAGCGTCGAGGCAGCCGTGATGGCATCGAGGAGCAGCGTGGCCGCATCGTAGGAGTGGCCCCAGAAGGCAGCCGACGGTGCTTCACCGAAGTCAGCCTCGTACTGAGCCAGGATCTCCTCGGCGTTGCGGCCGGTGCTCTGGTTGGTGTTGGTGCCGAAGCGGGTGTCGGGGCCGGACATGAACATGCCCTCCGACTGCTCCAGCTCGAGGAAGCCGTCGACCAGCAGGCCGTCAGCCGCCAGCAGCACGGTGTCTTCGAGACCCGACACGTCGGGT